>BNJV01001604.1_pt1 | contig 468633 bp, 592 predicted proteins | sample 8540591 | NCBI WGS metagenome assembly BNJV01 (sample SAMD00202457, study PRJDB9452) | human saliva metagenome | host: Homo sapiens | reverse complement strand
TCTCATTTGCTGTTTTTAAATATTGATAAAGTGAAAAAGACAACTTAATCTCTGGCACAACGGTTTGCATTTCACATACAAAGTCCAATTGTTCCCATCGGGTAAGTTCTTCCCCAATCTTCATCCTTACCATAAATTCTACCTCTACTAACAATAAAAAGGATTTGAACCATCTTTTTCAGTAGAAATTAACATTAAATTTACTTGCGAAAGATCAAAATCTAAAAGTTCTTTAACTTTTTAAACCTAATCCTCCTCCCCAACTATCACATATAACATTTACAATGGTAAGACCTTTTAAATGTTTGAATTTTTCCATGATAGTGCTCCAATTGGTTTTTAAGTAATGTTCTTATGATAACAGAAAAAAACTATTTGTCAATAGCAAACATAAAAAAATGAAGAGATTGACATTTAGAAAAAAATAAGATAAAAATAAAAAGTTTCAAAACTAAATAAAAGGAGTTGAACATGAATATGTTAGAAAAAAATTTTTCCAAAAAAACAAGTGAAATTGAAGTGAAGCTAGAGGGATTAATCAATCTAAAAAAATGATTTTTAGTTGTTTTTTTATACAAAGAAGTAGAAGGAGCAAAAAGTTCTTTAATCAATTTTATTTTGGAAGTGATTAAAGAGTTGAATAAAAACAGACAAAAACTCAATTAATTAAAAATGGAAGTTACTTAGAGGTTTCTCATTTTTTAAAAAATAAAAAAACAGTAGAAATAGTGGTTTCGTTTCACATATTAAGTTGAATGAAGCTTTTTTTATAAAAAAATCAGAAGGCGAGCAAATTGTTTATTTATTAGGAGAATTTGAAAAAGTATTTTTTTAAGTGATAATGAAGTTGGGGATAAAAATTCAATTAATTAAAGAAGAAATTAAAGAAGTGTTTAAACAAATAAATGAAGAAAAACTTCCAGTATAATTTTTAGCGGAGGTTTTGATGTAAAGACCTCAAACAACACAATATATAGTTTTTTTCTTTGAAGACAAAACTGTTGTAGTATTAAAAAAATAAACAGAAAGTTCTTCAATTAGATGAAATAGGAAAACTGCTAGAAGGGTTTTATAGTGGAAAATTTAATTCAATTTTTGATTGTAATGATAATGAAAAATTGCAAGCAGAGTTTTTTTGGTTGGTTGCACCAAAATAAAAAAATGAAATCTCTATTCATAAAAAAATTTATTTAATCTAGAAGGGATAATTTATCACAAACTACGCAATGTAAGATTTAATGTTTTAAATGATATTGAAGAAAAACAATTTAGAAGTAGAAGATTATATGTTTACATTAAATTCTTTTTATTGATTTTTTTGCAAGAGAAGTGGGAAAAAATTACCTTTGATAAAAGATATTTAATTGCTTTTATCGAATCGGTATAAAAATTTAATAAATAAATGTTGTCTATTTTATTTTTTTAGTAGAATTAAGTTAATGATAAAAAAAGAGTATAAAAAGATGGAAAAATAAAGAAAAAAATCATTAAAAAAACCGAAAGTAACGAAGCTCAAAAAAACAAAGAAAAAAATTAAAAACTTATTCCTGCCATCGCTGCTCTTGCAGCAACGCAAGGAAAAAAATGTTTTAATAAACGCTGATCCAAAATGCAGATAGTTTAGAGCCTAAAAAATGTGAAAAAAATATCCTACTCCTAAAAAAAGATAAAAAGAAAAGTGTTTTATAGTTGGTAAATATGAACAACGATGAACTTTTAAATAAAGTAATGAAAGCAACAGTGCCGAATAAATCAGAATCGGAAATGGATAATATTGATAAATTAATAAGATATATTGTATATAATGTTCTTCCACAAACATTTAAAGGACAAGCACCATCAATCATTCCAACTAATTTGCCAGAAGATTATGTTGAAAAACACTAAATCAAAAACCACTTTTTAAAAGAGTAAACACAAAAAAACCAACATTTTATTGTTGGTTTTTTTGTTTTCGTTAACTATCTACTATATTGATTACTTGAATTTCTATTGAAAAAAATAAGATTATTTGGTAGAGGATAACATCCATAAGAATTTACTTTTGCTCTTTAATATATCCAATTAAAGTATCGGAGATAATACTTAATTTACCATAGGTAATAGAATCATTGTAAATCTCTAACATACGTTTTTTTCTCTTGTTCAATCTTCATTAAAAAGTTCAGATTGTGCAGCAATAAAAGTTTCAGTATATTGAATTATTTTTCTCAACTATTTCACTTCTGTTGTTCTCTGCCGATAAAGTGTTGTCTTCTTTAATTAAGCTATCTTTCAAACTATCAGTGATAGTAATGTTAGCGGAGGTTAATCCAACACTTAGCAATAATTCTGCAATCTCATCAACTTTATCATTATATTCTTCATAAAGTTTTTCAGTATGCTCGTGGATCTCAAAAAAATTACTATCTTTTTACAAAGAAATGAAATCTTTGAACGTTATGCGAGGCAATTCGATAAGTATTTAATAAAGTATTTAACTCTGTTTGAATGAAACATTTAAGTTTTTTTATTTTGCCATAATATTTTTTTCTCTTATATTTTTTTAAACTGTTTATAAAATAAGGATTTTAATAGTTTTTAACAATCAAAAAAACAGGTAAAAATTGAAAGTTTTTTTACGATAGTTGCAATTGATAGTTTGTTAAAAAGTATGTTTTTTTATATTAAAAAGTTTGTTTCATTACTATAATAAATGAACTAACACGGTTTTTTTGAAAAATTTTTCTCTTTACTTGTTATTCTACCATTTTAAATTAACATAATTATGTTGTTTCATATACTATTGATTTCAATAGAAATCTTGTCGTCTTACAAAAACAAAAAAATCAGTTTCATTACTATAATAAATGAATGTGTGTCTTTTTGTTGTGTTTTTTAAAAAATTGTTGTAGGGGTTGTTACAGTTAATCAATATGCTTTTTGCCATTTTTTTAAAAAAATAAAAAAACACTTGAAAGCTTGTTTTTACTAGGTATTTTATGTTAAACTTTAAAAAGTTAAAAAAACAACTTTCATTACTATAAAAAAGGATAATATGAAAAAAAGTAACTGCAAAAAAAGTTTAATTGTGAAAAAAAGAAATTTTATCTAATTGGTTCTATTATTTTAATGACAAAATGTTGTTAGGTAAATTAGAAAAAGATGTTAATAATGAAGATGAATATAAGAGTAACTACAGAAGTTATCTATCAATTAATTTTTGATAGAAAAAGAAAAACAATTAGATTTGAGAGTTTTATCAAATCCTAAAAAAACATAAAGAAAGATATACGCTTTCAGATATTACGAAAAGTTTTTTTATTCCAAAGAAAAATGTTTTAATGGAATTAGAGAGATTGGTTAAAAAACCCTACCTATAAAAATGTATTGGTTAAAGATGAAGGGGTTTCTTTATTTGATTTATTTGATAGTTGGTTTTCAGAAAAAAATATATTTAAGAAAGCACTGCATGATTTTTAATTTAGTAAAAATATAGTGATTTTTTTACTTTATAAGGAAAAATAACCTAAAAAAGCAGAAAAGGAATACAAAAAAATGGAGGGGATTCAAAGGTAAAAAAATATTACAAAAGAACATTTTTACAATATTTTTAAAAAAGTAATATTGAATGTAATAGTTTTAATTTTGCCTCAAATTTAACAAGATTTAACGCTGATATTAAAGAGCTTCAAACAACAAAAAAACAAAAATTCTTTATTGGAATGTATGTTTAATGCTATTATTAACTACTCAAATAAAGATAGAGCAGAAAAATATAAATCTTTCATAGATTTCTGTGCTCCGTTCTTATGTTGTTTCCAATCGGAAAAAAATGTTGAGAGAAATGTTTATTGAACAAAATGGAGGGGAATTTAATTATAACTTGAATAAAAAAACTTTAATTTTACCGAAGAATTGTTTGAAAGAGAAAAATTGTAAAGAGGAACTTCGTTCTTTCATGATCTTTTTGTTAAAATGACAGAATTATTTAACAAGGGTAAGGATAGTTACAATTACTTTTTTTATTGGAAGAGATAAAATTGATTTAGAAAATCCTTTATTTGGCGATCTTATTTTATTCTGTAATTTAAAATGAAAAAAAGAAGTTAACAGTAATATATTTGAGTTTAATCAGGAATTAAAAAGAATATATTCAAGAGAATAAGGAAAAAAACCAATTGATTTTAAATCATTGAAAAGCTTTTTGAAATTCATTTACACATTTGCAGTTTTTAAAAAAGAAATTGTAAAAATTTGAGAGTTTTGATAGTCAAGTAAAAGATATTGAAGAGATGAAAAAAATTTTGCAAATTTTATTGACGAAGTGTTTTCGTCTAAATTTATTCAAAAATTTTAATAGTTTCAATGTGGAATATTTTAAAAAAATATTCAATTTTTGACGACTAAGGAATATTCTATTAGTGAAAGTTTTGTGAGATGGTATGGGATTTCTTCTGATAAAAAGAGACAAGACTATTTTTTTAAACAATGGTTGTTAGAAGAAAAAAATAAAGCTTTATTGAAAAATATTAGTTTGGAAAAAAGATAAAGAAAAAAATAATTGAGCCTTTATTGGAAAGATTGAAAAAGAATTAAAAGAAAAAAAGAGATTCGTGGTAGAAATTGTTATACAAATTCTGGCAATTTATTGTTAGAAGAAAATAGTGTTTATCAAAAAAATGTCTAATTATTTCTGATTCTGAAACACTACAAGAGTTCTTGAGATATGGTAGAGAGATTGTTGAGTTATATAATAATAAAAGAATATTATGAGGCTGAAAAAAACTCTTTTTAAAAATGAAAAGATTTTATGAAAAAAACAGCCAAAGAAAAATATTGTTAATAAAATTATTTATGAAACAATTTTAAATCTAGAGCAACCTATTTCATTAGTAAAGAACTTTTCTGTTAAAAATAAAAAAAGAATGAGTGAATGATTTGTTTGGTGAAGATAGTGAGGGTATAACAAGAATTAATAAAAAGATTATAAAACATATTTTCCCTGATTTAGATGTAACTCAATTAATGAAATGTTATTTGAAAAATCAAAGGAAAGGGAAATATAAGAACTTCTATTAATAGTTACTCAATTCAAGATATTCTCAATCTTTTCTTTTTTTATTTGAAAATGTTAGGGGTTAAAAAGAAATAGTGCTTGATTCTTTTAACTATAAAGATAAATGGTATGAAATCTTAAAAATCAATCAGTTTAGTAAAAAGATGGAGAGTGGAAGGTGAAATGGTTAGAAGAGTTTCTAACAGAAGAAAATTCATACCAATATATCTCACATAAAAATTTTCAAAAAAAGAAAAATAAAAAAAGAAAGTTTAAACGATAGAAAAAATTTTTTTGCTTTTTACAATTTATTTGATAATGCAGATGGTCTTATGGAGGAAGTTTCTCAATACGGTTTTTATTAGTAAAAAAACACCAAAAATATTTTGTGTTTAGTAAAAAAATAATAAAAGCAAAAAAAGAGATTTATTTGAAAAAAATATTGTTTAGGTAAAAAAATGAAGGAAAAAAACAAAAGATTGCCAAATCTATTTTTAGATAAAAGTAGATCGATTTTTTTATAGATGAAGAAGAATTAAAAATTAGAGTTAGTAAAAAAATAAAAAAATATTCAGTTTTAGACCTAATAAATTTAAACGATGGATTGTATTTAAATAAAAAAATCAAACTTTTTAAAAAGATTTAATTAAACAAAGTTATACAGAAGATAAAATTAAAAAAATATATTCTGTCGATATGGCTTTTGAAGATTTTTTTGAAGATAAAAGTTAATATAGATGAGAAAAAAATGTTTTGCAAAAAAACTACTGACTTGAAAAGATAAAATTGAAAAAAATGGATTTTTGAATATTTTTTTCTATTGTTTATGAAAAAAATACTAAAAACAATTTTATAAAGAACTTTTAAATACAATTTTTTTGCTGAAGAATATATTTTTTTTAATAAGTCGTTGAAAAAAATTAAAAAGAAAAATTAATGTCTATATGGACTTCATATATACTTGAAAAAAAGAAATTGATAAAGAAAAAAATTTATTAAAAGACATTCGAAGACAAATAAATAATAGAGTTTGGTATTTAAAAAAATTGAATACTTTTTAAATAAAAATGGAAAAGTATGCGTTCCAGACTTTTCTCAGAATGTAAAAAAATTTAAAAAGACAAAGATAAAAAAACTTGAAAATAGAGTTAAAACATTAATTTTCTTGAATTTTATGGCTAAAAATACATTCATTAGCAACAGGTGGAGCGGAACATAAATATAATAAAGCGTTTAAAAATTTACAGTCGTTTTATTAATGAAGAGAAATATCTTAATAAAAAAAGGATATGATTTACCGAAATTCTTCTGAAAGTTTTGATGAAAGTTTATTGGATTTTAATACCGTAGAAGATTTGGCATTTGAGAATGAAGATTTAACAAATAAAATGGGATTTTCAAAAATTGAACAAATGAACCAATATTATCATCGACAATTAGAATTAGAAGCAATAAGAAGAAATGAAAAAGCGTTTAAATGAGATGAAAAACACAATTGGTTAAAAACCCAATTCTCAAATTCTTGAAAGATAGCTTTAAAAATAATTGTTTATTAACAAAAGAAGATCGGAAAAACTCTTAAAAACAATAAAGATTTGAGAGAATTTAAAGAATTCTTACAGCCATTAACATTAAAAAGAAATGCTTGATGGAAATGAAATCTTAAACGACCTTTTACATAAAAAAATACAGAAATCAATGTAGAAAAAAATTAATAAAAAGAGCAGGAAAAATATTTTTAATTTATTTTTCCTCAGTCTGAAAAAAAGATTTATATTTACAAGGAAATGCTGCACATTTGTGTGTGCATAGTAATTATAAGAACAACGTATTATCTGGAAGATATTTGCTTTATTATTCATATTTTTAGAAGATAAAAAAATGATATAGATAAAGTAAAAACATTTTTTTAAGAGAAGATGATTATGCAACCTTATACAATAAAAAGAGCGTAATCTAGAAGGTAATCTAGACCATTCAACAGTTGGGGTTGTTTTTAAACTTAAACGACAACACTGTTAGATTTGAACAGGAAAAAGAGGTGAGTAACCATTATGTTAAAAAGATACTTTGATTGATTTAAGATTGTTATTGGTAAATTACTTTAATGAAATTCTAATTGAAGTTAACAAATAATATAAAAGCCACATAGTTAAAATGTGGCTTTTATAATTTAAAAAATATTTTTAAATAAAACTAATAAAATCTTTTTAAAAAAAGGAATTTTTTTCGTGCTCTTTCTCCCATCTTGCATTTGTTGTGCTTGATTTAATGGTATTTACTTTAATTTTATCAATTCCAGACAATAATAAAAGCTAAACTACATTGCTCACATGGAGAAAGAGTAACAAATAGTTCGAAATTTTTATTAGCTAAATAACGTTGATTAATTTCGTAAAGGCAGTTTTTAACCGCATCAATTTTTAAACTTTTTTTAAAAACAGGGAGAGAATGTCGAAAAATTATTTACTGATAAATTATCAACATATAAATTTAGAAGTTTTTTTCCGAAATCTCATCAAATCCAAAAACCTAATAAAGAGTAATCTTCTTTTAAAAACTAAGCAATAATTTTGGTAACAAGGATCATAATGTAGAGCAAAAAGCTTTATGAGTTGCATGTGCAAAATCTTGCTCTTTAGCTTTTAAAAAAGTTTTGATAAATTTCAAAAGTCTGTTTAGTTGCATTATCAAAGTTAAAGAAAAAAATTGTTTAATTTTATCATTAGCATTTTTGACAGAAATAACGCTAATTAACTTTTTATTATTTCGAATCAAAAAATAAACAATTTAAGCCTAAAAATTAAAGAATCGATATAAAACTTAGTTACTTGATTTAAAGAAATATAGTCTATCTCTTTTTGAAGTAAATCTTTAAAAAAATAATATCCTTCATTTTCTCTAAAGATAACTCAGGAAATTTAACTTTAAACATCTCTTCATTTGAAATAAAAGTTTCAAAAATAAATGGTTTGAATACCTGTTGTAATTAAAAGCACGAATATCTTCTGGATGTTGGATGTGTTTAACAATAGCAGATAGACTATTTACATTAATTTCTGAACGAACATAATTTGAAATTAAATTACGTTCTGCGTGTTCATAAAGATAATATTTATAAAAAGAGATTTAAATTATCAACAGAATTAAATTTTTGAAAAAAATTTTTTTTCACAAACCGCTTTTAATATTAAAAAAATATCGTGGAGTTGAAGTTGATTTGATAAAATCTCATCCTTAAAAACAACCGTTACAAAGTGTAACGGTTAAATCATTTTTACATAGATTTAAATCTCTAGAAAGTTTAGAAAAGATTTTCTTCTTGATTAATTCCATTAAGTTTAAAAACCTCTAGGAAGTCCATTATAACCAATGCCTATTAACTGCCCGTCTTTATTAAAAAGAGAAGCTAACTTGTGTGCTAGGATCTTTGGAAAAAAATTTTTAACATTGGTATTTAAGATAACCTGTTTTTGCTCTTTAAAAATCAATCATAATAAACCTATTTTCTTATTTTACTTATAAATAAAAACCTGATTATATTATAACATCTATCAAAACAATGTCAATACAAAAATAAAAAGCTTACAAAAAAATAAAAAAACCGCACAATTAGGCGGTTTTTAAGATTAAAAAGTTTTATGTTATTTTGAGCTAAAAACAATATTGCTTTTGACTTGCTTTTTCTAAATCTTGAATCAACCCTTCTATATCGCCTTTATTAAAATAAGAACTCCATTCTGTTTTTTTAGATTGAATAAAAAGAAATACCTTCTGCCACTATATCGTAAATTTGCCATTCATTTGTTTTTAGAATTTTGACGCAATGAGAAATAAATTTTTACAGGACTTGCAGCATTAGTAATAACATCAACTCTTGTTTTTACAACCTTTTCATTATTATAAGGGGTTGGAACGTATTTTATTGTTTGATTTTTTTATATAATGTAAAAACTTGTCCATAATTGGTTGCTAAATATTTTTTTCTAAAACAGTAAAAAAATTTCTCTCTTTGTTCTGCTGAAAATTTATTGTAATAGTTACTCAATATTTGAGAGCCTGTATATTTAACATTACTGTGTGATAAAAACATCTTTTTTTAACTATTTCTTTTTAAAAACATTAGGGTTTGATTTTATTTCACTTTGACGATCTTTTAAACTTTTTAAAATAATTTATCTCCAACAACCTTAGTAAAATCATTTGGATCTTCAATAGAACTTTCTCTTAATAATATCCTGTAGGGGGTTGAGAGGGAGGCGAAAGAAATATTAGGTTGTAGTGCTAATAGCGAACAGCCTAATACAAAAATGTGTAATAGCCTTTTTGATTTTCATTAATCTTAACTCTTTATACTTTATAAAAATGATTGGTTTTATTATATCAAAAAAATGATTTTATAACAAACACTGATAGGATAGGAGGTTAAAAAGGAAGTTTTTACACTTCCTTTCTTTTTATTAACGGTAATATATTTGTTGAGTAAGAGCATCTAACTTGTTAGCATCAATTAACTCAATAGGTTTACCTTCTGCAAACTTCACTGCATCTCTTGAAAAAATGAGGTTGTAACAATAATTACTTTACTTGCTTTATAATGGTGTAATACTCCAAAACATTTCTCTAACAATTTGAACTCCAATAGGTTGAGAGTAGAATTTACACTGAATTAAAATATCTTTTCTAAAAAGGTCTAGATATAATAACATCTTTCCCACGTCTCCAAAAAAATACCGTCTTTTTTTAGACTTTTTTTACATTCTCTCCAAATCCTACACGTCTAGCAGAATTGTAGCCTAATTTTTCTAAAAAGATAAGCTACAAAAATGCTCAAAAGAGGTAGGGTTTAGATTATTTCTTATATCATGAATATTTTTTTATATTTAAAAGAGTTTGGAACTTTTACTTTTTGAGACTGATAATCTCTATAAAAAAATTAAGCATAAATAACAAATTAAAAATAATTTCTAGGGATAAAACAACTTTTTTTAGGGGTTGGTTTTGAAAAAAAGAGAACCAATATTTTATTAATATGGAATTTCCATAAAAAAATAAAACTTGCTCTTTAATATTAAAAAGATCGAATTTAAAACCAAAGAATTCAATTGGTTTAATTAAATCAAGTTGTAAAAATTAAAAAGATTAAACTAAATAACAGGCATAATTGTATAACTCTTTTTGTTAAATAATAAAGATAGGAAATTTCTTTCATTTTTTTATTTTTTTAAGGTATAAAACCTTTTAAAAACATTTTAAAAGAAATCTAGCATATAAAAAAAGATTATCAAGCATTAATAATTGATAATCTTATGAAAATATTATTCAAACACACATAGGTAACGAAGTTTAATTTGTTCTAAATCATAAACAATCATTTCATCATTAGCTAATTGATAAATATCACCGCCATGACAAACATTTCGAAAACCGCCATAAGCATGGGTTGAATCATAATTTTTAACAGGATAGAACCCTTTCTCTCTTCCACGTTCAGAGTTATTTAGAGTTTCAGGAGCTTTTTATGAGCTTGCTTGGAATTCTTTCCCCATTACGACATCAGATAAAAAAACATAAAAGTTTTTATTTTTGTCGTCCACCGCCCCAATAACCGCTAGAGTAATTAAAGGGATTTTTGTGCTTTGGTTGGAAAAAAATAAACTCCATCACCAAACATTCGCCCTGTTACATTGAAAGCATTGCTTTTTGGAATAACAAAACCACTTTTTAAAATAGATAATACATTAAAACCTTGTGTGCCATGCCATAGTTCTTGAACATTACCTAATTTATTGGCAATTTTTTTCAAATCTGTTTTTCTTTTTGAGTTTTCGTTTACAATTTCATAAACTTCTTTTTAACTCAAAAATGATAAGATTGGTGGTTAGATTTTTTTACCACCATTAAATTTTTCACGAATACGATCAACAATTTTCTTATCAGTAACAGGTTTTTAATTTATGTTTAAAAACAGTAGGAATTTCTTCTGTTTCTTCCGTTTTATCTGTTTCTTGATTTTTTTGCTCAATCAATGTTTCATAAAGATCTACTGCGTTAGATAAAAGATTCCAAAAATTCGTATTGTTTATTAAATTGTTTTTCAGTAACTAAGAAATGTTTTTCCCAACCACTACTACGACCTGCATCTTGTGGAATAAGCATTAAATACTCTTCTAACATTGAAAGATTTTTACTATCTTCAATATATTTTTCGCCTTTTTTTCTCAAAAAGCTTTTTGCTAACTTTTTCCAAAACTTTTAATGCAGAGCGAATATTATTTTTTTAGTCACAACTCCAACTGCTGTTTTCACTAAACCATCATCTTTAACTTCAATCATTTTACCTGAAGCTTCACTAATATGATGTTTATTAATTGAAATTAAGAAATCAATAAAAATCTTTTAATTGTTCATATGTAACTGATTGTTCTTCTTGAATTTCACTAGGGATAATATCTCTGTGTGCTACTTTACTAAGAGAATGGTTTTGTTGAGCAGATTTACTATCTGTTTTAATAGTATCTACAATTCTATAGCCTTTATTGTATTTTTCACGAGCTTTATTTTCTAAAGCTCGAAAAACCTTTACCAACTTCTGTGGTAGTTCCTTTTAACCCTACTCTACCATAACGAGCAATAACAAAATCATTCTTCATACTAAGTTCATAAAAACTTATTATTGTTATTGTTAATATTTGTTAATACCATCATTAAATAATCAGTGTTAGGACTAATATAAAAAGACATAAATTTTTCACTCCTTAATGCTTAATTTATGCAGGAATTATATAGGAAAAACTCACAAACTGTCAATAGTTTTTTTATTAATTTATATAAAAAAATCACCTTCATTAATAAAAAGAAGTGGAAATAAGAACGCAATATTGACATTTTGCAAAAAAATATGGTATTATGGGGTGGATAAATAAAATGATTGTATAGGAGAGGTTATGGGGAGTTTTAATGTTGGTTGTGCGATTATTGATGGAATGATTGTTGAAGGAGAGGTCGTTTATTTAATACCAATTCAAAAACAATCCTATGTAAAAAACAAAAGGTGAGATAACTTACAAAGATAAAAATACAACGACATTTACTTTGATGATCGTCCTGTTTATTTTTGACGATAATTGGAAAAATTATAGCTCAACCTTTTTAAAAGCTGTTTATGCGGATTATGGTTTGTTTGAGGTAAATGATAATGTAGCATTAAAATCATTTTTATTCATTTTTAGAAGAAAACGGAACTTCAATCACTGTTGGTGAAAAATGAATATCATGACACATCGTTTAATTTAGAAGATTTTAAAAAAAGAAAAATGAAGAAAAATAAATTTAAAAATGGTTATGGAGGCAATAAGAGAGCAACGATTGTTTGCATTTAATGTAGTAGGAGGTTTTTAAAAAAGACAAGAAATTACAGAAATTCAGTTTGCAGTGGTGAAATCAACTGTTATAAAAAAATTTTTTTAAAAAATCTATGAAGAATCGTTGGAATTATCTTATGAAATTTCAAAATTAGAAAACGAAACAGAACTAACTAATGATAGTAAAAAGAGATTAAAAAGAACTTTACGAGATCTCTAAAAACCATCCTATTGGTGATTTATGGAATGTGAAATATATTCTACAAAAAACTGAATTGTTAAAGTTTATTGAAAAATTGCTAATAAAGAATTTCTGAATGAAGAAGATTTAGAGGAAATTTTTCGAAATGTTAGAAAAACATCAACATTTAATTTCTAATGATTTTCATGAGCTTTCGTTTGCATATTATAAAAAGCTTTTATTAAATTCAAAAAGAAATGGATAAGAATACTCTAATTAAAGATATTTTTAAAAAGATTTTCAAACCTCATATATGCGAAATAATCCGTTAAAAAAACATTATCGAACAACTTTTCAGTTATACAGGTAAAGAGTTATGTCCTGTTGTTTATAAAGGACAAGATGATAGTTATTTTAATACACTTCATTATCTTGTTCAAAAAGAGTTTGAGAGAAATCAGAGAATGAAAAGAAGAAAATGATTTTTTTAATTAAAAACAAATGTTAGATTTTTTTAAAAAGAAAAGTTTTTGTAAAAATCAATCAAGAAAAAATCATAAAATGAATTATTAAATAAAACAAAAAAAGGAAAAGAAAATGACAGAAAATGTAACAGTATTAATTTATGGTAAAAAATGATTGCCCTTATTGTGAAAAGAGCAAAAAGCACTTGCTGCTGAAGTGCAGAAAAGAAATAAGATTAATTTAACAGTTGATTATCATAATTTTATTGAAGAAGGTTTAACAAAAAGAAGAAATTGCGGAAAAAGTATCTGCTACTTCACCTGTTCAAACAGTGCCACAAATTAAAATCATCAAAAAAAGATAAGGAAGAGTATATTGGTGGTTTTGCAGAGTTTTACGGATATGTTTTTAAGAACGGATTGGTTAAAAATAAAAGAGAAAAAAATATTATGTTGGAAAAAAACTTAATTTCATTAAAACAACATTTAATTTAACAAAAAAATGAGTTGAAGATTATTCTTAATGTTGAGACTTTTTAAACAGATTGATAAAAAAATGATCTTCAACTATTTAAATTATATTGTTTGGCAAAAAAATTGGTGTGAATTAGGTTTTTCCAAAATGAACGGAAACTGTTATTTAAGAAAAATAATGAATGTAGAAAGTGTTTTTGATAATCTTTTTAAAAAGATATAGATGGTGAAAAAAATATTATTTTATGGACGTTTTTACTTAGAGAAAAAAATATAAAAAGGCAAAAAAATCAATCAAAAACTATATTAACTGAAAGAGCAGTAATTAAATGAATTTATTAAATAATAAAAAAATAATGAAAAAGAATTGTATAAAGAAAACATTTTCATTGAGTTGTCAGAACGCTTGAAAATGGAAATGAATGATAAAAAAATATTAGTGCTGCTGAATTATCTAAACTTTTAGGAAAAAGAAGAGACATATATTGATATGATTTTTAGAGGGTATGTTGGATATTAGATTGAGTGAGTTGGCTTATATTTTTTTGCTTTTTGATAAATTTACAGGAATTGTTCCAATTTCAAAACATGAAAGAATAAAAAAATTATAAAACAATGAAATTTATGATTGCTTTATTAATTAGCTTGCCTTTATCTAAAAACAACTGTTAAAAATAACAAAAATAATTAAATAGATAAAAAAACATATGAAAACTAAAAATAAAATATTTTGCAACTTTATTATTAAGTTCTACTTTATTAATTAATACACAAGTGTTTGCAAAAACATATAAGAGAAAACCACAAGTTGAGCAAACTCCTCAAAGAGCATTAATGTTATGTGAATTAGGTTCAACAAAAATTTGATGCAGCATTTCGTGGGAAAAGAGGTTGTTGATAAAGAAGGTAAGAAAGCAGAATATTATGATGATATTTACTTATGTGATTATCAAGGATTTAAGTTTACTGCTACAACAGATGATGAGTTAAAGAAAATCATTACAGAATCAGGATTAAAGTTAATTGATGTAAAAACTGCAAGCTTTAAAAGCAAATCAAAAAAATTAATGATTTTAACAGTAGAGCGTTAATTAAAAATTATTGAAAATGAAACTTTTAGAAAATTTAAAAATAGCAATAAATTAAGGAGATTAATGTGGAAGATACTTTTATTTTTTTAGAGAAGGATAAAAATTTTAGGAACAATTATTAGTAGTAAGATTTATTTTTAGTATGACGGACCTGTGACATTTAAGGCTTTTTGATGAATTTGGAAACTATTATTTTTGTTATTCGTTAGGTTATGACAAAGAGAATGATTCTGAAGATTGGTTGTTAGTAAAAACCACTGAACAAAAATATGATTGAGCTAGAAAAAAACAAAATATCAATTACAAATTTTGTGATGGAAAATTTAAACAAAGGTAATGTTTACTTAGTAAAAATTTTGCGAAAATGAAGATACTGTTGAATTATTGAAAGAGGAAACATTTAATTTTTAAAATGCCAGAAAAAAAGACATATTTTTTTATTTCCATAATTTACCAATATAATATTTTTGTTTTTATAAAAAAATACAGGTTTTAAATTCAATACAAAAAGAGTGGAATTTTACTTCCACTCTTTTTAATTTTAAAATTAAAGAAGCATAAGATTTAAATGTTTGATTCAATTAAAATTGAAGTTTTTAAAATGGTTTAAATGGATCGAATGTGTTTTCAAAAACTAACTTGTTTTTAGTCGTTCTTCATTATATCCACCTATTTCATAAGTAGAAAGAATGTTATATTTAATCATATTGAGAATTTCTGGATATTTTTTTCTTCTTTAAAAAAATAATACTTTACCTTCTTCATCAATAAAAAGATGGCAACAAACTATTAGTTTTTTATTCCACAAGTTTCACGCATATTATAGCCAAATTTACCATCAAGTGTTAAACCAAGTGTTTTAAAACACTCATTCTCCACAATCTTCATAAAGATTTTTTTGAAAGCTCCTGTTCCAAAAATTTGCGGAAGATAAAAGCCAAAATAATCCTTACCTTCACTACTTAAATAATTCTCTGTGTTAAAAAGGATTGAAAAAACCATAAAATGAGGTTTGTTCTCTAGATTGAAGAAAAATAAAAATTATAATCCATATAATCATTTTAAATTTAAAGGGTTTTGGATGCGAATTGTTTCAGTATGAGTAAACTTCAAACCAATTTTATTTAATTTTTTTCTTCTTTCAACTGTTCTGAATAATAATTAGGATTAATTAAAAAATCCAAAAATTTGTTTATTTAAATGATTAATTTTTCAAAAAAATATTAGCATCAATTGAATATTCTCCGAACATATGAAGTGCCTCTAAAAATAAGTGGAACTTTATAAGTAGGAATTGGATTAGCAATAAACTTAACTTTTTCGCCCTGAATTGTTTCGTAAATTCATTTCAGTAAGCATTTTATGTTTTAAAAAGTTCCATTTTTAAAAACAAAATTGTTCTTTTAGTTTTATTTAAAGAGCCTGCTCGAAGGATTAAATATCTTGTAAAAACGTTTAATAAAATGTTTTTTTCATTTATTTTATTTTTCCATCCTGATAAAAATACCGACATTATTTAAAATCAGTTATAAATTGTTTTTTTAAGTGATTTGTATTTTGATGACATAATAATTCCAAAAGTATTAAAATATAATGGATTTTAACATAAAAGCTAACAAATGTAAATTAAATAAAGAATTTAATAGGTGGAAGTAAAAGTATTGACATATACAGTGTATTAAGGTAAGATAACGTCATTAAATAAGAGGAAAAAAATGAATAAAGATCAAAAAAATACATTACATTATACACAACTCAATCTTATGAATGGTTTTTAAAAAGAGTTTAAAAAAAGGGCTTTTTGAAGCTAATGAATTATTTCTTGATGAAGATTTTAAAAAAAGGGTATGAGTGGTTGGTAACAGAAATGCATCGAAAAGGAGTGAAGTCTTTAAAAGAAGATCGTGAACATAAACGCTTTCCTATTTGAGTGTTGGTATAGGTTAAATGGAAAAGAAGATTTTAAATACATTCAAGAAGCCTGTGCAGATTATATATTAAAAAAACAAAGCGGTTTTCTTGGAATTAAGAATTCCTATTGAAAGAATATGTTTTTTTCTCTATATTGTGAATGGCATTGTGTTTTAAATGATTTCCTTTATTTTGAAAAATGATGAAGAATATGATAGATATGATTTGTTGTCATTGAAAGAAAAAGAAGAAATTAAAAAGAAAAAAAGTTGGGGAAAAAATTATTGTTGATGAAAAAAACATAAGAGTAAAAGATATTCAAGCAACGATTTTTTTGATTTTAAATTAGAAGAGATTGTAAGATTAAAATTTTTTTCAGAATAAGTAAATAAAATTATAAAGGAGATTAAAAAAATCTCCCTTTTTATTTAAAATTGATGATAAAGTGTTATTAACAATAAAATGAAATTATATAAAAAATAACATGAAACCAATTTTATATATTGATATGGATAATGTGATTGTTGATTTCAAAACAGGAATAGAAAAATTAGATCAACAAACATTAAAAGAATATCAGGGTAGATACGATGAAGTAAAAAGGAATTTTTTTCATTAATGAAGCCAATTGAAGGGGCAATTGAGGCGGTTAAAGAATTAAGTAAAAAAATACGATATTTACGTCTTATCAACTGCTACGTGGAATAACAGTTCTGCTTGGAGCGACAAAAACGAATGGATTAAAAATATTTCGGCTCTGATGAGAATTCTATTTTATATAAAAGATTAATATTAACACATCATAAAAAATTTAAAATGATGGACAATTTATTATTGATGATCGAACAAAAAAATGGAGTTGATTTGTTTAAAGGAGAGCACATTCAATTTGGTAATAAAAAAATTCCCTAATTGGAATACTGTTGTAAGCTATCTTATGGCAAAAATAACATATATAATAAAAATAAAAAAACTCCAATTTTTAACACTAAATAATAATGTTAAAGATTAGAGTTTTATCTTTTTAAATAGCTTCAATTTCTTTAATTTTTATCCAAAAACTTGATTAATATTACCAATTAAATATGTTGGAAATTTGTTTTGCGTTTCTTCAATTTTATCAGTGTAAAAATCTCCATCTAAAATAGCTCCAATATGAACTGTTTTTATTAGTCAACTGATCTTTAAAAAGGAGAGTTTGGAGCATAACGTAAAAAGTTTAAAAACATCTTCATATTGATTGTTTTGTGCTCCACCTGATTGTTTAGTATATTTGTGAGTAAATACATAAAATGTTGTTATCACTCTCTAAATAGAAATCAATAGCCTTTGAAATGCTTCTACTTTTACTTAAACCAGTTGAGTTTAAGAATAACCCACAATTATTTTTGACTAAGTTTGCGAACTTGTTTAAAAAGTAGGTAATTCTTCAGATAAATATTTGATAGCAATTTGCTCATGCAACCCTTTGTTTTAAAGGGTTTTTAGCAAAAAACTTTGTAGATATTCGTTGGTTCTTAACTCTTGAAAGAAGTCTTCTAGGTCTAAAACCATACACTTCACAATGCGAGGTGATTTTTTTGTTTTAAAGATTCATCTTCAATTTCTTCAAAAGTTTCTGCTTTAATTAAGGTTAATTGTAATTGAAATAAGTTTTTCTTTTACGTTTTTTTCACTAACAATATTCTCATAATCTAACATTGACATATCTAACTCTCTTTGTTTTAACTTTTATAAAAAAATCAATCAGTTCACTGATTTAATTGACTATATAATACCACTTTCTCAAAAAAATGTCAATAGATATTTCTATAAAAAAATAAAAAAATAATTTAAAAAGGTCTTTGGAGCAGGTTTTTAAAGGTTTTTTTGTCGCAATTTTTAAAAAGAGTATTTATGTAACAAACTATTTAACTTAACTTTTTTTAATAAAAAAATCAAAGAAAATGATTTATTTTTTTATTTTTATTTATTATGAGAGAAGAATAAAAACAAAAAGCTAATAAGGTTCATTATGAATAAAAATTTTTAAAGTAAAAACCAAAAATGGATTAGCTGTTGTTACCTCTGAATTGGCTAAAAACCACTCAGTAGTAAAAAAACAGTTAAAAGCATTAGCAGTAGCTTCTATTGCAGGGTTAGGGTTAGCCTCACAAGCATTAGCGGTATCTGTTGGACAGTTAGACGATAGTGTAAACTGGCAAATTGGTTTAAGTGCGGACGGTCAAACAGTAGCAACTAATGGTTCTGGAAGACAAATTCTTAACGATGTTCAACCTACTGAAAAAGTGTTGTTCTCTTCAAAAGATGGAAGTTTAGGAATAAACTTAACTGATAGAGATAGTGGTCCATCTTCAAGAGACGGTGTTACTGTGTTGGATTTTAAAGTAAGTAAAGCGATTAGAGATCAAATCAATAACGCTGAAGCGGAAGCTAGAAAACACACTACTGTTGTTCAAGGTGGAAATATTAATGTTCAAGAAGGAACAAACGCTGCTGGTGGTAAACAATATACTGTTGGTTTAAATAAAGATGTTAATTTAGGTGCAGACGGTTCTTTAACTGTAAATAACACTAAAATTAATCCTGATGGTAAAATTACAGGTGTAACTGATGGACAAGTGGATGCAACTTCAAAAGAAGCGGTAAATGGATCTCACTACACGCAGTAGAGCAAAAAAATTAAAGCTCCAAATACTGTTTCAACCACAAGTAAAAACGTAGAGTTAATTGAAACTGCTAACGCTGACGGTGGTAAAAAAACTATGAAGTCAACCTTAAAAAAAGATGTTGATTTAGGTGCAGACGGTTCTTTAACTGTAAATAAAACTAAAAATTAATCCAGATGGTAAAAATTACAGGTGTAAAAAGAAGGTGATGTTAATGCAACTTCAACAGATGCAGTAAATGGTTCTCAATTACATGCAGTAGAGCAAAAAAATTAAAGCTCAAAACAACTGTAACTACATCTGATTTAAATTTCAACATTGTTGAAGGAACAAATGAAGCAGGTGGTAAAAACTATGACTTCGCTTTAAATGACAAAGTAACTATTGGTAAAGATAGTCCAATTGAACTAGATGGAACAAAAGGAACTATAAAAACAGGTGATATTACCATTAACGATGAAGGAAAAATTACAGGTATAAATCCTGCTGAATTATCAGAAACTTCAAAAGATGCGGTAAATGGTTCTCAATTACATGCAACCAATCAAAAAGTTCAAAAAGTTCAAGACCAAGTTGATATGGGATGGAACTTAGGAGTTGAGGGTGTTGACGGAGGAGAAGCACAAGGTGAATTATCTAACGTTCAAATGGGAGATACTGTAACTGTTCAAGCAGGTAAAAATATCGTTGTAACAAAATCTGGTTCAAAAGTTAAAGTTGCAACAAGTGAACGTCCAGAATTCAAGAGTGTAAAAGTTGGAAAAGTATCAGTTGACGGTGAAAAAGGAATTGATGCAGGTAATACCAACATTAATAACGTAGCACCTGCTGAAATCTCTGCGACTTCAAAACAAGCTGTTAACGGTTCTCAATTACATGCGACTAATCAACGTCTAGGTAAGTTAGAGAAAAAAGTTAATAAACTTGGAGACCGTATCGATGGTGGTTTAGCACAAGCTAATGCTATGGCAGGTTTAATTCAAGCTACAAGTCCAGGTAAAAGCTTAGTTTCTGCTTCTGTTGGTGCTTATCGTGGTAAACAAGCGGTTGCTGTAGGTTGGTCTGGTATGTCTGACAACGGTAAAATTATCTATAAATTAGGGGTTGGTGCAAACACTGCTGATAAAAGTTAACTTTGGTGGTAATGCTTCAATAGGTTATCAATTCTAGGATTAATTACTAGTTTGTAACAATATTTTCTGGAAAAAGTTACTAGACTTTTCCAGAAAAAGAAATTAATATTAAAAAGAGTAAAAACAAAGAGTAAAATATGAAACTTACAAAAAAACAACAAAAATTATCTGCATTATTATTAAGTGCATTGGCTTTAACAGCTTGTGGTAACTTATCTAACGTTTCTAAAGATGGAACTACTGAAAATCCTGTATTCCCTGAAATTAATAAAAAGTGAATGGAATCATGATGGTTCACAAAAAGGTTCTTGGGTAAACTGGGATAATGTTGCTCAAATCGAAAAAGGTATGAACAAAAGATCAGTTATACAACTTAATTGGTCGTCCACACTTCGCAGAAGGTTTATTTGGCGTTCGTGAATGGGATTATGTGTTCAATTATCGTGAAAACGGAGTTCATAAAGTTTGTCAATATAAAGTATTATTTGATAAAGATATGAACGTTAACCAACAATGGTGGTTGCCAAATGGTTGTGGTGGCGGTGATCGTGTAACTTACACTTTAAGTGGTGATTTCTTATTCGATTTCGACAAACATAACTTAACCAAACAAGGTGAAGAAGTCTTAAAAGACTTAAGTGGCAAAATTAAAGAAATGACTGACGTTAAAGAAGTTAAAGTTGCAGGATATACTGACCGTTTAGGTTCAGATTCTTATAACTTAGCTCTTTCTAAACGTAGAGCAGAAACAGTTGCCAACCGTTTACAAGAGTTAGGTGTAAACAACTTATCTGCTGTTGGTATGGGTGAGTCAAATCAAGTAATCGCTTGTGATGATGTTAAAGGTGATAAAGCATTAAAAGAATGTTTACGTCCTAACCGTAGAGTTGAAGTATCTATCTTCGGTGCGAAAGTAGATCAAAATTCTATCACTGAAACTCAACAAGGTGCAGGTATGCGTGGACCTTCAATTATGTATCAACGTCAACCGTTTGAACATAAATAAGATTTAATAATCTAAATAAAAAGGCGAGATTTTTTTATCTCGCTTTTTTTATTTTTAATTAACCATTAAATTACATTTTTTTAAACGATGTGATTGAGGATTAAAGTCGCTCAACATTAAAAAAATGTTAATTAACTCTTCAAAAATCTCATTAATTATATCAAATTCCCTTTTTAGATAGTGAGTTTTTCAGAGTATAGTGGCAAAAACGAAAGCCCTAAATCCTTAATAAAAATAAGCAAAAATTGATTAAATTGGTAATTTGAATAAAAAAACAACAGGGTCGTCTTTTTAAAAACTAAATTGAGATAAACAGCGAAATTTTCTCTATCTAAATATTTTTTTAATAATAGGACTGTTAAAGATTTCTGTTCGTTTTTTTATCAACAAACCTTTGAAGGTTGTTTTTGGATTTGTTCTTGAGATAACATAAGACTCCGATTATATATTATTAGCAAAAAGTTTTTCATTGTCTAGAAGTATATCAAAAACCAATGTATTGTCAAATAGAAATAAGAAAAACTAACTAATTAAAAATCAGATAAAATAGTAAATTTTTGAGAAAAATGAAAAGTATAAATAATAAATGGGAATAAAAAGAGAAGTATTAGAAGCGAATAACAAAAAAAGCTATTAAGGTTAACGTTATAGTGCCTTAATAGCTTTAATTCTTTCTTCATATTCATTTTATCTTTTTGACGTTTGCTTTTATTTGATTTTTGGTGAGCACTCGCCAGAGAGTTGTTGCATCGCTAAAATTGTAGAGTTTCTAGGTTTTTGCGATTCAATATGAACAATATTTTTACACTCTGAAATCTGTTTTTGTTAAGTGTGTTTTTGTTTTGTTTTTTTCTTACTCATTTTTAAAAATTCCTTTAATTAAATTGCTAATATAACAATGTTATTATATATCAGAAATCTACTAAAAATCAACAAATTAATATAAACGCCACAATAAGTTAAGTTTAATCGAAAAATAAGAAGTGGCATGTTAAAACAACCACTTCTTAACTTAGATTATTAGTTTAATAATGAAAAAAACCTGATTTGATAAATTTACTAACAACGGATGTTTTTTTAACAGAAGAAAATATTTTATTTACTTCTTTTTATTTAAACTCCATAGAGTTTTTTTCATTGAAAAGAAAGTAGCTCGAATAAGATATAAATAACTTCAATTTTACCACATTTATTTGGTTTAATGCTACCATCTTTCATTTTTAGAGTAAATTCCATAATCTTCCGTATCTGATTTAAAAATAGTATTGCGTTAATATGTTGGAAATATATTCTAAATAATTTTTCACCAAAACATTTATTGAAAAAAATCTTCCCAAAAATCCATTAATTCTAATTCAGATTTATGATTATTGGCAATTAAATAATCATTAATTAAGTTAATTAATAAGATAGGATTGGTTTCAAAAAGATCTTTAAATGGCACTTTAATAGAAACTAAATCATTCAAAGCGTATTTTTGTAAGATGATCTCTGCAATACGTTGAAAGAATTTATATTCTTCATCATCAAACAAATAAAAATAAATCCAAAAATCAATTTATCTATTAAAACATTTGATTGATTTAAGAAAAAAATTTTTCAAACCAATTATTTTTTTACATTTCTCCCTAATACTTCCTCAAACCAATTAAAAAGATTCTTTGCTTAGTTTTGCTGAACGAGATTTAATGTAAGAGGTTAGCATAAATGAAAGAGGTTGTTTGAAGCCAAGCTCTTTATAGTTATTTAATGTTGTTTCTTCTTCAAGTAATTTTTAAATTTAACGCAGTTAAATAATATTTTTCCATTTTTTTGATACTTTTCTTCTAAACAACTTAAACCTCTTGAAGCTAATAGATTTCTAGTATTAATATCAGTTTCTAAATTAATTGCTAAGTTGTATAAGTCTGGATTGAATAAAAAATTTATAAAACCCTTTAAACTGGTTATTAGCTAACTTTTTCGACTGTATTATATTTTCGATTGTTAAAGTTTTTATCATAATCCTTATTTCGGATAAAAATCCATTAACGATAAAAAAAGTTTTTGTTATTAAACTTAGCTTCAACATTATCTTGTGAAAAAAATCTTCTCAACAATAACATCAAAAATCATACTTTTTAAAAAAATTTCTTCAATTGGATAAAGTTCAGTTAATCGATTTAAAATTAAATTAATCAAATCCACTGAGTCAGAATATGAAGAAAAAAATCTGGAAATAATTTGCCTAAATAAGTGTAGTTTGGTTTGTTATATTTTTCCAAAAAGTATTTAATTTGAATTGATGAATAATAACTAGCACTCATAAAAATATCTTTTAAATATTTTTTTGTGTTAACCATTCTTTTGGAAATTCTTCTTCAAAAACACAAAGAGATTAAACTTTGGCGAGAATAAAAAGCCTCTTTTACAGCTTCCCTGATTTACCTTGATATTTAAAAGGAGAATTGACAACAAGCAATAATAAAAGAATAATTATTGGCGATTTTGCAGATAACTTCTTCTGTTAAAAGAGATTAGAATATGTTGGATAATATCGATTACTCGATTCATATTTATTCTTGCAAATAAAAAAATTATCTTTAGAGTAGCCAATATATTGTGGAACATACTCATAAATCCAATCTAAATCTAATTTTCCATTTACTTGTTTAAAGACACTACCTTCATTAATAAGTAAAGAATGAGGAACGATTTCGCAAAATATCACTTAGAGTAAATTTTTAAGTTTTTCAAATCAGAAGAATTCATTAAATTCCAAGCGTTTTGCATAGCCATTGAGTTTTCATATTTCTGGAAAATTTTTCTTCAATGTAGATTTGTTAATCCCACTGCCGTGTTCACGATATTGTTGTAATAATTTTTAAAAATACAGTCTTTATTAACAGATTCTTTTTGAAAGTTTATTAAAACTAATAACTTGTTTTTAAATAAAGATTACGCTCAATTTCTTTATATTGTTCTTGTTGATAAATTGATTTTGGAATGAGTTTTAATTTTTAATATCGAATGTGATTAATTTTTTTCAATAGTGGTAAAAAGTAAAGTTAATTCATCATTTGGTAGAAGATTAAAAAGATCTCACTCCTTGTTTCTTTTGCGGTCTTTTCTAGTTCATTAAAAAGTTGTTGAAAAAAATCTTTCAAAGAATCTGCAGTAACTAATGATGGATTGGTTTTTACTTGGAGATTAAAAATTATTTAATGATGGTTTTAGTGTGATTTTAGACATAACATTTTTCCTATAAATATTACATTAATGTGGTTTTAATTTTTTTCTTTTTATAATCTGTTAAAAAAATGAAAAAAATATCGAAATAACTTGACTAATTGTAGCAGTTGAACTAAAATGTGTCAATATCTTTTTATCAGCACAGGTCTTTCAAATACTCAATCAGGAGATAATATGTTAATCAACCAATTTGCTAAACGTTCATTGTTATGCTTATCTGGAGGAGTGGATTCAATGGTTTTATTTGATTTAATGGGGAAAGAGTTAATTAAATCAAATATTAATGAGTTGCATATTATTCATGTAAATCATGGTTCAACAAAAAGACTGTGATAAATATGAAAAACTTTGTTCGTTCTGCAGTGTCTGATTTTTCAGAAAAAAATATAATCTTAAAAAAATGTCTTTTTAACAATTAAAAAGATTAAATTTATTAAAAAAATAAAGAGGCTTTAACAGAACTTCATTGTAGAGAAAAACGTTATAATGAGATTTTTTTAAATATTGTATAGAAAAATAATATTACCGATATTTATACTGCTCATCATAAAGATGATTTTTGGAAAAAATAATTTTTATTTCAGTATTTAAAAAAATAGAATTTATTCAATTTTTAATGCAGGAAGATAGTGTTAAAGTAATTCAGAGAAATAGTAAAAAAATAAAAAAATTGGCAGTGGAGAAATAATGATAAGGTAAAAGTTTTTCTTCATAAACCATTTTTAAAAAAATATAGTAAAGAAGATCTTTTAATGTATTCAAAAAGAAAATAATATTTCTTTTTATTCAAGACGAAACTAATTATATTGCAGACAATGTAAGAAACGTTTTAAGAAATGGTTTATTTAACCACTTAAAAAAACATTATGGGATATGAAAACTATATTAATTCAATGAACTCTTTTTGACTTCGTATCAACATTAATTAGTTATCAAAGCAAAAATAATCAATAAAAAATTTTTACCGCTATTTAATTTAAAAAGAATTTAAAAAAAGACGATCTAACATTGTGTGAAGCAGAGTTAGAATTAGAATTAATTGAAAATTATTTGCTAAAAAGATAATTCGATTGAAGATCGTTTGTTTTTAGTAGAAATTGTAAATTTGTTTTTTTCTTTCAAATTAAAAAAATAAATATTTAAAAAGGTAAACAAAAAAATGTTTAAATGATTTCTTTAAAGAAATCATTGACAACAAAAAGGGTTGTGTTATATAATACAAAAAACTGAATATTTATCAGTTAATTTAAAAATCAAATAAATTAACAATCACATTATCAAAAATAAAGTCGAAGTGATGGAATAGGCATACATGTCTGCCTTAGAAGCAGAATTTTAGCGGTTCGAGTCCGCTCTTCGACACCATTTCCTTAAAAAAAGGATTATGTTTTTTTACAGTGTTATGTAACAGTTGCACATTGTTGTTTCAGGTTGCTTTTAAATGTATAATCCATGATCGTGGCGTAGCCCCTGTCCCTAGGGTTTGTAGAAATACAATCGACTTAGAGTGTCAAACTACGTCCTTGCTTTTTCTATAGACTGTTAACCATACACAGAGAAATACCACCAAGCTGGTTGAGTGGTTAAAATAATCTTTTTTTATTTAATTATAAACCAAAAGCCGACTCCTACTCCTATTGAAGAACAAGCGGTTAATGTAAAAGTTATAATTGCAATAAGAAGGGCTTTTTATATTCATAGTTTTTTTATTAGTTGTTATTTCTTTATTTATACAAAATAAACAATAAAATAACTATTTTTAAACAGAACAACACGGTTACTTCCACCTGTAATTGACTAAGAACAACACGGTTACTTTCAAAATGTAGTTTACTGGTGCGTAATAGTTTGTATAAAACAGAGTGAGAAAAAGAATAATAAAAACGCCTCTTAATTAGAGGCGTAAATATTTTTAATTAATTAAAATTCAACATGAAATTACAATGATAGAAAAAGATCTTGTAAGTAGTTGTTAAAAAAACAATAAATTCTTTTTCATTTAAATTTTTTTATAATTTTGAAGATTTTTAAATCTTTAAAAGAAAGTAGAAATGTCAGAATTATATTCAAACCATGTTTCTAATTTAGTAGAGTGAATACTATGTTGAATAAACTCTACTAGTAAAAATATCTTTATTTAAAAAAATCATGCTCAAAAAAATATTTTTTTAAATGTTGAAGGTATAATACTTTCTTTTTTTCTGTTAATTTAGAGTAACAAAAAAATGATAAACATCATCTTCAACCTTATTGGTTAGAAACAATGTATTTAACATTAACAAAACTTTTTTTCTTTATAAAAAAATAATCATTTAAATTTTTCCATATAGTGTTGCTTCATGCCAAAAACTAAATCTAAGACTTCCTCTTGATTGAGTTTGTTATTGATTTTTAAAGAAAAATACAAACGCAATAATAGAATTTAAATCCTTAATTTCAATTAAGTTAAATAGTATTCTGAAAAATGCTTTACTAGAAATTTCCAGTAAATTTTTCCATATTTGGATCTTTCAATATAATATTTTGGCTCTTAAAGGTTTTTACAAATATAAGTTGTTTTTAAATTAAATGGAGAAAAAGAATTTTTTTCAAAAAAAGTAATATTTCCATTTAAAATCAAAGTAAAAATACGTTCTTGAATCTCTGCTAATTCAATTGTATTTTTTTATTCCACATAAATTTTTTTCTAAAATAATTAAATCACAATAACTTAAGAAGAAATTCTCATAGGAACTTCTGTAATCATAATATATTTTTCAGTAAGTCTTCTTGATCTTTAATATAATCGTTTAAAAATAGCTAATCCCATTTTACTAAAAATGAGTGTTTGGTTGAGAAAAAAATCTTTTAATGGAAAATCGGTAATTTTTCATACCCCATAAGTTCAGCAAAAAGTTTTAATACTAGATAATCATCATTCTTTTTCAAAATAGTAATACTGTAACGCCCTTCTGATATATCTTTTTAATGTTTTTTTGAAATTTTTTTCTTAACATTTTCATCGCCAAACAAAGCAAGATAGCAAGCTAATGAAATACCATTTTCTTGTAATAATTGAATTAGATAATCATCTTTCATAAAAAAGTTTAAGCTTCGCTCAAAGTTTAAAAAGGTTTAAAAATCCTAAACCAAACAATACTTTTTACCAAAGATAATCCGTCATATTTTGAAAAATGAATCTAATTCAAAAAAACCATCTGGAATATCAGGAAGAAAACTATTATTTTCTACAAATTCTTCAAACAAACGATTGGATAATAAAAGGTTGTCAGAATAATGAGATTTTTTTAATTCTATCTATAATGTATTTTTTTAGGCATAAAAAAATAAATTTTTTTCCTTTTCTTTTTCCCTTTCCTTTTCTTTCAATAATTGCGATAAAGAATTTAAATAATATTTTGAAATAGTAAAAGTTTTAATAGAGAGTAGTTTATAAATTTCCTTTAAAAAAATAAACTCAAATAACATTTTTTTCTTTTAATAAAATTTAACTGATAATCTTCTATTTTTTTCAAATAACTCTGGTAACATTTTGAAAAAGCGATCATGATAATTTTCATTATCTACAATAAAGGTTGTGAAGTGAGTTTTACTGCCACCTTTAATAGAATTAATAAGATCATTAATTTTATTAGGCTGTTCTAAGAAGGTTTTTAATTCCTTATTTTTTTAACATAAAAAAGTAAGAGTGATCTTTGCAGAAATAATCAATAGATAATAATTGCTGTTCTTCTAATTCATATAAAGACTCAATCAATAAAAAGAATAACTAATTCAACTTCAAATTTAGGAAGTTTATCAAAAATTTGCGATATAGATTTGTCGGACTTCATCTTGTGTATGTTTTTAAAAAATCAAACTCAAACAATCCAATATCTTTTAAATTTTTTTAATAAAAACATTTAAATCTTCTATACTATTAATTTGTTTTATCAAATTAGGGATAATGTATTTTTTTAATATAAGCGGTTTTGATTATCTTCTTTAAGTGATACCAATAATGTGTTGATCTCACTAAACAATTTTACCTTTAATAAGTTAGGTAAGTATCTGTCTAATAAAAAAATGTTTGAACAATAGGCAGTTTAAAAATATTTTACAATAAAATCTTTAACTTCTGTAAAATCAGATTGGATGTAACGGTAGTTAGATAGTCTTTTTGAAGTTTTTCAATAAATTCTGTAATTTCTTGTAAGCTCTTAGTGCGATTAAAAAAATATCAAACATAGAATCTCCTTTTTAAGTGTAGTTTTGATTTTTCAGAAAACATTCTACCAAAAAAATATAGCTGTTGCACAAGTAAAAACTATTGACATTTACATTAAATTGGATATAATAAGTGTATTAAAGATAAATAAAGGAGAGTTTTAAAATGAGAGAAATTACTTTAGAGCAAGCAGTATATGCTAATCAAAAAAACTATTTAGCGATACATATCCGTTTGAAATTGTAAAAATTTCAGATAAAACTATAGAAGTTAGAGAAATGAAGGCTGTTTTAATTAAAGGAGATTATGATAATCAAAGTTGGAAGTATAATTCAGAAGAAAACAATCCAACTGTAAGATTGAGATTAAGAAAGAAAGGCGGTTGGAGAGATAAAAAGGTATTCATTATAATTTAGATGTTGAACCGATGCGTTATCAAGATTTTTCATTCTAATAAAAAGGCAGTTGTTAAACTGCCTTTTTGTATTTATTGAATTCTCATAAAAAGTAATAAATCCATTTTTAAGAAAGCTGCCAGTATCAATAAAATGACAATTTCCTAATTGAACGGGTTCTTTAAGGATTGAGTGTCCAAAGTAAAAATTTATCTGCTCCTTTGATAAAAGAGTTATCTCGACTATCAATTCTCTCTCTACTCCACAATATAACATCTATATCTTCATTTGAAAGAGGGAGGTTGTATTGATATTCTTCAAAAAGGATAATTTGCATGACAAACCACATGTTTTTACCATTAGTTGTATTAATTTCTAAAATTAATGGTTTTGTTGAAGATATTTGGTTTAACTTTAATAATGCCTCCTGTTTTTGATTTTCATTTAGATTAAAAAAACCAATCGCCTCCAAATCTACGCCAAAAAAATTTCTGATTCTTTGTCTCTAACACCAGAATATGCCATTAGCTCATGGTTTCCTAAAAATACAATCAAACCATTTTTTTCATCAATTAACTTTAAAACTTTGAAACTATCTTCACCTCGATCAACTAAATCTCCTACGCTAATCAATAAATCTTTTTCAAAATTGAAATTAATTTTTATTGAGACTTTCAAACAATTTATCATATTGTCCATGAATATCTCCGCAAATATAAATTTTCTCAAAAATTTTTTTACCTTCAATCTTGTTATAAAGTTTTTTTCTCCAAACATTCTTTTATCCTTTTTAAATTAAGTGTGTTATATCAATAAGTATAATCAACTTAAAGATTTTTTTGACATTCAATAATATCTTCTTCATAAATTACTTCACGTTCAATTAAAAGTTCAGTTAATTTATGAACAAATTTTTCATTTTTCCATTAAAAAGTTCTTTTTGCTCTTTGATATTGTGTTTTTTTATAATATTTAAAAACTTCCTGTTCAATTTTTATTTTTTTGTTAAATCTGATAATTTATTTAAATCATCATAAAGAACCATTGAGAGATATTCGTCTTCTGCAAAAACCATATTTAACGATCATATTGTTGGCAATTTTAGTAACCTGTCTAATATCTCCACTTGCTCCTGTTGATATAGTTTTTATAAACAACTCCTCTGCTGCTCTACCGCCTAATGTCATGCAAATATCGTCTAATAATTGTTCTTTGGTAACGTGCAGATTTTTCTTCTTCTGGATAACTGTAAGTAATACCTAATGCAGTGCTTCTAGGAACAACTGTAACCTGTCTAACGGGGTTTGCGTGATCTAGTAAATGTCCTAAAACTGCATGTCCGATTTCGTGGTAAGCGGTGGAACGTTTGTCATGATCATTTAATTTAAAGGTTTTGATTCCTAAATCGATCTCTTCCATAGCTTCCCTGAAATCATTTAAAACAACCTCACGCTTTTCTCTAAAGGCAATAATTAATGCTTGTTGGAATAGATTAACTATTTCAGCAGGAGAACTTCCGTAGCTCATTTTAGCAACAACTTCTAAATCATTATCACTTAATTTTGTATTAAACTTAGTTTTATTGAGATGTAGAATGATGTCTAAACGTTCTTTTTTAGTTGGTAGTTTTAATTCAATTTTTCTATCAAAACGTCCTGCTCGAATTAAAGCTTTATCGAGTTTATCTAAAAAAATTTGTAGAGCCAATTACTAAAATATCCCCATCGTTTTTAATTCCGTCCATTTGAATTAAAAATTCATTAATGGTAGCTTCACGTTCAGAGTTATTATCTCCGTTGCGAGAGCCTAATGCATCAATTTCATCAATGTAAACAATACAAGGAGAATTTTGACGTGCGGTTTGAAACAACTCTCTTACTCTTTTAGCTCCTACACCAACATACTTTTCAACAAAAGAACTTCCCGATAAAGAAATGAAAGGTAAGTTAGATTTTTTAGCAAAAGCTTTTGCTAACATAGTTTTACCAACACCAGGTGCTCCATACATAATAAAACCTTTTGGTTTTGAAACTGGTAGGTTTTCATCATGGTTTTGAAATATATCTACTAGTTCATTTAGCTGTAATTTAGCTTCATCACAACCTTTTATATCTTCCAAATCAATATCAATATCATTAGGCTCTATAATGGAGAAATGACTGTTTCCACTATTAATAGATATTGTTTTTTTAAATCTTTTGCTAATAATAAAACATCATTTAAAAGTGATTTCTTTATTTGAATTTATAAATAAACTTAATAGATTACCTAATATAGAATCAACCTCATTGTAAGAGTATTTAGACAATTGCTCTAATACATTTTCAGACAATGGTTTATGCAATTCAATATCAATTTTGCTAATTAAATTCAACCATTCCATTTCGATATATTTTTTTCATTTGCTCTTTTTGTCATAGGTTTTAGTTGAAAAACCTCAAAACATTGAGTAAAGTCTTTTGAAAGTTTACTTAAATCATTAGCAGTTGCAATATGGTTAATATTTTTCTGCATTATATCTAATTGAAGTAGAAATATCTAAAAACATTAGAGTTAAGTTTTGGATCAACTACTTCAATTAAAGAAAGGTAATAAATGAGAATTTTTATCAACATTATAGAACGACATAAAAAAAGTTAGGGTGATCTCACAACTGAAATAATTTTTTTAATAAATTACCGCCTTCTGGCTGAAGAGATAAAGAATTAAAGTAATCAGCAGGTAAGGTCTCACAATTATAAATAAAATGAGTTAATCCAGAGTTTTTTTGAAAAGTTTTTAATAAAGAATCTACAAAAAAAGTTTCTCACGTCCTGTATTTCCTACCAATAAAACAGGTTTAAATTTATAATTATCAATATTCATTTGTTGTAGATAAAAAAATCCACTACTTCACTAAATTCAGGGAAGATAGTTTGTAGTTCAAAACATTTTTTTCTTTAAGAACTTCTGTTTCTAATGAAATTGGTCTTTTTATAAAAAAACCTTTTAGAATAGCATTGATAAATGATTTTTCTAAAAAAATAATAGGGGAAAAAATCATTTATTATAAATTTTATGTTTGGATTTTTTTAAGCAGACAACTTCTCTACACCATTTAATGAAATCAAAGGGATTTGAACTATCAATTCCATTAAAAGGATTTACAATAAGCCCATGTTTTGTTAGTTTTTTTAAGTTTAGAAAAACACTGAATAAACTCATAAGTATAAGGTTGGCTATTTTTTTATAACTAGTTGTAGAAAAAAATCGAGATCTTCTAAATTTTTTTAGCAATAAACAAATTTTTTTATTATTTGAATGTAAAAAAATCTAAAAAATCTTTCATTTCAAGCATTTTTTTCTTGAACTAATGAAAGAGGTTGTTTTGAAAAGTCTTCCCATTTTTAATATGTTTTTTTGATAATCTTCCAAACACTGTTGATTTGATTTTAAATGCTCTGATAAAAGCTGCCCTAGTGCAATAGAAAATTGCCCATCCTGAAGTGTGTTCATTTCAATAATATCAAATAAAAAAACAAAAGTGTTGAATGATGAGTTTTTTTAAAAAACATCGTCTAGTTGATAATAGTAAGAACCTAAATAACTAATTAATTGTTGACTAAAAAGTAATATGAACATTATCTGTTGAAATTAATTTAGCTTTTATCACTTTTTTTGTTGAAATAAAATGCTAAACTCTTGTAATTTCTTATAAAACAATAATGTAGCCTCAATAAAAATTATTATTGGAGGTAAAAATTTTTTAATATATCAAATTTATTACTTTCAAAAAAATTTTTCTCTTATACTGCAACATTGGGGAGTATTTTTTTCTAAAAACCTGTGTGAAAGTTTTGGTTTCATTTATAGAATTAAAAACAAAAATTATTTAATCTATCCTGTTTAATTAACTTTTTAAATCTTTTATCATAATCTTTCTTACTTTCACTTAACAAAGGAAAAAAACCTCTTCCAAAAAGAAGATTTAATAACAATTTTTTTCTTGTTTTTTTACTTACTTTAAAAGGTCTTTGTTCTGTTTCAAAAATTAAGGAAACTTCTTTTTCGACTCCAAAAAGTTTTTGAATAAGTAATTAAAAAGTTTTAAGTCTATTTCTTTTACAATACTCTTTAAAAAATGTTCTATTAGAACTCAACAGTGAATAAAACAATGTTCCATAAAAATTCTTTAGTGTTATTCTCTTCAATCGAATCAAAAGTTTGGTAAAGAAAAATAATTCCTCTGGTAAAAAGGTTTTAATTAAACAAATAGTATTTAAAAATACGGTTGGTAGAAAACAAGTTATACTCTTTTTTTCAAAAGATTTTTTTAGTAGGTAAGTTTTCTTTTTAGAACATGTTCATTGGAATCCTGTAGTCTTAGATAATTTAAATCGTATTTTTCTTGTTTTTTTCCATTTCCTCTCCATTTAAAAAAACCTTAAAAAGGTTTAATTAATAAATTATTATTTTTATATCAGTTAAGAATTTTATCATGATTAACAACAAAAGTCAATTCAACATTTTTAAATAAAAAAAGAGCCATTTTTCGGCTCTTTTATTTTTACATTTAAATTTAAAATCCTAATAAATTTAAAAAAATTTAATTTCAATTTGGAAATTTTTAAATTAGGATATTGATTTAAAAATTTCTTGTTTAAAACTTTTTTTATTCGACTTTTGCGAAATCTGCCCTTGTCGATAACAATAAATATAAGCGTTATACAAGTTGGTTAGTTTTTTTCCATAGTTTCATAAACTTTTTTTATTAACTATTTTAAAATCATGAGATTTTTAAATCTTCTTCTTTAATCACATTTTTAAAATCATATAAAGAATAATGTCCTAAATTATCCAAAATAATATTTAAATTGCAAATACAATCAAAATTATGCAATTCTTCATTAATCTTGAAAACAGAGAAATCCATTTTTTTCAAAAACTTCCCCATAAACTTCAATAAATTTAATTCTAAATTGAGTTTCATTAAGATTTGGTTGTTGGCTTTTGTAAAGTAAAAGCTTCATAAATCTTATTAATATAAGTTTCTATTTCATCTTCACCAATACTAGGTAAGTTTACTGCTTCCTGTAAAAAAATGATTTTTCAAACTCATTAATAGGGGTGATTTTACACTTAACTTTAATAAAGTCAGAAACCTTTTTGTCCTTGATTATTTAGTTTGTTATTTATTAAAAATATAATCATTTTTACCACTCATATTGCTGTTGAATATTCAACAACTCACCTTTATCTGCCAATTCAATAAAAACGTTCTGGCAATAATTTTTTTCTTTAACTTCTTGATTATTGAAAATAATTTTTAAATATTCTTCTTTTGTTTTATCAGAAAGTAATGAAAAATAAGCGTTGAATTATTTCAACATAAATTTTTAAAAGCAGTTTTTAATAATTAATTGTTCAGGTAATTCTTGAAAAATTTTGATAATATTCATTAAGAAGAATCATAGTATCAACTTTTTTTATACTGCTCTTTTTATTGCATTGTATTCAGAAGACTTCATGTAATAGCGAAACTTAGAATACAATAAATCATCCACAAACTTATCAAAAATCAACAATCTCACATAATGAATGTAATAATTTCAAATGGTTTTGGAATTGAGTTGAAATCAATTGTTTTTGGCGACTATTTTTTTACGAAAAATTATCTAGTTGTTTTTTTAAAAATTTTCCCCTAATATGGTTTGATAAAAATTTAGTTAAAATTATGTTATTTTCTATTTCTGCTAACAAATCGAGTAATTTTACAAAAACAAGAACTATCGTTTTTTTAGATTTTATAAAATCAACTATTGTTTCTACGTTTTTTTATGTAGAGAAAAACCGTTGATCTCTTCTCCATTTTTTTAAATTTCTCATTGTCTTTTAATTCTTCTTGATTAAGCTCGGTAATAATTTTACTTAGAGTTTTTGAACAAAAATATTCATTAACATAATTAAATTGGGTAGTAAGTGCAGAAGATTTCTCCATAACTTTTTGTAGATCTAACTGTAAATTAGATAAAAGTTTTTAAATGTTCAATGATAACATCTTTTAAATTGAAGTTTATTGTCTCTATTTAAATCCCTAATTTTTTTCACTTGTCATAAAACTTAATAAACTTTTTGTTTAGAAACTAAATTTTTTTAATTTCTTTTTGTTTACGTTCAAACTCAATTTGTTTAGATAATGAATCTAAATCTTCTCCCTAATTGAGAAATCATTTCCTCATATTGTTTTTTTGTGAGATAGTATTAATAGGCACATAATCTTCTCCATTAATATTTGTAATTTTACTGATCCAATCAGATTTAAAATCAACCAACTTATGCTTATAAACATCGAAAGATCCGATGGTGTGATAAAAATAAACATTAACATCAGAAGTTAAGTTTCCATAACGAATAGCACGTCCATTACGCTGATGAATACTATCTGGTGTCCAACCGTAAGTTAAATGATGAATTGCTTGTGTTCCATTTTGCAAGTTAATAGCGACTTCTGCTTTTTTTCATTAGCTAAAAACAATACGATAAATACCATCATTATATTTATTTTTGTATATCAAGCACTTCTTCTGGCTCATTATTTGTTTGCCCTGTTAAAACTGCTACCTCTGAAAAATTTAAAGATAATTTTTTTCTGCAATTAAAGCTTGAACTTTTAAATGAGAACCTATTTGATCTAAGAACACCAATTGTTTTGAGTAAGGTAGCTTTTTTTCTCTGTATTATCAACTACCATTTGGTTGATTGTGTTCTTTTTACAAGTTGTTCAATAAATCTTGTTAATTTTCCACTATTATACTTAAAAAGAAACTTTACAAAAATTTAGAAAAAGCATTAAACAACTCTAATTGCGTTTTATAGTCAAGACTATCCAAAAAAACAGAAGGGTTTTCTATATTATCTTTTCAACCAACATTCAACTTGAACTTCATATTCTATCACTCCTTCTTCGTTTATAATTTCTTTAAAAATTTTTTTGAGTTTTTTAGAAGGGCGAACACGTTTTTTTCTTTATACGCTTTCTTATTGAATGTTTGAATGGTATCATTAATTTTACTTAAAAAGTCTTTGTTCTCTTCAATAGGAGAAAGATAATAGGTTAATCCTTGCTCTTTTAAATCATCATCAATAGTTAAACGTTCCATTTTTCTAATAAAAATTAAAAGGCGAGGCACTAATAACTGGTTCTTCTTTATACTCTAAAAATAGTAGGTAAAAACAACCTCATTCCATTCACGAGAATTTAAAATTTCTTGTAGAGAGTTTTTCATCTTTTTGCGAAAAACAACTTTTTTTACTTAATGAATAAACTTTCTTATATAATTCAATAGCTTCCTTTTTCTTCATTTGATAATTTACTTTCAATAAAAATTTTCATTTTTGTTAGGAAGAGTAACATTATCTTTAACCTGTTCATGTGTAAGAAAATCGATTATTTTAAATAAAGCTTTTACGCAAAATGGTTAAGTTTTTAATCCCCTTAAACTGGTTAATCCGTTGAGTGTTACCATCAACTGCAGTATCTTCGTCCAGATCAATTTCACAAGATGCCTGTAAAAAAATCAAAAGAATTTTTCAAGTCCTACAAGATTAGATAAATTTTTCTTCTCCAACAATTAAATTCAACATGGAGTAATACTCTAATGGTGAATTTGTAAAAGGAGTAGCAGATAATCCATAAACACCATCTTCTTTTCCAATAGAAAATTTATTTTGCTGTCTAATAAACCAACATTTTACTTGTGCATCAATACCTTTTGCAGATGTTTGAGGTATGGATAAATATTTTGCATTTAAATTTCCAAATACTTCTTTTTGAGTTTTTTTATAAGCATGAAACTCATCAATAACAATACTATCAAAACCAAAGTCTTCGAAATAAATAGGTAGCTTGGTTTTACTTTGTGATGAAAGTTTTTGAATTCTATCTCTAAAGCGAGTAGCTTTTTTGTTTTCAATAGAAATAGCAGCACTATAACTACTATCTTGTTGTTCTAAATATTTTTAGATATGTATTAATTGTTGTTTCTTTTTAGTTTTAATCTAAAAAAATCCTCATGAGTCATAAAAAAACTTTTTTTATATTGAGGGTGATTGTGCTTCAATTAACTGTTTATCATCTTTTTTTCTTTAAATTAACAAAAATAACAATCAGAACTATCAACAAAAAAATAGCAGGTTTATTTTTTTATCTCCTAATGTAGATTCTTTATACCAATTGCTTAACGCATTATTAGGAACAACAAAGAGTTTTTTTCCTTCAATCCTTTATTTTGCAAATTTTGAACCCCAATTAACCCCATGGAAGTGTTATGAGTGACAATAAAAATCATTAGTGATATAAAAGATGTGAAGGGTGATCGATCATGATACACTGACATTCTTTATCGCCAATTTTTTTCTACTTCTGTAATAGTTCTCAAAGTTCTTACATGTTTAATTGATAAAAAAAGTCATTGTTTTTTTATTTTCTAATCTAAAAGGTAAAAAAACCAAAAATAAGGTAGAGTGATTTTTAATGAAAAATAATTTTTTTCAAAAATAAGAATGTTGAGGGAAATGTTTTACGGTGTCCATTTCCTTAATAGAACATATTCCACCTAAACTTAAAAACAATGTTTTTAATATCTGCTGCTAATTTTGCGGAAAAACAGTAAGAAAAAAATGCTTTTACGTTTTTTTATCTACTTTACCATTACAGTCTAAAAAAACCTTGTAATAGATGAACACGTTGCTCAATGCTTCCGTTTTGGTATATTTCAGGAATAAAAGCGTTGCAACATACCTTTATTGTGAAGTTGTAAATTTTGTAGTTCTTGATTGAAATAATCTTCTTCATTTAGCCAAATGGAATGAATATCATTAATTTCAAATGAATATAATGGATCGTTTATTTTTTTAATGTTGGAAATAATTGATTTGGAAATTCCAATAATCTCATTACTAATAGGTAAATATGAAGATTGACCCTAACATAACACCAATTACATAAGGATCGATCTTAACCTTTTTTACTTTCAAATTCTATTGGCAAAACAGTTGGTATAGCATGTTGTTCAATAGGATTTATATCTTTTAATTGTTTTACAGAGCCAGATAATAAAGTTTTTACTCCATTTTGAATATTATTAGCTTTACTGTATTGTAATTCTGGAATTGTTTGAGTAAACCATAGATGTTCTTCACAACATTCTGTATAAGAACTATCGCTAGTATAAACTTTATAAGTAGGTTTCTTACCTTGTGGAAAGATAGCAGTAATCTTTGCTTCACTTCCGTCATACGCATAAACTTTATCTCCAACTTTCAATTTCCCCATTAAACGCCAACCGTTTGGAGTTAAGATTAAAGAAGATAATGGTTGAGCTTTTTCCAAGACCAACATCTGCTGCATTTACATGTAACATTGAGTTTTCTAATTTCATAATTCTAGGAAGCTGATAGTCTTCAATCTTCCAATTTTTATGAATGTTGTAAAAACAAAGGGTTAGATAGAGATTTTTATACTTTCATCCTCTTCAACTGGCTTGTCAATTTGATTTTTTTTCAAACAACTTTTCAAATTCAAGTTCTCCCTGTTTTATTTTTCAGAAATTTTATTAATGATTAAAGGGTTATTGTGAACGAAAATATTGAATTGTTGATTTAATTGTTGTTGCAGTTCAATTAATTTTAATTCTGCTTCTTCTTTGTTTGGATAAGAAAAAGTTCCAAGAGTAAGGATTCCAGTTTTTATATAATTTCCAATTCTAGAATATAGTTTCTCAATGATAGATGGTTCTGTTGATTGTGGGAAGGTAATTGCAAAATCTATTTGTTTGAAAGTCAAAAGACATTTTAAAATTGCGATCAACAAATTCTTGTAGAAAAAAATAATTTTTGTTCTAAATCAATATAAGGTGAGTTTAATTTAAAAAAATAGCTTTATTTAAATTAGACATTTTTTTATAATTTCTCCATAGTAAGTATGTTTTTTTATAATAGCAAAAGACAAGGGAAAAATTCAATAAAAAAACGGTTAATTACAAAAAAATCAACCGTTTAAATTTAAGATTTTGCTTCAACCTGCTCAAAACCTTGAGATTTTAAAAATTCAATAATATTAAATTCCTTTGGTAAGAAAGGGGAGAAGTGCATAGCTCCATAAACAATATAAAAAAATCATTATTATTTTTTTAATTCCTTCTTCAAATGAGAAATTAAGTGATTGTTTCTGTTATATAAAAATAATTTCAGAAAACGATTTAAAAAAGTTTAGTTTTCAATTTATTATAATATTCTTCATTTTTAACTGGGTTTTCTTGATTAAATTTATCAATTGAGAAATTTTGTTGGTAATTATTTTCATTCTTATGAAAAATCTTTATGAAAAAATATTTTTAATCATTAAAGTTGGTATAGTTTTATTTAATTTTGTTGTTAATACAAAAAAAGGTTAAAAAATTTAAACAACCATCTTTTTTTCAATAATTCTACCACAGTGTTAAAATCTTCAACTTCTCCTGTGCCACTTATAGTAAAAATGTTTTTTTAAAGATTTTTTTAATTTTTTTGAACAATACCTTCTTTATTCTGTTTGTTTTCTTTTTGATTTTCAAGATGATAATTTAAAAAACTCTTCCGATAATTCATAAAAAAACCAGTTAATCTTAAAATTCCCTCAATATCTTCAATATAAACGTCAATATTGTGAGCGTTTTTTTCATTAAAGGTATTTTTTTGAAAAAAATCTTTTTCATTTTCATATTTACTAAAAATCTTCTGCTCTATTAAGAAACAATTTCGCATTACTTTGCACTTCCAAATTGAAAATTGAAGCGATTGTTTTATATGAATTAGAAAGTGAAAAACCTTTTAACAACATTAAGTTGCCAATAAAAATCATCAACAAGATTTCTTCTAGGGTTAATATAATCTGCAGTGTTTTTAGGCGAAACTTGTTCGAAAAAGATTTGTCCTTTCGGATGATTTTTTTGTTAAAGAGATCTATATCTTTTATAATCTCTTGATAAAAACTCACCGTTAGCAACATGAACCATAGGAGTTAAAAAAATACAGTTTGTTTAGTGTTATTGTTTTTAAAAAAATTAATTGCATCATAAAAAAATGTTCCGAGATCAAACATAAAAAAAGTTTTTTTGAAATTTTAACATATTACTTTTAAAGTGTCAATAAAAAAACTCCAAATTAATGGAGTTTTTTTATTTTAATCTTTTTAATACTGTCTTTTATGGCTTCTAAATAAAAAGCGTTTTTTTCAATAATGAAATACTTTTATAAAGTTGAATGGATAGTGAAATAATAACACATAAAAGGAATAAAGACATAACAATTTTTCAAAACTAACGGAAGGGGAAAATCTAATCGATAACACCTCAATAACGATAAAAACCGCTAAAAAGAAAAACTGTAAGAAAAAAATTTTTAACATACTAACTCCTTTGAAAAAAATACTTTGTCTATAAGAATATAATAAATTTTAATGATAAGAATATCAATGAAAAAGGGGATTTTCCCTTTTTATTATGAGTTATTCTTTTACTGCAACATGTTTCCAAAGAGTTGTTTTTTTGCCATATCTGATTGTTTTTGGTTTAAACTCCTCAATGCCTTCATTAATATTGCGAATTGAATGAAAGTCTTTAACAACTGCTTTTTAAGTTGTGATATTGTGCTTTCATAGGTGAAAAACCGTATTTACGAGCAACTTCTAAATTATCATCTTTATCATCATAAAAAAGATGTGGGATACGATTTTCCTCACTTAAAAAAACTCTGCTAGTTTACCGTTTTTTTAGTTCGTGATCTCAATTGTTTAGAATCTTCACGAGAGAGAATAAAATCAAAAATTAAGATTATTTTTGTTCAAAAATAACGATAATCGCCTTCTCTTAACTCACGAGCAGTAACCGCAATAACAGTAAACCCTGCTTCTTTATAAGCATGATAGAGGTGATAAAGTGGCAACAAAGTATCTTTTTGGATATATTCCCAAGTAGATTTTGCAACCCAATCTTCAAGATAAAACTTACCGTCTTCACGATAACCAGAACGATGAGAACTATCAATTAAAGTTCCGTCTAAATCAAAAGCGATAACTAAACGTTTAATCATTTTTTTGATGTTCATTTAAAAAACATTTTTTTCTAACTTCTCATTATTTTTTTAGAAGAAAGATATTTTTCGATTGAGTAGTTTGCGTTTTTGTTTTGTCATTTTCGATATTCCTATAAGTATAATGTCTTAGTATTTATTAGTTTAATTTTTGAATGATAGAATTTATATGCAGATTTTTTTCATCTAAAAAAACTCTTCTTTTTGAGCATATTCATTTCCAATAAACAAAAAAATACAACATATTTGTCATCTTTTTGAGCTAATGTATAAGAATGTTGCACTTTTTTTCTTGAACAATTTCTTTTTTTAACTTTCTTTTCAACTTGAACAAAACCACTCTTAGAAGCTAACAAAGTAGCTCCACGCATTAATTCTGGGTAAGGGTTATAAGCAGGACGTAAAACCATTTGTTTTACGAGAATATGAACGATTTTGTTTTTTTCAGTATTTTTTTAGTCATTTTAAACCTCTTTTATGAAAAATAAAAACAAAAAAAGGTGCTATTAAATTATATAACCATTTAAAAAGCACCAAATTGTTAATGAGCAAAAGTAAGCTTAATACTTACTATCTTTTCTATATGTGAACATTATAGCTAAAACAGATAAAATGTCAACACTTTTTTTAAATTATTTTTTTCTCCTTTTTGAATTTCAAAAATTCAAATCGAAAAATATCAAAAAGATTTCTAAAGGTTGAAGACATAAGAATAAGGTCTTCCTGTTGTGTTAAGATCTCTTTTTCTTCTTTTGAAAGATTGCTTAAATCACCTTCATCAGAAGAGTTTTTCCTCTCCAACAAACTTTAATTTTTTTTAAATAAACCATTTTCACAAACAGTTAATGTTAAAAACATCATCAAAAATTAATACCTATTTTAGAAACTTCTTTATGTTCAACAACTTGTCTCAACTCTTCTTCTGCTTCAATTGAGGTTTCTTTACAAGAAATCACACCATCATCAGAGGTTAATTCAAATTCATTTAAAACGCCAATTTCAGGAATGAGGTTTTCCTTTAAAAGTAATGAACGTAATTCAGTAGATAATGTTTTTTTAAAGGAAACAGGGATAACGGGAAGAGTTTCTAATGTTTTTTTCTTAAAAAAACGCTAAAATATCTTCTGACTGTTTACTAGAACCAGAATTCACATAAATCATATTATTAGATAAATCAATAATAAGATGTTGGTATGAAAAACTTGGAAAAATGCTCGTGGTAGTAAAGAGGATATTACAGCATCTTTTTAAAGTTTGTTTCTCGACTTTTTTTAGCTTACGTCCTTCTGCCAATTCTTTTTCTTCAATTTTATCTTCCAATTCTTGTTTAATTACTTCATTAGGAAGAAGTTTTTTTCCTCTTTCTTTATTGTGAGTAAAAATAGCTTCATTAACAAAAAAACCATCTTATCACTCAACCATCCTATTTTTTTAACATCTGTTGGTTGACAAGGGGAAAAACTCAAATTCAGAAAGTTTATCTTTCCATTGTTCTTCTGTATAGCTTAAATAAGGTAATGAGTTACTTGTTAATAAGTAAGGGACAAGGTTTTTAAATAACATAATTTTTAATTAATTGATTAATAATTGAAAAATATTAAAGCATAAATGGTATAAAAAAATCAATGATATTTTTTTATATTTAATTACTGTAACTACAAAAAAAGGAGAGGTTGTTTATATAATTAAAAAAAGGAAATGAAGTTTGAAAACAAAAATAAAGAAATGGGAAGAAATAGATACGAAATACGAGAAGAGGAAGTTTTAGGTTTAAGAGGGGAAGCTAGTATGAAAATGGAAGAAATATATGAGACTTTCTTAGATGGTTTTGAAAGTAAAGATGAACTATTTGAAATTGAAAATGATAATAGTGGACTTCTTAAACTATCATTAGAGAAATTAAAAGAGATAAATGTTTTTTTGAAAGATTAGAAGAAATTAGAAAAACAAACTCTTACAAGGATTGAAAATGGAGCTGTTAAAAGATTATTGACTGAATCTTTCACACAAACTATTTTTAAGCGAACTTTTTAGTGGATGAACTGTTAAATGAAAACAGCCACTTAGGAAAAAGCTTTTTGCAGAAACTTTAAGAAACGATCCAGAAGCCGAGAGTATATTTTATAGAGTTGAAAACGAAGGTAGCGATTCATTCGAGGAGTGGACTAGAGATTTTATTTTAAGAAATTTAATCGATAATAGTGATTTTAAAAAAATTACATTGAAATAGAAGATAAAAAAAGCAGTTGATAAAAATTTTTAGAAGAACAATTTCAATCATTCCTTGAAAAATAACAAAATGTTCGTAAAACTATATTTTTTTAACAGAAGATCGAAAAAAATAGGTGTTTTTTTGCTATTGAAGATTATCCAATAGAATACTTAGAGAATTTAAAGGATAAAAAAATAATATTAGACCACAATATTTATTTTTCTTTAAAAAGAACATTCTTCTCCATTCACAATTAAAAAAAGGAGACAGATATATTATATGTGAAGAGGGTGGAAGTGAATTAAGAAGAGTTCTTGAAATGGGAAAAAAACTGTTTACAAAAAAACAGGAGTTGAATTAATTGCAGAAGATGATATGAAGTTGAAAGTTTATCAAACCGTAAGATATTTAAGTAAAGATACTGATAAAAAAACATTATGAGAAAAGATTTTATTTCTGCTGGATATACTCCTAATAAATTTAATAGAGACAGATTAACCTTAAATGCACGTCAAGAGATAGATTTAATGTTAAAAAGAAAGTGAAGAAAAACTCTGTTTCAGTTAATCAAAAAAACCAAAAAAATTTAATAAAAATATAAAAAAAGGAAGTTTATTTTTAACTTCCTTTTTTTATATTGGCGATTACTTGTTTTTTTATTTTTTTAAATCAAAATAATATAGTTAAATGAGAAAAAAATAACATAGATAAGATTTTTTTATGGAACATTTAAATTTAATTTTATCATTTTTTTAAGTAAAGAAGTTATTACGGTGATTAGTGTGATATTGGCTTTTGCAATATTAGTTTTCTATTCATTAAATTTCGACAGAGGACATTGGTTAAAAAAATATCAGCATATTATTCAGGGCTTTTTAGGAATAATTTATGGAGTCTATAATATATTTGAAAATAATTTATATTTTCTAATTTCATTATTAATTGGATTAATATTGGTGATATTTTTACAGAAAGAAGTATTTAATCATAAATATGCAAAAAAATTGAAAAAAATTTGAAAAAAATAATTTACACACTTGTTATTTTTAGTGGTAAACGTAGGTATAATAGCTTTTAACCTTACTGGAATTTTTTTATTTAACTAAGGTGGAGTTATGATGAAAAATTAAAAAAATAAATATTATTTTGGTTTTAATGTTTTCTTTGCCATTAAATGCACTAGCCAATATTTCTAGTGTTATAAAAAAATGATGAGTTTAGTAATAAAAACAAGTGCAGAATTAGATATGAATCATCGTTTTTTTCTTTAAGTAAAAAAATAGTTTTGATTTAAAAAAATGATTTATTTGAAATTAAAAATTGATAAAGAAGTTTCATTTAATAAAAAGATATGATACAGTTGAGTTTTTTTAGAGAAAAAAATTTTTGCAATAGGCAAGACTGAGGTTGAGTTAGGTAAAAATTAAATATATGGGATTTTTTTGGAGAAGTGATTGCAAAAAAATCAAGAAGAATTTAAACAAAAACTAAAAAAGAAAATAAGAAGAACTTAAAAGTTAAACGAGAAAAATAAAGCAAAAGTTATAGTAACAGAAAAACGCAAAAAGAATATAGTAATAGGGTCAAAGAAATTTTAAATAAGCATAATGTAGATACAAATAAAAAAATATTTCTGCATTTATTTTTTTAAAGAAGATCAAAAAAACAAAAAAATATTGACAGTTAGCAATAAAAAAAGTATCTATTCAGAATTTAAAGTTATAAAAATAAAAAAACCTATCAAAAATAATTGATAGGTTTTTTTGTTTATAAGAATTTAGAACTTGTAAGTAACAGAAGTGTTTAGACTACCGTTGCGTTTATAGCCATTAGATTTTTTTCCAATCCACCTGTTAATGTGAAATCAAATTTATTTGCAGATATGTTAAAAGCCAAGATTTGTGGTAAAAACTATCTTCAAATTGATATTTGAATTTATGATTATTTAACAAAAACATTACTGTCGTTACCTAATGATTTAGAGTGGTAATCTGTTGAAATCATAGGTTGAAGTTTAACATTTTCAGTTAAATTAATATCATACTTAACATTTAACCCTGTTGTTAAAATAGTAGGATTTTTGACGTTTAATTTTTAACATTAGCTTGCTCTAAATTAAAAATCTTTACCTTGAATGATGTAATGTTGAACGCCTAAATAAGGGGTAATAGTAAAAATTATTAACTTGATAATTAACACCACCTAGTAAACCAATTTTTATCACATTTTGATTAAATTTAGCTTTGGAATTATCTTGATATTTATTGGTAAATCTACCATAACCTGCTTCGCCTACTGCAAAAAAATCCATTTTCATAAGTATGTTTAGCAAGAATTTCAAATAATTGTAAACGTTGTTTTACTCCCATATTGTCATCTAGAGCAATAGTTTCACTTTCGCTACGATTATCTGATAAAGTAAAACCAAACGAATCTTTATCGGAAACTTTAAACAAACCTCCAATTTGAGTTAAGTTTTGCTTATCTTTTGAATTACGGTAGTTTTTTTATTATCTGAATGTTTACGGTTATAAACATAATTTACCCAAACATCATCTTTAACATTACTAATAAGTTTGTTTTTGAGAAGCTTGTTGAATTTGTTGTAACATTTCTTGTGAAACAGTTGAAGTTTCAACAATAGAGTTAGAGTATTTACTCATATTATCTCTTTGTTTTGGAGAAACAATCTCTAATTGGTTGGTGGTATTATTAGTTGGTTTAACTTTTTTTCTACTGTTTCAGTTTCAACTTCTACTAGTTTAGGTAAAGAAGCTTCATCCTCCACAATTTTACCATCAACAACTTTTAATCCTTCTTCCTCTGCCCCTTGCTTTATCGTAAAGTTTTGTTTCAGACAAACCTTTTGGAGTAGGAGTGTGATCTTTTAATGTGTTAGGATCGATTTTACTTAAATCAACTCCGTTACCAAGTAAAGTTTCTTGTAAAGCTTTTCTTTCTTCTGGAGTTAATCTATCTAAATTATATTGAACATTAGTTAATTCTGGATTTAAGATTTTACCATTATTATCCAATTGAACGTTAATTAAACCTATCGATTTTAATTGTTTAATTAACTCTTCATAGCTAGGGGTTTTTATAATTATTGTCTGCTAATAATTTTTTAATAGGATTTTGAACCTTACTATCAGTGAAGTTTTTATGTAGTTTTGAAAAGTCAGGAGCTTTGTAATTAGGATCGATATTTTCTTTAATTACATTTTGTTTTTCTGCTGTTAAAACTCCGTTGGCAAAACTATAACGATAAGCCCCTGCATCAACATGACCTTTGTTTAGGGTAAAGTTATAATTTTTGATTTGGTTGTTTTACTTCAATGATAGAGATATTGCCTTTATTTGAAGTTGGTTCTCTACCAGAATCTAATAGAGAAATTTCATAACTACCATTAACAGTTCCATTTAAAACAAGTTTATTGGCAACCATTTTAGCTAAATCGGTTGAGAAACGAAATGTTCCTTCACCTGTTAAGCTATTATTTACTGTTAATGTATTGAAGCGAGAAAAATTCACCGTTAGGATTTAAATTAACAACAGAACCTTTTTTTCATGGTTAATTTTCCAACAGAACTGTTATCATTAAGTGTAACAATACTATTGTTATTTAAATTTATAGTAGAATTATTGTCGCCTTCAAAAGAAGTGTTTAAATGAGCTTTTACCAACATTTAATATTGCATTGTCTCTTAAAACAACACGTCCTTCATAGCGAGTAGTAGGAATAGTAGAATCAACTTCTTCAGTGAATTTTTCTGTTGTGCCTAAATTCACGATACTATTGTTTTGAGCAACAATATTACCGTTTACTGCTGTTAAATTACGGTTAAAATTAATTTTACCATTATTACCAACATAGAAATTTGCTGCATTTACAATTCTATTTTTGCCAATCGGTATCTACTGTAACAGGCGTAAAAACCATTTGTTGTAACGATAGAAGCATAAGGAGTAGGAGCACCAGAGAAGGAAATATTTGCATCACTGATAGCATTAACGTTTCCTTTTTAAATTAATGTTGCCACTAAATTTATATGGAGATTTACCTTCAACATTTAAATGTAAAATACCATCGTTATTAACAAAAATCATTAATATCAAAAAGAATTTCCAAAGCTATTAAAAATCTTCTGCCTCAATAACGGTAGAAGGTAATGTATAAGCTCTTGGAGTTGTTCCAATATTACCTAAAAAAGTTCTTTCTACATTAGTAGTTTTTAAATTTAAAGTGGACGGTTTATTTTTATTTCCGTTGATAATAGTTGCTCCGTCATCAGCATGTTTGATTAAATCAAAGGTAAGACTATTACCATTTAAATCTAACGTTCCTCCACGATAATCAAAATGATATTCATTAGCTTGCTTATCATCTTTTAAAAACTGCTTTACCTCGTCCACTAGCAAGAACAACATTATTAAAAAGCAACACCGTTGTTTTGTGATAAATAAACAGTTCCGTCACCAATACTAATATCACCTCGGTTAGAACCATTACCAGATACTATTAAATCACCTGAACCTAATTTTGATAAACGATCTCCTGCTGGATTTTTAACTTTCCATTCAACAGATTGATTTGGAGCAACATAAATACCAGAACCTACGATGGGTAGTATCATTATTAATTCCTTTAACAGTGCCAGAGGTTAAAAAATAAAGTCCACCTGCTCCTTGGTTAATGTTTTCATTTAATTGAATAGTTGTGTTTTTACCTTTAATAACAATATCTTTACCATTATTAAGATCGTTTCCATTACGAACATCAACTTCAACGGAATTTAATTCACTAGTAATACGACTCTTACCTTGTCCACTATTAGTCCAAGTGATAGGAGAAGTAGAGCGAACGTTTAAAATAGCTCCCGTATCGTTTTGTTGGTTTTGTTTCAAGAAATTAAGTTGAGTAATCATATAGTTATTTTTCGTTGTTCCATAACCATAGTATTGAGCAATATTGCCAACAATAACCCAACGTTTTAACTCTTTATCATAACCTAATAAAGGACTTCCACTATCTCCTTTCGCCCCGTAAGAAACAAGAGGTCCATATGAAGTGTCTGCATTTTGAACATGTCCAATAACAGTTCCTACCATATCACCAGTATTATTTAACATTTTTAATGCTGTTCCACCAGTAGGAAATTGATAGGCGTTCCATTGAACGGTTACATGGTTTTTATCTTGAATAGCCTGTGTTCCTGAACCTGCTCTCGCATAAGCAATATATTTACCACTTAATAAATCTTTTGCGGTTAAATTTTCAGGTAATTCTGCAGGTGCAACTTCTGTCACCATTTTGTGAAGACGGGGAGTATTGTAGTCTAGGTTATCATGATCGTTTTTATCGACCATAATATATTCATAAGAGTAAATTCCATTTTCATGATTAGGTTGTCCAAATTTAGTTCCAACAAAATGGTTGGTGGAGTTATGTTTTACACTAGCTATATATTGAGGAGAAACAAGTCCTGATAGATAACGATTGCTATCTACAAAAACTAAAATCAGGCATTGGAACATCTTTTGGTAAAGCAGTTCCTAATAAATTACCACTTTTATCATAAACTGGAATATTTGTAGCTCCAACTTGGAATTTTCCTTTATTTTCTCCAAAATCACGAAAGATCTGATAATCCACATCAGAACGAACAACAGAGGCTTGTGATTGGCTAATAATTGAGGAAGCAACAAAAGTTGCGATAGAAGCTGCTTTTAAAAAATCCGCTTTAAATTATCTTTTTTTATAAGTCATATTTTTTTCCCTTATTGATAAACAATTATTTTGTTCTACTTATTTCAAATTTGTTATGTCTTTTATAGAATAAACAATAAAAATGTTTCATTTCCTTATAAAAAAATAACAAAACGTAAAGAATTTTAACACAAAAACATGATAACTGTCAATAAATCAATAATTTTTTTATTTTTTTTAATAAAAAAAGCAATATATTTTATATAAAAATGGAGAAAAATAGTATGTCGTATATCATATATAGTTTAATGGAAGAGATTGAGAAAGTCTTAAATGATAAGGAAGATGATTTTTAAATCAAGAGAGAGTAAAATATACCTTGGAAAAAAACAACCATCATTCAAGCAGAAGATGATAAAAATGTTTTTGTGAATTTAAGGAAAAATAATTTATTAAATTTAATTAAAAACGTGAAGGATAATTTAAATGAAAAAAAGACGGAGTTTATTCTTTTCTTTTTAACAACAAATAAAACAAACTATGAAATAGTAAGTAAAACTTATAAAAATTCAAAAATAACATTTTTTTAAAAGGAGTTGAAAAGTTTTTCAAACCAGTTGTATAAAAAAATGGAAGATTATGATAAAAAAACAACAGGAAAGTTTGTTTCTCCAGTATTGGAAGGATTTATCTATTCAATTAAAAAGAAGAGTATGGAGATGAAGATAATATTATCGATCTTTATATGGAGAATATTTTTTTAACAATCAAGAAATATTGTTTTTTTATAGAAAGCTTTAAAGATTCGCTAAATGAAATTATAAAAAGATGAAAAAAAGATAAGAAAAATAAAAGAGTTTTTTTAATGGAAAAAAACTTCAAAAAAATTAACAAAAAGCCTTTCCTTCACAAAAATAAAAATCAAAAAGTGATCTTCAAATAATTTATGAAACATTTTTAGGGTTAAAGTTAATGAGTAAGAAAGTTGTTGTGTTTTATGACATAAGTAGAGCTTCATTATTTTTTTCTTAAATAGATATTTTTTTATTTAATAAAATTACTTAACAATCAATACGATTTTTTTATATTGACAGTATTTCTCACCCTAGATACTCAACATTTTGTAGTGCTGTTTTTAAAAAGAAAAAGTGCAAAGATATAAAAGTTAAAGCATTTTTTTCCGAAAAATAAAAAAATCTTATGAAAAAAATTAGGGGTAAACTTACTTACTATAAAAAGGATAAAAAAAGGTCGTAAAAAGAGTTTTTTTCTCATTTTAACTGATAAAAAGATTGATTTTTGCATTGACATTCTGTTATAATTCCTCTGTCTTTCAGGTGGTAGAAAGATTATTTTTTTAACTTATAGAAAGAGGTGTCAAATGGGTGCTTATTATTCGTATCAAATTATCAATTCTAAAAAAACAAAGTGAGATTAATTACTTTTTGATTTAACAAAAAAATTTAAAGTTACCTTCTAATATTGATTTAAGAGGTGGAATGAAGTTTTTAGAATTATTTTATCATCAAACAGCGATAACACAATGTTTATACTTTATATTAAAAAAAGTATTTCCAAAGAAAGTGATGGGGCGGTTATTAACACAGTTTGTGATTATGATTTAAATAAAAGATTTTAAGGAACGAATGAATTTTTTTATGGAAAAAAACTATCGTCCAAAAAGTCTTTTTAATGAAAAAGAGTTAAAAAAATTTTTATTTGTGGTTATTACACAGGAGATGTTAAAGGAATTACAGGTTACATATATTGCAAAAGAATTGAAGCAATATATTGATTTGAAAAAAATTCCAAAATGAAAAATTTCATATTATCTCCAATTGCCTTATTAACAAGAAGTTCTGCTGAAACAAAAAGGTGGGGGTGATTTTTTTCTGAATTGGATTTAAATCCTTCGAAGGAAGAATATAGAGAGTTTAAAGAAAATAAACTTTTTGACATTGGGTTGGTCTCTGCTTGGAAGGATAAAAAAATTAAATTCATATCTCGCAAAAATAAATTTATAAATGCTTATGAAGACATTTCAGAAAAAAAGTTTATTTAGAAAGTATTTATTAAAAACAAAAAAAGAGACGGTTGTCTCTTTTTTTATTGCTTTTTTTATTGATAAGGTTAACTACAACAAATCGCTTTTTTTATAATATATTTTATTGTTGTTATTGATTTTTACCATTCTTTTTGATAAAATGAGTAAACTTAAAGATAATGGTATTTTTTTATATTTTTAAAAAAATATTAAAAACTAAACTTAACGAGAAGGAATGTTATGACAAAAAAATAAAAATCTTAACTGCATTATTAAGTGCTGTTGTATTAAGTGGTTGTGTAAATCAAGATCCTAATTTGTATAAGACTTCACAATTACAACGTGCACAATTAACTAATTTTGGAACAATTCAATCAATTAAAGGTATTACCATTCAAGAGGATGAAGGTGTATCAAATCAATTATTAACATTAGCAGGAGCAGTTGCAGGTGGTATTGCAGGATCTCATGTTGGTGGAGGAACTGGAAAGAATTGTAAGTGGTCTTGCAGGTTCTCTTGCAGGTGGTTATGCGACAAATGCAATTGTATCAAATACTGCTATTAGTAAAACTAATGGGGTTGAATTAACTGTTAGATTAGATAATGGACAGATTTTAACATTTGCACAAGTTGGAGCGATTAATAGTTTTTATGTTGGACAACGTGTTAAATTAGTAACGGATGGACAAGGTAGAACAAGAGTTGGAAATTAATTGATCAACAAAAAAACCTCTTCATTATTTAGAAGAGGTTTTATTTATTTAAAAAGACAAAGCTAAAATTTAGTTTTTTTATTTTAATGAATTATAAACTGTATTTAATTAACGTATATTAAATGTGAAAAAAATTAAATAAGAAAAACAAAAAAATAGAAACTATCACTAATCAAATCTTTTATACAATTTTACAAGAGCATCATAATCTTCTTGGTTTTTTTATCTAAATTATTAATCAATTTTTTTAACTGAAATAACTAATTCAATAAAAACTATCTCGTTCTTGTTTCAACATCTTTTTTTCACTGCTTGTTTTATTAAATAAGCACGTTCATTGATAATATAATAAAGTAAATCAAACTTTTTCTAGTTTAGATTCTATTAAATCACCAATTTTGTGGAATTCTTTTTAATGAATCTTCACTATAATTGTTTGAATCTGCATTTCTAAATACTTTATTGCGTTTTTATAATACTATCAATAAAGTCCAAGGTTTGATTGTTTTCAAAAAAATTTCATTATGAGTTTCGGTGTTTTTTTATCATTCTACTAAAAATTTTTTTCCAATGCACTTTTTTTCATTAAATTTTTTTGAAATTTAATTTTACCATCAAACATTTTAACGTTTAAATAAGGAATGTTTTTGATTGTTAATATCAAAAATCTCCATAAAAAAAGAAAAAAATCTGCTTTTAAATAAGGACAATGTTTAGCTAAATTTTTTTAAAAAAATTTAAAGGCAGTATCAAAAATCTTCGTAACGTCCTAAAGTATCTCGTTCTACAAACACATAACTATTGGGGAAAAAAATTTCAATCCATGAAATTTCCAACAACCTACATTATTAGAATCAAAAACAAAGGGGAACTAAATCAAATTTTAAAAATTGAAGATCCAAAGTTTGAAAAATCCATTATTTAGTAATTGAAGAATTTTGTCTAATGTCTGAAATCTAAATGCAATCTGTGAATAACTCATTCCTTGTTGCAGTTTGCTTTCAAAAAAATCCTTCTGATAAAGATGAGAGGGGATTTCAGTAAATGTTGGAATGTAGGATTCTAAATCTTTATCATCTAACTCTAGTAGAGAATTGATTAAATATTCTTTATGGTGAATAAATGTTACTTGTGGTTTGGTTTTTATTAAATGCGTTTTCACGTTTACTCGGTAAATGAAGCAATCCTGCTTTTTAATAAAAAATCAAAGAAAAACTTGTTCTTTTTCTGAAATATCATTTAATCTTTCTGCAATATTTTCAATGTCAGACATAAACCAAAGATTCAAATTTGGATTTATCTTCATAACAAAATCCAATAATTGTTCTTTTAGTTAAATTTTTTTCTTAATGAAAATTTAAAAGAATAATATTTACCTCATAATAAAAAAATTCTTCTGATTAAGAGTAGGTTTTATTTTTAAATAATCATTTTTTTATCTTTCCTTTATATAAAGTTAATTAAATAAATAATTATTTATAGTTAATTTAAGTTAACGTAAACGTTTGTATTTTTACCAAAACATTAAAAAAATGTCAATAGTTTTCTAAATTTATGTAAAGAAATGAAAATTTGTTGTATTTTTAAAAAAAGAGTTTATCTTTTATAAGACGATTAAACAAATAAAAAGAGAAAAACATGAATAAAATTTTTAAAGTTGTAAAAAAATGCAAGTGATGGAAATATTGTTGCTCTGAATTAGCAAAAGGTGCTGGTAAAGGAAAAACATTTAACATTAAGTGCTTTTAGCAATATTATGTGAGCAGTAATGTCAAATTCATTTGCAACCCCTGTTTCTATTCAAGGTGTAGCTACTAGTGAAAAATTCTGTTTCAATTGGAACAGATAGTTTTGCTACTCAGTAGATGGAGTGGCTACTGGTAAAAAGTTCTGTGGCTACTGGAAATGGTTTTTACAAGAGAAGAATTTGCAACTAAAAAAACAGGAAAATCAAGCTGCAATTGATGCTGTAAAATGGAAAAACAAGCAGAAGTCAATAATAAAAATAATGATTTAACTGTTGCTAAAGAAGCAATTAAACAATTAGATGCAGAAATAGATCAGTTAGGTAAAAATCAAGCTGCTATCAATGATAAAAATTAATCAAAAAAATCAATTAGAAAAATCAAAAAAATAATATTCAAGATCAGATTAATCAAAAAAACAAAAATGAATTAAATGATGCTAAAACAAAATTAGATAGTGTTTCTATTGATGGTAAAAATTTACTATTAAATTTCACCGATATACTTAAAACCTTAAATTGGTCTAGTTTGATGGGAGTGAAAAATAGTAAAAATGTATTAGCTAATGAATTAAAAACCAAAATAACACAAGTTGCTCCTGAAATTGCGAGCAAATATGGTGATGAAAAAATATCGTTCAACAATTGATGGTTATTTGAATAGACAAGCTTCATATCAAGGTTCAAAAAGAATATGTGACAGGAACATTTTGGGTCAAATGTTTTAGGAGCTCTTTTGAAAGATAATAATTTGAAAACTGAAATTGTTAATGAAGGTTTTTTTAATAAATCATTAACAGAAACATCTTATTTAGGTTCAGAGGATAATTATACCAACCAAATGGAGGATGGTAAATATATATCTGAATTAGGTATTACAAGACGTATAGATGATACAACTCCAAATACTTTGAATATGGATTTTGAAATTAACAATACAGCCTTTGGACGTATGTTGGACGAAAAATGGAAGATATAATAGAGATCGTTATCGTGGACTTGATGAAAAAGGACGCTTTACATATGAAACTTTCTACTATACTGGAGAGAATGGAAGAAGAAAAAGGTAAAAGCATTTTCAAAAAGAAGGTTTTAACCAAAAAAACTTTAAATACTGCTATTTTAAGAAATGAATCAATTAAAAAAAGCAAAAAGCAACAGGTGAGTTTAACCTTTTAGTTGAGTCTATTGGGAAGCTACATATATAGGGCATGCCACAAACCTATCAAAAAAACATTTACAGAAGATTATAATAAAGCGATAGTTGGGTAATTACTCTATGTATTCAAGAGTTTTATTTGGCGTTAAAAAAACAGATGGAACAGTTAGTAAATTGTTTAATATTGATAAAAAAATATTGGGGTTTTATCTAGATTAAAAAGATTATACAGTAGATAATTCAAACTTAATATCAACAGAAGATATTGCAGAATTTAAAAAATGGTTTTAAATCATTAAAAGATTATGATGCTTCTATCGATTGGAATTTTTGATAAATCTGCAATTAATTTAACTGATTATAAACAAAAACTTAAATAAAGTTATTGCTTATAACACTAAAATTGATGAGATTTTAGATATTTATCAATCTATTATTGATGAGCGTAAAAAAATCAGATTCAGATACTGTAAAAATTGATAATGAAACAAAAACGTTTAATGGCTTTAAAGGATGAAGTTATTAGTGGGGTTGTTGATATGAGTAATTATGTTGCAGGTATTACTCCAACATATAATAAACAATGGGCTGATTACTATCTTAATTATGGTAAAGCTGAAGCCGACAAAATTGTTGCTCGTATAAATAATGAATTAAAACTTTATAATGATAAAGATGAATTAGTTGTTGAAGCTACAAATAAAAGCTAAAGAAATTCAAGATAATTATGATAAAGCTAAGAAAGCATTAGATGATAAAAAAAGCTGAGTTAGATAAAGTTAATAAAAAAATATTAATGATTTAAATCTAACAACAGAAGAAGAGAAAAATGATGAAGTTAAAAGAGCTAAAGAAGCTGAAAAAGCAGATCGTGAAGCCGATAAAACTCGTTTAGAGGACGAAATCAAAAAAAGGTGAAGATGAATTAGCAGGATTAAAAAGAAAAAATTAAGCAAAACTTCATTAAAAAGATCTTGGATTACGTTCACAAGCCCACGGTTCAGGTGCGTTCGCTTCTGGTGACGACTCAATTGCGATGGGAACAAATGCAACAGTAACCAAAGCTGATGGTATCGCTATTGGACAAAATACAAATGTAACTGATGAAAAATCAATTGCAATTGGTAAAGATAGTGAAGTAAGTGGTGAAAAATCAATCGCTATTGGTGTTGGGCATAATGTATCTGGAAATCATTCTACAACTATTGGTGATCCAAACGTAGTTTCTGGAAACGATAGTTTTGTGGCAGGTAATGGTAATAACGTTGCTTCAAACAATGTAATGGTTTTAGGAAACAATATTACAGTTGCTACTGGTTATGATAATGCAGTTGTTTTAGGAGAAGGTTCTACTGCTGAAAAAGCAAACCCTACTTCAAGTATTACAATTAAAGATCAAACATACAATTTTGCAGGAACAAATCCAACTTCAACAGTATCAGTTGGTAAAGCAGGTGCGGAAAGACAAATTGTAAATGTAGCAGCAGGTCGTATTTCAGACACTTCAACAGATGCAATTAATGGTTCTCAATTATATGCTGCGGTTGAAGGTATTAAAAATAGTTCAGTAAACCCTGAACAAGTTTCCGATGAAGTGGTTAACGTTCTTAGAACTAAATTAGTTGCAGGTGATAACATTGATATAAATGAAGATCAGGCAACAAACACCTTCACAGTTACAGGAAAAGGACCAAAAGTTGTTGGCGGTAAAAATGCAAAAGTTGAAGAAACCAAAGCAGATGGTATTACTACTTATACAGTAAACGTTGAAGCTGAACCAGTTAAACTTGAAGAAGGTGATAACGTTCATGTTAAAACAATAGAAAAATGCCGATGGTAGTAAATCTTACAAATTAAGTGCAGATAAAACAACAGTTTCTAGTGGAACAGGTATTAGTGTAGAAACAACAAATACCACAAATGATGAAACTGGTGCGGTAACAACTAATTACAAAGTATCTTCTATCAGAAGAGTTAAGTAAACAAATTGCTAAAGAAGAATCTGTAACTGCAGGAAGCAATAATTTAACTGTAACTCAAAATGGAACTAATGAAACTGGTGGTAAAAACTTCGTGGTTGACTTAGCTAAATCAATTGATTTAACTCCTGAAGGTAGTTTAAAAAATTGGTGATGTAATTTTAAATAAAGACGGTTTAAATAACGGTGGAAATAAAATCATCAATGTAGCTAACGGAACAAATCCAACTGATGCAGTAAACTTACAACAATTAAAATGCAACAAAAAGTTGAAGTTGTAGCAGGTGATAAAGTTAATGTTGAAACCAAAACCAATGAAGATGGAAGTAAAGTTTATACTGTAAAAGCATTAACTTCACAAGTAAAAAGGTAAATAATGTCTCAGTAGAAGAAACCAAAGATGAAAGCGGAGCTTCAGTTTATACTGCAAAAAGTTGAGGATGATTTAACAAATATTACTTCAATTAGCAACGGAGATACAAAACTTTCATTAGGCGATAATATCATTAATGCTAATGGAGCAAGAATAGGTAATATTGAGCACCAACAGAAGCCAATGATGTAACTATTAAAGATTATGTTGATAATAGTCGTAATACAGTTTCTTCAAAAGATGGAACAATTAAAATTACTTCTACAACAACAAATGCAACAACAGGTGCAGTTAACTATGATTTATCATTAAGTAATATCAAAGGTTTAGCTTCAAGAACCGATGATGGGATTAATACTAATTATCAATTAGAGATACAATGTTAACTCTCGAGTGATAACAAAAATATTTCAACCATCACTGATAATGGTAGAATTAGAGTTAAATTAGCAGATGATATAAAAGCTAATTCTGTAACAACTGGAAATGTATCTATTTCAACCAAAGGAGTTAATGCAGGTGGATTGAAGGTGACTAACGTAGCACCAGGAGAAATATCTGAAACTTCAACAGATGCGGTAAATGGTTCTCAATTATATAGAACAAATCAACAAGTGATTAATAATGCTGTGAACATTGGACGTTTAGGAGATAATGTAAATCAATTAAACAACCGTATGGGAGATGTTGAAAATCGTATCGGAAGAGTTGAAAATAGAATGGATAAACTTAATAAACAACGTAAAGCAGGACATGCTTCTGGTTTAGCAACAGCAGGTTTATTACAAGCTCATAGAAGTGGACAATCAGGCGTAACTGCTGCGGTTGGACAATATCAAGGAGCAACTGCGGTAGCGGTTGGATATTCAAGATTATCTGACAACGGTAAAGTTGGAATTAAATTATCATTAACCACAAACACTCAAAAAGAGGTTGGTGGAACAGTTGGAGTAGGTTACTTCTGGTAATTTAAAAATAAAATAGTAAAAAGTAGTGTAAAAACCTACTTTTTATTTTTTATAAATAAAAAGTTTGAAAACTGCAATTTTGAAAATGCTATTATATAAAAAGGTTTTTAAAGGTAATAATAGAGTATGGATCAGAGTTTAATTGAATATATAAAATTTTAGAAGGATTAGATATACTTTTTAATAAATATACTGTTTTATTTTATTCACTATCAATTGGACTACTTTTTTTAACAGCTATATTAGCTTTTTGATTTTGTTATGAGATTTTTAATATTGTTGAAGAAAAAACAAAAAGTAATAGAATTAGCAAAAAAATATAAAGGAAAATGAAAAATAAAAATAATACTTAATTACAAAAATAAAAAAAGAAAAATTTTTATTTTCAATGTTAGTGGTTGTTTTAACAGGATCATCATTTTATTTATTAAATACTCAAACTGTAAAAGTATTGGGAAAAATGAAATAACCATTGCTGCTAACGTTAATAAAACACTTTTAAATAACCCTTATTATAAAGATTCAGTAGAATTAAATAAAAAGAATATTAATTATAAAACGAATCTAATTTTTAGATTATGGATGAGAAAGCTTATAAGGATTTAATAAATTATTTAAATAAAAAATATTATCTAAATACATTAACAGAAGAAGAAAGTAATATTTTTGAAAGCAATAAAAAGAAATTGACTAAAATGGAGGAGTAATGGAATTAAAAATAGATCAATTTATTAATTATTTTTGATAAATATGGATTGGAAGAGGTTAACATAGTATTTTTATTACTTTCAATTGCTATAAATATAGTATTATTCTTAGGTTTATTAGGAATTTATGATTATGTAGAGGTGGTGAAAAAAATAAGAACCTAAATGTAAAAACAAATAATAAGCGTTATATGTTATGGAAAAACCAATACTTCATGATACCGTATTGTATAATCGTAAGTTTATATTTTTATTTTGTTTTTTTATTCAAAATGGGGATTTTTAAATAAGATTCAAAAAGGAATTGATGAATATAATAGAGGCTGTATTAGTTCAAAAATTATACTTATGAAATGTTTAAAGAAGATCTTAAATCTTCAAAAAATTTTAGAAGAACTTAATGTAGAGCAAAGTAATAATATTCAAGAGAAAAATAATTTCGATAATGTATGATAATGAAAAACTTTCATTAAGAAGAGAGATTGAGATGGGTTAGCACCGATAGAGATTAATGAAATTAAAAAGTAATTTGAAAAAAATACAGAGAAAAAGAAATAAAATAGAATTTTAAAAAGAGCAATATTTTTAATAATATTGCTCTTTTATTTTTATAAACCTTAATAAAAAGCTATATTTCAATATAGGTGTAGATTTTTATTGAATTATGGAACAACAACTAATTGAATACATGCGGTTTATAAATGGTTTAGACATACTATTTTTTCAAAAATATGAATGGTTAAGAGAAACAATTGATTTTGTAATTTTCTTTGCTATGTTTTTACAGGAATACTTGTGTTTTATTCATTATTTAATACGAGTGAAGAAAAAAACAGTTTATTATTGAAGAGGATAAGTTAATTAACAATACAGAAGAAAAATAAAGAAAAAAATAAGAAAAGATTTTTAAAAAATATAGAAAATATTTCTTTATTTATTCTTTACTTTTTATCACTATTTAAAAATAAATTTTTTTATAAAAAGATTGTTTGCAAACATATATTAAAGATGAAATACAAGTGGCAGCAAAAAAATAATATGTTAGATAACATTTATTATAAACAAGCAGTTTTCTTAATAAAAATATTTAAAGAAGATAATTATTTCAATAGTTTTGTTATTTTTTTAAAAAGAAGTAGTTAAAAAATGATGAGACATACAATAAAAATGATTAAAGAATTAAATGAAAAAATATTATCTAAGTTCTTTATCAGAAGAAGAGTTGAAATTACAAAAACAATTAAAGATTTTATAGCAGAATAAAGGGTGGATTATGAATGTTGATTTTAATAAATTTATAGAATATTTTTGATAAATATCATTTAGAACCAAGTTTTTAATGTTTGGTGCTATAACATCTTTGTTTATTTTTTTATATTTTTATTATTTTATTTGTTATTCTCTGATGTGGAAAGTAGTCCTGTTATAGGGAAGTAATAAGATTAAAAAGTAAAAGGTATCAGTTATGGAAGAACCAATATTTTTATGATAGTGTATTTAAGTCTTTTTGTATTTATTATTTATAACCTTGCATTTGATTTGATATTATAAATAAAGAACAAGTGAAAAGATATAGTGGAGATTTGATTTATGATAAAGAGCTTTTTGTTTCTGATTTAAAAATCTTCTAAAGTTTTAGAAGGTCTAACTATTGAACAAGAAGCAGAAGTTAAAAAGAGAAATAATTTTAGCTATTTATGGAGAAACAGAAAAATAATAGAATGGCAAATTTATTTTTATGAAAAAGGAAATATAAAGTTAGCACCTATAACACTTAAAGAAGTAAAATCAAATCTAGAAGAATACCAAAGAGGTAAAATGAAAAACTTTAGCATTTGAAATTGAAAAACAGTTAGAGGAAATAAAAATAATAAAAAAATAATAAAAATAATAAAAAAATAATAAAAAACAGCCAGTTTTTATCTGGCTGTTTTACATTTACTATCAATTTAACAGGTAGTTTTTAACTAGTCAAAACCAACGCTTACTCCTGTTGTTGCTCCAAAACCTCCACGAGTATCAGCAGAAGAACTTAAACTTAACACAACATTTTTTTAGTTGAGCGTATTTAATTCCGACTGCTACCGCAGATTCCCCTCTAAATGTTCCTGCTCCTGCTCCAATAGAGAAGCGTTTTCCTGGAACAGGGTGAATTTGTGTCATAGCCATAGCTCCTGCAACTCCTGCTCTTGATTCTTGACGATCTTTTTGAGAGCGTTGTTCTAAGTTTTCAATACGTTTTGTATTTTCATTAATTTTACGCTCTTGTTGTGCGATAGCTCTTGTGTTACGATTTACTTGCTCTACATGTTGTTTAACAACACGAGTATTTTCATTCACAACACGAGTATTTTCATTAATACGATTGGTTTGATCTGCGAAAGCCTGATCGTAAGTTTCAAATTTGCTACTGTGTTTTTGCTAACGTTTCTGTGTTTTTAACTACACGTTCTTTTACAGAATTAACTTCTTTTTTAACAGGAACAAGTTCTTCTTTAACAATTTTTTCAACTTTTTGTTCAGTTGCATGTAATTGTTTACCGTTAACTGCTTGGGTTGAAGTAGAGGAAACTTCTCCATCGGCAACATTTTTTTAATTACAGTTCCTTTATTGTTATTTTCTTTTAACACAAGTTCATCTTCTGTATATTGAATAACTCTTTCTGCCAATCCTGAAACACGATCATTAGCTTGTGTAGCAATATCTGCACCTGCTTGTGCTAGACTTTGAACATTTCCAATATCAGATTGCAATACACCCTAATTGGGTTGTGTTGCGTTGAACATTGTCTGTTAAAGCAACGGATTTATCATAAGCTAATTTAGACTGCGTTGCTGCATTTTCTGCTTTTTTTCATTTGCTTTTGCAGAAGTGTTTACTGCTGTTGTAGCTAAATCTTTTGCTTCTTTTAGAAGAAACTGTTGCTGATTTTGCTTCATTACTTGCAGTAGTAGCTAATTTAGTTGCATTGTTTCCGTTTGTAAAGGCTTCTTCTGCACGACTTAATGCGTTTTGTGAATTAGCTACCGCTAAACGACTTGCAGTGGTAGCTAGTTCTGCTTTTTCTGCTGAAGAAGTAGCTTTTGTATTGGCAGTGTTAGCTAATTCATGAGCTTGCTGTGCAGTTGTTAATGCGGTGTTTGCATTAGCTTGTGCTTGTTCAGAGTTAGTAAACGCTGTTTGAGCTTGTTGTAATGCCTGTGTTGAAGTTGTTTTAGCATCATTTGCAGAAGTTTGTGCATTGGTTGCTAAATTTACTGCTTTACTTGCATTTTCTTCTGCTTTTGCAGAAGCTTTTTGAACATCTGCAACCGTTCTATCTAAACGCTCTGTTGTTGCTTTGGCTTCATTAGCTGTTGTCGTTGCAGTTTGAACTGCGTTTAAAGCGTTTTTGAGCATTTTTGACTTGCGGTAGTAGCAAGTGTTGAAGTTTCTTCTACTTTTGTTAATGCTTGTGAAGCTTTTGTTTTCTGCTGAAACTGCTTTTATATTAGCTTGTTCTGCTTTTAAATTTGCTTGTGTTGCAACTTTGGAAGCATCTTCAACTTTTGTATTAATTGCTCCAACAGTAGTTTCTGCTTGGGTTAAACGATCTGTTAAATTACCAGTTTTAGCTGTTAAAACTTCAACATTTTGTTCAACGTTAAAAATACTTGTATTTAAGTTATTAACAGTTGATTGTAATCCTAAAACTGCATTATTTGCTTTATCTGCAACTGTTTTAGCAGAGTTTGCTTTTGAACCTGCTTCTTCTGCAACCAATTCCGCATTTGAAGCTTTTGATTTCGCTTGATTTGCTGTTTGTAAAGCTTCTTCTGACTTAGTTTCAGAACTTTCTGCTTTATTGAAAGCTTCGTTTGCTTTTTAATTGAGCGTTAGTGGAAGCAATTACTGCTTGTCCAGAAGTTGCTAATGCTTGGTTAGCAATACTACCTGCACTACTTGCATTTTTAGAAGCTCCATCTGCAACTGCTTTAATAGAAGCGACACTACGACCAATTTCATCAACTTTATCGCTAACAGTATTACTATTATTTAAAGCTTTTGTTGCTTTTTCGTTAGCATTTTCTGCTAAACTTTTAGCTTCTGAAACTTGATCTAAAACTGCTTGATTTAAAGGAGTTCCACCAGAATTAGAGTTATTTAATTTAGCTAAAGCAAGAGCTTGTTCAGCAGTTTGCTTAACTTGTGAAATGCTAGTTTCATTTTCTTTTGTTTTAGCAGAAACGCCTAAAATGGTTTGAGCAACTGACTCAACCTTTGCTTCACCTTGTTTAATTTGTTTCTCTAAATTTTGAGTGGCTTCTGATAGAGTTCTAGACACTTCATTAGCTTGTTGGAAAGCGTTTTCTGAACGTTGTTCAACAGTATTTAATTTGTTACTATGTTCATCTAAGCTTGATTTTAAAGCAGTAACTTGCTCATTAGCTTGACGAGCACTTTCGCTAACTTTAAATAATTGACTTCCATTTACCGCTTGTTTACTACCAGTTGAAAGTTCTCCATTAGCAACTCCATTTAAAACAACTTCACTACCTTTATGAGTTAAATCAACATTTCCACTAGCAGTTCTAACAATAGCGTTGGAGTTTAATTGTCCTAATTGTGTTTCTAATTTACCAACTTTATCGGTTGTAGAAGTAACTTGTGAGGATAAAGTATCTACACGACCGTTTAATGCGGTAGCTTGTTCTGCTTTTTCAAGAGCAGATTGTGCTTTGGTTTCAACTTCGCCAATTCGATTTGTATTAGATCTTAAATTAGTTTCTAACGTAGTAACTTTTGGTTGTAAAGAGGTTGTAGTTTCCTCAATGGTGGAAACACGGTTAGAAAGAGTATTTGCTGAATTTAAAGCTTGCTCTGCTTTGGTATTAGCTTGTTCTGCAGTAGATTTAGCTTGTGTAATTTGTCCATTAAAACCACTCACAGAAGTTTGAGTTTGTTGAGCAACAGTTAATGCTTGCGTTGCTTTTACATCAGCTTGTTTTGCGGTATTTAAAGCTTCTTGATTACTACCATTTTTAGCAACTGTTTCTGCGACAAGAACAACAGATTTTTTTAAATCTTGAATTTCACTATTAGCACGATCAGCATTTGAGTTAATTTGTGAAATAGAAGAGTTAATAGTTTCAATATTTTTTTAGCATTTGAGTTTGCTAAATTTTTAACCTCTGTGATTTTGGTAGTGGTTTGGCGAGCGGTAGAAAGAGCTTCAGTAGCCTTACTGTCGGCATTTGTTACCATTTGTTTTGCCTGCTCTGCTGTTTGTTTTGCTTGACTTACACCAGAAATTGCTTCATTTACTTTAGTTGTTGCGGTTGTGGCAACTTCTTGAGCTTTTTGAGCAGTTGTTTGAGCTTGATTTGCAGTATTTTGAGCTTGTTTTGATGTTGTAATAGCCTGTGTAGCACTTGCACTAGCTTGAGTTGTTTGTTGTTCAACAGATGAAATTTTAGCTTTATTATCATTATTCGCATTTTCTGCTTGTTTCGCTGTTACAACTGCTGTTACAACTAAATCACGAACTTCTGCCAATTGTCCACCATTAATAGCTTGTTTAGAACCAGGTGCAATCGTGCCATCTTCAACAAGGGTAGGGGCTGCTTCTGCCGTTAATGTTGAAAGAGATAAAATAGAAGCCAATAAAATAGCAACAGATGTTTTCTTACCACGACCTTTTGCTAATTCAGAAGCAACTGTATTCATTCCCTAAAAACGTTTTTACAATTTTGTAAATTTTATTCATATTTTTGTTTTCCTATAAGATAATTGTTTGATTTAATGAAACTGCTTTTAATTATAAAAAAATATCCACATTCAGAGTAAATAAAAGATAATTAAAGAGTTTTCACTTTTAACAGCAGAACTTTAATAAAAATTCTGTAATGGTGGAATTATAACGGTAATAACAAGTATTGTCAACATCTTTTTAAAAACGTTAAAAAACAATGTGAACTACCACGCCTTAAAAAGACGTAGCTTCGGCAATAGCAAGAGCTACAACCCCACCTTGTTCCAAGGTGTTTAATTGTTGAAAAACCTTTTTAGTAAAAATGTTTCTTGAGGCATTTTCATCGGCATTTAAAGTCAATCCACATTGAACACAACAGAAACTTGCTTGTGACGGTCTATTTGCTTTAGCGATATGACCGCAATGTGAGCAAGTTTGTGAAGTATAAGCAGGATTGACTTCGATTAATTGTTTCCTTGCCATGCTAATTTATAATTTAAAAAGTTTTAAATTGATGCCAACCCTGATCTAAAAATTTGTAAGTTCAGTTTAGCACTCCCTTTTCTAGCATTTTTGGATAGACAATTTTTTTCACATACCACTATATCATAACAATCTGCAAAATAACGGGATAATTTATGATTAAAAATCCTAAATCCAATCCACACATTTTTTTCTCAATGTGATTTTAGGAATTGAGGTAATTTGTTCACCTTGTAAAAGTCAGCTCAAAAATGTTTGCTTTTTTTGTCTTATATAAACATTTTTTTAAATTTAAAAATCAGGATGAATTGTTCTATGTTGAATAAAAATCAACCTGTCCTAATTTAGGTAAGAAAAATTTTTCCTTCGCCTATCAGTTTAAAAACCTTGAGGAAAATGGATGACTTTTATAGTTAGCTTTCTTTTTAAAAAACAGGATATTCTGCCCGTTTTTCAAAGAAAGCTTTGAAAGGCTTGACTGAGGTTTTTTTAAGCGTTTGTTGAAGGGCTTGTGAGGGAGCGTGATTGAGATAACTAAACGCTTCCTCTTTCTTTAAAAACCGTTAAAGCTTTAGCTTGATTTTCATAACCTGTGTATTTCTTATCTTCTCTGGCTTGAGTTTCTGCTAAGAAATGATTCCAAACTTTACGCACACAACCAGCAGACTGCACAAATTGTGCAATCTGCTCTTGATTAAGTTTTTAATCTAAATTGATAAGCGTATCGTCTTTTTCCCATTTAAATTAAGTGAAAAATAAGAAGTCAATGGATAAAATTTATATCAACATGATTTAACTTTGTCAAGTGTTTTTACTTTTTAATTTTTAACTTAAACCTTATATCCTAGCCTAGCCCTAAAGGACTAGATTTTACGGTTATGTTAGATAAAAAAATAAAAAGATAGCAAAAAGCTATCTTTTATAGATTAATTTAAATTTGAGGTAAAACGTCCATCTTCCATTTCTTTTTTTACTTCTAATCCATATAGGGTTATTATAAGCATCACCTTGCGTAGAACGGTAGGCATAAGCAGGTTCATTTGTGCTTTCAATTCTATATTGATCTGGCGTTCCAAGAATTAAATATAAACCTCCACTTTTTAACATGTTTTACGACAGTTCCTATTTCAAACTTCATTTTTCCTTTTTGTTATAAAGTAATTGACTTAATTAGGATAAAAAAACAACAAGTCAAAAAGTCAAACGTTTTTTTATATAACAGTTAAAATAATGTAAAAATAACAAAAGGTAAAGAAAAAAATAAGAAACATAATGCTTATCGGTAAAAAGCAATGTAAAAAGCTGGAAAGATCTTACTAATTTTATTTTTCTTGTTTACCTTATAAAGGTTTAGGTGAAAACACTATTTCACCAAACAACTCATTAAAAAACTTATAGAAACGGATTGAGTGAGAAACAAATATCAGAAGATGAATTAATTAAATTGATAAAAAAATAAAAAAACAAATTATTTGTCATGCAGAAGATACAGAATATAATTTTTGCAGGGAATTGGGATATAGATGAAAGAGATAGATTGTTTTGTAATTATCAACAATTTTTATCGGAAGAAGATAGAGATAAATATGCTATAAAAATATGAAGGTGAAGATATTCAAAATTTCAAGGAAGATAATTTTTCACAATGAAGGATATATAGAGTTTATAGAAGATAACAATCAAGATATGATATTTAATGAATTAGAGGATGAAGAAGTAGAAGAAAAAGACGAGGGGAATTATATAGAGTTCATCGAATAAAAAAATAAGGCGAAAAATATCGCCTTATTTTTAATAAAAACTAATCTATAATTGGAACAACTAAAAACATCTGCTTTTTGTATTTTTGAATAATTTTTACTGTAAGAGAATATTTTACTCCAAAAAAATCCTGATGTTTACCAACCACCAATAAATCAATATTTAGTTTATCAGATACATTTTTTTAATCTCTTCAATAACATCACCACGAAGTAAGAGTATTTCTCCCACTTCTCCTTTAAGTTCTTTTCTCCATTCTTCAAAAAAACAACTTTTCTTTCTTTTTTTCTTGTTCAGACATAAGATAATCGCAATCAATATCTATTAAACCACTATACATTTCATTATAATCAACACTAACATTAATAAAGTGGAGTTTAGCTCCATATTTAAGGGCGAGCGTGTCTGCCTTTTTAATTAAAACTTTATTGTCTTCTGAAAAATCCAAAGCAACCAATATTTTTTTATACATATCTTTTTCCTCTTTTTAAATAAAAGTTTTTTTCTAATTAAATAGTGAATAAATTTAAAATTTTTTTAGCTATTCTCTTGACAAAAGCATTGTAGCATAGGTTATATTTAAAAACAATAAATTAATCATTCTAAGAGAGAGAAGATGAAGAAACAAATTTTAAAAACAGTTTTTAGCAGGAGTGGTAGCTTGTTTTAACATTAACTGCTTGTTCAACAACACAAGAACAACAAAGTTCTACAATGGCGTTAAAAGTAAAACCTTTAAACGATCTATCACAAACATTTATTGTTAAGTTAGAAAACGGAGGAATGTTATCAACTGATGGTAATTACATTTACCAAGAAAAATGGTAATATGAAATCACTATACAAAATTCGTTCTTCTGAATATTCAAACATTTCCCGTAAATTAATGGCGAAGGAAGTTGCAGGATTAAAAAACAGTAGATTTAAATGTTTTTAGATCAAGAGATGGAACAAGGTTGGAAAAACTGTATTAGACATTAATGGTGAAAAAAATTAACGGAACAGCATTAAATGAAATGAAAACAGTAGATTATAAACAACTTGAAAAAGAAGCTTTTTAACCCGTAAATTTGAAGAAGATGAACCAACATTAACAGATGAAGTAAAACAAGAAGTAAAAACTGTTAAAGAAGAAGCGGTAAAAACAAAACAGAAAGCTTTTAAAAATGGAAACTCGTAGCAATAAAAATCAGTAAAGAATTAAAAAGCTACTGAAAACAATAAAAACAGCTGTTGACTCAATGAAGGATAAAGTAGTGGAAGTTAAAGATAAAGCTGCGGAAGTGAAAAACACAATAGTTGAAACAGTGAAAGAGAAAACAAATTCAGTTGTTGAAACAGTAGAAGAAATTAAAAAAATAAAAAAACTTGACAAAATAAACTTAGAAAGTTAAAATTCAAAACAAGCAGCTAAATCTCATTGCATTTCACATTAAAACTGGCGAAATCTAGGGGAGATACTGCAAAACATAAACAAAGCATATTATCTATGCTTTGTTTTATTTTTATGGGAGATAAAAATTATGATAAAAAGAAATGTTATAAAGCATTATAGGGTATGTTTTTTTATCAAAAACCGACAAAATGCTTAATTTTTAAGCAGTTGTAAAGTTTTTATAAAAAATATTTGACAAATAGGAAAAAAATCGTTATATTATAGCAATACAAATATATAAGAAAAAGTGTAAAAACAGTATATTCAAAAAGTAACATTTTTGATTAAAAAAATCTGCAGTTGAATAAAATAAAAACATTTGACTAGATGGAACTAATCCTGTATTATACATTCTAACAACACAAGAACATTGTATTTTAAATATTTTTAAAAAAATTAAAAATGCTTGACAAGCAGATTTATTTAAAATATAATGAGAATATTAATTAACATAAAAACAATAAAAAAATAAGGATCGAAAAAAATGTCAGTATTCAATACATATTGGAAACAGTTTGATATTATGACAAAAGATAACTCACCTGAGTGTTCTTTTCGATAGCTTATGTCCTTCAAGTTTAAAACGTAAAGAAGAGGGGTATGGTTACTAATAAAAAATAAAAACCATACTTAAAAACAAAAACCAAAAATGGTTAAAGTTTAAAAATACGAAAACTTGAAGTGAATAAAAAAACTTCAAGTTTTTTTGTTTATATAAAAATAAAAATAAATAATGTAATTCAGCGTATAGTTTAGTTTGGTAGAGCGACTGCTTTGGGAGCAGTAGGTCGTAGGTTCAAATCCTACTACGCTGACCAATTTTAAATTTGAGAACTCTTGAAAAATAGCAGTTTTTAAATAAAAGAGAATAATACGGAAGGTTGGTAGAGATGGATTATTACAGCAGTCTTGAAAACTGCCGAGTGTCGTGAGACGCTCCATGGGTTCGAATCCCACACCTTCCACCATATAAATACTCCCATAAACTAATTGGTTAGGTTATCACCCTTTCAAGGTGAGTGCACGGATTCGAGTTCCGTTGGGAGTGCCATGGATCGTTAGCTCAATGGTAGAGCAATAGGCTTTTAACCTAAAGGTTGCAGGTTCGAGTCCTGCACGGTTCACCAAATTTTAGATTAAAGATAATTATTGGTGTAGTAGCTCAGAAGGTCAGAGCGTTCTCTTGATAAGGGAAAGGTCATTGGTTCAAACCCAATCTTCACCACCATTTTAAAAAACATTAATAATATTGTTAATGTTTAAGATAAAAAAAGTAGAAAAAGATGTTTATATAATGGTGCAGTAGCTCAGAGGTAGAGCAGTTGGCTGTTAACCAATTGGTCGTAGGTTCAATCCCTACCTGCACCGCCAAATTTAAAATATTGATAATAATGTCAGTATTAAAAGATAATAAAAACAAATGGAGTGATGGGAGAGTGGTTAATTCCAGTGGACTGTAAATCCACCGCCTCTGGCTACGTTAGTTCAAATCTAACTCACTCCACCAAATTTTAAAAATATTTAATCGAAAGTTAGCTGAGATAGATTAGCGTTTGCCTGAAGAGCAAAGGACGTTGGAGCGTTACCAACACTTTCGACCATTTTAAGGTTCTATGGTGTATTCGGTTAACATACTAGCCTGTCACGCTTGAGCAGAGGGTTCGATCCCCTCTAGAACCGCCAAATTACTAAATGCTGTAATAGCTCAACGTAAGAGCAACTGCCTTGTAAGCAGTAGGCTGTAGGTTAGAATCCTACTTACAGCACTCATAATTCAAAAAAATAATTATTTGTAAAAAACAAATATAAAGATTGACAAGCTTTTATGAAAGTGATAAAAATAGAATAAAAAGTTTTATTAATTAACATTAATCGTAAAACAAAAAAATACTTCATAGTGTAAAGCGAAAACCAAGCGTTTATAATGTTGTAATATTTTGTTAGTAAATTAAAACGATTAATTGGTTTTAAAGTTAAAAATGGCGGTGAGTTCCACCGTGTCAGCTTATGGAGTTGAAGTAAGACCTGATTTTTATTAATTAGGCAAACAATGAAGAAGTAGGAATATAACGGAAGTTCTATTGATAGAACTTTGTAAGTTTATAAGAACGATGCAAATCCACTGACGTGAGTGCGACTCTCTTCCGATTTTAGCTCAGAGGTAAGCACCTTTTTCATACGAAGGCAGTTGTTAGTTCAAATCTAACATATTCATCCAAAATCATATCAACTGGCTAATGGTGTAATCGGTTAACACAAGATTTTGATTCTTGCGTTCTGAGTTCGAGTCTCAGTGTTCATGCCAATCATTTTAACAAAAATCTTTTCAAAAAAACATATTAAATCTTCTTCCACATATTAAAAAAACACTAATTCCAAAAACCTATCATTTCTATTGAAAACATCAATACTTCATGATATAATGAAGTTGTAATAGAAGCGTTTATTTTAAATGTTTCTATTTAAAAAAATATTGGAATTAGTTTTTAAAAAATTGGAGTTAAAATGGTTAATCCTGAATTATTAAAAAAACCGTTATTTTTATTTGGAGCGAGTTTAGCAATCGTTCCATTATTTAAAAATTGGATTGGGAAGTGTATTAGGGTATTTAGTTGCAGGTTTCATGCTAGGACCTTTTATGTTTGATATTTTTCACAATCCAGAAACTATTGTTCATTTTTGCTGAAATTAGGGGTTGTAATGTTCCTGTTTATTATTGGTTTAGAGATGGACCCAATAAGATTATGGAATTTAAGAAAAAGATATTTTAGGTTTTGGTTTATTGCAGGTGGTTTTTATCTTGCACATTAACAACATTGGCAGGAGTGTATTTACTTAACTTTAGTTATGCAGTAGCTTTTGTTATTGGTGCTGGTTTTACTTTATCATCAACTGCCATTATTATGTCAGTAATGGATGATCGAAAAATTACAAACACTCCGAAAGGACAAAGGGTTTTTTTCAACTTTATTATTTGAAGATCTTTCAATTGTTCCATTATTAGCTATTGTGGCATTTCTATCACCTAAACAAACTGCTGAAATTAGTAACGAAAGTTTTATTAATTCTTTATTAATAGCGTTAGGTGGAGTTTTTGTTTTAGTATTATCAGGAAAATGGTTATTAAATCCATTGTTTAGAATGATAGGGAAAACTCATGTTAAAGAAATGATGACGGTAATGGCTTTATTTGTTGTTTTATCTTCTGCATTATTAATGGAATTTGCAGGGTTATCAATGGCTATGGGGGCTTTCGTAGCAGGGGTAATGTTGTCTGAATCGAAATTTAAACATCAGTTAGAGGTAGATATTGAACCATTTAAAGGGTTGCTTTTAGGTCTATTTTTTATGGGAGTGGGAATGTCTTTAAATGTTGATGTGATTAAAGAAAAATTACATTCTACTTCTTACAATTGTTGGTTTATATGTTTTCTTAAAAGCGGTTGCAATTTTAATTGTAGCAAAAGTATTGAGAAAAGATAACAGAGAGACTTTAACACGAATGATTTTAATGAGTCATGGTGGGGAATTTGCTTTCGTTTTATTCAATACTGCATTAACTAATCAGGTTATTGATGAAAAAATTGGCTTCAACATTAACTGCAGCAATTATTATATCGATGGTATTGTCTCCGTTATGGTTAATTTTAGGAACTAAGATTAAAAACTAAAAATTAAAGATAATAAAGGTAAAGAAGGAGAAATGGAAATTGTCTCACAAGAGCCAGAGGAAACTAATGTCTTATTAATTGGATTAAGTAATTTTAGCCAAACAGTAGCTCAAACATTGGTTATGAAAGGGTTAAATGTAACTATTATTGATAAAGATATGAATAAAATTCAAGCTGCGACAAGATTTGGATTTAATGTTTACTATGGTGATGGAACAAATCCAAATGTGCTTCATGCTTGTAAAAATTCATGAAACGGATTTAGTATTAATTGGAAACAGATAGTGCAGAAGATAATATTAAAAATCACTCATTTTATTAAAAACTCATTATCCATTAATTAAAGTTATGGTTATGGCGAAAGATCGATACAATGCAATTGAATTGGTTAAAACAAAAGCTGACTATCATATTAGAGAAGCGTTTGAGTCTGCTTTAACATTTAGTAAAGAAGCTCTTATTTTATTAGGTGAAGAACCTACTTCGCCGAATTAACTATTAAACAAATCCGTCAATTAGATAAAGAACGTTTTAATGAAGAGGTTGTTGGAGGAGCAGTTTCAAGTGATTTAGCTAAAGCTTATATGGAAAAATATAGACGTTCTTTACCAGAACCTTTGGTTGAACCTTCTACAAAAACAGAAGCTTTGGATGAAACATCTCAACAAATAGTTGATGTATTGGAAAAAGCAGATCAATTAAATAAAACAGAAGACTTAATTGATATTGTTGAAAATCCATTACAGGAACAAGAAGAGAAAAAAATAATATTTTTTTAAAAAAGTAGTTGACAACCTAAAAAAACTTTGTTAATATACAAAACAATCAAAGCGAAGAATATATTCTTTGTTTGATTGGTTTCTTAAAAGGAGCAATCGGAGCTAAATTCACCTCCTTGTTTGGTTTGGATTGCTTCTATTAAGAAGTAAGAAAGATTAAGATTGTGTTCTTAATTTTTTTCTTAAATAAAACACTTCAATAAAAAAATAAAGAACAAAATGAAGTGGGGATGGGTAAAAATGTTGATAACATTCTTAACAGAACCCTCTATCGGTGAGAGATCGGTGGACATAGTTAGTTAAATTACGCTTTACATTTTAGGGTCATGTAAAGCGTTTTTTATTTAAGGAAAAAAATATTGACTTTTATAATTTTTATGATATTATGTGAAAGTTTTTTTATAACTTATTTAATATTTAGGAGAAAAATGACAGATCAAAGTCAAGACACAAGCTCAAACTCAAAACGATACAGATAATAGTTCTGATTTAAATATTGAAAAATCAGAAATGGGGTAAGAGTTGAAGAAGGGAAGCTCTTAATGAAAAATAAAGGTTTTAAAGATTTTTTTCCAATTTAGCTAAAAACTTCAAAAGATTTTTCACGAAAAGAATAAAGAAAAACCAAAAAGATGAATTTGAAAAAGACCATTAATGGTAGATTTGGAGAAACAGACATTGAAGAAGCAGATTTTATTGAGCCAGATAGTGCAATTAGTGAAACACATGTAACTCCTGCAGAACATACAAGGGCTTCAAGAGCAGCAGAAGTTTTAAGAGAAAGGGATGGAAAAAAACAAAAACTTTTATTAAAGATAAAAAAACAAAAAAACCACAGAAGTTTTCAATCAAAAAAATTTGATGAAGAAACAAAAGAAGAGTTAAAAAAACATTAATTGAAGAAAGTAAACAAATAGGGTAAAGGTTTTATTGGTTTAATTAAGAAAGTAATTAAAAAAATAAATGAGAAAAAAAGCATAGTTTTAAAACTATGCTTTTTTTATGTAAATTTTTAAAAAATGCTTGAATAAAAAAATTTGTTTTTTTGATAAACTGATTATCAAGAAAAACCAAAAATAAAAAAACAAAATGGCGAAAAACAGCAAATATAGAGGAAAAGAAAAAAGCAATTGAAGCTGCTATGGCACAGATTAATAAACAGTTTGGAGCAGGTTCTTTACAAAGATTAGGAGATACAAACCATCTAGATGTTGAAACAGTTTCCACAGGTTCTATTTTAATTGATAAAGCATTAGGTGTTGGTGGTTTGCCATTTGGTAGAATTGTTGAAATTTATGGTCCAGAAGCTTCTGGTAAAACAACTTTAACATTACATACAATTGCAGAAGCACAAAAGTTAGGGAAAATATGTGCATTTGTGGATGCAGAACATGCATTAGATCCTGAACGTGCTAGAACATTAGGAGTGGATATTGATAACTTATTAATTTCACAACCTGATAGCGGAGAACAGGCTCTTGAGATCTGTGATAAGTTAGTAAATTCAGGGGCAGTTGATGTTATTGTTGTTGACTCAGTTGCTGCATTAACTCCAAAAGCTGAACTTGAAGGAGATATGGGGGATTCTCATATGGGCTTGCAAGCACGTTTGTTATCTCAGGGATTGCGTAAGTTGGTGGCAAAAAAACAAAAAGAAAATAATGTGTTGTTAATTTTCATTAACCAATTGAGAATGAAGATTGGTGTAATGTTTGGTTGTTTTCATTATAATGCAAGAGTTTTATTAGCGGATGGAACAACTGAAAAAATAGGTAAGATAGTTAATAATAAAATGGAAGTTGAAGTCATGTCTTATAATGACTCAACAGGAGAAATAGAACCACAACCTATTCAAGACTGGTATAATAATGGAAAAAGCTCAACAATTCTGGAATTTAAAAGTAAAAAAACAATATGGTAATGGTTTTTCCTATTTACCTATTGAGATGATCATTTAATACCTACTCCAACTGGCGAAAAAAAGATTTCTCGATTTAAAAATTGGAGATGAAGTTTTTGGTAAACATAAAAAAATACTTAACACAAGAACAGTTTGAGTTTTGCATCGGATCTCATTTTAGGAGATGGTTCTATTAAAATGAACTCTACTGATGGGCTTCCGAGCATGCGTTTTGGACATGGAGTTAAACAAAAACGATTATTGTAAATGGAAGGAAAAAGATTTTTTTAACAAAGATTTTTATAGGCTATAAAGGATATACAAACAAAAAAACAATATAATTTTTGCAACTAAAACAACCAGTGAATTAATTCCTCTTAATAATAAAAATCAGCAAAGATGATAGTTGGAGTATTCCGCAAGAAGTTATTGACAAAAATGTCTTTAATTAGTTTGGCTATTTGGTATTTAGATGATGGCACTTTTGCTGGAAGTTACAAAAAAATATGGAAATGGAAAAATCATATATTTGTGCAAAAATCAATGAGGGTAGAAACTCTTGAAAGAATTATTGATAAGTTAAAAAAACTTTTTGGTTTACAACCTAAACTGTATAATACTGCAGGTAGAAGAGGGATTGTTTTTTTATGGAGAAGATAATTATCAATTCCATCAAAATGATTGCAAAATATGTTCCAAAATGTATGGAGTATAAGCTACATCCTAAATTAAGAGATATAGAAAAAGCATCAATTTGATAATTCAAACTCTCCTGTGGATTCTTTAATTCCAGTAAAAATCTTAGACATTTATAAAAAAACCAAGTAAAAAAATAGTAGAGCGACAAATAAATTTGATATTGAGGTTAAAGATAATCATAATTATTTTGTTGATGGAGTTCTTGTTCATAATAGTCCAGAAACCACTACTGGCGGTAACGCATTAAAATTTTTATTCTTCTATTCGATTAGATATTAGAAGAATAGGTAGTGATAAAAAAAGGAGATGAAATTGTCGCAAACAGAGTTAAGATTAAAGTGGCAAAAAAATAAATTAGCTCCTCCATTTAAAGAAACAGAGACTAGTTTAGACTTTAAAAAAAGGTTTTGATATTCAAAAAGAAATCTTACAAATTGCTGTTCAAAAACGACATTATCAAAAAAATCAGGAGCTTGGTATTCAGATTCAAGCGATCCGAATTTCTTAGTGAAAGAACAAGGGAAGAAAAATGCTTCGCTTCTTTGAAGCAAATCCTGAATATTTTGAAAAGGTAAAAGAAAAAAAGCAATTAAATTAATTACCTTAAATGAAACTCCAAAAGAAGAGAGAGAAGAGGAAGAAGAGTTTCAAGAAGAGTAAAAAATAGAAGACCAGTTTATAACTGGTCTTTTTTTATTATTTCATTTTTTTGATTAGCTTCTCCAATGTAACTTTCAAAAAGGTTTTGAAAAATCTTCTGTTTCTTGATTTTTGTTTTTAACACAGTGTTTTTTTACCATTAACAAAAAAATTTTTTTCACTTTTTGGTTTTTTTCTGTGTTTTCAACAAAAGGAAACATAAGGAGAATAACTTGTGTTTTCAGTTTCAGTAGGGCGTAACATTTTTTTCCTCCAATTAAATAAAAATTACTAAAGAATTACAACAAAAATTATGATAGCAAAAAAAGGTAATAAAAAGTCAATAGAAATAAAAAAATTCTTTATTTTTAATTAAATAAATTTGAAAAAAATAGAGAACAAAAAAATATCTTATATAAGATAAAATGTTAGAAAAAAATAAAAATGAAAGATAAAAAAATCCTTTTTTTAATAGATAAACGTTTAGCAAATTTATTTTTAGATGAAAGTATAAGTGTTTTCATCAATCCGAAAGAAATCAATTATATAAATGTAGAAAAAGTTAAGTTAAAACTAAAAACAGAAGATGGAATAGAAGAAAAAGAAAATGAGTTTACAGAAGCTTATGAGATTAAAGTTTTTACCAAAAAAATTCTACAAGAGATCGATTTGTTTTTTTATTCAGAGAAACCTAAGTTTGATTGGTTGAAAGATAATGCAGAAAGATAGGGTTGTCATTATTTTTTTAGAAATGAGAATAATGAATGTATTTATATCAATAAAGACAATATTATTGATATGAGATTTGAAAGAAAGATGGAGCAAGTAAATGAAGAAGGGAAAGAACCTAAATTAATTCAGTATGGGGGAATTACATATTTTCTTCACTTGCCCTCAAACTGCACAATATAAAAACTGAACATCCAGAAGAACATGATTCAAATGATTTTTTTAGCACTAACTACAAGAATTTCGATTGATGAAGAAATGTTAAAAATGGAATGATTACGACATTGTTTTTTTGAGTATTTAAATAAATTTTAAATAAAAAAACCAGAAGAAAAAAACTTCTGGTTTTTAGTTTTTTTAAAATTAAGCAACACCTTTTGAGGTTAAAAAACTTAATAACATCTCCAAAAAGTATTTAACTTCTCACTATCATTGTCAGAAATTTCAATATCAAATTCTTCCTCTAATGCCATAACTAACTCAACTACATCTAGTGAATCTGCACCAAGATCTTCAGTGAAAGAACTGTTTTTCAGTGATTTTTCATTTTCATTAAGTTGTAAATTAGAGATAATGATTTGTTTTTACTTTGTTTTCTAATGACATATTTTTTTCCTTTTTTTATATTTAGTTAAATTAAAAAGTGAACCGCATAATTCTAAATGAAAGGTTTTACAGTTCAGTTTTATAATAGCTTAAAAAGTTTATCCTGTCAACAACTTTACTTTTGACAAGACAGGTTAAAATTGTTAGAATAGGCTGTTAACAATTAAATCAATAAAAAGGGAGGGGGTATGTCATTAATAAAATTAAATTTCATTTCCGATCTACATTTAGATTTTTTTAAGAGATAATAAAGGACGATTAAATCAGGAAATGTTTCAAAAAAATATAAAGATCTTTTATTGGGTAAACATCAATATTGGATTAATAACTTTGATAGTAAAAAAATATTTTGGAAAAAAACATTCTACAATTAAGCCAACTGAAAAATTACTTAGTAATTGCAGGTGATTTAATTGAGGCTAAAAAAATTCAAACAAATCGTTGAATTAATGGAAGAGGTTTGTAGTTGTTATGATAAAGTGTTTTATGTTTTTGGTAATCATGAATTCTATCACTCAACCTTGACAGGAGCTTACAAAAAAAGTTCAAGAAGAAATTGAAAAAAAGTAACATTTTAAAAAGAAAAAAATTAATCATTTGTGAGGATAAAAAGATTGTCTTAAGAGAAGATTTGCAGCTAATTTTTATCTACATATTGGTATGATATTAAAAAAATCCAATAGAAGCAGAAGAAATTAGAGGTAAAATGAATGATTATCGTTACATTAAAAAAAGAAGATTATACACGCATAAGTCCTAATGATTTCTTAAAAAAACATCAGGACAGTAAGAGTTTTTTTAATCAAAACATTAAAAAGAAACAGATGATAATGTAAAAAAACAGTTGTTATTACTCATCATGCAACTAGTTTAAATGTGAATAAAGGAACTAAATTTGAAGAGCCAAAACATGCGTTAGGGTTATTGTTCTTATCTAACAGAAGAGATTGTAGATGCAATAGGTGAAAAAAATCAGTTTATTTTTATCCATGGACATACGCATTTATTAAGAGAGAAATGTTATAAAAACGAATGGGATTATGATACTTTTTATAAATACGATTGGATATGTTGATGATGAATTTAAATTAACAACTGATAGAGTTTTATGTTACCTTCTTTTGTAAAAACGATAATTTAAAAAAATTAGAATAATAAAAAAACAATATTTTAGTTAAAAAAATTAAGAAGTTGTAAAAAAATAAATTAATTTTTAATACTAATAATATTTAATACAGTTTATAAAAAGTTAAAAAAATAAAAAAAGGAAAAAAATATGGAAGAACAAAAACAATCTCTTGATGATAAAAATAATGAAGGCATTGTATGAGAAAATTATAAAAAAAGAAGCAGAAACTAAACAGGTTGGTTGGTTAAATGTTGTTTTTTTAATTATTGCATTATCAATAATTTCTTATATCCAGTTGTATGTATTTGATTACTCTAACGCCTCTACAAGTTTTAACGCTTTTGGTTTATATATGTTTGCTATAATCATTTTTTTGCTATATCTCTTAAAGCAAGAAAAAAACTAAAAAAAGTGAGTGTATAAAAAAACGTATCAGAGATTAAAGAAGAAATGAAAAAAACATGATTTTGAACTAAGCAGATTTTTTTTGAAAGAAATAAGGAAAAAGAGGATTACGGATTATCTTTTTTTGAAACTAAGGGGAAATAAAGATGGAAAAATTTAATAACGATAAATGACTTTTTATCAAATGTTTATAAATATGAACAGGAGAGAAGTCCAATAGGTAGTCTAGTAGTATTGTTTTTTTTATTTTTTTCGTTCTTGCTATGGGCTTTGCTTTAGTAAGTAAAGAGGATGAAAAAAGAGATAGAATATAAGCAAGTTAATAGTTTAGGTATAGAGCTTCATTTTTTTACTTACTTTTTATTTTTTTGTTATTTTTTTCAGTTTTTTGTTACCTCGCATGCTATTAAGCAAAGTAAATATGAAAAACAGTGAAAACAATCAATATTGAAAAAAATAAACTTCCCTTCACAATTATCAGTGGAAGAGGTTTGTGCAAGAAATATTGTTTTTAGTTGATGGAAATATTGAATATAAAGAATTATCAACTTGTATAAAAAGAAACGAATAGATCACTAGAGAAAGATTTGCGTTTATTGTTGGAAAAAGAAGAAGTGGTTTTGACAACAAATAAAAAAACTATGCTTCCTTAATTAATCAAGAACAAAAAAACTATTTAAATAAAAAAACATGATAATTATAAAACAATTGTTTTATCTATTTACAAAAGAGATTTTGTTAATCTAATGAGAAAAAAATATTCCGAATTAGGGATTTTTAGAAAGAAGTTGTTCGAGAAAAATATGATTTAAGGAGTAGAGAAATTGAACTACAAGATCTTGAATACTGTGCTCATTTAGATCCAAAAATCAACTGTTAAGTATTCATTCATTTATAAAAAAAGGTAAAAAAATAAATATGGAAACGATGCGTTGATTAATGAGGAAGGTTATTATTCAATATATAGACTACCTCCTGATGTGGTTAATGGTTTAAAAAAATAAAAGTAAATAGAACTTTAAAAACCGAAATTTTAAATTATTTCGGTTTTTTTATATTTACTAAGCAAATAAAAACATGGTAATATTGACACATTGTTTAAAAAGAGTTTTGAAAAGAATTAAAAATAGATAGGATTTTTATTAATATGAGAGTAAATGAAGATTTCGAAGTAACAGGTTTTGAAGATTTTAAAAAAATTATCTTTTTGAATCTACCTTTTTCTAACGAACGAGGTTTTGTAGTTTATTCTGGCGTTTTAGAGAAAAAGCACTCTATAAAAATGCAATTTTTACCGCATTAAAAAAAGTAAAAAAACAAAACTGTTTTTAAAGGTTAAGGGAAAAAGATTTTTATTAACAGAGGAAAAAGGAAGTTGCACAAGAAGAATTAACTCTTTTTCTAAAAAGAAATTGTTGAAGATTTAAAAACAAAGGTTAGTTATCTTAAAAACAATTATTTTAATTCTTCATTTGAAAATATTGTTTCTAACTTAATTAATAAAAAAATAATGAAATAGAAAAATAATCAACAAATTTGGATTGTATTAAATGTTTTAAAAAAATATTTCATTACAAATATTAGAAGAAGTTGATTTAGAGTTGCATAAAAACTGTTTTATTTTTTTCTTGATAAAGAAGCACAAGATCTCAATTTTAAATCAAGATAAAACAATTGAAATTTTTTTCTAAATTCTTTAAAAAGATTTGTTGATTGAAACAAGATTTTTCAACTGTGTTGTTTAATCCTTGCAATACTTCATTTAACTTATTTAAAGAAAGTGAAAATGTTAAATTGGTTTCTTTGAAAGAAAAAAAGGAGAGATTTCTATTGAAGAAATTCAAGAAACTGGAAAAAGAAATTAAAGAAATAGTTAGTGATACTATTGAATATGAAAAAGAAAACAAAAACAGTTGTTAGAAGGGCTTGTATATCAAAAATCAAGATTTAAAAACAAAAAAATATTTATCAACTCCTTTTTACAATGCTACTATTACTGATTTTTTTAGTGTTTAGCGATAAAGAGGCTAGATTTAGAAAAAGGTTTTGAAGCGAACGAAAAAAGAAGTAGTAGTGCCAACATTTGCTTTTTTTAATTGAGGGGTATGATTTTGAACTTTATAGAAAAAAATTGTAGAAGTTGTGCAAAAAAATAATAAAAAGCATTGTTCTTTTGCAAGATAAAAACAAGAAAAAAATCAAGGTGATGGATTGTTTACTGAAAAATTATTTTTAATTCAGAAGTAAGTAATGAGGTAGCAAAAAGCTAGAACTCATTCTGAAAAAGATAATTGCATTGCAAAAATTTAAGAACAAAAAAATAACAGAAGAGTTAAAGTTAAAGGTAGAGAAATATTTATTAAAAAGAAATAAAAATTCAATACAGTTAAACTTTCTTTATCAAATGACATTTTTTTAATGATAAAAATCTATCGTTTTCAAGGTTTCAATCGAAATGTTAATGAATTTTTATTAAGAAAAAAATTAACGAGTATATTGAAGATCGTGAATTTAATGAAGAAAAAAAGCTATACATTTTGTTAGTTTGAGTGTTACAATTAAAAACAAAAATATTATAGAGTATATTGATGGATTAAATCCTTCTTCATACATTCCAACAATTATTGTTTTCTTACAAGAGAGAACTATTTTGGAAAAAAAGATAATATTTTAATGTTAGGTTTTTCTAAGAACATTAGGGTTTGATGTTGTAATATTAAGTCCTGCTGCATTAAGTGGAGTTACGCAGGAAGATTTTGATTTTTAATGTAAATCGTTTAGAGCAAACAAAAATACGATCTTAATGCTGATGAAATAATTAGAGCATTGTTGTTAGAGACTAAAAAGAAAAAAACATGACTTGGTTCGATAAAGTTAAAGCTTTATTTAAATAAAAACATAAGGAGAGAATAATGACCGCATTAGTAACAAAAAGAAGACATGAAAAAGACTTGGAAGAATATAAAAAAACAAGTTAAAAAGAAAGTCCAGAAGTAAAAAGTTTGGCTAGGGATATTAACTTAAAAAGATTCAGAAAGCATCATTAATCTAGGTTTAGAACCTGCAAAAAAAGCAAACAAAGTTTCAGACGGTATTTTACAAAACCATGAAAGCTGTTAGCACACAGGAAGCAACTTCCATGCTTGTAAAAATTAAGCGATGTTATTTCTACATTTAAAGTAAAAAGATTTTGAAAACAGAAAAAAAGAACCTAAAAACTTTCTTAGGTAAAAATTTTTTTAAACGTTTTGGACGTTCCATTGAAAAAAATTATATTCAGATTATAAAGAAATTAGATGAAGTAGGGGCAATTCATAAAGAATTAGTTCAATATGAAGGTGATATTAAAAAAACAAACCGAGATTTACAGATTCAATATGAAGCTACTACAGAAAGTTTAAAAAGAAATTGAAAAATATATTGCTGCAGGTGAACTTCAATTAGATGAGTTAGAAAGCTATATTAAACATGTTGAAGAAGATAAAGAAATTTCTGAAAAATCAACGTGCAACAGATTTGCAAGAATTAAATTCTGCAAAAAGAGCTTTTTATCTTCTCGTATCTTAGATTTAAAAATTAAGTGAAAATGTGGCATTACAAAGCTTACCTTTAATTGATAGTATTTTTAAGCAGCAATAATAACTTATTATTAAAAAAATCAACAGTTCTGTAACAACAACATTGCCGATTTTTTTAAAAATGGTATTATTCAAGCAATTCAATTAAAACGACAAGCAATTCAGAGTAAATCTTTACAAGCATTATCAAAAAAACAACTTCTGATTTACTTAAAGAAAATGCAAAAACTGCTTCTAAACAAACAGTTGAAATCGCAAAAACAATCAAGAGAATCTGTTATTGATATTGATTCATTAAAACAATCTTTTGATGCAATTAAACAAGGTATTGAAGAAAGTAAACGTATCGGAGCAGAAGCAAGTCAAAAACGTAAAAGAAACAATCCAAAAAAATTAGAAGAAATGAAAGCGGATATTGTTGGATATGTTAAATAAAGTTTTTTTAAATAACCAAAGCCATTAATTAATAGTTAATGGCTTTTTTTATTTTATTAAAAATTAAAGTGTAAAAATTTTTATATTGAAAAAAATATGAATAGATTAATAAAAGAAATAATGGATGATTTTGATATTTTTTTAAAGAAAAAAATAAATCACCGCTAACCGAAAAATGAATGGGATTTTTTTAAAAAAAGCTGGTTTTTAGATTTGTTAGATAATGATTATTATAATCAAAGTTATTTGAATTTAATTTTATGTAAACAAAAACATAATAAAAAAATTATAATTTCGGAATTCTTAATGAAAGTTATATATTCGAATTTTTATAATGGATTTGAAATAGGAGAATTTAATATTAATGAATTTGAAAAAAATATTTTTTTATCAAACAAACAAAAAAATTTAATTGATAATTTTGTGGTATTTAAAAAAACTGGTTGTTAAAACGAAGATAAAGAAAAAGAAGAAAAAAATAGAAATAAATAATTTATTTTTTTAGATTTCATACAAAGCATTTCAAAAGATTATTTATTACATGCTATAAAATATTTATTTTTTTACTGATAAAGATAAATTTTCATTACTGCTTGATAAAATTAAAGAAAATACAAATAGCATAAATGTAAAAGACGTGGTTGAAAAACAATAAAAAAATATTACGAATTTCTATTTTTTTAAAAAGCAGTAAAGAAGCTTTTAAGTTACAACTGGGAAGGATATAGTGAATATTCTATTGAAGATGAATTAAAACGACTTAAAAAAAGTTTAATTAATGATTGCGAGAATATTTTAAAAGGTTTTTGATTTAGCGAATGATAGTAAAAAAATTTTTAATTTAAATAAAAAAATAGAAAAAAATTAAAAAAACACAAAAAGACTGGGAGATTTTATTAAATAAAGTAAATGAAAAAAATTAAATAAGGAATATAAAAAGCATTTTTATTGAAAAAAAGAAGGAATTAAAATTGAACTATTAGATAATCAAAAATATTTTTTTCAAAAAAAGAAGAGGATAAATTAGAATTTACTATTAATCAAAAAAACATTCACTATATTAAAATTGCCAGTAGAAACAGAGGAAGAAAAAGAATAAAAAAATATTTATTAAAGGATTTTTACCTATTAAAAACAGAAAAACGTCAATCTAAATGTTAATGATTTAGTGGGTTTAAAATATCTTAAAGAAGATTCTTTTTACAACTCTATATCAAAAAGAAAGCGATTATAAAAAAAGCTTACATTATATTAAAAAAACTGAAAAAGATGATTTAATAGGAGCTTTATCAGTTACGAGTAATAAAAAAATAATAAAAAAATTTATTGAGTTAAATACAGTGGGAGTTTGTGAACAATTTAGAAATAAAGGGTTTGCTAAAAATTTTATATCAAGCATTAAAAAAAGTATTGTTAAAGATAGAAATATTATTTTTAAAAAGAGATCTTGCTTTTAATTAGTGAAGTGGGTAGAAAAAAACAATAAAAAAAGATAGGTTTTTAATGAACTTCCTAATGTTATCGAATTTAAATACAGTGAAACTAAAAAAATAGTTTTAAAGATATAATAAATAATGAAAAATTATTATATTAGAGATAACTTAAAGTATCGAGATTTTAATGAAGTTGAGTTTAATTTAATAATGGAGTTAGAGAAAAAAAGTAAATAAAAATCAATAATGAAAGTTTTAATTTAAAAACAAGTTAGGGAAAAATTTACTCGCTTCATTTAATGAAACTATTGAAGAATTTGAATTTGAGGATTTTGATATTAAAACATTAAATAAACTATTAAAAAAATAGTAGATAAATATGAAAAATAAAAATTCAAATCGATCTTTTACTGAATAGAGAAAAATTTACTTAATTCAAAAAAATATAAAGAAAAAAATAAAATTCAAAACCACTAAAAATATAGTGGTTTTTTTATTTCAAAAAGGAAAGTTAAGGCGTGGCAGTAGAGTGTAAGCTGGTTAAGCTAAAAAAATAATAAATATTCACAAATTTAAATAGTTTTAATTAATAAGAAAAACCTTAACTTTTTTTCTTATAAATAAAGAAGAGAAATATAGATTTTACTTATATGATAAAGGTTTTGGAAAGTTTTAAAAAAAGTATAGTTTAATTATACTTTTTATCCTTAATGCCGACTTTAGGTTTTGCACAAGACTTATTTTCTCCTGAAGCTAAAGATACTGATTTTTTTAATTCATAGAATTTTAGGACCGTATTTTTGGGGTATGGGATGGGGTTTGATTATGCTGACAATCCGTTTGGAACATTTTTCTACAATATATTTAGGCGGTCTATTTATTGTGGCTGCTATTTTAGCTATTTTCACCATAGTTAAAGGATTTGTTGATACCGCTAATGCAGGGGAAATTTTAGGAAGAAAAGGTTCATTAACTTACTTGTCTGCTAGAGGGGTTTTTGGTATAGGGTTGTTGATACCGTTAGGAAGTTCTGGGTTATGTGTGATTCAGTATGCGATCTTATGGTTGTCTGCACAAGGGGTTTTGTTTGCTGATGTAGCTTTGGAAAATTATATAACTAATCCTTATCAAGGTAATATCTACCAATCTTCTACTGCTAAGAGAACAATTGCTGAAAATATAAGTAAAGCTTTAGTTGCACAAATTTGTGTGGATGCAAGTTCAAACGATAATATTGACAGTGTTGGTAGAGCTAAGTCTTGGGGAGTAGAGGAGTTTGATTTAAATATTACTTCAAGAAACCAAAAAAATATATAGATATGGATTGCAATCTTCTGGTAGTTTGGAATATAAAACAATATGTGGTTCTATTCGTGTTGATAGTCCTTATAAGACAACAGAAACAAAAAGATTTGTCAAAAAAATATAGATTCAGGGTTAGTGTTTGGAGATGAAAAATTTAATTCAAGTTGAAGATTTAAGTAGAAAAAAATATCTGATAAACATGCAGAAAAAAATGGAAGAATTAATTAAAAAAAGATATTCCAGAAATTTCACAAAGCTATTTAAAAGATAAAGCTCAGTATGGAAATGATAGTGAAATTGTTATTAAAAAAATCTTCAAGGGAAAAATTCAAAAAGTAATAGATAAATATTACAACGATGTTTATAACGTTTATACTTCGTCTAGAAACCAATTAAATACAGGTTTAGATACAACTAAATTAAAAAGCCGATGGTATTGCAGGTGCAGGAGCTTATTTCTTTAAAAATTAATGCAGGTATGTCAAAAAAATATCGAAAGCAATTAACGAAGCTCCAAAAAAATAACATTTGTTAAAGATTTAACAAATAAAGATTCGCAAGAAAAATTCATTCTTCGGTTTATTTAGTAGTGATTGGGATAAATTGCAGGAAGTTGATAATAATAAAGTTCCAATAGTAAAAAAATGCTATCATGGATATTAATAAATTAGCGATTAATATTTCCCTCTTTTAGGTAAAGATATAAAAGATGGAAACTAAAGAGGAAGGGGATTCTGATTGGATGACAACTAAACTAATGAGTGTGTTTAGTCCTTCTGAAATTGATTTAGTTTTTAGAACAAGGTATTATTAGAAATAGTGAAGGAAATGATAGTTATAAAAATGCACTAGAAACAACAGGTAGTCCTTTAGCACAAGTTCAACAGTTAGAGATGCTCTAATAGGTATTGCAGGTTGGTCTTTGAGGCAGGATTGAGTTTAACAGTTATAGGTGGGGTGGTTTCAAATAGTGTAATATCGGTTGTTGCGACAATTTTTGCTCCATTCTTCTTCGTAATTGTAAGTTCAATATTAATACCTGGTGTAATAATGGCGTTCTACATACCTTTAAAAAGTGTTCTTCTTATGGGTTGGAGCTATTTTTTTGGTTGGTTAGTCCTTGTTGTTGAGGCATTATTTGGAGCACCTATGTGGTTAGTTACATTCTTAACTCCTGATAATGATAACTTTGTAGGTAAACAAGGACAAGGTTATATGTTAATATTAACATTAACGCTTCGTCCAGTTTTAATGATACTTGGATTTATTGTTGCTATGCATCTATTAATTCCAATTAATGATTTAATAAACAGTTTCTTTGGTTATGCAGCACAAGCGGTTAAAGAAAGCACAAACAGTAGTTCGGTTATAGGTTTTGGTATTTTTTTACAAACTTATTATTCTCAATAACAATAGTGATCTTATACTGCACATTAATTAATAAAAATGGTTGGACAAATTTTTAGAGTTGATACATGTTATTCCTGATAATCTACTACAATGGATTGATGGTGGACGTGGTGGTTTAGCGGAATTCTCTCGTCAAATGGGATTAGAAGGTTCTGCAGCGACTGCATTAGGGGCTATGAATGGATTAAATGAAATTTCAAGAACTGCAGGTCATAGCGTTAGAGAAGTTGCACAACATAATAAAAAAACAAACTTCAAAAATGATAAACGTTTATTAAATGATGCCTTATCTGGTGGTGGAGAGTTTGGAGGAGACGATTTCGATCCTGAAAGACAAGCAGCCCGTGATAGAATTAAAGGAAGAAATGAGCAAATTAAAGAATTGCTAGGAAGTAGTGCTTCTGGTGCAAATTCAGAAGAAACACAACAAGTTATCAGTGATTTAAAAACGAGAAAAATAGACTTGATAACTCTATTGCAACCCGTAGTAATTCTCCTGAAGCAAAAAGTAAATAATTTAGAAGAATTATTAAGTGGTAAAAAAAGGTAATTTAAGTCGTGGCACAATAAGAGAAGCTGCACAACAGTTGCAGAGAGCTTATGAAGAAGCAAATTACACTCCTGAAGAAAGAAAAATTTGATGTTAGGGGAAATAGAGTAGAGAGAGCAGTAGGAAATAATGCTTCGTTCACTCCAACTTCTAGTAGTTCTGTATATGGAGCAGGGATGTTGCAGATAACGTAAACTCTTCTGTAAAAGAGCATTTCAGTATTCAGACAACAAAACCGCAACAAATATAGCGAGTTTTGATAACTTAAAAAAATAATCCAAATATAAAAGGATTGTAATATAAAAAGCCTATTAAAAAAAGTAGGCTTTTTTTATTAACTAAATATCAAATTGATTTTCAATTTAAAAATAACTTTAATTAGAATTAAAGAATGTATAAATATAAAAAGGGTGTGAGAATGAAAAAAATAAAACTTTAGCAGTAATGTTGTTAGGTTCAAGTTTTTTTAATAACCAACGCATTGGCTGTAACGGGGGTTGGGGAAGATAAGAAAATTGTTAATGAAATAGTAAAAAAACAAGGTTGAGGAAACTAAAATAGAGGAGAAAGATCCTCAAAAAAAGAAATTAAAAAAAGAAGAAGCTATTTCTGAAAAACTTATTGGAGAAGACAAAAAAAGCATTTTCAAATTTAGAAAAATCAAAAAAATTAAAGAACAGTTAGATAAAATGGGAATTTCAAAAAGATATTTATCAAATTAAACCTACTAAAAATTGACGGTTTAAAAAGAAATAGCAATTGGACAAAAATAGAATGTATATGGATGAGAAAGTGTCCACTGTGATAATTGGAGAAATGTATCAAGTAAAATGGTAATGGAGATTTAATTAATGTAAGACAGCAAGAGTTGTTTTCTAAAAATCAAAGATTTTAAAGACTCGATGATTTTATATAAAAGCTCCAGAAGAAAAAAATATGTAGTGACTGCTTTTATTGATAGCACTTGTCATTATTGTATAAAAACTTCATCAAGAGATGAAAGAATATAATGATAAAGGTATTACATTTCAGTTTTTTTAGCTTATCCAAGAGAAGGATTGGAAAGTAGAACTGCAAGATTAATGGAAGCTGCGTTTACATCTGAAAATCCAAGTGAAGCGTTATCTTTATTAGAGAAAAGAAAGTTTAATGTTGAAAAACCAGTGGATGTTGTTAAAAAAACATTATGAGTTTGGACAGGATTATGGTTTAACAGGAACCCCAATGTTAATTTTACCAAACGGTGAAATTGTTGCAGGTTATTTGAAATCAGATCAATTATTAAAGGCTCTGAAAGAAATGAAATAAAAATAAAAGCAGGTTTTAACACCTGCCTTTATTTTATACTATTTTTTTAAGTGTGATCTTCTGTTATTTTCTTGAATTTTTTTAAGTTGTTCATTGAACTCTTCTTTTAACGAAATAATTACAAGATTAAAAATCTTCTCCAACAAAGGATAGAACTTGTATTTCTCCGTCTTTACCTTCCAAATTAGCAGAAGCTTGCCAACCTGACTTAGTGTTTTTTTAATATTTTTTTATAAAGTTCATCATTCTCAATATTTTTGCTCTTCAAGAGTTTTTTTATAGATTTTATTTTCTAACTCTTCACTGGTGAATTTTTTTCTTCATCTAAAAGAATGGTTGGCGTAACAGACATTTTTGTAATTTCTTATAGTGTTTAAGATTTCTGTTTCTGATAATATTTTTGCTAAAATGTTTGGCTTTTTACTGGAATTGTTAAATCTGCTCCAATACTACCATGAGATATTAAATCATTAACTCTTTCTATAACTTTTTTTCAAAATCTTGCATATTTTACCTTTTTAATAAATACATTCATCTATAAAAATTATAATCTAATAATGTAGAGTGAAATTAAAAATAGTTTTAAATATTCACATAAATAAAAAAATCAGAACACTCAATATTGTTGAGTTCTAATAAAAAAATATTTTTTTCCTCACTAATAATTAAATCAACAACAATAAAATTTGGCTTTTTGCTTATCAAAAAAACATTGAAAAAAATCAAAAAGAATCTATAAATTTTTGAAATTGATTTATTAAATATAAGTTTTTATCAATATTCATTGGTTTATAAGAGCCATTTACTGCATATTCGGAAGCAGTAATTATTTTGTTATTACTGTTAACAATAAGTCGATATTCTTTTGAATTATATAAATTTTTTTCTTTGGCGATAATACTAAATATTCTTCCTTGTAGATAAAAACGTTTAAAAAAAGATTAAGAAAGTTAAAACCATTCAAAACTATTATTTGAATAGTTTCTAAATGAGTTAGTTATTTCTTCTAAAAGGTTACTTCCTTTTAAAAATCAATCGTTGTTCTAATAATTTCAAACAAGAACTTGACTTTAAAAAAACCTTCAAAAATTCACAATATAATCGCCTTTAAAAAAACCTCTTCCAATTTAACAAAAATTATGATTGAAAAAAACTTTTTATAAATTTTTTTATTTGCTGCAACAACATTAAAAAAGAGATAATTTTTGTATGTCCGTAAGTAATTTATTTTTTTAAATAGTAAAGCAATTTTGTTAAGTTTTTTTCTACATAACTATCAATATCTAAAAACTCTTCTTTAAAAATACACAGATGTTTCATCTTCACTATTTTTTTATTAGATATAATTTTTCTATTTTTTTAAAAAAATAGATAATTTCCAAAAATTTCATTTGAGGAAATGTTTTCTTTTTGACAAATCAAAAAAACGTTATCAGGGTTTAATAGATCAATATTATAAACTTCTTTAAAGGTTGAATAGATGTTTTGCAACCTTTTAAAACAGACTTTCTCAAAAGAATAAAAAAATAATGAAAATTATTAATAGATAAACGTATAAAAGTGCTAATAAGAGGATCATATTTTTGCAAAAAAATCTTCAATAAAAAAACTGGATGAAGGTGATCTGTAATCTCAAAAATGCCAGTGAAATACAAATAATTTTTAGGGCTAACTAATTGAAACTCATCCTGAAAAAAATTTTCATCGTAAATAAATAGTGTTTCTTGTGGCATTTCTATAATCATAATTCTGAATAAAAATATTTTGTCATTATATCGATGATTAATTAAATGTCAATAAAAATTATTTTTGATTAAAACTTCTACAACCAAATACTTTAAAAACAAATAAAACTTGACAATAATATTTAATAAGATATATAATCAAAAATACACAAGCCAAATGAGGTTTGTAAAAAGTTAGAAAACTTTGTGTTTCTATTAAGTTTAATCAACTCTAAGGAGAAAAAAATGTCATATGCAAAAATTGGAACTCAAAAAAAGTAAAGTTAGATAAAAAAACACTTCTGTTGCTCAATTATCAACTAAAAAAATTAAAAAGATATGGTTGAAAAAAAGTTCAATTAAACAAACATAAAGAGAAAAATTCGTAAAGAACTACAAAAACGTAAAGCTCTTTAAAAAAAGATTATAATCTGAATTATTTTTTTTGTTTCCTCTTATTCAAATATGAATAAGAGGAATTGTTATTTATAAAAAAATATAGGTAAAAATGAATATTAGAAAGAGAATAAAAAAATAAAAAAATAAAAACATTTTTAGATAATTTAATGAAGGCTTTTTCTAAAACAAGGACATACTTTGGGAAACTTTTTTTCATACTTGAGAAAAAGAAAAAATTTATTAAAAAGAAAAAAAGAGAAAAAGTAAAAAAATTTTTAGAAAAAGAACTTTTTCTTGAAAAAAACCTGTTAGAGTTCAAAGAGAATGTTGTAATTTAATTAAAAAAAGAATTAAAAGATAGTGGTGATATATTTTATACAGATTTTTTTCGATGGAAGAAGAAGAGAAAAAGTTAGGGTTGATCTCATTCTTTTTGTCTAAAAAAATATCCAAACGTATTCTACAATGTGGAAATAGTTTCTTCCGATTGTCATGTGTTAGATGCTTTTAGAGCAGTTAAGTTTTGATTATTGTTTTAATGAAAACGAAAAATCATTTGGTTTTAAAAATCAATAAATTAAGTAAGGATGAAAAAGCAGGAATTATTTGAAGAGCTAAGTAAAAACTCAAACAAACACCTCGTATCAAATCCATAAAGATTATGTTTTTTTGGAATAGGATTGCATATAAAAATTAAATAATGGCAAAAAAACTTTTACGAAAGATGAGATTATAAAAAGTAATTAATAAATTTTGGGAAAAATGAGAAGTTGAGATTGAGCCAAATTATAAAAAGAATAGAAGTCGATTCAGAAGAAATGGAAGAGATTTTATATAACTTCTATAAAATGTGTTCTTTAAGCAAACATGTAGTAAAAGAAAAAAATTTTTTTCATTCTTTAAAAATAAGAAGTTCTCAAAAGAAGAAATTGATTTAGCAGAGCAAAAAAATAATTAAAGATTATTTTGAAAGTAGAAACCATTTAAGAATGAGAGAGAAACTCTACTCAGAAACCTTTAACGATTTAGAATATCAAAAGAATTATTGAGTTGATGAAGCAGAAGGAAAAAGAGATAGCTCCTCAAAAATAAAGAAGAGTTAAAGAAAAAGACTTCCTATACAAATAAGTGAAAAAGAATAAAAATAAATTTTTGAAGACTTATTTATAAACATTCTAGCTCTGTTAGAAAAAAGATCAAGAGAAAAATTGAAAAATATCTTGATGAAGTTTTTAAAAGAGTTATCAAAAATAATTAAAAATGGAGACTTTTTAATAAATGGTCTCCATTTTCTTTTTATGAAAACATTGTCAAATCAAATGTTTTGTGATAAGATAAGTAAAAATTTTGTTCAAACAAAAAAATAAAAAAATTATTCTACTTAAAAAAAGTAAGGTTGAAAAATGAAAAAAAGAAATCAAAAAAATTTATTTTATTACCAATTGTTGCATTATTAGGTGGTTGTTTTGATTCAGCAAGTGATGTGGTTCAAAGAGATGTATCAAAACAAAAAGAAGACTGCATTAAAGATTGGGGAGAAGAACAACTTTGTGAAATAGAGATGTCTGACGAGAAAAAAAGCGAAGTATTATCAATGATTAATAATACCAATAATAAAGATACTGTTGAATCATCTAACAGTTCTATTGGTAATACAGGGCAGTCTCAAACAGTAGCTTCAAATAATCAAGTTGTTTCTAGTTCAAATAGCTCTAGTAGTTCAAGTGGTTTTTTAAATGGATATATAGTTGGTATGTTAATGAATGGTGGTTCTAGTTCAAGCAGTGCAGCCTCAAATTTAAATACTACACGTTCAAACTATGTAGGACCTACATATTATGAAGGTAATCGTGCTGTTCAAACAAATAGTGGAAAAATTATTCAACCAAAAACAAATTATTCTACTGGAACTCCTATGGTTGTAAAAGCTTTAAGAGACGGAGGGATGACTTCGACTCCTTACAGTAATTTATACAGTAAACCAGTTTCTAAATCAAGTTCTAGTCATAGCTCTGGTTCTATAAGTAGAGGTGGATTTGAGGACATAGTGGTGGTTCTAGTGGTGGTTAACAATCAATTGATTAACTATAAAATGAAAAATAATAGTTTAAATAAAAAGGGGTAAAAATGAAAAAGAATTGCTGATTTTAAAGAACGTGAAACAATGAAAGAAGATCTTTTAGCTGTTGGATTTGATTATTATAATTTACCTTCAACAGATGGTTCTAATTATTGGTCTGACAACGTGGCTTATGAATTCACTATAAAAAGAGATTGATAGAATTGAAGATGCTACTGATGAATGTCATCAGTTGTGTATGGAGATTGTGGAAGAAGAAGTTAAAAAAAGGAGATTATAACTTATATAACTTTAATGATTTACAAAAAAACAATTGATTGAAACCTCTTGGAAAAAAATAAAGATCCACATTTATATGGACGTTTTGATTTTTGGTTATGATGGAAAAAAATTAAAAAAATGTTTGAATATAATGCTGATACACCTACTTCATTACTAGAAGCTTCTGTTGTTCACTGGGGATTGGTTGCAAAATGTTGAAGGAGTTCCAAATAGAGATCAGTTTAATTTAATTCACGAGAGTTTACAAAAAAAGATTAAAGGAAATTAAAGAATTAACCAAACAAGAACACTTATATTTAATCGGAATGATAGAAGCAGGTCGTGAAGATTGGGGAAATTTAGATTATTTAGCAGATGTTGCTTATTCAGTTGGTTTTAATATTCATCAGTTATGCGTTGAAGAAGTAGGGTATAACCACAAGACAAAAGAGTTTGTGGATTTACAAAATGAAAAATATGGATTTAGTGTTTAAATTATATCCTTCTGAATGGTTAAGCACGTCTGATTTTGCTCAATATGTTCAAGGTAGTAAAACAAAATTTATTGAACCATTTTGGAAAATGTTGCTAAGTAATAAAGTGCTTATGGTGAAATTATGGGAAAAATTCAAAAATCACGATTTATTATTGCCAGCATATTTTTAATCAATCAGAGCTTGAGGACTATAAATTCTATGTTAAAAAAACCTATTCTAGGAAGAGAGGGGGCGAATATTTCATACTTATCAAAAGAATTGGATTTTTATGCTAAAGCAAATGGAAGTGAACATTCTGATTTATATGAAAAAAATGGTTTTATTTATCAAGAAAAATACCAAATGCCTAGTTTTGACGGTATGTATCCTGTAATCGGCTCTTGGGTTGTTGGTGATAAAGCTTGTGGAATTGGGTTGCGAGAAGATTTTACTCCTGTAACTGGTAACGATAGTCATTTTATCCCTCATTATTTTTGTTGAATAAAATATCAAAGAACTTAAAAAAACCTATTATTTAAATTGTTTTTATGAACATTAAGTAATAGGTTTTTTTATTTTATAATAGGTTAAGAAACAATATTATTTTTAAAGGTTTTAATATGAGTAAAGAAAAATAAGAAAGACATTTCAAAATGAAGATTTATTAAAAAAATACAATGAATGGATTTTTTTAGAGGGTAAAACCATTTGATCGCTTTTTCAAATAAATTTGGAGAAGAGGAATTAGAATATTCAACAAATACTGACGATATGAATAAAAAAATAATCAATTTACCAATTCTTCTGATTTAGCGTTAGATATTGTTATAGCGATGAAAAAAATGAATTGTATAAGAAAGATAAAGAAAAATAAAGAACTATTAAATGCTGATTTTCAACATTATCAAATGTTACATGCTAAAAAAAGGTAGTGAAGGACAGTATCAATTTTTTTCTTAGAGAAAGATAAAGAAGATAAAAAAATGCTTTAAAAGGAACAGAAAGCAAGTAAATTTAAAGAAGATGATTTTAAAGTAGGGGATGTTGTTTTCTATAAAGGTGGAATAAAAAGGAAAACATGGGGTGAGGAAGCTGTTGTAATGGAAGAAGAAGGACAGAAAGTTATAGTAACCATGACAAAAAGAAGGTTTTAAAAAAAGATTGATTTAGAAGAATGGTTGTCTCAACAAAAAGATCAGACTATTGCAAGAGGTCGATTTAACTTTAATAAATATAAAGAAGATGCGATTGCAAAAACGTGAAGAAAAAGGATTTTAACGATGAAATTGAAGAAGATATAGTAGAAATTAGAAAGAAAGATAAAATGACAGTAAAAGCTGCTGAAGGCTCTTCTTTAAAAAGAGGAGAAAGAGGAAGAAAAATAAAAAAATCTTCTAAAAAAAGAAAGTAAAAAAAGCGAAGAAGTAGAAAATAAAAAAACACAATCATTAAAAATCTAAATCAACAAAAGAAGAGAAAATTGGTGATTTCAAAAAAAGAAGATGTTTTTAAAAAAACAGAGAATAAAAAAATGGAGTTACAATTGTTCATTTGAAAAAAATGGCGATGTTGAAGTAATAGGTGGTCCTATAAAAATCCAAAGCTGTTTATCAAGGTAAAGTTGTTTCTGATGATTTTATTGCAAAAATTAGAGGAAAAAAACAAAATGTAAAAAGAAGTTAAACATGAAATTAAGAAAGAGGCTAAATTGTCTGTAAAAATCGGCTGAAGGAGTTGAAAGAAAAAGAAGATAAAGAGGTCTCAATACAATCAAAAAGTTGAAGATATAATGAATAGAGTGTCAAATAAAATGGAAGAAAAAAAGTTAATACCATTAATGAAAAATAAAGATGAGCTTATTCAAGTTGTGAAGCAAAGTTTTGGTATTAATCATTAAATCTTAAAAGATAAAAGAGAGGAAAAAAATCCTCTTTTTTGTTTTTTTCTTATAATTAAAATCTTCTTACCTTAAGATTTATCCCTAAATCTTTGATTTCAGAATCTTCAAATTTAACTTTTTAAACTTTCTTTTTTTAGCTTCTGAAATGGTTTGAAAGAAATTTTCAAATAAATTATTTTTTTATCTTTTTTTATTTGTTACTACTTCAATCTTACCAACATTATCTTTTTGTAGGAAAGATTTCAAATCTTGTTTCATTATCAGTATTTGTAATTTGAAAATTATTCTTATTTAATCCTGCAAAGTATGTTATTAATTCTGCTTTTAGAGTTTCCTCTGTTGAGTTTATTAAATTAAACTGATCGAAATAAAAAAATCATTAGGTTTATAAATATCTGGTAATAGATTTTTTTCTTTTAAATGTTTTTATTAAAAAAATAAATTAAAAAGGTAAAAGCATTATCATTATTTGGTAATTGTAAGAAGTTACCATTAATAATTAATCTAGATTTACCGTCTAAATTAGAGGTATCGATTTTAATAAAAAGAATGTTGTTGTGAAATCCATTCAATCAAATTAGCCATATCTGAATAATAAGAATTTGAAAGATCATCTTTAAAGAAAAATATTTGCTTCTTCCTCAATAGATGAATTTTTTTACGATGTTGCCTATTTTATAATCACTAAATTTTATAAATTCTCCATCTTTATCAATCAATAAATTATCTTTGGTAATAGGAGTTGAGAAATTTTCTCCAACATTTAATAAATTAAACTGTTGTTCGTTATTTTTTTAGAGATTTTTAATAGAGTATCAAGATCTTTAATGGAAATATCTTCCAATCTCAAATAGTCTTTTTGTATTATTTTTTTGATATTAATTCCAAACTAACAAAAACGATTAACTTTAGCTTCATTTATTATTTTTTTCTTACTTCTTGTGATTGTTTTTAAGTTTTCTCCATATTCAATAAAAACGTTTTGAAGGTATGTTTAAAAGTTTTTTTCTTTTGATTCTTCAAAAATACTTTTTTTAATGTATTTTTTTCAAAAAAACATTAGAATAAATATAAGTGGCAGTATTGTTAACGTTTCCAAAACGAGAAAAATTTTTGCTTTTAAATTCTTCTTGGTTTATAGAAATCATTTTACTATTAAGATCATCTATATTATCCTCAAACTCTTTAATAAAATTATCTGTTAAAAAAATTTTTTTGCAAAATGTCCTTTGATAAATCTTTAACATCTTTTAAATCAAAAACCTTTAGCTAACGTTTTACCAATAACAAACTCTGAAATCATATCAGGAGAAGGAAAGAAACCTGCTTCATTAATATTGTTTAAAAATTTTTATCTTTTGTTAAAGATATAGGGGAATATGTAATCATAAATTGATTATTTAATAATGTAGCAATCTGACTAAAATTATCAATTAAGTTGTTTTCTATTAGATCTTCGATGTTACCTTGAATTATTGTTGTGGCTAAATCTGGTCTTTGCTTCATGTAATAAGATAGAATCTTTTAATGTTAATAAAAATTAAATTTATTAGTATTATAAATTTCATTATTTAATGATAAAAAAACTTAATTGATTTTTTTAGTTAAATGAAGAACTTCATGAATATTATCAAGATAACTAATTCTATCGTGAACTTTGTATAGAGGAGTATCATCTATTTTAGATATAACAAGTCCTTCTGTATTTTCTAAAAAAATCGTTTAAACTCATTTGAAGATAATAATATTTCTTTATCAAAAATCTAATTCATGTAAATCTTTTGGTTTCTCAATTGTTATTAAAGTTTTATCTCCATTTTCTTCGATTGACATGTTTTTGATTTCTATTAATGTAATTAATTAAACTTTGATTGACATTAATTGTGTCTGTTAAAAAAAGTATATTTCATAAAAAAATAACCTATTAAATAATTAAATAGCTATTTTTAATAATAAGAATTTAATATACTGGATAATTAAAAAAATATAAATATAAAAAAAGCTAGTTTTTACCCTAGCTTTTTTTGGTTAAAAGTAACTAATCTTAATTAAATTATTTACCAAATATATTACCTTTTAAATTTTTTTAGGAAACTACCGTATTTCAAAAATAGGTTTTTTTCATTTCTTTTTCTAATTGAAAAATAGTGTTTATATTCTTTATTTAAAACTCGTTCTTTTTAGTTTAGGATCTTCTTTTATAGCCTGTGCTTCATTAAAAAGATCTCATAACTCTTTCTTTTTAAAGACAATTGGAATTTATCTCCAACATCAAATAAGTCTAATGGAGCTATTTTTTTACCGTTTTCTCCTTCAACAAAAACTTTCTTTATAAAGATCTCTCCATTTCTAAACAAACTTTTTTTAAAACTGGAATCCAAAAAGGTTCTATCATCATATAACGTTGAACAGTAGGGGAATTTATATTCCCCTGTTTTTTTGAACATCCTCTGGTAATGATAACATTCCATCAATAGCATAATAGACAGGAGTGTATCCATGAACATCTGTCGCATTTATATCAACAGGGTAGGTATTTAAAAAGCTCAATTAATTTTTTTGATGTTTCTCATACTTTCTCCCAATAAAAGCCAATTATGAATAATAGTTTTTTTGTTTATTCCTATATTTGTTAAAGCCTCAATTCCTTCTTTTTTTATAAAAAAATCAATAAATTTATAAGAACCTGTTTTTTTGACATTAAATCAACAATATCATGCCTTGTTTGAGCTTTTTCTATATAAATAAATTAAATGTTCATTTGTTTGGTTCATTATAAAAAAACTCGTCCTTTTTCATCTAATTTGTTAGAGTTTACAACAACATTAACAAAAAAACGTTCAATAAGCCAATCACAAGGAGTTCTACCATTTTTTTATCTTTAACGTTAATAGACATTCCTAAATCATCAACAAGCATTTGGGTATTATGAAGACTCGTTAAAAATAGTCCAATGTAATAAGGTTTCATCGTGTTTACCACGCCACTTCAAGGCTTTTTGTGGATTTGTTTTTATCCACTCTGTAATACTAGCACTTTTAGTATAATCAAGTCTTGCTTCCAAAAATAATCTTATCTTCTTTTTGTAATCATATCAGATAAAGCATTTGAAAAAAAGATTGTTTGTTTTTTTTCTTTTTAAGCTCATAATTAAGATAACTTTCGATAAAAAAATTTAAAGTCAAATAGTTTTTTTATCAATAAATGTTGACAACTGTTTAATTACTAGTAATATAGTTTTATAAAGCTATATTTTCAATATATAAAAAGAAAAAAATTTGTCAAAAAAATAAAAACTAAAAATAATAAAAAAATAATACAGTGAAAATGACAGTAAATAAAAATGCAAAAACCAAGATTTAGATTTAAATAAATATAAAGTTAATAACTACAAGGAAACAAAAAAATAAATCACTTATCTATTTTTAGCTCACGCTCTTATATTTAAAGATTATGAAGATATAAAAGGGATTATACTAGCTAATGATAAAATTATCTCATTAAATCAAATTGAAGAGGATGGGTTAGAGACAATTAGTTATTTGTTAGATAGTCAAAAATGTAATCTAGAGGAAAAAAATAGATATTGCAAAAATTTACTTTTACAAAAAAATAAGAAAAAAACGGATATAATCACTCATACAAATTTTATAACATTATGTGTAGCCAAAAACCAATCAATTTTACTTTTTAAAAATTATTGGAAAGTGGGCTTGTAAATAAAGATGATATTTTTGGTTCAAAAATGTAAAAAGAAACAATAAAAAGAACAAATTTTATCACAAATAGATTTACAAAAATTATTTTTTTCACTTTACGTTAAAGTTTTCGGAAAAAGACTAATGTAATAGTGAAAAAGCTTCACTTAACTTAATTGGAGTAATTGAATTATCAATTACATTATCTATGTGAATTTGAAATAAAATGCAAATCACATTATTTACTAAAAAAAGGAAGAAAAAGATGTCTTTATCAACAATTCAAAAAGATCTGAAAAAAATCCAGAGTTATTAAATAAACAACGTTTAAATGAGGAAAATGAATTATTATTCCGTCCAGAAATCACTGTTGAAGAATTAAAATTTTTTTAAAAATCATTAGGCTTAAATTTAAAACAAACATCAAAAACATTTTAAAACAGTTTTAACTTGTTTAGTTGCTGCAAATAATCTAGAAGCAGTTCGTTATCTTTTTAGAGGAAGAGGGTTTTGAAACTGTAATTAATTATTCAGAAGAAGGAACAGATCGAACTCCTATTTTTTTATGCTAAAACAGTAGAAATGTTAAAATTGTTATTAAAAACATGGAGCAGATCCTTTTTGCTATGGATGTTAACGGTCATATGTTTGTCCATAAAGCTTGGAAAAATGAAGAAGAAGATTTAGCAATTCTTTCATTCTTAAAAAGAATATAGTGAAGAAATTGGCGAGGATTTACTTAATATAAAAAGATTGTGATTTTTGAAGAAACTCCAATTTATTTTCAAGATAATTTAGAAGTATTAAAACATTTAGTAAATTTAGGATGCTAAAATTGTTCAAGAGAAAGAAATTACATTATCACAAGATCGCAAAAGAATACACTTACTCATTAATTACAAATAAATATGGAGCTCTCCGTTAAATGGTTTTTGATAAATTACATAATCGAAAAATTATCAGAATGGTTTGAAAAAAAGAAGTGTTCAGATTATCAAATGGAACAATTGAACTTTAATTATTAAAACAATATAAAAAGTCCGATAATAATTATAAAAGTTGTTATCGGATTTATGTATTTATTAAGAGGTTTATTTATGTTAAAAGAAGAAGCAGAAAAAGAATGGAAAAAAATAAAAATGTTATCTCTTTTTAAAATGAAAAAGGAAATTTTTTTATTTATGAAGATGAAAAAAATTCTTTTTTTCAATCAAATGAAGAAGAATTTGAAATAATTACAAAGGATTTATCATTTGGTTATTATAAAGACTCTGTTGGTTTTTGATTTAACTCGTGATATAAAAATTCGAACAGTGGCTTCAAGGATTTAAAGATGGTGATAAAATTGTTTTTTTCTATTAAAGGAATTAAATAAATTCTTTATTAAAAAAAGGATTTGATAAAATTGAAAAGAAAGGAAAAAAAGGTTCACCAACTATCGAGAAAAAAATAGATACAAAAAGCTTTTCAAGAAGAAGATTTTGTAGAATATTAAGGGGAAAATATGGAAAAACATTTTTTTAACAAAAAGACAATTCTTTTTTTATTTGAAGGGGTAGGATATTCATTCAGCAATTTTTTTATCCTTCAATTATTGTTGAAAGAACTGAGTTGCCAAGAGAAGAGAAAAACCTTTATCTCTACAGAGCATTATTTTATGTATCAAAAAGCTAAATTTTTTTAAAGATTATGAAATAATGCGTAAATTAAATTTACCAACGTTTATTCAAAGTTTAACAAAAAGAAGAAAAAAACATTATTAGGGCGATCTAATGTCTTCAAAAAAATAGGTTTAACTTTAGATAAAAAAATAAATTATTTTTTTATGGAAAAAAACATTCAAAACAAAATTAAACAATTGGGAGCGTAAAGTTAAAGGATTTGATGCTAACAAATGGAATGAAGTAAAAAGAAGCAAAAATGAAGCAAGGACTGTATTTAAAAATTCACGCAAGATTTAAATTTAAAAAAAGAAGTTTATTAAATACAGGAGATAAATATATTGAGAAGCTGCTTTTTGGGATAGAGAATGGGGATTGGGACAAAAATATTGAGAATTGTTACAAAACCCCTCTTAACCAATTAGGTAAAAAAACCTTTTTGGGGAAAAATGTTTAATGGAAATTAGAGAAATAATTTCAAAAGAATAGAGTTAAAAATAAAAACCTTCATTGTAAAATGAAGGTTTTTTTATTCATATTATTTAATACTATTTTTAATAGCTTTAATTTGATTGATTTGATCTTCGGAAAGTTTTTTTAATTGAAGAGTAATCAACATTGAATGAAATAATAATTTTAACATTCATATCTTTGTATAAAAATTTCTTTAGGTTGTGAAATATCATATTTAGACAAATCAACATTAAAAACGTTTATCTAAAAACATTAACAGTAATAGATGATTTTGTAATTAAATCAAGAACATCAACATTTGTTCTGTAATAAACATCACCATTAAAAAAATTCTGGTTTGTTAATTTTGCCAGATAAATTATTAATGTAATCAATACAAAGAATTAAATCTCCACCATTTACCCCCCATTTTAGGGAGTTTTAATTTGGTATCTATTTTTTTGTCTTAGGTGCAATTTTAACTTTAACTTTCTTACTTCCTATAATTTTTGTAGTTTTCAATGTTTAAAAACATCAACAATAATCTCTCCACCTAAAAAAACAATCATTAAAAACTTAATGGTATAACTTGGTAAAGGATATTGTTTTGATATAAATAACCTAGATTTGAAAGATCTTGCAATAATAAATCTTTTTCTGTTTTTTTGAACCATATCTACGTTTAAAGCGTTCTATATCAACACTTACATCTTCAAACCCGTGTCCATATTTAGCAAATAAATCGTCAAAAAATGAGAAGATCTCATCTCCTGTTTCTCGTGAGTAGAATCTTTCATCTGAAAACCATTCATCTTCCCAATCTTTATTAGAAGATGATTTTCTATAATAATTATGCTTTTGGTTCCAAACTATCGTCATAAGCTTTTTCTTTTTTTATCATCACTTAAAAATTTCGTAAGCTTCATTGATTTTTTTAAATTCTTCTTCGTTTTTTTGTTTTTTTCCGCTTCACTCTTACCTACGTTTTTTTATCGGATGGTATTTAGTTGCTTTTTTTCTTATAAGCTTTTTGATTTCTTCGTTGGTTGAAGTTTTTTTGTTACTCCAAGAATTTCATAATAATTAGACATTAATTAAACCCCTTTAAAAATAATTATTAAAAATAAATTTTTAACAGGACAAGATTATCATAAAAATCAATAAAAAAATCAATGCTTTATAATAAAAAAATAAAAAAAGTTTAACTTTTTATGGCTAAACTTTTTATTTGTAATTAATTATAAATTTTCTGAAAAAGTTGAAGTAGATAAACTTTCTTTTTGTTGTTCTTTTTTTCCTTCATAGGAGAATCAATTTTATCTTTTTAAATCTTTTGGTAAAATTTCCTTTTGAATTTCTTTTTTTCATCTTTATTTTGTTTAACTTCTTTAAACTCTTGTTTTTTTCAACATCATACTCTTTTTCCATTCATAAAGTATTGAGTTTCTTCTCTTGGAATAATTAAATCACAATTTGAAGTTCTTAATGTGTTGTAAAGACGACTAACATTTTTTTAGCTTCACTAATAACAATATATTTATTATCACAAGCATATGCCTGTGCTGTTGTTCCATTATGTAAACTTCTATAAGTATTTGAGTTAAATTCTTCTAAAGATTTGGCAATTTTATGTTTCCAATCAATTGCAGGATCTTTATAGAAATCTTCATAAATAGTAGTAGTTGTCATAATACCGTTACTTGTTTCAAACAACCAAACAGTTTTATAATCTTTTTGATTTTGCTGTTCTATTAATGAAATCATAAGTAGAGAAAGGAACTTGTTTATAAGTATGTTTGGTTTTTTTGAAGTTAAAGGAACTTTAACAACCACATTATCCCCACCATATTGAGGATCGTAATAACCACTATTATTAAAAAGTGTTAGATTGAGAAGGAGTATAAGATGTGGTTTTTACTATCATTCACTTCTGCTTGTTTTAAACTTTCTTGTAAAAATAGCTTCTAAATTTTTCTTCTGCAAAAGAAGAATTTGCAACTGTTGAAAGTAAAACAGAAGCTAATGTGATTTTTAATGTTTTTTTGTATTGTATTCATATTTATTAAAAAAATTAGAGTTATTCATATCTTTTTATATTTTTAGACGATAAAAAAATAAAAAGTAAAAAAACACGCAAAAAAAGTATATTCATTTTATTGCCTTTTTGAAATGTTTTGTGATAGGATAGGGTAGCTTTTACAAGTGTTTAGTTAACCAATATAAGAATAAGGTTATTAAAGAAAGAAAAGAATAAAAATTCTAGAAAAAAATTATTTTAAAAAAATAACAAAAATAATAAGGAAAAAAAGATGCAAGAAGAAAAACAAAAAGCAGTGTTTTTAAAGCAAATTCAAGAGCTTGAACAAAGAAATGAAATGTTAAAAAGCTAAGATTGAAGAAAAAGATTTATACATTAGAGCAAAGTAGTATTAAAAAGACAAGAAAGTTATGTTTTTGAATGAAACAAAAGAAAAAAATTGAAAGAAATTTATTTCTTTTTAAGTTCAATTAGTCCTGCAAAAGTTTCAGAAGAAGTGTTCCAACGCTATTCGGAAATCAATAAAGATTTCAACAATACTTCTACTTCAATTTTTTTACAAAGATATGTCAATTGAAGAAATTCTCGTTGATGAGTTTGAAATTGAAAAATATTGAAAGACAAATCAATGGATTAAAAAAACTAAAAATAGCTAATCTATTAAAAGAAAAAAATCGTTTGTTTTGAAATTTAAAGAAAAGCTTGAAGAAGAAGCAATTAAAAAAACAAGCTGATAGAGTTATAAATTTATTAAGAAAAATGCAACAAAGTTCATTTTCTGAAAAAACAGATGCATCAAATATCAGAAGAAGATTTGAAATTAATTGGAAGATTAAATTTAATTAATAAGGATAAACGTTTTAGTGATTTAAAAACTCCTAAACGGACAAGATTGGTTAGTTGTTGCAAGATTAGAACGCATTTTTAAATAATTGAAAGGAGAATTAAAAAGTGGACATTAAAAAAACATTAGTTTATCTATGAAAAAAATGTTAGCGAAATGAAAGATTTAATTAACCAAGCTCTACATGTTGGTAGAAAAAAAGCGATGGTTATCAAGTAGCTTCACAAGGTTTAGCAGAAATTAAACATGATATGGTAGAGATTACTAAATTTGAAGGTAATAAAAAGGTAGTTTTCTCGCCAATTTATTTAGAAATGAACGAAAAGAAAGAGAAGATTTAAGAAACGCTATTCAAAAACTTAAAGAGTAAAGTAGAAAGTATTACAGAGCAGACAGATAGTTTATTAGAAGAAGCTAATAGTGATTTGCCGAAAGTTCAACGTTTAACTGATTTATTAATCAATCATGATAAGGAATTAGTTTTAAAAAATTTCAATTCAAAATGATAGAATGGAATATTTATCAAATGAATTAAAAAAATTTTAATTTTAAGAGCAGAGTTAGATCCTGATTTTTGCTAATTCAAGCGAATATACTGTGTTAAAAAAACGTAAAGAGCAAGAGATTAAATCTGCTTGTAATGATTTGGACTTATTAAAAACTCAACAAATTCATTTAAAAGTAATAACAAACAACTTATCAAATGAAGAAGAGGTAAAAAGAAGTTTAATCGATCATTTAAATAATTTAAAAAGTGGTTGTTTTGCCAACAATTGATTTCTCTATGGCTACTACTATTGAAGCTATGAAAAAACTCTGATGCGTTAGATTTTATCCAATCTACTCGTGATATTTCTAACCAATTAACAATCAAATCAACAGAATTATCACAACAAAATGCGTTAAAAAGTTTCAGAAATCCAGAAAACTGGTGTTTTGAAATTAGATAATTTCCAAGATATGTTGAAGTTAATTGAAAAAAACACAAAAATGAAATTGCAAAAAAATGAAATTGTTGCTGCAAAAAGAATTTGATGAACGTCAAAAAAATTAACTCAAAAACTTGATGATATGATAAAACAAACAGTTGAAGGCGGTAGAGCAACAAGAGCTTTTTTTAGAGCTTACAAAAATTGCTCATGATGAAAAATCTATCAAATGAAGAGATGATTTTTAAGTATGACTAAATTAGTTGAAGATATTCGAAATAATAAGGAGTAAGGTTTGAGTTTAAATATAATTGTTTATTCTATAATTGCAGTAAGTTTTTTTATGTTATTTACTTTCTTTTAAAGTAAAAGAAAACTCTATCATTAACAGCTTAAAAATTAGATTTAGGTGTATATGTTGTTTTTTTCTTTTGTATTTAGGAGCAAGTAAATATTTCCCTGCAAATGATACATTGGTTTTAATGGCAGGTTTGTTAATTTATACTTTATATAAATTTAAAGATAAAAAAACTAGAGAGGAAAAATTTATTCGCAGGAATTATTATTATAACTTTATTTTCTTTAAAAAATGTTTTTTTGTAGATCTCTTAACAACTCCTACTGGCTCTATGTTACCGACAGTTCCTATTGGAAAGGTTTATATATTAAATAAAAACAGAATATGGATATAATATACCTTTTTATTGAAACTGAAAAAGAAACAACCAAAAAGAGGCGACATCGTTACTTTTTAAACATAAAGTTAAATGTGAAGAAAAATTGTTTATTTGGAGAAACTCAAACTGTTAATTATTTAAAACGTGTGTTGGCAGTAGAGGGGGATAAATTAATTTATAACTGGAAATATAAAACGTTCAAATTAATTGATAAAGAAGGGCAAGAGTATTCGTTTTTAAAAAAGACCGTCTGAATATAAAAACTGGAAATGATTCAGAGGATAAAAAAATTATAATTATTTCATTGAATCTTTTGTGGATAATAACGGAATTGTTATTTTTCGAGCATTTAATTAGGGATAATAAAACCGTAATAATCCCAGAGGTAGAAGAAAATAAAACAGTTTTAGTAAACGGAAAAAAATTCGCCCGATGGAAATGGAGATAGAAGTTCCAAAAAGGTTATTTTATGGCAATTGGAGATAATCGAGATGAAAGTTTTGATTCAAGATTTTTTTGGTCCAGTAGAAGCAAAAAAACTTAATTGGTAAAACTTGGTATCAATTCAATACTCCAGCGATTAAATAATTTAATAGTAAAAAGTAAAAAAAGCAAATTAATATAAAAGTTAATTTGCTTTTTTTATTTAATAAAAAAATGCAATTAATTAAAAAAATCAATAAAAAACTAATTTAAAAATTAAAAAAAGAGTAAATATTTAAATTGAAAAAAATGGCGAGAAATGGTTTAAGAGAAGATGTTGAGTGAAAAAAATCGATGAGAGCTAGAAAAGATCGCTGGAATTATATTCTTAATAGAAAGTTTAAAGAATTATTAGTAACTGATTTTGAAGAGCATTGTAAAAAAATAAAAATTATGGGATTTAAATAGCATCAAAGAAATTGAAGATCCATTTTGGAAATTATGTGTATTAACTATGAGAGATAGCTATCCTTCAAAAACCAGTTTTTAAAAAAATTGACTGAGTGTTTCAACGGAAGAATCAGAATTATACCAAAAAAAGAAATGAATTGGCTTTATTTAAAAAGACTTGGAGATTGTAAAAAGGTATAATGGAAAAGGGGATGGAGAATTATAGTAAAAAAATGCTTTGGGAAGGTTTAAAAAGAATTAACAGAAGTCGAATTTACTCCTGCAGAGAGAGTATATCTTAGAAATTCAATAAGTTATAGTAGTTCTTATTTTATAGAAGATTACGATGAAGCAGATAAAAGCAAAAAGAAGAAATGCAGAAAAAGAATTGAAGATAATAAAGAAAAAAATGTTTTTTTCTTAATAAATGCTAGAAACCCTAGTAAATCAACGCTTCAATTTTTAAGTAATAAAAAAATATCTTTATCAAAGAATGGTGGATAATCTCATTAAATTCACAATTAAAAAAATAAAACAATAGAAGTTGACAATCAAAAAAATACGATCTTGCTATCTTATTAGAAGATTTATTTTACAAAATGAATCCATATAGTAAAGATTGGGTGTGGCAAGTTGAGGAATGGTGGAAAAAAAGAGTAAAGATGAAAAATTTTTTTAAAGGTTTTTTTAATGCTTTTAGCAAATTCTATTGTTTCTCCGAGTAAAAAAACAGGTTTTTAGATAAATTAGAAGAAACTAAAAAAATCGATAAAAGATATTAAAAAGAATACAATTATGTAATAAAAAGAAAACATCAAACAAGCTGATTATTTCCAAATCAGAGATAGTTGTTAGAAAAAGGATATTCTTGGAGAAAAGGAAAAAACAATTCCATCAACAAAAATCTTTCATAGAAGAATTTGGGTTTAGAGGATTGGAGTTTGGGGAATGGGTAAAAACAGATAAAGAAAGGGAAGCGGTTTTAAATTTAGCTTATGATGCTTTTTAGAGATTTAGGTTTAGCTTTTGGGAATTGAAAAAACGGAATTAAGTTTGCCTCCCAAAAAAATCCAACACAAATAGCTTTTAGCGACTGCTTTTTGGTTCAAGAGGAGTGGCAGGTGCAAAAGCACACTTTGAACCAACAAGAAACGTGTTCAATTTGACAAGAATGAAAGGGGCAGGTAGTTTAGCTCATGAGATGGGGCATGCTTTTTGAATTTTATGAAAAATGGAATCTGTGCAAATAATATTTCTGAATATATAGCTAAATATAAGGATGAAGATGAAAAAAATCTAATGCAGGTTATTCTTTATAAAAAAATAGAGATAAAGAAGGGCAGATAAAAAGCATTGCAAGATGAGTTAGTTCAAAAAAATTTAATGAGTGCTGCAGAGGTATCTTACGATTTTTGGAGAATGGACTAAGGAAGAGTTTAAGGAAAAAAAGTCTTAGCATTTAAAGATAGACTTATTGATATGCAACAAGATTTTTTTAATAAATTGGAAAAACAAAGTAAAAAGTTTCAAATGATGAAGAAGTTCAAGCTATGTTATCATTTAGAAGAGGGATTAGTGTAACGACTTTATTTAACCTTGTAGAAACAAATGATTATGACGTAAATATGCCAAAGGCTACTTATAATTACGAAGAATTTATGAGAAAAATAAAAAGATGTTGCATTGGAATTTTTTTCCCTGAAGTAAAAAGTTTGTCTAGCAATAATTTAAGAAATTATGTAACAAATATGAGAATTTTAGCTGATAAAGTAATATCACATAAAGCTCTTGAAGTAATTGATAAGAACTCAAATAATTACATTATGGAAAAAAAGGAACAATACATACAAACTTCTATAATTCTGCTGTTGAGATGGATCATGTTAATATTAAACCTTATTACTCACAACCAACAGAATTAAGAGCAAGAGCTTTTTGAAATGTATGTTTTTGAAAAATTAAAAGAGAAAGGGGTAAGTAATTATTATCTAACTAAAGATGAAGAACACTATAGTAGAACAATTAAAATAACTAAATTAAACTTTTTTTCGATAGAGAAGAAACTCTTGAAAAATCAAGATACTAGTTTATTTCCACAAGGAATTGAAAAAGAAAGGATAATTAAAGCTTTTGATAAAGTATTTTTGAAATATAAGAGAGAAAATTATCCTGCACAAGAAATTGTTGTGTCTCATGAATTGAAAGGTAGTAAATTACAAACAATAAGTGAACAACAACTAAAAAGACGGTATGGAAGAATTTAAGAGAAATCTAAAAAAACATAAAAAGAGTCTCCAAAAAGTTCAATTAAGTTTATTTTTAATTTTTAAAGAAAAAAAGCCACTATTTTTAAATAGTGGCTTTTTGTTTTTCAGGTTATTTAAAAAAATTTTTATTTCTCCTGTTAAAAAAATAATTTTCTTTAGGAAAAAAATAAAAAGAATAAAAAAATGAACAAATATAAAGAAACGATTTATGAGTAGCGATAAATTTTTAGATTATTTTTTTCTTCAGTTGGAGTATTTTTTTAAAAAAAGTTTAGCATTTTGGTAAAAAAATAATTTGATTTTTTTAGAAAAAAATAAGACAGAATAAAAAAACAATTATTCTTAAATAAAAAAATATAAATATGTTTAAAAAAACTTTTAATTACTTTAACCACAACTATGATCATTGCACAAACTTCTTTTTGCAGATACTCGCTCTTCATTTGATATTACTGCAGGACAAAAAAAGATTGAATACTGCTGCATGTGCTGATAAAGATGATTGGTATTTAGATGGCTACACTGTTACACAAAAAAACATCCACAATATAAAGAAAAAAATTATTAAAACAAAGAATTGATTTTTGCACAAAAAAAGACGGTAGTGTATCAGAAGAATTAATTCAAGAATGGCATGTTGGAGAAAAAAGCTTATTTAGAAGGTGAAACTAAATAATTAGAAAATAAACAAAAAAACGAAGTATTTTTTTATACTTCGTTTTTTATTAATATTTTTTTAAAGTTTTTTTAATCAACATTTTATGTAGGATAAAAGATATAGCTTTTTACAATCTCATTTACTGAATAAGTTAATGCCATATAAGCAAACAATTCGTCATCTTGTATATTTTTTTACTTAAATATTCAGATTGATATAATTGTTTGAAAAATTGAAAAACCCTCACTAGCTTCCTCAGAAGGAAAAACCTAAACCTAACGATAAGAAAAAAACTATAAATTTTAGGTTCTTTTTCAAGATAAGGTTGAATTTGTTTTGTTTTTTTCACTAAACGAAATGTTGTCTAAATTATCAATAAAATGTTGTTGAATACGCTGTCCCTAACGTTACTGCTCCATCATTTAATTTTATAAGTGTCTCTGATTTTCCAAAAATGGATTGATAATCTTCAACAGATATGGTATTATTGTCAAGACGATTAAATAATTCATAATTTCTTATTATGTATGAGATTTTATTGTAATAAAAACATACAGGTGAAAAATATTGTTGGTAAAATTATCGGTTTTAATAAAAATCTTTAAATTTATCTTCATTTTTTTTAAATCTGTAAAAATATTCTGTAATCTCTAAAATTGATTGTAGAAAGTTTTCGTTTTGTAATTGTTGTTTTAATTTTTTTCTGACATTTTTATATGGTTGTTATTTATGGAACTGTATTTATATTAGAATTTAATGAGAGAAAAGTAAAATTTACAATGTAATTGTTTAAAAAAACAAAAAGGGTAAAAAAATGGATAAAAAAATAAAAAAAGTGTATTAATTACAGTCTTAGTAATTGTAGGTTCTATTATTTGGTCTGTGGTTTCTAAAGATTTTTAATATTGTGAATTTAGTAAATGCTAATGCTGATAGTGAGCAACAGTTAAATAATACTAAATCAAAAAGAAAAATTGGTAAAAAAACTACTGAAACAACAGAGTATAAACCAAAAAGGACAGCATGAGCATTTTTGTGAATTTAATGTGTTTAATGGACGTTTCCCTTTGGTTTCAAAAGGTTTTGGTGATAATTTAGTTAAATTATGTTATCATGGTTTTGGAGTGTTATATTCTCCTGACTATAAAATTCCTTTATTTGCAACAGAAAAATTAACTCCTCAAAGAGAGCAAAAAGCTAAAAAAACGGAGAAAAGAGAGCAGACTTTTTATCCAGATCCTAATTTAATTGAAAAATTTGGAGACCAAAAATGTTGTAAAAACAGAGGATTATATTGGAGCTAAAAAGTATTAATGGTAATGAAGTGATTAGATATGATCGAGGACACTTAGCTCCTTCAAGAGATATGATGTTGGAAGATAGATATGAATCATTTTACTTGTCTAATATCGTTCCTCAGTCGTCATATAACAACCGAAATATTTGGGCAAACATCGAAAAATCAACTCGTTGTTTGGCAATAAAATATAATACAGAGGTTTATGTTGTTACAATTCCAGTTTTAGATGTAGCAAGTGGAAAAAAATAGAAATGTTAAATATATATTGCTATTCCTAAATATATGGCAAAAAGCAATTTATGTGCCTAAAAATTGGATTGGCTAGTGCATATATAACATTAAATAATAATGATAAAGATAGTTATAGTGTAATTTCAATTGCAGAATTAGAAAAAAATAAGTTTTTATTAAACCTTTTCCTGAAATGTCTGCCACTTTAAAAAAAGTAAAAATTATGAAACTACCTAAACCAAATCAATGTGATTAAAAAAACATAAAAAAATGTTGCTTTTTTTAGAAAGTCTGTTAATATAATATTTATTAACAGACTTTTTTTCTTTTGAGATAAAAAGGTTGCGATTTAACCAAAAATCTCTTTAAAAAAACTTTTTGAAGTAGTTTTTAATAATGGCGATTTAAAGGTTAAAAAAACAGGTTTTATATCAATGAAGAAAAAAAGAATTGTTGTAAAATAAAGTAACTGTTTTTTTATTTGTAATATGACTATTTTAATTAATTTAGTTGTGTTAAAAATAATTCAGTTATTTTTGAGTAAATTAACTATTATAGAAGAGAAAAATTTTATGTATAAAAAATATTTTTTTATTAAAAAAACAAAACTTTAAAAACAAAAATCAAACAACAGTTCTTCAAACTTCAGAAACGTAAAAACTCAGCGATTGGTAAAAAAATCGAGAGTGTTGACGATGTTTATCCTGAACAGGATTCTGGGTATTTTTATGCCTATGATATTTTTAAAAAAAGATAAAAGTAAAAAGTATCGGTTAATCCTGCAACTGTTCAAGAAATGAAAGCAAAAAGGAAAAAGTAAAATCAGAAAAAGTGAATATTCACAATGGTTGATTGATGAAGACTTTAAAAAAATAAAGTTAAAAACCATTAAAACAGAACAAGAAGATTGTTATTTTCTATTAACTGAGTGTTGCGGTTAATGGTAAAAACGAAATCATTGATGGTGAAACCGTTAAAAATATTTCAGTGGGTTGGATGGTTGCAAAACCTGCGGAAAAAGTTGCATTAAATAAATTCCAACCACATTTAATTACAGCAACTGCTTACAATGCGGAAGTTGATAGAAATATCAGAAACTACCAGTTCTGGGATGTAGAAACTGGAGCAATTGGTTATAACGATGACGAAGAAGAAATGAAAAGATTAATGGACGAGAAAAATCGTTGGATTGATCTTCAAATGGAATATGATAATGTTGCTCAATTAAGAGAAAAAGATCCAGATGCAAGTTATCTTTATCCTATTGATCGTGGTATGCAACTTCGTGTTTTAGGATTAGAGAAGAAAGAGAGAATGATTGATGGTGAAAAACAAGAATACTACCAACCAGTTATCAAAGGATTGTCTCCACTTTATAATCGCTCGTTATTTATGAGAAATAAAATCACTCCAGAGGAAGCAGTTGGAGATGCGGAAAAAGAAGAATTAGCGAAAAAAACCAATCCTGAATGGGTAGAGTATTTGTTTGAGATGATTTTATCTGAATATGGCTTCCATGCTTACAGTAGCTATACTCAACTACCAAAAAGTGAGTGGAATTTAAATGAAGAAAAATGGTGAGGAAATTGTATTACCAAAAGACGTTTTTTTGTAGAATTAACTTTCCATGATTCTGCAAGACCTGCAAATACAAAAGATATGGATAATCATGTTCATCAGATTAATGAAGAAGGTTATAATATTCAATTAGCTCCTATGGCTAAAAAATTGACAAAATTAGAGCCTGAAGATCCACCATCTAGCTATATTTCTGGCGGTCAATCTTCTGTATTTGGTATTGTTGAGTTTTCAACAGACGTTAAAAAAACAAATCAGGTAAGATTATTGGTGAACGTAATGATGTTTCTCATGTTAGCTTATATGGAGCAAAACGTCATGTTCAAGAACGTATTAAAACTTCATTAGCAGGTAAAGTTATTGATGGTTTAGTTGTAGCGGATTATCCAAGATTAGATAGTTCTCTATACACCGAAGAAGATAAAGATCGTATGAATGGAGTTGTTTCAAAAGAAGCAGTGGAAGAAAAAGAAGAAGCTTTTTTTCAGAGCCTTTTGATGAAAGCTTTATGAACGATAATATTTTTTTAATAAAAATAAACAATAAATAAAAAAACAGGATAACTAATAATATCCTGTTTTTTTATTTTTAATGTTTAACTCGAACTTTAGCAAGTTCGTTTCTAATATTCATCAATTTCTTTTTCTTGTGCTTTTTGTTGTATGCTCTTTTTCAGCTTGCATAAAAACGTTCAACTTCTCTTGTTTTTCTTTAAAAGCTTCTAAAAAAGTCAAGATGTTTGATTTCTTGTTCTGTTTTGTTAATAAAATTCAATATATCAACAGTATGTTTTAAGTTTTCTGAAACTTCATCTTCTGATTTTTGATTGGCTTTTTTTCATTAATAATTTAGTTTCACGAGTAACAGGATTATCTCCTAAAGATTTTTGATTTATTAAATTCATTTACTAAAAAAATTTGCTAATGACATATTTTTATTTCCTAAATGTAATATTGAATATCTATAATTTCATTTTACATAAATAAAACGAGTTTTCCATTTAAAAAAATAAAAAAATTAATAAATCTTTTCATTTTTTTATTCAATATTTTCTTTGTATAACTTTGTTCTTCACAGAAATCAAGAGGACATTTAATTTTTTTCCAATTCAAAAAGGATTTCCTCAACATTTGAGTATCTATTCTCTGGATTTATTTGCATAGACTTTTTCAACTATTTTTTTAAAAAAATGTGGATTAAATTGAGAAATTCTGTCTAAGTAATAGCTATCTTTATTTACCGTCCTATATATTGCGTGAGGTGGTATATCTGTTTCAAGACAAAATCTTAAAACCGCTCCTAATGAATATATATCAGTTCTTTTTGAAAAAGCTTCTGATCGTGTTTTTAGTTTTTTTATTATTTTTCTGTTTTGTCCTCTTCTTTAAATAAAAACTAAATCAGTTGATTTTTTTAGCTGTTTGATGTGAAATAAAAATCTTCCTCTCCATCTTCATCTTTAAAAAATTTGATAAAAATTCTGAAAGTGCTGCATATCCAATTGTGGAAGCAGGAGTTCCTTGTTTATTAATTTCTTCTGTATGACGACTAGAACCTAAATCTAAAAATAGTAATTTGTCCATTTGGACGTATCCAAATATTACCTGGTTTTTATATCCAAGTGTAAATACCCGTTATCATGCAGAAAAAGACAATCCATGACAAGTTTGAATAAAAAAATATTTTTTTAATTCATGATCTGGTAGTTTCTGTCCTGTCTCTTTTTCAAAAAAACTTAACGTAATGAAAAAGACTCATACCTTTTTCAAGTGGCATTACAATATAAGCAGTTCCGTTTTCTTTAAATACATCAAGTATTTTTTTATGATATTTGGGTGTTGTAAATGAGAGGCATTTTCTGCTTCTAAATAAAAAGTTCATTAAATTATGTTTAAATTTCTTTTTCTTCTTTTTCATTTTCAAAAGAGATTTTTAAATCATTGTTTTTCACGACATTTAAATGTATTTGGTAAAAATTCTTTTTATGGCACAAAAATTATCTTCTTGATCTTTGGCTAAATATACATAACCATAACCACCAGTAGAAATTCTTTTGATAGATAATATATTTTCCTTTACTCAAAAAAAGTTCCATTAGGTAAAGCAGTGTTTTTATAACGTTTTTTTATACTTTCTTTTTGCACTTTGTAATTAAATCTAAAAAAGCGTTTTTTTATATTGTTTAAAAAAATCTCCTTTTTGTTGTTATTTTTAACGTTTTTCTGCAACATGATTTTTGGGTTTTTAAATGAAATTATAGTTAAATTATAAGATTTTTAAAGTCAATCTAGATAATTTATATTAAGTTGAATTGTTTTTAAAATGGAAAAAAATCTAAAAATATAAACATGGATAAAAAAATTTTTTTACAAGAATTAATGATTAATTTTGAAAAATACGGTTTCTTTTATTTTGAAAAAGGATATAGAGGAAAAATAATATACATAAAAAAATAAAATGTCTGGTTTAGCTTGTTTGGGAGGGGATAAAGAGCAGGTGTTTCCTTTTAGCAAAATAAAAAGATTTACCAAAAAGGAATTATTTGGTATAGCAATTTAACGAAAGAACAAGTTTGGCGAACAGGTAATGATAATATTAAAGATAAAAAAATTATTTAGGTATTTCATTTGATATATTGTTTAGTAATATATTTAAATCGATGGATAAAAATATTACTAAAAATGTTGCACAATTATTTCAAATGGTAATGTTTCAATTGGAAAAAGATTTTTTTATTCAACAGAATAAAGAATTTGATTTAGATATAGATTTAATTATGTTGGTCTATCAAAATTTTTATGTTGAAAAACATTTCAACCAAATACCACAGATGTTATGAGAGGGGTATTTAAAGAAGCTTATTTAGAAAAAAATAACCTCACCTGATTTTTAAAAACAAAAAAACGGTAATAGGTTTTCATTTTATTTAGACCCTAATTTTTTTAGCTGATGAGTTGTTAAAATGAAGCAATTCCTATTGGAGAATGGAGAGAAGTAAATGAAAGGGATGTTGGTAGTTATGGTAATTATTTAGATAAAAACATTGATGATACAAGATGTTTTTTTAATAAAAATTGATAATCTTAAATTAAAAAAACAATGTTTTCAACATTAAATCAAAAAGTTAATGATAGTTGCTTTATGGTTTGGGGGATAGAGGTTTTTATTAAACGGATCTGTTATTGATGAAATATGGTTAACAGAAAAAGAGTATATGTTTTCTTAAAAGATAAAGCAGATTTTGATATATTAAAAATTTATCAAAATAATCAATTAAAAAGTATTGAAAAACGCTTTTTAATCAACAATATCAAGATCTAATAGCAAATGATTTAAAAAAATGTTTCTTTAACTCAACAAATAATAAAAAAACAATTTTTCATTCAAGCCTTTTATTTCAAAAGGTTTTATAAAAAGGAAAAGAGAATCTTTATACAGAAAAATATGATTTGGTATAGGGTTAAAGAAAGAGAGTTATTATTTGAAAGAATAAAAAGAACTTCAAACAATGGTTGAAGTTAAAGAGTTTGGTAATGGAAGTGTTTTTAATTGAGGTTAAGAAGTTTGAAAACCAAAAAAAGAATTAGTAAAACTTTTTATTAAACAATAATTTTATTGTTCCGTATTTTTTTATCTTCACAGGATATAGAAGATAATGATATTCTTTTAACTAAAAAAATAATAACAATGAGTTAAATATGAATATATATCCTTATAATGTTGTGGATTATAAATTAAAAAAATAAATTCATAAAAATCAAATAATGATAACAGTGCATATTTACTTGTAGATAATATCTTATTATCTAACAATAAAAAGAACAGTTGAATATATTAAAGGCGATGAATTTCACTTCACAAGATGAGAAAGATGCTGAATTAAAGTGGAGTTTAGAAACTATTGCAAAAACTATGAGAGAGGGTAAATAATACTGGGAAGATTAAAATTAGAATTAACTTCGAAAAGAGATTTGTGGACGGTTGATGTTCTTCATGGAACAGAAGCGGATGAAAATCCAAAAATTAAAGAGATAAGAAAAAGTTGTTTTAAAAAGAGATAATTATAGTTGTCAATGTTGTGGTTGGCGTTCAAGATATTTTCAAGAATTACATCATATAAATCACGATCATAATGATTATACAATCGACAATTTAGCAACAGTGTGTCCTTTGTGTCATCAAATATATCATTTACCTACAATTAGTAGTTTGAAGGGATGGGCATATGATTTGAGTGTCCTGAGATCTCAAGAAAAAAATTAAATATTATATGTTTGAATCTGTTTTTTTAGCGATGGAAAATCCAACATTAAAAAGAAATGGCAGAACAGGTTTACTTGGAATTTGAAAAAAACTAAAAACAATTCGTTGATAGTTATTTAGGAAGAAATTTAGGTGGTTCAGATCCAGGTGTTTTTGCAGAAACAATGATAGAGATGGAGAATGAAAAAAAGAAGTTATTGATAATATTCGTAAAAATATTCGAGTTCTACCAACAAAAAAACACGTTTTCAGCCATATATAGATCAATGGGTAAAAGAATTTAATATAAAAGATAAAAATACTTTATTTCTCAAATTTTGAAAAAAACAAAAATATGAAAAAATATGTTTTTAAAAAAATGAAAGAGCAGGAAATAATAGGAAAAATAATATGGATAATGAAATATTTTTTTATCAGTAAAAAGAATTAAAAAGTAATGCCAATTAAAAAGAAGTTTTGACTTTAAAACATTAACAGGATATGCAAGAAACGAAAAATTACAAATACTTACATATCATAATGGAAAGGCAAATTATTACTCAACTAAAGAGCGAAAATTTAAAAAGAATTAAAAAAATATGACTTATTAAGTGATTAATTTAAAAATAAAAAGTGTAATAAAAAAAGTAATAATTATTGCACTTTTTTTATTTTTTTCAAAAAAATAGTTGACAAAAATTTTTAAAGGGTGATAGTTTTTAATTAACTTAAAAAAACCGTAGGTAAAGATGGGGAAATAGATTAAAATTTAATTCTAAATCTAAAAAGAAGTGATAAATAAAAAGAATTAGATGTAGCAAAATAAAGAGTTACAAATAATCAATGAAGAAAGAGAAGTGGAAGATATTGGCTCTGATTATGAGTTGGAACGAGTTTATTTACAATGGATGGGGTTGAAACCACAAAACATTTGAAGACTTTCAAAGCAAACCAACCTCCTTTTCCTGCTTAGTTTATGAGTAATAGTTTTATTAAAAAAATTTAATAAATGCAAATAAGAAAAAACACAACCAAAACAGTAGGTAAAAAGCAATAAAAGCTTTCTAAGGAAGGAAGTTCGGTAAAAAAACAGTTAAAAAACAATCTAGAAATTACGAGGTAATAAAATCCAACCTTAAAAATGCTAGATATGAATTAAAAAAATAGAAAAATTCAGATAAGAAATCTTTTGCGTTAATAATTCATGAAAGCAGAATTTTAACGCTTAATGAAATGTTAGCTATCCTTCAAAGAGAGGATTGGGAGTTATTTAACTATAAAAAAATTCATTCATACTTTTAATGAAAAAGTATTATAAAAGATAATAATTTTTCCTATTTTTGATGGAAAAACCGTTAAGAGTTACATATTACAGGCAATCAAGTCGTTTTTATAGATAATGATTCTTTACCTCCTAGTTTTAAATATTTCTTAGATGCGTTTGTTGAAAATAAGATTATTTGTGATGATAATCCTAACGTAATATATGATCTAAAACCCATACAGGTTATAGGAAAGGATAAAATGATAGGAATAAAAGTTGAAGAAATGGAAGTTGATTTAGATAAAACCGTTTGATATTTATAAAGAATGGGGGATTTACACAAATAACAGAAGAAGAAATAAAAAAACGATTTAATAGAAAACGTATAAAAACACCTTTATGGTGTTTTTTTATTTTTTTAATTCCATTGAAGTGAATGTATTTTTATGGTATTATATGTTAATTGGTGAAAGTAATGACATACACCTCTGCATAAACGCAGGGGTTTCTAGTATCAACGAATTTAGCCTACATAGGTAGGTCTTATAAATTCTCCACTAAGAGTTGATGCCCCAACTCTGAAAATATTTAAACTGGCGTTATAATCCCGATCTATTTTTAACTTACAGTTAGGACAATTAAAGATCCGCTCTTTGAGCGTTAAATCTTTTTTAACATATCCACAACCACTACAAGTTTTAGAACTTGGATAAAATTTATCAATTTTCACCACATGAGTTTTTGTTGAGAGAATATGGATAAATTCATGAAAGGCTAAATCGTGAATCTTTCTGCCCCAAATTTTCGCCATCGCTTTCAAATTGAGGTCTTCAATAAAAATCGAATCATATTTTTTAGCTAAATCATTCGCCAGTTTAAAGAAATAATCTTTTCTTTGATGAACCAATTTTTTATGAAGTCTCGCCAATTCCAACTTAGCTTTGGCTCGATTATTTGAACCTTTCTTTTTAAGCTCAGTTTTCTTTTGTTTGATTCTTAGCTCTTTTAACGATTGGAGATAAAATAAAGGAGCGTTTATTTTTGTATTGTTGCTCAATGTTAGAAAAATTTTTCAGACCAAAATCCATACCCACACTTTTACCTGTTGTGATACGATTTTTTTATTTTTTTGTTTCTAAACTGACACAAATATAAAAAGCACCGAGATTATCTCTCTTAATGGTTAGGGTTTTTAATTTTATCATCATTTATCGTTTGATTCTTGCTAAATTTAAAATCATAGCCATGAAGACAAATAATGTTATCCTTTAATTTATAACCCACGTTTCTTTTAACGTGAAAGACTTGTATTTAATAGTTTTCTTAAAACCAGGTAATCCACCTTTGTTTTTTTAAAAATTTTTTTATAAGCCAGATCGATTCTTTTCGAGTGATTTGTTGAATTGCTTGTGAGCCTAAAATGATTCCAGTTTTTTTATATCTACTGAGTTTCTTTTAATTTAGTAAGATGTTTTTGTAGTTGGAATTTATTTAAGCTTTTTATGATAAAATTTATAATATCTTTTATGTAAAGCAATGCAATGATTGTAAATGCCACAAGCAATATTAATCAACTCATCGAGATAGTTTAGTCTTTTTGGTTTTATAAAGCTTGTATTTATAGGTCAGTAGCATAACTTTTTACAATGAGATTGATAATTTATTGTTTTTATATAAATTGAATGATATAATATTTGATTGAATAACGCAATATTTATTTTTTTAAGAAAACCTTATATCATCATAACTAAAGCGAGTAGCTTTTACGGTTTAGTGCGGTAAAAAAATAAAATATCATTAAACACATTGACGAAAAAAATGAGTGATTTAAAAAATTACAGAAGCTAATAATTTAGGAGTTTTTCGGGATTACACATTTTATGTGAAGATGAAAATGTGAAAAAAACAAATTATAAAAATTTAAGATCGAATAGTTTTTTTAGATATAAAAACTTTTAAGAAAGTATAAGTCTGAGTGGCTACTATTCATTTTTCATCACAGGATGTAGAAAAAAATTCTTAATTTGGAGTAATAAATGAAAATATACACTGTTCAAATGTCTAAATGGAGAAAAATTGCCTTCAACTATAAAATTGGTTTCAATTGTAGCTAAAGAAAAACTTTGTTAAGTCCAGATTGGAAAATGAGGAAGATTTTAAAAAACTAACTATAACAGAACAGGAATATGTGGAAAAATATAATCTTTTTGCTAAAAAAATAGGTTTTCAACAAAAGAGAAGGTTTTTAGATTTAATTAACTGGTTAAAAAGAGTTTAAAGGAGATATTGCATTATCTTGTTTTTTTGTTCAAAAGATATTTTTGCCATAGGCATTTAGCTCTAAAAATTTTTATCAGATTTAAGAGAAAAATTATAAAGGAAAAACCCTAATTTCCTATCAGAAGAGGAATTAAATTTTTAAAACTATTAAGTGTGGAAAGTGAACTTCAGATTTAATTTGCTCTCCTAAAAATAGGAATGTTAATATAAAAATTTAAAAATCAAAAAGTAAAATAATATGTCATTAAATAAAGCTCAAAAACAAGCAGTTCTACTCCTCATAATGAACATGCTCTAATAATAGTTGGAGCAGGAACAGGTAAGACAAAAAAACTTTAATTGCTAGAATAGTTGAATTAACCAAATATTATAAAACTAGTGAAATTATCGGTTTAACATTTACAAACAAAGCTGCCACCGAAATGAAAGAACGATTAGAGAAAGAAGGGGTTGAAGGAGTTTTTTTAGGAACATTCCATAGTTTTGCATTAAAAACTAATAAAAAGAAGATTTGGAAGGTTTTAGTTTAAAAAGGCTAGGGTTATTGACGAGAAAGAGTTTTTCACAATAATCAAAACGACTTTGTATTGAAAATAATATAGAAATAAAAAAATGGAGTAGTAGAAACTATTGCTTCTTTTATAACATACAACAAAGAAAAAAAGGGTTGCGTTCAAACAATATACCATATAAAGGAATTGGTATTAAACGTAATTTAGAAATGTATGGGAAATATGAAAAAAATATTGCATTGAAAAACTGTGTTTTTAGATTTTTGGAGAATTATTAATAAAACTAAAAAGAACGTTTGAGTTAGATGTTGAATATTTAACAATATTAAGGGATAAATATAAAAACATACTTAGTTGATGAGTTTCAAGACACCAATCCAATACAATATAATCTTTTAAAAATTACTAATAGGTGAAAAAGGAAGTATTTTTTTGCAGTAGGAGATGACAGCCAGTCTATATACGGTTTTTAGAGGTGCAGTAGTTAAAAAAATATTTTTTTGATTTTAAAGATATTTGTAAGGTTGAAAATCTAGTTAAATTAGAACAAAATTACCGTTCAACAAAAAAACATAGTAAATTTATCTAATGATTTTATAAAAACTTCAAAAAGAAAGAATTGAAAAAAGAGTTGTGGACTTCCAATAAAGAAGGAAGTTTGATTAATGTAAAAATGTTTTAATGAAAAATGAAGAAGCAAGTTTTGTTGTTGAACAGATCGAAAACCTTTTAAAAATATAACCGTGGATTAAAAATTTAAAGATGTAGCGGTTATTTATCGAGGAAAATGCCCAATCAACCAAAATAGAGCAAGAATTAATGTTAAGAAAAATACCGTTTAAGGTTTCAGGTGGAATTGGTTTCTTTGAAAAAAATGGAAATAAAAAAACACTTATAGCTTGTGCTAATTTACTGTGCAACATTAATGATGGAGAAGCTTTTTCAACAGTGGTTGTAAAACTTTATGAAGATTTGAAATTAAATAAAAAAACCTTAGAAAAATTGGATTATAGAGGCAGAACAAGAAAAAAATACCTTTTTCACAGTTAATATTAGATAGAAAATCTTATAAATACCCTGAATTTAAAAAAACTTTTTAATTATTTGAAATTGGGAATGGAAGAGTTCAAATACTCAAAACATGAGAGAAGCTTTTTGAAAGTTTTTAACAAATATTGGTTTTTCCGTTGGTTGGAAGAAAAGAGAAGAGATAATGTTGAAATTTTTCTTAAACAAATCACTAAGTATGAGGAAAGTGGCGGTAATAGTTTTTTTCAAACTACATGTTTAAAATTAAACCATAATATGATAAAGGAAAAACAACTCTGTAAATCTTATGACTATTCATGCTTCAAAAGGTTTGGAGTTTAAAATGTGTTTTTCTTATTGGAGTTGAAGATGGGGATGTTACCTTCATTACAATCGGAAGATATAGAAGAAGAGAGAAGGTTGTTTTTATGTAGGACTCACAAGGGCAAAAAGAAATTCTGTATCTAACATATGCTCAAAATAGGTTTAATGGATATGATTTTGTCTCATATCCTCCAAGTTGTTTTTTAACTGATTTACCTGCTAAGTATTTAAATTTTGTTGATAAGGATAGTAGTATATCGTTTAATGAGTTGAAAAAAATCAAAAAAAGCTGAAAATGAAGAAGAGATTTCTTTTTAATAAAAAGTTTGATGTAGAGAATTTTTATCAATTTATACCAACGATAGAAAAATAAAAAGAAGAGGTAAAAGAAACCGTTCATGATTTTAAAAAAACGGAGAAAAAGTTAGAATTAATGGAGTTAAATCGGAGATAATTTCAATAAACTTCAATGAATTTAATGAAGTTTTTATTAACTGTAAAACAAAAAAAGATAGTAAATTGAAAAACCTTTAATGTAAATTATTGTCAAATTAAAAGATAATTGAAATTTAATAAAAAAAGATCGAAGTATAAAATATTTCGATCTTTTTATAATTATTAAAAATAATTGTTGACTATTTAAAAAAAGTCTGTATAATACGGAATTAAAAAAAGCAAAAAAACTGTTGTCAATTGCAAACACTCAACACTTTTTTTCTTTTATAATATCACAAAAAAATAAATACAATAACAATAAAAAAATTAATTTTAAGGAAGTTTATTATGAAAAAAATTCTATGGAAAAATCGCTTTTACTTATCGGTCTTTTAATGTTTAGCAAAAAAACGCTTATGCTGAAAAAAATTGCGGTTTTTAAAAATTAGTGGACAAGACTATGAAGTAACAACTCCATATTTAAATTGTGCAGGTAAATGTGATGTGGTTTTTAAAAAGATTTAAAAAAACATTGCAAAAAAACTATCAAAGATGACTATTCTTATTTTTGAAAAGAAAGAGAAAAGTCACTTACGCAGAGATGTTTGATACTGATAAAAAAACATGGATCAAGCAATTGCCGATTTAGATAAAGTTTGGATTAAAATCATTCAAGATGCTTACAATAAAGAGATTTTAAATGAGTATGTAAAAAACAGAAGAATTGCTTTTACAAAAGTCCAAAAGCGATAAATTTGAAAAAACTTTTTATTGGAAAAACCCAAACATCTTAAATTATCCAGAAGCTATTGAGAAAAAAGAGAAATCTTTAAAAAACATTCGTAAAAATGTAGATTCTACATTTAAAAACAAGTGGATTTTTAAGAAGTAAAATGATTTAATCAACATTATTAACAAGTAAGACCAGTTTTTTTAACTGGTCTTTTTTTATTTTTGTTAAAGAACTTATCTTTATTATTATAATAAGGTTAGAGCCTAAATTTATAAAAAAATAAAAAAATGGAACAAAAATAAATTAAATAATCAAGCAAATTTTTATCAAAAATTAGATGTTGAAAAATTTAACTAATATAGAAGATTTTGCAGAGAGTTGAACAAATGGTTTCTGCATTAGCAGTGGAAATTTAGATAATCAACTAATGGCTGTCCAAATTCAAGCTAAATTAAATGAAAAATAAAGTTTACAAAGAACTTGTTAAAGATACGACTCATAAAGAAAGAATGAGAGAACGTCAAGGGGCGTTTTTTTCATGATGGTGCAAAAGGAAAAAAGAGAAAGAAGATCGTAAAGAAAAAGGACAAAAAAGGAAGGGAATGATGTGCTTGGTAGTAATAGAGTTTCCTATGCTATATTCCAACAACAAACTATGTTAAACATTGTAGCTATTGAGACTGCTATTGCACAAGGTAATTATGAAGAAGCTTTTAAAAGCAAAGTAATGAATATCTTAAAAACTTTACTAAATTAGATTTTTTTATTCTCTTGATGAACAACAAAAAAACAAGAGATTGAAAAAAATATTGAGCAAAAAAATATCCCTAATCAGGAAAAAAATTTATCACGGGGCAAAAAAATTTTTGAACAAAAAAAGAACAAAGCTGTTCAAAATGCTGCTGATGCTAAAATGATTTTGGAAGTTGTAAAAAAACAGTGAAGAGTTAAAAAAACACAGATGTTAATTTAAACAATTTATTTCAAATCGATAGTCAAGATAAGTTTGCAATTAATGTTGAAGAATATAAAAAAATACCTTATGAGACTCGTAAAACAATTATGGATAAGTTTGAGTCTATCGCAAACAATCCAAATGCAAGTGAGTTTGATAGAGTTACTGCGATTAGAGTGGTTACTTGTCATAAAAATGATGTCGGATGTAAGAGCGGTTTTTGATCCAGAGCATATTAAAAAAATCGTTATGATTATAACGATAGATTGTTGGCTTCTACAAAAGAGTATTTTTGCAGAAATTGATGAATTAAATCAGCTAAAAAAACTAAAAACAGATTTAACTGCAGAAGATAAGATAAAAATCCAAAAATTTACAGGAAAGCATTGGAGTAAAAAACTTATTATATGTCGAAGGAAGAAAAATCCAATATATTCAGACTTAAAAGAACAGTTTAAAAAAATTTAATGATTTCTGGAAGAAAGATGAAAAAAGGTAGAGATGCTGATAGTATTGGAGATAATATTTTAACAAACCCTTCTGTTGAATTAACTTTTTGAAAAAATTAGGTGAAAAAGAATTTAGACGTTCAATGGTTGATGTTTTAAAAAAATAGATGAAGATCAGGTAGATTTGTTTATTAAAAAAATATAAAGAATTTAAGGAACAACCAGAGGAACTTCAACAGGCACAGAGAAAAAAATAAACGAAGAGCAGGATAAAAAAATTCAGTAGAATTAAAAACAGGTGTCTTCTGATACTTTAAAAAGCTATGGGAAGTTATGATGCTAAAAAGCATGTTGGAAAGTAAAAAAATCGGCTGCACAAACTGTTCAGGCTGCAGAATTGAGTGGAAGATAATAAAACATATTCAAATTTAAAAAAATAAAACTCATTCGAATGATTTTGATATTGATGCTTTTAGCCAACAATGCTCCTTCTAAACCTACAAATTCAAATAAAAACAATGAAAGAAATTGTAGAAGAAAAAAATATGCGGAAGTTGAACATAAAATGGCGGTAAATAAAGGATTAATAAAATCTACAGAAGATAATGAAATGGAAATTAAAGCGGAAATTGTTGCTGAAAATAATAACGCTGCTGTTGTAACTTCTAATGCAGGTGTTTAATTCAAAAAGATGTTGACTTATAATAAATAAACTGATATTTTTAAAAATTATCTAAAAAGAGATTATAAAATGAGTAAAAAAAGTAAATCTTGAAAAATGTTAAATTTAATATTTTTCAAAAACATTAATAAAAAAAGCAGATAACCAACCAGATTGGAACGGTTCTTTTTGAGGTTGATGGAGAGTTTTTTTAAAAATATCAATCTGGGGAGGGAAAAACGGATAAAAAAATGGTAATCCATATTTGTCTGCCTCATTAGGAGAAGATACTTATAGAAAACAACAAAATAAAAAAACCTTCCACTTCTTCTAATGATGTTGAAGAAACAGAGGAAGATGTGTTTTCTTCTTCTTTGAAGAAAAATAAAAAGGTCCTAGCAATAGGACTTTTTTTATGAAAAGGTATTCTTATAATGAAAACGTAATAAAATAATTATAAATGGAATTTTATATGAGTGGAAAAAGCTACAGAAAAATATCAAACTAAAAAGAATGGCACAAGAAATTTATGAAAAAAATTGTAAACCATTTTAATTCATACAAAGAAGAAGGGGAGAGGTTTGCAGTGCCTTTTTTTCTTATAAAGATAAAGATACTCATGGAGATGTTGATTTGTTAACAACAATGAGTTTAAACGGATTATTAGAAAAAAATAAAAGAAGATAAAGATATAGAAATTCATCAAGATTATTTGGCTTCAATAGAAGGAAGAAAGATCAGCGAATATATAAAACCATATTCCTGTGAGAATTAAAAAGTGATAATATTAAAAACAGATTGGTTTCAATTAGATATTTTAAGGGCAGAACATGAAGATTTTGACTGCACGTTTAGATATTACTGTTATAACGATTTAGGCAATATGATAGGAAGAATTGCTTATGGTTTAGGTTTAGATTTTTGGACAAAAAGGTTTAACCTATAAGTTTCCAAAAAGATCATGTTTTTTTAGAAAAAGAATTAGGTAAAGATGGAGATTTAATTATTACAAAAGATTATTTTAAAGCTCTTGATTTTTTTAGGTTTAAAAAGGATTGAATGAAAACAATTTTAATGATTATTTTAAAAATAAAGAAGACATTTTTAATTTCATATATAAATGTGAAAAATATGAAACCACACGCTTTTTCTAAATGTTCTGAAAACGTTCAAAAAGCAAAAATAAGAGATAGAAAACGTGGAACGCTAAATGAATTTTTAGAATTTTTTTAGTAAAAAGAGTGATTTAACGAAAGAAGAAGTTGAAGCAGAAGATGTTAATGTTTTTAAAGATAATAAAAGCAGTTCAATCTATGTTGGAAGAAAAAAACAGTAGAGATAGTGAATTCTTTTTAAGCCAGATATTCCTTTATACTCAACAAATTAAAAATGTCTTTTTATTATTTAAAAAGAATGTCGAAAAAATCATACGAAAAAAATATTTTCAATAGAATCCTTTTAAAGATAAGCTGAGTAAAGAAGATTACAAGTTTATAAAGGAAGCGAAAGAGAATTTAAAAAGAAAAATATTCTAAAAAAATAAATTAGATTTAATTTCATTGGTAAATGAAAACATAAGAGTAAAAAGAATTTATTGGAGAAGAATTATTTTCTCAAATTCAATATAAAAAAACACAAGATTCAAAACGTTCTTGCAAAAAGAAACCATAGTAGAATTTCTTGAAAAGAATTGGAAAAGGTAAGGAGTCTGAAAAATTGAAAGATTATATAAAAAGAGTTGAGTGAAGTTAAAGAAGAAAAATTGGAAGACTACATGAAAAAAGTAGGAAATACAGGAAAAGTTAAAAAGATTGTTTCCAAAAATAATTAAATAAAAACCTTTAACTTTCAATAAAATATACAAAAAAACGATAAGATTTTTCTCTTATCGTTTTTTTATTTTTAATGTTAAGGAAGTTGTGGATTATTAAAACGCATCATTTTACCTAAGACTTCCTCTTGAAGTTTTATTTTTACAAGTTCTTTATCCTTAATCTCTTTCATAGAATGAAGTTTGTGTTTATATATTTGCTCAACTAAAAACCTTGAGTGTTATCTTTTAAACCGTTCAATTACTTCTGTTAACTTTTTGCTCTTTAACATAAGAAAAGCAATTCATTAAGAAGTCTCTTTGAGGGTAAGGTCTATCTTCAAAACCTAATCGTCCTTGACTATCTGCTTTACAAGAAAGTGTGATTAAATCTAATAATTTAGGATTTCTATGATAGTCATAAAGCATGTAATATTTTTAATAATGTTTTTATGATTGTTTTCTAATGCTCTATGAACTTTTAAGTGGTTTTCTCCTACTAAAAAGAGAAACCTTTTTAGTTAAGTTAGTTACCTTTAATCGTTCACATACCTCGTTAATTAAAGGAATTCCTTTTTCCTCATGCTGTAAATGTCTAGGTAACAACTCTTTTGGAGTAATGCCTTTACCAAGATCGTGAACTAATGCAGAGAATAAAATAGCAGTTTTTTTCTTCATTTGAATATGTGTTGCCTTTCTTTTCTTCTTTTTAATTAAATCGCTGGCTTTTATCGATTACTAGCATAGTATGCTTGAAACTACAAATTTCAGGATGATGTTCTGCTACTTGTGGAACATCTTTCAACGCATCTAGTTCAGGTAAAATAACTTTTTAAAGCTCCTACTTTTTGAAGAAAGTCGAAAAAAATTGAAGGTTTATCTTCTGTAAATACCTTTAGTAATCTCTTTATAAACACGTTCTGTTGTTAAATGATTTAATTCTCCATTTTTTTAATCATTTCCTTACATAATAACATGGTTTCTTCTGCTACTGTGAAGTCGGAGTAACGACAAGCAAAACGAGCTAATCTTAAAACTCTTAAAGGATCTTCCTTAAAAGCTTCAGTGGTATGGCGTAATACTTTATTTTTTAAGTCTTCAATTCCATTAAAAAGGATCTCATAAATTTTTACTGTTTTCTTCGAACGCAATAGCATTAATGGTTAAATCTCTTCTAGCTAAATCTTGCTCAATTGAAATATTAGAGAGAAATCTATTTCAAATCCTCATATCCAACACCATTCTTTTTTTCTCCTCTTGCTAAAGCGTATTCATATTTAGTTTCTGGATGAAGAAATACAGGAAATGAAGCATCTATTGCCTCATAACCTAAATTAATCATTTCTTCTGGAGTTGAACCTATTACAACATAATCTTTATCTTTTGGCTCTAAACCAAGAAGCATATCTCTGACTGCTCCTCCAACTAAATATACTTCTTTTAATTTGTTTTTTTCATTTTTACCTCTATTTATTTAAATTGGAATTTACCTTTGTTTTCTTGTTCTTTTAATTCGTTTTTTTAATTTGTTCTTTAACTGTTTTCCAATGAAGGATATTTAATTTGTTTTAATTTCTGGTAAATTATTTAATTGCTTTTCTATCTCCTCATCAAAAAAACAGGAAGTTTAGAGATATTTTTATATATGTTTGTTTTTTTCACTAGCAGATAATCCATTAAAAACTCTGTTTATAATAATTTTTTTAAATTGTTTTTTTGATAAGGAATAATTTTTAACCAACTCTTTATCAATAATTTTTCTATCATTTTCAGATATTCTTTCATTAAAAAGTAATTTGATCTCAAAACAATGACTTGGTAGATTAGGGTTTTTAATTAAATCTAAAAAGTGAAGTAAAAGTTAATGTTTTTTTCTCCATTATTAAAAAGCACGATAATCGTCTTGAAATAACTCGAATAAAAATTGTTGGAGAACACTGTTGATTACTTGAAAGCATTTTTTTATCTTCTTCAGGTAGGTTGTTTTTAATTACATTACAAAAATTCTTCACTAAAAGGTTGATTTTTACTTACCACTCTTAAAAATGCTGTTTTAAAAAGATTGAAAAATCAATATTTGATCTAAAAATCACCATCTAAGATTTGGTAAAAACTTTTTGTATTTGATTGTAAATAAAATCTGAATTGCCTTCTTCTTTTTATTTTATTAAGAATATGCAACCCTTCTTTTAAATCATTTGAACAATCTCTAATTTCAGTAGATAATAATATTCTTCTACCATTATTAGTTACTTCATCAAATTCTTCTTTTGAGAGATTGTTTAAAGAATCTAGTTGTTGGTATCGGTTGTTAAATTCCAAATAACTCTCTCCATATGTTTGAAAAACCCCTCATTTTTTTAATCCTTAATAAATTTTATTTCTTTTTAAATATTAAGACTTTTTCAAGGTTGTAATGATAAAAATGGTTATTGGTAATGTGAATTTTTGTTGTTCGAGTATTTAGCTTGAAAAATATTATAATAATAGATGTAACAAATAGAATTAATATGAGTTTTAAATGAAATATAAGCCGACAGAAGAACAGAAAAATAATTAATAAAAAATATGAGGATGATGTAGAGATGAGAGAGCAAATGTTTTCAGACATTACCTCATATAATAAAAAAATAAATTACAAAAAAATGAGTGGCTGAAAAAGTTAAATCATTCAAAAAGTTTTTATTCAATCCTAACAAATTAACAAATGAGAAAAAAATATAAAGAAAAAAACATTTAGAACACTCTGCAAAAATCTATTGAACAATGGATGGAGTTTTTAGAGGTATTGAATTTGATAAAATAGATCAAAAAAAGATTTATAGAACTATTAAAGTATAATGGTATTCCAGATATAAAAAAATCCTTATTTGAATATTGATGAGAGATTTTACTCAATACATCCAGATATAATGTTCACTCCTTTATTGGAATGTGTGTTTGAATTTTTAATGAAAAGATAAGATAAGAAAAAAAGAAGTTTCAAAAAAATTATGATTTATTTCAATCTTTTAAAACAGAAATCAAGAGAGCGGAAGAATTAAGGCAAGAAATTGACAAAATTAAAAAAAGAGGCTGAAGAAAGAAAAACTTAAGTTGAGAAATTATTTTTATGAAAAATGCAGACGGGTTTCAAACCATTAGATCAGAATTTAATGGATAATTACGAATTAAAAATAAAGAAGAACATCAAAAATATTTAAAACTAACAGAAGAATATAATTCACTGGTAGCAACGATACCTAATAATATTGATGCTAAAAACGATGAAATATACTTTTCAAAAAAATAATTAACTGTGCTAATCTTGGATTATTAATATTAAAAACATGATGATTTTTTTCTTATCAGAAACTTTTGATAATATTGACATTGAAAAATATAAGATTCTTTTATATCTTCAATAATATTATGTTCTGAAGAATTATTTAAAGAAACGAACTTTGAAGAATTAAAACAATTAATTTATCAAATTAATAAAAAAACAAAAAAAGAGTTATTTTACCTATTAATTATATTGATACAATAGTTTCAATGCGTAAAGATAAATTTCAGTTTACAGTTCAAGATTTTAATTTAGAAAAAGTTCAAATTGAATTAGAAGCAAAAAGTAATTAAAGAACAACAAGAGTTCAGTGAGTAAAAGTGAAAAATATGGTTGAACAAGAAGAATTATTAAAAAAATAAAAGTGACGAAGAAGTAAAAAAACTCAAAAAAAGAAAGTTAAAAGAAAGAAAAAGAAGTTGTAAATGAAGAGTTGACTTCAAATTCTACTACTGTGGAAGAAAAAGATAGTAAAAACAGGAAATAAAAATTAAAAGATTATGAATTGTTAGAAGATAATAATATTTTTTTAAATATACAATTGATAAATATCCTGACGAAGTTGAAGGAATTTGCTTTATAGGAGATCCTCATATACTATCCCTACGTCCCTGGGTAGAAGAATAGATGACTATACAAATACGATTTTAAATAAATTGAGAGAAATCAGAGATTATTGCAACAACAATAATTTATTAGCAGTAATTTTTAGGTGATTTGTATGATAACGCCAATGATAAAGATAGTTGAAATGAACACAGAATTAGCTTTAATTTTAAAAATCATTTAAGTTTAAAAGCCATCTCTGCTGTTGGTAATCATGATATAAATGAAATTAGATTATTAAATAATAATCCTTTAAAAAAATGTTAGAAAGATTAGATTTCTTATATTTGCTAGAAAGTAATGGATTGGGGTTTGAAATTGTAATAAAGAAAGGAAGAAGTAAAAAGAAAAATACTACTAGGTTCTACTCCTTATGGTATGCCTATTGTGGACAACATATCGAAGCTACTTGGCATTAATGAAGAGCAAATCATCAATGGTATTACATTAGAACAAAAAGCAAGAGGTGGAAGAACAAGAGAAGAAAAAAATAAGGTTTCAGGCAACTTACCAATTTATTTACAACAAAATTTCAACTCAACACAATATAAAAAAATATTGAAAAAAATACAAAAACAGATAATAATATTGAAGAAATTTTATGGTTAACACATCATGATTTAGCTATGAATGGAGCTTATCCTAATTCAATCCCTTTAAAAAGAAATTTTTAGGAGTTGATAGAGTTATAAATGGACATATACATGGCACTAAAGAAAGTGTGATTATCAAAAATACCGTTTACTACAATAAAGGTAATATAGCAAGAAACAAAATAGATTTAATCAACCATCGTCCTGCTGTGTGGGTATATTCTCCTTTTGATAGTGAAGAAGAGCCTTCAATTACTGGGGATTAAATGTAAAGCTTTTAATTCCTTATTATTTAAATGTGCAGGAAGGTAAAGATGTTTTTAGACTAACTGGTAAACATGCAGGAAAAAAATTCTTTAACAGAAGAAGATATAAAAGATTTAATTGAGCCAAAAGAAAAAGGTTTTTTTGCTAGTCTTTTACATCAACAAGAGGATGAAGTTAATAAAACAGAAGATGCTACTGTTGTAGAAGAATCTCTTGCAGAATTTTTTTAGAAACAGAAAAACCTAGAAAAGAAGTATGTGATTTAATCTTCAATTTATTAAAAAAAGAACGCAAGAAAAAGACTATAGAGTGAAAAACAAAGGGAAAGTTACTTCCCTTTGTTTTTTTGCTTGACAATAATTGTTATTATGGTATAATCAACATAGTTTTAAATAACATAAAAAAAGGAAGAAAAATGAATTACAAACAATTATCTGATTTTTTTAAATCAAAAAAATATAAAAACAGAGGATTTGGTGGTGCAGTATATGAAGAACATGAAGCTAACAGAGAAGTTAGTCAGGAGACTCTTAATAAATTAAAAAAATTTTTAGGAGCAATTACAGAAGAAGAGATCGTTGCTTTAAATGGTGAATGTGAAGGTTTAAAAAAACTAGAACAGGATGTTTCGATCATGTTTTCCAAGAACCACGAACTAAAGAACCTCAAAAAGGTTAAAGGAATTAATTCATTAGAAGATGTTTTAAATGCAGTTTTTGGAGTTAAAAAAATCCAGTTGAAGAAGTGGTTGAACAATTGTTTGGTAAAGAAGCTTTAAAAAAACTGCTGCAAAAAGTAGCAAGCGATATTTTTTTGGCGAAATTTTTACCTCAAAAATCCTATTCGAGAAGAAGCAGTGAAAGATTTAGAAAGCGATTCGTTAGAAATGGAAGAAAAACGTCTAGCAAGAGAGCAAGTAGAAAAACGAAGAATTACAGGTTAGAAAAATCTTTCTATGAGGATATTGAAGAAATTCTTTTAGAAAAAAATTAGAGGCGGTTGAAGATTGGCATAGTAAAGATTTTACTTTAATTCATAAAAATGGATTAAAAAGTTAAAAAACGTGAATAAATGCGATCAAAAATAAAAAAATATCATAATGTAGGCGTTTTAATCTCTTGGGGGAAGATGAATTAAATGATAATTCAGTTTTTTTGTGAGCGAAACAACAATTGGAAGTGAAAAAAATATTTGGATTTAATTACCGCTTATAATAATATTGTTGCATATTTAAAAAGACAAAAACAAAAAAATCTTCAATTAACCAACAAGTAAAAACGTTTAAAAAGAATCATTCTTAAATTCAATTTAATTGAAATATAACTTCTAAAAAGAGCACAAAATTGTGCTCTTTTTTTATTTCAAAAACAAAATGAGAAGAACCTTTACTGGTCTATGTTTTGAAAAAAATCAAGTTTATTTTTGGTTATTTTTTTAAGCAAACAAATCAAAAAAATACATATATTATTGTTTTTTTATGTATTAAAAACTTGATTTATTTTAGGGTTATAGTTAAGTTGAAAAAAAGAGCTTAATATAAAACATAAAAAAATAGAATACTATGATTGGTAAAAACAAACCAAACAAAAAAATTTTAATAAAATTTTTGCAATCATTATTACTGTCTGTAATATCATTGAATTCGTTAGCAAATGAAAATGTAATTGATAATTCATTAAATAAAAAGAATAATGATAAAGTTGTGCTACCTCAATTAATGAAAGAATTGAAAGCAGACAAAACAAACGAATATAAAGCATTAGCATTACAGGTTAAAGCGTTGCAAGAAGATTTAGATAGAGAAAGTAAAAAAATATTCACTCTTTAAATAAAAAAACATTCTTTCTGTAAGTAATCAATTTGATAATTCTAACTATACTGCTTTTTCATTACACAAAAAATCATTAACTTATGATTTAATAATTTCATTAGAAGAAAAACACTAGGTTTTGGAAAAAAATTTTTGAAACCAATACGGTAAATAAGGATACTGATTTTTATTGTTCCATTCGGTTGTTATATGAAAGATGAATGGACTTGTCAAACTCCGTATGAATTTAAAAGATTTATCTGGAAATAAGGAAACAGGATTGTTTACATATACTAAATACGAAGGTTTAAGTAATTGAATAAATTAATTTTTGATGAAGAAAGTTATAAAAAAATTAATGGATTTTAAAAATAGAACAGGGCAGTTAACATTAATTACTTACACATTCCTTTTTCAAGCAGATTACTTTCAATTTACATTAACTGATAAATAGTGTGAAAAATAAGAAAAATAAAAAAACTAAAATAATAAAAACAAATATACAGATATAAATAAATGAAAAAGAAGTAGGAAAAATAAAATTAATTAGTTTGGTTTTATTATTTTTTTATACCAACAATCTTTTGCTAATGAGGATTTAAAGAATTTTTGTTGAAACAAATACGAATAATGAGTATATCGAAACAATTGATTTAGATGTTACAAAAAGAAATAAAAAGCAGTAGAAAAATAAAGTAGAAGTAGTAGGAAAAAAACTGTTAAAGATAATAATGTTTTTGTTGATAAAATAAATAAAAGTAATTATTTATATGAATATGACATAAATTACGATTTAACATATCAATATAACGCATTAAAAGAAAAAAACTATTGGATAAAAACAATAAGTAAACAAAAATCAGAAGATAATAGAAGCAAACGTTGAACAATTGAGTGATTTAATTGATTATTTAAACACAGTAGATGGTAAATTTATTGTTGTTAATATTCCTTCGTATCATTTGGTTGCTTTTTAATCAAGATAATAGTATAGGTTTGGAAAAGTAGGGTTATTGTAGGTGGAGTAAATAAAAGAACGCCTTTAAATTCAATAAACATTTTATCACTTAAATACAATCCTACTTGGACTCCAACTCCAAATATGATTAATAAAAAAATGTTTTTAAAAATGGAGATATAAATATAGGTTATTTACGCTCACATGGATTAAAAAGTTTATAAAGAAGGTAAAGAAGTGCCATACGAATATATGGATTACAATGAAGATTATACTTTTTATTCAACCACAAGGGTTAAATAATTCTCTTGGAGTTTTGAAATTTGAAACAGATAGTAATGCAAACATTTATCTACATGATACCAATGAAGCAAATTTATTTAAAAAAATAAAAAAATAGAGCTAAGTCTTCTGGTTGTGTTAGAGTTCAGAATTATCTAGATTTAGCAAGTTGGTTAAGTTTCGGGCAAAAGTGATAACCAAGATTATATAAAAGATGAAATAAAACAAACAAAAAAACACATTGGCAAAAAAATAGAAAAAAACACCTGTTTATTTTGTTTATTTAACAAGTCTTATAGATAAAAATGGAAATTTAATTATTTTTAACAATATATATAACTATCCTTTAAAAACAATTAAAAGCCTTTATAAGTAAAAAAATATTTGATGTTTTTAGAAAAACCATATAAACTACCTTTAAATGAAACGTAAAGGTAGTTTTTTTATTTATGTGGAATAAAAAGAAAAAAATATGAAGTAAAAGAGAAATCGGAAAAATTTTTGAACGTTGCCTAGGTTATGTTATATGGCTTCTAAATAGAAGAGAGTATTCTGAAAAAAAGAGATTTTTAGATAAATTAATTGAAAAGAAATATCATCCAAAACGATCAGAAAAAAAGGTAATTGAATATATAAAAGAGAAAAATATCAGTCTGATGAACGCTATGGAAATTGGTTTATTAGAAATAAAAAAATTGGAAATAAAAATTAAATATGAGTTAAAGCAAAAAGGGCTGTCAGAAGATTTAATTGAAACACTGTTGCCAACAAAAAGAAAAAAAGAGAAAGAAAGGATAGAAGAAATATTTTCAAAAAAATTTAAGAGTAAAAGTTTAGAAGAGCAGAAAGATAAAGAAAAAAAGCTATAAGATATATGTTATCAAAAGGTTATAATTATTCAGATTTCAAGCATTTAATATTTAAATAAAAAAACCAGTTAAAAACTGGTTTTTTTATTTATCTTTTATATTGAAATAATTTGTTTGAAGGTTGTGTTTTCTTATTTTGTAAAGGTATAATTTTAGCTTTAACTTCAACACGTTTTGCGTTCGGATTTTTCTTTTTAATTCTTTTTGATGTCCTTTATCCAATTCATTCTGTAATACTTCAATATAATTATTATTCGCCTCAATGTCGGTCGGTAATAATTCTGCTAAAAATAGGTTCATATCCTTCTGGAATTTTTTTAATTCACTAAAATGTATTGGTTTAATAATTTCGTCAAAAATCTTTTAATTTGGTTAAATCCCAATCTCTTTCTAAATGATATAAAAAGAATTTTTAGCTAAGATAGCACTATCCACAAGAGCATCATGTCGAGAGTTTTTCATCATCTTTGTTAGCACTGAATTCCTAAATCAACGACTCTTGTTTCACCTGTTCTGGATTTTTAAAGTAAATTTTTTTCATCAAAGAAATTCTCATCTATTTTTCTCATTCTTTTAACGATAGCATCAATACCATGCATAGCAGGTTTTGGATCAAATGCTCTGGATAATTCAAAAAGTATCAATATGACATTCTACAATATCATCAAATTTAACTGTCGGATCAACTCTTTTGAAATTCTGAATTTAAGAAATTAATATCGAAGTTTTCATTGTGAGCGAAAGTTGCTGAACCTTTTTAAATAATCAATAATTTCATCCATTTTTTTCTTCAAAAAAATAGGTCATCTTTTAACATATCCTCGGAGATTTTATGGATTTTTGAGCTTCTTTTTGGAATAGGTTGCCAAATTTCTTTTCCATTTTCAATACTATTTAAAGGTTTTATTAATGTATCAATAAAACCACAAATTTTTTTCCGTCTATAATTTCAACGCCTGAAAATTGAATAACACGATCTCCATCTCTGATTTGTGTTCCAGTGGTTTCTGTATCATAAACAACTATACGTTTTTTTAATAAGTCTTCATTTATTTTTTTCTTGTTTTTGGTTATATAAAGTCATAAATTTTTAATTTTTTTATTAATGAAAAAAATGATTATATATTAATTCTAACAATTAAACAAAAAGTTTTTTTAATTATGTGGAAAAAAAGAATAGTGGGGCTTTCAGTAAAAAAACATTTTTATTACAATAAAATAGATAAAAAAATATGAATTTAGAAAAAGGGTTTTTAACAATATGAATTTATTTTATTTGTTAGGTGGGGTAGGCTTTTATTGTTTGGTTCTTGATTTCAATTTTATCAAGAGAATTAATTGAAAATAATAAAAAAATAATTATTGGAGTAGTTGTTGTTTTAATCATCCTAGGTATTTATGTATTTCCTGATTACGGAGAAGTTGTAACCATGTTTTTCGCAGGTAGTTTTTTTAGGTGAATATGTTTATAAAAAAATTATTTGAGAAAAAAACCAAAGGTAGAAGAGCAACAAAAATTTACAAGAACAGCAAGAAGAACACACTGAAAAAGAAGAAAAATAAATAAAAAGAGTAACAAAAATATGTTAGAAGATTTTTAATAGAATTGATGCAGCAACCTTTACAGCGAAATCAATATGTTAATTATGGTATTGAAAAAAATTAAAAAAATCATAAGTTCTTCAAAAAGAACAAGAAGAAAAAAATATGGTTAATTTATTTAGATCTTTTAAAAAAATACAAGGTGAAGAGAAAAAAAGTTTCAAGATATAAGTAGATTATATTTTAAAAACATTCTTTAAATCTCCTCCTGAATGGATAAAAGATGAAGGCAAAAAAAGTTCCTAAAATTAATTTTTTTAAAAATATCAAAAAGGGGTTGATTTGACAGAATTCCTTTCTTTACAACATTATTATTCAACGTTAGATTTTTTTCTACCACAGAATTCTCTTCAATTGAAGATATTGATTTGAAAAAAATATGTTTTATTTTACAAAAACACAAGGTTGTAGAATATTAGGTAGTGTTAATTTAATAAAAATTTTTGCAAAGCAAGATAGAGATAGAAAAATAAAGAAGAAGATTTTTATTGTTATTATCCCTTTTTAAATTATTTAGATGATGAGGAAAAATTATAATGCGGAAGCATTAAAATTTTTAAAAGCTATTTGAAAAAAACTCCTCCTGATTTTTTTCTCCTAAAAAAAGATAAAAAAAGGATAGAGATAGTTATCAATTGCCTTTATTAGTAAACAAAAACAGATGTGGTGGATATAACTATGTTTATTGATGAGCAAATCAAAAAAGGGGTAAAAAAATAATTAAATTAAACGCAGAATATTGTAATTTTTTTAAGCTATAGTGCAATTGAAGAGTTAAGTAAATTTTTAATTTTTAAATAAAAGTGAAAAAAATTTAGTTATTATTACAAACTGTTCAAATTTAATAGGATTTTCATTGTCAACAATGGGGGTTGATAATTATTTACTATCAAATTTTTTTAAAAAAATAAAAATAAGATTTAAATTAATAATTATATAAGATACACAATTATTGAAATAAACAATTAATATGGCAGAAAAAAAGATTTAATAAAAATTATATAAACCAGAAATAAAGAATTATACAGAGGTTTTTATGGCAAAAACTCTGATACATATAAAAGCAAAACCGTATGCTTTTATTACCAGAATGGTTTATGAAAATAATGTTAAAAAGAGGAGAAGGAATGTTAAGAATTGCTATGGGGGTAAATCAACCATATGTAATTTTCCCTGAATATTCTCCTAATTTTTTTCTTTAATTGTTTACAAAAAAGAAGAAAATGATGTAATTAAAAAGATTAAAAAGATTACAAATGCGTTATTTTGATGACGTTTCTGCTCCGAAGGCAGATGAGTATGCAAAATTGGCTTCTTCAATTTTTACAATGCAAGTTACGCAAGACAAGCAGAAAAAAACGTTATTAAACTTGAAGATGATATATTGTTGTTATTTTCATTCCCAACAGAGCAGTTAAGAAGCGTATTAATTACGTTAGGTGTAGATCCAAATATAAAATTTTAAAAAAACATAATAAAAAGCCACTTAATTGTGGCTTTATTTTTATCAAGACAACCTATTGACTTTTTATATAAAATAATGTAAAAATAAACAATTTAGAATCAAAAATAAGGAAAGGGAATTTTTATGGAAAAAAAGATCGTGGTTTTGTAGTCTTTTTAGATTTTCAAGGACCTTTATGTGGTTATCAAGAACATCAAGATTTTTACAACTTAGTTTCATTGAGAAAAAAAGTAAGAAAATTAAATTTTACAAAACAAAAATGAATTAATGTTCAAAACTCAAAATTGCAGTTTAAATAAAAAAAGATAAGAAATAAGTTTTTTTATGTTTAACCTTTCCTTTCGTATCTGCTGATTTAATTTATAGAAAAACTCTTGAAGAACTTAAAAAAATTGGAAAATAGTGCCTTCTTAGCTTCTTCAAGCACCTGTTCTGTATTAAATAACTTCTATTTTACAGAAGTTGTTGAATTATTGGAGGATTTTTATAAAAAACAATATTGCAATTATTAAGGAAGTTAAAAAAAGAAAAAAATAAAGAAAAAAATGACATTTTATTTTTAATTGAAAAATATTTGGTTAGAAAAAAACCGAAAAATCAAAAAGAGATAGAAAAAGATTTATTAATTTTAAAAAAATCAAACAATTATCACTACGTTTTTCAAAAATTAGCATTTTCTTCCTTAAAAAGTTTATTTTTAAAAACTTAATGGTGAAGGAAAAAAATAAAAAAATGAGTGAGGGAGAGTTCCTGATGAAATGTTATTATTTATCTATTTTAAGAAAAGAGAGTGGATTAAATTTTATAGGAACAATTAGCACTGTTGGTGATGGAGATATTAGATTAATATCTTCAATGAATTGGCTGAAAGATAATAAAACAGATAAAACTCCTGTTTTTTTGTAGATGATTTAATCGTAGATTCAAAAAAACTAATTGAAGATTTTTAAAATGAATTATAAAGGCATTTATCTCGAGTGGATTAAGAACAAAAAGTTAATATTGTAGAGATACAGCAAAGTTGAAAGTGGAATCTAAAAATAATCGACTTTTTTTAAATTTCTAAATATAGTTATCTTAAAAATAGAGATAAAGATATAAATTTTTATAAAAAGCTATGGAAAATAAAGAAAAGATTGAAGTCCAATTCAAAAACTGATGTAAATGAAGAAATTAAAAATGAGTTCATTCAATCAGTTAAGAAAAACAATTGGTTCTGATGATGAGATCGATAAGTTTTTAAAAAGAGTTTGGAGATGGGGATTTAACATTTGCTGATTCATTGACTGCATTAAAAAAATAAATGTAGAAAAAAATTAAAAGACGGAAATGTTTATAAAGATAAGTTGCTTACTCATATTGATAAAGCGAAAGATATTAATGAGCATTTTGAAAATGTTATTGAAAAAGATAAAGGGCTTAACTGAAAAAGAAGAGAGAGAAGGAATAGTCCAGAGTTAGAAGCTTCTATTAGAGAATTATATCGTCAAAAAAATTGGTTTAATGAAAGAATTAACAAATGGAGTAGATTTGTCTTCAAATATTGCAGTAGTGAAACCACAGGCTATGCAAAAGAGCATTGGAGGGTGAAGATATGGATGTTATTCTTGAAAATGAAGTTTATTTGAAAACTGAAAAATAATATGAACTTTGTAAAAATATCAGGTTAAAAAAAGATCAGGAGTTGGATAAATTAGAAGAATTAAAAGAAAGTGCGGAAAAATAAAAAAGTTTTTGATTTATACAGGGAAAAATTCTGATAAAAGTTATTCAAAGAATGGAAGAAAAAGTAGAAAAACAATTAAAAGATGAAAAATGCTATGGAAGATCCAAATAAAGAGCTTGAGCTAGAAATGCAAAGACGAAAATTCTCATAAAAATAAAAAAACCTTAATTTAAATTAATTAAGGTTTTTTTATTTTAAAGGGTTGTTTTAAAGAAGTATAAATCTTTATCTAAAAATTAATATTTCATTAACTTTATTTTGATTAAAAATCATTGAAACCACATATTAAATCATCTCTTTGAACGAAGGCAATTTGAAACGATTGTTCTTCTTTTATTTTTAACCAACGTCCAATTAAATTAACAAAAATAATCTTCTTCAAAAGTTGAATTTTGAATTAATAGGATTAGTAATTCTGCTAAAAAAATAAGCATAATCATCTTTTGGAATTTTTATAGTTCTATCTGGCTTATGAAAATGATCATCAAAACTAAAATCATACTTTTCTTCTTTTGATATTGCTCTTAAAGATTGAATAAAATTATGTATAAATATTAATTGTATATCTTCTTCTGCATGCGACTTAAAAATGATAATATTTCATTTCTTAATAATTCAAAAAAACTAAAATATCAAAATCATATTTACCTTTAAATTCTCGATTTAACGATCTTGTAAAATCGAATTTGAAAAATTTGTTCTGTTGTTTTGTTTTTATTTTTTTCCAAATAACTTTTTGAAAAAAAGCGGTTTTTTTAGGTTTATTTTTTTCTCTCTTCTATTAAAAAAAGCTTCATTTTTTTACTATTTAAAAAAATCAATATAACTATTATTAAGAAAAATTTAAAATAGCAGGTCGATAGTAATATAATAGACCGTCTTTATTATTACCTAATTCAAATTGTTTAAAAAAATATCTTTTTAGGAATAGGAAAAAGATAAACATTTATGTGTTATAAAAAAACATATTTAATATAAATAATCAATAATATATGTATATATTAAATCAACACATTATAAAAAAACAAATAGATTTAATTATTTTTCATTTAAAAAAATTTTAAAAAAACTTATCCATAAACGTTTTTGTTAAAAAAAGCTTGACAAAAAGTTTAGTTTCCTTATAATTTTAAAAAGCAGATTATAAAAAGAATAAAAATAAATGACAGCAAAATTAACTTTTGATTTAAAAAACAGGCTTCTGCAAACACTTCAGAAGGCGAATTAGAAAAGAAAAAAATAAAGATAATACAGAGAATGAAATACAAGTAAAAGATAATAAAGTTGAAAGTATTGCAGATATTTTTTTAGAAGTGATATTTCAGACATTGTAAATCAAGAGGAAAAATAAAGTTGAAGAAGTTGAGACAACAACATTTAAAGAGACTCTATTATCACATGATGGAGAAGTGTTTGAAGAAAAAATGAAGAATTAAATAAATTAAAAATTAGGTTTTTGCAGCAAGTAAGACTAAAAAAGAAGAATTGAAATTAGAGGAAGTAAACGAAAAACAAAATGCAGAAGTTGTTTCCGTTGAAACAGAAACAGAAACAAAACAGAAACAGAAACAGAAACAGAAACAGAAACAGAAACAGAAACAGAAACAGAAACAGTTGTGGAAAAACCAACAATTAGAGAGTGTTGTTGATTTAGAGAAAGTTAGTTTAATTATAAAGGATATTGAACAATACGATCATGCTAGACAGGTAAGAGAGTATGAGGCTCTTTCAAATAGAAAGAAAAAAATTTAGATAGTTCAATTATTGTATTAAATATACAGAAACAACAGCTTGAAAAAGAAGTTCAGAAAATTCAAAAAGAAATTTATGAAGAGACAGGTATTGATAACATTGCTGATTTTTGCTCAATACGTTTTTAAAAATCAATTAAAGAAAATGAAGAACGTTTAACTCAATATCAAAAAGAAATTGAGGAAAAAGAAAAAGAAGTAAAAGAATTTAAAGAGGAGTTAGAAAGAGTTGAACAATAATCAATTATTTTTTTGAAAGAATTAATTGGTTTAACCTCTGAAAAGAAAGCAATAACTAAAACTTTTTACTGAAAAAGAGAAGAAGTAAATAATGCTAAATTAAGGGTTGAAATAGAACCAGAACTAAAAAAACTTTTTAGAAAAATTTTCAGAAAAAGAGCAGGAAAAAGCTTGTAGGAATTAACCAAAAATCTTTTAACAGCAATTTTAGGTGATGTTTTTGGTAACGATGTAGATAAGCGTAAAGTAATAATGGATATTTTTACAGAACGAGGATTACCTGGTTTGTCTATATTCATAGAAAAAATGAGCAGGGGGTTTTAGAGGATGTTTATAATGGTTCTGGTGGAGCGAGTTGCTAACATTTTATCACTTGGATTGCGAGCAATTGCTTTTAATACAATCAAAAGAAAGACGTTTCTTAGTTTTAGATGAACCTGACTGTTGGATTAAACCAGAAATTATTCCTGAATTTGTTCAAGTAATTAATCAGATTAGTGAAAAATTAAAGATTCAAATATTAATGATTTCACACCATGATGAAGTATTGTTAAATGAAATTCCAGATCGATTACTTCTTGAAAAACAAGAAGATGGAACAATAACTTGTAGTTGGACAACAAATAATATTCCAGATTGGAAAGATGGGGAAGAGGGGATTAGAAGTTTATATTTAGAGAATTTTCAATCTCACACTTCCACCTTTATTCCATTAGGTAAAAACAGTTACTTTATTAACAGGTAAAAATGATTTAGGCAAATCAACAATAGTAAATGCTTTAAGAGCAGTGTTTTACGGATTGGGAGATGATACAAATATCAAACATTTTGAAAACGAAACAAAAGTAACGGTTGATTTTGGTGATACTGCACTTTTTTTGGGAAAGAAAATTAAAAGGTAAGCCAAAAGAAGTTTTTACATTAGTTGATTCAACAAGAGATTTTTCACGTCCTTTACATAGAACAGAAAGTGCAAGAGAAGTTCCACTTTGGGTTAAAGAAGAAACGGGTATTGGATTAATTGAAGGTTTTGATATTCAATTAGGACATCAGAAAAAACCTGTGTTTTTATTGGATGAAAGTCCGTCTAAAAAAGCAAAAGTATTATCTATTGGGGATGAATCAAATTATGTTCAACAGATGATAAATTTATCCAAGGAAGATTTAACCTACGCAAAAAAATATTATTAAAAAAAGGGAGAAGAAGATTTAGAGCGTTGGTATAAAACTTTAAGAATTTATGAAAAAAATACGATATTTTTTTAAAGATGGAGAATTAGAAAAAGTTGAAGAAGCTATTAGGAAAAATTGAAGAATTCAACCGTAATAACGAAAAAAATTCAATGAAACACTTCGTTTGTTGGAAAAAAATTAAAAGAAAAACTCTATTAAAAAGAAAAAAATAGACAGTTTCTTAAAAGAGATTGAAAAATAAATTAAATGATGATTTAGAGTTAAAAACATTCGATATTAAAAAAATTATCTAGATGGTTTAATTTGAAAAAACAAACTTAAAAAGAAATGTCTATGGTTGAAGAGAAGAAGATTCATGACAAATTATATTTGGAATTGTTTAAACTACTAAAAACAGCAAATTTTGCCAGAATTAGAAACCGTAAACATTTCATTTAATAAAGTTTCAGTGAAATTATTAATTAATTTATACAAAAATTCTAAAAGCAATTAGAGGTAAAAAGTTCCTGCAAGTATCGACAAGGAAAAGGTTGAGAAAAATAAACAGTGAACATGAGTGTTGTTGAGAAAAAAATATTTTAGATTTATTCTCATTAATTAATAAAACTTCCGAAAAAAATGTTTTTGAAAAACGATATTAAAGAAATACAACAGGAAAGCAAAGAAATTGAAGTAGTATTAAAAATCTTTCAAAAAAATGTCCGCTATGCTTACAAGATATAAAAGCATATTCATTAAAAAATAAAACCACCTTATAAAAAGGTGGTTTTTGTTATATTAATAAAAAGATTATAAAAAAACATTATTTAACGGTATTAACGTCTTCTAGCTCTTAATTCTTTTTAATTCTTGACAAGAAACACAATTATCAAAAACCTAATTTAATTCTCACTTCTGGAACTTCTTCTCCACATTCAACGCAAAAACCATCAAAATCATGAGGAAGTGTTCTACGGTTAGATTGTAAATGATTTTTTTAACGCCTGATCTCTTTCATAAGATTCAATTAAAGAAGAGCAGTCGCCTTCATCTCCTCCACGTTGTGCTAAATCAATAATTGTTGTTTCAAAATTTTCTAAATTTGTTTCGTTTGTTTGTAATTTATCACTCATATTTTTAACTAAAAATAAAGAATACCAAACAGTCGTTTAGTATTCGGCTTTTAATTGAGATAATTTTAACATATTTTTGAAAAAAATCAAGATCTAATTGAAAAAATTTTTAAAATTTAAATATAAGCAAAGTTTTTTTATAAAAAAATAAGGTTAATTGTATATGGCTTTTAAAAATTGATAGAAGATCTAGTTCAAAGTGATATTTTTAATATTTTTTTACAATAATAAATTCGGTGAACTTTCTACTGGAGTGAGTAAACGTTTGTCTGCTGAAGAAAAAGAGTTATTTGATTTAGTTTCTTCAATAAAATCAATAAAAAGAAGGTAAATATGTGAATGAGTGTTCCACTTTCAAGTATAAAAAAATTATAAAGAGAAGATGGAAGGGTGGATATATGATAACCTAACTTATCCAATAACAAACGAACAGATTTATAAAACGATGTTAAAAAAACATTAAACTCTGGTGATAAAGAAATGATTAATTTACTAGCGTTATCTTATCCAGATAGAATGGAGAAGGTTTTTAGTTTACAATGCTGGTAAAGATGAGATGATTACTCCATATACTATCATTTATCATTTTTTTACAGGAATTAAATTTAAATGGTAAATATAAATATCAATCTGCTTCAAAAACATTATACACAAAAAAGAAGAGGTGGAAGAAAAAAAGCCTACACTCAAAAACCTCAAAAAAATAAAAAGAAGAGCAGGAACAAAAAGAAAAAAAATAGTAAAAGAAATTTCAAAAGAGATAGTAAAACACCATTTAGCACAAGAGAGTAAGGAAGACTATCAATCTCAGCAAAAAATATGTTGATATGAAAGAAGAGGTAAAAAAATTTTTTTAAATAAAGTAATCTCAACAAAAAAACAAACTTTTTAAAAAATATTCAAGATTTTAGTGATTTACAAGCACAAAATCAATTGCAGTTGAAAGAAGCTTTTTCAACAACAATGAAGAACATAAAAAAACAAGATTAATTACAAGAGATTTTAATACAGTAGAAATTTATAGAAATATACTTTTTTTCCTGCTTTTTCAGAAATGTCAAAAGACCATAAAAAGATATTCAATTTTTATGGAGATTACAAGATCACGATAAGGAAGTAATTACAGAAGATATTATTAATAACGGGTTCTTTTGGAAAACCTTTAATACGGATAAAAGATTTTTTTCCAGAATGTTATTCATAATACAATGAAATTTGATCCTTATTCCGATGCTAACAATTATCAGTTAATGTTTAACATTATATCTTTATGTTCTGTAAATGAACAAACTTTTTAAAGAAAGATTGTCATTCTTTGAAGATATGAGGGTTAAATTTAAATGGTAAAATTTTTAAGTTATTCTTATTTTGATGAAAATAATAAGCCTAAAAATAAGAACGATTGATTTAAAAAGATTTAAATGATAGAACTGCTAACAAGGAAAATTATAAAGAAAAATTCTTTCGCAGATTTGCTCTTAAGTTTTAATAATGAAATGTGGAATAGAGTTATGAGGGATAAAAATAAGGGAAAAAAACTCTTTCAAATAATAAAATTCCAAAAAGTATTCTAATTAAAGATAAAAAAACACATATAAAAAAATGTGTTTTTTTATTTTTATAAAATAAAGTTTTTATCACTTTAAAATCAATATGTTTTTTTATAATTAAAAAAATAATCACGGTAAGAAAACAATTCAAAAAACAATAATGTTAACCTATCCTTTAGAGATGTATTATCCAGATTATGATTTCAACGTTCCTAAAATGGAAGATCAGATATTGGTGATTAATGAGTATAAAAAAACTATATAGAACATTGTAATAAAAAAAGATATTGAGATTAATGAGAAACATATCTCAGTAACAGCGATGAACTATTTATTAGAAAAAAATTAAAACAACGGGGTTATTTTAAAGGGGTGAGAGATATTTTAAATTTCTTATTTTCAGAAATAAAGACTCCCGATGAGTTATTTATATCATTATTCCCAGATCGTGAGAGTTTTAGTTGCGATGTATAAACAACAATTTATGGATGCTTGTGAATTGGCAACTATGGATTTAAACTGGGAAGAATTTAATTTATCTTGGAAAGAATTAGGGGATATAGAAGAAGTTAAAAAGAGTTTTGAGGGAATTTAATGAAAGTTAATTGGTATCCAGATAAGTGGAATATAATTGAAAAAAATAAACTGTTTGACTTTTTGGAGAAACAGATATTGTAAAAAAATAAAAATTGTTTTTTTCTCCTTCAAATGATACTTTTGGAGGAATTGGTTTTTTTATGATGCTTCTTATGAATCATTAAAATTTGATGAAAAAAACATAGACATAAGCAAGTAGTAGAAGAATATAATCAAAGAAAAAGATTTTTTTATTAAAAGAATTAGAAAATTCTAAACCTCAAGATCAAAAAGACTAAAAAAATACTTATTGATGTTGAGGAGAAGGCGTTTGATTACTGGGAAGCAAAAAAATAATTTTAAAAACCAATTGAAGAAGATATTCCTTCAATATTAAATCAATCTATATGGTTGATTGATGAAAAAAAGAAAGAATATTTAAGGAAGCCTTCTCATATTTGCTGGAATATGACAGAACATATTATTCTCCTTAACATTTCCAGATAGAAAGATGGAAGATAATCCGTTAAATATAAGCGAAAGTTATATTTGGTTAACAAGAGTAGAAAGATTTTTTTATCAAAAGAAGATCAGGAATTTTTTTAATAAAAAAATAAAAAAATCAATCAAACCGTTAAGTGTAAATATAGAACAGACATTTATTCCATTTTTATTATCTGAAAGACATGAGAGAGCTTTTAAAAAGAGAGAGTAAGAAAGGAATTGAAAGAACTTCAAATGGAGATATTTTAAATAAAGATAAAGAGGAAATAGATGTCTTTGAACGTCCAGATCTTATATATGCGGATGGTAATGGAACTTTGGAAGAATTAATCAATGATTTTAAAAGTAAAAAAATTAAACAATATAATACAAATTATGAAAACGATATAAAAAAATTTTTTTAAAAGCGACAACAAAACAAGTATAGATGATATTTTTTTCCTCAATACCTAAATCTCCTTATGTTGTATTACAGGCAAAAATTATTTAATTCATTACAAAATGGAAATGAAGGCTTTCAAAAGTGCTGTGTTAGAAGAATTAAAGTTTTATATAAAAGAAAGAGAGCTTAGACAAAAAGTTAAAAGAAGTGCTATTCAAGCAGAAATTATAGAGGAAGAAAGTGTATTTAAAAAAACTTCTTTTTATTTCTTGGCAGGTAAAAAAACAAAATAGAAGAAGGAGAAGTTAGAAATAGAAAAAAATTAATAAATCAAAAACTATTTGAAAAAAAGATGGAATAACCTTTATAAGTGAAGATGAATATGAAGATTTACTTCCTTTTTTTATGAAGATGATTTTGATGATAAAAACAAGATTTGGTTTTTATTATTAAAGATAAGTTTGGTTATCAATTTGATAGAAAAAAAGCAATTGAAAAGGTTTTAAAAAAACAAAACAACAAATAAAAAAATAAATTTGCAAAATTGAGCCAAAAAGCTGAAAAAATGATGTCAATAATAAAAATTTAAAAAAACTTAGTTAAAGATAAAAAAATTGATCTTGGTTTTAATAATGACTTATCGAATAAAGTAGCTTCTATGGAACTAAAAAGAAGACCATATTGAAAAATTTAAGAAAGGAAATAATACAAAAAGAATTAAAAAAATGGAACAAAGTTTGAGAAAAAAACTTATAAATTTTAATTTTTTTAAATATTTTTTTAAAAAAGCCTTTTACAACAAGGCTTTTTATTTTTATATTTTCACTCAATTAAATAAAAAAACACTTATTATGAAAGACAGTAAAAAAACAATGAAATTCACCAAAGAGTTATTGTTGGTTTAGATATTGGACACTCAAAAAGTAAAAATGGGTTTTACATTTAGCGATGAGCCAGAAAAAAACGACATCATATTCTTTTCCCAACAGTAACAATGGGGTATTTTGAAGCTTCGAATGACGAAACGAGAGAGAAAAACTTACAAGATACTGTTTTTACATCCTAATGGTAAAAAAATACTTGTTTGGAGATTCTGCATACGCTCAAACTAAAAAAATGATACATTCGTTGGTTTAGAGGATGATTGGATTGAGAGTCCAGAGCATGATGTGTTAATTCTTGGAGCTTGGAAGAAATTACAAGATAATTTGGCAGAATTAAAAGCAAATCCAAAAGAGTTTATTTTCGGTTTAGGTTTACCTGCTCAATTCTTTTGTAAGACAGAGAGAGCCTTTAAAAAGATCGCTTTTACTGCTTTAATTACTCCATTATTAAAAAGAAGGGCAAAAAGTATATTTTACAATTAAATCTCAATCTGAATTGCCTTTAAACTGTTTAGCATTAACAGAGGAAGGTTTTTTATCTACTGACTATGATTTAGGCAAAGAAGGGTGGGGTGTTATTGATGTAGGTCATGGAACAACTGATTTTGCACTATTTTTTGAACAACAATTTTTACACGCACACTCTGCAAGTTGTGGTGGTGGTAAAATTGTTCATGAGAAAAGTAAAAGAAGACTTAACCAACATAATTCCAGTTGGGGTTAATGGAGTAGTAGAAAAAAAGTTGTTGAGAAAAAACCATTCTTACATAAGCAAACAGTGTCAGATTTCTCTTCTTATGTGGATGAAGCAGCGTTAAAATTACAAGAATTAGTAATAGAAAACGCTAAAAAAGTATTTAAACTACATAATCCTTTATTAAGCGGCATTTTAGTTGTAGGTGGTGGTAGAGATTTAGTGTTTAACGCTTTAAAAGAGAGTGGTTTTACTGTTAAAAAAATTACCTAAAAATCGATAGTCGTTTAGTAATTATGGAGTCTTTAATTCGTGCAGGATTATTTTTAGCACACACAGGTAAATACAAAAACTCAAAAATAACGTTTATTCAATTGAAGCTGTGAAAACCGCTAAATAAGGAAGATAGTTATGTGGAATAAAGCGTTAAGTTTTAATCTTCTAACTCATTGTAACGTTGATAAGCAAGTTCATGCTAAACTTTTTATTATGCAAAAACTTGGAGTTTTGCAGGAGTATTTAATAACTCTTATAGAGAAAGACATTAAAGATAAAAAGTCCTGTTTTAAAAAGATAGTTTTTGTGCTTCTTTGGTTTTGAATGAACTTGGCTATTGCTATGATTTTAATAATGAAAACCTTTCTTCCTTTGAGGAAGAAGCTAAAATTTTAAAAGAAAAAAATCTAAGTAAAAGAAATCAATTATTTGAAAAAAATAAAAAGAAAACCCATCGGATTTCGAAAAATATAACTAAAAAAATAATGATTTACAACAAAAAGAACGAGAAATAAACGATAAAGAAAAATATCGAGGGTTTCCGAAGAAGAAAAAAATCGCTTCAAAAAAACCAAGAAGATTTAAACGAAAAGATTAAAAAAATGAATCAGGAACTAGAGGAAAAATAGTTCAAACAAAAAAATTTTCTACAAGCATTAGTTTAAAAACTTAACTACTAAAATAAGCATTTGTTTGGAAAAACAGACAAATGCTTATTTTTTTATACAATTAAGTTAAAAAAACATTAAAAACCCTGACTGTGATTTGTTTTATTTTTAAAAAAACATACGTTTACAGTAGATTAAATAAAAAAATAAAAAAGGTAAAAACATAATGGAAAAAAACAAATTAATCGTAAAGAATTAGCAGATGCAGTAGCAAAAGAATTCGTAGATCTTAAGAAAAAAAGATGTTGAAGGTATTGTAACTGCTGTTTTCGAAGAGATTAAAAAGAAATTTAGCGGAAGGTAAAAATGTTCAAATTAATGCGTTTGGAACATTCCGTGTTTCTCAACGTAAACAACGTAATGGAGTAAACCCTCAAACTAAAGAGAAAAATGGTTCATCCTGCTCATAAAACAGTTACATTAAAAAGTTACCAAGGCATTAAAAAGAAGCTGTAAACTAATTTTTAAATTAAATTGTTCAGCTTAGACTGCTTAAAATCACAAATATTTGTGAGAGATAAGAGATTGATTTGTTTCAATCTCTTATTTTTTTGTAGCTTTTAATCTTCTTGTGAGTTAATATATTTAATATAAGTATTAAAAAGGAGTGAATATGGCTTATCTTAAATTTTTAAAGAATAAACAATGTAATAGAACAAATGAAATAAACATTTTAAAAAAACAAAATATGGCGTAACAAAAAAATGCCTGCTGTAATTTTTTTCCTATTATAACAAAATGAAAATTTATCAGTTTATGAAATAATTACAGAACAAGAAGATAAACTGCATGAATATTTTGATAAAAAAATGAATCGGTTCAGGAAATTACGCAAGAACAGATTGACAAATGGATGGATTTAAGTTATTATCAAACGTTAGAGAACGGTGAACTTACTCAAAGTTTAATGAAAAGAAAAATAATTATGATGAAAAAAACTTCTTATTACAAAAACTTACTCCCTTACATGGGAAACAAGGCAGATAATTTATCTTTTATTGACTCTGTATTAAATAGTATTGTTAAAAAAAGATAAAGAATTACAAAAATAAAAATTATTAAATTTGCTGATTTATTTTCTGGCAGTGGAGTTGTATCTAGGTTGGCAAAAAGTAAAGGTTATTCAGTTTTTTTGCTAATGATTTGGAGTTATATGCAAAAATCGTTACAGAAGTTCCTATTCGTTATTACGAGGAACAAGTAGAAAGAATTTTTGGTTTTGTAGCAGATAAACTCAAAAATTAAAAAAAGGTGAAAGCAATTATTTGTCAGTTATTGAGTGTCTAAATAGTTTAAAAAAGTAAAATATTCGAAAAACCAATACTTTACACAGAGTTTTTGCTCCTAATAAAAGGGAAGATGAAGGGTATAACCGCTTTTATTATTCTCCTGAAAATGCTATGAAAATTGATGCAATTATTGAGGTTATTTTTAATGTAAAAATATTCTCAAAAGAAGCAAGGGAAATTATTTTAGCTTCTTTAGTGGTAGAAATGTTAAAAGTAGTAAATAATAAAGATAATTTAACAAGAAGTTTTAGCAGTAAATTAGTGTAACTGAAAAAAACAAAAAGTTTATTCAGAATTAGAATTAACTCCTATTGTTTTTATGTCGAAAAAGAGATTGAGGCTTTAAATAAAGATCTGTTGACTTATGAATATTTATGTGAAGCTCATCAAGGCTACGCTGAAAAATGTGTTGAGAAACTATAAAGAAGGAGAAAGATTTGATTTTGTTTATTTAGATCCTCCTTACAACCAACAACAGTATGGTAATAACTACAGTTTATTAATCTCAGCCTGTAAAAATGACAAGGAAGAAGTTGATGAAAGTAAAAAAATTTATTAGTCGTAATGATATTAATGAATCTTATTTTTGTAAAAACAAAACGTAGTGGTAAAAAAATTAGCTCAAATCTCACTAGAAAAGACATTAGAGACGATTAATAGTAAATATATCATATATTCCTACACTCCAAATAGTGTATTAACGATTTCAGAAATCCTAGAAACATTTTTCAGAGAATGGTAATAATCACATTCAAATTTTATTTGAAGAAAGTGATGAAGTGTCTTCTCTTAAAAAAATCAAAAATAATACAATTGAACACTGTTTATTTGTTATTCAAAAGAATAAGAGACAATATTCAAATGAAATAGAAGCTTTGTTGAACGAAATGAAATCAAAGAGTATTGTTCCTGAAAATGAGGATTTCAAAAATAAGACAATCTTTCTTAGATGTATTTTCATTAACAAAAGAAAAAGATTGGAGATTATTCACCAATTCCATTCAAAATAAATATCGAATTTATCATGGGAATAAGTTTATATTTGAAGTTAATTTTGACTTAATGGTTTTTAATTGATATTGATACAAATTTAAATGCCGAAGAAAAAGAATTAATTAACAAATATTTGCTTGAAGAAAGTGAAGTGGATGAAATTATTCGATTAGAAAAAGAGCGTGAAGATAATGAATTTGTGGAAACAATTAAAAAAACAACACAAACAATTAAAAAGAACTCGAAGTAAAACCAGAAGAGATAAAAGAAGAGGATTTACCTAAAGGTTTTGGAGAATATAAAGAAAAAGTTTGAACAAAAAAACAAATTAAAAACTGAAACCTCAGGGGAAGATGAAGATTTAACTTCTTCTAGTAAACTTTTAATTCAAGCTCAAAAAGAAAGAGAAGCCAAGTTAGAAAAAGAGAAAGATAAAGATATGGAAGATTTGTTAGGTAGTTTAGAAAAAGCAGTGAAAAAAATAACACTGACAATCAATCTTTAAGAGAAGGGTTATTAGCTTTACTCGGTAGTGGAGTTAAATAAAAACAAAAAGCGACTTAAATGTCGCTTTTTATTTAAATAGTTAATTTATTATCAGTATTTTTTTCTATCTTCTATTTCAATCATTTCATTAATTCGTTTTTTTATAGAATTATCTTCAATTTTTATATTCAGTATCATAAAAACTTATCTTTTTATATCTCCTGTAAAAACTTCTTCTACAACATACCAATTATTATTTAATATATTTGAAACAACAGGAGTAATATTGATTAAAGGAATGTTTAAATTTTTAAATTTAAAAATTAAACAAACCACCTTCTCCATCACAAGGGCTAAAAATACCACCCATGACATTTTTAAATTTAATTTCACAATTTTTTTAAAAATTTATCATATCTATTGTTTTAGATTGATAGAATTTTTGAAAGCCCACCTGTTTGTATAGTGTTGATGGTAATTATGTCTTTTAATGGCATTTTTTTACACAAATGCCAAAAAGAATTTTTTTGCTTCGGTGATTTCCCAAAAATTGTTTGTGCAATTTTTCAATAAACTCTTCATTATTTTTTTCTTAAATAACTTTGTTTTTCTAAATCAGATAACACTTCATAAGTGAGTCCAAAGTTTTGTTCTAACATTAATTGAAAGCCACTTTTTTTCTTCCTCTAATTTTTGGCAAATCGTTTTTCAATAATATTTTTACGATCATTATTATTACATTTATCCGATAAGAGTTTTTTTCTAATTCAAATAAATAAGAATTTAAATAATAAAAATCATCAACCATTTCTCCAAGAGAATGTATGTATAAGGTTGTTTTATATTGTGTGTTGAGAATTTCCTCTATAATTTTAGTATTATCATCAACTAAATGTATAAGAGGTTTTATATTTTCTTCTTTTTATATTATTAAGTAAATCATCATTAATATTCAATTCTTTTTGAAAATAAAGTTTTATCTTCATTAGAAAGAGTGTTGTAAAAAGCCTTTAATGAATTTAAATATTTTGTTTTTATATCTGATTTATTAGAATTAATTTTATCAATCTCTTTATTTATTGCTAAATGAGAAATTTGATTAATATCTTCAAGAGTAGGAGAGTTAAGTTCGGTTAATTTATTAAAAACTGACTGTTGAATATTTGCTAATTTTTCTAGAATTAATATTGTAAAAACTATCCTGTGTTGCTTGTATTTCATTAATCAATGAAAAAAACTACTTCGTTATCATTAATATTTTTGTAGATAAATGTTTTCATTGTTATCTAGAAAAAAACTTAATAAAATTTTTTTGGTTAATGGAGTTGAGGAAAATTGTTGAGAAAAAGTTAAATCATTTTCTAAATCAAAAAAATTTTCTCTTGTTTAATATCTTTATCTATCATAATAAAAACACAAAATTGTTATTAGTATTTATATTTTTAAATAATAATTAAAACTCAAAAATCTGAAACTTGATTTTTAAACATATATATATTAAATTTCTTTTTATAGGATAAAAGTTTTTCACTCATATAACGTTGGTAAAAATGAAAAAAATAAAAAGATCTAATGGTAAAAAAAGCAATCGCTTTAACTCTTTGTTTGTTAGGTGTTGGCTCTGTTAGTTTTATAGGGATTAATAAAATTATGAAAGCAAATATCGTTGAACAAGTTAAAAAAAGAGGAGATTTTGCCTAATAATCAGGAAGAAAGTAAAGAAATAGTTGCTAAAAAGACGATGATTTTACTAATAATTCAATTAATACTAATAATTGGGAAGAAGAGGCAACTAAGTTAGTTCAAACACAAGAGGAAAGTAAACAAAAAAAGAGTTTGAAGAACAAAAAGAAAAATACTGCTCAAATTAAAAAAACTTAAAACAAGATTTAAGTGATTTAGAGAAAGATAACTCATTAACAAAAACAAGAAAAAGGAAGAGAAGGCTAAGTTAATTAATGAGCAAATTGAAGCGATCAATAAAAAAATTTTCAAGAAAGACAAAAAGAGTTTGAAGAAAAAAGGAAATTAGTCCAATTACAAGAGCAAAAAGTTAAAACAGGCTATTGAAGAGCAAGAAGCTAAATTAAAGCAAATTAAAGAAGAACAAGAGAAAAAGAAGCAGAATTAAAAACAAAAACATGAAGAAGAGTTGAGAGAGCTTGAAAAAAACAAAAGAAAGTTTATTTTCTCTTGAAAATAAAAAGAAGAAAAATAAATCAGAAGATGTTGAAGATTTAGCGAAAGGTATTAAAGACATTGACTTTAATAATTTAATAGAAACTTCAAAAGAAGAAAAAGCAGATAAAAACAGAAAAATGTTTTAATTGAAAAAGCAAGACAACGTTGAAGAAACATTGACTGAAAAACAATGATTTAAAAACAGAAGAGCATTAAATTCTACTACAATAAAAACAAGTGAAAAACAGAATGGTTGCCTTTTAACAATTTATAAAAATAGCCATAAATATAATAAATATGGAACTTGGTTAGAGGTTAAAATGAGAAATAGGATATGATTAAGAGACGGATTGAAGACTCATTATCTTTTTCAATTAATAAAAAAATAATAAAGATGAACTTGTGATTATAGTTTTAAACGAAGCAATAGTTGAATTATTAAATCAAAAGGGAGAAATTATTAAAAATAGGATTGAATGAAGATAAAAGAAATTGAAAATAAGAGGAGTATTGGAAGAGGAATTAATTCAATACACATTACCTTATCAAGATAACATCGAAAAAAATTAATTAACCGTTTCTCGATTAAGCATATTTTATTTGGTTCTGTTGAAAAAAATGCAGCAAAACTTATTAAAAGAAAAAAATCAATATAATTTATGAGGGATTATTTAAGTTATAATGATAATTTAAAAAAATTTAAAAAATAAAAACCACAGATTTTGCTGTGGTTTTTATTTTTTTAATAACGTTTGTTATGTAAATTATGATTTTTAATAGGTTGTTTTTGTTTTTATTTCAAAAATATACTCTGGTTTTATCTCAATTAATCGACTAACTAATGAAACTCCTTCCTTTATATCTTTATTAAAAATAATTAGATATTTGATTTTTCTAATGAAATGCTTTTTGGGAATACAATATCGTCTTTTGTATAAGATAATTTGAGATTTTTAAAAATAATTTCCACATTTTCTGGGGTAAAGAATTTTTATATTTTTCTTCCATTTGTAAAGTAGAATTCTGTAAACCATCTATAATATCAACCAAATGTCCGTAACTATTTAAAAATATTTGAAGCTGTAACATCTCCAACTCCTTTCACTCCTATAATATTGTCGCTAACGTCTCCTTTAATAGCTAACAAATCTGCTACTAAGTGTGGGTAAACTCCTAATTTGTTTTTAACTTCTTCAAATGTTTTTATAGTTGTTAAATTGAAAAAGTCCTTGTGATTTTTGAACTTTAGTTAAAAAAATGAACTAAATTCTCATCAAACATTACTTGTAATAAGTCTTTATCTTTTGAATAGATTAAAGTTTTTGTTATTGAGAGTATTATTGCTAACAATTGTAGCTATAACGTCATCTGCCTCATAGATAGATGATTGGAAATAAATTTCTCCTAAATGAGAAAGAAATTTTGGTAAAAGTTCTAACTGTTTTTTTCCAATCTTTCTTCTTTTTCAACTCTATTTGTTTTATAATTTGGATCGATTTCTTTTCGAAAAATTTTTTTTCACTAGTAGCAGGATCTAAAAGCATGTATAAAAAAATGGTATTTGGTAACATTTTTTTCTTAACTCATAAATTTGTTGAAGATAATGTCTTAATGTTGAAGTATAGATTTGCTCTCCATTAACCTTCTTCATAATAACTTTACTTTTTACCTTCTTCTTCCATTTTTATAACCATGATAAAAGAGTATTAAGTAAAGAGCTACTATCAATAATTAAATAATCGTATTGTTCCATAAAAATTATTTATAAATTCTAATGCTATTATTAGTTTAATATAAAACCTTAGACAAAAACAGAGAAAAATAGGGTATAATTCAATCAAATAATTTTAAAAATATTGGAGTTTTTTTAAAAATGAAGAAAGTATCTTGTGGCATTTTATTAATTAATAATAAAAAAACAATTGTTTCTAGAAGAAATTACTCCTTCTCCTTCAAATGGATGGGCAAGAAATAAAATGGATATTCCTAAAGGAGGGAAAAGAGGATAGCGATAAAAAGCTTTTTAGAGGCTGCATTAAGGGAGTTAAAAGAGGAATCTAATTTACAGTTATTGGATGAAGATATTAAAGAAATAATCGATTTAGGATTGTTTAAATATAATAAACAAAAGGATTTATATTTATTTCTTTTCTATGATAAAAACAATAAAGTATTTAAACGATAAATATATTTTCGAAAAATTGTTTCTGTGCATCAACTTATATAGATAAAAAAATGGTAAAGAATACAGAGAAGTGAAAAATTTCTTTTTATTTAATCTTAATGAGGTTTTTAAGCAGTCAGAAAAAAATTATTAATGGTGAAGATAAAAGTAAAAATATTCTTAAATAAATCGTTAGCAAAATTTATTAAAGTTAATTGAAAATAAAATTTATCAATGTTTAAAAATAAAAATAGGCATAATTGCCTATTTTTTTATTCAATAATTATTAGGTAATAAAAAAATAAGAAAAAAATTTTATTTAAAAATAAATTAGAGTATTATATATTTTAATAATTATAAGATTATGGATTTTTATAGAAAATTTAAAAAAACTTGTTTTGTAGATGAAGATCAAAAAACAACAAGGTGGAGTATTAAACAAGCCAAATCTTTTTGAAATAATGGAAAAAAATACAAAGTGGAAGATAAAGTTGAAGCAGAGTATTTAAGTGAATTGCTACAGAAAAAAACAAAATTTAGAAAAAAAGAAAGAGAAAAGAATAAAGCAGGAAATTAAGGATAGTATCACTTTTAGAAGAACGTAAAAAAATAGAAGAAGAAATTAAAAAGAAGATCCTTTTAAGATTTCAAATTCTAAATTTATTGACTACATAAAAACCCATCATAAAGAATTTAAATATACATTTGCAAAATGAAGTAAAAAAACCGCTTTTTCATATAAAAAAATAAAGGTCCTGCAAACCAATGGACTAATGATTGTAATGGTTTTGTGTATCAGTTTTTTAAAGAATGTTACAAAGAAGGAAAAAACAAAGACAACAAAAAAACGAATATAATGACTTTTTAATACCTCAAGCAATGAAGAGAAATTAGGGGCTATTGGTGCTGCTGGGCAACTATCATTTCTTTAAAAAAATTGCAAAAGAAAATGGAATTGATTCTGTAATTGGTGGGAAAAAACATTCTAAAAAGCGTTAAAAAAATGGGGAAATACAAGATGGCACTCTATTAAGTTTTACCACTAAAAGAGGGAGAAATATAGGAAGATATGAAGGAATAGGACATGTTGCTGTTGCGGTTAAAGATAACAACGGTAAAATGTATATTTATGAATTTGCAGGAAGTAAAGCAAAGCCTAATTTTAGAATAACAGAAGCAGAGCGTTGGATAAAAACATCATTATGGTAAAGAGAATTTTACTGCAACTCCAATGTTTCCAAAAGCACAATTAGAGTATGAAAAACATATGAGAATAAATTGGTTTCCAGAATGGAAAGTGAGATTGAGAGAAAAGCTGATAAAGAATTAATAACTCAAATTAATGATATAGATAAAGAGATTGCAAAGATACAGAATAAAAGAAATAAACTCAGAAGAAATTTATGAAAAATTAATTTTGGCTAAAATGGAACAAAGAGAAGGTCTAAGATTAGATAATAATTTAAACAATGATAATAATGAACAAAACATGGTTATAAATACAAATCAGCAGGAAAATATTGTTAATAGAAGTTATTATAACTCTTAAAAGTTTAATATAAAAAAAGCAACTAATTAATTAGTTGCTTTTTATTTTATTTAATTAAAAACTGTTATTAGTTTGTTGCATCAGTAGCAGTTTCAGTGCGATAGCCTTGAACATTTAATTCTACACGGCGATCAGGTGCTAAACAAGCAATTAAAAGCTTTACGACCTTTTACGTTATCACAAGCAGAACCAACGGTAGAATTAGCTTTACCGTAACCAACTGCTACAACACTGTTAGCATCTACACACGACTCACAACGTAATTAGCAACGCTTTCTGCACGTTGTTGAGAAAGTTTCATATTTGGCATATCTTTACCAATACGGTCTGTATAACCAGATATTTTAACTTGTGGTTGTTGAACAGTTTGAATTTCTGCTACAACATTATCTAAACTTTGAGTTGCTTCTGGACGTAAGTTATATTTACCAAAATCAAACATTACATCAGAATTAAAGCTGAATGTTTTATTTACTACTTCTTTTTGGTTCAACTGGTGTGATTACAGGAGCACTACCAAAACGATAGCTTAAACCAACTGAAACAGAGTGGATGTCAGGACTGTATTCAGTTCCTTGATAGTTATAGCCACCTTTTTTGATTGCTTTATCTAAGTTACCAACTTTATTGATAAATTGATATTCAACACGAGCTGCTAAATTGTCAGTTAAAGAATATTCTAAACCACCACCTAAGATTAATGAAGGTTTATAATGATGTGCTTTCAAACGACTATCATGTGCAACAGTAGGTTGAATGTAGTAGTCGTTACGAATTAATGCCAAACCAACTTTACTGTAAACATCTAAATTAGGTAATACAGTGTAGCTTGGTTTTAACGCAAAATTCACACCATGAGCAGTATGTTTAGCAGCACGAGTTTCTTTACCATCAAATTTTACATTACCACGAACACGTCCATAGTAATCATAACCAACTTCTCCTGCTAAACCAAAGTTGCCAGCATTTAAGAATTGATAACCACCATAAACTCCATAAGTAACAGAGTTGCGATTTATTCCATAACCTTGCCCGTCATTCCAAGTTTCATTGGTGGGAGCACTTTTTGAATTAAATTGTGTTAAACCATCACGAACAGTTGCCCATCCTGCTTTTGCTCCAACATAAGCTTCACCTGTTTGTGGAGCAGCATTAGCGATAGAGCTTAATGCCATTAAAGTTGATAATGCGATTAATTTTTAATTTCATTTTTATCCTTTCTTTAAAAGTTTTGTTCTATTGCTATTTTGTATCATTTTTTTATCCTTTGTCAAACACCTGAGTGGTTAAAAACGATCAATTGCTCAAAAAAATATACAAAAATCATTAAAAAAACAAACATTTCTTACTAAAAAAACTTTATATGGAGTGTTTTTTTACATACAAAAATGATTGAAAAACAAAAAAATAAAAAAATCTTTTTCAATTGACAATACCGAGGTTTATATGATAATATAGTGGCTATAAAAATTCAATTAACTTTGTTCTTATGTAAAGTTATGGAGTTTTATTGGTTTATAATTGAAATAGTGGAATGAGTATTAAGAATTATGAGTAAAGAACAAGATTATTTAAGAATTGATGAGTTAAGAAACGTTATTAACAGATTAAATACAGGTATTATGTGTATGATAATCCAAGTTTGCCAGATATTGAATACGATAAATTAAGAAGAGAGTTGGTAAAAGTTAGAGGAACAATATCCTGAAAAACACTCTCCAAATTCTCCAACCTTAAAAAGTAGGGGGAGAGGTGTTGGATAAGTTTGAAAAAGAAAAACACTTATATCCAATGCTGTCTCTTCAGGACGCTTTTTGAAGAAGAAGAAATTGAACAGTTTGAAAGATTAAATGAAAAAAGAGCTTAACCAAAGTAATTTAGAATTTGCTTGCGAGCCTAAATTTGATGGTTTAGCGATGTGTTTAATTTATGAGAATGGTATTTTTAACGAAAGGAATTACTCGTGGAGATGGTATTCAAGGGAAAAATGTTACTAATAATGTGAGAACTATTAAAAATATTCCATTAGACATTACTCAAAAACTGTTTAGATAAAGGTATTCCAGTTCCTACTTTGTTAGAGGTTAGAGGTGAAGTGGTAATGTTAAGAAAAAGATTTTGAAGCTTTAAATGAAAAACAAAGAGAAAAATCAAAAACATTTGCCAATCCTAGAAAATGCTGCCGCAGGTTCTATTAGAACAATTGGATAGTAAAAATTACTGCTGAACGTAAATTGACATTTTTTTGCTTTATGCTCTTGGAATTGAAGAAGGAATTGATTTAGAACAAAACGGACGTAAACATTCTCAAAATATGGAGTTTCTTCATTCTATTGGTTTTTCCAGTATCTCCTTATAATAAAGTGGTTTATGGTAAAGAGGGGTTGTTAGAATATTTTTAAAGAAATTGAAAAGATTAGAGACGACTTACCATTTGACATTGATGGGGTTGTTTATAAGGTAAATGACATTAATCTTCAGAAAAAATGGGATTTACTGATAGAACTCCACGTTGGGCTAAAGCTCATAAATATCCTGCACAAGAGCAATTAACTGAATTATTGGATATTGGAAATTCAAGTTGGTAGAACGGGAGCTTTTAACACCTGTTTGCAAGATTAAAACCAGTTCAAGTTGGTGGGGGTTGAAATCGCTAACGCTACACTACATAATGCAGGTGAAATTGAGCGTAAGGATATTAAAAATAGGAGATATTGTAATTGTAAGAAGAGCAGGTGATGTCATCCCAGAGGTAGTTGCTCCAGTAGTTTCTGAGAGAAAAGGTAGAAATTTAAAATCTTTCGTTATGCCTACCAACTGTCCTTGTTGTGGTTCATTAGTGGTAAAAACCAGAAGGCGAAGCTATTGCACGTTGTTCAGGAGGGTTGGTTTGTTCTCAACAATTAAAAGGGCAATTAGAACACTTTGTTTCTCGAAAAAGCTATGAACATCCAAAAATTTAGGTGAAGCAATCATTGAAAAAAATGGTTGATATGGAAATTATTAAAAATCCTGCTGACTTGTATGATTTAACAATGGAAGATTTATTAAAAAAATAGATTTAATTCAAGAGAAAAATGGCGACAAAAAATCTTAAACAATATTGAAAAATCAAAAAGAAAGAAATGTTCAACAATTTGTTTATGGATTGGGTATTAGACAGGTGGGAGAGGGAACTTCAAAAGATCTATTAAAACACTTTGGTAATTTAGAAGCCTTACGACATGCAACTAAAGAGGAAGTTTTAAAAATCAAAGGAGTTGGAGAAGCTACTGCTGATGAAGTTGTTGCTTTCTTTCAAAAATCCTAAAAAAACGAAAGTATTATTGAAAGACTACAAGCTAAAGGGGTTGGTTTTAGAATCATATTGTTTCAAATGTTGCAAATATTTTAGAAGGTAAAACTTTCGTCATTACAGGTTCGTTCTCTGTTTCAAGAGATGAAATTAAAAAAGAGATTGAGGAACTAGGTGGAAAAAGTGTCTGGCTCAGTTTCAAAGAAAACAGATTTTGTTTTAGCAGGTAATGAAGCAGGAAGTAAACTAACAAAAGCACAAGAGTTAAATGTTCCAATTTTACAAAACGAAGAAGTTTTTGAGTTTATTCAAGAGAAAAACAACAATTAAACATTCAAGAAGTTAAACAAAAAGTAAATGAAAGTTTATCAGAGGAAGAACAATCCGTAAATAAAACGCTAAAAATGTAAGAATAAAAAAAGAACTGTTAATAACAGTTCTTTTTTTATTGACGAAAATAATCTTTTTGTGATAAACTCATTATTAAATCAATTTTAATTTTAGAGGTATAACATTTGAAATTATTAAATAGTGTAAAAAGAAATTCTGTTTTTATTGTAGATATTTTGGATTTTGTTTTTGAAAAACATAAAACATACTTTTTATTTCAAACTAGTAATGTTAATGTTGTTATTGTTAGGGTTTATCATTAACAAACAATTCATTTTTCCAAATAATTATGATTTCTATTATAATGATTTCGGTGTTTTAAAATAATTAAAAAAATAAGTTTTTATCGTTTTTAATGGAAACAAAAAAGTAGTAAAAACTACTCTTAACAGAAAGAAAATTTTGATAAAAAAACGTTGATTTTATTGTCAAAAACTAAAGTAGTTGTAAAACAACTATAGTAAAACTTTCTAAAAATTAGAAAATAATTTAAAAAAATATCAGTGAGGAAAAAAATAATGTCAAAAATTATAGGTATCGACTTAGGAACAACAAACTCTTGCGTTTCAATCTTTGAAGGTGAGAAGACAAAAATTATTGAAAATAACAACGGTAGTAGAACAACTCCTTCTGTTGTAGCTTATAAAGATAAAGAGGTTTTAGTTGGAGAAACTGCTAAACGACAAGCAGTAACAAATCCAAAAAAACACTTTATTTGCAATCAAACGTTTAATTGGACGTAAATTTGAAGATGAAGAAGTCCAAAAAGAATTAAAATCATCTCCATTTGAAATTATTAAACATACAAACGGAGATGCTTGGGTTCGAATTAATGGTGAAGACATTTCTCCACAACAGGTTTCAGCAGAAATATTAAAATATTTGAAAAAAACTGCTGAAGATTATTTAGGTGAACCAGTAACTCGTGCGGTAATTACTGTTCCTGCTTATTTTGATGATGCTCAAAGACAAAGCTACTAAAGATGCAGGTAAATTAGCAGGATTAGAAGTTGAACGAATTATTAATGAACCAACATCTGCAGCATTAGCTTATGGTGAAGATAAAGAAAAAACAGGTAAAATTGCTGTTTATGACTTAGGGTGGTGGAACGTTTGATGTGTCTATTATTGAAATAGATGAAGACAATGAGGATAAGACTATTGAGGTTTTATCAACAAATGGTGATACTAAATTAGGTGGGGAAGATTTCGACAATGTTTTAATTAATTACGTTGTAGAAGAATTTAAAAAGAGAACAGGAATTGATCTATTTAATGATTCAATGGCAAAACAACGTGTTAAAGAGGCTTGTGAAAAGGCTAAGATTGAATTATCCAACACTTTAGAAACAGATATTAATTTACCATATATTACTGCCGATGCGACAGGACCTAAACATTTAATGGTAAAAATTACTCGTGCTAAATTTGAAAGTTTAGTTGGAAATTTGGTTGAACGTTCAATTATACCGTGTAAAAAAGCATTCGAAGATGCAGGTTTAAAAACAGAAGAAATTGACGAGGTAATTTTAGTTGGTGGTATGACTCGTATGCCATTGGTTCAACAAAAAGTAGCAGAATTTTTTGGTAAAGAGCCTAGAAAAGACATTAATCCTGACGAAGCTGTTTCTATTGGTGCTGCAATTCAAGGTTCAGTATTAAGTGGACATAAAACAGATTTATTGTTATTAGATGTAACGCCTTTATCATTAGGATTAGAGTTGAAAGACGGTGAAATGTCTGTATTAATTAAACGTAATACTGCTATTCCAACAAAAAGCTTCACAGGTATTTACAACTGCGGAAGATAATCAAGATACTGTAACAATTTCAATTTTCCAAGGTGAGCGTTCTCTTGCTAAATACAATAAATTGTTAGATCGTTTTTGATTTAACAGGAATTCCTGCTATGAGACGTGGAGAGGCAAAAATTGACGTAACTTTTTGATATTAATGTTGATGGTATTTTTAAAAAGTAACTGCTTCTGAAGCTTCTACTGGTAGAAAATCAGAATTAACCGTAAAATCAAGTTCTGGATTGTCTGATGAAGAGATCCAAAAATATTATAAGAGATGGTGAATTAAATAAAGCACAAGACGAAGAACGTGTAAAATTAATTCAAGAAAAAATCATATTGAATATGTATTGCATGAATTATTTAGAGATAATAAAGAAAGTATGTATTCAAATGAGGTTCAAGCTGCTGTTAAAGAATTAAGAGCAGAATTATCTAACGGTGATGATTTAACTCAACTTTCTCAAAAAAATATGAAAAAGTTAGACAATTGGTTGCAGAGGAAGATCAAAAAACGCCATGCGGAAGAGCAAACAAAAGCAAAAACTGAAGAAAACGCAGAAAAAAACGGAAGAAAAAGTTGAACAAGCAGAAGTGGAAGATGCGAGCTTTGAAGAGGTTAAAGAAGATAAATAATAACCGTTAACTTTTGATATTTAAAAAAAGAATGTAGATTTTTTTATATCTTTTAAGATAAAATGACTACATTCTAATTATTAATAATTATGATAAAAATATACTAGAAGAACATTTATCTGCTTGGCAGTATATCTTTTTAAACGAAGAATTGTTTGCAATTAAATTAACAACAGTTTTTACCGTTGGATTTTTAACTTTTATTATTATTTGTGGAATTTTTGCTTTTTATTGAAGTTAAAAATAAAAAGATTATACAAACAAATTTAAAATGGATTACTCTAGCAATCTCAATAACTTTAACGATATTTATTAGTGCATTGTCTTTAAAAGCATTTAGCAGAAAAAGAAAACTTTTGGACAACAAAAAAGAAATTATTAAAGAGGAACTTCACTGTAATATGTATTTGGTAAAAAACTTGATGAAGTTAAAAATCTTGAGAAAATAGAAAAATGTTTTTAATTTAAAACAGAAAATATTTTGCAAAAGATTTGAAACAGTCTTATAATAATTAAACTTTATAGATTAACAGTTAAAGTTAATAATTTATATACTGTATTAAAGTAAAATGTGTTTTATAAAAAGGAGAAAAAATGTCAAATTCAACGTTTAAACAAGCATTAACCGAGCTATCAAAAGAACAAGAAAAATATTGCCTACGGTAAAAATGGTATGCCTGCATTTAAAAGTTCATTAGATGTTTTAGTGGACTTGTATGCAGCAATGGGGCTTTGCGTAATAACCCTAAAGAGTTTATTCGTCTTTTTCGCCTTGCTTTAAATGAAGATAAAGTTAACACATTTAAACTTTTATTTTACTTCGTAATATTCGAGGTGGTTTAGGTGAGCGTAATCTATTTAGAGAAGCTTTAATCCTATTAGAGGAAGAAGGGTATGAAAGATTTATTAAAAATCATGCCTTTTATTACCGTTTATGGACGTTGGGATGATTTATTTCAATTTAAAAGTCGTGTTTTAATTGAAAAAGCCATTGAGTTAACAATTTCAGGCTTAGAAAACCATGAAACTCAAAAATTAGTTGCAAAATGGTTGCCTATTAATAACGCAAAGGTAATGAAAAACTTTTCGTTTCTCAATTAAGATCAAAATTACAAAAAACTCCAAAAGAGTATCGTAAAATTTGTTTCTGGCTTACGAGAAGTTGTTGAACAAAAAATGACTGCAAATCAATGGAGAGAAATTGATTATTCAAAATTACCTTCATTGGCATTAACTCGTTATCGTAATGCGTTCAATAAACATGATGAAGAAGGTTTTTCTGAGTATGTAAGCCTTTTATCACAAGGTAAAACAAAAGTAAATGTTGGTGCAATTTATCCATACAATGTTTTAAATCGTAACGTAGTTGCAAGCGGAACAACTCAAGCAGAAATTAATTTCATTGAGGAACAATGGGAAAAATTACCAGACTATTTGAATGGAAACAAAACAAACATTTTACCAATGGTGGATGTTTCAGGTTCTATGCTTGAAAAGGGTAAGTGGTTCTACAACTGCCATGGATATATCAGTTTCGTTAGGTATGTATTTATCTCAACGAAATGAAAGTGCGTTTAAAAACGTATTATGTAGTTTTGCTGAAAGACCAAAACTATTTAACCTTGAAATGTTTAACACTTCTAAACCAACAGAGATCTTTAAAAAGATACAAAACCATGATGTTGGATATTCAACAAATTTAGAAGGGGCATTAAAGGCTATTGTAGAATTTGGGGTTGAAAACAAATTAAAACAAGAAGATATGCCAGAAGTTTTATTGTTAATTTCAGACATGAATTTTAACACTGCTATGTCTAATGGAGAAGAGAAAAGCTTAAAAGCATTAGATTTATTTAAACGAATCTACAGAGAAAAAGGTTATGAAATGCCAAAAATTGTTTTCTGGAACGTATGCCATAACGGTTCTTTTACCGTGAAGGCAAAAAAAGAAGGAGTAACAATGGTTTCTGGTTTCTCTCCTTCAATCGTAACTTCTGTGTTATCACAAATTAAAACTCTTAATCCAACAACAGTAATGTTGGAAGCATTAAAACCTTATAAGTTTTTAGAGGAATTAATTTCTGAATAAAAATAAAAAGAACAGTTTATTTAACTGTTCTTTTTTATTTTAGGGTTTGTTTGTTGAAAGTGTTTTTCTTTCTAAAACTCATAATTTCATGAGCTAAAGTGTTTGATAATTGTTTATCAATCTTAACCTTAAATTTTTCTCGTTGAAGTATCGAAGTATTAACTCAAATTAATATTTCCTGTTTCTTTAATTCCAGATTTTCTTAATTGGTTTATTTTGCTTCTATCAATCATAGTAGCAACTTCCTCTATTGCAAAGGATTTTATATCATTCTCATGATTAGAAAAGTTGATAAACAGTATCACCGTTTATATATTCATATACTCTTGGTATCACTCACTTTACCAAAAAGGTTCTTCATATCTAATATTAACGTTGTCAATATATTTTAAATCTTTTTTTATATTGAAATAATTGTCAATTACATTAAAAACTCTTGTGAAGCTTGAGTGTTTTTCAACGCTTTTAACATTAACTCTAAATCTTCGATTTTTATAATTTTTGATAGTTGCAATAATTATGTATCATATCTAAACTTGAATTAAAGTTTGCTGCATTAATTTTTACCTAATAAATGATTGCATTGAGTTTGAAAAACATTTTCTATATCCTTCAATGTTAAATCTTTATATTGTTTTTTTAGATTGATTTGAATTTATTTCATATTCTGATCGAACAATAATTTTTATGATCATCGTTAGTATCAACTTGTAGCGATGTAAAAATTATTATGTTTAAATTTTAATCTATCATTTTCAATAACAATTTTACTTTCTCCATTATTAAATCTTTGTGTTGCTTTTATTTTTAAATTGTCTTGAAGAATAGGTTTATCAGTTTTAGAAGTAATTTCAGTATAAAGTATGATTTGCAAAAATATCTTCAATCCTACTTGTTCCACTTAAAAAAATCTTGTCTTTCTAAATTTAAAAGCCATTTTTGCTAGACGATCTACAAGTTCATTTTGTTTATACCCTTGATGGCTTCTAACCCAGCTTAAAGAAATTTTATTTTGAACAATAAAGTCTGATATTTTTATCTAATAACTCATATTTATCTCTATTCATAAAAACGTAAAAAAATTATCATGCCCTAAAAATTTGTTTTATAATCTGGATGGTTTTGTCTAGAATTTTTAGTTTTACAGTGTTATTTAAATCAACTACATTGAATAAATTATCAGAATAAAGAAAAACATTTCTTTCATTTATATTTGAATAATAGCGTTCTAAATTTAAAAGAGATTCTTCAATAGCTTTTAGTTCAATTATTTGACAATAGCTTTGTTCAAAGTATTCTTTATTTCTACTTTTTAGCTAATTGTTTGTTTTCTTTATAGAATTTGCTGTCAAGATTGGAAATAATACCATAAGTGGAAACCTCTGTATCTTTGCTTCTATAAACACTCCATATCCAAAAAGTTTATTTGATTCAATTTCTTTTTGATATGTTTCTCCTGTTTCTCTATTTTTAGTTTCAATATCTTTTTCAACGAACTGACTTCCATCAGTATAAATATAAATATCAGATTTGGATTTATCTTGTTTATTGTGATTTTTTTAATAGGGAATTGAATGGCATGTATGTGAGTTTTTTTCAACTCCATCTTTTTACCCTTCAAATTATCTTTGCTTTCTAAAATTAATCCACGATAGAAGCGTTTTATATCTTTTTGTTATATCTTTATTGCTGTTTAATTTAAATCTAACAGAACTCATAAATTTAAAACTTCTCTAATTATTGTTTTATAGTTATATTTTACAAAAAATCAAAAATCGTTTTACGCTATCATGTAAAAATATCAATAGAGATAAGTTTTTACAAAAACATATATGATTATAGATAAATTTGAAAAAATGGAGGAAGGAGGGTATTGAAAACTTGGAACATTATAGATCCAAATTTAAATACGGATAAAAATTATCATGAAACCAACATTTCCATTACCTTTATCAACATTTGAAAAAATTAAAGAGTTATTCACAAAAAGCAGTTAATGAAAAGCAAAAATTAACCAAAAAAGAACCAGATGCTTTTTCGTTGTGTATTGTTTAATACTTCAAATTCATTATTTATACATGCGATTGTAGATAATAAAAAAAGAAACAGTTGAGTTTTTATTGAGTAATAATAAAAATGTAAATTTAAATATTGCTGTTTTCGATAGGAAATTAAATTATATAGGAAGACCATTAGATTTTTGCAGTAAAATAGTTTAACTGATGCGAAAAGGGTGGATATGTTAATGAGTTTAATGTTGAAAGGAGCAAGATCTGATCATGAAAGCGAGTTGGTTAATAAATTAATTAAAAGAGCTTCTTATGCAACAGATCCAAATTTTCAATTTAAAACGTTAATGGCAAAAAAATTTACTACAAATAATAAAAGGTGATTTTTTTCAGAAAAATATATATTAAGTAGAGTAGCTTTTGAAAAAGGCAAAAAAATATTTTTGAAAAATGAGTTAGAAGCAATCTTACCTAATTTAGATAAAATTTCTGCTGATAAAAAAACAACAATTATTAAAACAAATAAATTCTGCTAAATTAAAAAAACTCCAAAAAGAAATATTGGAATATTATAATGTTGCTGATAATTTAAAAAGCTCCTAGACAGGGAGATTATCCAAACTATCAAGTTTTAACTAATATAAGTCAAGATCCAACTTTAAAAAGATTTTCCAATGCACCAAAAATATTTTTTTATTTTGATGATATTGAAAAAAACTTTCAGCAGAATTATCAAGTTTGACTTTAAGTGGAAAGCCTGTAAAGGATATGTGGATAAATGAAACTATTAAAGAATTTTTAATTTTACAAACAATATCAGATATTAATCAATTAGATAGTTTTGATTTAGATAAAGAAATAATATCAGATAAAAAGGATTATGACCTGATAGAAGACCACACACTAGAAGAAGTAAGAAAAAAACATAGCTCAATTAAGAAGAAATAACCTCTATGTATATAAAAAAATTTACCAGAAAGAAATACAGAAAAATATAGAGAAAAAACAGTCTTCTTGATGAATATGAATTTAATAAAGTTAAACAAGAGATAGAAAAGAAGCTTCTTTAAATAGAAAAGAAGAAGGTAAGTTGAAAAAAATTCTTTAAAAAAATACTTAATTAAAAAATAAAAACACTAGTTTTTGCTAGTGTTTTTTTTTATTACTTTAAAAAACCATATTATTAACATCATTTAGCTTTGTTGTTGAGAATGTAGAAAGATCGTATTTAAAAACATTATCAATCTCTTTTTTGTCTTTAAATGTAACGATTTCGCTATTCTGTGGTAACAACATTTGTTGAAGAGCTAAATTATTTAGCTCATGTCCTGATTTGTAAGCTTGAAAATTAGCTAAGACATTTTTACCAACCACAAACAAATCCCTCAACACTATCTAAAAACCTTATGTCTAACGAATTCATCAGGGTATCTTAATCCTTCTGGATTAATAAGTTTATAATCGTCTAAAACCATAGCACAATCTAAACTTCCCCCAAACACATTCCATTAGCTTGTAAATACTCAATGTCTTTTAAAAAAGCCAAAAGTTCTTGCTTTTGCAATGTTTTCAATAAAATTTTTAGTAGTAATTTCATCTTTTCCAATTATTTTTAGTTTTACTAATAAAAGGATGAGGAAAATCTATTGTAAAATCTAAAAACAATCCGTTATAAGGTTTTATTGAAACAAATTTATCGCCAACTTCTGTTTTAAATGAATTTTTTTACCATTAAAAAATTCTTTATCTGCATTTAATTCTTCAATACCTGCTTCTTGTATTAAAAGTATAAACATAATAGAAGAGCCATCTGCAATAGGAATTTTCGATGTTATCAACTTCAATAATTAAATTATCAATTCCGCAAGCAGAAAGAGCAGCGTTAATATGTTCAACAGTATTAATTGAATATTTACCTGAATTGTCAAAAATTTGAGTGCATAATTGTGTTCCTTAACCGTTTCAGGGAAGGGTAAAAATCTACTGCAGGTTTTTAGATCAACACGTCTATATACGATACCAGTGTTAGAGGGAGCAGGTAATAGTGTCATTTTCACTTTTTACCTGTGTGTAATCCAATACCAGTAACACTAACAGGTCTTTTTATAGTTCTTTGTTTAATCATAATTATTCTTCCCTGATTATGTTAAAGTTATTATTTATAATCAAATTCCTTAATTATATTTTTATGTTTCATTTTAAAAGATATAAAAAAATAAGGATTTTAATTGTATTTTGATTGAAAATCTAATTTCAATCAACATCATTTTGTGTTGTTGTATAATTTTTAGAATTTTTCTTCTGTTTTTAACAGGTTTCTTTTTATTTTTTTAATATTAGCTGTTTTATTGTTATCTTGAAAAATCAGAGAATATATTATTTTTCAACTTCTTCCTCAAATAATAAAAACTTCAAGGAAGCCAGTTCTTGAATTCACTTCTTTTCTTAATTTTTTTAATCATAAAAATTAATTCTTCTGGTGTAATATAGTTCCAATCTCCAAAAAGGTAGCTTGATAATGTCTTCCTCTCATTTTTGACAACTCTTCATTAATATCAGTAAAGAGTTGTTTTATATGATCTAAATCACTTTCGTCAAAAAAATAATTAAATTTTTCTTCTGAATCAACATTATCTTTTTCAATAACTTTGAAAGATTTGCTTTTTATCTAGCATTTCAATGGCAAGATTTTTTTAAATCTAAATAATATTGTCTAATCTTCAAACAACATATTTCAAAAATCTGTGTATTCGAAATAGTTTTTCTTTTATTTCTAAAATTTCCATAATAGTTGGTTTATACAACAAACTAATCAATAATAGCAAAAAAACAAGTGAAAAGTCAAAGTTTAGTAATATAAATTATAATTCTGATACAGGAGATTATGTGATTGAAACAAAAAGCAAATGAAAAAAAGATTTGCAGTTAAAAGAACAGGTAAAAGAGCAATTAAATAATACAAGAAATAAAAGCATTTTCAAAAATCATAATTTCAAGATAAAAAAATAAGAGTTAGTGTATAAAACTAACTCTTATTTTATTAAGAAAAACAGTTTCTCTATTAAAAACAACAACAATCCAATAAATCCACCAATAATTGTTCCGTTAATTCGAATATATTGCAGATCGTTCTCACATTATCTTCGATATGTTGAATAAAGTCTTTTTTTCATTCCACTGTAACATAGTGTTAATAATGTAATTTTTTTATATGTTGTTTTTAGTTTCAATTAAATCTATCGTCCTTAAAATTAAACCAAAAAAACTTCTTCACTATTACAAAGTTTTGAGTAAAGTTGTTGAATATAAACATAAAAAAATCTTTTTCACTTAAAAGTTTATTTTGAGCAATTAAGAATTGTAAATTTTTCTTGATCTAATTGATTTTTTTAATAAAATCATTTAGTTCTGCATCAATTTTTTTATAAATAAAAGAACTCTCCATCTTTTAATGAATCACTTAAATATTCATTTAAACTTTCTAAAATAGAAGAAGTAATTTTAGGCTCTGCAACATTACCAAAATTTTTTTCTTTAAAGTAAAAATCGCTTTACTAATAAAAGAATCATTACTTGAATTAGCGTTTTTGGCTTCACCTTCAAAAAGGAGCGAACTTTGCTTTCAATAATATTTTTTTGTATTTGGAGAATTTAAATCAGAATGTATTTTTGTAATTGAATTAAAAACAAGAGTTTTTAAATGTTTTTGTTTAAAAGACATTATTTTTCTTGTATTTTTCAGATAAATCAGAATAATTTAAATTTGATTTAAGTTTATTAAATAAATCGAATTTTTCTAGTTCTTGAATGAAATTTTCTTGATTATTTAATAAATAGCTTGTAATAAAAATCACGTTTTGTGGTAACTAAGTTCATTAATTGCTCTTTTGTAACAAAGTGTTCAACAACAAAAATTAGCCAAACCATTCACTACCTTTTCTTTATTTTTTTAATAATAATATTTGTATGAGGTATAGGTAGATTTAAAGGGTGTTTGAAAAATAGCAACAACTGCAAACCAGTCTGCTAACGCACCAATCAAACCTGCTTCTAAAAAAAGCCTTTAAAAAAATACCAGTTATCGCTAATTAAAACCTGTTGTTTTAAACATAAAAATTAAAACAACATACATTATAAGGAATAAAAATAAGTATTCCAGTTGCAATATTTTTCACATTTTCTCCATTTATTTAATACATTTAAAATAAAAACTACAAACCAATATAAAAAAATTGATTTGTAGTGCATTATAACATAATTTATTTAGAGATTAAAGAGTTTTTATTGCTCTCCATATCCAATATCTTCTAAATATTTAAGTAAAAAAACTACTACCATAATCTTCAAAAACATTATTTTTCATCAAAAAAATTTACATAAAAAGTTCACTATCTTTTTTTCTGATAATCTTGCGTTTAAAAATATTGTTCTTAATTTCATAAGGAGTAAATTTTTTTAAACACTGTCCTCTCTCCATTCATAAACAAAAAGACAACTAAAAATAACATTTAAAAATAAATTGTAAAAATAGAGGTTAAAAAAATAACTGAACAATATCTGCATCTAAAAACATATAAAAAAATAAAAATGCTCCATAAGAAGATACAAAAAAATTGTAAAAACTAAAAACAGTTATTAAAACAAACTTTTTATCAAAAACTTTTTACTTCTTTTTTTAATAGCTTTTTCATAAACTTTAACCAACCGTAATTGACGAATTTTTGGCAACATTTAAATCTGTTGTATTTAAATCATTATTTAAACTCATACTGTTCTCCTTTTTATTATTTTTGATAATTTAAAAATTGCTAATTGATAATTGCTAAAATCTTTATTAATGGTAAATGGAAACCATACTTTTTCTGAAGCAGAATTTTTCTCTATCTTTTTAAAAATATCTATTATCAATTTTATAAGCGGAAGTGCGAGAATCGTCTTTTGTATATTCTTTTTAGAATTAAATTTTTCTTTATTATCAATTGAGAAAAAAATTCATCCAACCGTGCTTCATCGTTTGGATATTCAACGGTTTGCAGTATAATTTTTTTCTTAGATAAATAAGAGTAGAATAATTTATTAAAATCCCCGTTGAAAGAAGGAACAGACTTCCCTTCATTTAACATTTTTAAATAGTAATTAAAAAGACCTTCATTATTTTTTTAAAACAAGTTTTTAAACGATCAATATTAATAATTTCATTAATATTTGTGTAAGCACTTTCACAAAAACTCAAAATATCTTTTTAACATAATCTTCTTTATAATAAAGTTCTTTATTATAACTATCATTTTTAACATAGAAACTAGGTGATAAAAAAACAACATTATAAGATTAAAACAAACAAAGATAACTGCTAAAGAAGCCACAAGAGAAAATTTTAAAAAAATCATAATCTACATATTGCTGTTTTCTTAAATCTACCACTTTCTTTTTCTTTAAAAAAATCAACTGCCTCTCCTGTTGCTATAACAACAAGACTAAACAATAATGCGAAAAGAAAAAAATTCTCCACTCAGTTATAGTTGCTTGATCGATTTGATAATAAAGTAAAAAAATGTCATTCATAATTAAAAAAACTCCTTTAACAAAGATTAAAAAAACAGAGATTATATCATTATCATAAAAAAATGTCAATAATATTAATAAAAAAAGCCACAATAAAGTGGCTTTAATGATAATAAGATTTATAGGTTATAGATTTTTTTAAATCTCGTTTATAAAGACTGTTTAAAAACACCTTCTTTAATTAACTCGTAAATATTAAAGTTAGTTAAAGCGTATTTAGTAGGATTAATACGTTTTTATAGTATTATTTAAAAACATCTTCTGGATTGTCTTTTAAAAGGTTAAAACTACCACGCTTCAATCCCTCATAATATTCAACATGTGTTTTGAAATCGATATTTTTTTCTATATTCAATCTCTTCTTTTAAGATTTCATTGATACGTTCAAATTTCAATTTTACTTCTTCATTTTTAGGAGTAAAAGTTGAGGTTTTTCATAAATTTCCTCTAATTGTTTTGTTGAAATATCTACTGCATCAGTTACAATTCGTTTAAAAGAAGTAGGAGAACGAGAAGTCCACTCTTTTTCATAAATCCAGTCATTAATACTTTTTAAATCTTTAACTTCACTAGAAAAAAATGTAAGAAACAATAATTTTCAGATAGTTCTGATTTTAATTGAGATATTCTTTCTTCATTTTTGGTATAGCGATTTAATCATAGGATTTTCAATATTTGAAGCTTGATTATTTTTCAAGAATGAAGGCTATTTTTTTAGCATCTTCTTGAATATTTTCTACTATTAATCCTTTATTTGTAATTGCAACAACGTGAGTGTCTAATGGTAATGTTTCTTTGCTTAATTTAAAGCGAATTGTTTTTGAACCATTTTCCATTTCTTTTATTTTTGTCTTTTAATTTCTTTTGAAAGAGCAGATAAACCTTCTCTATCAAATGAAACCAATTGTGCATATCCCATACTATCTTCAAAAAAATATTTGAATTTTCATTCGCTTCTTTTTTTGTTGAATAGTGAAGAAATGACTTTCTCTATTAAAAATTTCTAATGGTTTAACAAACTTATTACCTAAATTTTTCATCTCTAACGTTAATGGTGTTAGACATACGTTTATTAGCTAACATAGTTAATGTTAAAGCAGTTTCAAACACAACGTCACCATCAATTGGTCCGTTAACGTGAATTTCTTTTGGTATAACTTCGCCTTTTAACCCCATAATGATGGCGGTAATCAAAGAGCATCTGTTAATACTTTTTTTAACAACTTTTTCATCAAAACCAGTTACTTTTTGAAACATATTCTAATGTATGTTTATTTAAATCTTTATCTTTACGCTGTGGATTTTTATTGAAAGAATTTCCTTATAATACCAACTATCATTAAAAAGCATTTTGTAACTCTTTATTTTTTTATAAAGGAACGCTTCTTCTAAAATTACTAATGAAGTTGGAGATAGTCCAATTTCCGCTAACTCTGGCTGATCTTTAACGTTTTCTGCAAAATTTTTATCAAAAACGATAAGTGTTCATAAAGATATAAATTTTATTTTTATCCTCAACTGTTAATGGCTCATGGCTTCCAACAACGCTATCCCATAAAGTGTTGTAAGTGATTTTAGTTAAATCTAATTTATCCAAATCAACAGGTTTAATATCAAAATCAATTTTATCTAAAATAATATTTCTTACCGTTAATTGATTACTTAACTCTTGAACAGAGAATTTTACTAAAGATTTAGAAACATCTTCTGAGTTTTGTATAGACAAAGCTCCTTCTGGACGATATTGACTTCCTAAAAACTCTTGTTTAGCTAAACTAACCAACGATAAAAGGTTGTCTAATTTCTCATCTTCTGTTGAATAATTTTTCATCTGCAACACGTTTTTGAATTTTTTTCTTCAACTTTTTTTGAAAAGCCCTAGCTCTTCTAAAGTTTTTGAAGAAACAAATGTTTTTCTCCCATCTTCATTTACAAAAATAAAGTTGTTCATCTTCAAAAACCAAACGTCCTTTATTGTTTCTCGCAGGGGTATTCACTCATTTTTTTATTTGATAAGAAGTTTACTAAATTCACTTCTGATAAAGGATTGTTATGGAACAAAAATATCAGAAGGTATTTCAACTAATCCAACAAAAATTTGAATACATAGTATCGTCATAGGCTAACATTTCAGATTTTTGCGAAACGTGCGGTATCAAACTGTTGAACATTTGAAACAACATTAAACGTTAAATCAGTATTAGCTTTTATAATTCTATTATCATAACTTCCGTTATGAGCACTCAATCATTACTTTGCCTTTTTTTCAAGAAGTTGAAGAAAAGCTTCATCAGTCTCTTTAATTGATTTTTCCGTATTTTTTTCTAAATGTTCGTTGGTTACACTCAGTTAAATAAGACATGTTAAATGGAAGTTTAAAAATCTTCTTCTTTAATTAAACGATATAACCCTTCTCCTTCAATATGGCGATTAATTACAACCTTTTTATCTTTAATTAGATGGTTATTAATTTTTTTCTTTTTTTCACCTTCGTAATAGTAGAAAACTTTTTCTCCATCAATCATTTTTACAAGAACTTTACTCGCAGTATCTCTTGATTTTTAATAAACTGCTTAACTCTTCTTCATTTAGTTCTTTTTAATTGACTTGGATTTTTAATTAAATAAACACTATTTTTAATATTTAAATATGAATTGTCTTCAAAAATCTTTTAATGAAATCTCATTTCCATCATGAATAGAATAAGCACAAGCTCCAATATTAAACATTTTAGCATTAGAAAAATCCGTTTGCTTCAACGTCTAATGTGATATAACGATCAATCTTATTACTATCAATAATTGAAATTAAAATATTTTCAAAGTTTTCAAAAATCAACTTCACCGTAACGGTTATTAGCGAAGAATGGTAATTTTCTTAAATCTTCTCTTGAATAATGAACAACATTATCTAATTTACCATCAGAGAATGTTTCATCTACTTTTTTTCATAGCAGATTGATCTTTGATAAATGAAAGTCTATCTGCAATATTATTATCTTCAATAACATTACTCACCATAAAAAGTGCCTTCATTTACATATCCTAATTTAAGATTTAAATTGTAGAAACCTGCTTCATTTTTTTACCACTTTGAATTACTTTTTCTTAACAATTCTGTTGGGATAATTAAAAACTCTTCCATCAAAAATCAATTTCAATAGGTGTATAACCGTATTTATTTTTTTAGCAACATAATCTTCTAATGACATTTTGAGCATTAGTTTTTTTATCTACATAAATATTATTTTTGATGTAGTTTCATAACAGGTTCAATAGCATAAAAAAATGAGGGATGCTACCACGCATAACCTTGTTTAATTCATCTAAAAAGTGGAAGTTGTAACCATCAATTTTCAACAACATTTTCTTTTTCTTGTTGTAAAGTTTTAATTTTTTTATTAATAATTTCGACAAGATCGGTTAAAACATTATCTGAAATCTCACCTTTATTTGCGGTAAGAATAAAAACCTGCTGCACGTTGATGTCCTGGAGTTTCAAGTGTTAAATGATGTTTTTTTACAATATGCAGTTAATTCTTTTTGAATTCATCTATATCAAATAAACTTCTAAAACTTCCTGATAAACGAGTTTTTTTGATTTACGATCAATAGTTAAATTAAAACCATTATTTTCTAAATTAAAAAGCACGTCCAATCAATTTACGATTAAAATTATCATCTAAAATTTCAATAAATTTAACATGTTCTTTTTCATGAATTTTAATCAAACCTTCTTTTTGGCGAATTTCTTTTTAACAGTTTACTTTCTAAGCGTTTTAATTCCTTATAAATATTTTCCATTTCAGTTAAAGCTTCAATCTCAAAAAGGGCTTTTTGCTTTATTAACACTTAATGAGAAAAATATAAGGACGTAGTTGCTCAATATAATTTTCATTATGTGAAGATGAAAGTTCTCTTAAATAAAGATCTTTTTTAGAAAGTAAATCTTTTTCAAAAATTCGCTAATTCTTCTCCTGTATAACGTTTTTTTATTTACTTTAGCAAAAAGCTTTAGTAGCCTCAATTGCATTTTGTTTTTCTTCAAGTTTTTAAAACATAAGAGCCAAAAATCAGTCTCTAATAAAGCGAAATTTTCAAGATAAGTTGAATAAAAACCTGCATTACTTAATATTTTAACTTTATGCTCATCATTATTTAAAACTGCTTGTTGGAAATCTTTAACCATACTAAGAGCAACACGAGCTTGTGTATTTAAAAGCGGTTAAACTTTTTTTCTAACTCTGGATATTCAGGTAAATTAACGTTAATTAAATAACCTAATGAGTTATTTGTGTTTAATAAAGGCTGTAATTTAGCATAATGGGAAACTTCTTCAACATCATAAATTTTTATCTTCTGGACGAGTGTTCACGTAGTCTAAAACGTTAGAAATTTTAGAAAGTTGAGTAATATTATCAATTACTTGCTTATATTCTTCTAATTGTTTTTCTGTTGTTAATTTATGGGACTGCCCATCTAAGACTGAACGTAACAACACACCAACAGTGGTTTGCACCAGAGATATTAAACTCTCCATCGTAAATAGTAGGTTGAATGATGTTTTTTCTTTCTTTACTTAATTCTTCTGATTGAGTATTAAATTTAGGGTTTACAATAACTGTTTTGTTATCCTCTACTACAACCATATTTTCTTCTGGTTCATGATGGTCTGTAACAATTAAAAAAAGCATTAGGGAAGGCTTTTTGTATCTTTTTCTGTTCTTCAAAAGAGTTAATACCATTATCTGCTGTAATAATAACAAACTCTTTTTTTGTATCTATATTATGTTCTTTAACTAAATCTTGGATTAACTCCATAGTAAAACCACGGGTAGGATTATTGGCTACTTGTCTAGCGTATTCAACATAAATATTGCCTAAATCTTCTTTGGAAAAAGTTAGGTGAGCACCTCTAATAAATTCATTAATAATAGATTGAGATAACGAACCATCATTATCAAAAATCTGTTACAAATAAAATAGGAGTTTTACTTAAAAATTGAATCAGTAATTTTTGGTTGCAAAATCAAGATTTAAAATTTTTGATTTTTTTCACGATAAGCTAATAAGTCATCAAGATTTTTCGATAATATCTTTTCTATCTAAAATAACACGAGTAGCATATTCTAAATTACCGCCAAAAATTAATTGTTAAAAAATTATCCCAAATCTCTTCTGGGATAGAGAAAAACAATTCTTCCTGTTCTGCTGTCATATTAAAGGTTTTACGAACAAGAGAACGAAAGTCATTAAGCTTGTTTGGAAGTTGAACGTATTCCATTTTTTTATCCTTTTTCGAAACTGTTTTTAATGTTAAGATATTATCGTTGCTTTTTTTGTCTTTTTTTAATTAACCAACCAACAAAAAAAGCCAACATATTCAGTAGTTAACTTGTTATAAAAAGAGTGTTTTTTTATAGACAAAAAACAGATTAACATGTTAACATTGACACAATTATAACATATTGACAGTTTTAAACAACTTATTTTAATAAAAAAATTAATTATAAAATTGAAAGATTAAAACAAAAAAACATTTTTAAAGTTTTTTTATGAAGGAGAAATAATGACAACAGATATTATAAGTTCAATGCTTCCACAATTGGTTGAAGGAACAGAAGATAAGGTAGAGGGAACAGCAAAAACTAATTAGCTACGATAATATAGTTAATTTTTTTAACAACAAAAGAAATGATTATTTCCTATCTTTTTCCTTTTAGCACAGTAGTATATTATGGTTGGAGACAAATCTATATTAACAAAGAAAAAGCATTATAACGAAAAAAAGAAAAAAAGACGGATTAGAGCCAGAAATTAATAAATTAAAAAAATTAAAAAAGAATTATTCTTAGAAATTCATTTTTGTGTTTTTTTAGGGGTAGGTCTGTTCTTTATTTGGAAAGATGAGATTAAAAACCACATTTTTTTCTCTATTTCTTTTTGCAGTTATGGCAATTGTCGTATTGTTTAGAGATGTATTAATTAACATATTAGCTTACTTTTGTGATCCAAATAGGAAAAAAAGTTATGAAATTGGAGATATAATTGAGATTAAAGATAAAAATTGGAACAATAGTAGATAGAACTTTAATGAACACTAAAATTTTTGATTAAAAAAAGAAGGGTTAAATAGTGGTCGTGAATATTTTTTTCCAAACAGTTATTTATTAACAAACGATGCTATGGTTCTAACACGTTTTTGGGGAATTATTCAATGCAGTTCGTTAATGTTTTTGTAGATAGTAAAAAGAACTTCCTGTGGCAGCAAAAAGCTTTAAAAATGGCGGCTGATGAAAACTCTCTACATTATCGTGATCGTGGGGAAAAAAATTAAATCGATGGAAAAAAATCATTGAGAAAAAAAGAAGGGATAATTGTTCCTTCCCACAAACCTTTTGTAACCATTAATCCAGAGGATAAAAGCTTATTTAACATTAAAATTTGCTTGCGACATAAGACAGGCATATTTAATTGAAAAAGAGATTCTTGAAAGATATTTTGAAATTCTACCTTTTTTTACTTAAAGAGTATGAATTAAAATTAGAAAAGGAATTAAAAAGAAGCTTTTTTTCTAATCATTTTTGAGGAAGAGAAAGTAGAAGAGAAGGAGAAAAAAAGATGATTAATTTTAATAAAACAGACGGTTTAACCATCTTTTTAAAAAAATGAAAGTATCAATCTTTATTTATATAATTATGTTAGCTTTAATAACAGTATGTTCTTTATTTCAGTTAAACTTTTTTAGCGATTAAAACCATTAGATTTTGATAGTTTGTGGAACATTGGAACTTCTTGGTTAACGCATGAAAATTTTTGAGCATTATAAAAAAACAACATGATAATTCTTTTCACAATTATTATTGGTCTTTTTTTATTGGTGGAGAAAAAATAAATCTATTTTAATTTTTATTAATTTTATTTAGTGGTTTTTTTCACTTGGCTTTTTAGGAGGCAGTGGTTTTGCATCTAGGAGCTTCTGGATTAATATTTGCTTTAATAGGTTATATGTTTTTTTATCAATTTTTAGAAATGTATGGTATTTAATTTTTTTATCATAGTTATGTCGAGCCAACTTTTTTTACATTGTTTTCCATGGGCTAATACCTAATCAGGAAATATCATTTTCAGGACACTTTGGTGGTTTTTATAAGTGGCTTGTTAATTGCTTATTTAGCTAATAAAAAAATAGGAAAAAACATTGGTTTATTTTAAATAAAAACAAAACCCCTTTTTTTAAGGGGTTTTTATATTTTAATTTATTATTAATCTTAATATTGTGTTGTTGCTCTGCAATCAAACTTAATTCAAACATCATTTCTGTTAAAAAAAGGTTTAATTTGATTATTAACATCAATTTCTTTTAATTGGTAATTAGTATTTGAATTTCCTAATGTTCCAACAATTGATTTTTTTCTTGCATATCTTTCAAATTACAACCTCCAACAATAAAAAAAGATTTAAGTCTTTTTGTTAACTGTGGAATTAATTCAACTTCATCGCTAGTTTTATTTGGGATTAAAAAAACACAGGTTTTATATAATAATCATTTGGTTTTTTTCAAAAGTTTTTACATTATTATTATACTTACCAATAATCTTTTGGCTTTCAAAACAATTGTTTCTAATTTTTACTAGATCTAACTTCAATGGTTTTCTCAACATTTTCAATAATAATTTTCAAATCAAACTCTCCTTTTTGAAAAATCTAAAGCCATCAGTTCTCACTTCATCATAACGTAAAACTTTAATAGTTAAATCGGGGAAATTTTTAGTTAATCTAGAAACAATAAGTTTCTGAATTAATTGTTGAACCGCAATTTCTGCCAACGAACCTTGCAATTGCCTATCTATTTTTAAGGAAAGTTTTCTTTCCTCTCCCCATTGATTTGCATTATTAGTATATTGGGATTTTTAAAAATTGCAACACGATAAGCTTCAACTAAATCAAAGTCCTCAATTTTAACTGTTAAAAAAATTAAAAATCTCCCTTTAAACCTTTTTTTATTTTTTTAAATTCATAAATCATATACTTCCACATTATTATCTATTGCCTTAATTCTAGGCACAGTAATATTGTAAAAAAATATTATTTTCATTATTCGTAATTCCGACAACAGTATTTACACCGTATTCTATGCAAGCTTGAACTGTTGATCCAGAACCGCAGAAAAAAATCCAATACTTTTTAAATCTTCATTTCTCTTATTTACAAAAGAAAGTAAATACTGTATTAAAGAAACAGGTTTTTGGGTTATTGAAATAAGTAGATGGAAGAATTCTTTGTAAATCTTTTATACCGTCATCAAAATTTTCAAAAAAACACTTTTTAGCTACCTCTGTCTCCATATCTTTTAAATAACGCTTTATTTGAGGAACAGTTTTTTTCTGTTTTTTTCCAAAATAAAAATAAATTATTTCTTAACAATTCATTTACTTTTTCAGTATTAAAAACGATAACCGCCAACAGGATTTTTTTACAAATTTTGTTAGTTATTGGATGTAAAAATAGTGTGTTGATAACCTTTACCACCAGGAGCAGATACATCGCTAATTCGATATATATCTAAATTATCATCAACAAACTTATAATGTTTTTATGCCTTTATTCTTTTTTTAACTTGTGGATGGCTTTTATAAAGTTGTTTCAAACTTTCTTTTAAGTAAGTTCTTTTTCTCTTCAAGACTTAAATCTTTCAAAGATAGTATAATTTGTCGTTGTTCTTCCACTTCTCTCAAAACCTTGTTTAGCTATTTTTAAAAATAATTCAATGTTTCAATAACAAGTTTGTTTTTTTAGCATAGCATAAAATATATTCATGATTATGAGAGTTAGTTTTTGAATTATTTTTTTGGTTGAATTTTTTTAACCCAAATAAAATTTTCTATAAAATTGTTTTTACCAAAAATATCATCTAATAAAAAGTTTTAAATGATAAACATTTTCATCAATATTAATAAAAAAATAATACCATCTTCTGTTAAAAGCTCTTTTGCTTTTGCTAAATGTATCAACAATTAGTTTGCTCCACTCATCTAATGTTCTGTCGTCTCTATAAACAAATTTATCTGTAACTTTATTTCCAGTATTATATGGAGGATCGACAATAATAACATTAAATTTTCCAGTAAAATTATTTTGGTCTTCTAAAAAAATGCAATCCTTTTAATGAATCACTATTAATTAAAATAGATTTAGTATTTGATTGATACATTTGGTTATAAGTATATTTAAAAAGTCTTTTCATTATATCAAAAAAATAATCAGATATAAAAAGTGAAAAAAAGTTAAAAAGGATAAAAAAACATATATTTTCTACATTTTAAATTGAAAAAGTTTGCTTTTTTTAAAAATAATTTTTATATTAAAGGTAAAAGTAATACTTAAAAAAAGGAAAAAAACATGAAATTAACTCAATTAACATTAGCAACTGCTTTGTTCTCTGCATTAACTTTTGGTGTAGCTAACGCTGCTAACAATCAAGGTGTTTATGTTGGAGCACAAATCAATGGTGTTCAACAAAAAATTGAATACAATAGCTATGATGACAACTTCTCAGCTAGTCAAAAAGAGAGTAAATTTGGTGCACCAGGTGTTGTAGTAGGTGCAAATGTAGCAGACCAAGTAAGAGCAGAGGTTTCTTACAACTACTTAAATGGTATGGATAGCCACTTAAAACATCATCAAGCAGGTGTAGCGGTAATCTATGACGTAACAACAGGTGAAGGTTTTAATCCTTATGTTGGTGTTAAAACTGATTATAACAGCGTAAAATTTGAAGGTTTAGACTTATCTAAAAAATACGCAAGTGTAGCTCCTTTAGTTGGTGCACAATACAATTTCTCTAACGGTATCTATTTAGATGGTCGTTACGCATACAACTTTGGCAAAAAGTTACTTATGAAGGCGAATTGATTGATGGTAAATTTGAATACAAAAACTCCACAATCTCAATTTACCTTTGGAGTTGGTTATAAATTCTAATTTCATTAGAAAAATAGAAAAAGGTCGATAATTATCGACCTTTTTTATAAATGATATTTCATGGAGGTGATTTCCAAATCAGAATATTCAGGTTCTCTCATACCCAATTCAACTGCAAATCTATTTAAAAAAACCTCTTCTTCACGAAATTTTTTTAAAAAGTTTACGACATCCTTCTCGAAAATCTTTCGCATTAGATGGTAGAAAGCCCATTCCTTTCATTCCAAAAATTTCTTCATATTCATATAAACTATCGCAGCGAACAATGCGATCTTTTCCTTCATGAAGTTTAAAAACCGACTTCAAAGAAAAAAAGTTCGATCACTATCTCTAAATTTACAGGTTTTTGCAAATCGATTAAAAAAACACCATCTTTATTTGGAAGTCGAATAAAACGTAAATCTTTTGAGTTTTTCATTTTTACCTCTTTATGATATTAAATGGTTTAACTAATAAATTAGGGTTTTTATAATATCACATTACTCTAAAACTGTCAATAAATAAACCGATAATAATTCTTTTTACTATCGGTTTTTAAATATTTAACACTTATAAACAATGATACTTTTAATAATTTTTGATTGGTAAAGTTAGAGCGAGATTGAGAGCTATCATTATTTAAACTTATTACTCCAACAACAGAACCGTTACAACTAGCATTTGGAACAAAAAAACTAGATTATAACCTGCCTCTTTAGTATAACCAGTTTTACTTAAAGCTCCTTCCCATATGTTTTCTCTAATTAATTTATTTGTATTAGTCATTGGAATGGTTTTTACCATTAGCATAAACCCTCAGTAGATTTTTAATGAGGAGATGTTTATTAAATCTTTCTTCTTCAAAGAATAAGAAGTAAGTTTAACTAAATCTGCAACAGATGAGACATTTTCACTAGATAAACCAGAAGAATCTGCAAAATAAGTATTTTTTTCATCCCCAATCTTTTTAGCGGTTTTATTCATTTCATTAATAAACTGTTCTTTTGAAAGGTTAGTAGCATGAGCTAATGCGTGAGCGGCATAATTATCAGAACGAACTAACATGGCTTTCAATAACTCATGACATGAAATTTCCACATTTTTTTGGTAATCTAGAAGTGGTATTCTTTAAAAAAATCCTTATCACTAGGTAATATTTTAGTGGAACAACTTTTTATTTTTATTGTGCTCTAAAAAAACATTCGCTGTCATTAATTTAGTGATAGAAGCTATTGGTAAAGATTGATTTTTGATTTTTAGATTCCAAAAACCTTATTTTTGAGTAAAATCATAAAACCATATAAGCAGAATTAGCGAAAGATTGACCTACAAAAAAAGTTAGACCAATACTTGATATTGAAAATAAAGTTTTTAATTTCTTTAAAGTCATTTTTTTATAAAAAATAAATTGAATATATATTTGATAATATTTTTAGAAAAAAACAAACATTTCAAGTAAAAATAAAAAAATGGCGGTTTAAAAACCACCATTTTATAATCATTACTGTTCTAGAATTTTTTTCTTTCACTTTCTAAATCTCTATGATTTGCTTGATAATCAGAAAATTTTTTTCTCCATATCTTTTTAGCTAACTTATTAATGTTTTTTTGGTTCTAACGGTCAACTCATTAATACCAGTCTCTTCTGCAATATTATATATAATAGCTTGATACCAATCTATATCACCGTTTTCTTCTGCTAAATTTACCCAATCTAAAGTATCATTTGTTTCCAAATGTTTTTGTAAAAGCTTCACCTAACTCTCCTCCTTCGGTAATAATACCTAAAATGGCATGATATAATCTTAAATCTTCAATATCTTCGGAAGAATAAGTATAATTATCTTGGTTAGTATGTTGTAAAAACATCTTCTATGTTGTGTTTTTAATTCAGACAAAAATATGCTCTAATTCATGAATTTTTTTCTAAATAGGTTTGTTGTGAATAGTTTCTATTATAGAAAAAAAGTGTTTTTTTAATAATATCTAAGAATTGAGCAGACTTTATGGCAAAAATCTAATGATTGTAATTGTAAATTTTTTTGAATATACCTTACCTTCAAAAATCTGTCGCTTCGGTTTTCCCTGCTAATTGTTCATAATTTTTTTCAACTGTTAACATTTTTTTATTTTTTTCTTTAATTTTTATAAAAATTTAAAGTTTTTTTAAACTTTTTTTCAACTCTTTTTATGCCAGACAGAAAGCTAAGTTTAAAAAAATAAACAAAAAAATGATTTAAAAAAATAATTGATTTTATAGAAAAAAATAGATTTAACATAAAAAGATGGTTATTTCCAATAAAAGAAGAGTAAAAAAATGTTAAAAGGTATTCAAATATTAAAAATCAGAAAAAAACAAAATTTAGAAAAAAATCAATTTGGTTAGTAAAAGATGGTAAAGCTCGTTGTGTAGTAGCTAAAAGATGAAAAAAATTAATCGATCAAGAATTTCCATTTTCTGAATTAAAAAGTTTTTAGAAAGTAAAGAAATTCCAGTGGAACAACAAGAGACTGTTAAGGTTGAAGGTGGACAACATCTTAATGTAAACGTATTAAGAAGAGAAACATTAGAAGATGCGGTAAAAAAATCCAGAAAAAATATCCTCAATTAACAATTAGAGTTTCAGGGTATGCAGTTCGTTTTAATTCTCTAACACCAGAACAACAAAGAGATGTAATTACAAGAACATTTACTGAAAGTTTATAAAAAAAGTGGACGGTTTTTTTAATCGTCCTTTTTAATTTTTCTTGAAAAAGAATCAGTTTTTAGCTTATCTTAAAAGATAAGATTTTATAATAATAGATAAAAAAATGAACGCAGGATTAAAAATTGCACTACCATTAATTGTTGGAATTGGTATAGGAGTAGGGGCTGCTGTATATAGTGGAAATAAACTAACCAATAATAAAGAACCACTTAAAACAATTGAATTAAGAAAAAGAAGTTAAATTAGAAAAAAAGTGGAAAAAAACCTGTTGAAAAAAACAGAAAAAGACAACAGATTTAATAAATAAAGAAGAAGTTAAAGAGCAAGAAAAAAATTCCTTCATTGGATTTTTGAGCAACAAAATCAAGAAGGAATAAAAAAAGTGTTACACATATTTCATTTACAAAAGATCCTAACTTTTACTCTTATGAAGAATATAACGAGTTAAGAGATAAGGAAGATCCTAAAAAAAGAAAATAATGTTTTTATTCCAAGGTAGAATAATTAATGTTAAAAACTGCAGAACCGACAAGTGATTACAAATCTTTAACTGAAAAAAATATTTAACTTTAAAAGATGAAGAATTGTTAAAACAAAAATCCTAAAAACAATTAATCAATTAAGATTGATTAGTTATTTAACAGGTATGACTGGTTTTAGTTTTTTTCTTCTGATTTAAAAAGATATAAACCATACTTTATTTGTGTTTATTGATTTTGGACAAAAATTTAGATAAACAAATTAAAGAGTTAACAAATCTTTTCAATGCTTCAAAAGAGAAAAGGGTATAATGTTATAGTTTATCCTATTGCATTACAAGAAGAAAAATGAGAGAGACTCTTATACTTGGTTGAAAACTATGAGTATAAGTTCACCAGAAGAATTGTTAAAATTAAATGAAAAGAGTTTTAAATTATTATTCCTGCATACACAACAAAAGAATATGCAAAAAAATCTTCCAAGATGGAGTTAACAGTAATAATTTAATTTATGTTAATAAAATTGGTTTGGTTAATCCATTTACAGTATTAAAATTAACTAAAAAAATGAAGAAACTCCTTATTTGTTTTATCATGATATGGATTTAACAAAAGAACAAATAATCGATTTTATTAATAAGTAATAATATTAACTTTAGAAGGTTGGGTTAAAAATCCAGCCTTTTTTTATTGTAGTTATAATATTTATAAAATGTTTTTTGTATATTTTTTTATTTAAAATTTCTTAAAAAAATAACATAATGATAAAAAAATAAATAAAAGAGTAAAAAGTATGAAAAAGAATATTTTTCACAACTACTTTATTGACTACTTGTATAGGGTTTTTCAGTGATAGGAACTTCTTGGGGAGCTTGGGGAGCTGCAGCTGATTCTTCTTCAGCTTCTTATTGGGGAGATGGTTCACAACTTGAACCAAAAAGTCTCTGTTGAAACAAAAAAACAAGAAGCTAAAAAGATTAGAAGCTTACTATCAACAAAAAAATGAAGAAATTAGAAAAAGCTATGGAAGAAGCGAGAGCTAATGGAAGTAATTCTAATAATGTAGTTAATACTAATAATCAAACTTCAATGGAAAAAAATTAAACCAATCTCAAAAAGAAAGTAAATTTGGTTTAAATGCAACGAAACAGCATGATGAAAAATAATAGAAAAGATTTCTATGAAAAATCATTTTTATGGAAAAAAATCAAGACACAAATAATTTAAATATCAACAGTAGCGACCATAATAATATACAAGGTAAATTAGACCAGTATATGAATGCTGGACAATATAAGTTTAAAGATGGGGAAGAAAAAACCTTCAAAAAACACTTTTCTGTTTAATAATTCATGGTCGTGGTAGTATTTCTGATTGTAAACCTTTATTAAAAGATTTCTATAAAATGGTGGCAAATCCTAAGAAATATGGAAACCCTAAAAATTCTTAAATAAAAAGTGCTATTCGTAATGGTAATTTACAAAAAACATTCAGAAGAACTTCAAAGAAAAACAAGTCGCAGGTATGACTGGTGCTCCAGAAGATAAACAATATATGATTGATTTAAATAATCAACAATTAAAAAAATTGGAAATGCTTATATTGATAAACTAGATTATACATATCACTGGGATGGAAAAATCTCATATGTTTTCAGGTAGTGTAAGAGTGGATAGTGATATAATACCAAATAATTTCTATACTTGTGATACTTCTCCTATAACTGGTTTGAATAATAAACTTGACGTTAAAGAAGAAAGATATATGGAAAAACGGACTTACACGTTTTAGATATTATCTTAGAACTTTAACAAAAATGCCTAACAACTGTTTAGCTTTAAAACATTATTATCCGAAAAACAACTGCTCTACCTAAATATAACACTGAACGTTGCGATGGTAGATATTATGATGAAAGAGATTACATGAGAGGTTATTATGAAGTTAAAGATGCTTATGGTAATTTAGTTCAACATAAAAATAGAAAAAAAGATTGTTGGGATAGTGAGAAAAATAGAAGAAGAAAAAAATGAAAGTTGAAAACGAAGCTGCTTTTAAAAGAAATTACTAACGAAATATTTAAAAACAAATATTCTTCTAAAAAAAGGCTGCTATAATGTATTTTAACTATTATGCTCCTGATGAGTTTAAACTTCCTGTAACAGATTAATATTATTGTTAATAAAAAGAGACATTTTTTTATAAATGTCTCTTTTGTTTTATAGAAAAGTTGATAATAAACTGTATAAAAAGTTATTATTAAATAATAGAAAAAAATATTTTATTGAAAAAAATAATGATAGAAGATAACGTAAATGGTTATATAGATGTTTTAGATCACCCTAGGGTTTTTAACTGGTTGGATGATATTGCGAAATCAGATCCAAATATGTTTTTACACATTGGTTAAAGATAATTCATATTATTTTAAAAAAGATTTTTTTGGCAAACCTGAAAAATAATCACAAAGAGTGGAAAGAATGTTGGTTTTATATTTATAAGGGAATGTATCTAAAAAATTTTTATCAGGGAAAAGGTGGAACAGTTGTATTGTGTAAAAAAACAATTACAACAGAAGAAGATTTTAAGAAAGATTCTATGTTGGGCGTAGTTATTATATCTTTTTAGAGGAATTGCTTAAAAACTTAGTGTTGGTTATTAAAGATATAAAAAGAAGGTGTTTAAAAACACCTTCTAACTTTATTAGTGATTCATTTTTAATTGAATTTGATAAATCATTAGTTTCCTGAATTTGTTGATTAGTATCATTTATTTGATTTATTTGTTTTTCTTTTTTTATCAACAATTTTTATTATATAAACTCTCAACATTAACTCCATCAGAAATTGGGGTTCGTTTTTCAAAAAGTGGTTGGCAGTCGATCTAAATAATCAACATCTTTTTGGGTAAGTTTATCTTTATCAATAATTTGCAATTCTTCGTAATTTCTAACAATTAATTTGTCTTTTTATCTTCAAAATTAAAAGTTTCTTCTTTAACAGAGGCAAACCAATCTTCTTTTCCTTTTTGACTTGAAAAACTTATTGTCATATTCTGTTTTTTTCTTGATAAAGTCTATTTTTACTAAATCGGAATTTTTTTATTTGTTTGGTTATAGGTGTTTTTCTTCATCAGATTGAATATTGATTCCACCTCGTTTTAATTCTTTATCTGCTAATTTTTCAATTTTTTAATTAAGTTTTCCACATCTTTTTGTGTTTTTGAATATTGGAAGCATTTTTTTCTTTAAAAATTCTCCATCATTTTTATATAACTCATAAAACCTATGGGAATCCATAAATTTACCTCTTTGAGCTTCAACAACAGATTGTTCCAATCTACTAGTAATAAGTTTTTTTCAAAAAAATCATTAAAAATTAGGATTGTTGTAATTCATTTTCTTAACAACTGAAAAAGCTAAAAGCATCAGCTTGCATTTTCATTAATAACATCAGCTACTTTTTAAAAGATTTAAAAACGCCTTTATCAATTGTAATAGCTTTTAAAAAATTTGGAGGTAGAATCGTCAGAATAGGTTTTATAATTATCTTTATAATAAATATGTGCTAATTCATGGGCGACAACAAATTGAGTTAAAAATTTTTTGATTCCTCAACAGTCATACCCATGCGGTTTTTATCTTGTCCTAAATATTTTTTTCTAAATCTTTAATTAAGGCTTCACTTTTTTTCTATTTTATATTGATAGTTAGAATTATTTTTGAACATTTTGAATATCTCCGTTTGCAGAAACAATTCCTATTTTAGCTTCTTCGATAAAACTTTTTTTCTCTATCAATCAACTCTTCTGGTGTGTAAGCGGTATGTTTTTCAAATATTTGTTTCATACCTCTTGGATCTACAACTCCACCTTTATATAGAACATCAAGCCCCTTACCCTAATGCTGCTGGTCCATTTTTTTGAACATTTTTATCGACAATAGAAATAATTTTTATTCTCATTTGGAAAAAAATTCTTGCAAAATGAGTATTTATATTACTAATTTCTTTATCTAAATCATAACCTTCGAAAGCCTTATAAAAAAACTTCATAATCTTCTTCTTGTTTGTATTTTTGCCATTTGTCTAACAATTTTAGAAATACACTATTCTAAGTGTATGAAAAAAATACTTGGTTATTATTGAAAATAAAAATGGTAATAGAAATATATTACCATTTATTAAATTAAATATCTTTTTAAATTTAAACAAATACAATTGTAAAAATTGTTAATAAAATAATTTTGCAATCTTCTAAATGCTTCTGCTTTTTGGAGGTATTTTTGTTTTTTTCTTCCTCGCTTAACTCATTAAAATGGACAAAAATGTTTTTTCACTATTAGCAAATATAATTAATTGAAATAAATCTTCCTCGTCTCTTTTTCTGGATATTGCAATCTAGTCTCAATATCATTTTCAATAATGTAAATTTTATCCTCAATCTTTATTAATAAAAATATAGTTCCATTGACAACGTTTAGCAAAAATGTTTCCAGTTATTATCCAATTTCTCAAAAAATCTCCAACCTGTTAAGGTAGTTAAAAAAACATATCTAATTTAAAAATTTTCAATTCCCAATATAATATTATTTTTGTTCTTCTTTAGGAAGATTATTTAAAAAGCTTTTTCAAATAAACAAGACCAACCTCTACGTTATCATATTTGAAGGCAAAAATCTTTATTATTTTTCACCAGATAAAGTAGGTAAGTTTCCAAATCTCAACCCTTTACGCTCAAGATCTAAATTTAATATCCTATCATTTTCCAAATGATAAAATTTAAAATCTGATAATTTTAATTTTTCAGTTAACATATTATTGATTTTTCATTAAAAAAATAAATGTTTCTATAAAAGATAATAACAAAAAAATGTGTTTTTTTATTTCAATTTTTAAAAAAATAAAAAAACACATTCAAATAAAAAAATAAATATATTTAAACAATAATTAGTAGGTAAAACCTATTCTAATACCTGCAGTGCTTCCTTCTGGTTCAAAAAGAATTGTTTTTTTATTGGACCTGCCTCCATTTTTTTGATAAAAAGCCTCCAATCTAACTTTGGAAGAGTCATTCATGGTATGCTCATAACCTACTGCGATCTCATTTCCTCCTCCCCAGTTATAATATCCTTTTTGAATTCCGCCAATATCAATAGGATAATAGCCGCCTTTGTGGAGGTTGTGTTTATATTGAGCGTAAATGCGATCACTATCCGTTATTTGTGAGCTAATTTTAGCAATAGCATCAATTTGTGTATTAATTCTGCCATGAGTGCCTATTTCTCCACTTAATCCTATTTCAGGTTTAAATTTATCGTTACCATTGTAGGCAAGTGTAGCTTCTCCTCCAACCCCTAAATATGCAGTAGGAATAGATAAAGAACCAAAATCATGAGTTTCCCCATCTTTTTTTACCTGTTTTATCTCCACGATACCAACCTAACCCTAAATTTGTTTCAAAAAGCCGCATTAATTCCAAAAAGCATCATTAATCGATATTAAATTATCTTTCTCAAAACGACTTTTTTTAAATGGATTGTTGACATATCCATAAATAAATTATTGTCATTAACCCCATCTTTAGTTCTAAATTTTTCTTGATTTCCGTAAACATTATCATGGATACGTTCTTCATGACGTTGGACTTGAAAGTAGTTAACTCTACGCCAATCTGATAAGCCTTCCTCTATAAAAATCTGGGGTGGTGACTTCAAAAAAATGCTCATTAATTCCTCGTTTTTTTAAATTATTCAACTATTCTATTATTTTAATAAAAATAAAAAGACAATGAACAAAAAAATAAATAAAAAAAGCTAGTTAAAACTAGCTTTAAAAAAGAAGCATTGTTAGGACTTCTAGGGAAAGGAATTGCCTCTCTAATATTTTGCAAACCACAAACATAACAAATAATTCTCTCAAACCCTAAACCAAAACCAGAGTGAGGAACACTGCCATATTTACGAAGATCTAAATACCAAGAATAATCTTCCTTCTTCAAACCTAACTCTTCCATACGTTTTTTTCCAATACTTCCAAACGTTCTTCACGTTGTGAACCGCCAATAATTTCACCTATACCTGGTGCTAACACATCCATTGCTGCAACAGTTTTACCATCGTCATTTAAACGCATATAAAAGGCTTTAATATCTTTCGGATAGTTTTTCACAACAACAGGTGATTTAAAATATTCTTCTGCTAAGAAACGTTCATGTTCTGAGTTAAGATCTATTCCCCAATAAACTTCATTTTTCAAATTCACGTCCGTTTTTAATTGCCTTTTAACAAAAATATCGATTGCTTTTAGTGTAATCAATTTGTTTAAATTCAGATTCAACAAAAATCTTTTAATCTAAAAAGATAGATCAATACCACTATACTGCGATAAGAAAGCAAGTTCATCTTCATTATTATCTAATACAGATTTGAAAAATAAATTTCAACATTCTTTCTGCAAGTTTAGCATTATCTTCCAAATCTGCAAAAAGCAACTTCTGGTTCAACCATCCAAAACTCTGCTAAATGTCTTGATGTGTTAGAGTTTTCTGCTCTAAATGTTGGACCAAAAGTGTAAACTTTACCTAACGCACAAGCATAAGTTTCTGCATTAAGTTGTCCTGAAACAGTTAAAAATGCTTCTTTACCAAAGAAATCTTGACTATAATCAACCAAACCTTGTTCATTTCTTGGTAAATTGTTTAAGTCCAATGTTGAAACCTTAAACATTTCACCTGCTCCTTCTGTATCAGAAGCGGTAATTAAAGGAGTAGAGCACTCAGAAAAAAACCTTCATTATTAAAAAAGTTATGAATGGCATTTGATAAAGTATGTCGAATTCTCATGACAGAACTAATTAAGTTTGTTCTAACTCTTAAATGAGCATGTTCTCTCAAATGTTCAAGAGTTAATTTTTTGGTAGGAATAGGGTAGCTTTCAGGATGTTCAACAGAGCCAAAAATTTCAACAGAATCAGGTTTTAATTCAAAATCCTGTCCCTTTGCAATAGAAGCAACCAAAAACTCCTTCAACTTTAATTGAACTGCCAGTAGTAAGTCTTACTAATTCATTAAAATTTTTTTCAAATGTGGGGCAATAATAACTTGAATGTTTTTTTATTGTAGAACCATCATTTAAGGTTAAAAATGAAAGTTCACTATTCATTTTCCGTTGTGTTTTTACCCAACCTTGAATTTTAATTCTCTGTCCTAATAAAGTTTCTTTTTCTTTTTAATAAATCTTTAATTGAATATTGTGTATATGTTGTAGTCATAAAAAAATCCTATTATTTATTGAAGGTTAAAAAAATATAAAAAAACCGCTTAATAAAACGGTTTTTTTATTATAACACAATAATAGATAAAAAAACAATATATTATGTTTGTCTATTTCGATTTAATTGTTCATAAATTTCTTTTGAATTATAACTCCAAAAGAAACTCATTTTTAACATCACCTTTTGCAGTTTATTTGAATTAATATTCTTTTTATGGAATATAATCCATTTTAAAAGCTTCCTCTGAATTTTCAATCTATTTATACAGTTGCTCCAATAGATTTGATCGACTCCTAAAATAATCTTCGTGCTAACGTTTGATAAGAAATCATCAGAGAAATGTGTTGGAGATTGACTTGCGGCTAATAAAGCTAATCCAAATTTTCTCGCTTCTTTTTGCAATCACATTAATAGGATTTTTTTAGGATCATCATTAACAAACAGATGTGCTTCATCTAATACTATAATCTCAACAACATCATCTTGTTCTCCTCTTTGAACTGCTCGTAAAAAAAGCTGTTCACATAAAAAAGAAACAAATAGGGCTTTTTCATCTGCTTCTAATGATTTTATATCATAACGCCAAATGTTTTTGTTTGATTCAAAAGGAGGAGATTTGTTTTTAAAAATACCTATACTATTTAAATTACTAATTTTTATTAGAAAAGCGACTTCATCACATCGAATGAATCATATTTTAACAAGTCATCTAGTTCATGTCCTGTTGTAATACTATTAACATAATTAGTAAATTGTTCAATACACTCTTGTTTTACTTTATCTAATTCATCTTCAATTTTTTTCCAATTCTTCCTTGTTGGATTTTTGAGGAATTTTTTTAATTTTTCTAAAAAGTTTATTCTGCAATCTATTAACTTTTTCTAATGAACTTATACAAGAATTGTTACCGCTTCCGCTAGTGCCTAGAAACATAGACTTCATTTTTCGCATTAGTGAAACGATCTAAATCCTCAATTGTAGGGTTTTTTTCCTACCAGTTTTTCTAATATCCCAAGAATTTGGATCTTTTTCATAAATACCGTTTGCTGCATATAAATCAACTAAAAGATTTCTTAAAGTAGCTTCTTGGTTTTGCTCCTAATTTAAATCCTGTTCGATTTAAAGAAGATATAAAGGATTGAATTCTTTTTCTAACTCCACCAAAAATCAGGGTTCTTATTAATAATTAAAGGGTTAAAGCCAAAATCAGTAGATTCGGAAAAATTTCACACTAGAAGCCCCTTCAATATCTATATCTCCATGAACATCAATAACATGAATTCTAAGAGATTTTCCATTTTCCTTTAAAGCTGCTTCTTGTAGTAAATTTAATATTTTTTTAATTGTAAATGTTTTACCACTACCACTCTTACCAGATAAACAAATATGTCCACTAATAAGTTTTTTTGGTGTCATAAAAAAATTTCAGCTTTATCAGGGAAGTTTTTAATAAAAGCTGAGTTATACCCTAACAATACTTTCATTATAAAATCGATTTTTTTATCTTTTTGTATAGTTTTTTTAGTTTAGGTTTTTATGGAAAAAAATAGAAAGGAATAAAAGATAAAAAAAGATTTTTAATACCCACATTCAAAAAAAGTATTTTTTTGTAAAAATATCTCTTCATAAGAGTAAGCTACGCTGCCTTTAGGATAAAAAGGGAGATAAATTTGGCAGCTCTTTACAGGAGATGTTGTATTCATTTTTTTATTTTTTTATTTTTTTATAAAACTGATTGAAATTTTATCTTTAAAGTAAAAATAATCTCTAAACAATTGATATTTATTAATATTTTTTTGTTTCAACAAGCCGTTGTAGCCAAATTCTCGCTCTAAAAAAATATGCTAAACTTTCCTTACTGCTACTAGTTTTTTTACCAACTCTTTAAAAATATTTATTATTAGAATTAAGATTGTTTGTTACAGCAACAAAATCCTCTTGCGATATATCAGCTAACAATAAACTTTCTTGCTTATGATAAACATAAACTAAAGAACACAAATAACAGAGAAAAAAATCAAAAAGGTGAATTTTATAAGAAAGTTTTTTTAACAATAAAAACGATAAAAAAATAAAAAAAGCCCAAATAACAGTAAATATATAAAAAGACTGCCAGTAGAAATTAATTTATCAATAAAAACTAATACCTAAAACATTAGCGAATAAATTTAGATTATCCATTTGAAAAATAAAAAAACATCATTAACCTTTATAATTTTTAGGTCAATGATGTTTTTTTAAAAGTTAAATTAATTATTATGATAATTTTTAATTTATCTAGTAATAATTTAACTGGTGCTTTTTAAAGGTAAAAAATTCGGTGCTACCGTCAAAGTTTTTTTACTTTCAACAAACGATTTTTTTCTTAGTGTTTCATCACTATATAAATCATAAACAGTTAAATCTAAAAAAATAAAAACGGATTAGAATTACTTCGTTTATTTTTAATTAAAAAAAGATAAAGTATCAAACCCAAACTCTTCCAAAAAGATCGAAAAGCACTAATTAACTCAACCTTAATTTGCGAAGGGGAGCGAAATTTATTCATACTCAATTCTTTATGTAATAGAAATGAGAGTAATTCTTTATCTGTTTTTTTATTCTTTTTATATTATCTTCAATAGAAAGAATATCTTCAGAGCGAACATAAACTTTTTGTTTTTATTACATTTTCTTCCATAAACAATCCTTTTTAAAAAAATTAAACGAAGTTGACTATCGAAATTCCAGATAACCAACTTTTTATTACTAACGATTTTATCTCATTTAATGATAAATGTCTAGCAATATTTATTTTTACTCCCTGATTAAAAAAATAGGTGAGATTAAATTAAATCTTTCAATTTCTTTATTTAAAAACTCACTATCAACATAATATCTTTCCAACCCTAATGTTTTTAAAGTGAAGATTTGGTTTTTTTATCAAAAAAATTTTTAGAAAACTTTTTCATGTTCAACGATATTGTAATGATAATCTAAAAACAAACTGGGTTGAGAAAAAAATCTCGCTCAATACCTTTTGAAATAACAGGGGTTGAAAAATCTTTTTGACCTAATTGCATTTCAAGAGTATTAGATAATTCCGAAAAACTCCAATGTGTTATTTATCAAAAAGTCACCTGTATAAATATCCTCATTGATTTTTTTAAAAGCTGACATTGGTTTAGTTTTTATTTAATGAAATAATTTTATCATTAAATTTAATCTTGTCTTCTTCATTTTTTTAAAAATCATGTTAGAGACAAAACCGTTAATATTAAAAAAATCAACTAAAAACTTTATTAAGTAAAAATTGCTGTGAGAGTAAGTTGTGGTTTGATATGATATTTATTAAATCGTAAAAGCCCCTACCAATTCAAATATAACGTCAAAGTTTTTTTATATTGTTTTTTTCTCCATATTTATTCAAAATTTCCTTTATTAAATAAAGAGCTTTTAAATGCTTCAATTAAATTTTTGTTCATCAATTTGATAACTACTATTTTTTTATCCATTTTACTATTTGGTTTTTATAGCTGTTCTCATTAAGTTGAGATTGACTTAAATAAAAGTTTGAAATATTGAAACCAATTTTTTTGAAAATATTTTGTTTCTCTTTTTATAAAAACCGAGATTTGTTAATTGTTTTTTTCTCTGAATCCTTATAATTGCCAGAAAATATTAAATTAACAAAGTTATTTTTTTACTAGATTGAATTATTTTGGTAAATAAAAGTCTTGCTTTGTATTTACGATAATGTTTTCTCGGTATTTCTCCATTCAAGATCATTTCTTCAGCTTTTTAAATACCCTTCAATAGTATTTAGATTTAAATTAAAAATTTGAAAAAAATAATAAGTATCCAATAAATACCAATCAAGATTTTCACGTTCTTCAAAAACTTCTTTGTAAAAATAAATCTGAAATAATAATATTTTTTTATTACTCCATTTGTGTTATAGTTATTTTTATTAACAGTTTTTCGCTTTGTTGTAGTTAAGAAATCGTTTTCAACTTCATCTAAAAATTGTTGTAGAAAGATTTTCTTTGTTATAACTATCATTAAATAAATCAAAAAGTTCATAATGATAGTCTGGTAATGAAACGCTAATAGGGAATTCTTCACTATTTCTGCCTTGAGTTTTTACAAGACCTTCTAAAACTTCTAAATAAGGATTAATACCATTAGAAACTCTATACCCATTTCTAATTACACTGCCTTTACGTCTTACATTTGAAAAATCAAGGTTAACGTTTCCAGACCATTTTGTAGAAGTAATAGCTTCAAAAACTCCTTTTTTTGAATTTCATCGTAATCATCTTTTTAAAACCAAAGAGAAATCCTTCAAAAGATTTATTTTTGACTTATTGATTTCACGATAAAAATTACTAGGAAATAAAAATGATAAGTTTTGATAACATGTTATAAAAAAGAATACAGGTTTCTATTTTTATTAATATTTTTCTCTTCACATAATAACGCTAATTTTATTGCAGTTCTTAAAAACAGCCATTGTAATGGTTCGTAACAGACTTTTTGATGTTTGTTTTAGAGATTTTAAATAAATTTCATTCACTAAACATAGAGCATTATTTTTTTAATTAAATTTTGTTCTCCACGATAAGTGATTAAAAACTCTCTATTTAAATCAACATTGGAAAAATAGTTTATTTAAAAACTGTATTATTTCTTAACTGTTCTTCGGATAAATCTTTTTTTCTTCTCCACAAAGTTTAATTAAATTTTCCTTTTCTGTAACAATAAAGAAATCTTTTTGTAATATTTGGGGAAATCAAAGGTTTCAAAAAGTTCTTCAATATTTTTCAAATTCAAAATCAAAAACGATTTAAATGAAGTTGCTCAGTAGGATTAAAAAAAGTGTTTCAACCAAGAAACCCCTATTAAATCACATATTTTTTTTATAAACAGATAAACCAGATATAAAAATAAATTAATCTTGGTTCATATTTTTAACATTTGAAAAATATTTTCTATAAAAAATCAAACCATTCTTCATCAGTTTTTAAATAATTACCTTTCATTTTTAAAATGTGATCTTTAAAAACATCAAAGAAAAAAAGAAATAACCTGATTTTTTTCATATAAAAAAATAGAAAAAAACTCTCTAACGCAGTAAGCCAATCTTCTTGAGTTATTTCTAAAAATAATTTCTTCAAATTCTTTTTTTATTGATTTTAAAAAGGATTTATTTTTAGATTTTTATATTCCATTTAACATTATTTTTGTTCATTTAAATAAATCTGATCGAACTGAATTATTAAAAAAATCTTTATTTAAATATTGTTTGCAAACTTCATAAATTTCCTCTAATAGTATTTCAACATGTTCACTACTACCGTATCTAGAATAAAAAAATTATCAAAAAAACCTGTTTAGTTAATTGATGTATTTCATCTCGATATTTATAAATGTCATTGTTATAAACGTGAAAATATAATTTAGAAAAAAATGTTTGAAATAAACAATTCATCAAAAATTATTTTTATTTTTAAATCTAACAAATGCCATTTTTGAAAAAAACCAAAGAAAAAAATTATGTTATTATCTTAATAGAAGAATGAAAAAAATACAACACAATAGAGTATGGCAATTTCAAATAATACAAATATCGAGTTGCAAGATTTAATAAATTTAGCAACTTCTGAAGTAAAATTAAGTGAAAAACTGTGTAGATAACTTTACAAATTTTATGGATGGTTTGAAAAAAAGTATCCTGCTTCTGAACAAGTTGATAAAATTAATCAATGTATAGCACAAGTGAGAGAAATAAAACAAGAACAATCTGTTGAAGGTGGAGATTATGCTATTCCAACAGTTAGTGAAATGGTTATGGCTTCTGTAATTAGAAATGAGATGGAACTAAAATTAAATCAAAAACCCTCACATGAAATATGATGATGTTTTAACTAAAATGGAAAAATAAAGTCGCAGAAAAATCAAATTTCTAATGAAGATGATTTAAACTTAAAACAAGCAATTAATGTTAAAAAAATTCAATGAATAATTTTTTTAATATAAAAGAAAAATTAAAAAAAGCAATAGGGTGATCGAATTTTCACCCTATTTATTTTTTTAGAACTTATAGAAATAAAAACAAAACAAAAAAATCACAATTCTATAACCTTTGGTTATATAAACTCATCTTCAATTTGTAAAAAGTCTAATCACTCATAAAAATATTGACATTTATTTTTGGTTAAAAAATAGCTGTTTGACATCAATATTGAATTTCTTTAGATTGAAAAAAACGTAGTTTTTCTTTTCTTTAAAAAAACTTAGAACAATTTTTAAAGAAAAAAAGCGGGGAGTAATCCAATTACTGTTTAATTTTAATAAAAAGCTCTTTGGTAAAGAAAAAGTAATTAAATTGTTACAAACTTTAATATGCCAACTTCCGCTATATAAAACCAATTAAAAAGGCACTTGTAAAAAAACAAGAGAGGATATGAAAAAAATACTACCTGTAATTATTAGTCTTCAGCTCGGACTTTGGAAAAAAATAAACGAAAGTATAATGTGGCGTTTGTATTTTTGGAACAAACGAGTTATTCTTACATACACTTAAGTAAGCTCTGCCACTCGTCTCACCATACGATAATAGGGATTCGATAAAAAAATGATTATAGGGTTATTGAGAAATAATAATTGTTCATTGGAAAAACTTATCCATAAGTATAAAAATTCTCACAAAAAAATGAAATTTATAAAAAAATATCATTTTGCTCCATTCAAGCATGTAATGTTGGAAGTTTTATTTCATTTACAATTCCAACGTAAAATTACAAAATATAAAAATCAAAAACAAAAAAATAGAAGAAAAACATTCATAATTTAAATTGATGTGCAAAAATTTTTAAATAAAAATCAATATTCTTATATTGGTTAGGATTTTTACACCTTTTTACCAAAGAAAAAAAGTATAAAAAAACCATTAAAATTTAATTGGAAATTAGAGTTTTTTTATTTCTGAATTTTAAGTATTTGAGTATTAAGAACGTAATTTTTAAAAACGTTTTTTTCTCTTAATTTTATATTTGTTGATATTTTATAAGAATCAAGACCTGTTTGCTATATACCACAACGGGGCTTTGTTTGGACTATTGTTTTTAAAAAGTTATAGAGCAAAAAAATAACCACTTATATTAAAAAAACTTGATTTTTTTGTAAAAAAATAGTAGTAAACTGTGGTTATATTTTTATGTTTAATTAAAAAAATATGTCAGATCCATTTGCAGATTTATTAAATTTCACAGAAGAAAAAAAGTGGAAAAGGGAGTAGAAACCATTCTCAGACAACTGTTTCAGAGTTGAAATCAAATGTGTTTTAAAAACAAAATTTACGGAAGAGCAAGAAAAAAATAATTGAGGCTAAAGAGAATGTGATAAAGGTTACTGCTTATGCAGGAACAGGAAAGACTTTTACGCTTAAAAAAACTTTGCTGAAAGAAATATTAAAAAAAGAGGATTATATATTGCATTTAATAGAGACTTAAAAATTAGAAGCAGAAAAATTCCTAGTTCGGTAAAAATGCATGACGGTTCATGGTTTAGCTTATTCTAGATTTGGATTGCCTTTTACAAAAATAAATTAAAACCTTTTTATTCACAACATGTTTATGAAGTTATTAAAAAAACCACATAGTTTAGTTGAAGAAATTTATGCAAAAAGCGGTTTATGATAGTGTTATTAATTTTACATATTCTTCTGATAAAGAGATAAAAAAAGATCATTTAGCATTAAATGAATTTAATATGTTAATTAAATCTTTATCTGAAACAAGTGGAGTTGTTGGTTTAGATGAAATTAAAAAATATTAAAGTGTCAACTATTTTTAAATGATGTAAATACAGTATGGGAAAAATATGATTGATCCTAATTCAAATTTAGGAACAACTCATGATAGTTATTTAAAATTAATGCAATTAGCTTCTCCGCAATTACCTTATGAGACAATTTTATTGGATGAAGCACAAGATGTAAATCCTGCTATGTTAAATTTATTTGAAAAACAAAAAAATGTAGAAAAGTTTTAACGGGAGATCCATATCAATCTATTTATCAATTTAGAAAAAGCAATTGATGCAATGACATATTCATATTGTGATAAGAATTATTTTTTTGTCGAAATCATTTCGTTTTGGACAGCCGATTGCAGATATGGCAAATACGTTAATTTCATTAAGAGGTGAAACAAAGCCTGTTAAAGGTTTAGAAAGTGTAAAAATCAAGAGTTGAGTTGTATTCAAATCATGGATTAATTAAAAAAATTACAAAGTTTTAACACGAAAGCAGTTATTACAAGAACAAATGCAAAAAAATTTTTGAAGAAGCGGTAAAATATTCAAGTTTAGGTTTTAATGTTTACTTTGAAGGTGGAGAAAACATAGCTAGATTTGATTTGTTAGAGGATTTATTTAATTTGTTAAATAATAGAGAGCCAAAAAGATGGTTTTTTTAAAAAAACATTTTATGAATCTTGTAATAAAAAAATGGAAAATTAGCTTTTGAAACCATTAAAGAGTTTTCAGAAGAAAATGGAATTTCGGATTGGCTATTTCGCTGTAAAATCGTAGAAAAAAATATAAAGATAACTTAAATTCAACTTTAAAATGGATTAAAAATTTATTGTTCAAGAAAAAGATGATAATTCAATTATTATAACAAATGTGCATAAGTCTAAAGGGTTAGAATATGATTTAGTTATTATTAGTGATGATTTTAATGTTGAGTTTTTAGCAAAAAAGAGATAACAAAGGTTTAGTAGATTTGGTTACAAGCTCTGTTTATGAGGATGTTAATTTACTTTATGTTGCTTTTAACTCGTGCAAAAGAGTTGTTGTTAGTTGGAGAAGAATTGTTATATCATGCTAACGCAGTAAGTAAAGAGTTAAATAATCATTTTTATAACAATTCCTGATAGCAAAATTGTTCTTAATGGTTCAAAAGAATATCAAGAAACATTGTTAAAAATGAGAAACAATTTAAGACGATAAAAAAATAGAGCAACTTTATAGGTTGCTCTATTCGATTAAAAAAAGATTTATTTGGTTTAATAATTTTCACAATATTAACAGAATTACTTTCCTTTAATGTTTTGTTAAAAAGTTCTTGATTATTAACATTAATTTGAATGACTTTAACTTTATTTTTTTAATTGATTAACAAGATTTTTGAGGCATATTTTTCTGGAATAATCGCTAGTTTAATGTCAGAAAAAAATCAATTCCTTGTTCAATTTTTAATTCAAAAATAATTTGTTGGTAACTCCCTTACTTTTTCAATTGTTTGATAAAGTGTATTTTTTTATAAAAAAACTTGTTCTTCTTCATTAAAAATTATATTGTTGAAGAATAAAATTTAAATGATTTGATTTTTACTTTTTTTCATCATTAAGTTTTTTTGATATTTAATTTGATTGTTTAAATCAACAACCAAGCTTGAAAAAGTTGAAATTCTGAATAATCTTCAAGAATTTTTTTGATTTTTTTAATCGCTGTATTTTGATTTAGTGAAATGTATAAATCATTCATACAATCTTTAAAAAGATTCAGAGACTTCATTTTGAGGTTTTAATTTTACATATTCTTCTCGTAATTTTTTTAAAGTCTTTATTTCTTTATTTAAAAACAGGCATAGCCTTTAATTCTGATGGAGATATATTCATAGGATCGGAATCTTTTCCCTCTGAATTATTAATCATACCATTTTTTTAAAAAAATACCTTTTTTTCATAAAAATCAACTAAATTTTTGCATATTATATTCACGAAAAAAATTTCAATAATTCTACCTTGTTGATTTTTTTCTTATCAACTAATAAATGAGTGGAGTAAGTTCCGTCTAACATTTCATTTAATCTTGAAAAAAATAAAAAGTTTAATTTTTTTCTGCGAATCAGTTAGTGAATTAATTTTTTTAAATCTAAAAAGTTTTTTTGAGAATTTTTTTTAGATCGATTTCATATATTTCTATCTTTTCATTTTTTTAACAAGATATTCTGCAAAGATTTTTATTTAAAAAAATTCTTTACTAAAAAAATTCAAAAAAAGTTTTTCTTTATCTGCTTCTGAAAGATATTAGTTAAATTTTCAAAAGATGATTTTTAACTCATTTAATAATTTGTTATCTAATTGTTTTTGTGAGAAAAATCATTTCTCTTTAAAAAATCACTAAACAAATCATTTTTTTCATAAAAAAATCATTAACCATTTGATTTAAAAAGTTGATTTGATAACATTATATCATTAGAAAAAAATATTTTTTTATTTTTTTAAAAAACAGGGTTATCAGATAGATACTGTTTAAAAATCTTCTTTTACCTTGTTTTTTTAGATCAGATGAAAAAAATTTTGCAATAAACTTTCAAAGTTAAATTTCTTTAATTCAAAAACTCTCTTTTTCTTTTTATAAAAATCCATTTTTAATTCAAGAGGAAGTTCTTCTATTTTTTTCAATTTAAAAACATCACGTCTATTTCTCTGTTTTTTTCTTTTAAAGAATCTAAAAATATTTTTTTAGGTAAAAAAATTGTATGTTTGAAAAAGTTTTTTTCTTCATTATAAGTGTAAAAAGGAGAGGGTTGCCTTACCGTCCAACCATCATATTTAAAAAACTTTTATTTCTCGATCTGGTGGTAAAAAAATTTATCTTGTTTTTAATACAAAAGTTATTTCTCCATAACTACGAATAAAAATTATGTTTATCTGGATTAAAAAAATAGAACAGGAAGGCATGGGAATACCGTCTAAATCTAAATATAATCTTAATTTTTCTTTCAGATAAATTATGTGTTAAAAACATGAGAGTAAAATAATTTTAAAAGGTTATTATTTTTTTAATTATAAGATTGATTTTTGTTGTATTTTTTTGTTAGAATAACCAATTATTCTAATAATTTAAAAAAGACCTCTATAAAAATAATATAAGAGTAAATATAAATAATTATGGCACAAGAAGTATTAAAAAGAGTTAAAAAAATATTTTTTTAAACACTGTTGAAGAGAAAAAATTTCTTCAGGAATTAAAAAGAGTATTGATAAGAAATGGAGAAGAATTTGTTGAAAAAGAAAAATAGTTCTCCTTTATTGTTTTGTCGTATAAAAAAAGTAAAAAAAGACTATAGAATTTTAGTTAAAAATATTTTCAATGAAGAATTTCTAAAATCTTTTAATTATTCAATTCAAGATATTTATTCATTTTTTTCTTTTGGCAAAAAGTGTTTCAGAAGATAAGACTTCATATCATTCATTTTTTTAGAAAATGTAAAAAAAGCTAAAAGTTTTTATTCTTCAAGAAACATTAGGAAAAAAAGAATAAATAAAAAGTTATTCTCACATTGATTGGAAAAAAATGGGTTTTTTCTGATGTTAAAAATAGTTCTGGTTTTTTTAATGGATACTCAAATCGGTTTTAAATCAATTATTAACTAGCAAAAAAATCTGAAATTATTGAAATTGTGCCTAATGATAATGATTCTGCTTTTATATGGTTTAACTAATAAACAAATCTTTGCATTTTCAAAAATCAAAGAAAAGTTACATTCCATTCTCTTTAAAAAAACATCAATGGATAATCTATATAGTAATTTAAAGGAAAATGATAAAAAGTAGTTTAGGACAGAAAAAAACTTCTTGTTAAGAGATTTAATAGAGGAAAGTTTACAAACAGAAGAAGCCCAAATATTAGATATAAAAACAAAATTAATATGGGATTGTGATTTATTTAATGATTGGTTTTATAAAAAAATACAAAAAAACTAATTTTAAATAAACATACAGGATTTTTGTAGTTAAAAAAATCTAAGAAAGATTTATTTTTTTAAACAATGATTTTTTTACAGAAATTAAAGGACGAAGGTTGTAGTTATCATGTAAAAAAACATTCAAGAAGAAGATAGTGTTTTTATTTTTTTAACTCTAAATTAAATCAAGAAGAAATTTCGGTAGATTTGTTTTCCAAACCTATATGGAGTAAAAACATTATTGAGTGAAATTAATCACAGGTGAGAGAGAGTTTTATGAACCTATTTTCAAAAGTTTCCCACCCTACCGCTATGATTTCTTCAAAAAAATAGCGGTAGAAGTAAAAAAATGCTTTAAAAACAAATTAATCAAGAACACAATTCTATCGATAGTTGGATCGCTCGTTTATTAAAAAAATTAAACAAGAGGATTTAGGGGTTAGGGTTATCAAGTGAACAAGTTGATGCAGTGGCTCTTGGAGTTTCTTCTTTATTAAAAAAACAAAGGTTTGATTATTGCAGATGAAACTGGTTTTGGTAAAGGTAGAATATTAGCTGCAATATCAATTATTGGACAATTGTTGGGAAAAAAACTGTTTTTCTTTTTACAGAAAAACAAACAATTATTTAGTGATTTTTATAGAGATATAGTTGCTGTAGAAGAAGAGCAAAAAAATTTATACCTTTTAATTTTTAAATAAAAGTGCTAAAAATTTTTGATCCAGATGGCAATCTTGTTGTTAAAAAAATCATACAGATAAATCATTTAAAGATATGATAGATAACAAGAAAAGATGGGAGAAAGATGAAAATCGTTTTTTTAATTACTAATTATGCTCAAATCAACAGAGCAGGAGTAAAACAGCCAAAAAAATTAAATTTTTAGATCGTTTAATGGGGAGATAATTGTTGGATTATTTTTAGATGAAAGTCATAATAGTTCAGGAGATTCAAATGTAAATAGCAACTTAAAAACATTTAATTAAAAAAAGCGGAAGGAGTTGTGTTTTTCATCTGCAACCTATGCAAAAACAGAAGAAAAAAATTAAGCATTTATGAAAAAAAGCACTACCTTTAAGTAATGTGGCAAAAACAGTTAATAACTTTAGCTTTATTTGAGTGATGATGGCGATTTGAGAGAGTTATTAACAAAAAGAAATGGCTAAAAATGGAGTTTTTTTATTAGAAGGGAACATCCTCCTATTGATTTGCCAGAAGTAATTTATATAGATTCTCCCAAAAATACAAGAGCAATTATCTTTATTTTGTGATATGTGGAATAAAATTTTTGAATTTGTTGAAGTTAGAGAAAAAAATGCTTGGATATTTTTTTCTGCAAAAAGCTTGGTTAACTCTTGGAAGTTATTTAAGTCGTTCTATAAGAGAATTCTCTTTCTGTGCAAAAAGTGGAACAAATTGCTGAAATGATAGAGGAAAAAAATAAAACAAAATGAAAAAGGTTGTTTTAGTAACAGAAATGACATTGGAAAGTGCTTTAAGGGATTTAGTAGAAAACGAAAATTTATTAAATGTAGAAGATAATGAAGATGATTTTAAGCCTTTATTGGAAGATAAGATAGAAAAACCTAAAGAAAGAGTTTTTTTACAGAAAAAACCAAATTGGAGTTGGAAGTGGATTTCATTAGTTGAAAAAAATTATCAAATGAAGAAGAGTTGTCTAAAAATCTTATACAAAAGAAAAAAAGGTCAAAACTTTAATATTGAAAAATTATGATAATTTAAAACCTCATTGGTTAAATATGAAATCAAAATTATTGGAAATAATTAAAGAGAATAATTATTTTTCCCTCTCCTTTAGATGAGTTAAAAGGCATTATTAAAAAGATAAAGGAATTGATTTTGATGAATTATCTGGAAGACGTTATCAACTTAATAAGTTAAAAAAATGGACAATGGGTTGTCGATAATAAATTGTTTAAAAGAGAGAGAACGGAAATTGTTAATAATTTCAATAGTGGTAAATTAGATGTTTTACTGGTAACAAAAAGCAGGAGCTTCTGGTATTAGTTTGCATGCAGGAGAGAAATTTAAAGATCAAAGAGTAAGAAACTTGAGGGAATGGGATATTTCTTCTAACTCTGCAAATAGAATACAGTTTTTTTAGGACGTGTAAGAAGAAAAGATCAGGTGGTAGAACCTAATTTTAGAACATTATTATTAAACACTCCTGCTGATATAAGAAAGTTGGAAATTGAAAAAAGAAAACAGGTCAGATTATCTGCACACACTGGTGGTAGAAAAGAAAATGAAGTTTTAGACTGGTTGTCAGAAGAAGGGGAATTAATAGTAGAAGAATGGAGTCGAGAAAGAAAAAACTGGGCAAAAAGAATTGGGGCTTTTAATGCTAATGTAAGCGATGAAACTAAGAGAATAGATAGAGCGTTAGCAAGAGCAACGATATTGCCAGTTGAAGAACAAGAGTTTTTATTCAATAGAATAGAAAAAAAGGTATTGAGGCTCATACTGAATATCATTTTTACAAAAAAACAAATACCTGTAAGCTGTTCAATAGATGAAGAATTTTGATGGGGGTAATGAGGAATCTAAAAACAGAAACAGAATTTAATAATTCAATTATGAATTTAGGTGAAATTACTAAAAACATCCGTTTATGGGAATTAGATTACTCAAAAAAACGATAAAAATTAAAATTATCGAAGCTAATAATAAAGCAGAAGTTGAGATTTATGATAACAAAGGTAAGGAAGAATTATTTTTAAATAATTGGAAAAAAATCAAAAAGGAAGAAAAATGTTTATTTAAACAAACTATTTAATCAATTTAAAAATAGGAAGTGTATTTAATTTTTGATTTTAAAAAAATCTTTATCTAAAAAAACAGGAGTGTTGTTGGATATAATATGGGGAACATGATGATATGTCTTTAAATACGACATTACTAAAAGTATTGTTTGAAAATGAAGAGAAGGCTATTCACATACCTTTAATATATTTCTTAAAAAAATACAGGTTTTAAAGTTTTAACAACTTCTTTTCATAATAGATTGCTTGTTAATAATGAAAAAAACAATATTTTTTTACTCTAATACTCTAGAAGGTAATCCTATTTTTGTTATCGGTTTGGAATAAAAAGACTGGTATTGGAAAAAAATTGAAGTTATCTTTGATAAAGAAGAAGGGTATAAATCGGTTTTAATTTTACCTAAAAAAATTCTATTGATTTGGAAGGGCTAGATATTCCTTTTTGTAAATCTAAAACAAATAGATGATTTTATCTCTCAAAAATGAAGATGTGTTTTTATACAACTCTCCTTTTAGAGAAAAGAAAAAGTCGTTTTATATTATGAGAAAAATAAAAAACGGTATAAAAAAATGCAAGGTAGAGCAGTGATTTTGATGAGAGAGAAAGATTATGAGTATATGAAAAAAATACTTGGTTGATTAAAGCGAAACAGTTTTTAGAAAAAAATAGAGGAATCAGTTCCAGAAAAAGAGTGAAGAAAAAGTTATAAAATTAACGTTTTATTACACTAAGTTTTATCAGTTATTGTCTTTATTACAAGAAGAAAGAATATTTTTTTCTTCTTGCCAAAAAGAATATAAAAAAATGGTTTAATGAAAAATATACATAAGTATATTCAAAGTGTTTAATAGGAAGTTTATGAAAGATATTATTAAATTTAAAAGAAGTTTATTCACTTGTTCTCGAAGTAGTATTTTAACAACTATTGAGAGAACAAATGAAAAACAAAAAATTCACAAAAGAACAAGAAGTTTTATTTCAAGAAATTTATGAAAGAAAAAGAACTAGATGGTTTTTTTAATGATCCATATTATGATCTTACTTTTTACTTTTTAAAAAAATCTTGAAACTAAAAAAATTTTATTAAGATAAAATTCTTTTCGAATGAGTTTTTAATAAAAGTTTAAAAAAACTAATAAATATTTCTACTGGATTGACTTAAACATTTTTTTAAAAAGAGAAAAAAATTTAAGTCTTTTAACGATTATCAAAGTCAATTTGGCAGTGGAAGTATAAAAAGATTTAATTTTTGGTAAAGAATTTCATATTGTGAGTGCACTCAACAAAAAGAAATGTAATTTTCTAATTGTTGGTAGTAACAGCAGAAGAAGCAAGATTTATTTTCACTATTTAAAGGATTATATAGATCGTTTTTATGTTGAAAAATGGTAGCTAAGATCGTTGTTTTTACAATCCTTTTTAATTTAAAATGAACCAAAAATTTTTGGTTCATTTTTTTATAGACTAAAAAAATCAATTTTTTTGACATAATAAAAAAACGATTTAAACAAAAAAACGAAAGTAAACTTCTTTAAAAATTAAAAAAAGAAGTGATAAGTGGTAGAAGTAACATTTTTTTAAATTATGAATAAAATTGAAAAACAAAGATTATAAATATTTTTGCCAGACCTTGATATAAGAATGGTTTTTAAAAGCTTTTTGGGGCTGATTTTTATTAATTCAAGATACAGGGTTACTTCTGATTTTGTTGATAATGCTGCATTGGAAATTAAAACTGGTGATGCTTTTACCAGAAGGTAAAAAAATAACGCTTTTTCTTTGTAAAAATGAATATTGGAAAGATTATAAAACTGCTGTCTCAGGACGTGAGTGCGTTTAGTTTTTTTAAAAATTTTTATTAGGAATAGAGAAAAGTGATTTCAATAGAAATGATGAAGTTTATCAATTTATTAAAGATAATTTTTAGATGAAGACTTTCAGATTAAAAAGATATACAAACCCAAGTGAGTTCATATAAAGGTTTAGGAACGAAGAAAAAAGTTGATTTCAATCCTCCTGAACGTGAAGATGATATTTTACAGGAAGGAATAGATTATCTTGTAAAGCAACGTGGAATTCTTTTGATGTTATTCAAAAAATATGAATAACGAACAAGGAACTATTTATGTTGCTACAATGTATGGTTGGGATAAAAATGTAATTTTTAAAAAGTTATTCTAACGGAGAAAAGAAGAAGTATATATGGTAGTGATAAAAAAATCTGTTGAAGGTTCTAATAGGGATTTATCTGGTTATGAAGTTGTAGGAGAACCTCTTTTATTTGAATTGGAAACAACTATAAATGAAGATGGAGAGGAAGAGCAATTTATTAAAAAAAGGAACTGGTAGATTTGCAATCACAGAAGCAGCGATTGATGCTTTTAAGTTATAGAGCATTATATCCAGATAGTTTTGCAGTGTCTTTAAATGGGGTTGGTAATTTTCAATTGGCTTATAAAAAAAGCAATTGGATATATTGCTTCCGATATGGGGATTTCTATTAGGGTAGCATTTGATAATGATATGGCAGGGGATAAAGAGTGCTCAAAAAGTTATTTAATGCTATTTATCTTCGTTTACTGTTTAATAAAAAAATTTGAACCTATTTTTAAAGAAACATTTTTTTCATATTTAAATAATGAGGAAGATCCAGAAGGTTGGAAAAAGGGAGTTGATAGTTGGTTGTTGGAAGATAAAAATAACATTTAAAACAGAATTTTCTCCACATTTAATGTTTTATAATAACCCGTTTTTCAGCAAAAAATATCCTGTCCATCATGAAAAAAAGTAGAAAAAAAGGAAAAAAACTGTTATTATAGATACAGGTGAGTTGAAACATCCTACAATATCGTTTTTATGTTGTTGATGAAATAGCAAGTTTGTTAAATATAAAACAAAAATAATGAAATAAAAGTTCAACCTCAATCTTACTATAAACTAACTTCAGAAATATTAGTTAGAGAACGTCCTCTTGTTTATCATGATTGGAATGATGCATTAAAAAGCACAAGGTATTAAATACATTGATAGATATGAAGAATTAGTTTCAAAAAAATTTTTATAGAAAATGGAGTTAAAAGTATTTCCAGAATTAGATGATGGGAAAAAGTCCACTGTCTATGTTTAGAGAAAGAAACCCGTTCTTGAAAAGAAGAGCATAAGAAAAATATTTGCAAAGTATTATGATAACTCATATCCTTTCAATGGAGATACTTATGATGTGGAAGAAGGGAAGACTGTAAATAACGAAGTGGTAAGTGAAGTTGTAAATGTAAAAACTCAACAGATAATAGTAAATCGTTTATCAAATGCTTCATTAAAGGATTTGAAAAAAATTTGTTAAAGAAAAAGATCAGAAATTTAATTCAAAAAAATAATTGAATTACATAAAAAAAGAGATTGAGCAAAAATCAACAAAAATTAAAACAAGAAATTGAAGCAGAGTTAAAAACAAAAAGAACAAGAGAATAAAACACAACAACTATTATTAAACCAACCTAAAAACAGGAACTGGAGATTTTTATTTCTAATGCAAAACAAAAAAATGTTTAAGGGAATGTCAAAAGATTTTGTTGAAAAAAACAGTAAAAAGAACAGTTTAATGATTATTCAAATGGAAATGGAACAGTTGATGTGGAAGGGTATTTGTTTGAAGATAATCATGAGTGAATTTGACAGTAATAATGATTTATTTTATTATGGAGAGCAAAAATTTAAATAATGGTCCTATTTCAGAGGAAATACCTGTTGAATTATATCAAGAAGATTATGGTTTTGAAGAGCAAAAATCAAGAACAAGCTAATTTAAATAAAAAAATATAAATTATAGGTTTAAAAATGAATAGTAAAGATAAATATGTTTTAATTGATAGTTCTGGAATATTACATCATCAATATTTTTGGTTTAAAAAGATACAGAAGAAGTTATTAATTTAAAAACTAATAATTTAGATATTGATATTAAAGGTTTAATTGGGTATTTTCGTTTTTTTAATAAATTAAAAGAAGAATATAGCGATGTTCCAATTGAAAAATTTTATTCATATATTAGATTCAGATGGTAGTGACTATAGGAAAAGTATATATCCAGAATATAAAGCACATAGAAAAAGAAAAAGAAGAGGCTCTTTTAAAAACAGAAAGAATTGTTAGGAACTTTTCTTCAAGCTTTTGATTACAAGTTTGTTCAAATACATGGAGTTGAGGCAGACGATATAATTGGTAGTTACGCAAAAACAGCTAACCCTGCAAAAATAAGGTTGGCTTAATAGTTTCTTACGATAAAGATCTTTTTCAATTATTAAATGATAATATAGCATTAACAAGAGATGAGAAAGGGAAAGATGGAATAAAAACGTTTCGCTTTTTTTATACTAAAAAAATTATATTGAAAAACCCTATGGTTTTTGAAGCAGATACCTTTGCAGACTTTTTAGCATTTAAGGGTGATATTTCTGATAATATTAAAGGTGTGAAAGGTATTGGGGATGTGGTTGCGAAATCACTTTTTACAGGAATATCCAAATGTTGAAATGGTTTTTACAAAAATTTAGACAAAAATAAAAGCCTTCCATTAGAAAAATAGAAGAACATAAAGAAGATTTAATTTTTATCTAAAAAAATTAACGGTTATTTTAAGGGATATACCAGTTCCTAAATTAGATGAAATAACAAACACTTTACCTTTAAAGATGAAAGAATATATTAAAAAAAGATTGTGTTAGAAAAAAATATCATGATAAAATAACAGTCGTTTGAAAAAAACGATTGTTATTTTTTTATTTAGGAGAAAAAATGGAACGTATTTATAAAGAAGAAGTAGATTTTCTTTTTCACTTTTTTTAGAAAAACAATTGTTGGTATTGAAATTGTTGAATGTTGGTTGGCTTGTGGTTGAGTTTTTTTAGCAATAATCACTCTATGGAAAAATGTTTTTATGAGTGATAGTAACGATTACACTCAATATATTTACTCAATTATTATTTTATCTTTGTTAATAGTTGTTACAGAGATTTTTACAAAAATAAAAATGGAAAAAATTTTTTTATTGAATTGCCTCAAAAGCAAAAAAAGATTTAATTTCATTACGAGCTGCTAAAAAAACTTATATTAAAAAATATTGATGGCGTTATAAAAAAATATTGAAAAACAGGTGAGGTTATGCTTGGTTATCCTGCTTACTCTTTTCAATCAATGTAATGAATATATTGATGAATTAATTAAAATAAAAAGAAGAGTTAGAAATAAACCCATACAGTAACTTTTTATTATATTATAAAGCCTTAACAGATAAAGATTTTTAATGAAAAAAACAGTTTTTAAAACATATTAGTAGAAAACGTTTTTTTCATGATGGGCTTTTTGTTTAAGTTTTTAAAAATGAAAGGATTTTTTTAAATTCAGTTATATTTAGGAATTAATAATATGCACAATCTTAATAAAATAAAAATTAATTTAATAAAAATACCAAAAATAAAAAAAGGAAGTTGAGGCTTTTTTTAGTAAAAAACTTTGAAAAAAACACTTGATTTTTTTCTAAATGTGAAGGTGTGTTTACTAAAGAGTTTTTAAATGAAAAATGCTTTTTAATCGATTTTTGGTTTGACAATTGATGGGGTTGAGGTTTTTAGCTTTTTTTAATCCTACTGAAATAGAAGAAATAGATCATTTAGTTCCAAATAAAGATTTGCTTGATTATGTTGTTTTGTTGGGAAATGATGAAGTGTTTAATTTTTACAATTGCTCTTGTGGTTATCCTGAATGTGGGGGGTTTTACGATGTTCCATATGTAATTTTTTTAATAACAATAGTAAAAACATTGATTCAAATGTTATTAAAAAGAAAAATGGTTACGGTGAACTTATTCAAAAAAACTGAAAGACACTGGGATTGTTTGTAATCAAAATTTTGAATTTGAAAAAAATTATTTATTCTTCTAACGATGGTTATTCTCAAATTAAAGAATGTTTTCAAAAATCTAACAGAAAAATGAGTTGATTTTTAACTTTTTGATTATAATGATTTTTTTACCATTTAAAAATAAATTATTTGATTGGGTAAAACAAGGAAAAAGGAGTTTTGACTGCAGATTTATTGGTAAAAAAATTATGTTTTGTTATATGCTGAAACTTCTAAATTTAAATTAAATAAATTGAAAAGAAGTAAATTAATAAAAAAATAATTTAAGTAAATTGGCAAAAAGAACTTCTAGATTGATAAAAACATTTTCTTTTTAAAGAAAGAGTTTTTAAAAAATTAGAAAAAGAAGTTTATTTGTTTTTAAACAAACATAATCTCAAACATGGATTGGTTTGGCAAAAGATTAAAGGAATCTTTTGTTTATTTTTTTCAATTGAAAAATTCAATAGTTGACAGTTCAAGTTTTCAATATAATTCTTCAATAATGAATTTGTTGGAAAAATTATATTTTTGATAAAGTTCAAATAAATTTAAATATAAAATATAAAGGTTTAAAAGAGGCTAAAAAGAAATATTTTTAAACAATTGGATTGAAATACAAAAAGAAATAAATATTTTTGCTAACAAATTTTTGTTGAAGTGGGAGCTTTTGTTAGAAGAAGATCGAAACTCAAAAAGAATTTTTTTAACAAAAGAAGAGTTTTTGATAAACAAAAACTTCAAAAATGGTTAGATGAATTTAACTATAAAATTATTCCACATAAAGAAAAAAATATGATTTAGAAAATGAAATGTTTAAGCACATCAACCGTTTTATTCAAGATTACAGGAAAGAATATGGATATGTTAGGAAATGTGGTATTTCAACATATGAAGAATTAATTCATATTTTTTTGAAAACATTTTTTTCAGTAAACTCAAAATTGTTTTCAATGCTAAATCAAAAATGTAAGTGTTGTTCGTGGAAATAGTTTAGTGAAAAAAATATAGAATTATACATAAACAATAAATTGAATAATTGAAAGCCAATAAGAAGGTGAAAATGGATGAATTACTACAAAAATAAATAAAAATAAATTTTAATATATCAAAATATACAACTCCACAAGAAGTGGAAAAATTATCTTTTAACAAAAGAAGAATTAAACTGCTTACTTGAACGCAATAAAGGTAATAGAATTTTTTTCTAAAGGTTTTCTAAAAAGAAAACGTTATTTTTAGATTTTGTTGTAGATATTGACGGTTTAGTTTTAAATGAAAAACTGGTTGCAGGAAAGTTATTTATTAAAAATATCTTTTTTAGAGACTGGGAGAAAAGTTGGTTTAATTTCTTAACTTGTAGTTGTGGTTATCCTGAATGTGGTGGTTTTAATGGAATTCCTTATGTGATTTTTACCAATGGCTCTCAAACATTAATTCAAATGCTATTAGAAAAAGAAAGAGGTTATGGTAAAGTGATTGAAAAAAATTAAGGAGAAAAAAATATCATTCATAATCAATCATTTTCCTTTGAAAAAAATAATTCACTCTTCTATTAATGGAGTGTCAAAAATTAAAGGTTTTTCTAATAGTAGTGAAGATCAGATACTTTTGACCTTCAATTTTAATGATTTTATAAAAATTTAGAAACAAAGTTATAAATGTTATAAAAAAGGTAAAAATATTATAACTTATAGAGATTTAGCAGAAGAATTTTTTTATATGATAATGATGAAAAATTTAATCCTAAACAAATACAAAAATTCTTTAAAAATCAGGAGAAATAACAAAAGGCTTTAATTAAGAAACGTATATTACAGAAAAAATTTCAAAAATAAGAAGTAGTATCAATAAATTTTTACAGAAAAAAATAATTTAAAACAAGAAATTTTTGTTTGAGATTGTGAACCAAAAAGATATTGAGGTTTTTATTGAAGATGGCAAATATAGCGGAGCAATTGAAAGTTGTGAAACTTGTCTATATTCGCTTATTTTAGATCAAGTGTTTAATCAAGATCTTTACCTTAACAGAAATGTTAAAAAGTGAATTGAAAATTTTAAAAAAACTGGAAAAAGATAGAGGGAGGTATAGTTTTATTTTTTTAAGTAAAAATGTTATCAAACGTATTAAAAAAATAATAAAAATTATACAGGAAAAAAATTATTTGAAAGTGTTTTAGTTTCTGATAAACCTACACTACAACGTTGGATTAAAGGAATTGATTTTAATAATCTAACGGAAGAAGAGGAGTATTTAACTTTAAAAAAAGTATAGTGTTGTCTTTTGAGGATTATATTAACGACAATCAGTTGGTAAAAGACAAATATAATTTTACTGGACTAGATACTTTTGAAGAGTTGGTGTTATTATTTGATAATATACTTAAAAAGAATTTTTATTTAATCTCATCAGCTTAATAAAGAAACTTATCCTGTTTGGATGGAAAATGGAAGAAGGTTTACAATAATTTGTTAAGAATAAGGTAAGACTATAAAAAGTCTTACTTTTTATTTAAAAAGTTGTTTTACAAATAGTTTTTATGTTATTTTTAGAAAAAAATAATAGAAAAATAATAATTATTGCATGAGAGTTTGGATATGTGAAAAACCTAGCGTAGCAGATGCTTTTATCTGCTTCATTAGAGCGTAAGTATAATGTTAAAAAGGGGTCGTAAAGATGGTTATTTCGAAGTAGGGGCAGAAAAATGTTGTTACTTGGTGTATCGGGCATTTACTTTCTAGTTATTCTCCTGAAGAATATGATCCAAAAATATAAAAAAATGGACATTAGCAGATTTACCTATTTATCCAGAAGATTGGAAGGTAAAAAGTTACAGAATTAGATGGAGTTAAAAAAACAAGCTAAAATTGTTCAGGGATTATTAAAGAAAGCTTCTTCAATTGTTCATGCAGGTGATACGGATAGAGAAGGGCAATTAATAGTTGATGAATTGTTATTTTTATTATAAGGTTTATAACAAACCAACGACAAGATGTTTAATAAAATGACGTTAATCCTAAAAAAATTGACGAGGCTGTTGATGAATCTTTTAAACATGATAATAAAGAATACATAAACTCATATTATTCTGGATTGGGAAGACAGAAGGCGGATTGGTTAGTTGGTATGAATTATTCAAGAACTGCAACATTAAATGCACAAGACAGTGGATTTGATGGTGTTATATCAATTGGTCGTGTTCAAACTCCTGTTTTTATCTTTTAATTGTTAATCGAGATTTAGAAATTGAAAACTTTAAGCCTTCAAATTTTTTTCACAATTTCAACAGTTTTTGAAAAAAAGATGGAAAAAGAGTTTAAAGGAATTTGGATTCCGAATGGAATATCGTTAGAGCAAATAGAAGCAAGAGATAAAAATTAATCAAAAAGAAGAAGTTGAGGATGAAGGTGGAGAGGAACAGGTTGATACGTCTTTAAAAATTCCAGATGGTTTTGATGAAGACTTGAGATTGATTGATGAAAATTTAGCAAAATCAATTGTTGATAAAATTAATAAAGCAGGTAGTGCAAAAGTTATTTCTTTTAAAAAGAGAACAAAGGGAAGAGCCAAGACCGACATTATTTAGTATGAGTAAGCTTTCAAAGTGCCATGTCTGAATTTGGTTTTTGATGCTCAAAAAACATTAGATATAACGCAAAAAGCTTTTACGAAACACATAAAATATTAACTTATCCTCGTGTTGATACAGTTTTTTTATCCCTACCGCTCATAAAGCGGAAGTTTCGATAAATTAAAAACTTTTATTAGATAATATTCCTGAATTTAAAGGGAAAAAAGTAGATCCAAATCAAAAAAACAGTATTTTTAAAAGATGGTAAAGAGACAGAAGTGCATCATGCAATTATTCCTGCTCTAAGTGAAAAACTTATGTTGGGGGCAGTTGAATGAAGACGAGTATGAGTTGTATATGATGGTTGCAAGGGCTTATTTTTGCAAACTTTATGCCTCCTTGTTTATCTGATAACGTTAAAGTGAAAAATAGAAGTAGAGGGAGAAACTTTTCAAATTACTGGAAAAATGATTGTTCAGGAAGGTTGAGAGAAATATACGGTAATAAATATAAATCAGGGATGATGAATTGCCTTTATTGGAAGAAGGTGAGGAATTAAAAAAATCAAACTATGTGAATATAAACAGAGTAAAAACAAAAAAGCTCCTTCTTTATTTGTTACAGGTAAAATGCCTGATTATATGGGTAGAGTTTATTTGTTTGTAAAAAGATCCTGAAGTTAGAAAAAATGAAAGAATTATCAGGAATTGGAACGCAAGCAACTAGAGCGAAAAATATTAGCAGATTTAGAAAAAAAGAAAGTTTATTACCAAAGTTAAAAAAAGGTAAGGTAGAATATTACACTTCAACTGAAATAGGTAGAAATATCGTTTTAAGTCTTCCAAATCAACTTACTAGTTTCATTTTAACTTCACATGGGGAAACTTTTTAGAGTTGATAGATAAAGGACAAAAACATTAGAAGAATTTGAGAAAAAAATTATATGCTTCATTAGAAAAAAACAATAGAATTGTTGAAAGAAGCGGATTTTTCTAGAATGAAGGGATGACAAATATGTCTGGAAGTGGTAAAAAAACTCTAAAAACAACAAACATAAATTCATTAACCAAGTTAAAAAGAAAAATGTCCGAAATGTGGAGGCGTTTTAGTCTTAAGAAAAAGTAATGAAAAAAAGATAGTAAAAAGTTATGGGGAAAGAATTTGTTGGTTGTAACAATTTTACCACAAATAAAATGCGATTTCTCTGATTGGGCAGTTGAAAAATATACTATTGAGAAATAATAATAATGTAAAAGCTCTAACAATATGTTAGAGCTTTTTATTTGTTGTGAAAAATGTTAAAAATGAATTTAGCTTTAAAAAACAACCTGTAAGGAATACGTAAATGGGAAAAATTATTTTTTTACTATTCTACAATGAACGCTGGTAAAAAGCACAAATTTATTGCAAAGCAAGTTATAACTATCAAGAAAGAGGATTTAAAAACGCTTCTCTTTACATTTAATAAAGATAATAGAGGATATGGAAAAATCAATTGGTTTATCAGTGTCTTCAAGAATAGGAGTTTCCGAACATGCAATTGGTTTTGATGAAAAATTTGATTTTAAAAGAATTTTTCTTAGATTTACAAAAATTAAAGACAGAATTTTAACGTTAGAAGAGGTTTTTAAATATTAAACGAGAGGAGTTATTATTGTCTTCATTGTTATTTGGTAAAGAAATCGAAGAAAATGAGTTGGAAGAAAAATTAAAGAATATAAAAAAATATTTTATTTGAGCTTCTAGAAAAAAATAGATAATTTAGGGGCGTTATTTGTGGATGAAGCACAGTTTTTAACTGAAAAAAACAAGTAAAAAGATTTGGCTTGGGTAGTGGATGAATTAGGGTTTTCCTGTATTATGTTATGGTTTAAGAACAGATTTTTAGGAAATGTTTTTTTGAAGGGGCGAAATGGTTGTTAGGTTGAGCGGATGAATTAGTTGAAATGAAAAACAATATGTCCTACTGGTAAGAAAGCTACTTTTGTATTAAGGTTGGATGATAATCAAATTCCTTTAACGGAAGGTTCGCAAATTTTAATAGGTGGTAATAGCACTTATTTACCAGTTTCAAGAAAAAAATACATAGAAGATCTTTAACTTCTAAAAAAATAGAGATTTAATAAAAAAACAGCAGTATTTAACTGCTGTTTTTTTGTTAAGAAAAATATTGATGAATTAGAAAAAAATAATCATCAGGTAAATCTTTTTAAAGATAAGAATGAGTCATCTTCTTCGATAACATTTCTTGCAACCTTGTAATTATTTTCAATAACTTCTTGTTTTTTTGTTTTTTTCTGACATTTTTAGAAAACACTTCTGGATCTACTTCTTTTTCTACAACTTTTGAAGAGAAATAACTACCTCTTTTTAAATAGGTTGGTAATTCATCCCATCTGTAATTTTTCTTTCTCCATCTTAGTAACAAGTTGTTTAGTGTTTAATTTAAACATTTCTTTATGATTAAAAAACTTTGTGCGAGTGCATAAGATTGAGTTTTTTTAACCGCATCTTGCTCTCTCCATAAAACTGCATTTAAAGCTTCCTTTTTACTAGGAACGCTGAATACACGACAGTCAAAAACTGGATTTAACTCAAGAAGTTTTTCCTCAAAATCAGGATTTGTTTTTAATAGTTCTTGATAAAAGAAGACAGACATTTTAGAAGCCATGATAGAGCATAGTTTATTTAAACGTCCGTTAAAAACGCATACGCTCTGGTGTTAAGATAAGAGTAACCTCGTCTGATTGAGTATAACCCTAAAAACAGCTTGTGTTTCTTTAACAAGTCTTTTTGTGGCGTTTTTCATAGCATTAACAAAATTTAAATCAAATGGTTTGTTAAAATTCATTGATTTAGTAAATTTGCTAAAACTATTACCGTCAAGACGAGCAACATAAACCGCATTAGGTAGTAGTGTTGGATTGAAACAATTTTTCATATCCTTTCATTCGATCTCCGAATGATAATTGATTATTACGCATATTTTTTTCCTTTTCATTTAAATTAGGGTTACTAAGTATTCTTACTTAGATTTTTTAGTTCTATGTTAATAAAAAAACATATTGTTAATAAATATAACATAACGTTTAAAACTTGTCAATAAAAAAACCTCATTTTAAAATGAGGTTTTTGTTTTTAAAACGGTAATTTGTCATCGTTAAGCTTTTTTTATTTCTTTTTTGTTTCAATTTTTTTGTTGAATTTTTCTGTTTTCACAACCCCTTCTAAATTATTTAATGTTTCAACGAATGAATTGTTTTTAATAATTGTTTTTTTAGCGTTAATCATGTTTTCAAGGCTAGTTTTTTTCTCGTTTATTATTATCTAAATATTTAAAAAAAGCGTTGCTATCAACTGCATCAATTAATGTTTCACTGTTATCCAATGTAACTAAGAAACAAGCTCCACACTTACCTAAACTTCGAGTGTTTTACTTTTTGAATAAAAAAATATTTTGAATTTTATTCAGATTTTGAGAAACAGAGTTTTTTTATCTTCTAAACGATAAATACAAACTCCTAATGAAAAACATATTATACCATTGTGCTCCTCCGCTTACATCATATAGTGGGGATTTTATAGTTCCCATCATCGTCTCTTGGGGTTATTTTTGATGAGATACAACGATTATAAAAAAACATCTAACTCATGAGCTAAACGATTTAATTGATTTAATCTAATCGTTAAAAAAATTCAGATTCAGAATATTGTTTTGGTTTACCCATTAATAAATGATTCCAAGGATCAATAACCAAACATTTTTAAACCGTGTATCTTAACCGCTTTTTTTAAAAAGTGTCTATTAATTTATCTAATGAATCTTCTTCATGTGCAGAACTAAATGGAGATATGTATTTAGCGTGTTCTTTTACAAATTTTTTTCGATTCAAGATACAAATTATCATTATGTATTTTTTTAGCATTTCCAGTATAAAATGGAATTAATTTTCCCATGTTTTTTTCAACTAAATCTGTATAAAAACCTGCTGCATCTTCTTCTTCTGGAACAAAAAAACCTGTTTTCCATCCAGATGTTTTGGCTAAATTTAAACATAGATTTTTAACAAATAAAGATTTGCCATGAGAAGGTATTCCGTAAACTAACATAATATTTTTTTAGTTTTAGGACGTAAATATTGATCTAAATTATCATAACCAGTTGAAACTCCTTTTTGAATACCGTTTGCGTAAGTAGAATCAACTATACTTTCAATTTCATCATCAAACTCTACAATTCCACCAATAGGAAAAATTTTTCAAAACTGTTTTTAATAAAATTGCAAATAAGATCTTGCGAAATTAAGTCTTTATTAATTATTGTTTGAAGCTGATATAGTGAATCTAGTTCAACAGTTTCATTATTTTTTTAATAGTTGTTAAAGAAGAATTTATTTCTTGTTCAAGTTTAAACAAATTAACCTTAAAGACTTTATCTTCTAAAAAATTGTGATAGTTCATAAAGAGAAGGATCTACAATAATAACTTTTAAAAATTGATCTAAATTAAAAATTAACTTTAATTTTTGTTAATAAAAAGATCTTTATCCATAGATAAAAAGTTCTGGTGCAATACAAATAGTTTGTTGCAATCCTAATGATAATAAAGTGAGTCTATCCAATGGAGAAGCAGTAATATAAATTTCTTTATCAGTTGTAAAAGAGTTTTTTTATACAAACCTAATATAGAAGCAGTTGAATTGAATTCTAATTTAGTAAACAGTTCACTTTCATCATTCAATTCAACAATATAGTTATTTTCAACCCCTCGGCTATTTGAAACTGGAAAAAGAATTTTTATCCCTTCAACAGATACTTTTTTTCACTTTTTTTAAAATTTTTCTTAGGAAAAATCCAATTTTTCTAAAAAAATTCTTGTGCATTTACTGTCATATTTTTTTATAGGTATAATTGTTATAGTGAAAGGTTATCATAGTTTTTTTAAAAAAAGTAAAATGCTATAATATTTTTAAAAATAGATAGTCTTAAAAAGAGTTTAAAAATGAAGGTAGCGATAGTAGATAATTATCACATAAACAGAGAAGCGGTGAAGTTTTTTAAAAAGAACAAAAAGATCTCCAGTTTTTTTGAAGTTAATAAAGATGGATTATTATCGTTAATGACAGAAGAACCGTTGGATTTAATTTTAGTAAATAATAATGTTGAACAAGTGGAAGATTTTGTTTATGTGTTAAAAATCCAGATTTCTTCAAGATACTGCAAAGTTAATTGTATTTGTAAATAGCGAAGAAGAAGAAATAGATTATAGAATTTTAGGTGTCGAAAGTATAACTAAACCTTTACTCAAAAAGAAGAGTTTTTATTAAAAAAATAAAAATCATAGGAAAATCTTATGGAAAAAAATTTTTAAAGACAACATTATTATGGCTGGCAGTTATTTTTTTCAATTTTATTATTGTTTACGGTGTTCTTAAATATCGATTTATACGAGATTTTTTTAAAAATAAAGGTTATTAATAAAGATGTGTTAATTATATCAAGTGTTACTTTGTCTTTATTATCATTATATTTTTATAAGCAGAAACAGAGAATTAAATGAAAAAGAGAAGGCGATTATCAACACTTTTCATGCAAATCAAAAAGATTAAAATTATTACATTTATTATTGCAAGAATCTAAACAAAACAGTTTTTTTCTAATGAAATTATTGAGAGTAAATTTAAAGGAGTCGGCTTGATGAAATTTTTAGATTTAATAAATGAAATAATTAACAAATTAAATAGTGAAAAAAATGATAAGCAAAAACTTAAAACTATATTTTTTTAACTCTTCAAGAAACATTATATCTAAAATTGAACAATTAAAAATCAGATATAAAAAAACAACGAATTAAGTTCCAACATTGATTTTATTAAAGATGTTGTTGATGGAGTTAAAAAAACAAGAAGTTAATTATGATAAGTTGTCAGCAAAAAAATAGTTAATTTGCAATTAAATAATAAAGATAAATTATTAGATAAAGAGAGTGTCAGATATACTATCTTTATCAGATAGTTTATTGACTGATTTAGAAGTTTTGAAGAGAAAAATAGAATTCTCGGAAAAAAATGTAACAAATTTGAAAAAAATATTAACAATCAACAAAAATGAAATTATAAAAAGAAATAGAAAAAGGTGATGCAGAATGATTTATCAGTTTGAAAGTGAAGTTGTAAAACGCTCAAAGTTTATAATTCAATCAATTGAGAAATTGAGAAATGGAATAAAAAAAGTTGATGAAAAAGAGTTAGAGCTTTTTGATAACATAGATGATTTAATAAAAGCAAAGTTCTAAAAATTAAAAACTCATTAAATTTTATCAATTTAAACGAAGCTATATTTTTTTGATAAAAATAGAAAAAGGTTCTTTTTAAAGTAAAAGAGAAAAAATGCACACCCTCAATCTATAAAGTTATTAGTTGATATTTTTACAAAAATGTAATAGGGTATTTAGAAGAAAAAAATAGATAAGTTAAATTTTTTTAGAGGAAAATGATTTTTACCCTTTAGAGTTGATGGGAGGATTGGCGTAAATTATGTTATTTGCTTGAAGAAAATTCAAAACCATTGGATTTATTTTTTTCCCTTTTTGCAGAATACGATGAATATGAAGAGGATTTTTGGTGGAGAAATATCAACAGATGCTTTTAAATAAATATATTGAATTGATTGAGGATTATGAAAAAAATCAATAAATGTAGAAGAGGCTACCTCTACATTAAATCAATTATATAAAGAATTGGAAGGTTTTTTTCACAATTAAGAATTAAATCAGGATTTTCAAGGTTTATTTTTTTAGCATTACAAGGTAGAATTATTTTTAGCATTAAGTCAAGATGCAGAATTTAATGATAAAAATCTTGTAAATACATTGAAAAAAATCTGTAAGAGAAATAGAAGAAATACATAGTAAGGAAAAATGTTTCAATTGATTTTTATTAAAAAAATGTATTAGAAAAAAATTTTTAATTTTTAAAAAATTGGAAACATTTAAAAAGAAATAGATAAAATTAGCGAATTAAATAAAAAGATTTAATATTGAAAAATTTATTTTCAAAAACAAAAATTAGTCAATAACCAATTTTTTTAAAGAAGATAGAAATGGTTTATATAAAAAGTTTAACCTCTATTGAAAAAAATAATTGATTTTTGGTATTTATTTGTTATCTTTAAAAAAATAAAAATTCAATCAGAAAGTTTAAGCTTTTTGGTATTAGAAAATCATAGAAGACTATCAAAATTTAAAAAAACACTTTTAAATATGTTTCAGATAATTTTTGAAGAAGAGCCTACTTTTACTTCAATATAAACTCTTAAAAAGAATTATTGGTAAAAGATTTCAAGTTAATGATAGTTTGTGGGAAGAATTTGAAAAAACCTAATAAGAACTCATGAAGAAGATTTAGTTAATTTATTTTTTTATTTAAAGAGGATAAAGAGGTTAAATTACAAGATGAGAAAAATTGAAGCTCCTATTTTTAGATCAATATAACAAATTTTTAATGGATCTAGATGAAAAAAATAAGATTCAAGAAGAAGTTGAGGTTAATGAAAATCTAAAAAGAACAAGAGATAGAGGTGGATAAACCTCATAAAAGAAGTGGTTTCTCTGTTGCAGTGGTAGATGAAAAGCATTTAATGGGAACACAGGGGCAGGAAGAGTTTGATAAAGAAGATCTTAAGGTTGAGTATTTAACGGAAAAAAAGAATTAACAGGAGAGCTTAATGAATTAGAAAAAACTCAACAAAAATCTTTTGAAAAATATGGAAGATAAAATTAAAAATTGTTCCAAATCAAGAATTTTCTGAAAAATAAAGAAGATTTTAATATAGATAAACAAGAAAAAAAGTTGAAATTGTTGCTGAATCAATTACTTCAGAAGAAGGAGATAAGGTAAGTGAAGAAAAATATTAATTTAATTTCAGATGAAGAGATAGAAAAAATATTTTAAATGTTTTCGATGAGAACGATGAAGAAGATACAAGTTTTTATTTATCACCTTTTGATTATGATTTTAAAAATAATTATAGAAACGCTTAATAAGTTTGATAAGAAATTATTAGAGAGTAAGGAAAAAAACTGAAAAACAGAGTTTATTAATATCAAATTTAAATGAAGTAATTATGGATATAGAAGATTATCTAAAAGAGTGATAATTGTAAAAAGAGATTGTTTTAATCTCTTTTTTTAATTTTGAACTAAATTGATAGAAAAAAATCTTTATTTTATATCTTTAATTAAGATATAACTAGTAAAAAAATGATTTTTTTACCAAATTTTTATGAACGATTTAACAAATGAAATATGGCAGGTTTTTAAATAGTGGGGAAAAAGACGGTTGATTTTTAAATTCTCTTTTTTTCTGATGAAAGAAAAAGTTCAAAAAAACGTTAAACAAATTAATAAGTAATGACTTGATTATTTTAAATAAAGAAAAAGGAATAGTAAAACAACAAGAACTAACTCCTGAACGTTATGTTAAAGCTATCATGTTGGATATGGAAATATTTTTACCTGAATGTTTCAGAGGAAATTAAAAAGCAAGCTTCTATTTTAATTTTAAAAGGGAATTATTCTCAAAAAGAAAAAGAAAAAAATTTAAAGAAACAAATAGAACAAATTCAAAGTAAAAATTGGTTACTAATCTTAAATGATTTAAATAAATTATCTAAAAAGTGAATTTAAAGATTTATTTAAAAAGCATTTTTATGAAAGAATAAGAGGAAGTTTTGATGTCTGATATAAAAAAAGAAAAACAAGAAATTAATAGTAGAGATATTTTTAACAGATCAGGAGATTTTTAAATGTTGATACGGATTTCTCTGCAACAATGGAGGTTTATGAACAACAAACTTGGTTAAGTAGAGCCTCAAGAAAAATATTGGATAGTTCAAAAATGGTTGAATGGTTTATTTATATACCAATATGTAATGTTAAGTGTTTTAGCTTTATTATTTTGCTTCGCTGTTTATCATCACTATAATAAACCTTCTCCAATCATTTTATTTGAATTTGAAGACGGAACAGTAACTTGTGCAAAAAGCTTTTTAGTGCAGAAAAAGATGGAGAGTTATTTCTAAACTACACAAAAGATCAGCGTGATTTATGTCGTTCCTTAAAGAAATATGAGAAATAGGGATAAGGGGATTTAGACAGTGTTTGGAAAAAAATTAATGATTTATTTGATAGAAAATGTAGTAGATGACGATTTAGAAAAGGAATTTACCAATATATAAAAAGATTCGTCTATTTACAGGTTTAACAACATTAATGTTGATTTTATTGATAGTTATCGAGTGGTTTTAATTTGTTTTTAGCTAATAAACCAAAAGAAATACAAACCATTTTTATACAAAACAAACAATACAAAGAAATAAAGAAGTAGCAGTTGATAAATATCCTTCTTTGTCAGAAGAAAAAGGTTAAAAATGTATGTTAAAAATGTTATGTATGATTTATTCACAAGCGATTTCAATAATATAGAAAGTAGATTAAAAGGACATAAAAAAATATTTTACTGAAAAATGCTTGAGAGATTTTTGAAACTTTAATGAATGAAAGTTTTATACCTTACGTTGTGGAAAAAGAAATTGTTACAAGATTTAGTTATCTTAGAAGATCCTATACTAGCTCAGTCAATGGAAGATGCAAATGGTAAAAAAATGTGGATATATGAATTTAAAGCTATGTTAAGATTTTCTGGTTCTTTTAAAAATGAAAAGTAAGGTAAAAAAATAACAGTAAAATAAAACTATGTAAATATAATAATATCTCTAAAAGAAGCTAATGTTAAAAAGTTCTCCGTTAGGTGTTTTAATAGATGGATTATATGTTAAAAAAATATGCTAGACGTAGTTAATTGAAAAACACAAAAACCTTTCATTGAAACTGAAAGGTTTTTGTTTTTATCTATTTTAAAAAAACATTTATTTACTTAAATAAAAGAAGATTATTTTTGATTTATTAATATTTTAAGAATATGAAGTTAATGAAAAACAGATAAAACTAGTTCTAATTCTAAATCTACTGAAATTATTAAAAAAAGATAAAAGAACAGAATTAGAACAAGAGATGTTAGATTTACAGGGAAAAACTGGACAATCTATTTTATTGCAAATTACCACTGCTTACGCACTTTATAGAAAAAGTAATTGTAATGAATATATTAACAACAATTGCTGTATTGGTTTCTTTGGTAGGGTTAGCTTTATTTACAACTGAAACAATAGAACCCTAAATACATATCGGTTTCAGAAAATAATATGGTAGTAGAAGATAAACCTTTAAATCAAGAAGTAATTACAGAAAGTGTAATTTTTAACTAATGCGTTGAGGTTATTGACGGTTTAAATAACTTTGATTATTTAAACTGGAAAAAAACATTACCAAAAATGCAAAAAATACTTTGAGCCAAATGCTTGGTATGATTATCAAAAATCATTAAATGAATCCAAAAACATGGAGGCGGTAAAAGATGGTAAGAGAATAGTAACAGTTGAAGTGAAAGGAAGTCCTGTTGTTAAAAAAAGAAAATTAATGAAAGTCAAATATTTACTTGGAAAGTGGAAGTTCCAGTTTTGATTACATATAAATCACATGTGGTTAATAAAAATGATTTAAATCAAGAAGGACTGGTTGAAATATTTTATCAAAGAGCAAAAATTAAAAAGATAATCCTAGACAATATTGGATTACAACATACTTCTTCAAACCTAACAGAACATATTATTTATCTTAAAAATAAAAAATCCCTTTAAAAACTATGGGATTTTTATTTTTATAAACTTTTTAAAAAGAAAAAGCAAATCATTTTGAAATATTTTTTTATGTTTTAATCTTATAAATAGATTAGTAAGATTTAAAACAGGTTTTTATGACTGCATTTACAAAGAAAAAAATTACCGAAACAAAATAACTTCGGCAATTTTAAGTTCTTGCCTAGTATTATCATTAGCACCTCTTACTTCATCTGCTCAATCGGAAGATTTATTTGCTCTGTTAGTAACCAAGAGGATCAAGGACAATTAAATTTAGTAAACCCTAACGACTTAGGGAAACTTCCAGGGTATGTTGGTAGTGATGCTGCAAGACAGGAAAGTAATAACAAAGAAGATGTTCTACCTAATGGTAATGGTTCTGATAGAGCAGAAACAAATGTTCAAGCTCAACCAAAAATCTGCTCCAAGAGGTTTTACCTATTGTGCCTAACAGTGTAAGAGATAACGCATTGAGTAAAAATGAAATAATTAAAAACTCATTTAATGAAGCATTGATTGAAAGTCAAGGTTTAACTCCTGATATGATTCGTGAGGCTAAAAGAATTAGTAATGAAAAACAAAAAGCTTATGATTACAATGCAAATGAAGAGTTTAATGTAAGTTCTAGAACATTAAAAAGTTTCATTAGAATTAGTAAGCAAAAAGAGATTATTAAATTAGCAGAAGGATATTCAACAAGTATTAGTGTTGTAGATAGTTCTGGACGACCTGGGATGTAGAGAACGTTGAGGTTGGTAATAAAAATAAATTTAAGATTGAACGCTTAGATGGACCTAATGGATATTTATTTAGTTTGACTGCGTTAGGCAAATGTAGGAAGAAGTAACGTTATTTTTTTGTCTTAAAAAGAAGGTTTGAGCAACAAATCTGTAAAAGTTCCTATTGTATTTGACGTTGTTACTGGACAAAGAACTGTTGATGATAATTTAGTTGTAAGAGTTCAAGCAGTTGGTCCAAATGGTTCTATTGAAACTGCAAAATTAGCAGAAGGGGCTGATAGCAAAATATATAGCTTGGTTGGATGGTGTATTGCCAGCGGAGTTAAAAATTAAAATCAGATGATGCTAATTTAAAAGCTTGGGTTGATGACGATGGTTCGATAGTTGTTATCACTAGATACGAAGTTTATTCTCCAACTTCTTCTGTAATGTTAGGGTCTTCTGACGGTCAGGCGTTTTTATATAAATTAACTAGTAAGGCTTCGATCATTAGAGTTAAAGATCGTGTAAATCAAGAAGTTGGAAAAGTAAGAATATCAGGGTTTTAATAGGGGATAGAATAAATGATTAATAAAAAAACAGGAAAGAATAGAATAGGTTACACTGTTATTGCAGTTGCAGTTGCAAGTGCAATAGGATTAGGTAGCTGGGTTGCTTCAACCTCTGCTTCAAAAAGAGGTTGTTGAGGAAACTGAAGGTTCAAAAGTATCAGTTGCAAGTGCTACTGATACAGATATTCAGGTTGTTCCTGGAGAAAGTGAAGATGCGAACTTTAATAAAGCAATTGAAGAAGCAAATCAAAAAAAATATGAAGATTCAAAAGGTAAGTCGCAAGCTTATGTTCCGACTCTTGTAAATAACAAAGTTGAAGAAGTTTTTGTTGAACCTCAAAAGAAGAACCTAAACCAGTAGTAGAAGAGAAAAAGAAGAGGTTAAGCCTGTTGAAGAATTTAAACCCTGCTCCTCCTCCTGCTCATATAGTAAAACCGAATCCAACAGTTCAATATGAACCGTATATTGAAGAACCACAGGTTCAGCAAGAAGTAGTAGATTCAGTTCTTAAAAAAATAAATATATGCAAGAATTATCTTCTATTTTAGAGCTAAAAAGATAAGAAAGACACAGATTTTTTTAAATGAAAGAGAGTTTTTCTTATAAAGGCACTAAATTAGAAAAATGGTGGTAGAAATATGGAAGGAAGAGCAGAATCTTCTTACAGTGAAGGTGGTAAAGGGTCATATAAGGAAGGACCTGTTGAAGTAAGAATGGGGACAATCATTCCTGGTGTTATGTTAACAGCAGTTAATACAGATGAACCAGGTCCTGTTATGGCAGAAATAGTATCTGGTCCTTTAAAAGGTTCTAGATTAATTGGTTCTGTTGTAAATGCTCCTACTGACATTACTTCAAATGTATCAAAAGCAACTATTCAATTTACTAAATTACAACGTAAAGGAATGGATGGTAGAGCGGTAGATATTTCTGTATTTGCAGTTGATCCAGAAACTTCAAGAACTGCAGTTGCAACTGATGTTGATCACCATATTTTTAGAAACTACGGTTTAACAGTGGCAGCAGCATTTGTTGAAGGGTTAGGAGAAGCTTTTGGTAATATGGGTAGAACGGTAAGTTATACCGATCAGGCAACTATCACTCAAGTTTCTGATAAAAGTAAAAAATGCTGTTTGGTCAGCAACGGGTAAAAGTTGGTTCTCGTTTAGGAAGACAGTTAGATAAATTATCTAATGCTCCAACAACTGTAAAAAGTTGATGCAGGAACAACTATTGGTTTGTTATTTATGTCTGATTTTTAAAAGAAAAATTAGATGAAAAAGTAAAAAGATAAGCTGAATAATTGATTTTTTTATTTAGCTTATCTTAAAAATAAAAAGAAAAAGGATGAAATAAGAAAAAAATATGTCTAATTTTTAATAATAAAGATCAATTCGATAAAGACCAATATGAAATAGAAGATGAGAGTAACTCAAGTCGTAAGTGGAATGAAGATATTGGTGAAGAAGATTTAAATAGTGAAAAATACTACATTTGTTTTTAGAGGAAGAACCTGATAGCCATGTTATTGAAGTGGGTAGTGCAGGTAAAAAAACCTATGTCTAAAACCGCTAAAAACAATTATTAGTGTTGCATTAGGGGTAGTTGCAATCGAGTGCTGCTGCAGTATTTTTACCAAATGGCTCTAATGAAGTATCAGAAAAATAATAGTAGTAATGATAAAAAAAGAAGATGCTCTAAATTTAGAAGACGGTCAAATTGAGGAGCAAAAACAAGAAGAAGTTAAAAACTACAAATAATACTGAAGAAGTAAAAGAAGAGCAAAAAAAGAGTTTGTAGAACAGAAAGTTGAAGAAATAAAACCAATGAATGTTGAACAAACTGAAATAACTCTTGAACAACAAAATCAAGAAGCTCCGAAAGAGGAAGCGGTAGTTGCACAAGAAGTTAAAGTTGTAGAAAACAAACAGGAAGAACCTTCTTTATTTGAACAGGCTAAGAATAAATTACAAGAAGCTAAAGAAACAGTTGTAGAAAAAACACAAGATACTGTTCAAAATGTTAAGGAAACAGTTCAGGATGTTAAAGAGACAGTTGTAGAAAAAGTTGAAGAATTTAAAAAGCCTACAAAAGAAGAAATTACTCCTTTTGTAGAACAAAATAAAGTGAAAGTGCAAGAAGAATTAGCACAAGCTGTTGGAATGGTTGAGGATAAAGTAAAAATCGTTCACGGTAATACACTTGATAATAGAAGACTTTTATTGGAAATGCAAAAAGAAATAGATTCTTTAAGGGCACAAGTGAAAGAACTTGAAGTTAAACAAAGTGAGGGTTTACCTTGCTCTTGCACCAATGAAGCAGTAAAAGACAATAAAGTTCCTTCAATTGTAAAAGATAAAGCTCCAGTAAAAAATATTGCAAAACCTAAAGAAAGAAAAGGAAATTTCGTTCAATTAGTAGGTAAGCGTAAAACCCCAGAGTTAAAAGACATATCTGGAAATGTAGGTTCTACCACTGTTGATACAAATCGTTCTAACGGTGGAGAAAATACTCCTTTGATTGAAAAAAACATGAGGTTAAGATACAATCTATTTTAAATGGTATTGTGTGGGTTAATGATAGCACTGGTAAAAACACATACTTATACGGTAGGAGATAAGTTAGGTGGTAGAGTAATTGGAAATATTGATGAAAAACTCTGGCGTGTTTGATGTTAATGGTAAAAATCTTAGATATTCGTTAATGCAAAATAAAAATAAAAAAACAGTAGTTTTTACTACTGTTTTTATTATTAAAAAATCTTCCTTCGCTCTTTCTAATTCGTATTTTTTTAGCAAGGCTATTTTCATAATCAATCCCTTGTGTTTTTAAATATTTAACTGCTTGTTTGTAATGTTTTTATCTTTTATATAAGAAAGCGGAGTTCGATTTACATTATTCAATAAACATGGATCTAATTTAAATATTTCAATGAATAATCGGAAAAACATTAAAATACTCTTCAAAATTATTTGAAAGAACAGAGCATATAGAGTGAAGATGACTATTGCCATATTTATTGATTTTTGTAATATCTGCATTAAGCTCCTTCATTGAAAAACTTAAAAATTCTTTATATTTTGTAAAAATCAAAATTATCTTTCTCATTAAGAATCAAATAATAGGAATGTCTATATAATCAACATAAGTATTTCCCTTATAGGTGTTAATGGGTTTGAAAAATCTATATAATAACCTTTTTATATTCTTTTAATTTTTCTTAAAAACATTAAATTTAAAAAAATTTAGAAGCTATATCAACCAAATGATAATGTCGAAAAGGTTTTTACTAAAAATCCACAAAAACATCTATAAAAATAAAAAGATCTAAAAAAATTTAAGATTATCATTTAAAAATAGCATTTACAATAATAGAAGTATTTTTGATTATATACAATATTATTAACGTCAATATTAGTTTGAGATAGAAAGCGATTAATGTTAGAAACAATTACATTAATAGTATCTCCTCTTAAATCTAAATAAGGTTCATTTTTTTAATAGTTTCTCTAAATAAAAGAAAGCTTTTTCTAAACATTCTGCATTATTACTCTCTGTTTCTATTAATAAATCTACACAACTATCTTCTGAGGAGATTAGTGCATAAAATAAAAGTTGATTGTTTAAACTATCTCGAAATTTAAATAAATAGGGTTTTTCAAGTAAAAAAATATTGGATAGCTCGCTTATTAGAATAAATAAATGAGTAATATGGTAATATTGTCTTCACTTTTTGTATTGTGTTGTCTATACAAAAATCAACGACAACCTCCTCATTAATGGAAATTAATTTATTTTTTTAATTAAAAAAACTCCAAAAGCAAAAAAACAGTCTGGAACTATAAAAATAGCTTCTTTAAATTTAAATAGCTCTCCATTTAGATCGATTGTAAAAATTATAAAAATTTCTCTTTAAAAATTAGGATATTTACTAAAAAAGAAGCAAAAAAAGAAATCGTTTTATCATTATTGTTTACATAATCAGAAAGTAAAAATTTCTTCAATAAGAGTTGTGTCAATGTTTCTAGAAAACAATATCTCTAAATCTTTTTTTCTTTTTTTAAAAAGATTTTTAACTTATCTACATCTTGTTGTTGTATGGCTTTTTTTAATTCGCCAAATTTTTAACGATGAACACAAACTAGAGAACATGTTTTTTTGATTTTATTATTAAATACATATATTAATATGTTACCACTAACATTTTTTTAAATCAAAATCAAGTTTTTTTATTTCAAAAAAATAAATAAAAGGCTATTTTTTTATAATTTTTAAAAGTAGTATTTCAAAAAAACAATAAAAAAATGTATAAAGAAAAAAATTAAAAAGTAAAAAGTGAATTTTTATTTTTTTAATGATAGCCATGTTATTGATTACACAAGAATCATACGCTATAAAAAAATCACACAAGAATTAACGATAGGAAGAATTGTAGCTAATTTACAACCTGTTTGGACTGCTTTAATTGAACTAACAACAGTTGTAGCTTATTGTGGAGGTTTGTATTTGGTTGGTTATGGTTTGAAAAAAATATGTTACTGCCTCTCGTCCTGGACAGGGAGCAACGTTTTCAAATGCTTCATTAACCGTTTTAGCAGGTATTTTTTTAATCTATACTCCATATATGATTAGAATAATGGTGGCTTCATTAGATGGAGATTTTGGTAGAATGTCGTATGTGAACGACCATCAATACAGCTTATTTACGAGCACGTCATTAGGTAGTTTGTTAAACGATCAAGGATTGGAAGTATTTAAAAGTATAATTACATTACTAAAATTAGTTGGATATGTAGCTATTGTAAAAGGATTTTTTTCTTATTAAGAATGATTGGAGCACCTGGTGGTCAAAATGTTTCAATGTTTAAAATTATTCTTCATTGGGTTGGTGGAGTAGGATTAATATTAATAGTTGATATTGCAAAAATCATTTGGTAATCAAACAGGAATAACATTTACATTATAAAAAAAGAAGTAATAGGAAATAAAAATCCTATTATTTTTTTATAAAAATGAGCTATACGATTTACAAAAAAATTTTTTTTTAACAAAAATTTAAATAATGCAAAAAGATTAATTTTAAGTTTGTAAAATTAAATTAAATAATTAGGTTAAAAAAATATGAAAAAAATATAAATAAAAAATGTTTTAGTTGCACTTTTTAGTTGAGTGCTTTAATGTCAACGAACGCTTTTTGTTGCTGACGATATTTCTTCAATGATTAACAAGTTGAGTGGTATTGGACCTGCTCTTGCTAGTGCGTTCTCTATTTTTATTCTATGTTTCAGGATTATGGTTTGCAGGAACAGGTATAAAAAGACTTTATTCAAGCTCAAAAAGGACAAGGACAAGTTAGTGTTGGATCGGCTGCAACTAAATTTATCATTGAGTGTGTTCTTAATTTTCTTACCATACTTATTAAATTTAAGTGGAAACCAAATTGGTGCTGGAACTGAGTGGAACAGAAAAAAACAAGTTCACAAAAAAACAAAAATGGAGACTGGTAATAATTACTTAGTTAACAAAATATTAACCGTGAGAAAAAATCTCACGGTTTTTTTAATTTATTTTACTTGACAATATAAAAAAATATAGTATTAGTATATAAACAGCAACAGAGAGTTGCAATTTTAAAAATACAAATAGATATTTTAAAAATAATTAATATTAACAAAGAGTTAAGGATAAAAATATGAATACATCAAAACAAGTAGGCGTTTATATCGGACGTTTTCAACCATTCCACTTAGGACATTTCAAAGTCTTACAACACGCAGTTGATTCAAATAAATTTAAACATATTATTTTATTGTTAGGTTCTTCTGAAGAAGCAAGGACTCCTAAAAAATCCTTTTTTTCTTTTTGAAGAAAGAAAACAAATTATTGAAAATATTATTGACAATCACTTCTCTAATAAAGGAATTCAATTCTCAATTCTACCAGTTCATGATTTTGTGTATGACAATCAAAAAAATGGATTGCAGAAGTTCAAAAATTCCATTGCTTCAATAACTAAATTAGAAGATAAAATTGTTTTAATCGGAAATTTAAAAGATCGTAGTAGCAATTATTTAAAATTCTTCCCTCACTTTAATACTGACTTTACTGCAGGACTTTTTGAAAAAGAAAGGGGAAGGTAATCAGGAAGTTTTAGGGGCAACTGAAATTCGTAAAAACTTTTTGAACTTTATGAAAAAAATTGAAAAACAAAAAAATCAACAGATAATTACTTAAATAATTTAAAAAAACGTTATTAAGAGCAACTTTTAATGAGCGTTTAAATGAAGAGGTAATCGATTTTTTTAGTTTCATTCTGTGTAACAAAAAAACGGTAGAGTTGAAAAAAATTAGTTGAAGAATATTCTTTCATCAAAAAAATTATCGAAAAATGATGGAAGAAAAAAATTACCTTATAAAAAATATTGCTTTTTCACTGGTGATGCTTTTAGTAACTTGTGCAGGACATTTATTATTAGTTAAACGTAAAATTGCTCCTGGAAAAAGGGCTATACGCTTTACCTGGTGGTTTCTTTGATGGACAAAACGATTTAAAATGCAGTAGATACTGCTATTCGTGAACTTAAAGAAGAGACTAATATTAATTTACCAAAACCAGTGTTATATGGAAATATTGTAAAAAGTGATGAATTTGGTGATTTTTGAACGCTCTCAACGTTGGAGAATTATTACAAAAAGCAACTTATATTAAATTACCAAACACTGAATTACCGTATGTAAAAAGGTGGAGATGATGCAGCCGAAGCAATTTGATGCTATTCTCTGAAATTAAAAGAAATAGAGATAAGTTCTTTGAAGATCATTTATCTATCATTGATACTTTCTTAAACATTATTTAACAAAAAGATAATCAAACAACAATAAACTCAGGGAGAGTTAAGATATGAAAAATTTAAAATCAAAAATACAATATTATTTTAGACGTAGATTCTTATAAAAATGATCATGGTAGAATGTTAAAAGATGGGGTAGAATTTTTTTACAAAGTTCTATCATTCCTAGAAAAAAATAAATCAGATATGTTTTCATCATACGTTATACCTTTTGGTTATATTTATACAATTCAAAAATTATTTAACACAGCCTATCACTATGGAAGATGTAAATGAGGCAGAGTTTTACTTCAAACTTCAAGGATATGATTTTGATAGAGAACGTTGGGAGTATATCGTAAAAGAACATAATGGATATTTACCATTAAAAATTAATGCTGCAAAAGAAGGACAACATATTCCTTTAAATATGCCATTAGTTAGGGTTGAAAACACAGATCCAAAATGTGCTTGGTTGGTATCATATATTGAGACCATGTTGCTTCGTGGAACTTGGTATGGAACAACAGTTGCTACAAACGCTCATTCAATCAAAAAAATCTTAAAAAGAAACTGCTGAAAAAACAATAGGTGATTTAGCAAATATTGAATACCATTTACATAATTTTGGTGCAAGAGGAGGTTCTAGTTTAGAAAGTGAAATTATTAGTTCTATGGCACATGCAGTCAGTTTTAGTGGTTCAGATAGTATGCAAGCAAATAAAGCTATTTATGAGACCTACTCTTTACCGAAAAGGAATTGAGGTTAAGACTTATGTAGGAAGTGTAATTGCTAGTGAACATTCAGTAAGTTGTTCAAATTCAAATTATGAATTAAGAGATGATTTTTCAAATTGCAGTTAAAATGTTAGATCTTTTAGAAGAAGAAATTAATAAGCAAGAGAAAAAAGGAAACTTTTTATGAAAAAAACAGGGCAACAAATAATTGTATCAATCGTGTCCGACACATACGATATTTATCGTTTTGTTGACAAATATTTAGGGCAATTATTAAAAGATAGAATCCAAAAAAATTAGGGGAACGTGTGGAAAAATTGTTGTTCGTCCTGATAGTGGAGATCCAACGGTAATTCCAATTGAAATCATTAAAAATTTTAATGAATAGATTTGGTTATGGAACAAATGCTAAAAGGATATAAAAACATTACCAACTTATTTAGAGTTCTACAAGGAGATGGTAGTTAATGGAAAATCCATCCAAGCAATTTTACATAATTTAGAAGAAGAAAAATTATCATTAGGTAATTTAGTGTTTGGAATGGGAGGAAAGTTAGTAATGCCTGTAAACGGTAGAGATGAATATTCATTTTGCGATGAAGGCTACTGCTCAAAAAAATCAACAGGAGAAATTGAGTGGCAACATCTAATTAAAGATCCAATCACTGATAGTGGTAAAAAAATCTCATTCAGGACATATTTCTACTTATAAAAATGCAAGTGGAAAAAAATGATTGTAGCTGAAATTGAGAGAATGGAAAAAGAACAACAATTAACAGATAAAACCTTATTGGGAAGATGTTTTTGTTAGAAGTGTTCAATAATGGTAAATTAAAAATTGGAAAATATCAACTCTTTTTGAACAAATTAGAGAAGAGGCTAATAAATTCTAAAATTATTAATTCTAAAATAAAAAGGTATGTTCTCAACATACCTTTTTTTATTTTTTTCCATTTTAATACAAAAACTCATTTAAAAAAATGAAAATGTCTTTTTTTATTTTTTTATTCATAAAAATAAAAACAAATTGAGATATATAAAAATAGAGAAAGTAAAAAATATGTTGTTACATAAAGTTATCAATTCAATAGATGATTTTTAGACTTTTTATCTGAAACAAACCGTTCAAATATAGTGGATTATTGTGATATTTCTGCACCAAATGGAAAACCATACGTTTGTAGCAAAAGATGGTTCTATTGCAACAGTAATTGAAGTAAAAGGTATGAATAAAATTGCCACTATTGCAGACTATCAAAGAAACGTAGTTGATCCTTTTAACCAATCAATTAAATAACTTTTTGAAGAAAAAAGGGCATGCCATTCAGGTTTATTATTCAAGCGATCCTACAAATTCTGATTACATGATTGAAAAACGCTTTAGCTCCAAGTAGATTGACTGCTAAAAAAATTTAGGATTTGATTCACAAGATTTCTTTTGACTCTAAAAAAAGGGTTTTTAAGAAACAGTGTTATTAATGAAAGTTTATATTTGGTTTTTATGGACTTCTGTTGAGGTTTTATCAAAAACAGAAAGACAGGATGCTTTTTAATAATTTAAAGAAAAATACAAGGAAAAATATTTCAAACAAGTAAAGAATCTATAAACTTATTTAAAAAGTTTTAAAGAGTTAGAACAAAAAAACATATAGCTTTCGTTCAAGGGTTTACTAACACATTAAAAAGGTTAGGGGTGTTTTTAATATCTTAGATGTGGTTGCTGCAAGTAGAGCGATGAGAAAATCAGTCGATCCTTCTTTTACTTTCGATCAAAAAGAAGTTATTAATCAAGACGGTAAATTGGAGACAGTTGGATGGAGACCAATATTACCTGGTGATAAAATTATGCCTGCTGTAAGAAGAAAAATGCCAGAGAAGAAAATTTTTGATGGTATGTTACCAAACTTTGGTTGGCAATTAATCCCTAGAACAGCACAAGAGATTAATGATAAAACAGTTTTGATTGGAGATCACTTATATGCTCCTGTTTATGTTGATGTTATGCCTGCAATTACATACGGGGTAACTTTTAACTCATTATGTAATGAATTAAATCGAAGTCGTATGCCTTGGAGAATGTCAATGTTAATTGAGGGAGATGGATTGTCTTCATTTGGTTTAAAGAAAATGTTTGCTCAATTATTATGGTTCTCAACTAAAACTAATAACGGATTAGTTAGAAGAGGGATTTCGAATTTAGAAATGTTAGAGTCTAATGATATAGCAATATCACAAGTAAGAATTTGTTTTGCTACTTGGACTAAAGCTGAGTATGAATTCAGAAAAGATGATACAGAAGCTTATTTGAATTTAGATAAAATTAACTATCAACGAATTAATTTAGCGAATATTGTGAAGACTTGGGAAGGAGCAGAGGTTATTGAAGCCACTGGCGATCCTTTAGACGGAACATTATCTAGTGCATTATCAATAAAAAGAGGTTCTATTGGAACAAAAATGGCTGCTCCTTTTATTTGAGACAACAAGAATATTACCTTTCAATAGAACAGTATCTCCTTGGGAAAAATGGTGGCGTTTTATTTAATACATTAGAAGGGCAGTTAATACCATATTATTCTTATAACAGTCAACAAGACATGTGGGGAGGACTGATATGGGCACCACCAGGGGCAGGTAAATCTGTATTGTTAAACTATTTAAATTTAGGTTTATGTTTAGATAGTGGTAATTTAGATATACCTTATATAAGAGGTCTTGACGTAGGGCGTTCAAGTGAAGGGGTAGCAAATTTAATTAAACAATCTTTACCACCAAATAGAAGACATGAAGTGTTAACTTATAGGGTTCGTAACGTTGCAGAAAGAGCCATTAATCCTTTTGATACTAAATTAGGTTGTAGAACTCCATTACCTAGCCAAATGACATTCTTAAAAAAACTTATTTAAAGTTTTATTATCAGAGCAAGATGTTGAAGGTAGAACAACTTTAGATAGTGGTTTAGCAGGTTTTTATCGATATGTTGATTCCAATGGCTTATGAGATGTTTTCAGATACAAAAATGCCTAAAAAAATATCAAAAACGGATTCGTTCCAGAGGTAGATGAAGCTTTGGAAAAAAATCAATTATAAAACAGATAGTAAAAACAACTTGAGTGGCAAATTGTTGACGAGCTTTTCAAACATAAAAATGTATTATGAGGCAAATAAAGCTCAAATTTATGCTATGCCATTAATTTCTGATTTGATGTTAATTACAACCGAAAAATACAACATTAAAAAGAATACTATCGCATTATTAAAGATGGTGGTAACGAACATTTATTACAAGCATTTACAAGAAAAATGCAAGAAACTGCTGAAGCATTTCCGTCTTTAAACAACTATACCACAATGGATTTTGCAAACTCAAAAATAGCGTTTGCAGACTTAGATGAGGTAAAAGGGGCAGATCCTAGAACATTCACAATTTTATGTATGAATAATAGTTTTGCGTTATCAAAAGACTTTTTCGTAGATAAAGAAGAGGCTGATTCAACCCCATCTTCTAAACCTGAGTTGTTAAATAAAAGTTGTCCTTTTGAAGAGTATCGCAAATATCATAGAGAAGAATTTGAGAAAATGCGTAGTTCAAAAAAACGTTTGTTTATAGACGAATTACATGCTGCAAAAGGAAACCCTTTTATTATAGATCAGGTAGTAGATTATCTGCGTTTAGGACGTAAATATAAGGTTGATATTTTATTAGCTTCCCAATCAATTGATGACTTTAGTTCTAAAATGATGGAGTTCACCTCTGCGATTTATATAATGAAACCAATGTCGCAAGCTAAAATGGAAGAAATTAAAGATATATTTAACTTTGATGAAACTGAATGTTATATCGTTACAAAAAGGTTTAGGTGGAGAAGCGAGAAGTTTCTTAGCTAGATATGTATGGGTGGTGATTATAAAAATGCTTCTGGTTTACAATGGGCTTCATTTAGAGTTCAAGCAACTTTATGTCCAGAAGAATTGATGGGCATTTAACACAACTCAAATTAACGCTGCAGTAAGGGATGGTTTGTATGAAAGATATGGTGTTAAACAAACGTTGTATATACTATCTCAATTATATCCACATGGAGTAGAAGAAAAAGCTAAAAAATCATAGTTCAAAGTGGTGGGGTTAATGTGGAAGATGAAGAAAAAAACACGAAACGCTGCAAATATTATTATTAATGATATAATTAAAGAAGCTATTGATTTTGGCTTAATAAAAACAAAATATGTTTTCTTAAACGTTGTAATAAAACCGTCTAAATGGCGGTTTTATATTTTAAAAAAATATTGATAAAAAAACTTCAATTATGGTAAACTTTAATAAGTATTTTTTTAAAAAAATAAAAGAAAATGGCATATCAATCTAAATTTTTTTGCAGGTAAAAAGAAAAATGATGTAGAAAAATTTTTGGAAATGAATATTTGCAGGATGAAGAAAAAGTTGGAATATGTTGATGAAATAAAAAGAATACAATATTGTTGTAAACTCTATTATTACTCAAAATCCAAATTTTACTGTATTTAAGGCTTCTAGTAGCGGAGATTTAATACATTCAGATGTTTGATGGGATAAAAAAAGGTAGAATATAATTTTCCAGTTTTTAGTTGAAGATCCTGATTTTATGGATTTTATAAAAGAGAAAATGAATCTAACAATCTCTGGAACTTGGATTCAAAAACGAATATGGAAGACAATTAAAAGCAGAAGAGGTTTTCTTACAACTTCCTGAAAGTGATGTGAAGTAAACCGATTTATATCACATAAAGGTTTAAAATCATTAAATAAAAAAAGATGCACAAGCTATTGTTTCTTATGCTAAAAGTAAAAAAATTAGCATTGAGAGATTTTTATTAGATCCAAAAGCAACTTTCGGAGGCTTTCTTTTCGCAAAAAATATATCTGCAAAGGATAAGCCAGTTGAAATTGAAGTTTCATTAGAATGGTATCAATATCAGCAAGGTTATATGTTTGCTCAACTTTGCTTACTTAAAAAAATGAAAAAAAGTAATTGCTAAAAAGAATTTTTCGATTTTTATTTTAGCAATATAAGAAAAAGAAGTTCCGAAAATTGAAGAAGTTTTAACTTCAACTACAAAAAAACTTTTTATCAAAAAGCACAAGAAAAATTCTCGTTTATTTGAAGAGGTTTATAAAAAAATTTCATTGATAACCCTTATAAATTAATTAAAGTAAAAAGGTGTTGGTTTTTAATTCATTGGATAACTTTTGCTTTTAAATTTAGGTTTTTGATTTATTAGATCCTAAAAGAATTAATGCGTTAATGACTGAAATTTTTTTAATCAAGAAATTAATAAAAAAATAAAGATACTGTCATTGAATTATCTAAATTTTATAAATCTCTATCAAAAAAATAAAAGGGCTTGAGCCTTCAAAAAAATTGAAGAGATTTTTAAAAGATAAAAATTAGAAATAAAGAGTTTGTAATTAGAAAGATGGATTTGGGATATGGTGAGAAAATATATATTACTACAGACCAAATTTTTTTATTGAGGAATTTTTGACAGGTAAAAGAATATCAAAAATTATTAACTAACTCTTTTTGATTTTTAAACAGGAAGCAGTTGATGAAATTACTTCGGAAGGTTTTCATAACGATGATAGTCAAACAAAAAGCAATAGAGAATTCTTATAAAAATTATGTTTCAATTATTACAGGTGGACCTGGAAGTGGTAAAACAACAACTTTAAAGAAATTGCTCTACATATTTAATAAATATCATCCAGATAAAGAGGTAATATTGTTAGCTCCAACAGGAGTGGCAAGTAAAAAGGATGATGCAAGCAATTAATTCCGATAAAGTAAGTGGAAGTGGAGAGGTTCAAGTTAGTTCAACAATTCATAGAATGTTAGCAGAAAAATACAGGTTCTAGTTATTTTGAAAATAAAATTTTTATTATAGATGAATCTTCCATGATTGATACTGTTTTAGCGACTTCATTATTAAGTAAAGTTGGAAGAAACTGTCATTTAATTTTTTTGTAGGGGATATAGATCAAATACCTCCTGTAGGAATTGGACAGGTTATGAAAGACTTAATAAAAATATGGAAAAAAATTCCTACCGCAAGACTAGAAAAACATACATAGAACTTCGGAAGATAGTATTTTTGCCAGATATAGCTAAAATGATAAAAGAGGGAGATTCCCTAGAAAATTTGGAACAATTGAAGATGAATATTGTTTTATACCTTGCAAAAATGAGAATGAGACGTTTTTAAAAAATAGAAGAAGTGTTAATAAAACTATTAAGTGATAAAAAAATATAAAAAAATCTGATATTCAATTAATCACTCCTCAAAATAAAAAAAGGGGTTTGTTCTGTTGAATCAATTAATAATAGATTTCGTTGGTTATTAAAATGAAGATATAGAAATTAGCGAATATGATTTTTAATTTAAAAACATTTTGCAGATCAAAAAGGTTTTTAATAATGGAGATCGTGTTATTAACACAAAAAAATAATTATGATCTTGATATTTTTTTAATGGAGAAATGGGTATCGTTCAAGGTGTTAGTAATGAGAACAAATCATTTTTCTTAGAAAAGGATGATAAATTATCAGATGTTTATATTGAAGGGAAGGATTTCTTTTACTTCAATTTAGCTTATGCGATCACAATTCATAAAAAGTCAAGGTTGTGAATTTCCAGTGTTGATAATTCCTTTATCTTCAAGTCATACATTTACTTGGAATAGATTTTTACTTTACACTGCATTTACGAGAGCAAAATGTAAGGTGATAATAGTGGGAGAAACAGATACTTATATTAAAGCTTTTAAGTAAAAATCGAATCAGGTAATAGATTAACAACTTTACAATATGAGATTGAGAATTGGAAAAAAATCATGAAATAGTTTATAAAAAATATAACAGAAGGTGAGTTTTTTTCGATATGTTAGAGCTGTTAGAGTAAAAATTAAATTATATAAAAACAGAAGAGATGTTAATATTTCTTCTGTTTTTTTATTTTTTTTAAATGTTTTTAATTAATTTTCTTATTATATAAGAAAAAAATAAAATCATAATTTTAAAGGTATAAGACATGCCAAAAATTAGCTGTTTTAACAAAAACAGAAGATACTAAAACTGCATACAAAGTAAAAAGCTATATCATTGGCTAAAAAAAGCTAGAAAAAGAACTTGAAATACCAACCTATGAAAATCTTTCGTTAAAAGCAATTTGTAGGTTGGCTTTTGTGCTTATAAAAACATATTATCTTATGCCTCTTGGAAATTGTATAAAAGCATCAGTTGTTTATTTTATTGAAGAAAATTATCCAGATGAATTAGAGGTTTTAGAAAAAAATTAAAAAGAAGTAACTCCAGATAATAAAGTAAAAACATTACAGTCTTCTAATAAAAAGATGAAAAAAATTCCCTGTAAGTGATTTTATTGCAATTGTAAGTTTCTTAGAAAAAAATCAAACTACAAAAATAACATTGAACTAAAAAAATTGGCTTTTATGCAGGAGTTTTAACAGGTTTGAGACCTGTTGAATGGGGAAGCAAAATTATCAGAAGACTTTTTCAAAAATTAATTGTTAAAAAAATGCTAAAAAAATACTAATGGAAGATCTCATGGAGATTTCAGAACAATACATTTAGAATATTTAAGCGATATTGAGAAAAATATATACAAGAACAAGTGAAAAATGCAAATTATTATAAAGAATTAGGGCAATATGATAAATTTCAAAAAAAGCTGTGGTGATTTGTTAAGAACAGTATCTAAAAAAACTTTATCCTAAAAAGAAAACAACATCCTTGTTTATATTCATTAAGACATCAATTTGCTGCTGATGCAAAGGCTTCTGGTTTATCAAGAGAAGAAATAGCTGCTTTTAATGGGACATGCGGTAGATGATACTGCCACCAATCATTATGCAAAAAAACAGATGGGTAAATCGTTTACAAGAGTTAAAAGCAGATCCAGAAGAGGTTTTAAGAATTAAAAAGTTTACTCTGAGTGAATTATTTTTTTGGAAAATGTATATAAAAACAATAAGAAGAAATAAATAGGATGACATACACCTCACATATCAATATAGAGGTTTCTAGTATCAACAAATTTAGCCTACATGTGTAGGGTCTTATAAATTCTCCGCTAAGAGTTGATGCTCCCCAACTCTGAAAAATATTTAAACTGGCGTTGTAATCACGATCTCATTTTTTTGACTTGCAGTTAGGACAGTTAAAGATCCGCTCTTTGAGCGTTAACTCTTTTTGATATATCCACAACAACTACAGGTTTTAGAACTCGGATAAAATTTATCAATTTTCACCACATTTGTTTTGAGTGGAGAGAATATGAATAAATTCATGAAAGGCTAAATCGTATATTTTTCTGCCCCAAATTTTCGCCATCGCTTTCAAATTGAGGTCTTCAATAAAGATGTTGTCATACTTTTTCGCCAAATCATTCGCCAGTTTAAAGAAATAATCTTTTTCTTTGATTGGCAAGTTTCTGATGAAATCGTGCCAATGCCAATTTCGCTTTGGCACGATTATTTGAACCTTTCTTTTTTGAACTCAATTTTCTTTGTTTAGTTTTTTTAGCTTATTTAGAGATTGGAGATAAAATAAAGGAGCGTTTATTTTTGTGTTGCTGCTCAATGTGAGAAACGTTTTTAATCCAAAATCCATACCCACACTTTTTACCTGTTGTGATACGATGTTTTGTCTTGGGTTTCCAAACTCACACAAATATAAAAAGAGCCTAAATTATCTCTCTTGATGGTTAAGGTTTTAATTTTATCATCAACCTTTATTGATTGATTTTTTTGCTAAATTTAAAAATCATAGCCATGAAGACAAATAACGTTATCCTTTAATTTATAGCCAACGTTTCCTTTTTAACGTGAAAGATTTGTATTTAATAGTCTTCTTAAAACCAGGTAATCCCCTTGTTTTTTTAAAGAATTTTTTTATAAGCATTGTCTATTCTTTCGGTGATTTGCTGAATCGCTTGTGAGCCTAAATTGTTCCAGTTTTGATACTTACCTAACTTCTTTAATTTGGTGAGATGTTTTTGGAGTTGGAACTTATTGAGGTTTTTGTGATAAAGCTTATAATATCTTTTTATGTAAAGCGATGCAATGATTGTAAATGTTGCCTGCAATATTGATAAGCTCATCGAGATGTTTGGTTTTTAGATCGATAAAAGCTTATATTTGTAGGGTGAGCAACATAACTTTTTGCAATGAGATTTATTGTTTTTATATAAATCATATGATACTATAGTTGATGGAATAACACAATATTTATTTTTTTAAAAAAACCTTATATCCACATAGCTAAAGCGAGTGGCTTTTACGGTTTAATTTGGTAATTAAATGGATAATAAATTAAATAAAAAAATGAATAGCGTAAAATCGTATTTTTTTCCAATAGAAAAGACAGTTAGAATAAATAGAGAGTTTAAAAATAGAAAAATTTTAAACTCTCTATTTATATTTAAAACAACAAATAATATATATTGATTGTGAAAAAAACTTTTTTTTATTTTTTTAATATAAAAAGAGAAATAAATATAGATCGGAATTTTTAAGTGAAAAAAAGAAATTAATATTAGCCACATTCGCCACTAGTTTGTTTTTATCTGGTTGTAGTTCTTCATTAGGGTTAAGTAGTAACGCTGATTCTAAATTAAATGATTTAGTTGAAGAAAGTCTAGGAAATTCTATTACAAGAGTTCAAAAAGCATTAAATGAATTAGATAAAGCAAGAAAAAGGTGATGCGAGTTCTATCAATTCTCCTATTAAAAAATTCTCCAATTGAGAATACAGTTGCAGCTAGAAAAAGGTAATAAAGTTATTGTGAAATCAAATCAGGTTGATTCAAATGGTAATTTATTAGTTGCTAGTAAAGGAATTGATACAAAAATCAACTGCTGGACAACAAGCAGTTTTATCTGTGTTAGATCAACGAGTTAATTTAAAATGGAAAGGCGAAGCAAATGAGTTAATCAAAGGTTTAAGTAAAAAAATGGGCTTCGACTACTCTGAAAAATGGAGCGAAACAACATCTTCCTGTTGATATAGATGCTAAAAATAAATCTATTAAAGAAATTTTTGGAATGATAGATCAACAAATTAATTCAAAAAGGAAATATTAATATTTCAAGCCAAACAAAAAAACAGTAGCATTTACTTATAAGTAAGATAGAGGTGAAAATGAAAAAATTTTTAAAAAAATAAAAATATTAATTGAGCTTTACTTTCTTTAACTTCAACTACTTTTTGCAATTGATAAAAAAAGATATAGCAGGTGATTATTATTGGGGTGGAGCAAAAGAAGCAACAGATCTAAAAGATACAAAATTCAATATTAAAAATATTAGTTCTTCTTCTATCGCAAAAAACAATTGAAGAAGAGAGTAATAGTAAAATTAGTGCAATACGTTTAGAGATGCTACAGAGTGCTGCTAGGGCTTTTTGGAACACAAGCAGGTTTTGCAAGTGGTGGTGCAGTAATCAATCGTAAGTTGGATAGTTATAACGGTTCAAAAATCAAGAATTTTTAGATCAAACTTATGATTTTAAAAAAGTTCAGTTAGAAAAAGGTTTCTTGCCTCCTGTAATTACAGAAGGGAGAGATGCTTATAATCAACCTAACTCAAATGAAGTAAGAGCGGCAGACGTAATTTATAAAATTGAAACTCCTGCAAAAATTGTAAACAATGTTCCTGATTGGAGAGTTTATCTTTATGTAGATGTATCAGAACCAGAAAATCCTTCTAAATCAGTTTTACCAACAAACTCTGCGGAAAATAAAGTTTGGGATGAATATGTGAAATTAGGTTGGGAAGATGGTTATGAGCAGGCTGCAGATCAGTTTGGAGATAACCTAGCAAGATTAGAGCGTGATTTTACTGGTATGTTGAGATACAAGCGTTTATATGAATTAGGAATGGTAACAAAACCTAAATTATCTCGTTCAGAACTTGGTATTACAGGTGGTGGAAAAGAAATGGCAATTGGTGATAGAGTTATTAAGAAAACACAAGATGCCCAACTTAATCCAAATAAAAATAAATGGTTTAAATAAAATACAGAAAAGAGAGTTATTAACTCTTTTTTTATCCAACTATTGCCGAAGCTACGTCTTTTAAGGCGTGGTAGTTCACTATTTGTTTTCTAGTTCATAAACTACATCTGATAAGGTAGGAGTTTTGCAGATAGAAGTTGATAATTTATCACAAATTTCATTTTTCACGATGTCCTGCATGTCCTTTTGTCCACTGCCAATCAATATTATATTGAGAATTTAATTGATCTAACTCTTTCCATAAATCTTGATTTTTTTAACTTTACCTGTAGAACTTTTCCAGTTATTACTTTTCCATTTTTAATCCAGCTAGTAATTCCATTTTTTTAACATATATGCTATCAGTGGTAACGGTTATATTATCATTTTTATCTTCTTCCGTTAAACTTTTTAATGATAAAAATAACTGCTAACAATTCCATTCTATTATTTGTTGTTAAGAAATAACCTTGTTGGAAAGTAGTTTCTTGATTATTTTTTTCTAACTAAATAACCAACTCCTCCAACACCAGGATTCCCTAAACAAGCTCCGTCTGTAAAAATTTCAATCATTTTTTTATACCTATTAAATAAAAATTGTTATATCACAAAAAAACCTACAAAGAAAAGGATTGGTTAAAAAAATAAATTCCATAACATTTAACCATAAGTTTTTTTATTAAAAAAAGCACAAACATGACAGAAAACTCACAGAATAATACCCCTGCCTTTCTAAAAAAATAAAAGCATACAACGAATCAAATAAACATGAGTTGTTGATGCCAAATCAAAAAAATGCGATTTGAAGGAAAAAGATATTGAAGATATATTAGTTTATGCAGGGCAACTAGGTGTAAAAGATATAAACATTAAAGTTGGCATGAAAAATAATGGTAACTTTATATGAGAAACGTTGGGCAATCACTAGAAACCCATTACAATTATTTGAAGTAGTAGAGTTTATTAAACATTTAAGTGGAGAATCCGCAATCGGAACTTTAAATAGTGGCGTTCCTGTTGACGGAGCTATAACAGTAAAAAAACAAAGACAATTTACAGGAAATTTATCGTTTTAGGATAAACCATACAAAAAGAAAGAGGTTTGGAAGGAGCTTCTTATCAAATTACAATTCGTTATATTCCAATGGAAATTCCTAAATTATCAGACATGTTATTACCGAAAAAAATTAGAACATGCTTTATTAAATTTAAACTATGGAATAGGGATTGTAACAGGTGCTACTGGTTCTGGTAAATCAACATTATTAGCAGCGTTGATTGCAGAATTTTTAAGAAGACCAGAATACCATAAAAAAATTGTTACTGCTGAATCTCCTGTTGAGTTTATGTATGAATTAATAGAGAGTGAACACTCTTTTGCCTCACAATCACAAGTTCCAGAAGATATAGTTTCATTCGCAAAAGCGACTGAAAATGCGATGCGTAGAGCACCAAATATTATTCTAATAGGGGAGTCAAGAGATAAGGAAACGGTAAAAGAATCTATAACTTCTGCTACAACTGGACATGATGTTTATACAACACTGCATACAAATGGTTTTGTTAATACAATTAGACGTATGGTGGACTTTTTCCCTGCCAATGAACAAAATAGTATCACATCATCTTTAATAGAAAGTATTAAAGTGGTAGTATCTCAAAGATTAATTCCGACAGTTGAAGGTAAATTAACCGCATTGAGAGAATATGTTATATTTGATGAAAATGTAAAAAAATGTATTATTAAGCGGTGGCACTGATAAATTAACATACAGTTCAAAAATTAGTGTTGGAAAAAAATACGGACATTCTTTTTGTTCAAGATGCACAAGAAAAAAATTGGATGCAGGTATTATTTCAAAAAGAAACCTATGATAGTATTTTATTTTCACAAGGTTTTGTGGATCAGGAAAAATGAGGAACAGGCATTTAAAGAAAAATAAAGATGTTGAAATATTGAAGCAAATAAAAACATTAACTCAAAATCAAACAGTTTTAATGGAAGCTATCGCAGAAGTTTTAAAAACAATAATAAAAAAATAAAGGCAGGACATTAAATCCTGCTTTTATTTTTTTATAAGAAAAAGATTTTTAAATAATCGTTTTTTTCTATTTTTTTAAAAATAACATCAATAGTGTATTTATATAAATCAAATAACAATCCTTTTTCATCACAATTTAATATTTTTAAAAATCAATATTATTTTCTTTTAAGAAAAAACTCAACATCTAATGTTTGGAATAGTGATTTGCTAGTATATTTTTAAACCAAAACTATACTGTATTTTTAATCTTACTATTTATGATCTTTCCATTAATAATGTTATAAGAAATATACGTCAATTGTTTATCATATTCTTTTAAAAAATAAATTGCCACTTAAAAACAAAAATTTTTTTAAATTTTTGGGTCAATTAAATTATTAGTTTTTTTATTGATAAATTTAAATTCATCTTTTAAATCGTTTTTTTAGTAAGACTGAAATCCATATCAAAATATTTAATCAACTCATTTTTCTGCTAAGTGTGAAAAAAATATAAATTGTTTTTAGGGATTTTCAGGTAGAACAAGAGTGTAGCTAACTATTTTTCTTTTTACCTATAAAAAAACAAAAATTCTTTTTTTGATTAAAAAAATCTTTTAGTTAATTTTTAAAGAGTTGTTTAACTGTATTTTTATAATTGTTGTTCGATACTCTCTTTTATTTACCAAATCATTATAACCAATACTGTCTATTAGTTTTAAAAATTTTTATCTTCTCCACCTAAATCTAACGGATGGAATTTTTTTAGAATCTTTATAAGCAAGTGAAATAGTGGAGAAAAATATCTATATCTTTGTTCATTTTTTTGATGAACTGGCTCATAGTTAAAAACTTCCGATAAAAAAACTGTTCAAAAGAAATGTTCATTTTGTTATCCTTTTGTTATTTGACTTAATAATAACAGGAAAAACAAGAAGAGGTAAATATTTTTTTTATTTTTTTCCACATACTTTCGGTATTTTGTTTGTTGGGGAAGTATAAAAACTGTTTTTTTGTTTAAAATAATAGTAATTTATTGTTGAAAAAAACAGATTTTATGAATGATATAAACGAAACAGTATGGCGATATTCTTCTAAAAACAACAAAGTTTTTTTATTTTTTTGATTATCGTTTACTTTTTATTTTTTTACTTTATTTTTACTACACATGAGACTTTGGACTGCAATTATCGCAATTATTGCTGTGGTATCCTTGTATATAATAGAGGTTGTTTTTCAATATCAGCTTCCTGCTGCATTAAGAAGATTGAATTGTTTTTGTCTGGTAAATTTAAACCAAATGTGTCAAATAGAAGAAGAACAAGAACAGATAGATAAAAAAACATATATTAGTGAGAGATAATATTTTATGAAAAATTATGAATAAACAAAAAAATAAATTTTTATTAACTGCATTAACTTCTGCGTTATTATTATCAACCATTTCATCTAATGCTAGTGCAGAATTAGTAATAGATGGTTTAGATAATTCACCGCAAAGACAAATAGTGGCTTCACAAGCTTTTTAAAGATAGAGTTGAAAAAAAGTAATCAGAGAAACAAGAGCTAAAAAAATAAAAATAAAAAGCTATTAATAAGGCAAAGAATCAGAAAACAACTGTTGACAAAAAGGTTGAGGTTTCTAAAACAGATAATATAAAAGAAAAAGTAACTTTAAAAAGAAGAAAGTAAAAAAACAAAGCTTGAAAAAGCAAATAGTTGAGGAAGAGAAACAACCAAAAGAAAAATCTTGGTATTAGAGGAAATATTTCATACAACAATAACGATGTAAAAAAACCATAGGTGAAAGAATTGTTTATGAAAAATAAAAAGGTAGAGGCGAATTGCCTTTATCAACATTACTTGAACATATTGTGCCTGTTAATTGGGATATTGAGATAGATGAAAAATATTGATCTAAATTCAATGATTAAATTTGAAGGAAGTAAGTATTGGGATGAAATTGTTGCAGAGTTAAATTTTTGTTACAGTGTTTGATTGGGATAAAAAGAGCTTTCGTTAGAAAGAAAAAGATGAAGTTTTAAGTCAACAAACCGATCCTAAATTGAAACAAGAAATAATTTCTGTTGATACTTTAAGTGAAATAAAAACCAATGGAAGGTAAAAACCGAAACAGGAGAAACAGAAGTAAAAACATCCACAAGAAATTAAAGATGAAAAAGTGGAAGAAAAAAACCATTGTTGAAGATAACAAATCAAATGCAAATGTAGTTGAAGAAAATTCTCAGTTAAACAAGATTTCAGAAGATTTTGTAGCTAAACCAGATATTGTTGTAAATAAGGTAGAAGAAAAGTCTTCTAATAAAATTGAAGAGGGAAAAAAAGACTGAAGATTTACCAGTAAACAAAAAGGCAGATGAAGATAAAAATCGATAGCTCAATAACGAAAAGTTTTACTAAAAATTTAATTGGAGAACAAAAATTTTTTTAGATGATATGGATATTTTAAAAGGCAACTTCTACTAATTTAGATGTTCCTCAAAAATTGAAGGTGAAACAGTAAAAACCAGAAGTTAAAACTACTGAAGTTAAAAAAAGAAAATAAAAAAAGAAAAAGAAAAAAATATATTAGAGCAACGAACGGTATAAATTTATAATAAAAAAATAAACCTAAGAAATAAAAAGCTTAGGGTTTATTTTTTTATTAAAAAAAGGAGATTTTTATTCTTAGAATAAATGTAGAATTAGTTAGAATAATTTAAAGTTATGGGTAAAAAAATTAACTGAAAAAGAAATACAAAAAAAGAGAATTAGAGGTTCTAAAACAACAAACAGACATTAATGCAGAAATTATGGAGAAAAAAATCCAGAAGCTTATGAATCGTTCCTGAAACAGGAAGAAAAATTTAAAAATGCTTATACAGGTATGGATAAAACTGGTTTTTCAGAGGAAGACTCGTTGGTGTCGGAGAGAATTAGAAGAGCTATTGAAGATAGAAAGACAGATGAAGCGATAAATCAAGCTTCTAGACCTTTTGAAATGGATCAAGAGTATTCTTCTATCTTACAAGGCGAGCAACCTCAAAGACAATTTACAGATGAAGAGTTAGTAAAGAATAATTGTAGAGATGCTTTTAGAGAGATTTGAACAAAAATGTATAGATAAATCTCGTGAACAGCTTACAGAGGCAAATGAAGCTTTTGAAGCAGTAAATAATCATAATAATACAATACAATTTAATAGATAGTTAAGGGATAAACTATGGGAATAAAATATAATCATTTTCTTCAAGATAAAAATTCTACAAATAATATATATAACAATAATAATGATTATATGAATGTAAAAAGTTGAAGATAGAAATAAAAAAATAGACAAAGCAGACAACAACAGTTAGATCAATTAGATGTGGAAAAAAATAAAAGAGTATAGAGATGTAATGTCTTTAAAAGTAAAACCAGAAGATAGAAATTTTTTTCCAATCATGAATTAGTAGAATCTTATTGTAGAAATAAATTAGATTTAATTACTGAAAAAAATTAGAGAATCGTTACTATCAACAAGAGTGTGAAAAAACATAGTGAATTATTATTAATAAAAAGCAAATCAAATAACTTCAAAGTTATAAAAACAAAAAGACCAAAAGTAAATAATTTTGGTCTTTTTATTTTTAAATCTATATATTTGAATGAATAAATAAAATAACATTTAAATCTTTATATTGAATATTTATCATCTCTCCACCATCTCTAAGATCAATTTGTTCTGCTAACGAAATGAGAAAAATCTTTTAAAAATCTTTTTTTAGCAATTTTTTTATTTTTTTGACTAAAAACTGCAGTGATATAATCTGAATATTTTTTTCACAAACTTCTATTGAATGAATATTTCTTTTCCTCAATAATTTCTTTATGAATTTTATTTAAGTAAACATTCAAGTTATTAAAAAAATAACTCTAAATTAACATCTTGGTTATAGATTTTTTTATAAAGTTTAATATCATATTTTTTTATATTTTTTTGTAAATTTTTCAAACTTACCGTGCTCTATAAAATGGTGGTAATTGTGCATATCATTTTTCAAAATAACTATAATATCATTATAGACTAAAAAAACAGTTTTTCAATTAAAAAGGGTATTTTTAATAAATGATAGATCAAAGTAGTAATTTAAGATTTCAATTAATGTCTGATATTCATGGTAGGTTTAATAACGTTGAATTTGATAAAGAAGCAGATATTATTTTATGTGCAGGAGATGTGAGTGAAAAAACCAAAGGAAATTTTTAAATTTTTTTAAAAAAACAAACTGCCCCAATAATTTACATACCTGGAAATCATGAATTTTATCAAGGTAATTATTCAGATAGAATAGATTTTATTAAAGAACAATGTGCTAAAAAGTAATGGAGATATTATTTTTGCGGATAATAAAAATTTTTGAAGTTGATAATGTGAGAATCATATCTTCTACTTTATGGAGTGATTTTGACGATTTTGATCCTTTATTAGTTTGCCATTCTGATTTTAAAATTAACGATTATAACTATATTAATGTAAAAAATTTTTGAAAATGAACCAGAACTATTGAGAGATTATAATTTTATAATTGAACAACATAAAAAAATATTCGTGGAATTTTTAACTGGTAATAGTCATTACAATAAAGAGATACTTAAGTTTTGTTTAAATAAAATTAGAAATAAGTATAAATTAAAAAAATGTTGAGAATATTAAACAATTTTTTTGGAAAAATTTCCTTTCGAAGAAAGGGTGGAATATTTCTCCCTGCTCATTCATACGCTTTAAATAAAAGAGGAAGAGATTTTTTTAACTAGAAGTTTAAGTCAAGAGTATAAAGGAAAAAAACAATTGTTATGACTCATCATGTTCCTAGCTTTTTCTGCATTATCAATGTCAGGGTTTGCAGTTGATGTAAAAACTGCTAATTTAAATCCTTATTTAGATAGAGATATATTACCTGCAAAAAAATAGGGGCGTATGTTAATGATATGGAGGATTATGCACAATATAATTTTGATGCTTGGGTTCATGGACATTTACATGAAAGACTTCTATATAGATTAGGAAAAGGAGTTGTTCATGCTAATCCGACAGGAGTAAGTAAAAACAATCAAAGTAGAGTAGGATTAAAAACATATAGTTTTTATTTAAATGAAGAAAAATAAAAATAAATGGAAAAAAATAAATTTAATAAAACCATACACTTTTTTTATAATTAATCGAGTTGATGAATATTTAAAACGTTTATTAACATTCAAAGAAAATGAATTAATAGAAATGTTGAAGGACAAAAAGTGTTTTAAAAAGGAGTTTATAAGAAATTTTTTTATTTAGTAAGAACTTTAAAAAAACCATTCCAGTAGAAGAGGGTTTTTGTTAAAACTTCAATAACAAATGACAAGCAGGTAGTTGAGCCTATTTATTTTGAATTGATTTTAGATAAATTTAAGACCTTTTATGAAAGAGAAGAAGGAGATTTATTAGCTACTATTAAAAAGTATAATTGAGCAAAAATCAATCATTAAAAGAAGATTTGAACAACTGGTTAAGATTTACATTAAAATAAAAAAATGAAAAAGGGGGGCTAACCCTTTTTATTTTTTTAAAAAGAAATGAAACTAAATTTTTAAAAACATAAAAAAAGTTTTTATTATTTAATATAAGGATAAAAAAATAAGATTAAATATAAAGGTTTTAACAAAATGATATTGAAAAAAACAATGTTAATGCTTTCTTTATTAGCAATAGGTTCAACTAGCCTTGCTGTAACAAAAGAAGAGTGTGCAGATCTTTTAACCAAAGAATTTCAAAATGAAGTTGGTGCTTCTGAGTCTTTGTTAAAAGTAAAAGAATCACTAAATGAAACAGTTTCAAACTATGGAAGTTATTTATCAAGCACAAAAAGTTGTATTAATAATGCAATTAATAGTTCTGCTTCTTTAGGTGTGAGTGTTCCAGGTTTCCAAGAGATTGTAAAAGGAGTTGCAGATGGAGTTGATGGAGTAATTGCTTCTCAATGTAATCAATTTGTAGGACAGGCTAAAAATATGGTTAACGGAACAATTGGGAAATACACAGGAAGTGCATCTATAAATAATTTTTATGGGTGGTGGAAATAATATGGGGCAATATTTTAGAAATGTTGGCGATGTTAGAGTTAATACAGGATTAAGATAATATGAGTGTAAATAAAAAAATTTAGAAAAGCTATGGCTTCTATCGCAGTTGCAACTGTTGTTTTTTTGCTCCTACAAATGCTTTTGCTTTTTGCAGGTATTGCAGACTTTAATATTTCAGATGTTCCTTCATTATTAATGCGTATGTTAAATAATGGGGTAAACTTCTCAATGAACGGATCGTTAAAAAGTTTGCCTGATGATGTAGCTAATAAAAATGTTAGATGCAAATTCACAAATTGAAATTTTTAAAAAGCTGATATTGAAAAATAAACGTTTAGCAAGACCAGATATTAATGCTTGTATTAAAAATGACTGAAAGTGAAGCTATGTTAGGTATTAGTTCAACTGGAACACAAAAGACGTTTAGAAGAAGTGGTAAAAGCTAATAAACGTAAAAACAAGTCAAACAGCTGGACATGGACAAACTAATGATAAGAGAGAAAGAGCTTCAAAATTTACATGTTCTAAGGAAGATGTGGACAATAAAGTTAACGGATGTAAAGAAGTTTCTATTGCAGGTGGTATGCACCGAAGTGCATTATCTTTATCAGAAGGTGTTATTGATGTAAGTATTTCAGATAAAAAAACGGAAATACAACTCCTGTTGTTTATAATACAATGGGGATTATTCCAAATGGAAATGTAACATTACCAGACGGTAGAGTAGTAAAAATATGAAGGATTGGAAGTTGCTAGATTATTCGTGGACTATCAGGGTGGACAAGTTCCTTCTAAAATTGAATCTAGTGGTGTGAATTCAGAAAATGAAGGGCAAATTTACAACGAAAGAAGAGATGCTTATTTAGGAAGAACAAGTGCTGCACAAGAAGCTATGTTAAATATCGTGGCGTTTAATACTGCTGCCGATCCTGATAAGATAAAAAAACACTCCTGCTATAAAACAAGTAGGGATGAGTATTTAAAAATCAGAAGATTTTAAAAGCAGTTTACGATGGAAAAATCTGCTGCTCCTGAAACTCCATCTGAAAAAAAGCATTGTTAAAAATAATTGTGAATAATTTCTTTAAAAATCAAGTTATCGCTAAAAATGCTATGGGTGGTGGACAAGGATCTTCACAAATTCAATTGTTAGCAATTAATAACTACATTCAAATGAAACAATTGGAGATGGCAGAAAAGTTCATTAAAAATGCAAGCAGTTTCTTTATTACAACAAATGTCTCCAATTCAATTGAATGACTTAGCAGAATTAAGAAATAAAGCAGAGACAAACCTTACAGGAAAAAAATAATTAATAATAGATAATATTATAAACCCTCATTAAATAAATGAGGTTTATTTTTTTAAAAAAACACAAATAAGTTTCACTATAAAAAAACTTTTAAAAACTATAATTAATAAAGAAAAAGATTAAAGAATTTATTTTTATGGGATTAAAAAAATTACACTTCAAATAAAATTCACGATGTTAAAAAAATGATTTAAAAAGATACAACTAAAAACAGTAATAGGATACAATCAAATTGTTGATACTGGTAAAATGATATGGGATAGCTTCGATCACTTAAGACGTGGAGCTAGAGGGGAATTGTATGAAAAACGATTTAACATTTGAAGAAATAGTCGAGGCAAATAATATATCAGATAAAAAAATTAGAAGATGCGTATCGTTCACATGCTTTTAAGTTTTTTTATTGCGAATTAGGTTTAACAGTTGTTGTTTTAGGTTTTGCTGCTTTTTTTATCTTTCAGTAATGAATATTATTGCTTTTTATTATGTGTTTATCCGTTTTAGGAGTAGCTATAGCATTGATGGTAAAAGATACAATAAGTTGTTATAGGATAAAAAGTAAGAGATTTTGTAACAGTGAAACAATGGAGAGAAGAAGGGATTTAATACCAACTTTTTCCTTTCTCTGAAATAAAAAAATTAAAGAAAAAAACCAAAAAAAGATAAAGATTTAAAAATAATTAAAGGTTTTATATGGAAAAAAATTAAATTTAAGTAAAAAGGTTGTAGATCGTTTTTGGGGAGCAAAAACCATAATTTTTTTCAGATTTTTAAAATGTTAGAAGAAAAACGAATATTGGTGTGTTGATGAAACGAAAAGAAGTAAATACTGCTTTGTTGGAGCTATCAGACTTACTAACAGAGGCTAGTATAAGTGCTAAAAGATGTTATGGAGCAGTCAAATACTTTAATTTTTGTTATGGCATATATAAAATTCTCAAAAGCATTAAGAATAGTAAATTTTTTTCGATGAAAAAAATATAAGGAAGAATTATCACAAGCTCTCGTTATAGAGGCGGTTAAAAAATAAAGATAAAAAGTCATTATAGGTTGTTACTGGATAGACTTTTATTTATTAGAGATTTTGCTCTGTTAGAAAAAAATATATTCAAGAGAGAGAGTTGATAAAGTTAAAAACATCCTAAATAAATTTAAACAAGAGGAGTTAAAATAATGTTAAATATGTTTTCTTTGCAAGGGAATTATGAGCCTCAATTTGATACAGAAGAGACATTGTTTCGCCCTAATGTTATTGATACAAGTATGAAATTTTGCAAAAAAATTTAAGAGATGTTGAAAAATTTTTTTCTATTTTTTTACGATTCTATTTTAGTTTTTCTAAAAAAATGATAGGTTCAAGCGAGTTTGATGAGTATCGTCAAATTATATGTTCTGAATTATTAAGAGATATAACAAGTTCAAAAATCAACAGAAAGAAACCATGAAGATTTATTAAATAAAGTAGTTCAGCAAATGGGATATGATTTTAATTTAGAAAACAAACAAGAAATGAAACAAACATATAATAAAAACTTTAAACAACGGTCCTAAACTAGGAATATAAAACGACAAAAAAACCACATTGTAAAATGTGGTTTTTTTATTTCTAATTAATATTAATACATATTTTTAAGCCATTGTTCATTCGCTTTATTTCGTCTTTCTTCATCTAATGCAATCTGTTTATCATACCATTCTCCATATGAATAGTCTTGTTCTGCATATTTCTTTAATGAAGAAGAAGATTCTATATGTTCTCCATACTCTTTAAGTTCTTTGTTGATTTCATTAACATCAAATGGTTTTGTTAGGTTGCTAAGATTGCTATCGATAAATGAATTTATTTTCATCTCCTTGATATTGAACTTTTTCTAAACACATTCGTTCTTTGAATATTTCCGTTTATCATGTCCTTATAAGTAGTGAATTTTTTTCTTCTCGTTATATTTAAAGATCTCAAGCTCTCCATTTTCTGAATATTCATCAATTTCTTGCTTTAAAAAAATTAACAATTTTTATAGGTTTTGAGTTAAAAACTTCCTGTCCATCAACAAAAAAATTCTTTTAATATAAATTCTTTTTGATTCTCTAATAATTCTAATTTAGATTTTTTTATCAACAGGAATTATAATTGCTATTTCTCCTATATCACAAAGTTGAGTTTTTATCTCCTTCAATTCGTTCAGAAATTAAAAATTAATTCTTTATTTTTCAATATTAAATAAAATTCTATTCCAATTAATTCTTTTTAAGCCAATTACTTTCATTTCTCTCTGCTGTAAGAGAAAAAAACTTTTTTTCTTTTATATTTGCAGGAAAAACTAATTTTTAAATAAATTTGCATACTCTTCTGGAATTCTAATAATTCTTTTCTCATTAGCTTTTTATACCATGTTGACTACACCAAATAGTTAGTAAAAAAACATACCTGTATTATGTTCAAAAATAACGTTTAAATTCTTCTGGGGTCATAATAAATTTAATCTTTAATTTTTTTCTATTTTTAAAAAAAGATAAAAAGTTTTAACAATTTAATTTCATTATTGGAATAAGTTTTTTTATTTTTTTATTTAAATAAATATTGGTTTTTAAGCATATAAAAATTTAAGGTCTTAGAAAATAAAAAAACTTTGTTTTTCTACAATAAAAATGAGGAAAAAGTAATTTAAGAAAAAGAAAAAAATGAGAGAACTAAAATTAAAAGTGAAGTTTTTTTCTTGATTTCGATTTTGTTGTTAATAACACAATCAGGTTACGCTTACGGGGATTTATTTAGTCCAGAAGCACAAGATACTGATTTGTTAGTTAAATATATCATTGAGCCATTAGGTAATGGTAATATCTCAGAGAACGCAATAGCTGCTGTTTCTTCTGTTATGTTGGCAGGTATAATGGTTATTGGAGCTATATTAACTATTTACAACTTAGTTATGGGATTAACTGGAACAGCTTTACAAGGCGAGATGATGGGTAAAAAATTCTCAACCACATATACTGCTGCTCGTAGTGTGGTAGGGGTTGGTATGTTAGTGCCAATGGGAATTAATTACGGTTATTCTGCCATTCAGAAATTAATGATTTGGTTAGCAATTCAAGGGGTTTATTTAGGAGATGTGGCTTGGGAGAAATTTGTGGATAATAGTCCACTTAACACTCAAGTTGTAATGAATAAAGCAGTTGAAATAGAGATGTTGAATAAAGTTGGTTTAATTACTTTATCAAATCTTTGTTTAGATCACTTTAAAATGCCAGATGCAAATCAATCTGGAAATTCTTCTGCAGGTAATAATTGGACTTCAAAATCATATATTACCAATAATGGGGAGGTGTTAACTGCTACTGCAAACAATGTATCACGTTTAAATGAAAGAAAGAGTATTTTGGCGTATGAATATTCTACAAAAAGTTATTATGGGGAGACCAAAGTAATAGAAGTTATAAAAAAATTTCTGTGGAGAATATGAATTAAAAAAACACAAGATATTATAAGAGCAGGTAAAAGCTTACGAAAACGTTGGAGCAGTAAAAGGTAATACAAGTGAAAGTGCAACATTTAAAGACGAAACTTGGACTTCAAAAATTGGAACAATTTCTAATTTAGCAAAAGTGGTTAATTTAGATGATTTAAAAAAATGAGTTAAATAAAAAACATCAATATTTGATATTACAAACAATAGGAGTTAACGATGGAACTCCTGCTACCACAATTGTTCAAAAAGCTATTTTTAGATATTATTAAAAAATGGTGAAGATAGTGATGGTAGAGCAGTTGCAGTCGCTATGAAAACTGTTGCAGAAAAACTATTACGATCAATTAAAGGCAGAAGCAGAAAGTCAAGTCGCTAAATTAAGTTTAAAAATCAGAAGGTTTTGATATTAAAGAAGCGATGAAGAAAGATGGTATAGCTTCTGCTGGGGCTTGGTATTGGAGTATTGTATCACAAGGTTCTAATTTATCTGATTTAATTAATAGTCCTCCAAAAAAATCAACGCAATTGTTCCATATATGGGATTAAGCTCTTCTGCTATTGATGATAAAGATGGTGGTAATGGACGTTGGAGACAAGAACTTACAAGAGAAGAAACTTCTCCTGTTATGGTTTCTAAAAAAATATGGTGAAAAATATTAATAAAAATCTATTTGAAGTAGGTCGTATTGCTGTAAATGAAATTAATAAAGGTTATCAGTTACTTGGTTTATCTAGTAATATGTATGGTAGTGGTGGATTAACTGTTCAAAAACGGTTCTTACAACTACAATCAAGATAATAGAGGTATATTACAGATATTAACTGGAGAAAATACTTCTCCAATTGGACAAGAAGACTTCCAATATCAACAAGAAGTTAACCCTGTTATTTCTATCCATAATTTAGGTAAAAAGATAATTTGGTGGTTTGAAGCGGTAATGAATAAAACCAACTTAGGAACAAGTGGTGGAGGCTTCAGTGGAGTTATTGTAACATTTATGATTAGTTTATTAATTCCTGCTGCAATAATGGTTTGGTATATTCCAATGTTACCATTAATCTTATGGTTGGGATCATTAATAGGTTGGTTAACAATGTTAATACAAGCGATTTTCGAAGCACCATTATGGATGTTAGCTCACTTAACTCCTGATAAAGAAAGTTTTATAGGAAGACAAGGACAAGGCTATATGTTGGTGTTAAGCTTATGTATTAGACCTATTTTAATGGTAATTGGATTAGTCGTTTCTATTCAACTTTTAATGCCAGTAGGTAAACTAATAAATGCGTTCTTTGGTTTCGCTGCTTCTGCGACATTAGGTGGTAGTGGGTTTATGTGGTTAATGGGTTGTATGGCTATTGTTGCTATTTACGCAATGGTTTTACAAAACACCGTTAAGAAAATATTTAGTTTAATTCACGTTATACCAGATTCTTTATTACAATGGTTCGGTGGTAACGATCAGAAAATTTTAGGTGAATATGCTAACGGTATTGAACAAGGTTCACAACAAGGAATTCAACAAGTTTCTGGTGGTTTATCAAGTGCAGCATTAAGAATGGGGGGAATAGGTGGTTCTGGCGGTGCTCCTGCAAAAGCATTGTCTTCAGGTGGTGCTGGTGGATTATCAACCAATACAAGTGTAGCAGGTGGTGGACAAGGTGGTTCTGGTTCTCCAATAGAACAATTAAGCCAGATGTTTGGTGCTGCGAGTGATGAGGTTAAAGCAAGAGAAAATGGAACAGAGAATTATTCTGGTTCTTACGGAGCATTTACTGCATTAACTAATGCTGCTGCTCAAAGAGCACAAGGAGTTACCACAAATGAAAACATTCAGGCTCTTGGTGGAAGCTCTTCTTATGGTAGTGAAATGAGAGATGCTTATAACCAAAACCAAAGAGATCAGGCTATGTTTAATATGTTACCTGCAGAAGAACGTCAAGCCATTAGACAAGCTCAATTAAGTGGTGCGACTGCTTGGGCAGATAAAAACGGTTCTTTACACGTTATACCAACACAAGATAGTGTAGCTATGGCTCAAACTTCATATAATAGATTGTCTCAAAACCCTAGTTCATTAAGTGGTTTAGCAAATCATATGGAACAAGCTAAATATGGAGAACGAGCAAGGGTGTTCGATACCAGAACAGGAGAAACACATCAAAGTGGAACTTATGCGGTTCAAAGAGAACGACATACAGTAAATCCTTTTATAAGAGGTGAAGATAATTCAAAAATATTTAATTAATAATTAAATTTAATAAAAAAATAAGGGTTAAATAGGTTAAAATTTAATCCTTATTTATTTTTAAAAAAATAATTATGTTTTTTTGAAAAAAATATGTTGACAATTGAAAATATAGTTATTAGTTTTGGGGTTAGAAATAAATAAAAAGTATAAAAAAATATGAATAAACAAGATAAAATTATCATCGAAGAATGGAGTAAAAATAACAGGTCAGGTAAAAAAATTTTTTTCAAAAAAGTTCTTTAATAAAAATGATATTGAAGAAGATTTTGAAGAAGATATAGAAGAAATAAAAAAATCATGATGTAGAGATAGATAGTTTTACAAATTATTTAAGAGATGTTGAAAAGATCAAGCTTTACAATAAAAAAATGAAGAAATTGACATGTTTAATAATATGAATTTACTCCATAAAGAGATTAATAGAGATATATTTTATTCGCTAGAAGGTTTGTGTTTATTAATTACAAAAATGGAAGAATGTAATAGAGAAAAAGAAGTAAGTGCTATTCATTTTTTTGGAGATCAGTCAACAGAATCAAATAATTTGATTAGTAGAAAAGAACGCTTTATTAAGAAGGTTAGATGAATATTCGAGAGATTATTATAATAATGAAGAAAAATTATTATGAAGATTTAGGACAAGTTAAGTTTGATGTTAAATTTCTTTTTAGAATGTGTTAAGTTTTTAGAAAGTGAAACACATAATATAAAAAGAAATTAAAAAGTAAAATAAAAAAAGTAAAAAGAAATAAAAAGAAAAAAATTGTATTAAGAAATTTAAAAGTTAGTTGTAAAAATTGCAAAAAAATTATCAAGGTTGTGAACATTTTAAAAATAACAGACTTGATACAGGAGGGCAATATAGGGTTAATGAGAGGAATTGATAAGTTTGAGCCAAAAACATAATACTCAATTATCTACTTATGTTTCCAATTGGATTAGACAATCTATAAAATGATGCTTTTAAGTAAAAAAAGTAGAACAATCAAAAATTCCTAATGGTTTAATTAATATTTTATATCAACTTAATCAGTTAGAGAAAGCAGAGCAAATAAACCGTGAGAAAGTATCTGCAGAGGAAATTGCTAAATTGCTAGATATTGATTTAAGTAAGGCTAAAAAAATCTTAAATATCCCTGCGAATGTTTTATCATTAGATTTTTGAATATGAGCAAGATGATAAAAAAATCATTAAGTGAATATGTTGTTGGAGGAAGAGCCAGAAGGAGTTTTTAGAAGAAAATGAAATTTCTAGGAGATTAATAAATTAATTGAAAAATTTCCCTGAAAGAGAAAAAAAGTGATTTTTAAATCATTATTATGGGTTAAATGGTTTAGAGCCAAAAAACTTTAGACGAGATTTCTAAAATGCTTAATTTAACAAGAGAGAGAATTAGACAGTTAGATATACATATTAGAAATAAAAATATTAAAAGATGAAGGTTTATATAATCAATTTAAAAAGTCTTTTGGTGTAAAAATAAAAACGGTCTTTATTAAGACCGTTTTTTTATTTTTTTAAAACGAGATAGTAAAATAAATAAAAAGGAAAAAAATAATTAATAAGATGTTTAATTTTAAAGAAAGAAGTTATTTGTTTTTAGCAGGATTTAAAAAACGGAACAAAAAGGATTGTTAAGTTTATATATTGCTTTTAATATTATGGGGAGTTGTATTTGGTGGTGGTTTTTGGGTATAGTTTGTTTTCAACTGCAGATCTATATACTAAAACAAAAAAATAGCTTTTTGGAATTTAGAAGGTTTAAAAAGATGGTTTGATAACATTTTTTTATTGTTCTTTTCATTTACTCTCCTATATTGTTCACAACAGTTTTTTTATAAATAATAATTTATTAAAGGTTGAGGGGAAATTGATAAAGATCAAAAATCTGTTTGTTTACTTTTTTTAATAAAAAACTTCCTTCTTACTAAAAAAACCGCTTTCTTCTATACTTTTATTTTTTTGCAGGAACTTTCTATTCATTAAGATATATATCTGGAAGTGTATTGAAGAAGTTTGGTAGTGGGGAAAAATTTTTATTACTAATTTATTTACATTTGATGGTATTTTTAAACGCAATTTTTAATCTTATCCATATTAATATGGTTTTATTGTTCTTTACTTGCTTTTAAATTTAATCTACCTTTCAATTACAAATGAGAAAAACATAGATTTTTTTATTGCAAAAATATTTTGAAGCACTAAAACGTGTTAATGATATTTTTTTAAAGATTTTTTTACATATCCTTATCTGGGCATATAATTATTACAATTGTATTATTAATGTTAGCAAATTTATTATACAACACAATTTACGGTATATACTATAACTTCTATATAACAGGTAGAGATTTAGATAGAGTGGTTGTTGCAGGATTAGAAAAATAAATTAGGTTTTTATACAAATATCATGGTTATACCAACGTTTATTTTATTTCAAACTTATTTTTTTAAGAGTAAGGATGAGAACATTAGCTTTAATTTTATTTGCTTATGAAGAAAAAAACAAATAAAAAAACAACTTAATGAGCATAAATAAAAAAGTAAAAAAATAAAAACATAAAAAGCATAGAGGTAAGAAAAATCCTTTTATGCTTTTTATTTTTTTATAATAAGAAAAAGAATTATGTAGGTATGCTTCAAAAATAATGAAAAAAATAAACAAAATAAAATTGGAGTGTTTTTGAGTGTTTTAGGGTAGCTTTTTTTGCTTTCTGCTTGTCAACCACCTGATGATCCAAAAAGTGTTAGCAAATACTCAAACATTAGCAAAAAAATAAGAATTATTTACATTGTAATAAAACAGTTCCTTATGGTTTTCCTCAAATTCAAAAAGAGATGACAAAAAGAGGAAAAAAATAAATTTTAGTTATTTTTATATGTCATGATCTATGGACTACTGAATATAGAAAAAAATAACCATGACTCCTTTATGGACTGCTGAACATGTAAAAGGTTCTAATTTAAAAAAATATGAGGACTATCCTTTAAGAATTCAGAAGACAAAAGGTGGGATTGATAAAGGGTATAGGATGGATGCTTTTATTGGATATACAGATCATTTACCAAAAAAATCTCACTATGAAGAGGTTTCAAAAAGCTTTAAACCATATCAATTAGTATCGACTAAAAAAATTATCGTGGTAATGAGAGAGCTATGTCTCAAACTTATTATGTTACAAATCTACTTCCTTTAAAACCGTAAAAAAATGAAGAACTCATGTTAAAAAAACGGAAGAGTATATAAGAGAGTTAATTGAGAAATATGAAGAAGGGTATATTTTTAGTGGACCTGTTTATGCAGTTACAGAAAAAAATCAAAAGGTAATAACTATTTAATAAAAAAATAGCAAGAAAAACAAGCAAGTAAAAAAATTCTATGGATATACCTAATTTAGCAAAAAGGAATTGATAGTGTAAAAAAACATATTCTTCTGAAAATCCAGAAAGTGCGGATGGTTTTTATGTTCCAACTGGAATTTATAAATTAGTTTATTTTCCAAAGCAAAATAGAAATATTGCATTTATTATACCAAATACAAGAACAGAAGATAAAGATCCAAATAATTTTTAGAGTAAATTTAGCGACCTTAGAGAGGTTAACGAATATTGATTTTTACCCTTTAATACCAAAAGAAAAGAAACAAGATTTATATAAATAAAAAGGAATGTATAAATGTTTAATTGGATAAAAAAAGTAGAAAAAAACTATTCAAAAAAATATAAACTTTTAAATGCTTTACTTATTTCACTATTTTATTCAAATTTGGCTTTTTGCAGATAATCTTGTAGAAAAAGATCCCTAGAGGAAAAATATAGATAAATATGTGTCTGAATATAGTGATTATAAACCTCCAATGTCTTTTTCAACTGATTTCGAGCAAATTGATTACAAACAAGATTTAGAAGTATTAAAGCAAACAGAGGAAACTAAAAAATTATTAGAAGAAGCTCATAAGCAAGATTATGCAATTCAACATGATAATTCAGGTAAAAACCTGTTGGGATGGAGCAGGGGAATATTATGATATAGATCCTTGGTTGTTAAGGGCGATTGCAAAAAGTTGAGAGCGGTTTTTAATCCAAATGCTATTGGTAAAAATAAAAAAATGGAACAAAAGATATTGGTATGATGCAGATAAACGATAAGGTTTGGTTGCCAGTATTAGCAAAAAACGGTATTAGTAAACAAATGTTGCATGATCCTTGTGTTTCAGTTTATGTAGGAGCTTGGATTTTAAAACAAAACTTTCAACAATATGGTTATACAAGCTTTGCAATAGGGGCATATAACTCTAGAACTCCAGTTCATAATAAAGCATATAGAGAAAAAGTTTATGCAACTTATAATAAAAATTACAAAAAAATTATAAAATGAATAGAGAAGAATAGGATTTAACAAATAATGAATAAAATTAATAAAAATAAAAAAAGGCTCAATTTCAACATTATTATTTACAGCATTAGCTTTAACTGTTTCTAGTTCATTAGCTAATAAAGTTGTAGTTCTTAATAATAATCAAGATTTATTTGAATCACAATCAAGAAATCAAGCACAAATTTATCAGCAAGATATGGATGGTTTAGAAAACCAAAAAGCAGTGAGTTTAAATAAAACAGAAACAATGAATGAAATTTTAAATAAAAAGTTCCAACTGCTCATGAGCAAGGTTTTTAGTAATGTAGATCAAGATAAACTAGATAGAATTGAACAAGATAGATTAAATAATGATAATGCACGTCAAAGAGGAGAAGTGGTAACTGTTACTTCAACTTCTGCAAAAAGCACATTATTTAATAGTAAAAAAAGATAGAAACTGGTTAAAAAAATTGGGCTTACATATTACAAGATAAAGGTGTTCCACAGTCAAAAAAACTTATTATATGGCTAAAAAAATGGATAAAGAAGAATTTGAAGAGTGGGCGAACGAAATCTATAATTCAGTAATTAAAAAATAAAACAGAGTGTTAAAAACTCTGTTTTATTTTTTTATTTATTAAAGTTAAAAACCAATCTTTTTTTGAGGAATAATTTTTTTCTTTTAAGTTTTCTTCAATCCTATTTTTTTCAACAATTAATAAATTAATTTCAGGCTGTTGAGGATTAAATCTTGATAGAGAAATTTTTAAAAACAAGTTCAATTTCATCACCTACCTCAATTTTCTCAGTATTAAAAAAATGAAGGGCAGTTACTTTTCTTTCATTACCTAAGTCAAAAAGTGATTTTTTTGAATGAAGTGGCTCATTAGTTTCCTTATCATTTAAAAAAATCTACTTGTAAAACTTTTAATTTACTATAAAAAGCTAGGTTCAACAAAACCTTGTCCAAAAAAATTTCTTCATCCAATAATTCTGCTAATTCAATAGAAAAATCATTAGGCTTTAAAAATATAATCAACGCTTAATTCTTTTTGTTAGTGGTTTATCTCCAATAAATTTTTTTACTGATTCTTCAAATAGTTTTTTTAAATTCTTCTAAACCTTCTTTTTATTGTTAAACCAGCAACCATAGCATGTCCTCCAAAAACCTTTAAAAAAAGTTCAGGTTTTTTTGTTTAAAAACATAATCTATAGCATCTCTAAGGTGAACTTCTGGAATTGAACGTCCTGAACCTTTTATATATTCTTCCTCTTCAGTAGGAGAAAAATACAATTACAGGAACATTATCTTTTTCCTTAATACGCCCTGCAACAATACCAATAACCCCCTCATGATAAGTTTCATTATATAACACCCTTGAAACTCCTGATTGATTTTCGGTATCAATAATAACTTGTGCAATTTCTTTCATTTCATTCTCAATAGATTTTCTTTTCACGTTCCATTCGTTAAGTTGTTCAGATAGTTTTTGAGATTGTTCTTCATCTTCTGAAAGCAAACATTGAATACCAATAGACATATCTTCCAATCTTCCTGCTGCATTTATTCTTGGGGCAATAGAAAAACCAAAATCTCTTGAATTTGAATAATAAATATTTTTCTTTGCTACTTTAAAAAGTTTCTCTATACCAGTTCTAAAAAAACCTTTATGTATTCTATCTAAAACCTAGTTTAACTAAAAGTCTATTATTTTTATCAAGTTTAACCACATCTGCAATAGTGCCTAATGAAACCAAATCTATTAAAGGTAGTAAATTAACTTTATTTATTTCAGATACTCCTAACTCTTGAAGTCGTTTTTTTGTTTCATTAATAACATAAAATATAACTCCACAACCTGCCATATTATTTAAACCACTTTTATCCCCTTCTTGATTAGGATTGACTAAAGCATAGCAATTTGGGTTTTCTTTATCTTTAATAGGTAAATGATGATCTGTAACTAAAACTTCAATACCAAGTTGATTACAGTAATCTACTCCTGCATGTGCGGCAATGCCATTATCGACAGTAATAATGCAATCTGGTTTTCCTTTTTGTTCAATTAAATCATCAACAACACCTTTGAGAAATACCGTATCCATGTTTAAATCTATTTGGAACAATAAAGTTCAAATTTTCACAACCTAAAAAGTTTTAACCCTTGAAAGGCTATTGCACAACTTGTAGCTCCATCACAATCATAATCTGCTACAATACTTATTTTCTTTTTATTAATAATATTTTTCTGCAAGTCTTAAAGACAATTTTTTTCAATGTCTTTTAAAGTATTTGAAGGTATAAGTTTATATTTATAGTCTAATTCCTCCATTGTTTTAACACCTCTAAAAAGAGTATTTGTGCATAAATAGGGTTTACATTATTTTTTTTAATAAAAAAATTCTTTTTATAATTTCCTGTTCTTCATTTAAATGATTTAATTTAATTTTTCATAAAAATGTCTAGTATAATTTTTATAAATCATACGGTAATAATAATCTAAAAAGATTTTACAGTATTTAAAAATATAAATCAATAAAAAATAATCAAAAATTATACAAAAAAACATTGACTTCAATTAGAATACTGTGTTAAAATTAAATATAAAAAAATAAAGTTTTGAATATTTAAATAAAAAGGTGTTGCTCAATGTCAAAAAAACAATTTTCTTTAAAAAAACAAGATTATGATATTTTTAAAAAGAACTTTTTAGATTACAAATATATAACTCAAAAATAAATATGACGGAGCTATAAGTGAAGGGCGTTGGACCAAAGCAACAACTGCTGCATTAAGAAAATATAATTATGATAAAAAAGCTTTTTGATTTTAATATGGAAGAATCAATTAAACCTCAAAAACAATGCAATAAAAAAACAAATAAAAACAATTGCTTAATTGGTTTGTAAAAAAATATTTAGGAAATAAGTGAATATAAAAAGAGTTTAAATAACTCTTTTTATTTTTACAGGTAAAAGTTTTAATAAAATTTAAATATACAGTTTTTTTAAAAAAATAAAAATGATTTCAAAAAGAATTAGAGATTATATCCTCTCTACATAACGAGTTTATTGAACATTTTACTGCCAATTATTTAAAAATAAAAATTTAATGAAGGCGGTTGTGGTTTTGTAGCAGATGCAATATATAATGGTTTTTATGACGGTGGTTGAAGAATTAAATTTAAAAAAATCTCGAATTAAAAAAATAGTTCTTGCTTCTATGGATGAAGGTAGTGAATTAAATAATGCTATAACTAGAAAAAAATAATAAAAAAATATAGAAGAAAAAAATATCGATAGAAGAAGATATAGAAAAAAATTGAAGATTTATGGTGTGAGAATATTTCATTTGTCCATGTTTTAGTAAAAGTTAAAGATATAGAAACATTAGAAGAGTTTTATTTTTGATAATCAAAACATGTTATCAAAAAGATGATTTAATGGAAGATTTTTCACTTTATCTCTTATGAGTTTAAAGATAATGAGGTGTTTAATAAAAATTTTTAAAAAAATATCAGGATGTTGGAATGATAGTTTTGATTTTCAAGGAGATAAAGAAATTATACAAGAGTCAATATACGATCCAATTAATATGATGGTGGAAATTATGCTAGAAAAGAAAAAGATGAATTTAAAGAAATATTAGCATTATCTAGACAACAAGAAGATAAAATAAATAACAATCTTAAATATAGAAATTAAAGATTAAATTTATATCTGATAAAGTTTATTTTTTTAATTTAGTGAAAAATAAACTTTTTATTTTTTTAGAATTGGTAAAGAGTGGAAGCTGTTTTTTTTATTGAAGTAGATTTGATTTTATGGTTTTTTTAACTATTGAAGATTTTGAAAAAAATTCCAAACTACACAGGGGATTCTGATGGTGAAGAAGGTGAAGTTAAGGGTAGTGGTTCTAACAATGGGTTACAACCTCAAATATCATTATTAGACTTTACATTTAAGAATAGAGGTTTTTGGAATTTCAATAATAAGGGTTTTTTTATTAATTTAAACAGATCAGATTTAAATATTGATTTAACAATAAATCTTCATAAAAATAGGGACAGTAAAAAGAATTAATGGTTTTACTTAAAAAAATACAATCTCAGCCAAATGAATTACAATTTGAAAATTTATTGTTATTAATGAATGATATTTGTAAAAAGTTATTTAAACATCACGTTACATGATCTATTGAAAAAAATATCGAATCTAAAAATTATTTGGGGAGGAGAAGTTGAAGAAAATAAATTACAGCAGGAGCAAGAAGAACCTATTGTTTCTTTTTATAAAGAAAAATAAAAAAACAAAAAAATAAAAAGAGCGAATTTTATCGCTCTTTTGATTTTATCTTTTTATAAATCTTTTTGATTGTTGGTTTCTAAAATTAATTTTTTTCTTTAAATCCTAATTTTATAGCCTCTTTTCCTAACACTTCACGCAATTCACTCAAACAATCTCTACTAGCATTAACAAAAATATTTTTTTATCAACACGAGCTTCTAATAGTTCGCCTTTTTGTTTTTGAAGGTATATAAAGAGTTACAGGAATTCTGCCATGATGTTTTTTTCTAAAAATAGGCAAAATATCTTTTGGGTTTTTAGGGTTAACTAAAAATATTTACTTCGTTAGTTAATCTTTCTTCCATATCTTCTTTATCATAAATTTCAGAAGTCCAAAAAAACTGTTTTTTTCCATATTCAGGTTTTTTTGCTTTTTGAAACTGTTCCCTCAAATACAACAAATGAATTCTGTTTTAATTTTTTTACGATGTTTAGCAACAACATCTTTTCCAATAAAGAAACGATAAACTCGTTTATTTTGATAATCTTCCTCTACTTCGTTATCTTGTTCATTGTCGGATTCAACTTCATCTAATAAATTATCGTTTTCATCTAAAAAAATTTGTTCTTAAGATCTTCTTGAGTGGAGTCTTCACGTTCTCCCTCACCAATAACCTCAACCTGCATACCACCAGAAGAATGTCCTTTTACAAATGTAATATATCCTGCAAAGCTCATAGGGTTTATAATTTTTCCTCATCGGTATCAAAAATCTTGAACTTCAATCACAGTATTAAGTGCTTTCATGCCATCAAAAATCTGCTAAATTTGCCATTAAAGGGTCGTTGATTAGATTAAAACCAATAGATTGTAGTTCGTTGGTTGTTTTTTTCTAAATCAGTTGTTTCTGGCATTGTTTTCCATTCAATATCCTGATAAGAGGGTAGTGAAGCAGATTTTTTTAGTAGCCTTTTTACCAGTAAGTAATGTATTTAGTGTTTTTTTGTATCTTTTTGCTTTTTTTGAGTTTTTTTATTTTCTTAGCTAATTTATCAAAAATTTTCTAAATTAGCTAACAATTCATTTTGATTAGAATTTATTTTTTTCAAATGCTCCTGCTTTTAATAAATTGTTGAACTGCTTTTTTTACCAATAAAAATCACCACAACGTTCATAGAAGTCAATAAAAGATTTGAATTCGCCATTACGTTCTCTTTCCTCTATCATCTGTTCAACCATTAGAGTTCCAACGTTTTTTTAATACAAGATAATCCATAAACTGCTTTACCTTCTTGAATAGTCATTAGTCCTTTTGATTTATTTATATCAGGAGAGATTACTTCAATACCTTGTTTTTTTAAAAATCGTCAATTAATCTACTACGTTCAACTTCTGGTTTTTGTCCGTCAACAAAATTAAACGAATTACATAAAAAAATACTCTGGATGATGAAGTTTTAAATATGCACACTGCATACTTAAAAACGGTATAAGCAACAGAATGAGATTTATTGAAACCATAACCTGCAAATTTTTTTCAATAATGTCAAATATTTTCATGGATAATTCTTCTGAAAATACCGTTTTTAAAGCTCCTTTTTTGAAGAAAACACGTTGTTTTTCCATTTCCTCTGGTTTCTTTTTCCCCCATTGCACGTCTTAATAAATCTGCTTCTCCTAGTGAATATCCTGCCATTGCTTGTGCTGCTTGCATTACTTGTTCTTGATAAACAAATAATCCAAAAAGTGTTTTTTTAACACTGGTTCTAAACAAGGGTGTTGATAATCTTTTTCAGGAAAGGAGATGGCTTCCTCACCATGTTTTCGAGATATAAAGCTATCTTTCATTCCTGATTGCATAGGACCTGGTCGATACAATGCTGTTGCAGCAGAAATTTCCTCAAAATTATCAGGATTAATTTGCTTAATAAATTTTTTTGCATACCTGCTCCATCAAACTGGAATACCCCAACAGTATTACCTGTTTTAAATATATTTGAAATAACGTCAGGATCATCTAAATTAATTGAAGAAATATCTATTTGTTCCCTTTAAATTTAGCCACATCTTTTATTGTTTCATTAATAATATTTAAAGTTTTGATTCCTAAGAAGTCGAATTTTTACTAGACCTGCATACTCAGAATAAACCTTATCTAACTGAATAATAACGGGAGAATTGGCTTCTGTGTAAAGTGAAGCAAATTCTGTTAGAGGTTTTGATGTGATAATTACCCCTGCCGCATGTTGACTCATTGATTTTGGAATAACTTCCATAGTTTTTGGAGTAATTATATAAATCGCCTAAAACTGGATTGTCATCAACAACTCGTCTAAAATCTTCATTACTTTCATAAATTTCTTCAATAGTTTTACTATTTTCTTTATCGTCAACAATTGTTTTTTTGCAAGTTCTTCAATTGGTTTATTTGGTAGGTTTAGAGTTCTACCAACCATTTTTTTAACAAAGCTTTTGCTTTTAAATTTTGTAAGGCTAAAATTTGTGAAACATATTCACTTCCATATTTTTTTGAGTAACGTATTGTATAACTTTTGAACGACCATCTTTTGCATTATCACTATCTTTCGCAAAATCAATATCGAAATCTGGCATAGAAACACGTTCAGGGTTTAAAAAAACGTTCAAAGAGTAATTCGTATTTAATAGGATCAACATCTGTAATACCCTAAAGAATAGGCTACTAATGAACCTGCTCCTGAACCACGACCAGGTCCTACTGGAACTTCATTGTTTTTGCCCATTGAATAAAAATCTTGAACAATTAAGAAATAACCTGGAAATTCCATTTTTATAATACAATTAATCTCGGTTGTTAAACGATCATGATATTTTTTTATAATTTGCCTTGTAATCTTCTTCATTAGGGAAAAATTTTTTTCGCATAATACGTTCAAAACCTTCTTCGGTTAATCTTTTAAAATATTCAACTTCTGTTTCCTGTGTAGGAACAGGGAAAGGAGGAAGGTAATTGTGATGAAGTTCAATTTCAACATTACATTTATCAACAATAGTTTGTGTGTTTTCTAAAGCGAACTCTAATCCTTTAAACAACTCTTTCATTTCCTCAGTTGTTTTAAAAATATTGTTCAGTAGAAGTAAATGCTTCACGATCAACATCAAGTAAAGTCATTTTTTTCCTTTAACGGAACTATAAACATCACACATACGAATTTCATTTGAAACAAAAATCTTCTCGTTTACCGAATTCAACAGGATTGGTTGCAACTAACGGGATAGTTGTTAATTTTAGATTGTTGCAAATAAGCTAAAAATCACTTCATCTTCCAAATGTTCACCAATACGTTGCAATTCAAAAATAATAGTTATCTTTAAAAGTATTCTTATAGAATTCAACAATTTTTTTGTAATTCTAAATATTTTTGTTTTCTTTTAAATCTTTATCTTTCTCTTGTATAACTTCGATTGTTCTTTTGAGCAACAAGACTATTTTTTTGAAAGTTCCAGATAAGCAAATTAATCCTTTTGCATTATCATCTTCTAAAAACCAACTTTCTTTAATAACTGAATTACCGTTTGATTGATTTTCAATATATCCTTTTGAAATTAATTTCATTAAATTTTTTTATAACTAGCATTATCAGTTGCAAGTAAAAGAACTTTGTGAACATCCGCTCCTATCCCCATAGTAACATCTGATTCGATGTAAACATCTGCTCCAATAATAGGTTTTTAAACCTTGTTCACGAGCCTTCATATAATGTTCAATAACACCAATAGTTTTACTGTCATCAGTAATAGCTACTGCTGTTTGATTATTTTGTTTTGCTAAGTTGATAATCTGTTTTACAGACAATAAGCCTTTTATTAACAGAATTTGCGGAAGTTGTTCTTAAATGTGTAAAAGCCATAATAATTCTTTCTCTATCTCTTTTTTTAAGTTTTTAATTATATTTAAATTATAGTGTAAAAGGCAACTTTAATTTTTTTATAAGTGAATTGAAATAAAGGTTGAAATTTTAAAAATAGATAAAAAATGGAAAAAGAAGAATCATTATTTAACATTAGAATTACAAAAATTTTTGCTTCTAAGGATGAAATAGACAAAAAGCTTTTAAATCTTTAAAGAAAAAAATATCATCCAGATAGAGCGAAATCTACAGAACAAAAAGAAGAATATAATCAAAAAGTTTGTGGAAATATCTGCAAGTTATAAATACTTGTCAGAAAAACAAAGAACAATATGATTTATATTTAAGTGGTGGTTTTCAAACAATAAATGAAGATGGATTTGATAATACCAAATATTCAACAATAAATAACGAGCAAAGATTTAATAGGGAGTATAATCCAGAAGAAAGTTTTGTTTCTGAAAAAGATCTCATTTACTGGTGGTGAGAAGTATGATAAAGAGCTTATTTTAAATTTAATGAAAAGTGAAAAATTTTACTTTCGTTGATTTAACACCAGAAGAAGAAGGTAAACAGATTGTATTTAAAAAACACTAGGAAAAAGAAAACCAGATACTTCTAGATTACAATTAAATCTAACAGAAAAAGAAATGCGAGAGGGGACAGTAGTAAAAAGTAAATTATTTTTGCTTCTAGAATTTGTCAACATTGTTATGGAGAAAAAAAGGAGTGGCTTGCAATCATTGTAATAATTCTCGTGTTTATACAAAAGAAAAAAATATTGCTTGTAAAAAAATTCCTCCAACAAGAATAGGTAAAATATATACTATACAAAAATAGAGGCGTTCAAAAATCCTTTATATAGAGGAACAGGTGACGTAGAGTTAGAGATAATTCATAATGATCTAGATTGGTATGAAGAAAAAGAATAAAATGACATACGATCTACATTTAACAAAAAGAAGAGGCTAAAAAAAGGTGGTATTTTTTTCAATCCCTTATTTTTGATAATGAAATGTTGAATATCAACATACCTTCTGGGGTAAAAACATAATACAAGGTTGAAAAATAAGAAATAAAGGAATAGAAGATAGTAATCATAAAAAAATAAGGATTTAATAGTCAAAATTAAATGTAAAAAAATCTTGGTTTAAGCTTGAATATATTGCGTTATTATTTTTAATGATAATGCTTGGAGAAGCTATTAAACGTTTTTCATAAATAATAAAAAGTGGAAAAAGAAACAAAAAAATCTTTTCCACTTTTAATGATAGAAGTTGACTTTTTTAATAAAAAAATGTTAATATCTAGTTATATTTTTAATTATATTTATAATGATTATGGAAGTAAAAAGATTCTATTTTAAATGAAGAAGTTTTTCGAAGCAGTTTTTAAAAATTTTTTTAAATAAAAAAATTATTTAATTTATAAACCTTATGTTTTTAGCAGGGCATAAGATGTTTTCAACTTACGAGATAGCAAATTGAGTTGCAAAAAAAGATGTCTAACGAGCTAGTTGAGTTGGAGCAATTAAAGCAAGAAGGAGATAAACAAGGAGAGTTGGAAAAAAATAAAAAGATATTAAAGAGAAAGTGGAAGAGTTCCTAAAAAAACTTCATTCCAATTAAAAAACTCTTGAGGTATCATCGTTAGAGTTGCAGTTGAGAAAACCTATTTTTTTAAATATACACTTATAAACATTTTAAATAATGAAAAAAACGGATACTTGTTATCTAAAAAAACTTAGTATCTATGGAAGATTTTTTTAAAAATTAAAAAAATCATATTAGAGTTAAAAAAAGATTTTTTTAGATCTTATTTTTATAAACAAGATTTTAATTCAAGTTTTGTAAAAATGGTTATTGAACAAATAAAAAAACAACAGAAAAAAATTGATTTATTTGATGAAAAACTTCAAAAAAACAAAACAGAATATTATGGATATAATAAAGGATTATATTAATTCATTAAAAAAATATTATAAAAATACATTTTTTTAAATTTTAGTAGAAAAAAAGTAAAGAGAGTTTTTGATTACAAAGCTCTCTTTACTTTTTTTTATTTTTAAAAATAAATTAATTCCTATTTACAAAAATAGATAGTATGCAACAACAAATTCGTGGCGTTCAATCGAACCAAGAGCTATCTAATAGTATAGATATTAGAGATACGAAGAACTTCCTGCAAAAAACTGCGATTTTCATGCGAGATCCTAATTTTCATTATTATGCTTTTTGGTTTTTTTACAATACTTATGGCAATCTTACCTATGTTTGCCGAAATTTGGTTCTTATTAGGATTGGGTTTCTATCCAATTATGCGTTCAAGTCAAAGCAAATTTGTTTTACCATTTAAATTACCTAAAACATCTGAATTACTAGATTATCATGAAATGAGAAATGGAAAACCTACAAAAGCACAAGGTATAGTTTATATTGGTAGTGAAATGAATACCGATTTAGAGATTTGGGCAAGTGATAGCGATGCAAGAACTCATATATTAATTTTTGGAACAACGGGGGCAGGTAAGGCTCTACATTTAAATGAATTATTATTAACAACAAGAGGTTGGGTTAAAAAAATAAATACCTTAAAGTTGGTGATAAAGTAATGACTCCTTGATGGGAATTTCAGTGAAAATAGTGGGGGATATTTCCACAGAAAAAACACAAAAATGTTAAGAGTTCATTTTGAAAATGGGTTATCAAAAAGATGTGAGTGAAGACCATTTATGGGAATTCTATTTTGATAAAGATGGTTATGAATATCCTTCTTTTGATTCGTTCCGTGAAAATCAAAAAAATTTCTGTTTCAGAAACAAGAAATATGAAATTGTTTTTAGAAACAGGTAAAGTATTTTTTTATTCCACACTCTAATCAAGTTGGTGGAATTGAACTTACAGAAAAAAAGATTTACAAGGTTTTTACATTTGAAGAGTTGGCAAAAAATTCTTTTATTAGCGATGTTAATAATGAAAAAAATCATTATTGCATAAAAAAGAATATCAAGTTATTAAGAGAATTATTAATGATAGTTCAAGTAGTCAAAAAGAATTTTTTTGAAAACCTTTGTTTATTAGAATTGCAGAAATTATCACTCTATAAAAACTCATATATTATTTGTAAAAAATATAGATTGTGCTGCTTTTATTACATAGTTTATATAGCTATTTAGGGTATGTGGCTAAAAATAGTTAAAAGTAGAAGATTTTTATCATCTAGAATTAAATCGTTCTTTTCGTTTTAAAAAGTAACAGAAATTGAAGAGTTAGAAGAAGCTTATTGTCAATGTATAAAAAAATAGCCGATGAACATGGTTTAATAACATTAAATGGAAATATTACAACCCATAATACAGAAGCAATACTGTCTTTATTAACTAATGCTTTTATACAAGGTTCAGGATTTATCATGGTTGATGGTAAAGCGGATATTTCAACTTTTGCAAAAATATTCTCGTTATGTCGTTCATTTAGAAGAGAAGATGACTTATTAATTATTAACTACATGACTTCTGGACAAGATGTGTTCGGTAAACAGGAAATGTTAATGTCTAACACATTAAACCCATTTATTACTGTTTCTGCTTCTGGTGCAACAGAGATGTTAGTTGGATTAATGGACTCTGGCGGTGGTTCAGACCCTATGTGGCAAGGACGTGCTATTGCATTAATTTCTGCTTTATTATATGCGTTAGTATGGATGCGTGATAATGAAGGGTTACTATTAGGAATTGCAGTTATTCGTGAACATTTATTGTTAGAAAAAATTGCTGAATTGGCAGATAGAGAATATGGTGGAATTAGTAGTATATCAGAAGCTCTAAGAAGTTATTTGGTATCAATACCAGGTTACAATGCTTCCGTGCCAATAAACAAACAAGAGAGCGTAGTGTCAGAGCAGCATGGGTATTTACAGATGCAATTTACAAGGATATTAGGTTCTCTTGCAGATAACTATGGTTATATATTTAAAACAAATTTAGGACACATAGACTTTAAGGATGTGGTATTAAATAGACGTATTTTAGTGGTATTATTACCTGCATTAGAAAAATCAGAGCCAGAATTACAAAACTTAGGTAAAATAGTAGTTTCTTGTATTAAATCAATGATGGCTTCAACGTTAGGTTCTGCGTTGGATAGCACAGTTGCAAAAGGGGTTGAAAATAGAGCTACAAACTCACTTTCTCCTTACTATATAGTTTTCGATGAATATGGTTATTATATTGTAAAAGGTAGTGCGGTAATGCCTGCACAGGCTCGTTCGTTAGGTTTCTGTATGGTGTTTGCAGGACAGGATTTACCTTCTTTCCAAAAAAATAATAATAGGGAAGAGGCAACCTCTATTATTGCAAACTGTAATATAAAAATATTCATGAAAGTTGAAGATCCTGGTGAAACTACTAAATTGTTTATTGATACTGCTGGACAGGTGTTGGTTGAAGTTCTTAAAGGTAAAGATAGAAGAATGGGTTTAACTAACAGTTATATAGAACAAATGGCAGTTAATTATGAAAAACGTAACCGTGGTGATTTCTTAGATTTGAAAGGACAGGTTGAAGGGAGGCTCATATTATTCAAAGAGCTTCATTGGTAAGAGCTAGATTTTTCTATACAAACCCTGATTTACCATCTGATATGAAATTTAGACCGAATTATTTTGTTAAGGTAGAACCACCTTCTAAAACAGAATTACAGGATTTTATTCAAATAATAGAAAACGTGAAAGATTCATTGTATGATAGTGAGTATATTGCGGAATTAAAACATTCAACTCCACCAAGTAAAATATTATCAAGCTTTATTTAGTTTTGTTAATGAGAGTGCAAAAAAATGGTTTTTAACAGTCCTGATATAGCATTAGGTTCTATGATTTATATGCAACAGCGTATTGCTAACTTAGATGAGGAGTTAGTAAAAATGCAACAACAATATCAAAATATGAAAGAAGCTAATGAAACTTCTGTTTCGGTGTTTGCTAACAAACAAATTCGTGCTAACAACACACCACAACAGTTAAACTCACTATTCTTAGATGAAGCAACTATAAAAAAATGATATTTGTTTTATAGAAGATAGTATTTCTGATAAAAACTGAAAGAGAAATCTCTAAAAAGAAGTGATGTGTTTATTGAACAATTGAAGAGTTCTGCAAGTTATCCACAAGATAATATAGAAATTCCAGAAGATATGACTGGAGCTAAAGTTTCTGCAATAATTCAAGAATTAAATGTGGCTTTTTGCAGCAGATTTAGAAGAAGATATATCCATTTAATAGTAAATAAAAAAAGGTTGAAGCTAATCACTTCAACCTTTTTGTTATTTATTAGTAATGGATTTCTAAACTCCATTTTGAAATTTCATTGTAGATCTGTTGTTTTAACGCTTCTGGATTGTTTTTTTGCTTTTTCAGCATTATTTCTATCTAATCCTGCAATTTTTTTAAACAATCTGATTGTCCACAAGTAACACGAGTTATTTTTTTCTATTCATATTAGTAGAATAATCTGCTAAATACCAATTTAAGTCTTCTTGTGAATTAAATTTAGTTTCTAAAAATAATTACTCCAACCTCTTTATATGCTTTTAAAAGCATAAAAGTGTGAAATTTCTGCTAGTTCTTGGTAACTTTTAGCGTTTAAAAAAATCTCCAACGTTATCAAATAGAACTTTATAAAAAAATGTTCTCTATGTCCTGTTGAATCAACTTCCGACAACTCCCCATAAAGTATTTGCAGTTCTAACAATAGAACGTTTTTTTGCAAAAAAATGCTTCAAAAAGTTCTTTTTGGATAATGTTCTTTAATCATTCTTAAACCAACTGCTTCTGCAAAAAAATTTCATTTGCAATTCCATGTAAATTACTACCGTAGCTAATATCTCCTGATAAATCAGAAGTTTTTAAATAAAATGGTAAAAGCATTTAAAGGAGTTTTTTTACAGACACTTCTGGATAAAAAGATATGTCCTAATTCATGAGAAACAGTAAAATCAACCAACATTTTTCCAAATTCTTTTTTTAGATAAAGCGAGTGTTATAATGTTTTTTTGACTATATGAGTTTAACTCTTTAACTAATTTTTTTCTTTTGCGAGAGTTTTTTTTGTTAAATGCTTAACAGGGCAGTCGTTATTACAATAAACTTTATATTCTGTAAGGGAATCTCTTACATAAACAACATTTTGTTCAACTGCTGCCATAGACTCATTACCAAATTTCAAATCAACTGTTTTATTTGTTCCAAAAAGAGCGATTTAATTCATTTAATCTTTCTGCAAACAATTCTTTAACGGTATCTTTATAAGAACCGTATTGAATATAATTTTGATATAATTGAGTATTCAAAAACACTAACATTAGTGTTTTTCGTTTTTGGTTTAAAATTGGTTTGCACAACCAACTAAAAATGTTGCGATAAAAAAATGCTTTTAAACACTTTGGTTTTTAAAAGATTTTTTTATTCAAAAAAGATAAATTCATTTAAGCTCCTTAAAGGTAATTTTTAAATACTTCTTATTTATTGTTTTTATTCAAGAGTAAAAAAACTTTTTATTATTGATTTTATGGAGTGAATTTTAACATGGTTTTTAAAAAAATGTCAACTTTTTTTATTACACTTTTTCAAAAAAAGTCAAATTATTTTTTTATTTTTTTAAAATAAATTTATTTATTGACATTTACAAATAGATAAAAAAATATACTTTTTCAAAAAGTCTTATTTTTTTATCTACAATAGTATTTAGATAAATAAAAAATGTGAAAATATTTTATGAATGAAGAAATTTTAGTAAGTGAACTTTTTACAGTCAACTAATCAAGGTTTTTTTTAAATGGACAAGGATTTAATTACCAAACGAATAAGTTTGATGGTAAGAGATTAGAGTATTCTTCTGATAGTAAATTAGTTAGTAATAATATCCACTACTCAAACTGTTCAGACTATACTTTGAGATATTGCTATCGCTATGCGTAATGAATTATTTCAACAATATCCAGAAACAAAAGAAAAAAATATTTTAGCGATTTTCAAACTTTCCAAAAAAATACCACTCAGAGTCTGGTGCGGATGGACAATATCGTTTCTTTTGCAGAGAAAGATAGAGCAAATCCTGATGCTTTAGAGCAAAAAGAAATTAAAGACTTTAAATTAAATGAATTTAAAGCAGGAGATTTCTTATTTGTTCATAAAGGAAAAGATAAAGCGAACGAAGGCAAAGAATGGAAACATGAGGCTGCTGTTCTAGAAGAGAATGGTAAATTAGTTGTTGTTGAAATGAGAAGTAAACAATTAGGTTTTGAAAAAACTCCATTAGAAGATTGGTTAAAAGCTCGTGAAGGTTGGGGTGAAATGGCTCGTGGACGTTTTGATTTTAGAACTGAAAAACCACAGGCTAAAATGACAGTTGCTTCTCCTGAAGGTGCACCTCGTCCTACTCCTGAAAAACATGATGGTGGTGAATATGAGCCGAGAGTTAGAGAAGGAAAACCTAAACCAGAACCAGAACCGACTCCTACTCCTACTCCTACGCCTACACCAGAAAATATAGGTAACAATGGTAGTGTTGGGGATAAACCAACTCCTCCAAAAGCAGACAGTCCTCCATTGGATATAGTTCCTAATAGCCCTGCTCCGTCTCCTATTAGTGATCCAGTTACCCTCAATCTACTTATGAAAACATAGGTAATAATGGTAGTGTAGGTGGTGAATTGGTGACAGATTTAAATGGAGATGGAAAAATTACTGCAAATGAAATTAATAAAAACGCAATAAATAACGCAAGTGCTTCTGACATTTCAAAAACTAATTAATGAAAATCAGGTAATGGTTCCTGGATCTCAGCTTCTTAGATAGAATTACAGGTGGTTTGATTACATTTATGAACGATAGAGTAGCAAATGAAAACACTATTTCAAAAAGAAGCATATGATATTTTTATTAGCTAAGAAAGAAGAAGCTAAAGAGAGAAAAAGAATACTTTGGTGGTAACGATAGAGATAGAGAATACTCATCTGGAAGAAGTTATTCTGAAAATAGCTCAAGTGGTAATAATGGTCCTAGCAATGATGGACCAGCCGATAATGGTCCAAGTTATGATGGTCCTAGCGATAACGGTCCTAGCAACAATGGTCCAAGTAATGATGGACCTACTGACAACGGTCCAAGTTATGACGGTCCTAGCAACGATGGTCCAAGTAATGATACAGGACGTTCAACAAGTGAAAACTCTAACAATAATGGGTGGAGTTGATGGGACCATAGTAAAGGGTTAAAAAAAGAGAGTGAAAAGCCTCTTTTTTTATAGTTATAAAAATCTGTTAGAATAAAGATACCGTATAAAAATTAAAAAATAAAAAGGATTTTTTTAAATGGGTGGAAATGCAACATTAGAATATAAAACAAAAAGAATAACGAAGGAAGAAAATGAAAAAAATTATCAATTTTCTACTTGAAAAATCTAAACAAAGATAAAGATTTAAGTTTTAAAGATGAATTATTTGGAATACCTTTGTCTTATTCAGAGAAAGAAAGTTTTGGAGATGTAGATCTGCTCACGACAATGAATTTAGTAGAGTTATTAAATAAATTAAGTAAGAACTCCAACATTATTATAGAGCCAAAAATACTTAACAAAGAAAAGTGATAATAATGGTTTTAGAATTAATTCTCAAATAGAATCTATACCAGTAAAAAAATAAAGACAAATGATTTTTGAAACCGATTTTTTTCAACTAGACTTAATTTTAACTACAAAAAGAAAATTTTTGATAATCATTTAAGATACTTATCATTTAATGATTTGAGGGCAATTGATAGGTAGGGTTGCTTACTCGCAAGGGTTAAGATTTGGTGATAGTGGTTTATATTATAACTTTCCTTTTGAACACAAATTTACTGAAATATTAGGTAAAACAAAAACTTTTTATCTCAAATGATTACTTTTAAAAATATTAAAAAAATGTTAGGGTTTTGAAAAATTTACCAAATAAAAGATGAACCAGAAGAAATTAAAAAAATTTAATGAACAATTTAAAAAAATAAAAATAAATATTTTTTTAACTTTATTATTTCTAATAAAAAAACTTTGATGCAGAAGCTTTTTCGGTTTCAACAAAAAAATTCAAAAAAACAAAAATCAAGAGATAAAAAGAAACAATATAAAAAGAATTTTTAAATTTTTTTAATTGAGAAAGGGTATTTAACAAAGGAACAAGCTTTTTGGTAATACGGAAGAAGTTGAAAGAGTAAATAGAAGTGAAAAAAATAGATAAAGGTATATTAAAAAAATTGAAGAGTTTATAGATAAAGGTTTTATTGAACAAAAATTTTATTAATCGTCAATTAGCTAAAAATTAAAGAAGATTTAAATGAAGCGGTTTTTGAGGAAGAAATTTAATGAAAAGTTTTCGGGAGAAATAGTAATAAATTTAATTAATGAAAAAAATTTAAAAGAAGAGTATGGCTTATTAAAAACCAAAAAGAATTAACTTCTATTGTATCTAGATTAAAAAAACATTTATGTTAGATTATTTTAAAGAAAGAAATTTAACAAAGGAACAAGTTTTAAATTTACCAGAAGAAGAAATAAAAAAATAAATTGATAGAGTTATTAGAAAAACAATTTAAAAAAAGGAAAGAGTAGTAAAAAAATTAAAACATTGAAGAATAAAAACCTGCAAAATGCAGGTTTTATGTTTTATATTAGATCTTTAACGATAGAGTTAAGAACTTTACTGATTTGTTCTACATGTTTAATATAATGAATTTTTTTATATTATATTTTTCCATTTCTTCTAAACTTTTATTTTTTTATTATAAAAAGGTATAATAAAAATCTTTAAAAACCTAATTTTGCTGCCTCTTCGACTCTCATTTCTGCCATAGAGACTCCTCTAACTTCTCCTGCCAATGATATTTCTCCAAAAGAGGCAAGAGTTCTAGGTAATGTAATTTGGGAAATCGAAGAGATTATAGATAAATAAATCGAAAGATCTACATCAGGTTCTTTTGCAACTGTTCCACCTAATATAGAGCAATATACGTCAAAAATCTTGAAAACCTTCAATATTTTCATGTTTTGAAAGCAAAGCTAAAATCATATGTAATCGATTTAAATCCAAACCAGATACTATACGTTTGCTATTATTGTAGGTTTTTTTCGTCAACAAGAGATTGTATTTCTACTAATAAACTTCTACTGCCTTTATTCATAATATATACAGAGTTACCGCTAAAAATTTTCATAATCCATATTGTCAGGTAAGAAAAATATTGCTAGGATTATCAACGGAAACCAAACCAGTTGTAGTCATTTCAAAAAAACCTGTTTCTGTTTTACCAAAACGATTTTTTTCTGCGGTAATACTTCTATAGCTAGAATTTCCTTCAACTTCAAATTTTAAAGTAGCATCTACCATATGGGCAAAAAAACTTTTGGTCCTGCTATTGAACCATCTTTTGTTACATGTCCGATAATAATTAATGCATGTCCTAATTGTTTAGCTTGAATATTAAAAGCAGAAGCACAAGCCATAATTTGAGATACACTTCCTAACGTTGAATTAACAATAGAAGAGAACATTGTTTGTATGGAATCAATAATAACTAAATCAGGTTTAATTTGATTAATTTCTTCCAATAAGATTTCAAGATTATTTTTCTCCAATGACATAAAAAAATTATCGTCATCAACTTCTAATTTTAATCGTAAAGCTCTATTTTTTTAACGCTTCTATTTTTTTTCCTCTCCTGAAATATAAAGAACTTTTTTTGCTTTTTAGATACATTACAAGCGGTTTGCATTAAAATGGTAGATTTACCTGCTCCTGGATCGCCTGATAATAAGATTGCAGTTGATGGAACAATTCCACCTCCTAAAACTCTATCAAATTCTCCCAAGCCTGTTTTTTTATTCTTTCAGAATCTAGTGTTGGATTAACATCTTTAAATTTTATAGTTTTCGATTTAGAACCAGTCCAAGAATGTGAGGCATGAGCATTTTTTTATTTTTCGTATCAAAAGTTTTAACTTCTGTGAGAGTGTTCCAAGATCCACAATGTTTACAACGTCCTGCCCATTTAGGATGTTCTCCACCACATGCAGTGCAGGCGAAAATAACTTTTTTTCATTTGCCATTTATTAAAAAAATACTAAAAATAACTTAAAAAGAATTATTACATAAAAATTACTAAATTACAATGAAAAATAAAATTAAAAAAATAAGTTCTTTAAAAAGTGTAAAGTTATCATTAATTACAATTGGATGTGCATTAACTCTTAGTAATGTTTTTGCAGTTGAGGATTCTACAGTTAAATATGATAATATTTTATTAGAACAAAAAAACAAGTTATGGAGTTTCTCCTACTGATACTACTAAAGTGAGTGAATTTTTTTGCTCATTTGCCATTTGATAAAAAGTATTAAAATAAAAATATGGAACTGGTAAAAAATATTTTTAGCAGTGTTCGTTGATGCAAAATGTCCGTATTGTTTGCAATTGGAAAAAGATTTATATGACAATCAAGATGCAGTTGATGCTACTACTTACGTTTTTTTAGTTAATATACATGAAGATAAAGAGGGGATTAATGATTACATATGGTGTTCCAACGATCCTAAAAAAAGCATTACACTCTTGGTATAGATATAGAGGGCAACACTTAAAAGAAACAATGTTGGATAGTTTTAATAACTGGAAAAAAAGAAAAATTCAAAAAACAATCGAAAGTTATCAATGTAATTCTCCAGTAGAGTTTAATACTCATTTTTTTCTCTTCATTTTTTTGCGAATGATGGTAAAATTGCAACCCCTACACTTGTTTTCTCAAACGGTTTGACAAATCAAGGAACTCTTGAAGTGGAGAATTTAGTAGAAGGTTTTAAATATGTGGATAAAAATCCTTTAAGTGTTCCAGGTTTTGAGCAATTAAACGATCAAAAAAACGATAGAGCAAATGAAATTTTTTTAAAAATAAAAAGATACGAAACAACAATAAATTTATTATTTTTACAAATTTTAATAGTGATATAACATAAAAAACCACCCTTTGTTAATGGTGGTTTTTATGTTTGATTATGATATTATTAATATAAAGAGTTAATAGGTAATACTTTTGGTTAAAAATTTGTTTAATTGCGTTTACTTCAAGTTCTTCAATTTGTGTGTCATTAAATTTTGTATTAGTGGTTTTGCTAACAACCAATACAAAAAAACTTTATATATCGAATAAACTTCTTCTAAAAACGATTTCCATTTCTTCAATAGAATAATCTTTATATTTTTTTCGTAAATAATCATATTCATTACTTGAAAAAAATAGTATGATTGTTTAATAAATTCAATATCTTTCAAATCTAAATATTGTAAATATTGCTTTTCTTCGTTAGATAAAAATTCTGGTTTCTTTTTTTAGAAGCCATTTTTTTCGTCAAAACTACTGTGTTTATAATATTGACTTGTATTTTGTTGAAGATCTAAGTAAATAGTATTTCTTAAAAAGATTTCCTAAGAACTCTTCTAAAGTTTTTACAGTCATTCAATAAACATAAAAAGTTTCTCTGCCTCTATTTTTTTCAGAAAATGGTTTGGTAAACTCATAAAAAGACATAACTCATAAAAATAAATTAGCAACATCATCAAGTATAACAATATCTTCAAAATGAATCTTATGTGTTTTACAATAATCAACAATAAGTTCATATCGATTAGAAATCTTATGAGAATCCTCTTTATTTACCACTTCGTTTGAATGAAATTTCAACTTCTGATTATTATCTTTATCATAACAAATACCGCCAAAAAAATTAATATAACAATGTGTATCCAATTTTTTTCTCTAATATTTGATATAAATCTTTAAAAATAAAACCATTCTTGATGTGAAGTAGTAAAAATGACATTTAATGACAAATTATATTTTTTTCCAATAAAACTTTTTGATAGTTCATTTATTAGTTTTTATCTTTTTATAATCCAGTCCTAATACTCCATCAAAAATCTAAAAAAACAAATATTTATTCATGCCAATTTTCGTCCTTTTTAAACATAAATTCATAATCTTCTTTTGAAGTTTCAAGATTTTTTTATAATTATTTCAAAATAAATTTTCAAATTATCAGATAAAGGAACTTTGTTTATAGAAAAAAACTTTTAACATTTTTTTCTCAATGCAATTCGTCCTTCTGTAATTTGATTATCAAAACCTTGAATTACTTTTAGTTTTTTTTTCTTCTTTAAGAATTTGTAAAGATTTTTGATTTACAAACAAAAGAGCAATGTTAATTTTTTTGTTAATGCTTTCAAGTTGTTCTTCATTAATTAAATTTTTACATTTTTTTTAATAAAGAGATTTTATGTTTATAAGTTTTCTCGTAGAGTTCTTTTTAAAAAACAATAAAAAAACTTTCAATATCTTCTTTATTTTCAATTAAAAAAACTAGTTAAATTGAAATCTTTCGAGGTTTTAATTCCATTGAGGAGATTTTTGATAATTAATGATTGTGTTATTTAATTCTTCTAAACTCCACTTATTAAAGTCAAAACTAATAAGGCTATGATAACTATTCTTTTTGTAAAAAAATGACTAGTTGATTTTTAAAGTTTTGTATTTAATTTTTAACATTTCAAGAGGAATTGTTTGATTTTTCTCTCCAATTCTTTGTATGGTATTAAAAATTAAATGTTTAAAGAGTAAAAATCTTTTGGCTTTCCTTATCAAATTTTTTTAGTTAAATTATCATTAACTAGTTCAATAATTTTTATTAATTGAGATTTCTTTATCACCTAAAAATTTCTTTTTAAACTTTAAAAAAATCATATCTTTTATACTGTATTTTTTTCTAATCAAAAAAATAGGTGAGAAGGGCTTCAAGACCTGGTTGATGCAGATGTTCTGCAACAAACTTAGAGAAAGTAGGGTTATTTTTAATAAAAACTATTGCGTATTTGAAAAAGTTTCATAACAAAAATAAGCATTTGATAATTTTACTGTATTAAAAATTGTGTGGTAGCATTTTCATCCTCTCATGAATAGAAGTTAATCGCATTGGAGTATAATATCAAAAAAACATATGACATACACCTCACATATCAATACAGAGGTTTCTAGTATCAACAAATTTAGCCTACATAGGTAGGTCTTACAAATTCTCCGCTAAGAGTTGATGCCCCAACTCTATAAGGTTATATTTTATTGTTTTTTTGTATTTCATTACAAGAAAAAAATTTTTACATTAGGAGAAAAATTTTTTTATTTTTTTAAGAAAACCTTATATCCTCATAGCTAAAGTGAGAGGGCTTTTACGGTTTTTATATACTAAAGTAGTCAAATAAAAAAACAGATAAAAAAAGCTTATTATAAAAAAATAGAAGATAAAAATAAAAATTAATTTTTATGAAAGAAGAAAACAAAAAAATTCAAATTCAAGAACAGAAGCATTAGAAGATGTATTGAAATCGTATGAAGAACAAATTGATAAAGATAAAAGAGATAAACTTTTAGAAGATAAAGGTTTTCAGAATGTTGATGGTGAATTAAAGATTAATAGTTATGAAGAGTATGAAAGATTAAAAAAATGAAAATGAAAGATTAAAAAGAAAATGAAGAATTAAAAAAAGAGAATATTGATTTACTCTTAAAAAGACAATCAGCGTAGCGTTGAAAAACGAGAAATCTTATCTTAAATTTTTTTAGAAAAAAAGCTGCAATTAAACAAGAAGAAAAAAAGGAAATTGGGGTGAAAAATCAACAAACACAACCTTCCATTGAAGAACAGATTCTTTTTAAAAGAGAAATTACATTTTAAAAGATAAAGTAGAAAAAAATCTACTTTTATTTTGTTATAGATAAATAATCTATTAACCTAAAAATAATAAAAAAATACATTTAAATATTTTTTTAATATTATGGCTTTTATTAAATACAAGTTCAGCAATACATTCAATACAAAAAAATTTTTGAAGGATATATCAAGGAAAGAAGAATAGAACAAAAATTTATTTTCTACATACCTAGTAGAAATAAAGAGGCGAAAGATAGAATTATGAGATTTGATATACAAGACTTAGCAGATAATGATAATCTTTTTTTCCGTTTTTTTATATTTATGCTTTTAAAAACTTTTAGTTTATTAAAAAAATAGGAAATAGTTTTTTTGCAAGCAAAAACAAAAACAAGATCAGCTTCGTGTTGTAGCAAATGAATTTTTTTATTTCCTATAACAGTTGAGAAAGAATCTGCTTTGCTTGGTTATCATGTTTTATACGATCAGTCTGATAATAGAATGATTAGCACATCATTATTAATGCACTTAATAGAAGAGTTTGAAAAAAATTAATAGGTAAAAAAACCGACTTTTACCGCAAAAATCAGAGCGTGAAGTGGCTAAAAAAGACTGGGAGGAAAAATCCTTGTATTTTTAATTAGTGACTATAAATATATAAATTTAATGCATGAATTAAAAAAACAAGTATTGAATATTCGGAAAGAGTTTGCGTTCGATATAGAGATAGTGGTGGAAAAACAAGAGATGGTTTCAAAACCTAATTTAGAGGTGGTGGCAAACTTAATCACCCAATGCTTTTTGGAGATATGTATTATACTGTTAAGGATATACTTAACAATGGTGAAGGGCTTCAAAAAGTTAATTTTGATGCCAAAAGAGAAAATGCAGCAAGCAGTTCAAGCTCCATTGCCACAACGCCCTCAACAGAAAAAAACGGTAAAAAGAAAGGTAAAAAGTAACGTTATTAAATGGCAGAATTACAAATTTGTATTTTGCCATTTTTATTTAATAAACATTTTATAATGTGATAACATATAAAAAAATAAAAAAAGAGTGAAAGATGAAAAAAAGAAGCATTTAATTATTAGTCATAAAAAATTGTTCTGATGGGCTTTGTGCTGCACATGTGGCAAAAATGTATTCGAAGCTAATGGAGAAGATGTTGAGGTTATATTTTTTTCGATCATAAAGAAATAGAGTTTGCAAACTTAAAGAATAATGAGCAATTTTTAAAATCTATTGAAGAAGCTTATGAATTAACCTTAACAGACATTTTTTTAAGTCCAGAAGTAATGGATTTTGTTTTTAGTATTAATAATGGTTTGAAGGTTAAAGTAATTGATCATCATTTATCTGCTGCAAGAGATTATCAGGAGTTTTTTTAGAAGGAGAAAAATATCCTTTATTAAAAAGAAAGGTTGAGAATGGACAATATAAATTTGAATTCAACAATAATTATTCTGGTGGAGTTTTAACTTTTGTTGAATTGTGTTTGAATAAAAAAAGCTTCCTTGTATAATGGAGAGTTTGATAATATGATTCCTAAATTTTTAAAAATATGTGCAGGATAGAGATATTTGGAAATGGGAGTTTGTAGAAGAGTCAAAAGCCATTTAATGAAATATTTTTTTCCACAAATGTAAGACCTTAAAAAGATATGGAGGAGAACTTTCCTTTAAGAGGTTTAAATGCAAGTAAAACAACTAGCTACAACACTTCTCAGTATATTGATAATGGTAAATTTGTTATTGAGCATGTTGAAAGACAATTACAAGAAGTTTCAAAAGAAGCGGAAGAAGCAAGTGTAAAAAATTAACGGTATAGAATATAAAGGTTATTTAATTAATACTTCTTCTATCTTTAATTCTGAGTTAGGTAATAAGTTATCTCATTTAAACGAAGAACATTGTTTTTTTCATTATTATGGAGTGAAACTGGACAAGGGATTATTAAATGTTCATTAAGAGGTAGAGACGATTTTTGATGTGAGTGTAATAGCAAAAACATTTTTAATGGTGGAGGGCATAAAGCTGCTAGTGCATTTGCAGTTGATGATTTAGAGAGTTTTGTTCCTATAAAAAAAGGTTTCCAAACTGGAAAAAAATAGAAATAGAAAGTGATTTAATGCCTAAAAAAATAAAAAGACATTAAAAAAATAACATTAAGTATTAAATAAAATATAATAAAAAAACAACCGTTAAATACGGTTGTTTTGCTATATTGTTAATATTATAACTTATTTCTTATTCATTATATTTATTGTATTTTTTTAGCAAAAAAAGTTGCTAAAAGCTTTGTGTCGCTGCCTCGATTGTGTAAAATGTTTTATTTTTTTAATTAAATCTACATCGGGGCAGAAAGTATCTCCAACATTAATCACAACACAACCTTCATCGACTCCATTTCCTTCATTAGGAATTGTTATTGAAATAAAAGCAAGGATGTTCAACTATTAAATCTATACCTGGTGCATTTCGTCCCTACTGTATCACGTTTTTGAGAATTTAAATAAAACCTCTTCTTTAAAAATTTAATTCAGTGTTGTTTACATTGTATTTTTGAATTAGAAACAGTTATTCCTAATTCTTTCAATTTTTGTAAATAAAAGCAAGTATAGGTAATAACTTTCTTAATTTATTTTCTATAATTTCTTTCTTTTTGTTTTTCTTTTATGAGATCGGTATTTGTTTTTGCTCATAAGTTGAATTAAATTTTTGAAATAGCCTCTTCTGCAATCCTCATAGCTTCTTCTTTAGTAGTTACACTTTTATTACTCATACCAAATTGTTTTTTTAAGTCTTTTTCTATATTTTAACAAATAAAAAGTTAAAAACATTAAAAAAATAATGTATAAAAAACTTTAAAATGAAAAAAATAGAAAAACGCTTTATAGAATTGATTCTTTTTGTTTTTTTCGAGAAAAATAGATGGTTGATTTTTATTAATTTCAAATGATTTTTTTATTTGTAAAAATTGTAAAACAAAAATTAATTTGTAATTATATAGTTTAAAACCATAATAAAAAAATAAAAAAATATGAGTAAAGAACAAAAACTTTTTAAAAAAACTTATCTGTTAATGAGATACAATTATTATCTATAAAAAGAAAAAAATAGAAATAGCAAAAACAAATTAAAGAAGAAAAAGGGTTTTATCACTTATTTTGAAATAATCGAGGATCTTGGCATTTCTCCTCAAAAAGATGAGTATTTTGAATTTATTGAAGCTCTTGAAGAAGAAGGAATAGAAATAGTTTTTTTGAGAAAAAAATAAAAGATAAAGTTGAAGTATTGGACGAAGTAGAAGAAGAGGAAGAAGATTATTTCTCTGAAAGAGAGGAAAAAGGATAATAGAGATGTTGTAAGAGATTACATGAATGAAATTATCCCAATAAAACTTTTTAAATAAAAAAAGATGAAGCTGAAATAGCATCAAATATTGAATTGCTACAAAAAGAAGTAATTGAGAAAAATAATTTGTTGTCCTACAACAATTGAACAGATCTATTCTTTTTGACAAGCTTTTTTTATTCCAAATAAAAAGAACTCTAAAAAGAAGATTTGGTTGATGGAACTTGGTCTTTTGTTTATAAAAAAAGAAACTGAAGAAAAATTCTGAAGAAAAATGAAGTAGAGGATATTTCATTGGAAGAGTTTGATGAAGATACTAGGTAGAAAAATGAGTTATCACAAGATGATATAGAGGAACTAGAAGACTTAGAAGATGAAGATTTGGAAGAAGATGAAGAGTTGGAAGATAAAGTGAAAACCAACATCACTTCTCAAAAAAACAAAAATGGTTTTAATAAAAATGGGTTAAATAATCACATCGAACAAGAAACTTCTGGAAATGCTGATTATACAAAAGAGGATTCTTCCGAAGAAAAAGATTTAGCATTAAAAAAATATTAGAAGAGGTAAGACCATTAGCAGAGAAAAATTATTGTTTACACAAAAAGAAAAAGGTTTTTAAACATCCAGATACAGAAGCAATAAAAAAAGAATATAAAGAAAAGATTTTTAGATGTTAGATTTGCTACAAAAAGCTTTTTAATAGTTTAGTTAAAAACAATTGTTAATAACAAAGAATTAATTGATAAAGAAATCAATGGTATTATTCATATTTATGAGGGGTAGGGGGAAAAAGAATTTAAAAACCTATTAAGGATAAGTCTTCCAAAAACATTATACAGATGAAAAATTGGTTTACTGAGCAAATATCAACTCTTACAGAGCAAAATCATCCTTTAGTGAATAAATTAGCAAAATATAAAAAAACTTAATTGCAAAAACACCAAAAAGAATTAAAAAAATTTGGAAAACCATTTATTAATTTCAATAGATGACTTTTTAGAAATAGCAGCAAAATTAAAAAAAGTAATCAAAGAGCAATAGATATTCAAAAAGAAAAAAATGATAAAAAGCTAATTTAAAAATTAGTTGTATCTATTGCTAAAAAAATATAAACACTGGTTTAAGAATAGAGGATTTAATTCAGGAGGGTAACTTAGGGTTAATGAGAGCAGTTGATAAATTTAATTTTAGAATGGGATATAAGTTTTCAACCTATGCAACAAACTGGATTAGACAGGCTATAACTAACGCATTAGCAGAGACCTCAAGAACTATTAGACAACCAGTTCACATTATTAAATTAAATACTCAATTAAAAACGTTTTGTAAATCAAAAAAGAACAGGCAGGAGAGTATTATTCAGATAGGGATTTAGCAAGACATATTGTTTTTAAATGATAACCATCTTAAAAAAATTAATATTGAGAATTTTAAAATCAGAAAAAGTATTGCAATCTCAAATTATAGAAGAATATAAAAGTGTTAATGGGAAAAACCTAATAGTGAAGAGTTGTTTTTATATTTTATGCAAAACAGGTGATTATTTTAATAATTTGTTTGAAAAGGCAAAAACTGTATCTGATACGAAAGATGATTATTTTAAATTGATTAAATCAACTACTAAAAAAATAAGAGCTTTTAGAAGCGGTAAGTAAAGAGCCTATGTCGTTAGATACTCCAATGGAAGACGATGAAAAATTCTAATTTAGGAGATTTTATCGAAGATATTCATAACTTAACTCCAGAACAAAATGATCGATAAGAATGATTTGGTTCATCATATGCAAACTGTGTTGAAAAAAATGTTTTTAACAGAAAGAGAATATACAATACTTAGTTTAAGATATGGTATTGGAGTTGATAGTGATATGACCTTGGAGGAAATAGGAGAAGAGTTAGAAGTAACGAGGGAGCGTATTAGACAGATAGAAACAAAAAGCTATAAAACGTTTAAAAAAATAGTTCTGAGATGGAGTTTTTAAAAAGTATTCTGGGATGGAGTAGAGGATAAAAAATAAAGAAAAAGAGATTTTTATTGAGGAAGAAAAAGAGTCTGCTACCAATAGGAAGAAAAAAAGAAGCTATTAAACGTAAAAAGAAAAAGGCAAAAATTATGTTGGATTTAAGATTAAATCATACTGATGATGTTTTTTTCTAATGAAGATCTAAATCCTTACGATTATATATAATAAATAAAGCCACTTTTAGTGGCTTTTATTATTTTTAATAGTTTTTATAAATTACTTTTTAATTAATTTGTAAAATGTAAAAATCTGGATAATCTTTTAATATCATCAACTAAAAAAATTTATTTTTCAAAGTCATAATTAATAAAGGTATCACATTCGTAAACGTGTTTTATTGAAGATAAAAATATTTCATCACATTCATCAAAAAAATACTTTCATACAATGTTTTACCACCTATAAAAAACAAATTAATTTTGTCTTCTTTTAAATTAATTGCTTCCAAATCTTTATAAAAAGTTTCAAGATCTGGATAAAAATAAAAACACAAGTTTCACCATCTTCTGAATAAAAGTCTTTTTCGGTTTCAAACAATGTTTTAGATAAAACAACATTTATTCGTTTTTCAAAGGTTTTTGAATTGAATAGTAAGTATGTTTTCCCATAACAACGATATTATTCATGGTAGCATTTTTAAAAATATTCATATCATCTTGAATTTTCCAAGGGAGAGTATTATTAATGCCTATTCCGTTTGCTTCGTCTAAGGCTAAAAATAGCGATTTTTCATGATGTGTCAAAAATTATAATATAACTAATAATAAAAATAATTTTTTTATTATTAGGTTGACAAACTATTTTAGTTAGCTTAAATTATCACTAATTTAATAAATAGGTGATAAGATGAAAAATTAAATCTATAGCATTGATTCTAACTGGTTTTTTTGGTTAGCGGTTTTTGCAAGTGCAGCTTTCGTTGCAGAGACTCCAGTAGTAAAAAACAGAAACTCAACAAGTTAATGATATGTATCCCTACACATAAAATTAATTCAAGCGTTGCTGATAAAAACAATTTGGAAAGAAGATCAGATAGTTTTTTAAAAGGAAAAAAATTACTAAACAAGTAAAAACATGATAAATTTATTTTTTTACCGATGGGACAGGTGAGGTTTTATTAGAGATTGAAGATGATGTTTGGGATGGAGCGGATATTAAGCAAAAATGAAGAATTTATTGTAAAAGCTAAAGTTGATACTCATAAAAAAAGACATAAAAAAATCATTTAGAAGCTATCGAAGTTTTTTTAAAAATAAATAATTAGTAAATGGAAGTGTAAAAGCTTCCATTTTTAAATTTTAAATTTATTTATTCTATTCATTACTTTTGTTATTTTTATCTTTTTTTAAAAATTTTTAAAGAATATATATAAAATAATTTCAATTATGAGTAATAGAGGAAATCAACAAGATGACGGTTCTGCCATAATTATTATCGTTATGGGTGTTTTTTTATTCTTGTTTTTTTAATTTGGGGAAAAATTTAACGAATGGTTTTCTTTTACGAGATTTAACTTATTTGATTATTATACAAGTGCTATAATGTTTATTACAGAGCCTTTAGGAATTACTCCACAAAATATTTTAAGAGTTAAAAGATACGTTGACTGTATATGAAAGAGGGGAGTTGACTGCAAACGATGCGGTTGAAATGGCAGATATGATGTCATTATTTTTTTATAACTCCTTTTATAGCTGTTTTAGGTTGGTTGTATGTATTAAGAAAAAACACAAAAAAATGTATTTAACAGAAAAATTTACTCGTAAACAATTAGTTCAAGATCAGAAAAAAATTATGGACTTGGTTATATCCTGTTGCAGATTTGCCTTTTGATTTAAATTTAGAAAAAGGCGAATGGGCTATGGCAAAACGACCATTAGATTTTTGCTAAAAAAATATCAATTATTAGATGATGATTTAAATTTAATTGAGAAAAAAAGCAGACGTTATTTTTTTGCTTCTCGTTGGTAAGTTGTTTGATGGTTTTGATAATTTAGAAATACATCAAAAAGCACTTATGGCTATATTTGCTGCAAAACACACATCAAACGAAACAAAGTAAAGCGGAAGCAATTAAGTGGATTAGCATTTTAAATGTTACTCATAAAGAACCAGACTATTCTTGGGTTGAAGAAGGATGGAAAAAAATATTGCGATCATCCTGCGATTAAAAAGACATTTGAAAGACATGCTTATGTTTATACAGTAATGTTAGGGATGTTGGAAAATGCAAGAGGTGGTTCTGGAACTGATGGAGTTTTCCCTACTAACTATTGGATTTGGTTAAAACCAAAAAGAAAGAGTTAATTATTTAGTTCAAAACTGTTTGGGTAGAAAAGAGAGTTTTGTTGAATGTGCAGGAATTATCAATCACTTCTTAGCAGAAAAACATTAGATAGAAAAAAATATTAAGACAACAAACGGAAAAAAAGCTACACAAGGGTTAAAAAGAAGCAATAAGTAATATAAAAATAACAAATTCAAACTACTATGATTTAGTAACATATTAAAAACAAAAACCACTCATTTTAGAGTGGTTTTTTTATATATTAAACTGTTGAAAAAATTTGATAAGAAGATTATTAGTTGAATTACTCCATAGATTATTAAAGCAACAATAAAGAATACTATAAAAACAAAAATAAATGTTTTAACATAGTCGAAAAAGAAGGTTTTTAAAATTTTTATTTGTTTTTATTTCTTTATTTGAAAAAGAACTCTAATAAAAACTCCTATCCAAAAAACTTCCAACTAAAAATACAAAAGTATAATAAGTATTTTCTCATAAAAAGGAAACTCAAAAAGAAAACTCTACTCCAATTAAAAAAATAATGTAGCAAAACAACTTATGAGTAATCCTACAAGTGAAGCTGCTGGTAATAATTTAAAAATCACTCTTTCTATTTTTCTCCGTCTTTAAAATAGACAGAACTAAATAGTTCTAACAGTTCACCAAAAAAATTGTTACTATCATTTCAAATATAAAAAAATCATTCATAATTCACCTATATTACCCAAAAATAACAAAAACGTATTAAATAAATAATTGTAAAAACCAATAAATAATAACAACAGTAAATATGGAATAGAAATAATAAACACTTCAAAAAGCAATAAAATTATTGCTAATAAACAAACATGTATTGAAATTATTTTCCAAAAAGCTTTTATTCAAGCTAACTAGTTTTTTTAAATCTTTCCTTATTAATATAATTTTCTAATGAAAAATCCTACCATTATAAATATAATTGAAGTAAGAAGTATTATTAAAAATTGCGTTCCTACGCTCCAATAATAATATCCATCTAAATTTCCAACATAAAAAGCAATTCTTTTCAAGCAAACTTACAATTAAGCCTAATATGGAAAGTGAAGCTAAAATTAAGAATGGTTCTTTTCTTACAACATTTTTTTCTTATTTTTAATTTTCAAACTATAAATATCATCAATTTTATTGTTGAATAAATGTTTTTTTAGGTTGGTTTTCGTTTTCTTGTGCCATGTTTTTATTTAAATTCCCTAATAACTAAATTTGTTAAGTTGAAAATATCATTAATTTGTTTTTTTCTGCTCTTTCAAAAAAACTCTTTATAATAAAAATCCTTTTGGATGGTTTTTTTCAACCATTCTTCCTTAATAGTTTCGTCTGATAAAAATAGTAGAAACAAATTTATTAGCTTCTGTTTTCCAGATCTCAATAAAAATTAATTGTAATCTCATTTAATAAAGACTGGTAGAAGATAGCTTTATCATTAGGATTTAATAGACTTTGCTGCCCAATTTTTGAGTTAATTTTCTGAAAACTGTCTTAACCATAATGCAAAAATCTTTCAAAAACTCTTTTTTTGTTGGTGTAAAAATCAAACTTATTATATACAGTTAGCATTTTGTTAAAATTACTTAAAAAAAGAAGTTTCAATTTTTAAATTAATGTCAGTAATAGTTGATTTTTTTCATCTATTGGAAAAAAACTTGTCGCCATAAATAGTTTCTTGAATAACATTAATTAAAAGATTCATAATCAATTTCATTTTCAACTTCAACAATCGATTTTTTTATCAACATCAACATAAGTCTCGATGTAAATTCTTTCCAAACAATTGATAAACCACTTATTGTTAATAGGATTTACTTTTAATTTATCTGCGATGGTTAAAGCAAATTTATTAGCTTCTGCAACATGAGTGGAAATATAGTCTTCTGAAACTTTTTTTCTGCTGATACTTTTCTGACAATAGGGGATAAAAAAATTTATAACAATTGATAAAAAGATATTAAAGAGATTTTCTCACGTTCTTTTTTTACCCTGTATTTTTTTATTGGGTTGATTTTTGTAGTGCTAAACGTTCTTCTTCATTAGTTTTATTTAAAAAAATCCCAATTCAACCTTTCCAGATGGTTCTTGGTCATCGGAATAAGTTTTTTTGATCTGATTTTTTTAATAAATTTTGATTGAAATTGTTTAGTTGGAGTTTTTTTCGTTATTTTCTGTTGTAGTTGGTTTACTTTTTATTTCCAAATTGTAATCTATTATTCATAATATGTGTAAAAAAACTTTGTTTTTTTATTATAACTAAAACAATAATACCTTGTTTTTTTGTAGAAGTCAAGTTTATGGAAGAGAAAATTAAAAGAAATTGTTATAGCTTTTTGATGGGTTAATGGAGAAGAATGGAGTAAATAAAACTCAAAGAAAAAATGTTTATTTATTATTACAATAATTTCATTCGTCCTGCTGTAATTCAAATGGAAAAATAATAAAGAAGAGACTATTGGAGATTTAATAGATAAACAGGAAGAAATGAGTAAAGAAAAATCTTGGTCTGGTTTGAATTATTTAAAAATGAGTTAGAGTTATTAAGTTGTATAAAAACAAAATTAAAAATAAATGGCAAGGAAATAACATATAGAGAAGCTTTTTGAAAAAAATATTAAATAAATATAATGACATAATTGATTAACATAATTTATTAAATTAAAGTTATATGAGAGTGTATATCTTCTAATTATTGAAGATTGTTTGTTTTTTTATAAAGGGAAAGAAAAAAATTGGATTTTTGGAAAGATTGATTTCTCTAATTTAAATGGGGTTAGAGATTATATTACAGATTTTATTTTTTTACAATTGCAAACGAGCCTATAAACAGTTATTCATTAGAGGTTTGCTTGGTTTTGTTAGTTTCTATATTAATGTTGGTAGCATTAATTTATTGTGTTTTTTTATATTAACCTACAACATCTTTAATCGGGAACAGTTAGGAGAGATCTCCTGTTTTAAAAATGGAGAATAATAAAGTTATAGTAAATAAAGATTTAAAATGTATCTTTTTAAAGAACGTAAAGAACAAAAAAACATTAAAGAAATTTTTTTACCTGCCTTTATTACCATTTATTCCTTCTGAAATGCTAAGTAAAAAGAAAAATAGTTTATATTTTTAGATAGCGAACCATTTGAAATAAAAAAATAGCGAAGTCGCTTCATATTTTTTTAGTGATTTAAATGGTTTAGAGGAAAAAATTTCAAGAAAAAGAAATTAATAAAAAAAGATTGGATTTTTATTAATGTTGAAGAAAAACAAGAAAAATGAAAAAGAATGTTTACAGCGAAAGATTTAAGTATTAAATTAATTAATAATGGTTTTTAAAAAAATATAACAATATATACAAAAAAATATTGAAAAATAATAATTTAGATTGTTATACAAAAAGAGAAGGTTTTAGAAGAATTGGAAAGTTTAGGGAGAAAAAAATATGAGTGATGGACGTATGGACTCATTTTTGAGTTAAATGTCTTTGATAAAATTTACAATGTAAGATTAGCAATCTCAAAAGAAAAAAACATAAAAGATTGAAAGATTACGGTGATTGTAATTTATATATACATTTAAAAAAACAGAAGAAGATACTATTAATAGTAAAAGTATTTGAACAGTTTGAAGAAATTTATGAAGATTTTGCGAGATAAAAAAAGAAAAGAAAAAGAAAAAAATATGCAAATTTAATTTTTTTAAAGTATGTATTCCTGTTCGCAATAAAAATGGTGGAGAAGCTATCGAAGTTTATATTAGAAGAACTTACGATAATAATGGAAAACCAGATCATAAAGACTTAAGTTTAAATTTTTTTAATAGAATTAATTGAACGTTTATTGGATTTTTATGGATTATGAGTTAGGGGTTAATCAACCTCAAACAAATAACTTCTCTGAAGGATATACTCCAAAAAAATGATGGAAGGAAATGTTTTTGATGATGACGAAGAAGAATTTGAGCGAGAAGAACAGGTCGAATTAAAAAAGAAACTTCTATTTTTTTAATCAAAATAAAAAAACAAATTGAAGATGGTTTTAATGAAAACAATCTATTTGTAGAAGAAAAAAACAAAGTTCTAAGTCAATATTTGATTCTGAAAAAAGAAGAATTTGAGGAGAGAAAGATTTAAAAAGTTGAGTGCAGTAGATAATTTTTACTTATGAAGGGCAAAAAAACTTTTGGCTTGGTAATGGAAGATGAAGTTTCAGAAGATCAGCAAGAAGAAAGTAATGTTTTTAAATCTTTCAATGAAGAACAAAGTGATAATGAAGAAAATGATGAAGATCAAAGAAAAACAAGATTTGATTGATTTGTCGAATAGATTCGATAAAAAAATTTTTTTCAGAAAAAGTTGATCTCAACAAATAAAAAGTATAGAGATTCCAGATATAGATCCTGATATGGAAGAAGACAATTCTATAACAAAAAGAAAAATACTACAATGGAAGAAGCCAAGTTTGAAGAAGAAACAGAATCAGACGATGATGACTTCTTTAAAACAAAAATTTTTTTAATGAGAGTGAGGAAAAAAATGAAGATTATTGAACTTATACCAAAAAAAGTAAAAATATTTGATGTTGATATAATTTTTTTGATTTGTTAAGAAAGACAACAAGCGAAGATAATGATTTGTTAGAACAAATATTACCTAATGTAAATCAAAAACTGGGGTAAGGAAAAAAATTAATCAATAATAATGTGGAAGGGATTTAATTGACCTGATTTTTTTAAAAATTGATGAATACTCACTACCTTTATATAATAAAATAGAATTATTAGATGATGCTGAAGCTTCAACAGAGAAAAAAATGTTGAAAACTATTTAACATTCTTAAAAGAGACATATCAAATAGATAATATTTATTTATCTAATGCTTTTTCAATTAAAAAAATGCGATGTTATTTTTTTAATGTATTTAAAAGAAGGGCTTGAATCACTACAAATTCAATTGGAATTAACAATGGAAGACATGTTGTTTTATTTAAAAAGGTAAAAACATTTGTTATCGGAGTTGAGAAAACTGGATTTGATAGTGTTAATGGAAGAATTTATTTTAAACAACGAAGCAGATCCGTTACCAGTTGCTTTTTCTCAAATGATTGATTTTTTTCAGAGATAAAAGAAGATTTTTTTAATAATTTTAAAAACAAATAAAAATTAATCAAAAATAATTTTCTAAACGCACAATTATTTGTTAAATATTTAGAAGATAATTTAAGAATAATAGGAGAATATAATTTAAATACATTAAATCAATACGATTTCTTATTTGAACTATATGATTGGAGTGTTAACTATTTAGATTTAGAAGATGAGGATTTTAATAACAGTAAAAAAATAGTTTTGTTTATCAGCAGTATAAAGAAATGTTATTAAGATTTCTAAATGATTACAATTTTAAAAATTATTTAGAAGATGAAAGTTTTAAAAATATGGTTTTTTTCAATAAGCTATACTTTTTAAACATTTGGTAAGAAAAAAATATGTTCTTAATTATTGGAAGGATTTATTTTTTTAATAGAACAATTAACTAAATCATTGGTAGCACAAGGTTATCAATATGAAGATTATGAGCATGTTTTAGATCAATTTCTTTTTAATGCTTCTTTATTAGATGAAATGAAAACTCCTATTGTTGAAGAAGCAGTTAAAAATTCTTTTTTTAGGATATTTACATTATTATAGAGAGGAAGAAGGAGATGTTAATATTGCCTTACCTACAATAGAAGAAGAAAGAATGATAGAAAAATTTTTTTCTGGGAAGATCACATTAATGTTTTTTTAAACCTTAAAAAAATAAATATTATTAACAATAAAAAGACGGTTTTTTTGAAAACCGTCTTTTTATTACTAATCCAACTGTAACAATAATTTTATCTTGAACAACTCTAATATCTTTTAAGAATAAAGTTGTTAGTTTCATTTTCCAATTTGTATTACCTTCTTTATCTTCTGTTTTTTTATTTTTATAAACAGGATATTTTTTTCAACTGTCTTTATAATAAAAACGATTAACGCTTTCTTTTTAATTTGTTTTTTTAAGAGAGATATTAATTCATCTTCCTCTTGACTAATTTCATTTAAAGGAATGAAATCAACTATCTCAACATTTGTTAAATAAATTTCAGTGGAATTTTTTTAAATATGGAGTTGCTCTTACTACGACATAATAGCTTTTATTCAAATTAGTCAACTCTTCAATTTTTTTCTTGATGTTTATTAATAAAATTTGATAATTTTTGTTGATTTGTTTAAAAAGATTAGTAATCTTATTATCTTTTATAAAATTTGTCTTAAAATCGGTTTTTAAAAATAAACAAGAACTTCATTTTTGCAAAGCAACTTTTAACATCTGAAGCAGATATATTTATCTCTCCATATTCAGTTGTAAAAGTTTTGTTCATTTTACCTAAATATTCCGCTTTATTAATTTGATCTTGAACCAAAAACATTATCAATAACAATTTCTGGCTGTTGTTTTAAAACAGAGTATAATAAACATACTGTTCCTAAAACAAAACATAAAAACTGATAGAAATAGTTTTTTTCATAATTTTTTTATATGTTTAATTAAATTGCCTTTATTTTTAACTCTTTCTTAGATAAAAAAACAACGTTAAAAATAAATTGACAATAAAAATTGAGTTTGGTAATCTCATTGTATAAACATAGAAAAAAACACTTAAAAAAATGAATCCATTTTTAAAAATTAATAAAACAAGATTTATTTGATTACGCCATAAAAAAACAACGGGGTAATACATAAAGAAGTAATAGAATCATTATTAGTTAATTTAAATTACAAAGAGATTTTTTTAACCTTTACTATCAAAAAGAAGATTTTATATTCCAAAAACATTATTAATAAGTGTTTCTTTATAACATTATTAGATAAAAAAACAAATCAAAAAAAGCTTGGTTTTCCTGCTAAAGATAAGAAAGAAGCGGATTTTTTTATGAGGAAGCTTGGAATTATTGTCAAAAAAGAAAAAGATTTTAGAAGCTTTTTTTATGAAAAACGGTTTAGATCCTTATCTTTTTATTAAAACTGCGATGTTAAATATTAAACGTGTAAAAACGGTTATGTTTTCAAAGATTTTTGAAGAGATTGTTAAAAAAATACGTTGAAGAGTTAGATATTGAAGGTATAAGAGAAAAAAATTAAAAAGAAAGAGTGGCAAATAATATTGATGATAGTGAGTTGGTTAGAGAAGACTTGTCGATAAACAAGAAGGAAAAATAAAGGTTATGAAGAGGTTGATCATGATAATGATAGATCACCTCTTAGCGATAACGCATTATTGGATGATGACGTAAATTTTATTGAATTAATTAATTATGATAGTTCACTTCTTTTGGATAGATCAAAAACTCCAAAAAAAGCATTAAATTGGGAAGAGAGTAAAAAAATACTTGGCACGATCTACAACAAATGCTTATGAATGAAGGGGTTGATTTGAAAAAAAGCAAATGCACAAATAGCAAAAATTATTAAAAAGAAGAATCTATGTTAGATGTATTTGATGCTTTTGAGAAAGATTAAGGAGAGAAAAACAACTCCAACATCGATTATAGGAGCAATAAAATATATTATTGGAGAAAAACAAGATAAGTTTAATCAATTTTCTATAACAAGTTATGTAATAGATTAAAAAGATATTGATTTTTTTATAAAAAAACGTGTGGTAGTGTTAAGAACAGAATATTTTTTTAGAAAGAATTATGGAAGCGGTAAAAAAATAGAAAAACAATTTATGACGAATATCAAGTAGGTGATGTTTTGGGTGGTTTTTGTTGGTTTTTACAACACTCTAAACCTGCTAAAGGATTAGATGGTAAAAGTGGAATGATGGCAAATATTTTTTTGGTGAAAAATGGAGAAGATTCAGATACAATTACTGCTTTAAATTTAACCAAATTTCAAAAACATTCCTGTAAAAAAATCACAATCTGGTCTATAAAAAGATAAGAATGGGAAATTATTAAAAATATGTGGAGGATAATGAAGAGAAATTTCCAAAAATTGTTCAATTTATTGGTAAAAATCCATCGTCCTACCAGTTCTATTTCAGGTTTAACTGCAAAAATTCTTTGGTGAAGATGGCGGAAACGCAGATGCGATTAATGAATTAAATAAAACAGAGTATAATAATTCGTTAGTCTTTGTTCAGGTTCAATTAGCAGAAGAAAATGCTTTATTGAGTGAAATTGAAACAGAAGAGCCTGATTTGTCTAAAGAGGTATTTAAATTAACTCCTAAAAGAATTAAAAAGCTCTTGAAAAACAACAACAAGTTTATGAACAAGCTGATAATGTTTTAAGAATGAATGGTTTTTATCGTAATTTTAAAGTGGTAAGTAAACTCGGCACGATAGAAGAATATAAGAAATTTTTATTAGATAAAAAAATGTATCGTTGATGGTTGTTCATCAAAAACCTACTTTTTTTGAAAAATCCTTTAAATAAGACAAATTATAATTTTGTTCCAGTTTGTGAGCATCATATTAAAAGAAATAGAGGAAGGGGTATCAACTATTACAGATGTAAATAGTTTTTTTCAATCAAATGAATAATTATTATTTAAAATGAATTTTCAAAAATATAAATTAAGAGAAATGCAGGGTATTACAGAAGATTTTCATCTTGATCCAAAAAGCAGTTTACAATTGGGCTGTAGCAAATAATTTAACTAATTTAATTCCTGCTCATTATCATAATTTTGCAAGAGGTAAAAAGTTAAAAAATATAATAATAATCAAAAAATTTGATTGTTCCATTGATTTTTTTCGATAAAAATGAATTGAAAAAAATCTAAAAAAACCTTTTTAATATAAAAAAGATATGAAATAACTTTTACCAAAAATCTTTCCATTGCGGATAAAAGGCATTAATAAAATGGGTCAGAAAGAAAGACGAAAAAAATAAAAACTAGAGCAAATGATTTTAAATGTTGAGATTAACTCTAATAATCCAATGGATGTTAATGAGTATAAGGCTGGCATTTTACTTTCAGAAAAAAAGAAATACATCAAAAATCTAAACATTAACGTCTTAGATCTTAATAGAATTTTATTAAGTGTTAGTGAGCAGGTTTTAGGCTTTGTTTTTTTGAATATAGTAAATCAGGAAAAAAATTATAAGGATATATTAATCTCTAAAAATATCTAAAAAAACAGGTTGAAATAATGTCTAAAAATACTTGACGGAAATGTAATAGTGGCAATGATAAATGAGAACACAGGGCAAGTTATCAGTGGCTTAAAAAGTAGGGTTGAGGTAAAAAAATAATTTTTTTGAAATAAAGGCGATCTAACTAGGTCGCCTTTTATTATAAAAATGCGTTTTTTTATAAAAAAAGAAAAAAACATATAATTTAATAAATAATTAAAAAAATATATATGGTTATTATAAAATGGCAGCAGTAAAAATACGAAGAATCATTAGAATATAAAAAAATACAGAATTTCCCATTACTTTCTAAACTATTTAATAGTTTTTCTTTCACAATTTGATAGAATAGAAGGAAATGAGTATAAAATAGGTGAAAAAAAGTAAAAAGTGAAATTTGTTTTATTGAAGAGATTAAGTTAAATCCTAAATTAAATGAAGATAATTTTAATATTTTTTTGTAAATAAAAATAGTTTATACAGAACAATTTTTAGAACTTCAACTTAACAATAAAGAAAAACATTGGTTTGTCAGATTTGCAAAAAGTTATAGATAATCATTTAACAGATACCATGTTGGATTATACAAGTAAAAAATTATAATTTAAAGGATGAGTCATATATTTATGAAGATTTTTTTAAATGGTTTAGGTGAAGAAGAGCTTAAACAATTGAGTGTTGAATTAAAAACAATATAATCCTACTTTATATAAAGATATTACAGAAGATAAAGATGATATTTTTTTGATAATTTAATTTCAACAGAGTTTTTTTGCGGTGTCTTATTCAGTTCAAGAAGCAGTTAAAACGTTAAAAAAATGAAAAAAATTTAATGCGACAATATTTTTTTCTCCTGCTGAATTAGTTAAGGAAGAGTTGTTTAAAAGATAGTAAAAAAAGAAGAAGTTATTGATTTAAAAAGAAAAAAATTAAACATTGGGGAAACAAGAAAGAAACAGATGTTAAATACGCTTTGATTGCTAGTCTTTCATTAAATGATATTTTTATTACAAAAAAACACTAGTGGTGGTAAATGAAATGAAAGAAGGAATTAATTTTGATCCAGAAGATGTAAGATTCGATTTTTAAAAATGTATTAACAGGTTTTGCTAATCCAACTAATAAAAACATTAGGTAAATTTGATTTTAATCTTGAAGAAATTAGTTTACCAGTTTTATCTGCAAACATTGTTTTAAAAGAAGATAGAGATAATCAATTAGTAGCAATTGAAGATATGAAATATTTTTTTCAGATGAAATTTATCAAAAAGCAAACCTCTTTTTAATGAAGATAATAATTTTGTTAAAAAAACATAATAACAAAAAAATTCATTTAAAAATCTAATCATTCAATTGTTTGAAATAACAATAAAAATCAAGAAAAAAACTTATTACAATTTAAAAAAAGTAGTAAGTTTTTGTTTTTTTAAAAAAATAAATATGAAAAATGTTAACCCCTGAAGAAATTCAAAAGTCAATTTACTGAGATAGAAACAGATCAAATAAGACATTGGATTAATTCAACAATAAAAATCTATATCTTCAAATAATTCAGTATTTACATTATCTCAAATTAAAAAAATCAAGTAAATAGAAAAATATGTTCAAACAAATGAGCGTTGGAAGAAAAAAAGACAACGTTCAAGATATGATTCAAATTATGGTTGAAAAAAAGAAGCTAGGGGATGGTTATATTCAATCATTAACAAACTCTGAAAAAAAGAAGAAGATATTTTGAGAGGCGGTTTTACCACAAAGGAAAATTTAGAAGCTGAAACAAAAATGTTTTACTACTGCAAAACATAGATCCGAAGACTATGTGGTTTCAGAAGATATTGTAAACAAAATGGCTTGCAACAATGCCAACGATTTCAGAGGAACAAAAAAAGATGCAGTTCTTCATGTTTGTTATGGAAATCCAATGGTGAGTATATATCAAGGTAAGGCAGGAGCAGGTAAATCTTTTTACTGCAAAAAGCAATTAAAGAATCATTTAAAGATAGAGGTTTTGATGTTAAAGGTTTAGCATTATCTTGGAACGCTGCAAACGTTCTTTCTGGTTCTGCAGGAATTGATGATGTTGAGGCGATAGAGGCATTTTCAAGACGTTATTTATCTGCAAGTAAAACAAGAGATGTTATTTTTAAACGAGATACATTATTGTTAGTGGATGAGGCAGGATTGATAGGAACTAAACATATGTCTCATATTTTATCTGCAGCTTATGAAGCACATCAAAATAATATTATTGTAAAAGTAGTATTAACAGGAGATGCTTTGCAGTTGTTACCTGTTAATGCTGGTGGTATGTTTAAAACATTAGAGGAACAAATAGGTTCTGCTGTAATCAAGCAAATCAGAAGACAGGAGCAAGAAAGTCAGCGAAAAAAATGGTAGAATTGTCCTCACAAAGAAGAAGTGGACAGGCTATTTATACTATGCTGCAACAAGAAAATATACATTTTGCACACGATCATGAAGCAACTAAAACTTTGTTGGTTCAAAATTATTTATCTTATAAATTAGCTCATCCTAAACGTAGTGCTATTGTATTAACTTCAACAAATAATCAGGCAGTTGAAATTAATGAAATGATAAGAGAATACAATAGAAAAATTAGGTAAAATAGAAGGGTTGGAAATTGATATGACGGTATCAAATGGTGATGAAGCAAGTCCTAAAAAAATGGAGAGCTAAATTTGCAAAAGGAGATCAGGTTGTATTAAGAGCCAACTATAAACAAATGCCTTGTTATGCCATACCTAAAGATGAAAAATGATTTTGACTTGGAAAAATAAAGAACCAATTAGAGTTGGGGCTTTTAATAGAACGTAGGGAGAAATTAAAAAAAGTTATGCCTTCACCAAATGGCGGTTATGGCGTATATATTGATGCAGAAATAGCAGAGAAAAAGGTAAGGTTAAAAATTAAATACAAACGAACATCTTCAAAGTGGTGCATTGCCTTTAAATCATGCTTATGCTACAACAATTTATGGTTCTCAGGGACAAACTCACAACCAATCTTTTATGTATTTTTCAGTTAATCCAAGCGAACATTCAAATATGTCTATGAATTTTAGATTATTTTATGTAGGAATATCAAGACATAAGCAAGATATTGCTCTTTATATTAATGAGAATGAATTGATAAGAAGACTTCTTTTTAGATAGAGGTAGAAGAGATTTAGTAAAAAAACAGTTCAGGATGGAGAAGAGCAAATTTTTTTCAAGTGATATTAGAAAGCTATTTTCAAGAATGGATATGTTAAAGCTAATGGCTAAAGAAGCAGGTAAAGATCAGCAAAATGAAACTGCTTATGACTATGTGAAAAAAACAAATACATTAACAATTGAGCAAAAGTAGAAGAAAAAAATGAGACTGAATTGGAAAGAGAATTGTATGACATCAAACCTGCTTCTCTTTCTGATAATTTGCAAGATTACGATTCTAATTATTTGTTCGTAGAAGCTGAAGATGTTTTTAAGCCAAACTAATCGTAACAAATGGTGGCAAAATTTATATATCCATGAAAAAAACAGTAGGTTCTTATGTTGTTGAGCCAGAAAAAAAGTTGCTAAAATTGAGCAAAAATGCTTTGGAAATGAATGAAGACTTTCAAAAAAATATAAAAAAACAAGTTCTACAATATAATGGTTTACCAGAAGACTACCAGATTGAAGAAGGAGATAAAAATTCATTATCGTGAAAAAAGTTAGTGTTCGTTATCCTTTAATTGATTTAGGTGCATTAATGGATGATGAAAGTTTAACTAAAAATTACTGAAACTGCTTTTTATTCCAGAAGAAGAGGTTAAGCATAACGCTTTTTAAAACAAGGTGAAAGTGTTTATCGTCCGATCTTTACTCAAGAGGAAGAAGAAAAATGAAATTAAAAAAAGGCTATGAATGAGTTAAGAAAAGAGGGGGAGGAAGTAGTCTTATTGATGATATTTTAGAAGAAATTAAAAAGAGAAACTAAACAAGAAGAATTTGAACCAGAATATAGAAAAAGAAAGAGTTATTACTGGAACAAGTAAAAAGTATGTTTAGAGGAATATTTGGATTGTCAGAAAAACTTTAAATTTGAAAATGAAGAGGATGATAAACAGAACAATGAGTTGGAAGATTATATTGTCAATGAACCTAAAGAGATAAAAATTTATTCCAGAAAAAAAGATAATACAATGCAAATTAATTTAAAAAGCTAAATTAGAATTTATCTCGGAAAAATCATTTAGGCGGTCAAGAGTTTGTGGATTTTTTTAAATTATAATGTTAAAGGTTATATATGGGAAGAAGGAAAAATATCATGAGCCACGTTTTTTTAGCTAGGGACGTTAACGGTGTAATTAGGGAAAGATATGATGAGTTTGGAAGAGCAAAAATTGGGAACTGGTTATCCTGCTATATTAGATAATCAATTTAAAGATGTGAAAAATTTAAGTAAAACCCCTGTTTATTTAGTTCCAACTGCAGAAACTTGGTTGTATTCTTGGTATTTTTACACTAAAAAAAGCAATACAAGGCTTAAATGAAGAGTATCTTAGTATGCCTGATTATTTGAATTCATTATCTCCTGAAAAAAAGGGAAGAATTGATTAAAAATTCCAGAATTAATATGGGGAACTGATACTATGGATTACTTTTTTTATTGAAAGATTATCTAAAAAGGTAGAAGTATTACTATATTGCAAGGTAGAGATGGAACTAATGAAGAGTGGGCTTATCAAATGAGAGAAAAAGCTTTGGAACGCTTGTTACCAAAAAAAGTTAACATAGTTCCTCCATTGTCAGATCCAGAAAAAACAAATCCCACTTGGGAAAAAAAGTTCAGGATGAACAAATTAAAAAAATATTGCTGAAGGTAATTATGATAATGGAGATTTATCTCGTGCTATAACTAACGTAGAGCAAAAACAGAGGTAAATTAAAAAGTAAAAATATAATAATCAATAAATATTTAAATATTTTTTTAAATATAAAAAATAATAAGAAGTGTTTTTATGTATGCTTCTTATTATTTTATAGATTAAATGGATAAACTATCCACTATCCGTTTTATTATTTTAATGAAGGTTTATCATAAGTTTTGTTTTTATTATTTAAACCTTCTTTTTCAAGGAGTTGGTAAACTTCATTTTTTTAACACTATTTTCTTCTTCTAAATTTTTGTTTGTTTTTTTATATTTTAATGGTAGTTTTGACAATTCTACCGCCTCTTTAAAAATTAAAGTTAAAAATTATTTAAAAGGCATTTCGCTTTCTTTTTTTACAAATAAAATTATATCTTTCTTTTAATTTTTTTCAATTTCTTTAACAATTTCATTATACTGTTCTGTTGTTAAATTTGTTAAATGATATTTATCAAATTTTTGATAAAATTCCATAGCCAAGCTATTTTTTTGGTAAAACTTCATCTTGACACTGCCCATATCTTTCATAGTCTGTTTTATTTTTTTATAAAACAAATCTGCTGAAGTAGAGAAGTCTGGATGAGAATTACTGCTTAATGTGTAAAAATCTACATTAAAAATTAATAAAAATTTGTTATTTGAAAAAGTATATTGAAACTCTTCTCTTTCTTGTATTTTTTTACTTTTGCCATAATATAAACTGTTTTTAACTGATATATTAAAAATATTATGAAAATTAATATTCACTTTTTGGAAAAAAAGATCATAAGAAAGTATTTTTATAACTATTGATATATATCTAAAAAGGAAAAAAATATTTTGATAGAAAAACAACAAAAAAATTATTATGTATCTGCCTATATTTTTATGGCAATATCATTATTTTTTTAATATTACAGTTTCATTTTTGTTACGTTATGTTTTACTGCAACTTTAACATATGTGTTGTTAGACAATTTAAAATAAAAAAATTTGAAAAAAATAGGGCATAAACTATTTTATCATAACGATAAAACGTGAAAAAAATATTTCAATTTATATCAGTAACAATAGTTGGAAGTTTAATTTTATTAGGGCTAAGTGTTTTGGGGTTATGGTTAGCACATTTTTTTCTCCTGATAATTTGAAAGAAATGTCTTTAAAAACTTAATAGCATTTTAGAGATTCAAAAAGAAAACAATTTAATTCCTAGTTTTATCTATCAATATTTGCCAGATAATGTAAGTGAGTTAAAAACACAATCTCTTGATTTTCTAAAAACAAAATCAAACGTTTGGCACAAAAAAAGTGTAATGTTTCTTGTTTATATAGTTATTGGTTTTATATTGGGGGTGTTATTTTTATTTGAACAAAAATCACAAAAAAATAAAGAAAAAAACTGTTTTTACAGATATTTTATCAGAAAGAATAATGTTATTTAAAGATTCTTTTTGAAGATGTGTTTTTAGCACAAATAAAAAAATATCTTTTTGTAAATTCTATCTTAACAGGAGTTTATGTTTATTTATTATTACCAATTTTTGATATAAATTTACCATTTCAGCACACTATAATTGTTTTAACCTTTTTGTTTGGATTGTTGCCTGTTATAGGTAATTTAATATCAAATACAATTATTGTAGTATTAAGTTTAGGGGTTTCAATTAAAGTAGCGGTGGCTTCTTTAATATTTTTAATTGTTATTCATAAACTAGAATATTTTTTTAAACGCAAAAAAATAATAGGCTCTCACACAAAAACTAAAAACTTGGGAGATTTTAATAATATTATTTGTTTTTGAACATTTGTATGAGTGTTCCTAGCATGGTTGTGGGGACGGTTTTCTACACATACGTTAAAAAAAGAAATGCAAAACAAGGGTTTAATTTAAAAACTTGAAAAAGATGTGGAATGATATTTTTATTCCACATTTTTATTTTTAATTGAGAGAATGGTTTTTATTCTTAATATATAAGTATTATCGAGATTTTTAAAAGAAAAAAATGGAAGAAATAAAAAAATCAAATTCAAAAAAACAATTTGATATAAATTGTGAGAAAAATTAATCAACAAGCAATTAAAAAAACTCAAATCCAAACAAAACTATATATCAAAAAAAGCTTTGCTTTATATAAAAATATAGAAATGATTTACATTTTATAGGCGAGGAGAAAAAGATCCTATTAGTGTTAATGATATTTTTTTATAGATTTTAAAAAAATAAGTTAAAAACGGAAACTCAAAATGAAATAGATTATGAGATTGGGTTTCAAGAGTTTGTATTCTTAACTATTTTAAGTGAAAAAAACTTCAACATGCGTTAGAAAAAAAGAGTTTGATTTTTTTAATTGATTTTAACAACCAAAAATAAACTTTTTTTGGCGTTTAAAAAAATAAAGAAAAAAAGAGGATTGTAAAAAAATTGGATAGAATATGTTAACAAGAACTTTCAAAGAGCAAGTTAGTTGTATGATGATTGAAAAAGAAGTTAAAGATAAAATTAAAGAAAATATAAGTGAATGTAAAAAAAGAGATTTTCAAAAAAATATAAAGATTAAAAAGGCATAAAAACATTCTTTTTATGTCTTTTTTTCTTATAAAAAAATTAATTAATAAAAAGTAGTCAAAAATTTTTCATGTAAAATTATAAAAGAAGAAGGTTATAAAAATTGACGTAATGTTTGATAGTGAAAAAAATTGAATTGTTTCATGGTTCTTCAGTAGAATTTTTCTGAATTTAATGATAAAAAGTATAAGTCTTGATTATCAAGCACAAGTTGTCTCTGGTGTTTATTTTACAACAAATACAGAAGAGGCAAAAAGTTATGCAACAACTCTTAAAGATAGAGAAGGAGAGCAAAAAAAGACGGTGGTTACATTTATCAGGTAAATATTGGATATAATTGCTCTAGTGGAAATAGGTTAAGAAAAATAGAATTATTAAATACCGATTCTTATAAGAATAAAGTTTTTGTAGAAGTTAAAAAGTCTCTCGATGGTTTTGATGTGGTGAATAAATCAGGAGTAAATGTAACTATTAAAAAGAATTGCTGATTTAATTGAGCAATCTCCTGATTATGAAATGAAAGTAGCAGATTTTGCTTCTGATGATGAACTGAATTTAGATTTTAATGATAAATTTGCGTTTAAAAAAATTGTTATATAAAGTAGCAGATCATTATTATCAGGTTTATAAAGAGAGAGGATTAATTGATTGGATTAATATATTTTTCTAATGATTTTTTTAATACAACAGAGGAACTATTAAGATTTAACAAACTATTATCAAAAATTAAATTTAGCAGGTTTTATTAGAGATGATTTTACTCCTAAAAAATTAATAGAAGGTAAAAAGAATTTCATGTTGTATTTTTTTAGATCCAGACGATATACCAAAACCTATCATTAGGATTATTGGGAAAAACTAATAATAAAAAGTGGAAATGAATACGAAGATTTTTGAAGAATATCAGGTTAAAATTAAAAGAGAACAAGATAGAATAATTAAAGAGCAAGAAGCTTATGATTATTTTTAAAAATCAACTGATATTAATAATTTAGAAAGTAATTATAAATTAGTGGAAGATAATAATATTGAAAAATTATATCAATTACTTAGAAGAGGTAAAAAACAAAAATAATAAAAAAATTCAAATAATATTAAGATTACTGTTTTACAAGAATGGTTATTTAATTTTTTTAAAAAACAATATAAAGAACAAAAAAACGTTGTTTTTTTAAAAAGAGAAGAGAAATTAAATAATCTTAAAAGACGTAAATTTTTTTAATAGATCTTCTCAGAATGTAGATAAAAAAATCATTAACCGATAAAGGACTATTAAAGAATGTTTTTGTTGAGGGTTTATGAAGCTTTTAAAAAGCAGATGAGCTTTATTTAAGTGAAAAACAAAAAAATGATTTAATTAATTGGAATGAATATTTAGAAAACAATTTAGAAGATAATATTGTAAAATTTTTAATAAAAAAACAAGAAAAATTTACTTTTAGTAATTAAATTACAAGCAATTGATTTTTATCAGTGATGTTTTGGATAGAAATGAAAAATGTAAATTTAAGTGAAGAAGTGGTTGATGGTTTATTATCAAGATTTAATAGTATAATTGAAAAAAATATCCTCAATATAAAGGGGGAAAAACTTTTTGATGAAAAATAGCTTTTCTTTCTTAATTAAGTTGACAAAAGAGTTAGTAAATGAAGAAATAGGCTTTAAAGAAAAAGTGGAGTTAAAAAGAAAGCGGAGGATATTTTTAATTTACTTACAGAAAAAAATATGATAACAATCTTTTAATGATAGTTGGAATATTTTTGTAGAAAAAGAATTTAATCAAACTTTCTTAGAAATAAAAAGAGAGAAGCGATTAAAGAAAAAGTAAATGTTGAAAAATAAAAATATTATTTTAAACACTCAAAAAATTCAATTAAATTTATAATAGAGCAGGGTTAAAGCCTTGCTCATGTGTTTTTCTTTTTAGAATGAGAATATTATCGGTAAAAAAAGAAAACATATGAATAAAAATATTTAAAAACAATGAGAAATAAAAATGGTGTAGAAACTGTTGTTTCGGAATTGGCTAAAGGAAATAAAAAAAGGTTTAAACATGAGCGTTTTTAGTTAGTGCTTTAATGTTGTCTTTATTTTCGAAACAGATTCAAAGATAGGAATAGAAAAATAATACCATGGTTTCAGGTGGGTTTGGAGTATCTACTAATGATGTAGCTTGAAAGGGTGGAAATCTTGTAAATGCAAGAAAATATCAAAGCGATAAATTTGGGTTGATGCTTGGAGTTGGTAGTAAAGATAATATCATCAAAGGTAAAAGAGGTTACTGTTCAAGGTAATAAAAATATTTTTAGAAGGGATTAATAACTTGATGGTTTCAAACACTTCAACCTCTATTGGTCATGAAAAATCTTGTAACAGGTGGTGGTAATCAAATTTATGGTTCAAACAATATTATAACAAAAGAAAAATTTAGAAAGAACAAAATCTAATTTAGAATTATATAAAAATAATGTTGAAAAAAATATTGAAAAATTCAGAATTATTAAAAAAATAAAAAGAACAAATTAGAAAAAAATTTGAACGTCTTTTTGAAGATATAAAAATATACTGGCAGCAGGATGAAGATGTTGAATATAGAAAACATAATGTTCCAGAATTAGAAGATGAATCTTGGTATGAAAAAAAGTTTAACTGAGGTTGAAAAAGAATATAGGGTTAAAAAAAGAGGCTCTAGAAGCTGAATTAGCAAAAAAATAGTTAAAAAAATGGAGAAGAGTTTGAAAAATATTGTTAATTCATTCAAAACAGAAGGTTCTACTAATAATATTGCTATAGGTAATGGGAATACAATTGAAGGGATAACAAACACTGTTGCAGGGCAGAGAAATGATGTTAAAAGCTCAACTGTTATAGCGTTAGGGTCTGATATAACGGTAGAAAACTCAAATTTCTCTACTGCAATAGGTGGTAATAACGTAGTTAAAAAAATGCTACTATGGCTAATGTTATTGGTAATGGAAACACTGTAAAATCTGGATATACAACTGTTGTTGGTAATGGAATTGAGATTGGTGAAGGTTATGAAAATGCTATTGTATTAGGTAATGAGTCAAAAGTTAAAAGAGCTGAAGGTGTAAGAGATATAACTATAAAAGATAATACTTATAGTTTTGCAGGAACTAATCCAATTGCAACTATGTCTATTGGAGATCTAGGTGCAGAGAGACAAATTGTGAATGTTGCTGCTGGTCGTATTTCAGATACTTCAACAGATGCAATTAATGGTTCTCAATTATACGCTTTAGTTGAAGAAGTTAAGAAAAAAACCTTCTGTTGCAGATATTTCAAGTGAAGTTGTAAACTTGATAAAAACCAAATTGATTGCAGGGAATAATATAAATATAGAAGAAAAATCAAGAAACAAATACATTTACCATAAATGCAGTAATTCCTAAACAAGAAGAAGGTAAAAAAGATTTAGTTGATACTAATACACAAAATACTGTATCAACAGAAGGAAATTCTGGTATAAATTTAGTTGAAACTAAAAACGAAAACGGAACAACAAACTATAAGGTTTCTGCTAAAGTTGGGCAAGGTTTAGCTATCGATAAAGATGGCAACATAATTTCAACTGTAAAAGAGACTGTTGATACAAATACTCAAAATACTGTATCAACAGAGGGAAATTCTGGTATAAGTTTAATTGAAACTAAAAATGAGAATGGAACAACTAACTATAAAGTTGCCGCTAAACTTGGGTGAAGGTTTAACTTTTTGATGAAAAATGGTAATATTGCTTCGACAGTAAAAAGGTATTGTTGATACAAATACACAAAATACTTTATCGACAGAAAAAGAATCTGGTATAAACTTAGTTGAAACTAAAAAAATGAAAAATGGAACGACTAATTATAAAGTTACTGCCAAACTTGGTGAAGGATTGTTTTTCGATCAAGATGGTAATATTGCTTCGACAGTAAAAAGCAACAAATATTAATGGTGGAAAAGGCGTAACTGTTAATAAAAAAATGAAAACAATTATGTTATCGATGTTGTAGGAGTAATTAGTAAAACTGATGATGGTAAAACTTATGAACGTAAATCATTACAAGAACCGTTAACAATAAAAGGTGATGGTAAAAATATAAAAAACCTCAACAAATGATAAAGGTGAAGTTGTAGTTGGTTTAAATAAAGACATTCAAGTTGATAGTGTAACAATTAATAACGGTGGTCCTACAATTAATCAAGATGGTATTAATATGAATGAAAAATCGTATTAAAAAAATCTTGTTGACGGTATAAAATGCAAACTGATGCGGTTAATGTTAGACAATTAAGAGCATAGGGAAATCAATTTAATCAGAGATTAAATGACTTAGATAATAAAGTTAATAAAAAAATCGTAAAAAGATCTGATGCAGGAATAGCAGGAGTTACAGCTATTGCAAATATTCCACAGGTATTTTTACCTGGAAAATCAACATTAGGAGTTGGTGTTGGTGGATATGGTAGTCAAAACCGCAGTTGCAGTAGGTTATTCAAGAGCGGCTGATAACGGTAAACATATTATTAAAATATCAACTGGTATTAACTCTCAAAGTAAAGCTAATTTTGGAGCAGGTTATTCTACCAATTCTAAAAATAGTTTAATCGTAAAAACCCTCTTAAATGAGAGGTTTTTATTTTATTATTTCTTTTAGGAGATAGTTTAGGCATATAATAACTCTTGAAAGATTTAGGACGTTGAACACGATCTACAACAACATCTTTATATTTTTCTAATAATAGTATCTTTTGGTTTATCAACCTGCTTAACTTGTTTAACAATATCTTGTTTTGAAGGGAGAGTGGTTTTAAAGCATTTATATCTGTCAGGTCTCTAATGTCATATAAACTGTCTAAATAACCATATGCAGGAATGTTTAAGTTATCTAATTCATTAAGATCAAATCAACTGCTAACAATAAAGCAGTTATTTCTTTTATCTTTTTGAGTGTAAGGACTTTTTCTTAAATTGTAATGTAATGCTGTTCTTCCTTCTGTATCTTTATAATCCACATTAATACCAAAATTAAGTAGAATTCTAACTGCCTCAACATTACTTAATTCAACTGCTTCAATTAATCTATTTTTTTCCTTCATAAACAAAAATTAACTAATGCACCTAATGTTAAATAATATTTTAACAACTCATTATTACCTAAACTTAGAGCTATCCAACTCACATCTTTTTATCAAAAAACGGTAGAGACACTAGCTCCATGTTTTATCAAAAAAATCAATCATTTCTTTTTATTTAATTGTGTTGCTATTGCTAATGGAGTAGTTCCTTCATATACAGAAGATAACGAAACAGATTTAGATAGTTCTTCGATTATACCATATCTATCACTTGCCACTGCTTCAATAATTTGTTCTACTTTTTATCTTTTAAATACTCTTGTTCAATAAAACTATCGTTAGTCTGACTTATTTTTTTCAATTTCTTTTTCTCTCATTGTGTTAGAAAATGAGCTAATACCTTTATTTATATTAAGAGATTTTTAATCAAAAACTAGAAAGAAATATCAAACAAAAAGTAAATAAAAGAACTAATTTTAAAAAATCAAATTTTCATTCTATTTTTCATTTTTTTATTTACAAAACCACTTAAAACCATTATCTTAATTAGTATTAGTGTGTAATAAAAAAATTAATTTTATATGTCATTTAACTTAAAAAATTAACTTCATTAATCAGCGTGAAAAAAATAAGTTTTTAAATAAACTTCATAAAAATAGATCTAATAAATAAAGAATATTCAGTATTAGATAACTTAACTGATGAAGAAATATTAGAAAAATCGCTCTTATTAAAAAAACTGAAATAACAGAAAAAGCTGAACAATTATTTTTGAAAAAAATAAAAAAGAAAGGATTATCTACAAAAGAAACATTTATTGAACTATTAGATAAAGAAAAATAGTTTTATTACTGCTGTTGCATTACTTAAAGAAGTAATAAAAAGAGAGTATAACGTTGAGTTATATGATGTTCAATTATTAGGAGGTTTAGTTTTAAGTTATTCAAATATTGCTGAGATAAAAAAACAGGAGAGGGTAAGACTTTTATTGCAACAATTCCTACATACATTCAATCATTAACAGGTCATCAAATACATGTTGTTACTGCAAATAACTACCTAGCTCAACGTGATAGCGAAACAGTTGAAAAAGATATTTAAAAGGTTGGGGTAACAGTTGGTTGCAACACTTTTGAAAATAAAAAGGAACAGTATGAAAAAGGATGTGGTTTATGGAACAAGTCATAATTTTGGTTTTGATTTTTTTAAAGAGATCGTTCTGCTTTTTGATTTAGAAGACATTCTCATAAAAGAAAGATTTTTCGCAATTATTGATGAAGCAGATTCTATTTTTAATAGATGAGGCAAGAACTCCATTAATTATATCTCAACCAAATAATTCTAATGAAGAAGTATTATTTTATTTAGCAAAAAAATGTAGTTCAAGGATTTGAGGTAGGAAGAATTTATTCAAATCAAGAGAAAAATTCTTCAAAATAAAAAAAGATAGAGAAGAAGGTGATTTTCAGTTGGATTTAAAAAAATAAAGAAATCATTTTTACCGAAAGAGGTATGAATAAAATTACTGATAAATTAATTGAATTAAAAAGTAATTAAAGATGAAAAAGAATTATTTTCTCCTGAAAACTTAATATTATTCGATGCAATTCAAACTGCTGCAAAGGCAGAATATGCTTATGAAAAAGATAAAGATTATTTAGTAGAAAATGGAAAAGTTTTCATTATTAACGAAATGACAGGAAGGGTTAGTAAAAGCCAAAAAAATGGTCGAAAAGGGATACATCAAGCAATAGAAGCAAAAAGAAAATTTAGAGATAACAGAAGAATCTAAAACAGTGGCAACAACTACATTACAACATTATTTTTAATGGATATGAAATGTTATGTGGAATGACAGGAACTGCAATTACAGAAGAGCAAGAATTGAATTATGTTTACGGTTTAGAGACGTATGTTATTCCAACAAATAAGAAAATTATTAGAAAAGATAGATTAGATAGAATATTTACTTCTTCAAAAGTTAGAGATGAAGAGTTTATTAAATTTTTAATAGAAAAAAACATAAGACAGGTCAGCCGATTTTAATCGGAACTAACTCAGTGGAAGAGAATGAATACTATTCAAAAATTATTAAAAAAACATAATTTACCTCACAATATGCTTAATGCAAAAATCACTCACAAGAAGCAGAGATAATTGCAAAAAGCAGGAGAGCTTGGTTCTATAACTTTAGCAACAAATATGGCTGGTCGTGGAACTGATATTATTTTAGGGGGTAATAACAGTAAGCAATTAGAAGAATTAATGAATAATATCTATCATAGTAACCAGTATAAAACCACTAAAGGTAAAAAAATTAAAGAGCAAACTGAAAAACCAACATAATAAGGTTAAAAAAATCTAGGTGGGTTGCTTGTAATTAGTTTAGGACATAATGAAAGTAGAAGAGTTGATAACCAATTAAGAGGTAGAAGTGGTAGGCAGGGGATGTTGAGGGAGAGTATTTTCTTCGTTTCTCTTGAAGATTCTATTTGGAAGCCTTTTGGTATAGAAAAAAACAATTCAATTAGCTAAGTCAATTAATAATAATGAAGATATTGAAATATCAAATTCAATATTTAACAAACAAATTAATAAACTTCAAATGAAAAATAGAGGAATTTCATTTTGAACAACGTAAAAATAATATTGAATATTCAAAAAGTTGTAGAGCAACAGTCTGATGTTTTTTTATTCGTATAGAGATGAAATATTAAAAGATGAAATTTCTATTGATAATTTAATTAAAGATTTAGTAATAAATTTTATAAAAGATGGTTTTGAACGACATTTTTTTAATATTGAAAAATTATTATGAATTTAATGAAAATGAGATTGAAGTAGAATTTAAAAATAGATTTAATAAATTTTTAGAAAATTTTAAAAAATATAGAAAAGTTAGATGAAACATTTAAGCAGAAAAATTGAAAAGATAAACATCTTAAATCAAAAATAATGGAGAGGTAGAAAAAGTAAAAAAATGAATTAATAGATTTATTAATTAAAAATTACATTTATGATAAAGAGATTGTATCAAAATATTTTTGTATTACAACTTTTTAGATTATCTTTGGATTGAGCATTTTAAATAATTTAGAACATTTAAGAAACAGCGTTCATTTGAGTGGGTATAGTGGAAAAAGATCCAAAAGAGATTTATAAAAAAGAAGCGTTCAAAAATGTTTGAAGGTTTGTTGCAGGAAATAAAAAAATAGTTTAATAAAAACTTCAATTAAATAAAGAAGGTTGATAGATGAAAAAGATAGAGGGTTGTATAATTCTCTATCTTTTTACTTTGAAGTTTATTGTGGTTTTGTTTTTTTACTTTTTATAAATCTATTAAGAAAAAAACTAATTAAGTATTTTGCTATTAATTGTTTCAATAATTAAATCAAAAATCAATAAAATCTTCATAATTTTCTAATTTTAACCAAAATGAAAAAACCACTTTCTTCTGAAAAAAACCAATGTGTGTTTTTGATAGAAAAATGTTTGTTTTTCATTTTTTTAAAAAAATGTTTAGAAGTTTTTTTCATCGTTATTAAGGATAGTTTCAACAAAACAATTAAGTTTTTTTAATTTCTTCATTGGAAAGTGTTGAAGTAAAAACAATATTTTGATCGTTAATTTTTAATTTGAAAAAAACCCCATGTTTTTCTTGAAATTCTGATTTCATCAAAAAGGTTCTAAAACAAACATTTTTGAATTTAATTTAGCGTAACAAAACTTTTTAGTTTTTAAGTTGGTATGAAATATTTTCCATAAAAATCCTAGCGTATTTATAAAAAAATTGTAATTGAAATATATTGTATTTTCTAACTGTTGAAATTATCTCATATAAGGTTTAGAAAGTCAATAATTAAAAATTAAGATTTACAAAATAAATAAAAATAAAAGCTTTTTCCACTATAACATATTTTTCTCACAACATTGTCGAAAAAGTCAAATTATTTTTAAACAAAAAAATATTTTTGTAGAAAACAATATTTATAAATCAATTTTATGATGAGAAAAATAATAGAGAGGAATCAAATACTGTATATACAAACAATGTTTAATTATAATGAGAAGTAAAAAGACAAATTGGAAAAAAACAAAATTAAAACAGGTATAGTGTTTGAGTGGAAAAATAGAAATAAAAAACAGACAATTAATTTAAACTGTCTGTTTTATTAAAATTAAATAATCATCTCTGATATTTCACGTTCACATTCTTCTGCTTTTTCAATATAAGCTTCTGCTTTTTTTCGATATTCTGTTGCAGTTTTTTTCCAATTGACTAACTTTCGCTTTATAAAGATACTTTAACAATTTATCAAGATTTTCTTCTGCAATAATAAAAAGTATGTTTTATCTTTAATTTCAAATTCAATAGAAGAACGCTCAAGAGCGTTTAATAAAGGAATGTAATAATTAAAAATTAACGTTTCATTTTCTTCATCTTGCGTTTCAAAAATTTCAAGAGGATCTAAAAATTCTAAATCACAAATAAATTGCATTTTACCTGAAACATCTTTAAAAAGCTTGATAGCCGAGAAAAGAGTTTTCGTGTTTAATTAAAAAGATTTTTGTAGTCATATGCACTCCTATAATAGGTTTTTAAAATTAAGTGGCTATTTTATTTGTTAGAAACAATTGTTTGAAGAAAATTTTAAAATTTTTCGCTGAAAAAGTTTTAATGAGATAATCAATATCTACAAAAATCACTTTGCAATTCAAACTCAACAAAACTTAAATCATTATCTTCTTCTGTATAACAGCAATAACAACGAGAAGCTACTTCTTCATCAGTTGGTTTTATCTTGTGCGTAGGTCAAATATAATTTATGAGTTTTGTTTTCTACATCTTCTTTTTAACATTAATTGCTTTAAAGAATTGTGGAATGAATGTTTTTGCTTTATCTTTATTAATGTAATTAATGCAAGATTGAATAAAAATCATCAAAAATTTTTGTTGACTATTGTTTTTATGCTGAAATAAAAATATCTTTTTTTCATCGATAATATCTTTATAAATTAAAGACAACCAAACTTTATTTAAAAGCACTGGATATTTTAATGCGATCAATCTTATATACAGAAATTAATTGATTGTTTACTTTTTACCAATGTTGTTTTATCTTCAACATTTTTTTACTATCATATTGAAACAAGTTATTTAAATAATATTTATTCAATCCATTTTTCTTCAAAAGACATTTTTATTTCCAATTAACTTATTAATAAGATTTATATAATAGAGGAGTATATCATACCTTGAAATAAAGTCAATACATTTTTAAATGATAAGTGGTTTTAAAGGTAATATTGGTAAAAATAAGTTTGAAGCGTAATTGTAAAAAAACTAAGAGTATCTATGTAAATTTATACCAATCTATATTAATCTACAGTAATTTTCGTTAATAAAATTTTTCAAATAAAAAGATTGACTTATTGAAATTCTATGGTATCATATTAACATGAGGAGTGTATTAAGTTTCCAATAACAACTATATTCCTTAAACTTCATTTCCTTACGGTAAAACATATATAAATCTATACAAGTATATGCACTTCTATGTAAGTCTATGTTAGTATATTACAGAGTTTATAAAAGGATACATAATTAAATGCCTCCATAAAACAAAAAACAGACTGCGAATAAAGGCGACAGTCTGTTTATTTCACATAATATGTTATAAAAGCTTATGCTTCTCGTATTTATATTGAAAAAAAGAGTGGAAGCTTTTAAAGAGAATTTAATATTTGAGAAATTAAATCCAAATATTTTTTTGTCAATAAAAACTGCAGCTTCACATTTCTTTTTTTTCTAAGGTATTTATTATGATTGCTTTATCTTTATTTTGGCTTTCAATATTTAACTGTTTAAGCATAAAATGAATAATATTTTTGAGGGTTTTTGTTCGAGCTTATTAAAACATTCAAAAAGAACCGTGAGGTTTAAGTGATTCAAGTAATTTATCTAATGAAAAAAAGGCTTGAATGAGCGGTTTTCCATAGTGAAATTAAAGGGATGTTGATTGCCTGCAGTTAGAATTGAAAAAAAGTAAGATTATCAACATCAAATTCTTCATTAACGTTCGAGAGTTTTTAATATAAACATAGCATAACCAATTAGTTTAATAAAATTATCTAAATTATAACCTTGACGTAAACAAAGGTCAAGTGTTTTTTTAATAATCATTCTCAATAAAAAGTTGCAGTTTTATTGAGAGAAAAAGAGTAGTGGTTTATAATAGTAAAAAGTTTAAACAATGTATTGACATCACTTGTAAAAATTGGTAGAATACAATCAAGTTATTAAGGAATAAAACCTTAGTTAAGAATTAAAGTAATAGGAGAAAAATGTTATGTTACTACCACACTCTTTTTAAAAATACTTCCAAAGTGCACAAAAAGAAGTAAAAAAATCGCTTCAAACTGCTTCTTTGTAAGATTAAATACTTTAAAAACATACTACATTAAGAGAAGTGATGGTAAATTCTCTTTATTCAAAACCTACATTTTTCCAAAAAGAAAGAATGGATAAAGACCATTTACTTGATGTTGGTGATATTTCAGAGTTTAAACAAATAATGCCTGAATTTTTTTATCAGAGTTAGGTGAGCAGGTTTTGTTAATGAGAGAGAAACGAGAAATATTGGATTTTACTGATAAGTTAAAAGAACAAAGCTTACGTTTACAAACTGCAAAAAGGTAAATATTTATGTGATATAACTTTCGTCTTTTTGAAGAAAAAGATATGTTTTCATGTTTATTTATCTGTAAATAGTAAAGAAGTGGAAGAACAAAACTTTGATAAAAAAAGTATTTATCCCACGTAATTATAGAGAAAGATTAAAAAGGTAGTGTATTTACCAATGAAGCAAAAAATTAAAAAGCTTCCGCTTCTTACCATTAATTTTAAACAACTATAATTTTGGAACAAAACTTTTTAGAAGAAGTTAAAATTAATGATTATTATACGGTCGATCATGAATGGTTTAAAAGACATGATTGTTGCACTCGCTTTTTGAAATTCGCTAAAAAACCAAGTTTATTTTTTTAGGTGAATTTAAAACAGAAGAAGTAAGAAAGGTTTATGAAAAAAACTTTTTCTCAATTTATGAAAATAAAGAGATTCAAGCTAACAAAGAAGTTTCTTTTTGGATTGGTATTAGAGGAGTTTACTAAACATTTCAATTTAAACAGAAATGCACTCCGTTTATTTGAATTATGTTATTTACTTGGAAATTCAAAAAACAATTTATGACAGACAATTAAATAAACCAATTATCTTTACTGATAGAAAAAGTAACAAACAATGAAGATAAAATTGCTAAGTTGTTAGAAGATAATAATAAATTAGAAGCTCTTGAAAAAGCTCTTTATCAAATTAATGATAGCTATCAATTAAGAGATAATGTAAGAGATAAAATTAAAGAGAATCTAAATTTAATCAATTCATTATCAATAAAAGAAGATGAAGAAGAGACAGCGGAAGAAAATCTTGAAAAATTTCATCTCTTCACTAGAAAATAAAGCGAAAAAAAGAAGATGAACAAGATTATGGTTTCTTAAATCTACTTTTTAGTATTAAGAATGATGAATATTATTAAATTCTCATAATAAAACAATAATAAAACAATAATAAAAACAATAATAAAAACAATAATAAAAAGGTGTTACAGTAAGAGTAGCACCTTTTTGTATATAAGTATATGTGAGTATATAGGGATTGTTAGAAGATAAAAATATTTTACCCCATCTTTAAAAGACGGGGTAAAAACAAATATATGGTTTAAAAATATTATTTGATAAGTGATTTTTAATAATGAATGGCTAGTTAAAATCAATTTCGATTTAGCATTTAATAGTGCTTTTTCTCAGGATGAATTTTTTTAGTTGCTCAATAATAATTGAAATTAAATAGCGGTAATTATTATTGGTAAAAAAATATTTCATATCTAAAAAAATCATGAATAATATTATTTAATGATAATGCATCAATCTTATCAAATTGCCATTTCAGGTATGCACTTTTTATAATATATTAAGTTAAAACTAAGGTTAAAAACCATCTCTTGCCAAACACAGTGGTATATTAGGGTTTGTATATTGGTAGTCTAATAAAAATTCCTTCAACTCTTCAAACTCTTCTGTTTTAAGGTAAAGTTTAGTTAAAATTTCTCTATCTAAATTATAATCTCTAGCGAGTTCTATATAAAATTTTAAATTGTCTTTTTTTAAAAAAATATAATCAATTACTTCTTTTTGGTTTTTTTCTGATATGTATGATAAGGCACAAACACGCTCTTCGGTGGATAAATTCTCATTTAAAAAATGCTTCAACCAACCGTTGTTTTGGTAATTGTTTAATAGAATAAGCTAAACATCTAATTTCTTCTGAATTATGTTGAAAGAATTTAATTAATTCTTCCTCGCTTAACTGTAAATTGAATAAATCTGCCAAATAAAATTTAATCTTATAATCATCACAGAGGTTGAAGAAATATACTGCTTGTTCTTTTTGATAAAGTTAAATTAATTTTTTTGTTTACGAATCTCCGATAATAAAATATCATTATGTTCTTCTTTAAGAAGATCTTCAAAGAGTTTATGATATAATGGACTAGCGATTGATTTCTAAATAAAAAAACGTTTAACATTTACAGATTCTTCCATTAAGGCAGAAAGAGTGGAGAGATTAGAAGAACCCTGCAACAAGTAACATTTTTCTTCAAGGGTTAGGTGAGAGATTTCTTCTAATGAATAAGAGTCTTTGCTTTGCAATCTATCAACTTCAACTTGAATTTCTTCCAAAAAGGTTGAGCGTTTTCAATGATTTTTTTCAAGTCTGGAATACTTTTTAGCTATATTAGCATAACCTTCAACAAAACTAACAATATTTAACCCTAAAAGGCTTCCATATCTCCTTTTGAGTTTGTTTTTATAAATGCCTGACATGTTATTAACGTGAGCAATAAGATTTTTGTAAATAACAACCTTTCCAAAAAGATTTGAACGAATAATTTTCATAATATTCCCCTAAAAATAAATATAATTCTACACTAATTAATCTAATAAAAAAACACTCAAATTATAAAATAGTTTTAATGCTTGATAAGCAAAAATATTTTTTTAAGAAAAAAACTTATATTAACCAATAAAAACTGTGGAGTATGATTTAATATGGTAGGAATTTCAGAAAACAAAAAAACCATCAGTTATAAATACTGATGGTTTTTATAAAAGAAAAGTATTTTGAAGAAATAAGAGTTTGAATTACAGAAGCAATTTTATCTAAATCAACAACCTCTGCTGACTTAATAAACATATAGGATTTAGAAGAATTTTTACCTATAACAAAAATTAGAAAGAAATACAAGTTCCCTCCACAATCTGAAACAATAGTATTAAAAACATTTTTTTGTTCTTCAGTCATATCGTTATCCACAATAGCTTTAATAAAATTATTAAATTTTAACTTCTCACCTTTTTCTAAATCTGCTTTTTAAGGCAAGGTTAGAATTCAAATAAATATTAAAAAGCTTTATCGGAAACAAAAATTCAATATTTTTCAAGTTAAGAATATTGATAATGTTTCCACATAATTTAACTTGAATAGTGTTTTCAGGTAAAAAGAATTGGAGTAATGTTTTTCATGCTAAAATCCTCATTATAACTATTGTGTTGATTGATATAATACGAATACTATTATATCAAATGTAAAACGAAAAGTCAATACACAAAAACAAAAACTGATTTTAAAAATAATCATTGACACATAACATTCTTCATGATAAAATAAGAAAAAGTGTAAGCAAATTTTAACTTAAAAGGTAAAGTTATAAATATGAATGAAAAACGTCTAAAAATAAAAACTAAAAATAGACTTTAAAAATAAAGGAAGATTAAATTTAGTCAGTTTTATCAAAAAATAATTGCTAACGCTATTAAATATAAAGACGAGGATTTAACAGTAAGAATTGAAAAGAAGTGTAGAGAAAAATATTAAATCCTTATAAAAAATAGTGACTGGGATTATAATAAAAATTGGAATAGATGTAAATAAACAATTTTTCTTAACAAGATTAAAAGCAACATATAAACAATAGTGGTGTTGGTTTAATGAAGGGATTTGACTATTCCACGCAATTTTTAATTATAACTAATCATAAAAAGAAGAATTGTGTAAATTATTGTTTTTTTGCATTTTAATAATGAAAATAAGTTTCAAATTTATTTGTTAGCAAAAGAAGTGGATAATGATTTTGTAAAAAAATAGTTTTACAAGAAGAGTATAGAACCACACACAAAAATTATTGTTGGATTTTTAATGAGGTAGTAAAGAATTTTTGATAAAATAATCGATCAATTTATTTTGATTTTTAACCCTCTGACTTACGAAGAAAGAAAAAGGTGAAAAGAAACAGCAGAACTTTCTGTGGCAATAAATAAAATTTTTATTGAAATGTGCATTAAATCCTGTGTTATTTATAGGTGAGTTTGAGGCGGCAGAAGAGAATGAATTTTTAGATAAATTTCATTTAAGCTTATCAAATAAGGAAGAGGGCAGTAAAAAAACGAAGTTTCGTTAGGGCGATCTCACTTCAAGAATTAAAAGAGCAATTTTATCTAGAAAAATTATTCAGTAGGAATGTTTGAGTTGTTTTATTTAATAAAAAAATGGAAAGACAACTTATGGAAAAATTAAATGCACAAATAAAAATGTTGGAAAGTAATGAGATACAAAAAGAGTAACAACTGAAATTAAAAAGAGATGACTGTTTGCTTATGGCTCAAAAACGGAAAAAGTTAATTAAAAGAATTAACACAAAATACTAATACGAAAGATTTTTAATGTTTGAGTTATTATTAGTTCTACAATCATTTAATTGCATTGATATAGAAGTATAAAAAAGTGTTTGTAAGGTATTTTTTTGATAAGAAAAATAAAAATGGTGGAGAGATTGGTTTTTCACTCATTTTTTTATTAAATAAAAATTAAAACAAAAACAAGAACAAGTAGAGTATAATTATCTACTTGTTTTTTTAATATTTAAATAAAGTTTGTTTTTATTTATTAAAAATCAAAACTCGGAAGATTGTATTTTATATGAGCTTGATATTGAAGCGTTGCATAAGCTAAATCTTGTCTAGAATTGGTTAATAAATACTTTGAACGTTCCATATTATCTTGAAGGCGTTCTGCTTCACGATTATAGAGTTTGATTGAAAGTTTTTATAATCTTCCAGTGAAATTAAAAACGTATCTTTTTCAACTTCGGTATAAGGAACTTCAATCTCTTTTTAATACCTTTTTCTAAATCATCACGATAGTCATCATGAAAACCATTTTTCAAGAAAAATTGTCAGGGATAGTAAATTGAAGAAATTTAACTTCTTCAATAGTTTTTAATTCACCGTTCTCTAATTTTTAAGTGAGCTTGATAGAATCCTCTGTCATTTTTGCCAAAAGAATGTTTTTTTGTGTTGTTTCCATATTATCTCCAGTATTAAATGGTGTTTGTAGCAACTATGTAAGAAAAATTATTACAAAATGAAAAAGTCTTAAAAACGGTTTGTTGAGTGAATAGGCGAATTAATCTATCAATATCAATAATCGCTATCCCTTCTTCACTGTATAAACAAAAAATCAGGTTCAACAATAATTTGAATAAAATTATCTTCTAGAGAGCTTTTAACTTCAAAAATCTCCACTACAGTCAAATTGTATTTTTTTCCAATGTGTGAGAAAAAATCAAAGGGTCACCTTCTACTGTGATAAGGTTAGATTCTTCAATATACCATTCTTCTTCGGTTTGATTCCAAAGATGGAAAAGATGCTCTTTTTGATTGAAGTTATTTAAATTTTTAAAGAATAAAAAAATTCTTCATTAGATAGTGTTGCGGTAAAAATTGTTTCAGTATTACCTAATCTTACTTCAAACTGATTATTCTCAACAACCTGAAAAGAAATTATTTTGGGTTGAGAATGAAATGTTTGATTGTTGATTTTATTAACAGTTCTTTATTTTCAGGGTAGCGGTATTTGAGGTTTTTCATATATGATAAAAAAGAATATTTTTTTAAGTATTTTTATCATGAAAAATAAAGGTTTATCAAATGAAAATAGAGCTAGTTTTTAGCTCTATTTATAAGTTAAGGAAGTAAATTATCGATAAATCTATAGAGATTTGTAATTTCTTTTGTTGAATCGTATTTTAAAATAAAAACAAACTTCTGCTTTTTGACAATCAGATTGAACAGAAGTTTTTGAGAAATTAACTTCAAATAATTTTGCTTCATCTTGGTTATCTGGAAGTAAAATTGGACTTAATTTAAGAGAGTTAATATTTTCGATCACTTTTTAAAACGTGATTAAACTCTTCTTGCATCAAAAACACCTTCAGCAATTTGAGTTTCTGTTTGCTCACCACTGTTTGATAGGCTAACTATAATTTTCTCATTTGCAACAGAGATGTGCACTTCATCAAATGAATGTGGAGAGTAATAAAATTTTATCTAAATATTGTAATGTAGCTGGGATTGGTTTTGCTTGGATGTTTAATTCCATGATAAATTATCCTTTATACTTTTTAAAAAATAAATATTTCTTAAAAATAAAAAAATCACAACACCTTTGTTTTTAACAGCAAATCCACACTTAATTGGATTTATAACTAAAGAGTGGAGAGGTGTTATTAAGTGTTTTTTTCATATATGATTCTTATTAAAAAAAGATTTTATGAAAGATTGAGTTAATAGTTGTATTATAACAAAAATCGCAAATTTTGTCAATACAATAATTAAAAATTATATATTTATTAAGATTTATACGTCTTGTTGATAAAAAATAAAAACCGCCATTTAAGACGGTTTTTATAAGAAATTACTTATACTTATCAAAAATAACATAGTCGGATCAAACTAAGTAGTTTATTTTTCTCTACTTAAAATACTTGCTGCTTCTTCTTCAATTGCTTTTAAGCGTTCTTATTTCTTTAAGGCTAAAAATCAAAAATATCCATATTTAATTTTTTTCTTCATTAATACGATAATCAAAATGGAAAAAAATAAAAATCGCTTTTTCATTGTTTTTGAAGCTCAACAGTATAACCGTAAACTTCTGCATTACCACTTAAAGCATTACTTTCATCAAAACCGATAAATAACTGTTTGAGTCTTTGGTTAATTTAATAGAAAAAAACTATTCAAAACCTTGCGAATAATATGATCTGCAATAGGGTTCTACTCGACAAAGACTATCAAGTTTCATAGAAACCGCTTCGCTTTTCAACTGCTTATTAATTGTAGTTTGAATTTCTAAAAATTTCTTGAATATTTTTGCATCATTATTTTCCTTAAAAATTGTTTTTATTCAACAAAAAATATTATATCAAAAACAAGATAAAAGTCAATACATATAAGTAAGAATAAATGTTTGAATTAAATCTATAATAAAAATCTAAATCAATAAATCTTTCACATTCTTTAACTTCAAAAAAACAACAACTTTATCTACTTCTACTTTTTTTGAATAATTAAAGAACTATTTGACATATAAGATAGTTCAGAGATTAAAAACTTTTTGCTTGCTTGTAAAATCACTAGTCTGTTTATTTAAAGCAGACTGTAAAAATATGAGTAAATAAATGAAAACCGTTTATTTCTTCTTCGGTTTCAAAATAGAAAGAGTAGGCTAAATTTTCCCTAAGAAGATTTCAAAACAATTTTGCTGTTTTCTTACTTGAATAGTATTGAAATAAGGAACATTAATAAATTGTTTATTGATTTTTAACACAAACATTATTGCCTAATGATAGATGGAAAGTTTTATTTTCATAAAAATCCTTAATTTAGAATATGAAGATATACCGCCAAACACAAGTAAGACGGTATATTTTTTTAAATTAATCAATTAAAGATAAAAAGTTCTTGAGTGCTTTTAGCAAGTTCTTTTTGTAGATGTTGAATGTGATCTTTTAACATCTCAATTCTATGCTGTTTAACTAATTCTTTAATTCTTAACAACTGATAATCTGCAAAAATAAGTGCTAACGCATAAGCATCTCCATCAGCATATTGAACTTTTTCATGAGGAATATCATTTTTTTGAGATAAGATCAATAAATGTTTCAAAAAGTAAGTCCATATAAATTCATATTGAACTTACAAAAACCATCTTTATAAACATCATACACATCAACACTAAAAAAATTTATCAGATTCAATAACTTTAAACATATTTTTCCCCTTATGATTAACGTTTTTAAGTTGTATGTATTTTACTACAAAACAGATAAAAAGTCAATACATAAAAACAAATAAAATGTAATTAAATAAACAAAATGCCACATAAAAAGTGGCACTATTGATTAAATATGTTTTTGTCTAGAATTGTTTTTGAAAACGCAATTGTTTATTTTCTTGAACTAAATCGTTAATTTTATTTTCAAGTTTTTCAATAATGGCTTATTTAAATAACGTATTAACTTTTAATAAATTAACGTCTCCAACAATTTCTACAATATCATTATTATATTTAAATTCAATATCTTCTGCTTTTAGTTTATCTAAAACAGAAGATATGCTAAACTTTTGGAATACGATGGTTTAAAAAGCCAATTTTCGCCTTGTTTTGTATAAACCATTGTATCTTCATTAATGATACCATCAGCAAGTCTATATACGATATTGCAATTCATTTTTACTCCGATTAAAAAATCAAATTTTACAGTTAATATGAAAGGGGAAACAATATTAGTTTTTATTAATATAAGAAACCAACATTGTTTCAATATTTTTAATTAAAAACAAAGTAAGAAAAAACTCTTCTTCAACTTTATAAACATAAACTTCACATAATTGTTTTGAAACTTCTTCAAAATCTTCAATGGAACTCCAATCAAATTCATAACTATCGCTATAATTTGAAAAAAATCAGGGGTTATCTTGAATAAAGCGAGCAAACTGCTCTTTAGATAAGATTTTTGTTAAAATGAAAGGGGCAAATTTATCTCCACCACATTCAATATTACTTTGAAAAAGTTTTTCTAAATTCTTCCACCGCTATATCTTTAAATCGCTCAATAGAAACTTCTTCGATGCCACATTCTTTCAAAAAAATTCTTTTTGTAAGGTTAACCATAATCAATAACTCTCCGTGGTGTAATATTTAAAGTGATTATAACATAAAAATCCAATTAAATGCAAGCATTTTATAAAAAATAAAAGAACTCTAAAAAGAGTTCCTTTATTCAATATTAAATCAATTTTATAAGTGTTTTTAAAAATCATTTACCGAATTGATTAAACGATAATAAATAGCTTCTGTTAATTCTTCTAAAACAAAAGATTTTTGAGAAAAAAATTAAAAGCTTTATTTCCTCTTCTTCATAGGTATCATCAATTGTTCTATCATAATAACAGTTGTATCTTCCTTGAAGAAAAACTGTATTTTCCTTTACAAAATCGAAAAAGTCTCGGTTTGGTTTTGGTTTTTTTCTAACTGTTGTTTTTCAAAAACGCCATTCTTTTCAACGTATAATGAGAAATTAAAGCCTTTTAATAACTCAAACAATTCATTGTCTGTATTGATGAAATTTAATGCAAAACGAATGCGATTTTCAACGTCTGCCATTACTTCATCAACAGATAATTCTGGTAAGGAAATGAGATCTTCATATCTTTTTACTTCATTGTCGTCAACATTCTTCTTAATTTTACCAGTAGGAGTAAGAATTCTTTCTTCTAGGTTTTTGATTATCGCTCTATTATAAATGTTTTTGCACTCAATAGAGGTTGAATGAATTTCATTTAAAAATATCAGTTAAATTTAGTTTATAAAAAAATTTCCCTGTCCTTTAAAAAGAAAGTGTAATAAAGGTTTGTCCGTTTTTCTTTAACAAAAACATCAACTTGTAAATCTCCTAATGTTTTATTTGGAATAATTTTCCCCTCAAAACCAATAGGTAGATCGAAAAAGAGTTAAATAAAAAGTTTTTAACGGAAGTGTTTTTGGTTAATTAAATCGGAAAGTGTTTTTGAATCAAGTTTTTTTCATATAAACCTTAACTTATAAAGAGTTTTACTAAACAATAATGACATATTATCACAGATTAGATAAAAAGTCAATATAAAAAAATAAAAAAATAGGTAGTTTTTAAGCCACCTATTTTAAAACAATCTTTTTACAAAAAAACACTTTTCTTTTCAAAAATCCAGTTAATGTGATCTATATCTAAAAAAGTCTGTGTCTTTATCAACAGAAAGAATGTAATCATAACCGTTACATTGACTATGGAAATTATCAGTAGATGTAATTGTTTTTTTCATCGGCAAGCAAGCGATAATTTTCAGTTGTTAAAAAAATCTTCAATAATTCCACGATACTCTGGATTAATTTCCTTATTTTTGTTGGAAAAAGCAATAAATTTCTAAGAAATTCGGCTATTTGAATTTCCATATGAAGTGTAAGTGGAATTCGGAAAAAACAACCATCCACCATCTTCTTTGCCACTATAAAAAAACGCAATCCTTGTTGTGGATCTCACGTTAATTCTAACACTATCAAAACGTGGAAGTTCCATTTGTTTATCAAGCTGTTTTGCATAACTTTTACTGAAATCTTTGTGTGGTGAATTGTAAAAACCGTTCATAAAAAAACACTCCAATAGTTTAAGGTTGTGAATTAGTTAAGTGGTTTTCATTATACCTAAAACAATATAAAAAAATCAATACATAAATTGAAAAAATAAAAAACCTTAAAAAAATATTTTTTTAAGGTTTTAGGTGTTATAAAAAAAGGTTTAACCAACTTTAATATATAAAGTCAATAAAGTTGAAACTCTAATTGGTTAATTAAAAAATAAATTTGATTAAGAAGAAAAAGTATTCAATAACCTTATCTAAATCAAAACCATTACCATCATATAGGCACTGCATAATAACAACTGTTTCATACGGTTTTTTTCTATTGTATCTAAAAAACAAGAGAACATTCTCCAATATCTAATGATTGATTTTTTTAGAAAGATTTGATAATTTCTCTTCAATTTTAAGAGCTTCATTTTTGTTAACTCAATAAAAAGCGACTTCTGTATCACCTAAAAGCTAAACTGAGTGAATGATTAGTTTTTTTCTAAAATGAACATTTTGAAAAAATGGTAATGAAACTGTTCGAATACCATCGTTGATGGTAGTATTTACATTAATTGTTCTTTTCTAAGAAATTTTTAACTTTCATATTTCCTCCTTATTAAAAAAATTTTTGCTTAAATATATATGAGTTTAAAAAAATGTTTCATAATAAACTCGTTAAATCTTATAGATTATTGATAACAAAAAAAGCTGACTAAAAAGCAAGAAATTGATTTTTCTCTAAGAAAGCTAATGCTTTATTTTCAATATTTTTTTCCTGACATAAGAGAGCTTATTTTTTTAATTCTGCAATATTTAAAAAGCTCGTAATCATTATAGTAAGCGTCTGCATAAATAATAGCAGTAATATCATCATTAATTTTAAAAACTGTAAAAAGGTTTTAATGGAATGGTGGTATTCTCCGTCAGAAACACAGATTTTTTTGTTAATTTTTAAATCAGTTTTAAGATTAAACTCCTGTTTAACTTTATCTAAACAATATAAAACGACAAATTCAACAGAACTATCTTCTGTAAGAGTTTGAGATAATTTCTCTTTATGTTGGTAAAGTAAGCGATTGATTTGTGTAAGAAGATTTTTATAGTTGTTCCATAAACCTGTCCTTTATTATTTTAATGTCTTTATTATAAAGGAAAAAAATATAAAAAGTCAATACATATTTAAAAGTTTTTAAATAAAAATCCCTACAATAATATAATCTATCATAGGGATGGAAAGGTTATTGTGAAAGACGATCAAAAACCAAATATTCTAAACGAAGTTTTGATAGTAATTTAAATAGAAATAAAATAATGGTTGATTTTAGGCTTAAAAGTGGTTTTTAAACCAATTCTTTTTCTAAATTATTATTAACTAACCTAAGTATTTCAGTATCTTTTTACCTATTAAAAACTTCAACATCTTCTAATTTTTAGTGAGTCAAAAAAATTTATTGATAAAAAGGTAATGAGATAGATTTAGAGAGTTTAAGGAAGCTTCTCTCACAAGTTCGTAAGGAACTATGATATTTTCATATTGAATTTGAAAAAGATTTCGTCTAATCTCTTCTGTTTTATCGTAAGTTTTTATAAAGTTTCAATATTGTTTCATGATCGATGTTAATATTTTTTTAGATAATGCTCTTAAAAAGCTCAATCTTATCTTCTGAAAAATATTTTTTTACTGCAAGGTCATTGCTAATATTTGGTAGATTAACAATAGCTTCCGCTCTTTCTTCAATAGAAAGGTTTGTGTTCATAACAGTATAAAGAAGTTTTTCTTCCTTTACATTTTTTTAAGCTAAGAGCATTAATTCTAATCTCTTTCGAGGTATGTTCTAATAAAGTTTTTAACGATTGTTCGCTAAATTCTAAATCCTTCTGTTCTGAAATAAATAAAACTAAATCATAATCTCCGTATTGGATTAAGTAGTCAATTTGTCTTTACTTAATAAACCGCTTAAAACTGCTTTATCCATATAAGATTGATTAATATTTTGAATGAGATCATCAAAAAGTGAAATAGCTGCCTTGTTTTTAAATAGGAAAACTCTAATATCATCACTTTCATTTTGTAAAAGTTTTAATAATTCTAGATCGTGTGAAGTGATGGCGAGAGCTATTTTTTTGATTATTTCTGAAAGTTGGATAGCGTTTAAACAAATCTCCATCTTCATTTTCTTTATCTTCTTGCGAAAGATTAGAAATCAAATCTTCAATCATTGTTTCAAAGTTTAAGTTAAAACAAAGCATCAAAAAATCAGAAGATGAATAAAGTCTATCTTCTAAAAATACTCAAATCTTCTTTACAAAGTAAATTAAAAAGCTTCCTGATTATAAACAACCACATTTTGATGTTTAACAATTTCGCCAAAAAAATATTATGTTTTTATTGTTTTTCATAAGATTTAATTAAAGGAGTAAAATAATTAATAATTGACAGCATAACATTAAAGGGATTAGAACACAATAGGAAAAAAACAAAAACCTATAATAAAAAAATTATAGGTTTTTAAAAATTGATGGAATGATTCAATTATTTAATCATTTCTTTAAGGTTAAAAAAAGCAAGTTATCAATATTAACACTATACTTTTCTCCCTTAACAATTAAGAATCTATCAATTCCTGAAACTAATGAGAAATTAATTGCATCGATATTAAAATCAAGCTCAATTTCTTTTAATAAAGAAATCTTTTTCTAGCTCTGTTGAGCGAGAAAAAAACTGAGTGTTTAATAGTTTTTGAATATCATTTTCTAGCAATTCACAAGAGAAAAATTAAACAAGATTTATTTTTCTCTAACAGTATAAATGGAAAGTGTTCCGTTGTATCTGTTTAAATTAACTTTTAATTCGTCAAACTTCTCAACTTTAAAAAGTGCATCCAGCCAGAATAACATTGGTAAACTCAACAGGTTTTAAGTGAACTTTTTATTTAAATACATTTTAATATTCCTAGTAGGTAGATAATGAGTGTATATTACAATTAAAAATGTAGAAAAAGTCAATACATAAAATAAAATTTTTAATAAAAAAACCATATATTCCTATACGGTTTAAATGGAATTTTATAAACAACCGCCACATTGACCGTGTCGCCAGTCGCAAAGGCGAATTTCGTGGTAAAGTGCTTCAAGAAGCTCATTAGTAATTTTAAAACCGTGTCGTTTTAATGACTGGAGAAGTCCATTTGGATCTTCTTTTTTCTGCTCTTCAATCCACTCATGCTCCTCCAACCCATCTGAATATTCGGAGCTTACCTCATCCCAATCTTCTGTAAAAGAATAAGCAGTATAATAACCTTCGGTGTTAAAATGTCCACCACCGATTCCAGTTAAAGGAATTCCATTTACAACAATATTCCATTTTCCACAGCAATAATTAGGGAAAGAACCTGTGTATTCTACATCGACAACGTATTCCATTTTTAAATCCTATGCAATTTAATTAATGAGTGTATATTACAGGCAAAAACATAGAAAAGTCAACACATAAAAATAAAGTATTTAATAAAAACCGTATATTTCTATACGGTTTTAAAAAGGTTTTATAAGCAACCACCACATTCACCAGATCGCTAATCCAACTCCCTAATTTTATAATAAAGCTCTGTTAAAAGCTCATCATCGATTTTAATCCCATGTCGATTTAGAGAAGCATAAAGACCATTAATATCATCTGTTTTTTTAACTTTCTAATCCATTCTTCTAAATGTAAACCATCTGTATATATTTTATCTTCTTCAAAAATTTGCGAATCTGTAGGTATTGAATGTTTGAAAAATCATCTGCTTGATAATCATCAGAACCAATACAAGTTAGAGAAATACCATCAACAGAAATATACCAACGACCATAACATAAAGAAGGGTATGTTCCGCTATATCTAACTTTAATGTTGCGTTTTGAATTTTTCCATATCTCTTCTCCAATTAAATTAACCACAAACAAAGATATTCTAACAGAATAAAAATAAAAAGTCAATACTTTTCTTCTATAAAAAAATAAATAATTTTTAAGTGAATTAAAAGAAAAGTTTTTATACAACTTTCACTTCAAAAGCATTAATAATACAATTAATAAACTCATCAAGATTAATGACTACATCACCTTTAGGTTTAATGAATTGTTTTTTTAAAAATGTTAGCATTACCAAATTCAAGATATTTTTCACCAACAAAATAAAGATTGTTATTGGAGGCTAATTTTAGTAGCTCATTAACTTTTTCAGATTTACTATCACGATGTTCTAATTCTTTAAGGAAGTTTAATGCAGATAATTTTTTTCTGCATCGTTAGTGAACTCTCCAACAAATAAAGAGCTAGTGTTAGTGAAGATTTCAAATTTATTGGAACTATCATTGATGGAAAGATTTAATAAAGAGAAATCTTCAATATTACGAATTTCACCTGCTAAAAAAACTTTAATACAATTAGAAAGAAAAAGATTTATTTTTTTCATAGGAAAAGCCTTATATTTTTAACTTGTTTAATATTTGTAAAAACAAAAACATTCCGAATAAATAAAAAACAGTATTCATATTCAGAATGTTTATTGATAAAAAGATTAAGATTTTTTTCATAAACCCTATCATATAAGAAGACAATTTAATTGCCAATTCTTCTAGATTGTAGGTTTTACCGCTTTCAAAACCTTGCAAACAAACATCATGTTGAAAATGGATGTTATATTGTAGGTTAAGGGATTCATCAAAAAAAGAATGATAAGTTAGATGAAAAAAAGTGTTTTTTTAAGTCTTTTTTTCAAACACTCTTTATCTTCATAATGGGAAGATAAAGATAAATTGAATTCATTAAAACCTTTTTTTCAAATGCTCAATTTTGTTTAAGACCGATGCTGAAAAAAATCTAGTTCTTCAACAGGAATTGATAATGAGAGAACATTTGTATTGATAGGTTTTAATTTATCAAAATGAATTGTATAAAACTCAAACCAAAGATTATTGTTTGCATCAACACATTGAAAATTACCAACAAAGTAATCAAAAATATGTTTTTTTAGGAATACTGCCTGTTAATACAGTGAAGCTTTTTGGTTGGTAATTCATTGTTTTGCTGAACATTAAACATAATAAAAATATCCTTTAAATGTAGTAGTGCTAAGAATTTAAAGTAATTATACTATAATAAGATAAAATGTCAATACTATTAAATAAAAAAATGGTTAAATTTTTTTAAAATAATTGGTGAAAATTATAAACAAAAAAATACCACAATTTAAAAATCGTGGTATTTAGTATTGTAATGAAAAAAAGTATTATTGATTGATAACTTCTTCAAGCTTTTTAAGAATAAAGTTTAAATCGATTACTTTTTTTCATCTTCAAGTTCTTCATTGATGTCAATGTAAAAACTAGAAATTTGTGTTCCGATAGTGCTGTAACATCGGTCAATAGTAAATACTTTTTATCGTTTACTTTTTTTGTGAGCTTAAAAAGTTCTTCAAGATGAGTAATTTCGTTATTATAGTAATTACACATCGCTATGAAATTTACTTTCTCATTTTCACTTAATTCAACACTCAAAACTTCTCCCATTGAGACAAAAATTGTCAAAAATAAGGGGTGATGGTTAATAGGTTGGTAGTTGAATCAAGAATAAGCTTCAAACTATCGAAATAAAAAATTCAAAAAAACTTCTCCATTGATGGAAAGTTTTTCTAACACAAAGGCTCTTCTTCCTCTTTTGTTACTAAAACTTTTAAGTTATCCATAAAATACTCCTTAAATATTTATCTTGCAGGGTAATTATATCAAAAATATTCAAGTAAAAGTCAATACAATAATTAAGTTAAAAAAACAAAAACCACCAACCATTTTTTTATGATTGGTGGTGAAGATTTTTATCGGAGTGTGAGTGCAAAATAAGCAGTTAATGGATTTTTCACTAAATTGCTTTTTCAAATTCTTCTTTTAACTCTTCTTCTGTTTGGAGTTTAGTTAAGTAAACATAATCAAATTCATCAACTACCCAATCATTAGCATAGTATTTCATTTTAACGGAAAAAGTAAAAGGAATATTTTTATAAAAACACCTTAAAAACCAAAAGTTTCAATAACTTCACCTTCTCCTACAGGTAAGTTACCATTAAAATGACAAAAATTCACCATTAGGATCTAATTGAAAAAAAGTTTGTTTCTTTTGAATCGCTAGTAAGTAATTTACAGGCAAATCGATAAACGTTCCTTTTTCCAAATTTATTAGCAAACTGTTTTAGCTAGATCCTCCGTTAATAGCTCTAACTTTTCTTCTAAAAAAATTTTTAATTCTTCTTTAAGTTCTGTAATATTAGTAGGCATAAAAGTTCCTTAATGGTTAAAGTTGTTTATAAAGAAATTTATTTCTAACATTGTTCAAAGCAATTCTAACAATAAATCTAAATTAAGATTTCTTTTTGTCAACTGAAAAACGTTAGGCGTAAAAAAACTATTTGAAAATGAAAAAAAGCATTTTTTTGATAAAAGAGATAAAACCAATTTTTGAAAGTTCAGATTTGAAATCTAAGTCTTCTTCTAATTTAGATTTAAGAAGTCTTTCAAAAAGAGCTTTATCCATTAAAGCGGAAAGCAATCATTTTACGTTCTTCTTCATCTCCAACTGAATAAATATAAATATTGCAAGTTGAAAAATTGAAGCTCAATAAAAGAGAAATCACCAACATTATTATATTTATTATTGTTGATAATAACGTTTTTATATTCTTTTTTTCACTTGAGTAGAAAGTTTTGTGCGTAATCATGTTATTATTCCTTATAAGAATTAAGAAAGTGGTTTATTTTAACATTAAACAACACAATATGTCAATACTTTTAATCAAAAATAATGAAAACTAAAAAAAGTTGAGTGTATAATTTGATATAATTAACATAGTGTTGCCAGAGAATAAAAAGTAAAATGGAAAAAGAATTAAAAAGAGTTTTTTTCGGTTCGAATAGAATAAGAGAAGAATTAGATAATATAACAGATTTTGATAACTACCCTGGATAAAAAGATTTTTTTATGCGTCATTATATGAAAAATAGTTATTGCTGGTTAGTGAAAGAAAAATAAAGCAGACGGAAGAGTTTTTTTCATTATTTTAAAAAAATGACATGTCGGAAAAATTTAAGTGGTAATTATGAAGGTTTCTTTTCGGAAGAAGAAATTTATAAAATTGAAAAAAGTTGTTAGAAATAACTTAAAAGATAAAGAAGGACCGTTAACTTATTCTGATATAAAAAAATGAAATTAAAAAATGAAGTGTATGAAGCAGCTTACTCTGAAAAAAATTGGTTATTTGAAGAAGAAGTAAATGAATATGCTGAATTGCTTAACTATTACAACAAGTTAGGAGAAAAAAGGAGAAGAAGATAAGATAAACAATCTTATTAAAGAATTAGCAGAATTTACTAACACTGTTTTTGATAGAGAAGAAGATGATTTTGGTGATTTGGCAGAAAAAAATTTGTATCTAACGCTAAAGCAATTGAGATTTTTTTAATGATTATAGTGATATTGTTGAAGGTGTTTTTAGATGCTACTTATCATTCAACATTAGTGTGCTCTAATTATGAAGAAGAAAATGGAGATAATAGTTTATTAAATAACTATATTTTTTTGGTTCATATAAAGGTGGAGAAGGATTATTAGGGCTTTTAACACAAGAAATTGATGATAAAGAAAGAGCAGAACATGTTGAAGATTTACGAGAAGAAGAAAAACCTGCATTTCAAGAAATTTTAGAAGAAAAAAATACGGATTAACGTTAGATATTCTTGCGAGTCAAAAAGAAAACTAATGAATGGAAAGAAAAACAAATCATTTTGCAGCTGGTTTGATTTCAGAACTTGAAAAATGCGAGTAGATATGATGCAAAACACACTAATTTTCTTAGCAGATATGCCGTTAGGCGATATTATAGCATTAGATATAATTAGGGATGAATCTTTTAGTAAAAACAAAATTAGATCTTTCTTTAATCAAGGAAAGTAAACTTAATATTCAAGAAGCATCAGGTGGTTTTTATGATTATTGTAATGGAGCAGGATCGGTAATTGATATTGAATTCAAAAAAATATTGAAGTGCCATTAACTTTAATAAAACCTATTGTGCAAGATGTAATGAATACAGGATATTACGAAGCAAATCAATGTTATGGTTTTACAGGAACGATTTACGAGAAATCTAAAATATCAATTATTGAAGCTAAAAAGAAGAGTTGAAAAAAAGAGAATAAAAGAAAAAAATACTATATAACATTTAAAAAAATAAATAATAAAAATGTTGAATAAATAAAAACCACTTTTATATAGTGGTTTTTTTATGAAAAATTGTTTTGTTATTTTAATGGTAAACCATTCCATCCTTCGTTAATCATTTTAATCTCCTATTTAGTTATTTATTGGAGTTCATTCTACCATATTATAATAAACAAGTCAATACATATTCGAAAAATAATTAAACAAAAATACTATTGAGTTAATGTTAAAAAAACTGTTATAATATTTCCAAGTTAATAAAAATCAATGGGAAAACAATAAATAAATTAACATTGATTCTTATTAGTGTTCTTATTAGTAAAAATAAAAATTTTAAAAAAAGGAAGGTGAAGTATGTTTCGTGGTTTTTGTTATTTATGCTAATGATGTGGGAGAAGAATGGCAAGATGTTTATGTTTGTTCATCTGTAAAAAGAGTTGAAAAAAAGCTATTGTTGATGGTTGTCCATTAGGTTATCACATCATATATGAAGGGAAGTAAAAAGGTTGAAAAACCATCAGGTATGGATATTTTTGTTAGAAGTCTAAATAATAAAGATAAAGAAATGTCGGCTTTAAAGAGTTAATAGAAATAAAAGCAGGTTTAATTCAAAAGAACCTGCTTTTTTTAATAATGAATCAATTAAAAAGTTAAACAATAAAAACATAAAAAGTTAAATAAAGGGTTAAAAATCTGAAAAATAAAAAGTAAAATTGGTGATTTTAAAATTTGTCGGTTAATAACTTCTTGTGTTTTCCCTTTATGGAAAAATTGTCTTTTCATATGTTTTTCCTGTCATGTTAAATGAGCCTAAAATGGAAATTCATCTTCATCATACTCTTCCACTCCAAAGTTATTAAGTAAAAAAATAGATTAAGCTATCTAAATTGATAATTTTACCATTATATGTTCTATTGAATTCAAAATGAAATCTTATAGGGTTCTTTTTCATTATTTGAGTTAGAATTGTCAGGTGGCACAAATCGTAAATCATTTTTTTCGAGCTAAACTTAAAAAAACCTTTTTACTTTTTGGTTTTAAGTTTTTTTGAAGAATATTTAAAGCTATTAACAACGCTTTTAAAAAGTTTAAAAACAAAGCTCTTTCTTCTACGTTAGAAAAAAACGCCTGTAAAAAAGCTTTTCATTTTCTGTGGAGACTTCAAATTTATCATCTTCAATAATAAAGTTTAAAGGATAAAAACCTTGAATGGTGGTAATACTGCAGTTACAGGTGGATAATGTATTGTAAACTTATATTTAGATAGTTTTTGTTTTTTTCATAGGTTCTCCAGTATTTGATATAAAACGTTGATATTATAACATAAGTTAGGTTAAAGTCAATACAATCAAGTTGGAATTAATGGATTTATATTAAACTAAAAAACACCACTTTAATAAAAGTGGTGTTTATCGATTAGAAATTAATAACTTCTTCTAAATGTTTTTAGAAGAAAGTTGAGATCGATTACACAATCGTTTGGAAGTTCTTTGTTAATTGAAATTTCAAAAAAACAAATTCATCACGAAACAAACTTAAAAAAATATAGAATGTTTCACATTAAATACATTTTGGTAATTAACTTTCTGACTACTTAAACGTTCTTCTAAATCTAAAAAGCATATTGTTTTTGACAGAACAAAGTTGAGAAAACATAGCTCTTTCATCATCGCTTAATTCAATATTTAAAATCTCTTCCATTGAAATTAAATTTTTCAAAAATAAGAGTTAATAGTTAATGTGTTTTCTTTTAAACAAAAATAAAAAGATGGTTGAAGTATAAAGATTCGAATACTTTTTCCATTAATAGAAAATTTTCGTGTTGGGATTGGTTTTTGGCTTGCTAAAATTTTTAAATCTTTCATAATAAACCTCTTTATTTATAGCATTTAATTTATTGATTATTATATCTCAATAAAACAAAAACGTCAATACAAATTTAAAAATAAAAAACCACTTTTACAGTGGTTTTCAATGTTATGCGACTTTATATTTTTTTAAAAAAATTGATGATTAAATTTATTGCTTGAATTTTTAGCATCAACGTCAAAGACTGGAGTTTTTTTCTCTAAAAAGACTAAATAAAAATGTTAGAATCATTTGAAAAAAATCTCTATAATTAAAAACAAATTGCTTCATTTTGCAATAATGTTTTAAATTTATTTTTGAACAATATTTAAATCTTGTGAAGTTTGACGAGTTTCTAATTCTTGGTGTTCTAACAATTGATTTAACAACATTTCTAATGTATTTGCTTTGGAAAATAGTAGCAATAATATCGCCAAGTTTTTTTAATAAATGGAATGTCATTGGCTGTAATATTTTTGTTTATAAACAACACCTTCACCAATAAAAAAATGTTAAAAGTTTTTATCCGTTATTTCAACGTATAAATTTTGTTCGGTTGTATGAAATAATTTGTTATTTAAAACAATTTTATTTGTGTTTAAAATAATATTTTCAGGTAAAAAAATACTGACATTTTAAAAATCCTCTTCGATCATTTGATAAAGAAATTATACAGTAAATAGAATAAATGTCAATACATATATTAAAAATAAATAAAAAAACCACTATAAAAGTGGTTTTAATGATTAAACGATTTCATATTTTTCTGAAAAAAATCAAGAAAGTGATTTATAGCTTGAATTTTAGCATCAATATCAAGAATAGTGGAAGGAAATTCTGTGAGATCGATTAAAAATCTTTGGATTATCTGGAAAGTTTTTGGAAGTAAAAACAAATCACCGTATCATGCAATAATGTTTTAAGATGCTGCTGAACAATTTGAAGTTCTTGTGAAATTGTTTCTAATTTTAAACCTCTGTCTTCAATAATTTTGTTTAAATCATTAAAAACACCTTCTATTTTAACTGTGTTAAGATGTGGGACAGAATTATTAATGATAATGTCTCTAATTTTTTTCAATCGCAGTATCATCTTTGTTGGAGATAAATTGATCGTAAACTAAATTAGTTTTTAACTCTGCCCCTACAAAAAAATTTCTAAATAATTTCTAACAACTCGAACCTTCAATATTCCAACTGTGGTGTCATAAGTGTTACCATTTAAAATTACTTTTTTTAGTTTTTTTAATTCAATATTTTCAGGGAAATAGTAAGCAGTCATTTTAATCTCCTAATTGTTTTAGTGAGTTAATTATATTATAAATAAGCAAAAAGTCAATACCGCTTAAAAATAAGTAAATAAACTGCCTAAAAGACAGTTTATAATATTATTTCAAACTATTAACTGTTGCAATTTTGAAAGCAAGCTAATGTATTGTTTTTGTGAAATAAAAATTTTTTTCACTTTATTTTGTAAAGTTTTGGTCGGCAATAATGTTTGAAGTTTAATTTCATGAATAATTAAACAGCCACTATGCTCAACAACACATGATTCAATAGCAATAATTCCTGAAAACTCAACATCTTCAATTTTAATATTAAAACCATAGTTTCTTTGAGTTGAATTTAAATACTCTTCACTTTCTAGTGAACAAATGTTAAAAATCTCCCCATTAAACTCATTATAGTTAATGATAGGTTTTATTTTGTTTAGGCATAACAAAAAACCAGTTTTTTTGACTATCATAGGATTCATAAGAGTTTTTTTCAATGTGTGTAGGTGTTTATTCAACTCTTTATTTACTTCTAAAAATAATTTTATTTAAATCCATAACATTATCCTTTAGTGTAAGTTGTATGTTAAAAGTGTTAGTATTATAACAAAAAGCCAAACAAAAAGTCAATACAACTTAAACAAACAAATTGACAAAAAGTTTTTGTTTAAACTTAAAAAAATGTTTAATTTGATTATTAAACATTTATCAAAAATAATAAATCGACTCATTTAAAAAAACTCAATAATAATTATTGGGCTTTTTGTTGATTTTAATTTTTACTTCTAAAATTTATTCGCAAAAAACACTAATCAGAAATTAAAAAAATAAATTGGAAGTAATTAATAAATAAGTGGATTTATTATTAATATTAAAAAGTAGAGAAAATAGAATATAAATTCAACAAATTATTCTAAATAAAATTAAACCACCAGTAAAGGTGGTTTAATTGTTTTTAAATAAAAATAAAGTTAGTAATTTAATATAAAGAAATATTATTTAAATAGATCGTATTTTCGACAAAAAAATCAAAGTATTTATTTAATGTTTTAATTTTAACGTCAAAGTTGATTAAATTCACATCTTCAAACGCATAAAGTGTAAAACCATTATCATGAACTTCCAAATCAAGTTCAGAGGAGCTTTGGGTGGAACATAGAATATGAAAAAAATAGCTGGAATATTTCTTAAATCAGAATCCGCTACATTTGGAATAGTGGATAAAAAAATTATCTAAATTAGATTCAAAAACTTTGACTTTCGTCTTTTCGAGAAATTGAACTTAACTCTAAAAAAACGCTTTTCTTTCATATTCCGTAATGTCTTGAGCATAAATTACATAAGCCCCTAAGAGAATAAGGAGTTGTGATTTACCGTTGCTGTCAAAAAAATCTTCACTCTAATAACTCTATTAGCGGTTTCATAATATTTGTTATTAAGAATAACAGAAATTTTTTCAATAAGTTCGATGCCATGAGGCAAAAATTCTTGTTTCATATTTACTCCAAAAGTAGTGAATTAAAGGTCTATGGTTGTAATTATACTATAAATAACATAAAAGTCAATACCTTTATTGAAATAAAAAAATAAAAATATAGAGTTATTGTATTTATCTATAAATATTTTTTTAAAAAACATGTAAAATAAAAAAATAAGATTTAGTGTGGTTTTTATATGTTTTGAAGTAGAAGAAAGAATAAATAGGGTTTCAAAAGTTTTTAGAAGACATTTATAGAAAGAATATAGAAGTTAAATTTAAAGAAGCGGAAGATAAAGATAAAAAAACAGTGGTTTAATATGTTTTTCAATACTTATTACATTGAGTTTCTTTTATGTTTTTTTAAATATAAATGGTTATCTTTCAAATAAAAATAACTTTCTCAATAGTAAGCGTTTTATTTATTTTTGCTAACATATAGAATTGGAGAAAAAAATTAAAAACAAAAAAAGTATTTTGTTAAGGGAAGAAAAAGAGTGTAATAAATTGTTAGACGAATTAAATATTTATGATTACTACTCTATTGATAAAGAAAAATATATTATCAAATACTCAATTAAAATTACTTTTAACTACAAGAGAATATCAGGATTTTAATGATATAGTTAGCACTCTTTCACTTCCTTTAAGTAACAGTGATTTAATTAAGTTGGTAAGTAAGTATGAACTATTAGAATACCCTATTATTAAAGACGGAATGTTTATATTGTTAGAACCTAATGGCGAATATTGCCTTGCTACTAATAAACAAAAATCCAACTCCGATAGAAAAAACTTAAAGAATGTGAGTATGGTTATTTATCACAAAAACAATATGAAAATAATATTAAGAATGTTGATTAACGATAAGATGATTTTTTTGATTAACTATTAAATATAGAAAACCGCCTTTAATAAGGTGGTTTTTGCGTTATAAAAGCAATTGACATTTACATTTGAAATGTTATAATTTAACTGCTTTTAAAAACCAATATAAGTATAGGAGAATAAGCATGAAAAAAAGGTTTACACAACGATTAAAAAAATGGTAAAGAGAAAAATTTTACAGAAGATGAAATTTTTGAAATTATTTGTCGTGAAGCATTTATTGCTAATACAGATGTAAAAAGATTTGATCTGATTGATTTCGATTGTAGAAGTTATACGGAATTATATGAGAAGCTACTGTCATTAGGACACTTGACAACCGAAGAAGGGAAATGCCGTATGTAACAGGGGCGTTTGGTGAAGATCAGGAAGTTGATGAGCGAATTTCGATGAAATATGTTGTTTATAACAGCGTTCAAGATATGAAAAAAACTTAATCGAAACACTGTTTTTAACCCCCTTCCCATCTTATTGCAAAAATAAGGCAGGGTTGCTGTAATAATCAATAATACAAAAAAATAATTTAATAGAGATTTAACGAATATGAAAAAAACAATACAAACAATTTTTTTAGAAGATCGTAATTTACCTATTTTTTTGATTTAAAAATACTTTTCAAATAGAGATAAATTAAAAAAAGATTTTAGAGAAGCATTTTAAAGTAAAAAGAGAGCCGAAAAAAACACTTCATGTAATGGCAGTTAATAGACAATATGTGGATTTTGGTAGTAAATTGAAAAAAATTATTAAGCAAAGCCTTTTTAAAAAGGTAGAGTATATGATATTACTCTATTATTGTGTGAATATGGTTTTGAAAAATAAAGAAGTTTCAATGATTATGAATAATCACATCAAAAAGCCCAATGAACAACCTTTTAAAGTAAGATAAAATTTTATTACTTAATAGGATTAAAAAAATAATGGAAAAAGATTTTTAAAAAAATTAAAAAAATAATTGAAAACAAGTTTTTTTAATGGAAAGCGATTTTAAGATAAAAAAATATTAGGAAATGCTGTATGGTATTTTTGTGCTTCGCTGATTTCATTTCAAATAACAATTGGATTTATTATTTTTTTAATAATCAACAACTGCAGCCTTTGGATATTATTCCGTTTTTTTATGTATAACTATAATCTTATACCAGTTTCTATTTGAGCTTTTTAAATACAGAAAAAAAGGATAAAAGTTTTTTTCAATTTATTTGCATTGCCGAAAAGAATTGTTTTTTTGGAAGATAAACGAATAAATATATTATTAACAACGAAAGAAAAAGAGTGTTTAAAAAGAAGTTTTAACTGCATTAGAAAAATAATGAATTTAAAATTACATTTAATAATAAAGATATAAATTTAAATAAAATAAAAAGAAGCGGTTGGTGAGTCAAAATTAATTTTTATTAAAAATGAAGAAATTGGAGTGTTGGATTTTTTTAAAGGCAGAAAAATTTTTATAGAAGATATAAAAATGAAAAAAAGAGTTTTTTTAAACATAAAAAGGGGTAGAAATGGTTTTTGATTTAATTTTTAAATAAAGAGGTTTAAACATGTCTGAAATAATAGAATCAATTATTGATAACTTGTATTACTCAAAAAAATAAATTTAAGTAAAATGAGTTTTTGGGGTAAAAGATAAATATTGCGAAGTGGAAAAATTTACCAAAAAGTTTTTTTCAGTTCAATTTTAATAGCTTTAATTATAGAATTAGCTGCTTCTCAATTTTTTTACTAAAGATGTGTCTGTTTTAAAATATATATTAACTTTTTTTAGTGGAATTTGTTGTTATATTTCTTTGTTCTTGTCTTTTTATATTTAGAGTGGATAAAAACAAAACAAGTTAAGAAAAATGTTTTTAAATGAATTTTTCCTTAAATCCTAAAGAAATTTTATCAAATAAACAGTTGTTAATAACTTTAAGTCAAAAATGAAAAAAGATGTTGGAAGATCTGTTTTTACTATTTGGAAACAAAGGATATAGAAAGTGCTGAAAAATTTTGACAATAAAAAGTAAAGAATTTATAAATAAAGTCATTTCTTCTGGTATTTTTAACAGAAAAAAAGAACAAAGAAAAAAATATTATCAAGTGATAGTAAATGTTATATTGTAATGATGGAAGGAGATTATAATTACGTTAAAGACTATAGTGGGCATTTTTGGAGAAGGATTCACAATTTATTATAACAGATTTTTTTAGAATATGAGGATTTTGAAAGAGAAGTTAAAATGGATAGTGAAGGTGTTTTTAAGAGTAAAGAAATATAAATATGGGCTATTAACATGTAAAAAAATGTTAAAAAAAGATATTAGATATTCTTACAAACAATTAAGAGGAAAAATTTAGAGAGTATGAATAAAAACATACTCTTTTTTTCATATGTGTTATGTTCTAAAGTTTTTAAACTCAGAAAAAAAGTTTGAGAGCATAAATAAAAACTAAAAATAAAACACCGCCTTGATTTAAAGCGGTGTTTTTTTAATTATTAATTAACTAGAGAAGTTTTCTCTCTAATCCTCTTTTATCCATATAGTCAGTTAATAAACTATAAGCTTTTTCTATCGCTTAATGCTGCCAAACATTCTTCAATTTTAGTATGAATAAGTAGCTGTTTTTTTATCAAATGTTAGATTGTTTTTCTAACTCTTCGTCTAAATAGCGTTTAAGGATAAAATGAAAGTTTTTAAACTCTAAATTCTTAATCATTAAAAGCATATTGTCTCTGTTCAAGGTTAAATTGATAGGAGTCTAAAAATTCTATTAAAAATATCTTTTACCATTTGCTCTTTTGCAATTTTTGTAAGACAACATTTCATCGGCATGTTGTTTAAAAATATGTTAAATACTCTCCTAACTCATTCAAAAAAACACAAGTTTAATGGTGGAAGATTCTTTAAGAATATTATCGCTACCCGACATTAAATGAGATTGAACGTAGGCAGGAGATTTAATTTTAAAAGTCGGTTGTTTTTTTATAATAAATAACATAACCTTCATCATCAAATGGCAAATTCTGTGAAAAAAACTTCCGCTTCTTTAATGTTGTTAAAAAGAATATTTTTTTGGTTTTTAAAATAGGTTTTACATTTGGCATTTCTTGATAAAATGATAGAAAAAAATCATGATTCTACACTTTCTTCAACCACAAAAACCTGTTTCATTATCAACTGCTCCTAAGAACCAAACTTTTGGCTCATTGTGTTGAACGACTACTTTATTGTATTTAGAGGTTAATTCAAACAAATAGGTGTTATTTTTTTATCACAAGTTAAATTCATGAAATCTTGCAAATCTGAATCAGATTTTAAATTTAATGCTTGTAAAAAAATAAATTGTAAAAAAAGAAAAAAATCTCTACCAGAAACTTTTTGTTTCACATACCGCCTGCCCTTTTTGTTCCAAGTAACCATTTTTCCTGCTGCAGGATAAAAAAATAAATTTTAACGAGCGAGCCATCTACTTTTTCATAATAACTTAATTGTTTTAAAAATCTCTGCATCATTCTGCTCAAATGTTTCATACAATTTATTTAATTCAAAAAGTGATGTCATATCTTCTAATTTTTGTTTGTTTTTTCAAGCACTTCTAATTCTGCTCTTCCTTCTCCAAAGTTAAAGAAACGGGTAAAAGGGCGACCTACAATTTCCATTGTATTTTTATCTACTACCAATCCACGACATAGCATTGTGAAAGGATCGAATTTTGGAGATTCAACCTGTGAATAAGTTAAATTAATTAACGGAAACAATGGGCTTTCTTTCATTTCAATTGAAAGATTTTCACATTTTTTTCCTTTAAGTCTAATAATGATTTTGCTACTTTCATACAAGATCTCCAATTAAGTGTAATATTCTTATTGATAAAAAGTTTTTAAATTATGTGCATATTACCATTTACAAGCCTGTTATGCAAGCAATTTTTATTAAAATATTTATAAAAAAACAATAAAAAGCATTGACATTTCAATTCTATTAGGTATAATGTTAGAACTTAAAAACGGTTAAACCAACAAAAGGAAAAAAATCAACATGTGTAATAAATGTCAAAAACAATCTAAAATCAAATTTTACAACAACAATCCAGTGAAAATTCTATTGGATTTAGGAGAGTATTCTGTCGTAACACTGCAAAGCGGTTTTTCTGATGAAGATATTGTAAAAATTGCTTCTCATAATTGTGAAGGGTGCTTAACTGGAATGGCAGAATATTGCAATCATGAAAAAAATTAGAGCTTTTTAGCAACTGATGCACTAGAAGTATTAAGTTCTAATGTTGGTTGTTTTTGTATTAAATTCAATGCTTTCAGATGAACCAGTTGAATTTAAACGATATAAAGAAGTTATTGAATTAACAAAAAAAGAAGAAGAACGCTTTAAAAAGCTAGTGTTGAAAAATTTAAAACATTAGAAGAAAATGAAAAAGTTGAAAAAAAGAGCAAACTGCATTGAATGATGTGTTAGAAGATTTACAAAAATTCAATTAATGCTAAAAAGAAGAATTGAAAAAATTAGAAAAAGAAGTAGAAAAAATTAAATGAAGTAAAAAGAAAAAAATAAAAAAACGATACTTCCACTCCTAAACAAGAGTTAAAAAAATGCCTTCTGCTAATGTTTCAGATGAGAACGTTGTAATAAGTAAAGAAAAAAATATTGAATTATTAACTGATTCAAATAGATTAATGATTTTTAGATAATGACGGAGTTGATAATTGGGGGTTTTTATTATGAAAGTTATTCAGAATTTATTGCTGATAGCTTATTTGATTTAACTGAAGGCTTTAATTTAACCACACAGGAATTACAAGAATTTTTATCAGAAGTAGAACTCTCAAAAAGAAGAATGGGATGAAGTTCTAAATCTTGTAACAATTCTTTCTGAGGAAAAAAATGAAGAAAAATTTAGAGAAATTAACAGATATTGTTGATTTGGAAAAAGATGTCGAGAATTGAATGTTGGGTTCATGCTCATTAAAAATTAAACCGAATAAAGGGGTTTGTAAAAAATCCCTTTATTTTTTTATTATTTTCTCAAATATGTATTGACTTTTAAGTAAAAAAACAGGTATAATTGCTCTTATGGAAATAAAAAAACAATGTTTAAAAACATAGGAGAATAAACATGTTAAAAGACAAATTAGAAAAATTTAATTCAAAAAGCAAAAAGAAGAGTTAAATAAAGAAATCGAACAAATTTTAACAGAGCATCGACAAAGCTGAAAAACGTTCTCTGAAACATTCTTTAAAAATTCAACAAGCGATTTACAATAAAACGTTAAATTATAAAGATTACTCAGAAGAAGATTATAAATCTGTTTCAAAATTCAATTCTGAAATTAATGTTTTAGAAGAAGTAGCTAAAGATCTTTATTTCGAAGATTGTTGGCAAGCCTTTGATGGAATTTCAAGAGAAAAAGAAAGAAAAAAATCTTTGAAGTTTGTTTTGCTATATCCTATCGTGAAAACCACTCTGGAGGACTTAGTGAAGTATTTAATGTGCTCTACGATTATCAAGAATTAGCAGAAAAATTGTGGAAATCATTAAGGAATAAAAACTTAAAATAAAAAGCTCAATATGTTTAAAATATTGAGCTTTTTTTTCAACTTATATGTATTGACTTTTTATTTATAAATGTTAAAAATAAAGGCAATTGAAAACAACGTAATTTTTTTAGAAAAACGAGGAAAAAGGCATGTGTAAAAAAATCAAGAAGAAATGTTAAAAAGAATTAAGGGAAGAAGTTGTTTTAAATGTCCTTCTCAATAATGAAAGTGAATTTGAAGAATACTGTGAGGAAAAAGGTGATTTTTACTTGCTTATCAAGTAATATTGATTATATTTGTCATTTATTAGATAAAGCAGAAATTGAAGTAAAAAACAGGTTTTAAGGTTGTGCTATTCTCCATTTAATGAATTTTGCTATTAGAACAGTTTACGCTTTTTGTAATTGAAGAATACAAACATGTTTCAATCGATGCGATTTTTATATATATGTTTTGATGAATGTGAGGGGAGGTTGTTTCAGTTGGGTTGGAAAGAATAACTACTCTTCAAGAAGTAAAAGAAAAAAATTTTTAAAAATATGAAGAAGATTTAATCTTTAAAAATTATGGCGATAAAATGTTATGAAGATTATAAGCTTTGAAATGTTTTCAGATGAAAAAAATTGTAATTAATATTAAAACCTCAGAAGATGTTCCTTTTTAAATAAAGTAAAAAAACACTCATTGATTAAAAAAATAAAAATTAATGAGTGTTTTTATTTCTAAAAGTGGAAAAAAATTATGCTAAATTAGGTTCATATTTTTTTAAAAAAGAAGAGAATTTAAAAAAATGATTGGAAAATTCAAAAATATTAAGTTTTTATTTTTTTAACAAGTGTTCTAAATATCAGTTTTGCACAGCAAAAATTTAGGGAAAGATGAAGTTAAACAACAAGCTTCTGAAAAAAACAGAAGATGATAAGGATAACTTTATTATTAACAAACACACTTTACCAGAAGGTATGGAAATTGTTTTAGATAAAAAAACCAATTAACTGTTAAAAAAATAATACTGTGATAGATAAAGATACAGTAATAAGTAAAGAAGGTGATTTTGATGAAAAAACCGTTAATAACTGCAATTAATAAAGAAGGGAAATATTTTTATATTCTCTGGTAGAGGTGGAGAAGAATTTATTGCTACAAATGATTTTTTTAATCAAAAAAACAAAGATTGGAGGTTTTTCTGGTTAGATGATAATACAAGTTGTCAGGGTAAAAAAATAAAATAAAAAGTTGAGTTTTTGATAATTTTAAAAAAATTTAGAAAAAAATTCAATGTGATGGTTTTGAGTGAGGTTAAATGGGTTGAGATTAGTAATTCATTAAAAATCGCAGATTGGACAAATTATTATTAAGAATAAAAAGGCAGCAAATGATATTTTTTGATAAGAAAAAAATCTTAGAAACTCTTGGTTTTTTTATTAGATGAAAAAGAGTTTAAAAGAATGGAAATTGAGGAACAAACTGCTATTTTCATAAAAAGATCAATTATTGCTTTTAAACGAACAAAAACTATCGTCATTCTTGTAAATATAAATATGTAAGTAAAGATAATATGAGCATTAATTTTTAGTAATGGTGTAAATTTTGTTTTAGATAATAGAGGACTTATTTTTGAATATGAGATCGATGGAAGAAAAGTGTTAGAGCGAAATTATAAAGATGAAAGCACTTTAAAAAGAAGTAACTAAAACAATGTTAGATTTTATAGAAAAAAATAAAAAAGATATGAAGAGAATGATTTTTTTATTAGAACTGAAAAAAATAATGGTGAAAAAAATATAGTAGTAATAAGTGGTAATTTTAAAAATTTATAACTAATTGTTTTATAAAAAAATCAACATAATATTAATAAAGGTCTTTTTTTATTGACTAAGTGAACTACCACGTCTTAAAAGACGTAGCTTCGGCAATAGCAAATGCTACAACCCCACCTTGTTCCAAGGTGTTTAATTGTTGAAAACCTTTCATTAAAATATTTCTTGAGGCATTTTCATCGGCATTTAAAGTCAATCCACATTTAACACAACAGAAACTTGCTTGTGACGGTCTGTTTGCTTTAGCAATATGACCGCAATGTGAGCAAGTTTGTGAAGTATAAGCAGGATTGACTTCTACCACCTTCTTATTTAACCAGTCCATTTTGTATTTCAGAAAAGTTTTAAATTGTTGCCAACCCTGATCTAAAATTTGTAAGTTCAGTTTAGCACTTCCTTTTTCTAGCATTTTTTGGATAGATAAGTTTTCACATACAACTATATCATAACGATCTGCAAAATAACGAGATAATTTATGATTGAAATCTTTTCTGCAATTGGCAATATGATGGTGGAGAGCATTTAATTGAGTATAAATTTTATGCCAAGAACGTGAGCCTTTGGTTTTTAGGCTCAATTTTCTCTGTAAAATTTTTAACTTCTATATGATGTTGATATTTGTTTAAAGGAGAAAGAAATTCTTTTTACTTGAAACTAAAAAAATGTTTAATTCCTAAATCTAATCCACATTTTTTTCTCAATGTGATTTTTAGGAATTGAGGTAATTTGTTCACCTTTGTAAAGTGAGTTCAAAAATGTTTTGCCTTTTTGTCTGATATAAACATTTTTTTAATTTTTAAAAATCAGGATGAATTGTTCTATGTTGAATAAAATCAACTGGTCCTAATTTAGGTAAGAAAATTTTTTTCCTTCGCCTGTCAGTTTAAAAACCTTGCGGAAAATGGATGACTTTATAGTGAGCTTTCTTTTTAAAAAAACAGGATAGGCTGCCCGTTTTTCAAAAAAAGCTTTAAAAGGCTTTGCTTAAATTTTTAAGCGTTTGCTGAAGAGCTTGTGAAGGAGCATGATTAAGATAACTAAACGCTTCTTCTTTCTTTAAAAGCGTTAAAGCTTTTGCTTGACTTTCATAACCTGTGTATTTCTTATCTTGAGTTTCAGCTAAAAAAATGATTCCAGACTTTACGCACATAACCAGCAGACTGCACAAATTGTGCAATCTGCTCTTGATTAAGTTTTTAATCTAAATTGATAAGCGTATCGTCTTTTTTTCCATTTAAATCAAGTGAAAAATGAGAAGTTAATTGATAAATTTTATATCAACATGATTTAATTCTGTCAAGTGATTTTTTTACTTTTTTTAAATTTTTTTAAAAAAACTACAAAAACGTATTGATATTATTTTTTTAAATGCGTTATAATGCCACCATATTAAAAAAACAATTAGTTTTTTTACTTTTGAACCTTATATCCTAGCCATAAAGAACGAGGTTTTACGGTTCTGTTGGATAAAAAAATATAGAGATATAATTGGTTTATTTATATATCAAATAAAGGAGAGGCTGATGTTAAAAAGTAAATAATAAAAAATTGAGAAGTTTTTTTTATTGAAGACTATAACCCTTTGGAAATAGAGTTTTATTTAAATGGGGAAAGATTATCCATGTCTGATAGTTTTAATTGTTTTGATATTCAATTGAAGCCTGTGTCATATATTAAAGATAAAAAAATCAGACCACCATGAATTTCAAGAGATAGAAATCATCTTGAAAAAGAAAGGTGTGGAATTATCTATTGCGACAATGAATATTTTTTTCTTCTGCTAAAGAAAGAAAAAAATAAAAGAGATTTTAAATAGAATATCAGAGCTAAAAAGAAAATAAAAAAAGATATTAAAGAAGAGAAAAAAATTAAAAAAATATTATTGGAACTTAAAGAGCAAACAGGATTTAAGTTATCTACATTAGGAAACGGAATACGTTTTAGAGAGAAATTAAATCAAAAGTTAACTCAAGAAGAATATGATTGTTTTGGTTTATACCCCTTGCAAAAAAATAGAAAAAAGATTTACCGTTTTTTTCTTAAAGCATAAAAAATGAAGCACAAGCAAAAAAACTTCCTGCGTAGATTCCTATGAAAAAAGAAAGTTATATTGATGGAATTCAAATAAATTTAGAAAAACTTATGGGATAGTGCTTTATGGGAAACAAAGGACTTTAAGTTGGTGATGAATTTTTGATTTGTTTTTACAACTCTTAGAAGAAACATTTGATGAAAAAAATATTCGGAGTTTTTCAAATAAAAAAATGATTGTGTGAAAATTTTTATAAAAAGGTTTTTGAGAGTGCTGTTTAAAAGCAGCACTCTTTTTAAAAAAACACAAAAAGTGTATTGACAGTCTCTTTAAATTGCATTATAATGCAACTATATTTAAAAACAATTAGTTTTTTTTAATAAAAAAATCTAAATCAATTATTACTCAAAAAGAGGAAGAAAAAAATGAGTATGGTAATAAAAAAATTGGAAGTTTCCAAAAAGCACCAAAAAAATCAATGTAATTTTTAGCAGGTAAAAAGACGGAAGAAGTTTTATTTGAAGCGTTAGGTTTTGAGTTTGTTAAGGTAAATGATAGTTTAAAAAAATTTCTTGTTATGATGCTTATGAAGAAAGCGAAGACTGGGGTGGTGGTTTTTCTATATGGATACACTTTAGCAGAAGTGAAAAATTAAACTTCCAGAAGCAATCCAAAAATCTTAATGAAAGAGAGATTTTGGAAAAATTGAAGTTAGATAGTAAATTTAACGAAGAGTTTGCGAAATTAAATATGGATCAACCACTCATCAATTGGTGATGACGGACTTATTTTTGCTGTTATTGAAGATATTCAATATAAAAAAACAAAGGTAAAAAAATTTAAGTTTTGACATTGACAAAATGTTTAGTTTAATTATTAAACATTTGTCGAAATAACAAATTAATTTATTTAAAAAGCTCAATAATTATTGTTGAGCTTTTTTTGTTTTAAACCAAATAAGTATTGACTTTTTATTATAAAAATGATAGAATGCAAGCACTTTCAATAAACCAACCAATCGAGGTGAATATGTTAGCTGTAAATGAGTTAAAAGAATATTTGAGTAAAAACAGTTGAAAAAGTGTGATACGGAAAAAAATTTCAAAAAGTTCTGCGAAGAAAAAGATCTTTGGGGTGATGTTCAAGCTTATGTTACTTTTTATCACTCAAGAGGTAAGAGAGGGTGGTTTTGAAATTGTGTCAGTTGATAAAATTAAAGAAGAAAATTACCCTTATTCTGAGCAAGATTATTGTTTTTCGAACAATTTTTTTCAATCAAAGTGAATCAATACTATAAAAAAACAAAAATTGATTTGGTAATTTTGATTGGGTTAGATTATACTGATTCAATTTTTCTAAATCCAAAAAGTTTTTGGAAATTTCTTCAAGTGAAGAAATTGAAAGAGAATTTTATAATTTTCTAAATTCAGACAGTGAGGAATTTGTTAATTTGTTTAAGCTAATTGCCACTAAATGCTGTCGTGATTTAATGATTGAAAGGGAATTTCATATGTTAGAAATGGAAGAACAAAGAAGAAAAAGAAAAAAATGGAAGAAAAATGAAGACAATTGGATTCCACCTTTTTAATTTAAATAATAAAAAAACTACGGTTATCAATAATTTAAGAAAGCTCTTTTATAGGGCTCTTTTATTATTTTTAATAATATCGGTTAAATTTATAAATAAGAAAGAATAATAGATTGGTTTTAATATAAGAAATAAAAAAAGACCTCAATTGAGGTCTTTTTATTTAACTTAATTAACTTACCATTGGTAAGTATAACCTGCTCCAAAAAGTAGTGTCTTTTTGGCTATCATAGCCTACACTAAATTTAGTAATGTGTTTAGCGTTATCGCTTGCATGAGTGTAACCAACAGCGATAGCAGATTGTCCGTGTTTATGTCCGACACCAACACCTACCCCTGATTTTCCTGGTAAGAATACCTGTGGAATGTTTGCCATAGCAGCAACGCTTGCGGTTCCTGCATCTGCACGTTTACGGTTTTTATCAATTTCACGTCCCTAATTTGTTAATGCGTTTAGTGTTCTCATTTACTTTACTATTAACCCCATCAATACGTTTGTTGATATTTACCACTTGTTGATTAACTTCTGCTTTTGTAGCTAAATGATCTATATTTGCATTAACTTCATAAACCGATTCACCATTTGTGCCAACGGTTTTGTTAACAGAAATATTTTTACCGCCTTTTACAACGCTATGACGTTTTGCTTCTGCTTCAACTTCAACAATTTTAGCTTTATTTTTCTGCCACACCTTTTGCGTTAGCTTTAACGCCTTCTGCGTTTGTTTGGATGTTCTCTGCATTTTTAGCAATAGCTTGGCTGTTGTTAGAAATGTTTTGTTTATTCACTCCAATAGCATCAGCATTGGTTGCAATTCCAACTTTATTGGTTTGAATATTTTCTGCATTAGTTTCAATCGCTTTCTTATTCGCATCAATAGCAGGTTGGAAATCCGTGCTAGAAACGGTATAAATATTTTTACCGTTAGCATCAGTTTTTACTTCAACGGTAGTGCGTTGTCCTGCAACCACTTCTGGAAGTTTGGCTTCAACTTGCTTAATATAGTCGGTGTTTTTTTAGCAATATTGTCTTTATTTGTATTAATATTATCACTATTAGTCTGAATTGCTGTTGCGTTTTTAGCAATGTTGGCTTTATTAGTGTCAATTTCAGGCTGATAATCCTTACCTGCGGTTGCTGAAACTACATAAGTTTTTTTACCAGTTGTAGCATCAACTCTTGTTTCAACACTAGTGTTAGAACCTGCTTCTACCTCTGGAAGTTTAGCTTCTAAATCTTTAATACTTTGTGTATTTGTGGCAATATTGTTAGCATTGGTTGCAATATTGTTTGTGTTTTTATCAATAGAAGCTTTTATTGTCATCGATAGCTTTTTTTATTTGCATCGATAGCAGGTTGGAAGTCTGTGCCACCTGTTGAAGAAATGGTATATGTAATAGCTCCATTTGCATCAGTGGTTTGTTCAACTTTTGTATTAGTTCCTGCTGCAACTTTAGGAAGTTTAGCTTCAACTTTTTTAATGTAGTTAGTGTTAGCTTCAATACCTGCTTTATTTGTGCCTACCTGATTAGCAACTGCGTATAGTTGAGAACCGTTAATACCATCAGTAGAGGTTTCTGAAATTTCTCCACTAGCGACATTAACTAACTGACGTTCTTTTGTATCTGCACCAAAAGAAGCGGTAGCAACAGGGTTGGTTGCTGCGAATCCAGAATAAGTAATTCCATTTACAGTAGCAGTAGTTACTTGTCTTTCAACTTTAGAGGTTGCTCCTGCTCCTAATGCAAGAGAATTATCATGGGTTGCAACAGAGCCATCGCCAATTGCAACAGAAGATAAACCAGTAGCATTTGCTTGATAACCTGCAGCAACAGTTCTTACTCCACCGTTAGCTTCTGCACCAATTACTGCTGCACGAATTCCACCATTAGCTTGTCCACCAATTACGGTTGAACTTTCGCCTCTTGCGGAAGTGGCTGCACCAATTGCAATTGTTCTTACTCCCTCATCAGTATTAGCTGCTGCACCAATCGCAATACTTTCATCGCCACGAGCAACTGAGTCAACGCTTGCTGCAACAGTTCTATTTCCTAATGCTTTTGAACTATCTCCGAGAGCGGTAGCAAAAACGCCAGTAGCATTGGTTGATTGTCCTACTGCAACAGAAGATTTTCCAGTAGCATTAGAATCATTACCGATAGCAACAGTTGAATCTTTTGTTGCGTTAGCCCCTGTTCCGATTGCAAGAGCAGATTCGCCTAACGCACTAGCTTTTGAACCGAAAGCACCAGAGTTTAAACCAGAAGCAACAGAACCCTCACCGATTACTGTGGTTTCGTTAGCTAAAGCTCTATTGGAATAACCAACTGCTACTGAGTTATGTCCGTTAATAGTATTAGCATCACTCAAAAAGCGTTGCTGTTATCACCAGTAATGTTATTTGCTGCTTGTGCAATACTAATTGTTGATAATACTACTAAAAGCAATTGTAGATAGATTTTTTTATTCATTAAATTTCCTTATTTGTTAAAATTATTTTTGATAAAAGTTATATTGTGTGAAAACACAACACACAACAAAAAGTCATTGAAATTAAAATACTTTCAATTTTTTTAACAGAAACAAAATATAAAAAAATCACAAAAAAATGATAAATTTTTTTAATAAGTTGTTTTCATCACATCTTACCACTTTAAAACAAGAAAGTCAAATTTAACTTCAACACTTTTTTTAAAATAAAAACAAAACATTATATTTATTGACTTCATTGATTGTTATTGGTATAATGACAATACATATTCACTAGATAGCAGATATAAGAGAGGATAGAATGTTGAAATTAAAGGATAAGGTCTCTGGGACAAAAATTGTGTGGAAAATTATTATTTTCTTCATTTCAAAACAGGGGCAATTTACACTGCATTTAGAGGAAGTTTTAAAGAAGATTTTTTTAAATGGAATTTTTTTATTATAAAGACAAGAAAAATTAGAAAGATTTTTATCAGATAAAGGTTTTCAAGAAATAAAGGAAAAAGCTTGAGAAATGTGATTTCTTAGAAGAAAAAAATTTTCCACTGTAAAAAAATAAATTAGATAAAAATGAATTTTTCAAAAAAATAAAGAAGAGTTTTACTTTTTTTGAAAAAAATTATATGAAAAGATTTTTATCATTAGAAAAATGTTGTTAATGACTTTATTATTACACAAGAAGGAATGTGGTTGTTGAATGATGGCGGTAGTTGTTTTTAAATGAAGGTGAAAAAGGATTTGAGGAAACAATAAAAAAACAGTTGTGTTTGAATTATCCTATGAAAACGCTGTTGCTTTCAAACAACTTTTTGAGTGCAGGTATGTTTAGTGGAATAGAAACATTGGAAGATTTTTAATAGCTTTTTTTAGTGAATGTGAAAAAAAGAAGCTGAATTAACTTTATTTTATATTGAATTGTTGAAATTATTATAGTTATCCGGTATTGACTTTTTAATATAAATAAAGTATAATATAAACAATTATTAAAGGTTAATCAACTCATTACATAGTAAGGTGGATAGAAAATGGGGTGGAGTTTTTGAGTATTTTTTTCAGGTTCAGTTAAACAATATGCAGAGTATCTTATTGAAACAGAGATTGATTTGAAGAATAAAAAAATAGTAGATTATCGTGTTTTTGGAAACGTTCTTGCTGTAAGAATTTTATTTGATAATGGTGGGCGTGAAATTTGTTTGTTTTTAATTTCCTCTTCAAAAAAATGAAAAAAAGGATATAAAGATATTTCAATTTCGCAAGGTCCTTATAAAGTTCTTCCATTACCTGCCAGTTGGATTCAATGGTATTTAGATAAAAAGTAATATTTTTTTCACGATCAAGAAAAGAAAAAGATCATGGAAGTCAATATGCTTACGAATATTTAATGAAAGTTCAAAGTTTGAATGAAGAGAAGAAAAGAGTAAGCTTAATCAACAAAGCATTAGAGAAAGCTTCAAACGGTGTAAAAGAGATTTATTTTAACACACCCTAAATTAGGTGAAGCTAAATTGGTTTTTAAGAAAAAAAGTGAACGAAGAGGTTGCGTTTATGTTTATGATGAAGACAATGATCTTACTTTCTTAGTAAGAAAAAAAGAATTTAAGATTAATTGAATAAAAATAAATAGGTGTTTATAACACCTATTTTGCTATTTTTAAGAATAAAAAAAGTGAGGTAATAAATTGAATATTTGGAAAGAAAAATTTATTGAAAGGTATAGAAAAATTATAAAAACAGATATTGATTTAATTTTTAGAAGGTGAAAATATATCTTTAAATAATAACTTTAATGATTTTTGATATAGTTTTTAGTCCTATTTATGATGGTGAGACATTTAAATTTTTAGGATTAACTTGCTCTTTATTAAAAAAATGGAGTGAGAATTAATTATGGATTTTTACCGCAAAAAAATATTATTTAAAAAAAGGAATAAACGGAAAAGAAAAAGTTTATAAAAAAATTTGAAAAATTTGTTGAACTGATAAAAAGGGGAATTATTTTTTTAAATTATCTAAAAAAATAAAGGGAAATATTATTTTGATGTAGAAGGAAAAGATTTTATTTGGAACTGTGTGAATGATGTGAATTTAAACGATAATGGGTTGGTAATCAGTTTAAAAATGGAATGAAATCTATAATCTAAACGGAAAGAAATTAATAATAGATTTGGAAGAAATATCTTTTTAGTAGCAAAAGATATTTAAAGATGGTTGAGACTTTAAATTAACCAATAAAGACAAAGTGTATCAATAAAAGTTATCTTACTCAATAACCATTGACAGTTTATTTTTTTATATGTTAGTATAGGCAATCATAAAAAAATCGTAGGAGAGGAAAAAATGAGTTTTAAATATATTCAATTAGACAAAATAACAGAGAATACAGGTTTTATTGTTTTTGATAGAACAGATTTAAGTTGTTTGGAGAAAAAGATTATTCAATACTTGCAAAAGTATTAAAGAAGAAGATTTTGCTAAAAACCAATTGATGAAAAACTACAAAAAATTGCTTCAAAAAAATATGAAGAAAGAATTTTTAGTTGTGAACTTACGAAAAAAACCTTTTCCTGTTTAGGGGTTGATAAGGTGGCAACTTTTATGGGAGCAAAAAAATCGTATTGGATTGGTTAAAGAGTTTCTGCTTGATAATGATTTACTTAGTATGCTGAAAAAAACAGATTAATGTTAGAGATTTAAATAACAAGTTTCATCTACCATTTGATTTAAGTATTGTGGTTGATTATATTGCTTCAATTGAAAAAAAGAAAAAAAGTAAAGATGAAATATCAAAAATCTATTCAAAAGAAGTTGAGATGTTGAAGCGAGAAGATAAAAACTGCATTAGTTGTCTCTGTTGTTAAAGATTTTCTTTCTACAAAAGATGTAGAGAAAGTAGAAAAAGATTTTTAATTGATAAAAAAAGTTAAATTGCTAATCTGTTCGAAAAAAACATTGATTTACTGGAAGAAGATTATAATATTAGCTTTACATTTGTTTCGCCAAAAACTTTAAAAAGAAGCTAAAAAAAGAAGACTTTTATACAGAAATTATCAAGCAAATTGAAGAAAAAAAGGTTTGCAAAAACGTTTTTGTAAAAATGAGTGGAGAATCGAGTTGAGAAAGATAAAAATCGCAGAAATTTTAGATGTTCCATTAATTAAAAAAATAAAATTAAACAAAAAGACTTAACAAAAAAATTGTTAAAAATGTTAAGTCAATAAAAACATAAAAAGCATCTTTATAAAAAAATAAAAGGTGCTTTTTAGTCTTTAATGTATTGACTTTACGTTTTAAGGTGATATAATTAAATAGCAAAAAAATTAATAAAAGGTGGTAGGTTATGAGTTTTAGATATATTGAATTGGATGATTTAGTAGAAGTTTCTGGATTTTTGGTTTTTTTGAAAAGAGTTGGCTTAAATGGTTTGGAAAGAAAAATTTTTAAACCATTTAAAATCAATTAAAAAGTAATAATTTATCAAAAGCAGATCGATAAGAAAAATGAAATTATTACTTCAAAAAAATATGAAGAGAAAAATTCTTGAATGTGAGCTTACAAGGAAAGCTTTTTAGATTTAGGTATAAACAATATAAATCTTAACACATTTTTTTAGAAGTAAGAGATTTTATGGAAAAAAAGTTAAAGGTTTCTTATTTGCAAATGGTTTATTAAATCAATTTAGACTTCAATTTGAGGCAAAAGATTTTTAACAATCGATTTCATCTACCATTGGATTTAAAGGTTATAGTTAATTACTTGGATTTGGTAAAAAGCAATAAAAAGTAAAGAGGAAATTTCTAGAAATATTTTCAAGGAAATTAAAAAAATTTAAAGGTAGAGGATAAAAACCGACTTAATTGTTGAAATTGTTAAAAAAATCTAACATTAATTAATGATTATGAAGAAATAAAAATTACTAATTAATAAAAGAGTGAAATTGTTGATTACTTCAATAAAAAAATTGATTTGTTTGATGAAGAAAAACGACATTGAAAGAGAAGTTGTTAATGTTGTTCCTAAAAACAATCTCTTATGATGATATTGTGGAGGAAATCAATAACAAAGGTGTAAAAAGATTTCTTCATAAAAATGGTAAATCAACAGGTGGAAAAAGATAAAATTGCAGAAATTTTTAGAAGTTCCGTCAATAAAAAAATAAAATTAAACAAAAAGATTTAAGTAAAATTGTTAAACTCTTAAAATAGTAACTTTCTTAAACTTGAAACCTCTCTTTCGTTTTTTTGAGAGGTTTTTTTATTTTTAATTTAAATACAGTATTGACAGATAAGATAGATTGTGATAATATTACTTTGAAAAAAATAGATATTAGGAGATTAAGAATGGTTTATTATAATCAGTATGATTTTTTTCAACATATATTGAGAGTTGGGAGGATTTTTGTTGGAGAAAACACACCTGATGATGAAGAAGTGTGGGAAATTGCAAAAAGAAAGTGATAACTGTCCTGTATTTGAAAAACATTTATCAAGAACTTCTTTTTAATGAGAGTTGAGAGTAAAATAGTTTCTGATTCTGCTAAAAAGGCGATAGAATATTTAAAAACTACAATTCTAATGCAGAGGAAAAAAATTTCAATTCCAGAATGTTGGGAAGTTCAAAGTAAAATTGAAAAAGATCTTGAGATAAATTGGTATGTCAATGCTCGTGATACTCATTTAAATGTAAAAAAATTCCATATTTTAATGGTGGATTTGAAAAGTTTTGTGAAAAAAAGTAATCAATATTATCGTAATTATGAAGAAGGGGAAGATTTTTTTCTCCTGATAGTTCGCAAGATTTTTGAAGACTTAATTGATATTGTTGCCTTTTTATTATTGTTATCAAGAATTGTCTCACTTACTTCCAGAAGTAGAAGAACCTGCTGATGAATTAATTCAATTATTTGAAATGTTGAAATAAAAGTTGAATTTTTGGTAAAAATTAAGTATAATAAAAAAACTCAAAAGCATAATTATTGTTATGTGTCGTTAAAAAAATAGAAAAACGGGTAGGCAAATAAAATGTAAATAATGAAAAATTATTTATAAAAATGTATTTTTCACAATCATCTTTAAATAAAAGGTGGTTAAGAATGAGAGTGTTCCGCAGCTTTCATAAAAAGTTAAATGCGAATTGAAAAGTGAAAAGAAAGCGTTAATATAATATTTAATTTTTGAGTATTGTATTAACGCTTTTATTTTAAAGATTATTTCTTTTTACGTTTTTAAATTCCTCGTAAAACCATACTTGATCCAAAGCATATTAATGCTAATGGAACTCCCCAACTAACATTTGCTTGAATAATTGAAAACTTTTCAAGTAATGTTAAAACGCTTGCAATAATAATAAAAATCCTAAAAACATAATTTTTCCTCTTTTTAATTAAATGTGTAATTAAATTTTATATTCATATTGATATAAAAAGTCAACAGAGTATTAATAAAAATGGTATTTTTAAAAATTGCCTGTCTTTATTATTTATAATTTTAAATAGTGAAAGGTAATTTTAAAGGGAAAAATATGGGGATATTATTACAGTGTTGATAGAGAGGCAGAAAAAAATATTCAGAGAAAAAAATAATCAATTTGAAACTTTTAATCTGTATTAAAAAAAGGAGCGAAAGAAATTGAACAGTATGAAAAAAATCTTAACTGCACTAACAGATAGAAAAAAACAAATGAAGATTTAAAAAGCATAGCAAAAAGAGCATAAAAAAATAAACAAAAAGAATATATCGCCATGAAAGAAAGATTAAGTTCAATTCAGGAAAAAGATATACAAGAGAAAAAAGGCTTTTGAAAAACATAGTAAAAGGAAGTAAAGCAGGGTATTATGGATTTGAGGGGAATTATTAAAAATAAATGTAAATAATCCACAGGAAATAATCGAGCAGCAAAAAGAAAGTTGATGAAATTATAGGAAAAATGGCTTCTAAAGGTGTTAAAGTTGAAGATATAAGTGTTTTTAACACATACTATTATATCAATTAAAAGTAAATAGGGGAAATTGGAAATACGAAAATTATATAAAAAACGATAGAGGAAGAATTTATTTCTGAATTTAAAAATCAATCCATTTCTATCAATTGATTTAATTTCGTTATCTTCTGATGTTAATTATTGTTTTAAAGATGGTAAATTGTTAATAAATGAAAAGATTTCAAATTGTGATTACAAGCAAATTAAAGCTTCAGAATTAAAAGAGAAAAAAAGAGAAGGAGTTACAAAAAGAAGTTAAAAAAATTCCTCTTAGTTCAATTGAAATTTTAGAGTCTTTAATGAAACACAAAATTGAAAAAAATCATATATAGCAGATTCATTAAAAAAATTAGTGAGGAAGCAATTGGTTATATAATGAAAAATTTAAAAATTAAAAACGGAGAAAAAAAGAAGAGATGTTAAAAGATAAGAAAAAAAGTTTCTACCAAGAGAACGGTTTCTTAGTGATTAAAAAAATAATGGTTGTCTTAAAGTGTTTAAGTAGGTGATGAGATTGAAAAATAACTTTTACATACCTACTTTTTATTTAAATTAAAAAAATAATATTTTTTTAAAAAAACTCTTGACAAAGATAAAAGATAAAGGTATTATAACTACATAAAGATTGAATACAGCAAAAAAATTTCGATATTTTTAATTAGGTAAAAAAGAGAAAATCAATCTGATAAAAGTTTAAAGATTAACTACAGCAACTATTTTTTTCAATTAGGTCGAAGCGAAAAATGTTAATCTGATTTTTCTATAAAAAGAGCGGTTAAAACCGCTCTTTTTGTTTTTTTGTAGAATAGATAAAAAAATATAAAGAGCGTATCAATAGTATTGACTTTTTAAGCAAATAATGTTATCTTCTTTTAAGAAAAGCAGAGAGATATAATAACTTTGGAAATGTTAAATTAATTAAAAAAATATGGGGAGTAGTTATGATTAGTTTAAGTGAAATTAAGAGAAAAAAATAGTTGTGAAACTGTGTTGGTTTTTATCGCAACAATTGTTAGTTTTTTTCCAGAACCTTTAAATATAGTGAAAAACATCCTGAAAAGAATTTGATGAGGGGTGAAAAAAATTTGGTTAGAGTATCAGAAAAAAACGTTATGAGATTGCAGAAAAAAATAATAAATCACTTCATCAAACAATGATGTTTGGAACTATTTTTAAATTCAAAAAGGTTTAACTGAAAAAGAGATTGCCTCAATGACAAAAAGAAGAATTTTACAATTATTACTATTCTTTGACGTTGGTGATGGATTCTTTTCGGAAAAACACTAAACAATTTAGGGTGTAGTAGTGAAGAAAAAAATTAGATAAAGGTATTTTTAAAGAAAACTATCAATCGAATTTAATAAACAGCTTATTGAAAGTGTTAAAAAAATAAATATGTAAAAAATGAAAGATGTGATGATATAAAATAACATTTTTTTCACTAAAAACCTATTGACACTTATATTAAAAAAATGTTATAATGCGTTTATTAAAAAAATAAGATAAACTTTACTTAAAAAGGAAAAAAATATATGAGCGTTGAAAATTTAAATCCTAAAAAAACAGTTGTGTTTGGCGATCCTTGTTATGTATTTGAAGGCACATTAGGGACGTGAAGATTGGTTAACGTTTTGTGAAGAACTGTTTAAAAATCGATCAGGGGATTGGAAATAAAGTATGTAAAGTAGAATTTTTATTCGAAAAAAAGCAGAAAAAAATATTACTATTTGGTGTGCTTCCACTAAACATGGGGATGGTGGTTATCTAGGGAGAAAAGGAACGGTTTATGGTGTTGATAGTGGTCTATTAGGCTTTATTTCGTTGGAAGATGCTATTTTTAGTTGGTGCATTAGAAGATGAAACAGAAAGAAGATCTGCCACTTCTACAATTGGACTTTATAATAAAACATTTGAAGTAAGTGATTTTAAAAAAATGCCGAATTAAAAAAATTAGAGAAGATGATTGGGGCAATTATTTTTAACTGATTCAAACACTATCATTGAAGAAGTTCCAACTGATTGTGAAGAAGATGAGGACGAAGAAGATGATTGGTTTGAAGATGAAGAAGAATAATTAAAAAAACGAAATAAAAAAATAAAAAGACTGCTTTAATGCAGTCTTTTATTTTGCCTGTGATAGATTGACAAAATAAGAGTTTTTTTGCTATTATAGCAGTATAGATGTATGTTTTTAGTGGAGTGTTTTAAGGTTTTATGAAAAATAACGAATTATTTTTTTCAAAAATGAGGTAAGTTACAAAAACGTTTGGATTATTGCATCGTTTTTATACTAGATTTTTTTATTTTTGGGATAGAATTTGAAAAAAATAATAGTAAAAACCAACAAATTTAAATGAAAATGAAAGACAATGTTTTGCAGATAAAAATTGCAAAATACTCAATAGATTGCAAGAAAAATATAGAGCTAAAAACAAAGGATAAAAAAAGATTATAAAAAAAGCAGAATTGTTTATTTATATTTTTAAAAAAACTTATCGACTACTAGTGAGAAAAAAATTTATTGAAGAGATTTACAAAAAGTAAAAAGTCATTGTATTTATCGTTTTTAGATTTTTAGTAAGAAATTAACAAATTTAGCGGTGCTTAGATTAAAAAAATTATTGCATTTGTAAAAAAAGAATAAACTAAATCAGACAAATTATTTTTAAATCAGGATTTTCAGAAATTTTTAATTGATAATTTGACAGAGTTATTAACGAAAGAAAATGTAGCATTAAAATTATCTGAAGAAGAAAAAAAGTTTATCAAAAACAAGTATTATCTGAAAATTTTTATTAGTGGAGATTTTACTGAAATTTTTTTAATATGATAGACGAAAGAAAAAGAAATGTTTTTAGAATATTGTGATTTCTCAAAAAGCGTTAACAGAGTTAATGAAAATTGATGGGGTAGGGTTAGGGAAAAAACTGGTTTTTCTAACTTATTTATCAAAAAATAAAAAGGAATGAGAAAAAGAAGATTGGAAAAATAAAATTTTAGAAAATAACTTTTATCAATTAATATTAGTTTTAAAACGAACTTCCAAAGTTTTTTTAAATAATAAAAAAACACCAAATTTAAAAAAATAGTTTGGTGTTTTTTTATTTAGTAAAACAGTAATAAAAATATAAAGAGTTTAATTTTAATAAATGCCTAATTGTTTTAATCTATAATTCATAGCAGATACCGATACATTAAAAAGATTAGCAAACTCTTCGATTGAGTTAATATTCTGTTTATCAAAAAAACATAGTTGACTGCTAGTTCTGGAATGATTAATTCGATTGCAAAAGTGATTTGCATCAGTTTCTCTTTATCTAAATTGTAAAAGTTAAATGAAGCAGCGTTATCCATAAAAACCGCATCCATGACCTAATACGAAATGTCCGATTTCATGAGCTAACGTAAAAACGTTGTCGCTGTATTGGATCGGTGTTTCTATCGTGCAAGTAGGAGTGTTATTAATAATATCAAAAACGTCCTGAAATGTCTTCTCCACCTATTAATTGAATTAGACTTTGAAGATACTGCATTTATTCCAACAAAAGGACAATTAGCTAAAGTTAAAAAAAGAGTTAACAAGACAATTAAAAAGAAAAAAATTGAATACTTATTTTAAATAAACACATAAACCTCTTGCTTTTCTATAAGTTAAGAGGTTTTTATTGTTTATAGAGCTTCAAAGGTTAAAAAAACAACCAAAACCAGCAAAAAAACTTCAATAATTAAAATAAAAAAATAGATATTTTTCAACAAAAAAACAGATTGACACTTTATTCTAAAAAAAGATATAATTCACTCAACAAAAACAGCAAATGTTGTTTTTAAAAAAATAAAACGGAATAGGAGATGTAAAAATGTCTAAAGAAAAAAAGTTATGTTTTATCACCCCAAATCTAATTTACAAATCATTAAAGGCTTCTCATGATTTAATGGAGTATTATCAACAAACAGGAAAAAAATTCATTATTTGAGATTTACGAGTCAATTCGAGCAAATAAATCTGGATATGATTTGTTAAGAGAAATTATAGTAAAAGAAGATTTAAATAATGCAAGAACAAAAAGCGACTGAACGTTTAATTTGTGAATTATTTGGAAATCCTTCACCATTATATGCTTATAGTAACTTGCTACAAGAAGTGTTTGAACATGTAAAAAAATAACTATGGCGATGTATTAGAAGAGATTTCTACAGATCCAGAAGAATGTTTAAATTATTATTTGGATGAAATTTTAGTTTCAGATGTGTTTTTGAAACATTACAGGATTTAGATTATGACACTGATTATAATCCGACAGAGCGTGAAATGAAAAAAAGTTAATGCACAGTTTAAGCGTAACTTAAAAATATAAACTTAACAACTTATTTTAAATAGTTTTGGTGCTGAAATTTATCAAGATAGATACTAAGTTAGAATATTAATTAAATTTCAGCACAATAAAAATATGGAATAAATTAAAAAAACAGGATAAAAATCAAAATGTATTTAAAATGGTTTATGATAAAGTTTTTTTACATTCTTGTAAATCAACTGATAATTTAAATCAGTTAAATCAAGATTTAATTAGTTCTTTTTAAATAGGAGTTTTTCGCTTGTCTATCAAAAAAATGAAGTTAATGTGAGTTTTAAAATTTTTTTAACTTAACTACTTGTGAGTTTTCTGCGTGTTCGTTTCCTGAATTAGGATTAGAAAATGTTGAGGAATTAACTTTAGAGCAATTAATTGAACTGGTAAAAAGGATACCATGTTTTTGTTAGATTTTTCTTAATAAAAGAAATTTGGTATTTTTAATGAAGAAGAAGGTGAAGAAGTGTTGGTTGGTAATTTTAGTTACTAATTAAAAGCTTATTATATTGAAAAAGCGGTTGTTAATTTATAATAATCGCCTTTTTCAAAAACAATTAAATAGACTGTTTTTTTAAACAAACAGTAAAAGAATAATAAAAAAATAATTTGACGAACTCTTATTTTTTTGCTAATATAACCACATATAAACAGAGCTTAACAAAGTAATGTTAGCTTAAGCTAAAACAAACAGTAAACTAAAGTTAACAGTGAAGGCTGTTGTTTTTTTACAACAGCCATTTAAAAAAATCACTTAACTTATTTTTTTAAAGTAGATAATTCAAAAAAACTGTGAAAAAAATAATAAAAAAACAGTTGACAATCGATAGTGTTTTTTTGATATTATAATCACACAAACAAAAACAATAAAACTCCCGATAGCTCAGTTGGTTAGAGCACACGACTCATAATCGTTAGGTCACAGGTTCAAGTCCTGTTCGGGAGACCAAATTTATTATATTTTTAAAAAGATTTTTTTAAAAATATAAACGTTAAAGAGTTTTTTTAAAAAATATAATAAATTGATTTTATATCAATTTGGAAGCCTGTTATGAACTGGTTCTATATTAAGAAATTATTATAGAAATTCAACTGACTGCAAACTTTAAAAAAAGTTGAAGAAAGGCGATGTGTTTGAAATAGGAAGATTTGGAGAAGTAAAAAAATCAAATCGGAGGCAGCAAACCTGCGTTAGTCTTCTTATTACATTAATTTCTACCGCTTTAATCATTAAAGCTATTTATAAAACTTTTCTCTTGAAAAAAAGCACCCTAAATAAATTTATTATATAAAAATAAAGGGTGAAGCCCCCCACAGGTCTTCTAAACCTGTAGCATAAAAAGTGGGAAGGAGGAAGTTTGAAAAAAATGTTTAGATTGCGGAAATTATAAATCTTTAGAAGATTTTTACAGTTCTATCTGCAAAGGGAGAAGGAAATATCAATCATATTGTAAACCTTGTGCAAATTCCCGTAGATATGCAAGCCAAAAAGCTTTTAAAAAGGAGAATGTTTGAGTATCTCGAGTGGGAAATGTTCTCACTGTGGTATTAAAGAACCTTTATGTATTTTTTTGATTTTCACCACACAGACCCAGAAAAGAAAGATTTTACTTTAAATCAGAAAAAAATCTTTATCATTTGATAAAATTAAAAATGAACTGGATAAATGTATTTTTACTTTGTGCTAATTGTCATAGAATAGAACATTCAAAATAATTTTGTTCCTTGTCCCCATACCCGCCTTCTAAGCGGATGACGTTAAACTGTGGGTAGGATGTCGGTGGGTTCGAATCCCTCAAGGAACGCCAATTTTTCAAATTTTAGATTCCTCCACCATCTGCCAATTTATCATAGGAAATTTAAGTGCTTAACTTTGTAAAAGATTCTACTTTAGGTTATATGTATGCCTACTGTCCAAACCATCCATTAGCAAATAAATCTGGTAAAGTATATGAACACATTTATGTCATGTGTAAACACATAGGACGTAAATTAAACGATGATGAATGTGTGCATCATATTGATAGAGATAGAACAAATAATTCTATTGAAAATTTTACAATTACTAACTTTGATAGAACATTCTAGATTACATGCGATAGAGGATAAAGGGGATTAAATTTATAGAAGTTCCTTGTTTAACTTGTGGAAAGATTATTACAATAACTTCTAATTCAACTCAAAAATATTGCTCTTCTAAATGTTTTTGACAAAAAAAGATTGAAATTTGAAATTAGTAAAGAAGATTTAGAAATTATGGTGTGGAGTTTACCTACAACGAAAGTCGCTGAAATTTTTGGGAGTTTCCGATGTAGCGGTAGCTAAAAAGATGTAAAAGCTATTGAGTTTCTAAACCTCCTAGAGGTTTTTGGAGTAAGGTTAATGCAGGATTGATTATACCAAATGGACTGCCACAATAAAATTATATCAAAGATAGAAAAAAATAGTTTCTATAAACCCCTCTATTTAATAACAGAGGATTTTTTTATTTAATATAAATAATAAGTTTAATTTGAGAGATTTTTGATTTTTTTAATTGGTTAATAATAATATATTGTTAATTAAAAAGAAAAAAATAAAAAAAGGAAGATCGAATGTATTACTTAATCACATCAGTGGTTTTAATTTTACTGGCGTTAGTGTTGGCTTATAATATTATAAAAAAATAGTTCCACAAAGTGAAATGTGGGTGGTGGAAAGACTTGGCAAATACAATAAAAACCTTACAACCCTGGTTTTATCGGTTTTTAATTCCATTTATAGAAAGAGTGGTAAATAGAGTAAACATGAAGGAAATTTTTAATTGACATTCCTCAACAAGATATAATTTCAAAAAGATAATGCTTCTGTTAGCATTGATGCAGTATGCTTCATTAGAATAACAGATCCGTATAAAAGCCACTTATCAAGTGGATAATTTAGAGTATGCGATTGAAAAACTTAGCGTTAGTAAATATCCGTAATGAATTAGGTAAAATGGAGTTGGATGAAATTTTATCTTCAAGAGAAGTTTTAAATAGTGCCATAACTAATCAAATTGATGATGCGACAAACCCGTGGGGAGTGAAAGTTCAACGTGTAGATATAAAAAGAATTAGAGCCTGCTCGTTCAATTAAAGAAACAATGGAAAAAAACAAATTAAAGCAGAACGTGAAAAAAACGTGCTGAAATATTGACTGCTGAATCAATTAAAAAAATCAAAAGTTCTACAAGCAGAGGGTGAAAACCAATCTATTATTTTAAGAGCAGAAGCAGAAAAAAAGAGAAGCGGAATTAAGAGCAGAAGCTCGTGAACGTGAAGCAGAAGCGGAAGCAAAAAGCAACAAAAAAATGTTATCAGAAGCAATTAAAAATGGTGATGATAAGGCGATAAACTACTTCATAGCTCAAAAAAATATACAAAAGCTTTAGAGAATATTGGTAGTGCCAATAATAGTAAATTAGTGTTAATGCCACTTGAAGCTTCAAATTTAATAGGTTCAATCGCAGGCATTTCACAAGTGGTTGAGTGGACAAATGTTTTCGAATGAAAATGTAAATAAAGCAATAAGTGGAAGCTGAGTTTTAAAAATAAGGTGAGAGAATGAACGATTTAATAATAAATGTTTGGTTAATAATTGGTTTGACTTTATTAATCTTAGAAAATCTTATACTAGGTGTTTATATAATGTGGTTCGCTTTTTGGAGCATTAGTAACCTCATTATTTACTGATATTTTAACTGAAATAAGCCAACAAATATTTTTTTATTTGTAGTGGTAAGCTTTTATATCTCTTTACACATACATTAAGTTTACGGAGAATAAAAACCAGAGAAAAAAGAAAGAAACTGAAATAGAAACGAATGATTATTTAATTAATCAATATGGCGAAACTGTTTCTGATAGAAGGGTTAAGGTTGGAGATACTGAGTGGATTATCGCAAATCAATCATATAGTTTTAAGAAAGGCGAAAAAAAGTAATTGTTAAAAAAAGTATTAGGAAGTAGCTTATTCATTGAGAGAGTTGTTGAGTAAGAATGAAAAAAAGAGAGTGAAAACCTCTTTTTATTTAATATTTTATTTTTGCATTGAAGTGTTTAAAGATTTTAACAATCCTTGAGCATTTTGAAGGTTTGCTCGTCTATCAAAAATCATCTTCTTCCTCGCTGTTTTCTTCACTACTATAGTTGACAATGTTAGTTAAAACACTTTTTTTAAAAACTTTTTGTATTTAATAATAACCAGTGGTTAATATCATTTGAATTTAAAGTTGAAAGTTCTTCTAAGATATGGTCTGGAGTGCTTGGATTTCTTGCGATTCCACATAACATTGAGAAGCTATCTGGCTCTTTATTTACCTTGTCTTTATGTTCTTTAAATTCATTTTTCTAAAAACACTAGCAGGCATATTTTTATGAGATAATGCTTGATGTTTTAAAGCTTTAGAAAATTTAGGATTATTTAAACATTCAATAAGCACATCTTCTGCTGAATTAGGATTTTGTAGGATTGAGAAGATTAAAAGAATCTGTGTCATTTTTACTGGATTCTAAATTAAAAATATAAGAAAGTTTTGAAGAAGAAAAAGTTTTTTTATTTCTTAAACAAACTCTTTTAACAAAATGATCCTCGCTTGTGAAATAAATATCAGTCAACAAGTCTTCTGAAGCATTTTCATTTTGAACTAAATCCCCAAGTAAATCATTTTGCTCTTTATTTTTCAAGAGATAAAATTGTTTTTAAAAAGCAATTTTTAAAAATTTCTGATTGATTTAATTCAAAACAACCTGCCTCTTTCAAAGTATGTTGAGGTGTAAAAGCAAACTAACTCCTGTAAAAATGCGAACATCTTTTCTTTTTGCTAAATCTTTTAACACAAAAAGAGGGATGTTTGGATTTCTAATTAAATCGTAAGTGTTTGAACTATCTTTACTTAAATCTTCAATGAGGTAAATGTTTTTGCGTTGTTCTTGCAACAATGCTTTTGAAATCATTATCTAAAAAAGATATAAATCATTATAAGAGATTTCTTCATTAGATTTCTTTCTAAATTTAAAAGCAATTTCTGCTTTTAATTTATCTAATTTATTTTTTTGATGATTTGCCAAAGTGTTCTTTTTAAAAGCACCTTCAACTTCATCAATATGGTAAATATTATTTGAAAGAGAGAAGTGTTTGCCAAAAATAATAACTTCACACTCTTTATTTAAATTAAAAACTTCTCATATATTTTTTTACTCCTATAAGTAGTATTATGTAAACAAGGTTATTATAACCTAAAAATACAAAATTGTCAATACAAATTAACAAAAAAATATCATTTTAATCTTGTTGATCTTAAAAAAAGAGTGGAGGTAAAAGCCATCCACTCTCAAAAACCAGTTTTTTTGATAAAATGATATTCTAAAATTTAACAAATACTGTATTGCAATAAATTTAAATTTGATTCTGATAAATCTGAATTCATACAAGCAAAGAGTTTAGCATTTTTTTAAATCAATTTTATCAAGTTCGGTGGTAATTTTGAAAAAAATAATTCGGTCAACAATTCTTCTTTTTCCTGACTAATACCTAATGAAATTGAAAAACGATAAACAACGCCTTGACAAAAAAATCTAAAAACTTCCTCTTTCGTAAGTTTGAAAGTATCAGTTAATTCAGAAAATTCACCTGTTTCAACTTCTCCCCATCCTTTTGTGTGATAAGGATTTAGATAAAAGTTATTTGTAATTTGCAAAGTATGTGTTTGATTACCTTCATTATTTTTCTTTCTCAGCAGTCCAATTATAATGAGTGTTGAGATAATAAGTTGAAGACGTAAAGTAATTAGGAAGCTGATTAAAGTCAGTTAAAATTCCATTGACACTAGCTGGATAAGTGTTACAACCGTTACTTTGTTGAACTCCTGCTTGTCTAAGTAGAGATTTATATTGATTTAATGGAATCTCTTGATTTTGAGAAAAAAACGTAATACTTCTTGGTTGATAGTATTTTTGAATTAACGACATTTCAAAAACAGTTTAATGAACGTGGATTTAAAAAAATACATTAAGTGAAATTCTTTTAGACATAGTGTTTTCCTAATACTGTTATTTAATTGATAAAAATCATTATAGCACACTTGAGATAAAAATGCAAGCATTTCTTACAAAAATAAAAAATCCTCTAAATAAAGAGGATTTATGTTTTTTTAATTAAAAATCAACAATTAATAATCTAAAAATTTTTTTTAAAGTTAGAAGTTAAAAATATTTTTAGGTAAATTATATTCTTCTTGATTATAAAGTTTATATTCAAGATTTTTTTAATGCCACTGAATCTTCACAACCTTCTTTAATTAAAAAGATTTGAAAATAGTTTGTGCCATCATGATGATGAACTGTTGCGTTTTAATGAACCGTATTTACCTAAATAAACTTCCTCTTGTGAGTAAGAAGAGTTGCTAGTTAAACAAGTTAAAACAGCATTTCTCAAGCCTTTACAGATCTTGCTTGAAGAACGTCTTCCTTGCCAAGTGCCTAAATCTGCTAAAAATAAAGAAATAGCGATCTCGAAGTGTATCGGGGAAATTATCAAACTCCATTTCATCTAAACAATAGGCTTCCTGAAGGATTTTTTTCTTGATTTTCTTCAATATCAACAAATTCAGAAAAAAAGTTAAATCAACTCCATCTTCATTTTTTTAAAAATAAAGTTTTTTTGCTTCTTCTGAAGCCTTAAATTCTTCAAAGGAAGAACATTCTCCTCTTGAAATTAAATCAATAATAGAGACTTCATCTTTCTCTTCAATTTTTCTTACTGGCATAATCAGCATTTAAATCAGATTGATAGATAACAGTTTTTTTCATAATAAAGTCCTTCTGTAAATATGTATGAGTAAGATTTTTTTAATGATTGTATTATAGCAAAAAAACAAATATAAATGCAAGCTATTTTTTTAAAAAATAAAGAAAATATATAAAAAATCCCCTAATAAAAGGGGATTTTGTTGTTATAATCATTTTAAAAATTTATAACTCATAACATTTGTTTTCTTTTGTCTTCAACTAATGTTTTTTTATGTTCCATTACAAGAAAAGTTTTTACATTAGAAGACAATATTATTTCTTCCATAAATATATATAATGGTTAATTAAATAACATTATAAATATTTAACTGAAATTAGCTATTTTAGAACGATAGTTGCTTATTGCATTATTTCTAATTGCGTTATCCTCTTCACATCGTGATAATATAATTAATCTATCTAATGTGGTTAAAGGATTTGAGGCTACTGCAGCTAAAACTCTAAAAAGACTTATCAAAGCTTAATCGGTATAGCATTTCACTACTAGTTGAGCTATTTTTTTAGCAACTGCTTCTCGAATAAAAATCATCTTTATCATAACTTAATTTTTGTCAAAGTGTTTTTTTTGGAGTTTCACAGTTCCCTGCAACACATAGACGAATTAAATTATTTTTTTATTTGTTCCTAATTTAATTAGGAGTAATTTATTGATGGTGAATTGAGATAATAATGCGTTTAATTGGAAATAATCTAACTCAATTAAATCCATTAAAAAGCGGTATTTTGTTTTAACAAGTTGTAAAAAAACCGTGTAAATCAATAGAAGTTTGAATTTTAAGTTTTAAGATAAAACGATATTCCTCATCATTCTTTTTAATGTTATCTTCAATCTCTTTTTAAGAATTGTTCCTCTTCTTCTGAAGTAATTAAAAACTCTTGTTGAAGATTACTACTTGCAGCAGAATAATTTTTGAAAGACAAGATTTCCAATAATATAAAAAAAGGATTTGAGTGGTTTTTGTAATTTTACAGTTTTTCATAAACATACCTTATACTGTTGTTAATGGTTAAAGTATATCAGAATAAAAAAACAAAATGCAAGCTATTTTTTTCAAAAAAACATAAAATAAAAAAAGGCAGTAAAAAACTGCCTTATAAAAATATGTTTAAATTACTTTTTTTCTTCATGGAGAATAAATATTGTTGAGTTTTTGTCAGACTTTTCTTCATAAAAGTTTACAATATTTTTCACCATAGTTTTTCCGTAAAACATCGGTTAAATCTTCAAGAAGTTCTTTTAGATCTACTGATTGATATTTTTTTTAACAAATCATTTAATGGATAGCGAATGGAATTGGCTTCACCACCTTCTTCAAAACCATGTTTAACAAAAAAACGATTTATCTTCAAAAATCTCTAAGTAAAGAGATATATTGAATAGAAAATTGTTTAAGTTGTTCTTTTAATTCATGTTTATGATTAAAAAGTAATTTGTCCTAAATTAGTCCATTTTTTTTGTATTGTTGTCAATTAAAGTAACAGAGCAATTTGGATTTAAAAATATCAATCTTACCTTCAACTAAATTAAAAAAAGGAATTTAATATAAATCGGTTCTTCAATACTATCTAATGCTAGGATTTTTTTATCGTTATATGTGAAATGATATTGAGACATATTTTTTTCTCCAAATTTTTATATATATTAATATTACAAAATTATCTTAAAGAATTTGCAAACCATTTATTATGGTTAATCAAACATAACATGTAGAAGATAGTTTAGGTCAAAAAAATACTTTCTCCATCTCTATTAAAAAGTAGTATTTAAAATATTAAGTTGAATACTATTATTTGTGATAGAAAAATTTAACACAGTTTGTTAAAAAAATCTTCAACCGTCTCTAAATGCTCTTTGCAAAAAAATATTGTTTGAAGACAGAGTTGTTATGGTTGCTAATAAAAAAACGATCTTGTTTAGTTTCACAAAAAAATATCAAATAAAGAACCATGTTTTTGAACGATAGAAAGAGTAGGTAAATCTTCATTATTAAAAAAATGACTTTTAGAGCCGAAAATAAAAATCTCGTATATTTTTCTATTAATAGGCTTAGTTTTTTTAAATCTGAATGACTGTTTTTAATAATGCTAAAATTTAAATAAAACATAATGTGTTTCCTCTAATTATTTACAAAACAGATTATATCTTAAAAAGCTGCCAAACTGCAAGCTTTTTTTAAAAAAACAACAACCAAAAATTTAATATTTGGTTGTTATAAAAAGATGCTGCTTCAATTAATTTTTATTTGACTGGACAATTCTTTTTAATAAAAATCTTCCAACATAAAAATTGCAAAATATCTTGAATTGAAATGTTGTTTTTTTCTGTCCAATTTCTTGAATGTTTTTTTAACATTTCAGGAGAAATAGCAATTGTAGTAGAGTAATATGAAACCACTTTTTTCTAATATGGGACATGTCTTTTTGCCATACTTAGTTAAAAAAATCTTTAAGTAGCTCACGAAACAACTCTGCTTTGGAAGCTTTTTAAATTTAATGTGATTGCTTTCTTATAAAGCTCTTCATTAATGCGAAAAATTGATCTTAGAAGAATTTTTTTCTCATTAATTTTTTTGTTAGCACTTCTTCAGGAAGAGATAAACCTTCTTTTTGAATATAATCTGTAAGTAAATAATCAAAAATAATCCTTCATAGAGATGTTATTATTTTTTTAAAATCAACTCCAATTTATCCTTATTTTCTTCCATTAAAGAAAGAGCAGTTGAACTATTAATAACATGTTTGTTTTGCAGCTTTTTAGGTTTTCTATTTTTTTGAAATTTCCTCATTCAACCAATCAGAAATTCTCTTATCTTTTGTATTTTTTTAAGATGCGTTTTTACAAAAAATTAAAAAAACTTCTTTATTAATTGAAATTTGAATATATTTAGAAAAAAATTTTTTCATACACAACCTCTTTATTCTTAATTGTTTTCATGATTAACACGAGCAATTAATTTATAATTACCACGCTCTGTCGGCATTGGAATATTAAAGTATTCAAACTCTTTACGATATTTGCAGTAAAAATCTTTTAAATTAAATTTTTAACTCAAATGAAAAATGAAAGTTTATTTTCTGTAAAAATAGTAGGAAAAATTATCTTCCACATAAGATAGAATATAATTTCTCATTAACTCCTGAAAAAAACTTCGCTAGGATGTAAAAAGTTTAATTTCTTCAAAAGACATTGGAAGAAAAATTTTCTCTCGATTGACGAAAGATATAATTCAACTCACTGGGTGAGTTTCTATGAAAAATCTTTCTCATAAGATGGTGGAAGTTCGTTTGGAAAAACGGACATCTGGCGAAATAATAAAAAAACCTTATCAATGTCATCATTTGTATAACTTAATTGGAAGGCTTTGTTTTCTGCACGTCTATAACCAATTAATGCCCAAAAGTCAGGATGAACAAAAAGTTCTAAAAAAATATCTGTTCCCATAACTTGTTGAAAAAAATACGAGGAGAAGTGTAGATCCCATCGCTTTTTTTACATGAGTTGCTAAATAATGAGCATACAACATTAAAAACCTTAAGTGCTTGTCGAGTATCATCACCTAAAACGACATTTCCTTGTTGGAAAAAATTTTTTTAATGAAACAGGCTCTTCATTGTTAAAAATAAGTTGATAAAAGTTTATGAGCTTCTAACGAATAAAAGTTTTTTTAATAGTTCTAATTGTTCTAACTCTAATAAAACAACTTTTAATACCTTGGTGTCACCATTAAAAAAATGAACTGACTGCTTCTTTTGAAAAAAAGCTGATTATAAAAATTCAACTAACAATTTTTTTCTAACTCATAAATAACAGGTTGGAATGGATATTTTCCTTCTACTAGAAATTTCACCCTAACATTTTTTTGATATGAGATGTCAAAAAAATTGATCTTTAATATCTTCATCTTTACCAAATTCTCCAAAAAACGATGTTTGATAAAGTTTTTTTAATGGTTCTGCAAAAGCGAACTAAAACCATATCTTCATTTTTGTTTCATTTGTGATTTTAGTTTAGCAACTGAAAAAAATCTTTTCCTGCACGTTGTCTGCCAATAAAAAGCAATATTTTTGTGTAATCATTAATTCAATACCTTAATAATTGTTTGTTGTTTAAGATGCTTTCATTATAACAAAGAAGTAACTAAAATGCAAGCGTTTTTTTATAAAAAAATAAGAGCAACTATAAAGGTTGTTTTTTTGTTGAAAGGAATTGAATAGAATAAAACGGTCAAATGTTTTTTTATGAAAAAAATAAATTAAATATTTTTTTAAAACTATAAGAAGTGAAAGAGAAATATTTTTGGGTTTTTGTGGCTTTTTAAAAATACAAAAATAGAAGTTATTTAGGTAACAAATCTAAATTACTTGAATTTATTGAACAAACAATAAATGAACATTGTTTTGATTGTAAAAACGTTTGCTGATGTTTTTTTGGTGGAACGGGGACGGTGGCTGATTATTTTAAAAATAAATATCATGTTTTTAGTGAACGATCTACTGTTTTCCAATTACGTTATATATGATTGTTTCTATGGAAAAGAAAAGATTAATCTTAAAAAGATAGAAGACATTGTGTTTCATTACAATGAGAATATCGAAAAATACATTTCTGGCGAAATGAAAGCAAGCAATAATTATTATTTAGATAATTTTAAAAACACTTATCTATCGAATGATAATTTAAAAAGTTGTTAATTTTATTAGAAATGATATAGCTAAAAAAAGAAAGAGTTTAGTGAAATAAATGGTAGAGAGTAATGTTTTAATCACAATATTATTATTTGCTATTGATAAGGTTGCAAAAAAACAACTGGACATTACGATGCTTTTTTTGAAAAAATGATAAAAAAACGAATACAAAAAAATTAAATTTGAAATGCCAGAGATTGAAAAATATTAAAAAAAGGAAATTACAATCGACAGGTTAAATGCAAATGATTTTTGTTAGAAAAATATTCTGCTGATATTGTTTACTTTAGATCCACTCATATAACTCAAGACAATATTCTGATTTATATCATTTTTAGAGAATATTGCGGAAAAATAAACAGCCAGAGTTATTTGGTAAAAACGAAAAAGTTTGATAGAGCAAAAATAAAAAAAGTGATTATTGCACTGCAAAAAGCAGAAGATCAGTTTGAGGATTTAATAGAAAAACATTAAGGCAAAAATATATTATTTTAAGTTTCAATAACACCGAATCTGCAAGCGGTAAAAACAAATGTAAGAATATCAAGAGACAAGATAGAGGAAGTTTTATCTAAAAAAAGGTGATTTAAAAATTTATGAGAAGGATTACAATGCCTATACAACAGGTAAAACAAAAAAATAAAAAGGACTTAAAGAATTACTATTTGTATGCGAAGTTAATAAATAAGACCGTTAAAACGGTCTTATTTATTTAAATAGCGATATAAACATAAAAAAATTAAAAAGAACTTTTTTTAACTTCTATTGTGTATGGGATATTTTTTTAAAGCGAACATAAAAAAGTGGAATTTTCAAATGGATCAAAAAAACAAATCTTCTATTACAGGGTTAATGTTATTATTAAGCAAATTTTCAAAGAATAAAGTATTTTCTTCTGCAAATTTATTACTAACTTTAAAGAACTCTTCAGAATTTAAAACATTAAGAATCTTTTCAGAAATTTCATCAAAATTAGAATGGTCATAATTTTTTTGTCTTTACATCACAATTACAACTTTTTTTCACAGTCGCAACTTTTTTTCTACAATCACAATCTTTTTTTCACAACCACAATCATGATAATAAGCCATTTTATTTCTCTCACTTCAACTATAAAAACAATGGTTATTATAAAGGTTACTAAATGAAAATGCAAGCACTTTATAAAAAAATTTTCAAATAAAAAGAATAAAGTATAAAAATATTTATAATAACGTATAAAAAAAGGTTTTTTTAATGCAAAATATTAAAAAGATAAGCACTATTGAATTGGGAATACTGAGTGCCGCATTAGTAAATAGATTGATTAAAGAAATAAGGAAAGATAATAAAAAAATAAAAACTTTACTTTTTAAAAAAACCATGTTAAAAAGAAAGATAATTTAATAAAAAGTTGTATTCACATTGTATTTGAATGAATACAACAAAAATAAAAAAATGAGTTGTAAAAAACAATAACAATAATTCAATTCAAATAAATAATTCACAATTACATGGAAAGATTTTTTTGAGGAATTAATAAAAAGTAAATTAGGAATAAAAAGAAGAAATTACAGGTGAACGAGCAATTTGATATTCCTAAAGAAATTATTGAGAAAGTAAAAGGTGAAAGTATTTCAAATAAAAATTTTAAATGAAATACCAACTGTTTCTTTTTCTATAAAAAAACTAAAAAAACGCTCAAAAAACTCAAAAATGAAAGATTTGATTTAGCAGATGCAAAAAGAATTTTTTTAGCATAGAAGAAGACTTTAAGTTGATAGTAGGATTGTTTGAGCAGAAAAAAAGATAAAAAATCATTTCAGAAGTGTTGGAATATAGTGTAGGTAAAGAAGAACTTCAAAAAAATTAAAAGGGAATTTAACAAAAGATAAGGTTGAGAAGTTTGAAAAAGAAATAAAAAGCAATTGAAGATTATAAAGTTGCGAGAGAATACGCTAAAAAAAGAGAAAAAGTAAAATTGTAAATGAGAATAAAACAATCATTCAATTAAATCATAAAAATAGATTCAAAAAAACAAAGACGAGTTCAATGTTCTATAAAGAGAAAAGAGCTGGAGTCAATTCTTTTAAATACTAATAAGAATAAAAAGTAATAATGATGTGATTATAAAAAAAGCTATTGTGAAAATTTCTATGGTATTAAACTGCCAATTATAATTGAAAGTGCTCAAAGAATAATCAATCATCAGGAATCATAAGCTGAACATGTTTTTTTAAAAAAACATGTTATCTGTAAATTTATCGAGTTAATAAGTTCAAGCACAAAAGAGGAAGTTTTTATATGAGTAAACAAAAATTTATCAGTAGCATTAGCTATTAAAAAAATAATAATTTTTATGCAGAAAGTGAAGAAGAGTTTATAATGTTATTTTTTTGCGTAATTTGTTTAAAATGTTTATTGATTCTAAGGGAAAGGAAGGGATGAGTCCTTTTGATGAGAGTTTAATCAAATTAATTCAAACTAATGATTTCAATTTGTTAACAGAATTAGAAAAGGAAAAAAATTTAAAAAAATATTTTCTTTATGGGGTCTATGAAAGGATTAGGGGCTATTGATGAAACATTGATTGAATTAATGCAAAGTAAAGATTTTAATCCAACAGCGGAATCAGCACAAGAAAAAAATTTAAAGACATTTTCTTTAAAGTTTCTAGAAAAGGGTTTGAATTAGGTTTTGATGTTGGTTTAGAAGGTTTTTGATTGCAAGTTTGAAAAATCGACTTTATGTTTTATTTGAAAAATTTCAAAAAAATTTTTTTCAACAGAAGGAGAGATTAAGGTTTTAAAAAGAAACTTTTTAAAGATGAAGAAAGTTTTTCAAAAAAATATGTAAAAATCAAATATTGAATTAGGGAAAAATGAAAGAAGTGATCTGTTTAATTGAAGTTCCAAACGAAGAGAGGTTAATGGAAAAATTACAAAAAAACAGGTTCGACATATCAAATTAACTTTAAGACTATCGAAGATGAAAGTAATTTTTTTCTTCAAATAGCACAAATAATTCAATTGATTTGATGTTTTTAGGGTAATGTAAATAAAAATAAAACAATAATTCAATTAAGTTATAAAAATAGATTAAAAACAAAGAAGAGTGCAGTGTGCTATTAGAAAAAAACGGTTAAAAAAAGTTAAAAAAAGACAGGTTAAAATCTGTCTTTTTTTATTTTAAAAAAAGTATTGACACAAAGTTTATCTTCCATTATACTTTAACCAATCTAAACAAGAATTTTTAATTTAATGGGAGTTTTTTTATGAACAGCAGAGATTTAGTAGTTGTATTTTCAGCAAAAAGAAAATCAGTATTTTGATATTGAAAATGATGAAGGAGTGTTGTCCGTTTTTGAAGAAATCTTTTTGTAGATTTTAATTCAACAGAAGGAAAGTTTGGAATCAATCCTTTTTAATAAGGTTTTTATTAAAGCAATCAGAGAAAAAAAGGGGTTGAGGGGTTAAGTGAAGATGAGTTAAAAAGAATTGAGAGCAGAGTTCTGTAAAGTTAAATTTTCTAAATTTAATTTTTTTAACAGAATTAATTTACGGTTATTTGTTTCCGCAAGACAATTTGGAATATACAGAAGAGAATTTGAAAAAGTATTCCAGATTTAATGTTTGAGGTCTTTAAAAACGTCTTTAAGAAAGATATTTTTCGATATTGAAACTGTTGTTTTTAAAAACGGAAGATGAGGTTAAAAAAATTTTTCCTTAACAAATTAGAGCAAGACACCTCGAAAGAATATAAAACAACATTAGCGGTAATGGAAATTCCAACTAAAGAAGAAATTTACAATAAATTAACGGAAACTGGCGAAGGTTGTCGTTACACTTTTTGTAGTTTAGAAATCAGTGAGTGGACTGATGGGGTTGGAGTGTATTTAATTGGAAGTGAAAGTTGTTAGATAAAAAGAGTTTAATATGAAAAAGTAAAGGAGAAGGTTTTTCTATTTTTTTAGAAAAGCATTTAGAGAAAAATTTAATTAAATAATTTTTGAAAGTTCGATGTGAAAATGTCGAACTTTTTACAATAAAAAAGCATTGACACTTTTATATAAAAATAAGCTAAAAATAGCTTTTAATTTAAAAACAAACATTTTACCACATTAAGAGGAATGAAAAATGGCTAATGTTTCAAATTATGTAGTAATGACAGCATTAAAAAAAGACCTTGATTGCACAGTTCAAGATTATCGTGGAATTGAAGCGGTAATTTATTTTTTTAAGAGAAAAATTTCATTTTGTATGAGAAAACAAATGGAAAAGAGGGGATTAGTCGTTTTAATAAAAAAATCTGGTTAAATTATTAAAACATGGTTATCAAAAGCCTTAGTGAAGTAGAGTGGCAAAAGTTGAAAAACGATTGTTCAAAATGGTCGAATTGATAGATTTGCTTTTTGTAAATCTGAATTTAATATTGAATTAAGTCAATATGCAGAAACTTTTGAAAAAGAATTTAAAAAAATGGATGTAAAAAACGGTTAATAATTATCGTGCTGCAAAAAGAAAAAGATTTTTTTGATGAGTTGAGACAATCTTTCTTTTATCTTGAGCTATTAAAGCCAACTGAATTTGATAAAGATAATGAGGGTTTTAATTTAGGGATTTTTTTGAGGAATATAAAGATGTCTCAAAAAGCTATTGAAGAGAAAGCAAAAAAATGGAAAAAAATCTTAAAAATCAAATTTATTTGGTTAAACGTCCCTACAACAAAAAGAAATTGTTGGTAGATTTTTAAAAATACGGTTCAACGTTTAGAATTGAAAAACGATAAGGTTAAAAATATCAGATTATAAAAAAATGTAGTTTTTTTGAATTTTTTTCAAATAAAAATAAAAAAATAATCCCATACTAGAAAAAAAGTGTGGGATTATGTTTTTAAAAACGTATTGACTTTTATAAGAAAAAAAGGGTATAATAAAGCTTTATTAAAAACAAGTAGAAATTGACTTACGATAAACTTTATAATAAATTAGATATAGTTTTTTTAAAAAGTTATTTATATTACTTATGAATTATATTGAAGTTGAAAAAAATATGACGAAAAAGAAATTTAAAGAAATATCTTTAAAAACTTTTTAAGCAGAAGTGTTAGAAATGATTTGCAAAAAATTTAACGTCTTTAAAAAAATAAATGTAAAAAGATATTATTGGATTTATCTTTTTCAAGATCAGTTATCGGAAGAGGAAAGAAAAGAGATACATTTTTTTAGCTTCAAAACAAATTGAAGTGATTAATAATATTGAAAGTTTTTTTCTCTATTATTGAAAAAAACTACATCCGATGTTAGAATTAAATGATTTCGATAGGTTTTTAGTATGGTTAAATGGAGTATTAGATCTTGAAAACACGTTTAGTTTTTTTATCAAAAAAATCTTGAGAATGAATTTTTTTAAAAATTAGTGATGCAAAAATCAATCTGTATTAAATAAAGAAGAGTTAGATTTTATTCAATTTTTTTAGGAAAAAAACATTAAAAACAATATTTTTTTCAAGTAAAAAAAGAAAGTTTTGATTTTTGAATTAGAAGAAGTAATAACAATAATGTTTTATTACTACAATTCATTGGATGAAGAACAGAAAAAATTTGGAAGAAAAGTTTTTTTCCTTTATACAAAACCAATCTAAATAAATATAGGAGAAGATTAGGTATGATAGTTGATTTTTGGGGAGCTTGGAAGAGAATATAACGAAAAATCGTTTTTAAACGGTTGGTTTGTAGATCGTTACGAAATGATTGATAAAAAAAGAATTAAACTATTTACTATTCAGCCTATTCACAGAAAAAGGGAACACACTTTTTATGGAAGAATTGTTAGAGTATAAAAAATAAAAGCAGATATGCTTCTAAAAAATTATCCAATTAAAAAAATTGTTGAGCCTGAGAAAGATAAAGATTTTTAAAAAGTTTAGAGAGAATGAAATTAGAAGTTGAACGTTTAGTTTTATTAGGTTCAACATTAATGAAAAATCAAACCTTTTTCTTAAATTTGGATTGTTTAAAAGAGTTTTAATGAAAGTATTAGGAATAATTTTTTTAGAAAAAGTGGTATGGAGTCTAAAAATTCTTACTTAATATAAAAAAAGGATAATGTTGGTTCAGTGGATTTATTGGATGTTTTTTTGCAAAAATTCCAGTTGGAACATTAACAGTAGAAGAGAATTATAATTTTAAAGATTTTCTTATTTTCTTAGAGAAAGATGCTTCTTTTTCATATTATGATGGTAATTATTCATTAGATTTGGCTTTTACGAGCAATTTTAAATTCAAATAAAAAAATTGAAAAAGCGATTTAATGCAAATGCAAAGAACTTGGTTATTAAAATAAAAAAATCAACCACCGTATAAAAAACGAGTGGTTTTTAATTAAATAAAAAAATATTTATTCTTTTTGTAGTGAAGGTAGTTTAATATAATAATATAGAGGTTTTTAAAAGATATTATGCAAGAGTTAGAAAGTGCAATTAAAATTGCAATTTATTTTAAATTTTTCGTAAGTCTATTTGCTTTGGTAAATCCAATAGGAAATGTTCCAATATTTAGTTCAATTACAAACGGGCTAACTACTGCAGAAAGAAATGCGGTTAACATAAAAAAACATCCATCGCTATAGCTGTGGTTTTGTTGGTTAGCCTTTTTAGGGCAATTAATATTGAATTTTTTTCGGTATATCATTAAATTCTTTTAGGATCGCAGTGGTATTCTAGTTATCATGATTTCATTATCAATGGTTCAAGGTAAAAATTTCAGAAGAGAGTCAAAATAAAGAAGAGAAAAAAATCATTTAGCCAATATTCAAAAATTTTGCTATCGTGCCATTAGCAATTCCAATAATGGTTGGGACCTGGGCTCAATTAGCTCGGTTATCGTTTTTGGGGCAAAAATATAACAATCTAATTGATTTAATAGGTCTTTCAATAGCAATTATTTTATTTGGGTTATGCTGTTTTTTTCTTATTTAAATCTAGTTCAACTTTTATTAAAAATTATTAGGAAAAAAACTGGCTCTAATGTTGTAACTCGTATTATGGGGTTATTATTGATGGCACTAGGGGTTGAAATTGTAACAACAGGAGTGATAGGGGTTTTTGAAACCTTAATTAAAACCAATTGTTTAAGGTTGAATAGGTGCATTTTTGTGTCTATTTTTATTTTTTTATAAAAAAACGTATTGACAGCAAGTCCAAATAGTAGTAAAAATACCTCCAACAAAGAAAGTGTGAAGTTTAAAACATAGGGGGAATTTTATGTTAAACTTAACTAATGAACAAGCAGAATGTTTAAATCAAGAAATTCATAATCAACTAATTGAAAGAAGACAGTTGGTAAAATCTCTTTTACAAGAAAAATGAAGAGTTTTTTTAAATCAAAAACGCAGGTAAAAAAATTACGGGACTTGGTTGTTGGAAATGTTTCAATTTTTCTAGCCTTTATAGTTCAAATGTTTATCGATTAACCGTTGAGTTGTATCAACTTTTCTTCAAACGTATTGAAATAACTGTTTTAGAAGAAGTGTTAGATGATTGTTATGATTTAATGTTAGAGAACTTAAATAATGAGTGTTCAAAATGGAAGAGGTGCTTAATTTACTTCTATGTTCTCCAATTGGAAAAATGATTGCAGAACGCTATGAGCCTGAATTGGCAGAAGAAATCGAAGATTAAAATTAAAAAAACAGCCTTGTTAGAAATAATAAGGTTGTTTTTTTATAGAAATAAAATAATAAGAAAACCAATTAAAAAGCATTGACATCTATTTATTTCTACGCTATAATGCAAGCACTTAATTAAAAACAAAGGTTTAAAAAAATGATTAAAAAGATTAGTTTTAGTGCGTGGACATCAAGGAAGTGGTAAATCAACTTTTGCAAAAAAATTATAAAAAAAGAGTTCGAGTTTAATCATCCTGATGCTAAGACATTACATTTGGAGAACGATCAATTTCTTTTATAATGATAAGGGTGAATATATTTGGACTTCTGAAAGAGTAGATAAAGCTATTACACAAGTTACAAAATGAAGCTCGTGAAGCATTTAAACAGAAAGTGAATTTAATTATTGTTAGCAATATGTTTGTTACTATTAAATCAATGGTAAAATTTTTTTAGAATTAGCTAAAAAACATCAATATGAGGTTGAAATTTACCGAACTCAAAATTGGTTTGAAAAATGAGCATGGCGTTGATTTTTAATCGTGTATTAAAAATTCTTCACATTAATCAATGAAACGTTTGTAAGCAATGAAAGCTTAAAAAAATACGGTTTCAAATTAGATAAAGAAGAAATTTTAGTGCCACCAGTGCATCCTGCAAATGAAAAAAATTCAAGAAAAAATTAATGAGATTATGGAATTTAACAAACAATTATTAAAATGGTAATTTGCCTTTTGATAACGTTCATAATACTTATGTTACAAGTAAATATCTTGCTGTAAAAGCTATTGTTGATGGCTACATTCGTAAAAAAATAGTCACCGTTATCCTGATTTGTCTGTTTTGAAATATAAAGGAGAAACTTTTTATCAAAAACACTTGGGATAAAGCATTAGTTGAAATGCGTGGTTTGGTGGTAGATCGTAATGATAATATTATTATTCGCCCATTTAAAAAAACTCTTTAATTATTCTGAACGAATTGCAGAAAATGCTTTTGAACCGTTAAAAAAATGAAAGATAGTGAAAAAGTTTATGCAGTTCGTAAAGTAAACGGTTTTTTTAGGTTGTGTAACTTATGTTAAAAAAATCATCAATACGATCAAATTATTTGTTCAACAACTGGTAGTTTAGATAGTGCTTTTGTTGAATTAATTGAAAAACAAAATGAAAAAAACTATCCGTTGCTTGAAAAAAATGGTTAAAAAGCTTACCGAATCATACATTTATGTTTGAAGTATGTGATGAATCAGATCCGCATATTATTACAGAGAAAAGTTGGATTATATTTAATTGGTTGTCGTAGAGTTTTTTTGACGGTTATAATTTAGCTGAAAAAGAGTTAGATAAATTAGCTATTCAATATTATTTACTCCGTCCTGAAAGTCAAGAAATGACTTTTGGAGAGTTGAAAGAAGTGTTAAAAAAACCTGCAAACATGAAGGTTTTTATGAGTGTCTTCTTTGGAAAGAGATGAGCAATTTAAAATGAAATCTCCGTTTTATTTAGTTTCAAAAATTTTTAGGTCGAAGTGATACTAAAAACATTGAATCCAAATTAAATAAAACAAATTTTGATGAAGAATTCTATCCTTTAATTGATTATATCAATCAACATTTAAAAAGAATTTAATCAAAAAACGGAACAAGAAAAAAATTAAAAATTCATTCAAGAATTTTTATCAAAACTTTAATTAAAAGCACCTTTATGGTGCTTTTTGTTTTTCATCTTAATAAAAAGTATTGACACTTTATTAAAAAAATAGTATAATATACACTTAATAAAAATGAAATGCTTTTTAAAAGACAATAGGAGAAAAAAATATGTCATTAGAGTTAAGCCAAATCCAAAAATCACGAACATTTAATTGAAATGCAGTGTGATTATGAAAAGAAATTAAAAGAATATTTTAAATTTGCATTAGAAGAAATGGCAAAAAATATAACCTTCAATTTGGTAAAACCATTTTTAGAAAATGGGAACTGGAAAAAGTTATCTTCTTTTAGATTTAGAAGAGCAACTAAAAAAACAAAAAAATCTAATGTTAGTTTGAGGTTTCTGGAAAAAGTTAGGTTTAAAGGAGCTTTAATCTCAGAAAAAAACGGGTTTACCTAGTAAAAAAACATGAGACGATTAGTAATTTGTTTAGCTCACATGATGAAAAATAATCAACCTTTCTTATATGGTTCATTTCAAGTTGTTAATCAAGAATAGTTGATATTAAAACCTGTAGTAATACAGGTTTTTTTATAATTTAAGATAAAAATGTATTGACATCTAAGTTAAATAAAGGTAAAATAACCTTAATTAAATGACATTTTATATTTACAGGAGAAAAAAATGTTAGAATTAAACCAACTGTTAACAACTGATTTTTCAGCTAAATTATTCAAGAAAACGATGCAAAAGTATCGTCCTCAACTTATTGAGTTATTAAAAAGAGTATGAGGAAACAAAAGACAATCTAATTCACAATCATGAAACCAATAAACAGATTTTAGGTTTAATGAAAGGGTATAAATTAATTAGTTTAAATACTCAAGACAACAAAAAGTAATGGTAGTTGGGAAGAAGTTTACGCTAGAGGTAAAAACGTTATCTGCTTATTCAAATCAATCGGTAAAAAGCTTGTTTAAGGTAATTACTAAGAATGATTATTTAGGTAGAGATGTTAGTTTTTTTAGATGTCTCGTTAAAAAGAAAAATGAAGATATTTTTGTTAGAGTTGGAGAAAAGAATTTTTATTCTCTCTTATTGATTTGAAACATGCTTTTTTTATTTAAAAAGTAACAGGTTTAAATGGATTGTTTAAAGATTCATTTAAATTAGCATTAAATAAAGGTTTTGTTAATGTTAATTTGGGGCAATATAATGCGGTTTTTTCTGCTGAAATTTATTCATACAATATCAATCGTTTAAAAAATGACGGTTATTTTTAACTATAAAGGTTCTTTTGAAACAACAGTAGAAAATTTAACCAACATTTTAAATACATTCTTAGAAGAGCCAACAATTGAAGGTATTGAAAAAAATATTTTTGAATTAGTTTATCAAAAAGAAGTGTTAGAAGATTTCATTTCAGGCATTAAAACAAAAACAAATTGAATTGTTAGAAAAAGCTTCATCAATTTCTTCTACTGGTTTTGATCCTTTAACTTTAAAAAGGTTTACCTCAAAAAGGAAAAAGTTTTCACATTAGAAGTAGAAAATCAAAGTTTTGGTGATAGTTTAAGTCTTTTGTAAAAAAATGTTATTAATCTTTTTAACTTATTAAATCTATCAAGCATTGATTATGATAAATTAATTGAAACTGCAAAAAAATAATCCAAGTAAATATATTCCTGCAAAAGATGAGGGTAATCCATTTGAAGTAAGTGTTAGTAAAATTTATTGAATAAGGAAAATAAAGTTAAATTCAAATTTAATGAATTACCTTGTTTTAATTAAAATAGAAGCTGTCTATAAAGGCAGCTTTTTTTAATATAAGAATAATAAAAAAAGCATTGACATAGAATGGCTGATAAGATAAAAATATGGCTAATTAAAAGAGTAATATTTATAGAATTTTTAAATAAAACCACACATTTTCAGGTAGTTAGAATAATAACTTAAAAAGGGATATTTAATATGAAATATTTTATTTCAGATCTACATTTCGACCACAAAAACATTTTTGAAATATAATGCTGAATTTCGTTCACAATGGAATACTATTGAGGAAATGAATGAAGGGTTAATTAGTTATGGAATGAAACTGTAAGTCCGCAGGATGAGGTTTATTTCTTAGGCGACTTAACGTTTAAAATGAAAGCTCAAAACTACATTAATATTTTATCAAGATTAAAATGGTAAAGTTCATTGGATTTTTGGTAATCATGACAATCGAAGTGAAAAAAATTATTGAATGAGTTAAAAGCAGCATACTAAATTAGTTAAGTTTAAAGGTGGAAAAAGTAGGAAGATTGCCACTTTTTAGAAAGTGCAAGTATGTATAAAGAGATTAAAATAGGAGAAGAAAAAGTGGTTTTATTCCATTATCCGATTAAAGATTGGAATGGAAAAGATCATGGTTCTATTCATCTACATGGACACACTCATCAACTTGATTCTGGTGTTGAAGGGCGAATTATTAATGTTTGTTATGACAAGCATGGGCGTTTTTTTATCAGAGCAAGATATTATTGAAATGACAAAAGATAAACTTGAATTTCATGGAAGAAAACGAGATAAAAGTTAAAAGATAAAGGGCAGAATATGAAAGAAGAATTTAATATAAATAAAAATGGATGTTGATAAAATTAAAGAGATTAATTATGTAGATATGCATCTATTTATGCAGCCTGTTTTTAAATAAAATTGAGAAAAAGCTTACCTATATTAGATAGGTATGTTTTAAAAAGCTGAAAAAAAGGTGGCTCTTTTATTACATTCCGTTTATTGTGGTATTGGCTTTATATTTTAGTTTTTCTGCCTATTCCAACTAATAATTTATTTTTTTAGTTGTTGTTGAATTAATTATTACAATGATTCTACTTTGCTTTTTGTGCAGTTTTTATGTTCATTGAGCATAAAAAAATATTCAAGGGTGTTGTGGCGGTTAGGTAAAAATTTAAGCAAAAAGCAATTTTGACATTTTTAACAAATATAAAAAAATAAATTAACCACTAATGAATATGAATTGCTCAAATATTATTTAACGAAATCAGAGGATGGTGAAGATATTTTTACGACACCTTATATGTGAATGGTAAAATGGTAAAACGTATTTTTAAAGAATGACATACACCTCACATATAAATATGGAGGTTTCTAGTATCAACGAATTTAGCCTACATAAGCAGGTCTGACAAATTCTCCGCTAAGAGTTGATGCCCCAACTCTAAAAAAATATTTAAACTGGCGTTATAATCTCTGTCTATTTTTGACTTACAGTTAGGACATTCAAAGATCCGCTCTTTGATGGTTAAATCTTTTTGATATATCCACAACAACTACAAGTTTTAGAACTCGGATAAAATTTATCAATTTTCACCACATGAGTTTTTGTGGAGAGAATATGAATAAATTCATGAAAAGCTAAATCATGGATCTTTCTGCCCCAAATTTTCGCCATACCTTTCAAATTAAGGTCTTCAATAAAAATTGTATCATATTTTTTCGCCAAATCATTCGCCAGTTTAAAGAAATAATCTTTTCTTTGATTGACAAGTTTCTGATGAAATCTCGCCAATTCCAATTTCGCTTTGGCTCGATTATTTGAACCTTTCTTTTTTGAACTCAGTTTTCTTTGTTTGATTCTTAGGTCTTTTAACGATTTGAAATAAATTAAAGGTGAATTTATGGTTGTGTTATCACTTAGAGTTAGAAAAGTTTTCAGTCCAAAATCCATACCCACACTTTTACCTGTTGTGATACGATGTTTGTCTTTGGTTTCTAAACTCACGCAAAGATAAAAAGCACCTACATTATCTCTCTTAATGGTTAAGGTTTTAATTTTTATCATCAACTTTTATTGTTTGATTTTTGACTAAATTTAAAAATCATAGCCATGAAGACAAATAACGTTACCGTTTAATTTATAGCCAACGTTTCCTTTTTAACGTGAAAGACTTGTATTTGATAGTCTTCTTAAAAACTAGGTAATCCACCTTGTTTTTTTAAAAGAATTTTTGATATGCTAAATCGATTCTTTCGGTAATTTGCTGAATCGCTTGTGAGCCTAAATGCTTCCAATTTTGATATTTATTGAGTCTCTTTAATTTTGTGAGATGTTTTTGGAGTTGGAATTTATTTAAGTTTTTATGATAAAGTTTATAATATCTTTTTATGTAAAGCGATGCAATGATTGTAAATGTTGCCTGCAATATTAATCAACTCATCGAGATGTTTGGTCTTTTTTTAGATCGATAAAAGCTTGTATTTGTAGGTGAGCAGCATAACTTTTTTTACAATTAGATTGATAATTTATTGTTTTTTTATAAATCATATGATACTATAGTTGATGGAATAACGCAATATTTATTTTTAAAAACCTTATATCCTCATCGCTAAAACGAGAGGTTTTACGGTTTAAGGTGGTAATGTTGGTTGAAGTGATTACAATGCAGAAATTCGTTTTTACTTTAGTTAACTCAATATTAATTTCAACAGTATATATGTTATTTTTGTAAAAAAATGCTGAAAAGAAAGTTAAAAAGGAATAATTTATGGAAAAATCAAAAAAACTTTGTTTTAAAGAAAGAAATATTTGAAAAAAATAAAAAAACCCTGCTAACTGTAGATCAAAAAAACGTTATGTTGAGATTAATGGTTATAAAGGAGTGGCAGAAAAGGGAATAGATGTTTTCCTTAAAACATTTTTTTCTGGAATTTAGTTATATTAGGGTTATTTTTATATTTAATTAATTTTGAAGGCGTTAAGTTTTACGATCAACTTGCTGAAGATAAAAAATTTTTATACAATATTATTTATTATTCTTACTATTATTTTGATTGCAGGGTTGTTTTCATTAGTGTCATCAACAATTTATCAAATTTTTTTATGAGTAGAGGGTTTGATGCTGCAAAAATAAAAACAACATTAGATTTCCTATTAGAGAATAAAAAGAAATCTAACTAGAGAAGAATATATTGAATTATATAAAAACATTTGAAGCCAATAACTTATTTAAAAACTTCAGTTGTTATTGCTTTTAATGTTGAGTGCGAGAAAACTGTATTAGAATGGAAAAATGCTAAAAATGTAGAAGAAAGACAGAAAAAAATAATGTTAGAAGAAGAAAAAGAGAGGAAAAATTTTAAAAAAGAAAGTATTATTAGCAAAAAGCATGGTGTGAAGAAAAATAAATTTCTTTTTCAATTCCTATTAAATATCTATTAGTAGAAATAAAAACCATTGTCTTTAGAAGGTGATGGTTTTTTTATTTTTTTAAAGCGATTGAAAGATAATGTTTTACCTAAAAATCAAGTTGTTTTTGATTAATTTTAGATATAAGATAGTTTAATAATAGATTTAAATTGAATAATATGAGTGGAGCATTAATAACTAAAAAGTTTATTGGAAAAAAATCAAAGAGCAATTAAACGATCAGCAAAAAAACTATGTAGAGTTTAGAGGTGATGCTGAAAAAGATGGTGGGGGAGTAGATTTTTAAAAAACATTTTTAAAAACACAATGGATTTTTATTGTATATTTACTGCTTTTTTTGTATTGGAAGTAATTATAAGAACCATTGATTTTCAGGAATCTAACTTGTTTTTATCATATAAAAAAATCATTATTCATATTTTATTTTTTTATGATAAGTTGTTATGTTCCGTTTTTTTATATTTTTATACAAAGAGGAATATAAAGAAGAATGTGAAAAATTAGTTAAAAACTATTGAAAAAAACAAACACATTGGATTTTTTTATTATCAATCCAAAAATAAAGTTACGCAAGAAGAATATAATAATTTTTATAAATTTGTTGAAGACCAAAACTTGTTTAAAAAAACCAATTGTAAAAAGTAATTCTTAACTTAGAAAAACAATTTTAAATGGGTTGAGCTTGAAAAAGAAAGAGAGTCTGAGAAAAATAAAGAAAGAAGAAATTTTTTTAATAAGAAGAAGTTTTTTTAGCAAAAAAATGAATGTTTATGAAAAAAAGTTAAATGATAAATTATTTGTTTAAAGATTAAAAGGATATAAAAAAATATGATGTGTCAAGATTTTTTTAAAAGAATAGAAGAGCTTTTATATGTGGTGATAAAAGAGAATGAAAAATGTGAAAGTAAATTCAAAAAACTATTTTCTATATCATCGGTCTTTGCAATATAGTGGTTTTTAACAGTGTTATATAAGTATTTTATTAATAAAACGCAGTATATCGTAACCACATTGGAAATAATATTTATAGTGTTAGTAATGTTATTGTTAGTAAATAGTCCATTGATTATTGAGCTAATAGAGAAAAAGATAGATTGTTAAAAGCTGTAAGTGAAATGAAAGACAAAAACAGTTACCGAGGTGTTGTATTTCATAAAAAAATAAACTTAATAATAAAGAATACGATGAATTGTATAAGTTTATTAAAAAAATCGAAACGCTTTTTGAAATGAAATTTAATTTATTTAAAGAATTAAGTTTTAAAGAAGAATTTGAAAGAATTGATAAAAAGAGAAAGAAAAATAAATTAGATGAAATTAAAAAGAAAAATGTTATTAGATGTTGCTTACAAAAAGAGAAGTTTAATTTCAATATATTCATAAAAACCTTTATATATTTATATGAAGGTTTTTTTATATGAATAAAAACATTGATTTCTGTCATGTTAAAGTTATAATAAAAAAATTAACTTAATTAAACAGTTATAAAAAAATGTCGAGTGTTGAATTTTTTTAAGAAAAATAGATTGTAGTTTAAATGAAGTTCTTTATCCAGTTGAAAAATAAAGGGGTAAAGAATGGTAGTTTTAGTTTCATACTAATTTGTGTGGGCATTTTATCTTTAATGATGCTAGGTTTAACCGTAAAAGAAGTATTAATAAATAAAAAAAGAAGAGGTAGATCTTCTATGTTATTTTTTTACTTTCACCTTTAATATTCATCTTATCTATTATTAGAAATAATGAACTAGAACAAGAGAAAGAAAAAAAGAGAAGAAAAAAGAAAAAAAGATTGGAAGAAAGGAAAAGATATGAAATAAACAAATTTAAAACAGATAAAACTGTTATTGATGTTTTATTTGCTATAAAGGGTAAATTAACAAGTGAGGAATATAATAAAAATATATTCATTTATTGAAGAAAGAAAAAGGTTTTGAATTGCCTTTTTATTACTTTTTCAGCAAGAAATAATTAAAAAGTGAAGAAGAAGCAATAAAAAAATGAGCAGGAGAAGTTAAGAAAAAGAGAATATGGCTAAGAAGAAACTTCTGCTAGATATTTCTTATGGGAATGATAAATAATATACAAAAAAACAACCAGTTTTTATCAGGTTGTTTTTTTATATTTAAAGGTTATTGACAAAAAAATTGTCAGTGGTATAATGATATAAAAATTATTAATACTGGAGATTTTTATGTTATATGAAGAAAGTTTTGAAAAAAATAGAGCAAATTTTAAAAGAAAAAAATTTAAAAATGAAAAAAATCGAGAAATCTCCAATCCTTTTATTTTTTTATAAAAAAACATATTGTTTCCTTCTATATTTATTTTTTTATCTTTTTTTACATTTTTTTACTTTATAGAGAAAAAAAGATTTTTTTAAATTTCTGATGTGCAATTCTAGCTTTATCATTTGTTTTGTTGTTTTGCTATGATTATTTCAGTTATTCTGTTTTTAGAAAAAAAGTAGAGGATTTTAAAGAAAAATAACTCTGTTATAGATATGTTGTTTTTAATAAAAAGATAAAAATTTCTAATGAAGAATACAAAGAGTTATACGAGTTGATTGAAAGTAAAAAACTGGTTTGATTTATCTTATAGTAATTTTCAAGAGAAGTTTTTAAAAAGAATGTTATAAAAACAGAAAAACAAAAACAAAGCAAATGATGAAGAAAAATGTCATTAGATGCTGCTTATGAAGAGATAAAAAAATAAATAAGAGACATAACTACGATTTCAAATAAACTTTGTAATAAAAATGGTTGGAAAAGGATTAAGAAATGATAAAAGAAGAACTTTTAGATAAACTTCTTGAAAAAAACAAAAAAACAATTGATAATATTAACGATTACAATAACAACATGAAAAATAAAGTATAGAAAAAGTAACAAGAGAAGATAAAATTATAGTGAGTATTTTTTTCTCTTTTTATTTTTTTACTGAACGCTTGTTACTGGATAATATTTAATAAAAAAACACCATAGTAACAATAGCAATGGTTTTATTATTACCGTTTTTTTATGTGAAATACTGTTTGCTGTTGTGTTTAATGTTTACTGCTATTGTATTAATTATAAAGAAGAAAAATACTTTAGATTTTTTTTATTAAGGATAAGAAACAACATAACTCTGAAAGAGTATGAAGAACTTTATAAATACATTGAGGAAAGAGATTTGTTCAGAAATAGCGTTCTTGATTTTTTTAAATATTGGTTATAAAGAAAAATAAAGAAAAAAAGAGCGTTTATTAGAATTTGAGAGAGAAAGAGAAGAGAAGAAAAAAAGAAAAAGAATATGAGATAGAAAAAAACAAGAGGCTATTTTTAAAGAAAAAAACATTAGCTAAAATGTATAGTGAATTGAGATAAAATTATAAAGGGCAAAAATAAAAAAATTTTTTTGCCCTTTATGTTAATATATTGTAGGGAAGCTAACAGTAACTTGAGTGCATTGTTCCTCTTTAATTTTTTTCGATGAAACTATCTAAATTATCGTTTGTTAAAAAAATTGAATTGCATTAATAAAAATCTACTTTATCAGAAGTATTATTAAAAATCAATAAAAACAACTTTTGATAAAAAGGTGATAGATTTATTTTCAAGATCTTCATTTTGGAAAAAGAGATTGAATTCCATAGGAAGACTTAGCCTGTTTCTTTACAACGTTAATAATTTTTCATCTTTTCTTCTAATGCAGAAACTTCTAAATATTCACAAAATTCACCATTAAACGGTAAGCTTCCATTTTCTCCTTTTTCTAAGCTCTAATAAGAACGGTTTTTTTCATATCGAATAATAGTAATTAGTTTTTCTACATCTTCTTCTCTTAAACCTTTATTGTTTAACATATTTTTTTAATTTTTTTACTAACTATAAATAAAAAAATAATCTTTTTAATATAAAAAAACAAACAAAAAGCATTGACATTTTAAAAAGAAAGAGATATAATAGATGGAAAATAAAACAATACAGGAGAGAAAAAAATGTTTTTATTTCACAAACAGCCATTAGCAGTGCAGGAAAAATATTGCAAGAACAATTATTCATAACTACATCGCATCTGAATGTAAAAAGTCTTGAGAATGAGGAGGAGTTGATTAAATTTTCTCCAAAAAAATCTTTGGTTTTGAGGGAGAAACGCCTTATTTAGATTTATTCAAAACCTTTACTGATGAAAAATGTGTGTTATGATGAAGAGCATGACGAAGAAAAACAATTGTTATATGTTTGCTAAATTAAATGGAGAGGTTTATCGAAATAAAAAAAGGAAATACTTTTAACACTCTCTGATTTCACTTATGAATTGGATATTGTATGTTTAACAAAGGATAATGAAACATTAAAAAAACGCTTCTGATAGAAGCACGACATAACTTTACAACTATTATGAGTAACCTTTATGATAGTTGGTTAGTTGATGAAATGGTTTTTTTGATTAAAAAGTTTCAATAATAAACTGGCTTACTTATTGAAACAACTCACATTAATATAAAAAGGAAACTTTATGAAAGTTGAATTAACTAAAAATTGTAAAAGATAAAAAAACTTTAATAAAACAAAAACTTATAAAAAGTATTAAAGGCTTTGTCGATCTAATAATGGAAAAAAATTAGTATCTAAAGAAAAATGTTTTTAAAAAGAAGCTTTATCTGTAAAAAAAGCCACATTATTTATGAAAAATAAAAATTGGGATGAATATTATATTCAAGATAAAAAAATAGCTCAACATTATTGGAAAGATTTTTAATATCTAGAAATTTTTTTATTGTAATGAAATTACCTATGTATTCAACTTTTTATTTTAAAAGGAGATAAGGATTTAAGAGATTATGTTTTAAATAGTCTCGTAAAAGAAATGCCTTTAGCAAAAAGGTTTTGAATCTAATTGCGGTAAAAACAAAAAAACTTATCTTTATCCCTAAGATATTTTCCTGCAAAAAGAATTGTGTTTAATTGAAAAAGTTTACGGGAGAAAATGACAAGAAATTTGTTATTGTAAACGAAGTAATTGACGGAGTTTTAAATGAAAGTCTAATAGAAGATTTTTATTGAGGATTTAATTAAAAAAATTTATTCTTTTCTGAAGAAACTTTAATTGATTATAAAAAAATATCAAGAACTACAAAAATATTGAAAAAGGATTTCAAAAACAATTTTTAACATTTTTTTATAGAACAAAGAAAAAAATCAATAAAAGAAGGAATTTTAATGCTCTTAAAAAGAGATTTAGAATAATTATAAGGCGGTAAATAAAAATACCGCCTTTTTATTTTAAAGGAGGGTTAGAATTAATATTTAAAACCAAACTTCCATCCAATTTGTTGAACACGAACATTAGAAAAATAAAAAAATATAAAAAAACAAAGAGATTTACAATAATTTTAAGCATTGTATTGACATCGGTATTATTTTAAAAGTAAAATGTGCAACTAGAAATAAGAAATATAGAGGTTTTTTTCATGTTGTTTAATATTATGGGATATGTGATTACTGCTATTCAGGTGTCATTTGCAGTATATTTGATTGTTTTTAGTTATTCTCACTTTTTAAAAAAAGAAGATGAAAAAAGAACATACAAATATGCTTTTAAAAATAAAAAAAGTATTATATAAAAATTTGAATTGATATAATTTTTTTATAACTTAGTTAAACAAAAAAACAAAAATAATCACCTTTGGGTAAAAATAAATGAAAAAAATACACTCACAACTTGACAGTAGAAAACTTAATTAAAAACATTTAAATTAAGTGGTATTGTGTGTCCTTCTGTTGCTTATTCAGACCAAGACATGAGTTTTTTTCGGAGAGGTTGAGTTGGTTTTTAATGAAGATTTCTTAAAGGAAAAATAGCTTTTATAAGGATTATGTTCACGCCTATCGAATTGATGCTTTATACAGGGGTTGTGGATAAAAAAATTTTTTTAATAAAAGAAGAGTTATATTATGTATTATCTAAGCAATTAACTCAAAAATACAGAATATAAAACGCAAGGCGATGAAATAGATTTATTTTTAGCAAATCAAAAATAATCCTAGACTATTTAATGTCAAAGATATTGAGGAATTACAATTTATTTCACGAGAAGAAAGAATTGAAAAGATCGCAGAAATTCAATATAAACATAATATTAAAAAGAGTAGAAGATTTAATCTGTAAACCAGCAGTAGTAAAAAGCCTTAAATGAAGTTCATTCTGATTATGCAGAATTAAAAATTAGATCTTATATTAAACTATCATGATAAAGAATTGATTAAACGTGCAATTAAAGAAGTTAATATTTATAAAGAAAAAAAGCAGTTTTAAATAATAACATTACTGTAATACAAAAAGTTTTTTTCACTATACGAAATAGCAGTTAAATTAATTTAATAAAAGTTAACAAAAGATTAAAAGCGATGCAATTAAAAACATCGCTTTTTATTGTTTGTAAATTATTGAAAAATAAAACCATATATTATTGAGATCGGCAGAAAGTTTTTACTTTGAAGAGCATTGACATTTTCAAAAAAATCTCTGTTAATATACACAAAAAAATAAAGTTACCGATATAGGAGATTTTTATGAACCGAATTCAAACAGTGGAATTACAAGAAGAATTAGATTTTTTTATCTAAAAATTATCGAAGAAAAATGTTTGGGATATTATTGGTTTTGAAGAGCTTTATCAAACTGTTCTTAAACACCAGAATTATATTCTAAATGCAGTTGAAAAATGATAAAGAAGTATTGGAGAAATGCTCTCGCTTCATTAAACTTATTCAAACTTTATTTATTAAAAAAACAGCAGATTATATTAAACAAATTCAAGTCTCAAAAATTTCGTAGGGGGCAATATTTTCTTTTTAAGACTACTACATATCACCAGATTAACATGCTATCTACAAAAAAACAGGTTGAAAAATTTAGCTTTCAATCAGGATTTATTTACTGAAAAATAGATTGGTAGAAAAAAATTATTGGAAGTTATGTTGGAGAATTTAGCAGAAGGATCTAATAAAGATTTTCTCAACTTCCTAAACAGTAATTTTGAAGATCTTTTAAACAAATCAATTCAAAAATATGGGAGTTGAAGAAATTCAAACTTCTTTGGATAAATTTTGTTCAAAAGAAGAAGAAAAAAATTGAAGACACTATTTTCTATCATTTTTATAAACAAATGAATTCTAACACTGTTGGTTACTACGGTTTGGCTATTAGTAGAGTAAAAGGCGGTATTGGTTCAATTCCAGATTGGCAAGTTTATAAAGCTATTTTTAAATGGTTTAAATGTTGATTGTGTAGAAGATAAAAAAATATTATCGAACTGCCTTGAAGAAAGAAATTCAAAAACATTTAAAAAAATAAAAATAATGAAGAAAAACAAATTTTACCAGTATTACTTTTTCTAGATGTTGAGGCTTTGTTATTAGAACAAGTTGTTCCAAAAGATGCAGATATGAGTGTTCGACAACTTATGGCACAACGTATTAAGCCTCTATTTTTTTGAAACGTTAGCAAACACATTGTCCTTTAAATGTTTTTATCGTTTTATTGCTAATGAGGCAAAAATCACTTCGACAAAATAATAAGAAAAATGTCTTTTTAAGGAACATTTTTTTATCATAATCTAAATGTTTTCTTAGATTCATTTACCAAATACAAAAACCAAAGAAGAAGTTAAATATAAAAAAACGCTTCTCAGGTTAAAATGTGGAAGGAATTGTTTTTTTGCTTTCTTTAGAGAAAGAAATATCTCTAATAAACGTTTTGCATGCACTTAAGCATTACAATAAAGAGTATCAAAAGGTTTTAAAACATATTTTTTTAGAGATAATCATTTTTTTATCAGAAACATTTGATATTCTTGAAAGTGGAGATAAAAAATGAAAGTTTGTTTAACGATTTGTTGGCAACATATAATTACAATCTTTTTCTTACAACTTATTGAGGAAGAGAAAAATTGTTTTAAGTAAATTTTTATTAACCAATGCTTTTTAAAGATAAAACTTTGTTTAAACATTTTTTTGAAAAAAACTTGCAAAATTTAATTTTTCAAAAAAATTAAAAAAACATTGGGGTTTTTTTGATTTGTTATTGTATTCCGATGACGATCAAAAAGAACATCAACAATATCAACAGATTGTTAGTGCAATCTTAAAAATCATTTAAAAAAAGGTTCAGAGGTTGATTTTAAGATTGCGTTGGAATTGTTATCGAAAAATCGCTAAAAAGGGTGAACCTTATATCTTCCACCACAATCCCTTTTATTCATGTCTTTATTTGACAACATGTTTAAAAAAACTTTGATTTAGATTCTTTATCTTTTGGAGTTTTTACGGGCTAACGATTACAATAAGAGAAAAATCTGTTTTTAATTTAATTGAGTTATATTCTTTTTATAGAGACGTTTTTAATGTAAACGACAACTTAAAAAGTTTGCCGAAGCAAATTACAGAAAAAGGTTTCTAAATTAAAAAAATGAAATTCTTAATTCTAGATATGGAAGATAGGTGTTTATAAAAATAAAAGAAACACTTTTAATATTTTAAAACCTCTAATTAAATTAGAGGTTTTTTTATTAAATAGTTAATATATTACTTGTTTTAAACGTATTTTTTTAGATAAAAATAAGAAAAACACTTTAACTAACTTATTAAGAAGTTTTTTTATGCACTGTTTATCATTTGTAATATCAGAACAAAAAGATGATTTTTTTCTTTTTAGAGAAATATGAATGTTGGAATGAAGATTATTATGTCTTTAAAAAAAGTCGATGTGGAAAAAGAGATTGCTCAAACCAAAAACAATAGATGTAATTAATAAAGAGTTATTGAATGACTTTGAATTAAACTATTTACAAAAATAGTTTAAATAAATTTTATCAAGATAAAAATTCATTCCTGCTTGCTTATTACCTGCTATCACTGTAAACTCTAAAGAGAAAAGTTTGGTTAAAAATATCAGATTATTATAAGGGAAAGATTGATAGATATGCTATTGATATTTTAGAATTGGTTGAAAAAAAGATGATGAGTTTGGAGAATTTTATAATCCAAATGGTGTTCTTGAAGGCTTTTTCTTTAGGTGGAAGATGGGATTTTTTTCCTTCCAGTTAAACAGAATTGTTTAAAAACAGGTTATTGTTAGAAAAGAGAAGTTAAAATATAAAAAAACAACCGTTTTTATGCAAATCAATTGTTGTTAAAAGAGGTTGATTTTTGATTTTTTTAAAAAGAAAATTACTATCAAGATATAATAGACAAATTTATTTTATTTAAGAAATTAAACATTCAACTAGAACCTTTTTGAAGATTTTCAACAGAGACATGTTGGTTTAAAAGAAGAAGAAATGTTTCATTTATATTATGTTGAGAATAAATATGTTATTAATCTAATACAAGAAGTATTTGGTAGAGAGAAGCTGCATTACGCCTATTCAACGACAAAAAAATTAGCGATATTCAAAAAGAGATAGAAAAAAATATGAAGGTTTTTTTATCAGAAGATTTTGTAATGATTATTCAGAATGTGGAAGGTTATTTAAATATAGAAGATGAATTCTTCAAAAGTAATTTTGAATCAATAATCAATTCACCTGAAGATCAAAAATAAGTGGATTTCTGTTTTGGATTTAAGATGTTAAAAAAATAATTAAAGGGGGATATTAGATGCTTTTATAGTTTAAGAATATTTTGACAATTAACTAAAGATAAGATATTGTTTAAAGTTGTTTGATAAAAGTTAAGGAGAAAATATGTTAACAGTCTCAACGTTTTATAAAAGCAAGAAGTTTGCTAACTAAAAAAACAGAAAATGAATATAAAAAATATGTAGTTTGATTGAAAAAAATTAAAATTTTAAACACGCCTAATATATTTCTTACGTTAGCGGTCTTAACTTCAATTTTAATTACAGTAGGTTTTTACATTTTATTTGGAAGAAATTGAGTGTTCAGACAATAATTATTGGTAGTCTTCTATTTTATATTCTTCCTTCTCTCATTATTTTTATTTTTTTAGATTTGCAAATTAAAGAGTTATTAACACTTAGATTGTTTGTAAATAAAAGAAACTTTATTAGATTTCTTATTTAAAAATTCAACCTCAATTAACAAAATTAGAATGTAAAGAACTTTACTCACATATAAAAGAGAATAGGGATTTTTAACAAATTAGTAATTAGTTTTTTTGAAGAGAACATGATAGAATTTGAGCGTAGAAGTAAAAAAATGAAGAAAAAAGAGAAAAAGGAAAAAAACTATTAGAAATGTTTTACCAAATTAAACCGTAAAAGCCACTCGCTTTTAGCTATGAAGGTATAAGGTTTTTTTAAATAGTTAGAGTTGGAAGCAGTAATTTAATAAATATGGCTTCACAATTTTAATACATTTACCAATGAGAATTAGTAAAAATAAAAGCCTCTACAAGTAAATAGAGGCTTTTTGTTTTCTATAACTACTTTGAATTACTCATAGAAAGAATTTCATTCATAACATGAGATACTTTATTAACAACAAGATCATGAGTTCCATTCAATCTTTTATAGTGCGTATAAAGCCACAGTAATGAGTTTAAAGATTGATCGAAACCGATTTCATAATCTAAAAATGCTTCTAAAAATAATTTTCTCTGAATAATTATTAAATAAGAATTTAGTGATAATTTTTAACAATACTTCTCCTCCTCTTGTTGATAGAAGAAAGTCTTTTTTTCGTTAAAAAAATAAAGCGAAGTAAGTTGAAAAGATTTTTCTAAATTATCTTCTTTTAACTTATCTAATACAATATTTAAAAACCTTATTAAAGTTTCCTAATTGTCCTATCTGCATCTGCTGTTGCTCTATAAAAATAGACTGAAGAACTTGCATTTTTACAATTTGTTGAAAAATCAACTGTTTCAATAAAAGAAAATAATTTATTAAAAGAAGTAGGATTTTCAACAAGAACGAAAAATTCCTTCTCCTTTTCTTAAAAGGTTAAGGTAAAGTTTAAAAATTGTATTTTGAAAGAGCTTGATGAAAAACTTAAGTCTTTATTACTTATTAAAAATGGATTTAATAAAGAAATAAATTGAGCATCACAGAAAAACTTTATACAATGTTTGTTCGTAATTATTATCAATTTTATAGAAAATACCTTTTCAGTTCTTCAAAACTAACATTTAATTTAAATGCTAATAAAATAATCCATTTAAACATATTAAGTTTAGAAGCGTTTTTTTAAAGTGTTTTTCTTCCTCTGTTTTTATATTTAATAAATGAGTTGTAAAAATGATAAAAACGTTCTTCAAAAACTTACCGCACTTTCCTCTGAATGACGATAATTAAGTGTTTGAAAACCATATTTAGCTTCATTTTTCAATAAATTTATAAAAAAACGTTTAAAAGAAAGTTCTTTTGAGAGTAATTCAAAAAAATAAAGAGGTTAAATATTCAAGTGAAGCTTGGTATAAATTATAATTAATATGTTGTGGAATTAATTTTGAAATAACTTCATCCACTTCCAAAAAAACCCTTTATATTCATCTGAATAAGCTTTTTAAATAGATATTCTGCTCTTTTTTTCTCGATAGGAGAGTTGGGAGCAATAAGTTTTACCATCAATAAATTTTAGCATCACTTTTTTTAACTTCATTTGCTAATTGTTTATGGATGTTTTTCTTCATCTGCTGCACATTCGATGTTTAAATTTTTTTAGAATAATTTTAGCAATAGCAACATTATGCTCAGATGTTCGATAAAGCAGGTTCAGGGAAATATCGTTCATAAATTCCACTGTTTTTATAAGTTAAAAAAATCAAATTATTTTTGAATTTCCTCAAATTCATTTGAATTACCAATGTTATTGATAAGTTCTTCAAGAAATTCTTCTTCATTACCCATTAATGTGGTTACAAAAAGCTCATGTAAAACTTCGGCGTTGTTTAGAGAGATTTTTTTAAAAAACCGATAATTTCATCTGAATGATTTTTTTATTGATAATCTTATCTTCAAATAAGGCAAACTTATCTAAATTAATATCGCTAGAAGTGCAAAGATTACATTGTTTTCTTAAAGAATACTCAATTAAACTTAGATTTAAAAAGCTTATTTAAAAAGATGTTCATACATGTGAGAGTATGAGGGAGTTCTTTTTTTAAAGTCCAACTCAACTTTATTAAAAAGCACACTGCAAGCTAACTCAATAAGTTTGATAGCTTCTTCTTTCGTTTGTTTTTTTGTATTTGGATTTAATTTTAAAAAATGTCCTTATTTTTTTCACAATAAGATTTAAAATGTCTTTAAAGCTTAATAGCTCATAACTCTTAAATTTCTCAATTGTTTTTAAACACAAAAAGATCTCTTGATAAACTCATATACCCTCCAGTTTTCAATATAGGCTACAAATAATTAATAGAATACTAACACACCGACACTTAAAAGTCAATGCTTTAAAAAAATAAAAAAAGCCCCATTATCTTGAGCTTTTTTTAAAAAGGATTATTGATAAATCAACTGAATAATTTTAGCTATTTTTCAAATCTTTTTTTGGTTGAAACAGGGTGTAAAATAAACTATTAAATAGTATTTTTTTATCTTCGATTGACAATGTATTCAAGTGTTCTAACAAAAACATTTTTTTATCTAAGTTAAAAACTTAATAAAACTTCCGCTATATTTTTCTTCTGAAAATTTATCATAAACAGAGTTTAAAAATTGATAATCCTACTCATTTGAATGTAGGAAATAAGATAAAAAAATATCTTAAATCTTCCTTATCTTGAATAGAAGATAGTATTTTTATCATAAATAAGTGATTTCAAATTAGAACTTTTTATATTTATATAAAAAGTTAAAAGGATTTTTACTTTAATAAAATCCTGTATTATGACATACACCTCACATATCAATATGGAGATTTCTAGTATCAACGAATTTAGCCTACATTCGTAGGGCTTATAAATTCTCCTCTAAGAGTCGATGCTCCCAACTCTATAAATTTATATTTTATTGTTTTTAAAAATAAAAATATGTTCGTGATTATAATGTTTTTTTGTGTTTCATTACAAGAAAAAAATTTTACATTAGAATACCAAATTTTATTTCTTTTTATAAGTTGAGTGATCCTGGTGGATTAAATAAAATGTTTATTTTTTTAAGAAAACCTTATATCCTAACCCTAAATGACTAGGATTTACGGTTTGGTTGGATAAAATTCTGGCGACTTTACAAAAACCTTGTATTATAAAAAGAACAGTAAAAATTATTTAAAAAAATAAAATGAAACAATATATTGAAGTAGGTAAAAAAATTAATTACAGAAGGTCAATGGATTAAAAATGAAAGAACAGGAGTAAACTGCTTAACGCTTATCAATGCAGATTTTACTTATGATGTTGATGAAGGGAAATTTCCAATTTTAACCACTAAAAAAACATTCTATAAAGGAGCTATCGCAGAGCTTTTAGGGTATATTAGAGGATATGATAGTGCAAAACAATTTAGAGACATTGGCACAAAAACTTGGGATGCTAATGCAAACGAAAATGAAGTTTGGCTCAAAAATCCTAATAGAAAGGGCGAAGATGATATGGGTCGAGTTTATGGTGTTCAGGGAAGAGGTTGGCAAAAAACCCTAATGGGGAGTTTTTAGACCAGTTTAAGAAAGTTTATGAAAATCTAAAAAATGGAATTGATGATCGTGGTGAAATCATCACCTTTTGGAATCCAGGTGAATTTGAACTAGGTTGCTTACGCCCTTGTATGCACACTCATCAATTTAGTTTAGTGAATGATACACTTTATTTAAACAGTTTTCAAAAAGTGGAGATTATCCTCTTGGAGTGCCATATAATGCAATTCAATGTTATGTTTTATTAGCTTTAATGGCTCAAATTACAGGGCATAAGTGCGGTAAAGCATATCATAAGATTGTTAATGTGCATAGTTTATGAAAATCAATTAGAACTCTTTAAAGAGCAAATGAATAGAGAACCATTTGAAGCTTCTAAATTAATTATCAATCCAGAAATAAAAAAACTTTGGAGGATTTAGAAACTTGGGTTTCCAAAGATGACTTCAAAGTGGGGAGGTTATCAATCACATGAAGCGATAAAATTCCCTTTTTCTGTTTAATTTTTACTTTTTACAGATGAAAAAAACAATATAACCTAAATGGTAATTTGAAATATATGAAATAAAGGTCTTGGCTTTTTGCTACAAAGGCTTTTTATTTCATTGACGACGGTTATAAAAATAATTAAAATAATATTACCTAAAAATAGGAGATTAGTTAAAAATGGCATTTTTTTGAAGATATAAATGAACTTATAGCATATTTATATACAAAAGCATAAAAAATATACCGCCTCTAAAATTACAAAAAGCACTCTACTTTCTTTATTGTTATTACATTAAATTTTACTCTAACAATAAGGAATACAATTTCCCTGCTGAATTATTTAAAGATGAATTTGAAGCGACTGCTTATGGTAGTTTGGTTCGTTCTGTTTATGAAGAGAAAAAAAGGGGAGGGAGAATTTCAAAAGAAAGCAGAGAATTTTTTTAGAGAAAGATTATTTCACAGGAGAAAGAAAAGAAATAAAACTTTTTATAGACGATCTATTTAATCAAATTATTAACACTTCTGATTTTATGTTAGTTGATAGAAATCATCAGGATAAATGTTGGGAAAAAAAGCCTTTAAAAAAAGGTTTAGGGACAATAATAGATAAGAAAGAAATTGAAAGAGAGTATTCAATTTAAATAAAAAAACAAAAACAGGATTAAAAAAATAATCCTGTTTTTTTATTACATAAGTTAAATTTTAAATATAATCATTTAAAGAATTGAGAATAGTATAGCATCTCTTTTTGTGATTGTTTTTGCATTTGGATCTGCCTGAATTAAATAATATTCTCTCTTTTTGTCTTGAAGTTCTTCAACTGCTTCTTGGAAAAATCTTCAATCTTTTCAAGGGGTTTTAATTTTGAAAAGAAGATCAAGTTTTTTTACTTTTTAAGAATTCTTTTAGCATTTAAAATGCTATCTAACTTAAGGTTGTTTTTCTAATAAACAACGAGCTTCTGTCAATAATTTTTGAATAGCTACAACTTTTTCAAAAATCCTTACTAAATTGAGTTTCGTTAATTTTATCATGTGCCTTTTCTTGAATCTGTTGAATTAAATCCAATAAACGACAAGTTTTTCTATTTTTTTGATAAAAAAGTTCAAAAATATTTCAAATTAACTTTATTATCAACCTTAAACGCATAAACTAAATTGGAAAAAGTCAGATAAATAATCATTATAATAGTTTGATTTTGTTAAATAAGAGAAATGAATTTTTTTAATACCACGTTATTTAAGTCATTCACAACTTGATAACCAAAAGGTATAAAAACATTCTTTTTGTTGGCATAAATAAAAACCAAAACCAAATAAACCACAGTGATGCAATTCAAAGGTGAAATGACTATTAGATTTTTTTCCGCAAATAAAACTTCAAAAAAACATTATCATCACTAAAAGACAATTCAAAATTATCTTTCTCTTTTAAAGAGAATTATGACATACACCTCACATATCAATATGGAGGTTTCTAGTATCAACAAATTTAGCCTGCATAAGCAGGTCTTATAAATTCTCCACTAAGAGTTGATGCTCAACTCTGTAAATTCATATTTTATTGTTTTAAAATAAAAATATATTCATATTATAATATTTTTTTATGTTTCATTACAAGAAAAAAATTTTTACATTATGATGCAATTTTTTTATTTTTAAAAACCTTATATCCACATAGCTAAAGCGAGTGGCTTTTACGGTTTAATGTGGTAAATTGGTTTTATTTTTCAACATTTTTAATGATAATGTTACGCAATGAAAGAAGGTTGCCACTTTTAATAGTGGTATGTTTTTCGAATGGTAGAACGAATATTTTTTTATATTGAGAAGGCAACATAATTAAACTTCTATTTTTAAATAAATTTTAAGTAGTATAACACAAACAAACTAAAAAAACGTCAATAGATTAAAATTAAAACAGCATTTTTAAAGAAGCGATAAACTTAACTGTTTAAAGCAACATTTTCTTCAAAAAAACTAACTCTTCCTCTTTAATTTCAATTAAACTTCCTCCGAAACCTAAATGGTATAAATTAACCATTGTGCAGAAAAATCCAAAACATAAAAAAATGAAGTTAATGAATAACGACATAATATTGAATAATAAATACTATCTGCCGACAAGAAGAAACTGACTGCAATTAAAGAGAGTAACCAAATTCCACATAAATAAATAATTGTTTTTACTAAACAATTTAACATTAAAAAAATTCTTTAAATAATTTATTAGCAATCTCATGATTATCAACTTTTCTATTTAATAATAAATAAGATTTAAAAGGCATTTTAATAAATAGAACAGACATTTCAATCATTAAAGAAATAAATATAGAAAAATAATTTAAATGGATTTTTTTAATAACTCAAATATTTTATCTCTATTTTTGAAAAAAACCTCTTTATTTTTCAAAAGAATTCAAAAAGAGTTTTTTTAGAAAAAAATCATTAATAGTTTTACTATCTTGAATAAGGAAAAAGAATAAAAATAAGATACAAATAAAATTATTAAATAAATTAAAATAAAAATTGTTAAGAAATTCAATAAAAATGAAAACAACTTCTGTAACGGGTGATAATACATTTAATAAAGAGTTATTAGCTTCTTCTGTTTTTTTCCAACTAATGAATTAATTAAATTAAAAAATTAAAAATAAAAAAACCATAGATAGAGGAATAATAGGGCGATCAATTGAAAAAAATATAATTAAAAAAAGTTTTTTTAATGTTATTTTATTCTTAATCCAACTCTTCTTATAAAGTAAAAAAAGGAATAAATAAAGATCCCATCAAAAGTTCCGCTAAAAAGAAGTTGAGAAAAAGTTGGAAATAACACAAAAAACCAAAACAAATGAAATAAAAACCAATATTTAAAGTATCTTTAAATGATTGTTTTAAAAATAACAGAAAATTTTTCCTCAATTTTTTTGTGGTTTTAATTCATTAAGCATAAAAATCTCCTAAAAAATCAAAAAGATAAAACAGGATTAAAAATTTTTAAAATTTAACATTTGACATTTATAAATAAATTCTTCACGTTGATTGGTTGAAAAATGTAAAATTAAAAGCTTGGCAAACCACTTGCCCTTTTTTTATTACGATTAATCACAACAGAAACAGGTTTTATTTGGTGTATCGTTGTATGGATAGATTAAAGCAACAATTTCTTCATTATTGTGCATAACAAAAATCAAACAATACAGCATATCCTTCTGAAATACAAAACTCATTATCCAATTCAAATTCAGAAAAATTTCATTAAATATCCTTTTTAAATATTATTTATTGAAAACAATTATAACATAAAATAAACAAAACCACTAATAAAAACCGTCTATTAGGACGGTTTTTAATTATTTAAAATGTTTAAAGCAACTGTTAATTCGCTCTTCAATAATACTTAAAAAGAACAATCTTCAGTTAATGGATAATATTTTTTTAATATTATTACGCACTTCTTTTTGGATTTGAAAGATTTCTAAAAACCGAACCTTCTAAAAAAACCTATTTTTTTCTTTCATAATAAAAATCAAAAAAATTGGGTTATGTTGATAGAGAAAAACTTTTCTTTTCTAAGAAAATTAATTGTGTCTCGTATTGTGTCGATTGTATTCTCAAAAAGCTATATCATCTAAAAACAAAATCAATTTTATTGTAATCAAAATTTGTTAGAATTTTTATCTTTTAAATTTTTGAATGGTTGTAGTATCTTGTGTGATATAAAATTTTTCAATAAATCTTCAACTTTTTTGATTGTAACCATTGTTTTTCAACTCATGAATAAGAGAATCAAAAATAGTTTAAATAATCTTTGTAATAATAAAAAAACTTTAATTCTCCCAATGAAATTTTTTTAATTTCAATGTTTTATTTCAATCAATTTATAACTAAAAAGGAATAAAACCAGAGAATTTGAATTTACTCATTTTATCTCTAAAAGGATAGATAAAACCAAAACCAAATAAATTGTGAGAGTATAATTCAAAATCAAAATTTTTAAAAATCATTACCAACCCAAATGGCTTCAATGGTTTTAATATCTTCACAGGCAATTTCTGCTAGATTAGCATATTTTAATGTTCGATGGTTTTTACCTTGTGATAGAATATAATTTTTTTAAGGGAAATAAGATCGAAATTTAATTTACAAATAGTGCTATTTGAAATAGTTTTTTTCGAATATTTTTAAAATTAGATAAGCTCATATTTAATCTCCTTTAATAGGTGAATGTTTTTATAAATATAAAAGCAATTATAACACAAAAAACGTAAAAGTTAATACAAAATCATAAATAAAAACCGCCTTTTAAAGACGGTTTTGAAGGTTAAATATCTTTTGAGCAAAATGCAAGAGAGCAGTCGTCACCATTATGATTTGCGGTGAATTCTGTGCTGTAAAACATTTTAGAAATTTGAATTGAGTTAAAAAATCCTTCTCTCGCTTTTTTTCTGCAAATGTTGAAAGTCTTGTTGCAATTTTAGTTGTGTCTTTACTATCAACAAATTTAATTTCGCAACCATCACTCATAACAAAAGAAAGCTGAAATGTTTTTAGCAGAAATGAAACCGCTTTGGTAAGGGGATTTTTTTAGAGATAAAGAAGGTCTCATTTGCAAAACCGCCTTTATTGCTTTCACCTAAGTAAGAAAGTTTAAACACATTTTCTTCAACAACTTTTTCTTTTCAGTTGAACTAGTTCAGGTTTATTTAAGTAAACATAAGAAAATCTATCATCGGTTCTAACGGTGTCTAAAAAAATGAAGAAGAGGTGTTTTTATTTTCTTCAACAATGGTTTTAGTAATTGTTTCAAAAGTTTCAACAACAATTGCACTCATCGCCAATTTTTAACCAATAATTATTAATCATTCCTCCAACCATTAATAATAATGTGCAACTAAAAATCTTCAATTGGTCGATTATGTTCAATAGATAAATCTAATAAGACCTCATTTACATGTCGGATAACCATAGCATCAAGATCTTTTTAATGTATAACTTTCCGCTTTATCTAACACTTTATAAAGAATAGGTTCTAATGTTAAAAAAATAATGTTTTTAAACTAGTAACCACTGCTCTTGAACCAATCTGAGAAGCTTTTGAACTACCTGCTCCGTCACAAACAATAGCGATAGGACGTTTGTTTTTAGCGTGAGCAAAAGAAAAATCTTGACAAGGTAAATTGTTTCTTAAATGCTCATAACCTTGAACAGAAGAATAAAAAGCAGTCCAGTTCTTCCATTTATTAGCAGTAGCTTCATAATTAAAGAAAGAACTAGTGTTTTTCTCTTTTTACGAATAACAGATAACGCTTGTTGTAAGCGATTTGTTGTTAAATTAGTTTTAAAAGCAGTTTGGTGGCTTAAAATTGTAGAGTTATAAGGTTTCATTTTCTTTCCTTTTTATATTATTTAATGGTTGCGACTGTTGAAGAAACGGTAATTGTTTTAGGAGGTCTTCCACGCTTTCTTTTAACAGGTTCTTCTTGGTTAATGTTTTCTACAACTGCGATTGTTTCTGTTTTATCGTCAGTTGAAGTCTTTTTATTTGTTTTTTTACTATTCATTAAATTTAATCTTTTACGTTTACTGCCATCAAGTTTAAATTTATAGTTAGATAAAGCTTCAATCCACTCTTCAATTGTTGCACGTTGGTTTTTCTCCCTTTTATAACCAAAAGTTTTAATGAAAAGCATTTTAATTTCTTCATCTAATTCTTGCCATAAATCAAACCAAGGACCTTTTTGGTATTTTTAGCATTAAGTTTTGTTTTTAAATCATAATAAAAAAATATCCTTTCTCAATATTTTTTTAACAACGGTATCACCTCCAATGCAATCATAAGGGTGTCGTCCTAACATTAAAACTTTAAATAACAAAACAGCAATTGAAAAATAATTCACTTTGAATAGTTCGATTAAATGAATTAAAAATCTTTATATTGTTGTTCAGGGTGGAGTCATATCGGCAGTTCCAACTGTGCAACGGAAGTTTTTGACGATATGAAAACTGCCAACTATCAGTATCAATAAAGCTAATGTCATAAGTTTTAGAGTTTACTAAAAAAAGTTAGATAAGTTATAGTCGCCAATAAGAATATCATTGTCATGTAAACGTTTAATATCCTTTAAAAAATTTAATAAGAGTTGCAATAACATCTACCTTTTGGATTTTTGGAAAAATCTTTTTAATAAAAAAACTAAATTTGCTAAAAAAGCTAAATTAACACCTTCTGCTTTTCTTTTAGCATATCCAATCCATTTATTCTTTTTCATTAAAAACCTCAATTAAAAGGTAATGAATAATTTTTGGTTTTTGCAATGTTTTAAAAACCTTACTATTAATCATCGCTTTAACTTTGTTTTGAATAGTTGGGGTGATTTTATTAGGATGAAAAAAATTTTACATAAAACATCAGGTTTGCCTTTCATTGTGTAAACAGTAGCTTCACTACCGTAACCTAATTCTTTATCAACCTCAACTGCGATCTTATTACAGTCATAAATCTTCATTTAATTTCCCTTCACTGTGAAATATAGTGTGATTATATCAGTTTTTCATAAAAAAAGTCAATACAATTATAAAAAGAAAATAAAAACCCTTAAAAAAATTAACTACCAAATTAATTAAGTAAGGGTTCTTGTTTAAAACTCTATTTAAAAAAACTAAATTGCTTGCCAACCTGTTTTTGGAGGAAGGGTAACTTCTTCTCCGACAGCCGAAGTTGAAACACGACTCATAGAAGCAGATAACCAAGAGAAGAATTCTTGGAACTTTAATCCTTCCAATTGGATTGGTTCTGAAACAAATTTTTTAAGGTTATAAAAATCCGCATCTTCTGTGCCTACTACCATAGGGAAAACACGTTTATTTTGCTCTGCATTATACAAGCGATCTGCTGCTCTTTTCCCAAGATTCATCAGTAGGCTCTCCATCGGTAATCATAACAAACCAAGGTTGATAATAAGAAACACCATTACTCTTATATTCTTCCTTACGTTTTTCAAGTAAATCCAATGATAGATCTACCGCTTCCCCCATAGGAGTTGAACCGTCTGCTTGAACATTCGAAATAATTTTATGCCAATTAACTGCATCATCACTTAAGTTTGTAAAAGGAACTAAAAGTTTAGCATTATCACCGCCAAACAATACAATGGCAAGCTCAAGTGAAGCAGAAGCAATATCATCTTCTTTTACGGTGCGAATAAATTTAAGAGCACCTGCTTTAAGTTGTTTGATTGGATCACCATCCATTGAACCACTAACATCTAACGCTAAAATAGTAGCACAACGAGGTAAAGGGTTATTAATTAAATCTGACATACATTTTTCTCCTATTTGTATATGTGAAATTAAAAAAACGGTCTATCCGTCCTAGTTGTTGTGCATTATAGCAATACATAAAAAGACTGTCAATAACTTTTTTTATTTTTCAAAAAAATTAAACAACGGTCATAAAAAAACCGTTGTTTAACACAATTAACTCATTGATTTTAAAACCTTTATTCGCTCTTTTTCTTCTATTAGATTTTCAATAAGCTGAATGGTTTGTTTAGCTCCACTGTATAAATCAAGATTATTTATTTTCTTATAGGCATCTAAAAACAGTGTCGCCTTGATTATTTTTAAGATTATAATCAAACCCTTCTGTAAACAATAATTCAATTAAATGTTCAGTATTTGGTTTGTGTAGAACAGTATCGCCATTATCATCTTGATGATTGATATTAACTCCATATTTAATTAGACTTTTAACAAAGCTAATTTTAGAATTTGTGGTAAATAAAAACAGTTTGATTGTTTTTAGCTTTTTAACATCAAGTCCATATTTATAGAGAACATCTAACATTTTTTTATGTTGAACAACAAAAAGAAGATCTTCTCCTGTAATAAGGTTTTTTTAAAGTTAGGAGATAAATTAGTGGTCCTTAATAAGTAATCTAAAAACTTCGGGAACTCCGTATTTTTACACAATGAGAAACAAGCGTATCTCCATGGCAATTAATTAAATCGGTTCTCAATCCTGCTTCCACTAATAACTTAGTTACTCTAAAATGTTTAACCTGATAAAATAAAGCATTTTCTCACATTTATTAACATGATGAATATTATTAGTTTTATCCATTAGCATAGTGGCTAAATCATAATGTTTAGCAAAAACAATGGAATGTTTCCAAAACTGTCTTCATAATTAACATCCGCCCCATTGTCAATTAAAAAGTTTGGCTAAACTAATATCTTTAAGATGTAAAGAGGTAACAATTGGGGTGGTTAAGACATTGCCAAAATCTTGTTTTTTTGATTGCTTTTAGCAGTAGAGGTATCAATATTAATCTCTAAACCTTTTTCTAAAAAGCAACTCAATAATTTGTTTTTAAATCGTTAAAATCTACCTCTTCTGAAATAAAATCGTCATCATTAAAAACGTCTTAAAAACTGTAAATAAAAAAAGCCATGTCCATTAACTGATTTCATTTCATTAAAATTAAATGAATAATTTTTCAAAGCAAAAAAATTTTACTGTCTCATAATTTAAGGCTAAAAACTGCTTTTTAAGTTCTTCAACTGCTTGTTCTTGATTTAAATTTTTGTAGTTTTTTTAATTTTTCTAATTTTTCTAATTCTTCCGTAGTCATTTCAGATTTTTGTTTCATATATGAGTTAAAAATATTGTGTATTATGTTTAAATTATAGCTTTTCAAAATCTGAAAACAAAATATAATAAATTTCTCTTTAATGTATTGACATAAACAATAAATTAGGGTAAAATGACAGACGAAAACCTACAAAGGGAGTAGGTAGTAATTCAATTTTTAAATTGGGAGGATAAAAAAATGTTATTATTTGGAATTGTGATTGTGCTATTTTTTTCTTTGGATTATATGTTTTTAAAGATTAAGAAAAGAGAAAAAGCAATTTGAACTTGCAACTTTAGCGGTTAAAAAAATAAAAAGAAGGGTTTAATCATAATTTAGAAGAAATTAAAAGCCTACTTTCAAAAAAATAAAGAGTTCATTCAATTTTTGAAAGAAAAATTCTTCTTTATCATTAAATTCTGCCATTAATAAAATGAATTTTTATTGGAAGTTTTTCCTACCAATAAAACTGGTTTGCAGGAAAGATTTGAAGTAATTCATGATAAAGTCAACAAGACAGTAAAAAAATTATTAGAAGATTGTCTTACCAAATAAATTATGGTGAATTTTTCGATATTGAATCGGTATATTTAAGTGTGGAAGAAGGTTTTTTTATATGTATCATTAAAGTCTGAGTATCAAAAATTTGGATATTGAATACAATGTATTAAAACCTGCAGCTTTTTTTCAGAAATTTTCCGTCTAATTAATGAAGAGGTGATAAAGGTTTTAGTGAGTAATAAAGATCAAAGAAATATTTTTATTCCTCTATTTAATATTAATTCTGAAAAATACTTATTTTTCTTGTAATACTGCCGAGGAAGAGAGAAGATCAAAGGGATTTATATAATAGTAGAAAGTATGGTTTAATTTAATTAAAAGATAAAAATACCGATGAACTAATCATTTATCTGTATTTTTTTATAAAAAAATAAAAAAAGAAAAAAACTTGTATTATCATTTTTTTAAATAATAAAATCTAAAAATGATAAAAATTAACTATAAAAAAATCAATTAAAAAACTTTCTTTGCTTGCAATTGTTGCGAGTTCTTTATTTTTTTAACTGCTTGTTCAAGCAGTATTGAAAAATAATCAAACTGTAATAAAACAAGCAAAAAATTTCATCGAGTAAAAAGTGGTGAAGAAAGAAAGTAAAAACATTATAACTGCCAAGAAAACAAACAATCCACATAATAAAAACAAAAATTATGAATGAGTATGCACAATGGCAAGGAACAAAATACCGTTTAGGTGGAACAACCAAAAATGGAATAGATTGTTCAGCATTTGTGGGAAAAAGTTTTTGATGGAGCGTTTGCGTTAGATTTTGCCAAGAACTACAACAGAGTTAAAATTTTTAGGAACTCCTGTTGATAAAAATGATTTGCAAGTAGGCGATTTGGTGTTCTTCCGTAAAAACAAACATGTTGGAGTGTATATAGGAGACGATCAATTTGTTCACTCTTCAAGTAAAAAGGTGTTATTACAAGTTCGTTGTCAAGTGGCTATTATAATGAAAAAAATATACACAAGCAAGACGCTTAATGTAAGTTTAATAAGATATAAAAAAGACAGTGATACACTGTCTTTTGTTTTTTTAAATTGACAACAATAAATGCAGAGTTAATTTATGACGAAGATAAATCTGTTGATATGTATATTATTCAGGTTGAAGATAAAGTAAAAGAAAAAAAGCTTTTATTTTTCATTCATTGGAAATGTATGGGATTTTTCATTCTTGTAATCTGTTGGGATTAGAATTAAAGTTAGAAGATTTAAATAGGGATTTAGATGGGCTTATTGATTTTTTTGGACTTCCAAACAGAAAAAGAATAAAAGGTTTACTAAAAATGATTATTAAAAAAATGGCGGTTAATACCGCCATTTTTTTATTTCATTAAATACTAATAAATGGATTTTGATTTTCCAATTCTTCTGGCACAAAATTTTGAAATTCTTCATAATGGGGAGAAAAGAATTTGCAACCTCCAACTCTTTCGAAGTTAAATGAAAACTATTGCTACTAACAATATCATATCCAAAAACGTTTTTTTCAAAAAGTTGTTGATTACTTTGTGAAAAAAATCGTAAAGAGAAAATAGTGGTTTGACTTACAGTTTGAGTCCAACTAAAAATTTCATAAAAAGTAAAATTTAGTCCTAAACAATAATGTTTTTAAAAAGAGATTGTAATTCAATCAAATTATCTTGAAATTCTTTAGGGTAGAAAGAAATATCTTGCTTTGGTTAAAAGTTCAATTAAAAAATTGAATGTTTTTCAAATTCCCATTTACCAACTGCCGAGAAATCAATAATTAAAGGATTTTTCTGAAAGAAGATCAACTTCATTCAACTCTTCAAAAATTAATTTGTAAAAAAAGTAGGGTAATCTAAATCCTCTAAAATATTTTGAAGTAAAGTTAAAAAGCTTTACTTTGTCTTTAAAAGAGTTTTTCTTGTGATTTTTCACTAATAAAAACCCCAACCTGTCCGCAAACAGAAGAATTGTTAGCCATCGTTTTTTTCCTCTATAAAATTAATTTTTATGCTCTTAATTATACTAGAAAAGAAGAAAAGTCAATAGATGTCAATACGTTTTTACGCAAAAATTATAACAGATTGAAAAATTATATTTTTTTAAAAAAACTATTAGCGTAAAAAAATAAACAGATAGTTAATGGTAATTATTTTAGTATTGACTTTACTAGTTAAATGTGTATAATTGCAAAAAAATAAAGACAACAAAAAGACGAGAGAAGTTATGGATTTTTTTAACAGAATTTTTTTGACAAAAAAATGATTTGCTAACAGTGTTGGTTATAATTGTATTAACAATCTTAGCAAATGTATTTTTTTATTATTTTTAGTTATTTTTTTAGTAGATTATATTAAAGATGGTTTTAAGAAAAAAACTTTTCACTCATTTTGATTTGTTTATGTGTAATGTTTTTCTAGTGAGTTTATCGTATTTATTGCTTTAAAATTTGAAATTTTCAAATTATTTTTAAACAAAATAAAAAAATTAAAGCTAAAGTGGTATTGACTTAACAAGAAAAACTATATATAATAAGCAACATAAACAACAGAGAAAGCATTAGTAAAATGTTTGTGTTTAATCTAAGTTGTTTTACATGTTTTATCAACAACATTAAATTAGGAGAAAAATTAATGAAAAATTTATTAAAAAGTTATCTTAGCAACATTTATGGCGATCTTTTTAAGTGGATGTGAAAAAGGTGGAAACAGGACAAGTTGGCGTAAGAATTGGTTTTAACGGTGGTATCTCTAAAGAAGAATTGCAGCAAGGATTTCATATGGCAATTCTTGATACTATTAAAGTATTCTCTGTTAAGCAAATTCCGTTGCAATTAGAAAACCTGCAGCCCTAAAGCAAATGACAACTTAACTTTAGAGGATTTAGATGTAACAGTATTCTATTCTGTAAATCCAGAAGCTATTTCGGATATTTATATTAAATACCAAAATGCAACAATCAAAAAAATGAAGGAGAGGATATTTATTACCCTGCCTACAAACTGATTAATAATTTAGCTAAATCTGTAACAAACGACATTGTATCTAAATACAATTCGATGGAAGTAAACTCAAAACGTAATGAGATTGAGAAACAGATTTTAGAAATGTTACAAAAAGATTTAAATGAAAAAGATGAAGGGGCATTTACAGTTGAGCGTGTAACGATTTCAAATATTAAAGTTGATTCTTCTGTAACAAAAAAAGTATTCAAGAGATCGCAAACTCTGAAAATAAAAAAACGTATTGCTCAAAAATGAGTTAATTATTGCTAAAAACCGAAGCAGAACGAAATGAAGTTATTAGTAAATCGTTAAATAAAGATGTGTTGGCATTAAAAACAAATGGAAGTAATGAAAGATTTGGTGAATTCAAATAATAAAAATTATTGTTGTGCCAATGGATTTTAAAGGTATGGTAAACGTGCCTGCAAACTAAGAAATTTAGATAAAAAGGATAAAAAAACAAGCAAACAATTCAAATGTATTGATTTTTTTACCAAATTAAACCGTAAAAGCCACTTGCTTTTAGCTATGTGGATATAAGGTTTTTAAAAAATAAATATTGTATTATTTAATCAATTATTATATAATACAATTTATGAGGGAAATAAAATATAAATCTAATCGTAATATCATTTATTCTTGCAAATATCATATTGTTTGGTGTTCTAAATATAGACGTAAAGTCTTAGTAGGTGATGTTGAAAAAAGACTAAAAGAAATAGTTATGCAGGTTGCAAATGAATTAAATGTTGAAATTTTAGAAATGGAGACCGATAAAGACCATATTCATATTTTAGCCGATATTGATCCTAGTTTTGGGGTGATGAAATTTATAAAAAAACAGTAAAAAGGTAGAAGTAGTAGAATTTTTAAGAGATGAGTTTGCTTTTTAAAAAACAAGGCTGCCTACTTTATGGACTAATTCTTGTTTTATTTCTTCAGTTGGTGGAGCACCGCTTGAAGTTATTAAGCAATATATCGAAAATCAACAAATTAGCGAACGTCCTAAACAAAAACAAAAATGGAAAAGTTATGTTACTCACCTATAAATACAAGCTTTATAAAACCAAAAAGACAAAAACATCTCGATGAGTTAATCAATATTGCAGGTAACATTTACAATCATTGCATCGCTTTACATAAAAGATATTATAAACTTTACCATAAAAAACCTAAATAAATTCCAACTTCAAAAACATCTCACCAAATTAAAGAAATTAGAAAAATATAAGAACTGGAATCATTTAGGTTCACAAGCGATTCAGCAGATCACCGAAAGAATCGATCTTGCTTTATCAAAAAAATTCTTCAAAAAAACAAGGTGGATTACCTGGTTTTTAAGAAGACTATTAAATACAAATCTTTCACGTTAAAAAGGAAACGTGGGCTATAAATTAAACGGTAACGTTATTTGTCTTCATGGCTATGATTTTAAATTTAGTCAAAAATCAAACAATAAAAAGTTGATGATAAAAATTAAAACCTTAACCATTAAGAGAGATAATGTAGGTGCTTTTTATCTTTGCGTGAGTTTAGAAACCAAAGACAAACATCGTATCACAACAGGTAAAAGTATGGGTATGGATTTTGGATTAAAAACGTTTCTCACATTGAGCAACAATACAAAAATAAACGCTCCCTTATTTTATCTTAAATCTCTCAAGGAACTAAGAACAAAACAAAGAAAACTGAGCTTAAAAAAAGAAAGGTTCAAATAATCGAGCCAAAGCGAAATTGGAATTGGCAAGATTTCATCAGAAACTTGCCAATCAAAGAAGAGATTATTTCTTTAAATTAGCGAATGATTTGGCTAAAAAATATGATTCGATTTTTATTGAAGATCTCAATTTGAAAGATATGGCGAAAATTTGGGGTAGAAAAATTCACGATTTAGCCTTTCATGAATTTATCAATATTCTTTCAACAAAAACAAATATTGTTAAGATTGATAAATTTTATCCGAGTTCTAAAAACCTGTAGTTGTTGTGGATATATCAAAAAGAGTTAACGCTCAAAGAACGGATCTTTGAGTGTCCTAACTGCAACACAAAAAAATTGATAGGGACTACAACGCCAGTTTAAATATTTTTCAGAGTTGGGAGCATCAACTCTTAGTGGAGAATTTATAAGACCTACCTATGTAGGCTAAATTCGTTGATACTATAAACCTCCATATTGATATGTGAGGTGTATGTCATCTTGTCAAAAAAACAACCGATTATGTTAATATAAAAAAACATAAAGAAGAATTTTATTAACCACAAAAAGGAAAAGAAAGCATGAGATTAGAAATTACTTCCAAAGGTATGGATTTAACGCCTGCAATTAAAAGATTCTGTTGAAAAAGCACTTTCAAAAAGGTTTAAAAATCACAAAAGGTTTATCTTCTGAAGAACACTTTAAAGTGTTTATTGAGAAAAACAAATTCTCCACAAGAACCATTTTTAGCAAAAAAATTGTAACTCATATCTTTAAAAAAAGATTTAGTGGTAACAAAAATCAGGTAAAGACTTATATGCTGTGCTTGATTTAATCTCTGACGATTTAGCTCGTCATTTAAGAAAAAGAAAAGGAAAAAAACATTATGTGTAAAATGAAAAAAACGAAGGTTTTTGACTGGATTTTTTTACTCAATTGTAGCGGTAGCTTGTTTAAGTTTAGGAATGGCAATCGCATTGTTATAAATAAAAAAAGCGACTTTTACGGTCGCTTTTCTTTTACTTTCCATCTAAAAAAACTATATTTACAAATAAGAAAAAGAATAAGTTTATTGTATAAAAATATGTGGATAAAAAAAGGATTACAAATATGTAATAAAAAGAGACACAGGACGTTAGTGATAGATTTAAAAGTGATTTGAAAGAAGTTGTAAAATATTTTGCAGAAGATTTAAAATAATTTTTTTACCAGATTTTAAAGATGACAGAGAAGAAAAAAATATAAAAATTATTATTTAAGTGTATAGAAGAGGAAGAGTATTTATTAATTTTATCAAATAAAAAAACTAACATCTTTGCTATTTATTTATATGTTTAAAAAAACAAATAAGTAATGATTTCCATAACTGGAATGATGCAGAAATTAGCAAATTGTTACTTGATGTAATAAAAAGAAAAAAATAAATTTTGAATTAACAAAAGAAGAAGAAGTAAGATTTCAAGAACATTTTAATCGAGATTTTTCAGAAGTTAAAAGTTATCTAGAAAAAAACTATAACATTGATAGTGGAATGGTTAAGTTTTAATACTGTAAATAAATTTATTACAAGCATAAAAAGCAAAAAAATATAATAGGTCTTATAGTAATATCTTTTTCTTACGTTCCTAAATTCTGCTGCAGTAAGATCTTCAATACCTACTGAAGGTTTTTTATGTATTTTATAAGCATAATAAATTTTTCTCGCTACAGTATTGTATATACATTTATTTATGTTGTTGATTTTTAAGATATTAACAATAAAGGACAATATGGATAAAGATATTTTTTTAATAATTAAAGATTTTAAAGAGATAAAAAGATTAAATGATACAGAAAAAAATTTTTTTCCTAAAAAGAATTTAATCAATTATTTATAAAAACAAAATTACCAAACTTGTCTTTTTGAAGTTTTTAAAGAGAGTAGAAAAGAGATAGCTAAGAAGATATGTGATGAGTTAATTATAACAGGAAATTTTGAAGCTCTTCAAAAAGTAGTGAGTCAAAAAGGATACAAGTGGCTGGAGAGAATTTAATAAAAAAATATAGAGTTATTAACGCTGTGAACTACCACGCCTTAAAAAGACGTAGCTTCGGCAATAGCAAGAGCTACAACCCCACCTTGTTCCAAGGTGTTTAATTGTTGAAAACCTTTTAGTAAAATATTTCTTGAGGCATTTTCATCGGCATTTAAAGTCAATCCACATTTAACACAACAGAAACTTGCTTGCGTAGGTCTGTTTGCTTTAGCGATATGACCGCAATGTGAGCAAGTTTGTGAAGTATAAGCAGGATTGACTTCGATTAATTGTTTCCCTTGCCATGCTAATTTATAACCCTAAAAAGGTTTTAAATTGATGCCAACCCTGATCTAAAAATTTGTAAGTTCAGTTTAGCACTTCCTTTTTCTAGCATTTTTTGGATAGATAAGTTTTCACATACAACTATATCATAACGATCTGCAAAAATAGCGAGATAATTTATGATTAAAAATCTTTTTCTGCAATTGGCAATATGCTGATGTAATTGGGTTAATTGAATATGAATTTTACGCCAAGAACGTGAACCTTTGGTTTTTAGGCTCAATTTTCTTTGTAAAAATTTTTAACTTCTCTATATGATGTTGATATTTGTTTAAAGGAGAAAGAAATTCTTTTTTTGCTTGAAACTAAAAAAATGTTTAATTCTAAATCTAAAACCACACATTTTTTTCTCAATGTGATTTTAGGTAAAAACAATAGTTTGTTCACCTTGTAAAGTGAGTTCAAAATGTTTGCCTTTTTTTGTCTTATATAAACATTTTTTTAATTTTAAAAATCAGGATGAATTGTTCTATGTTGAATAAAAATCAACTCGCCCTAATTTAGGTATGAAAAATTTTTCCTTCGCCTATTAATTTAAAAACCTTGAGGAAAAATGGATAACTTTATAGTTGGCTTTCTTTTTAAAAAAACAGGATAAGCCGCCCGTTTTTTTCAAAGAAAGCTTTGAAGGCTTTACTTAGGTTTTTTTAAGCGTTTGCTGAAGAGCTTGTGATGGAGCATGATTGAGATAACTAAACGCTTCCTCTTTCTTTAAAAACCGTTAAAGCTTTTGCTTGATCTTCATAACCTGTATATTTCTTATCTTCTCTTGCTTGTGTTTCTGCTAAGAAATAATTCCAGACTTTACGCACACAACCAGCAGACTGCACAAATTGTGCAATCTGCTCTTGATTAAGTTTTAATCTAAACTGATAAGCGTATCATCTTTTTCCATTTACATCAAGTGAAAAAAATGAGAAGTTAATTAGGGAATTTTATATCAAATGTTATTTGATTTTTGTCAAGTGTTTTTAATTTTTTAAGTTGAACCTTAATCCTAGTTATAAAGGACGAAGTTTTACGGTTTTACGGTTTAGTTGGATAAAAGTAAAAAACCAGATTTTTAAAATCTGGTTTTTTTATTTTATTCAGATAGCAGTTGTTTTAAATTTAAACCAACATGACAAATAAAAGATTGATTTAAAAAATTGTGGAGTTGAAGAAAAATTCAATTACCTCTTCATTTTTTTATGAAAAATATTTAATGCAAAAGAATAGGTTCTGCCATATTTTTTTATTAAAAATGACATCGATAAAAAAATTAAACCACTATTTGAGTGAATATCTAAAATGTCAATTTCTTGTTGTCTTTTTAGATAGAAAGTAGCGAAGTGTTTTACAATGTTTGATAGCTCCATTTGAAATAATAAAAAGTTTTTTTCTATTAATTAAGTAAATGTTTTTTTCATAATTTTTCCTCTAATAATTCAAACATAATTTCCTGCAACATTTTTTTAAACTCCCAACAAAAAAATTACAAATGAAATTTTATCATAAAAACAATTAAAAATCAATACCATTAAATGAAAAAAATAAGATTAAGAATATTGAAATATAAAAAGAGAAATGTTAAAAATGAAATGTCAAAAAAATTAAAAAGGAATAACATTTGTTAGAAAAATATAGAGGAAATACTTAATAGGATGATTTTCAATCAAAATCAAATAAAAAATTTTTAATAAGTTTTTTTCAGATAGTTTAGATTTATTAAATGATGAGAAAGCTGTTAATGATTTTCTTTTTTTAATATAAATTTTTGGTTGTGCTATTGAATTAAAAATTATTTACAAATGAAACCGCAAAAAAACTTTTTGTGTGATAATGTGAATTTCATTAACTCATTCAATTTAGCAGAAAAAAATATTTTGACAGAAGAAGATTGTTGTTTAAATGGATTTTTTTCAAGAGAATTCTTATATTGAAAAGTTATGGGATGATTTTTTTAATGTTAATTGAGAATGATTTAAAAAGAATTAAACTAATAAGCTTCAATAATGAAGGTGAAATTTTAGAAGAACATTTAATAAAAACTAAATGATAATTTTTTTCTCACTTAGTTGAAGAAAAACATGTTTTTTTGTCGAAAGATAGTGTTGAAAAATTGAAGAACGATTAGAATATGAACCACAAAAAGGAAAAAAAGAAATGTTAGAAATGTTCATTCAATTAAATAGTTTAATTAAAAATGTTTAAATAGGGAGTTTTATGATCGATATTTTATTGCTAACAGTGGTAATTTTGACTACACTCTTGTTTGCTCTTGTTGTTTTAGTGTTTTTATATAAAAAGTTCATGAATATTATAATATTCCAAACTTTTTTTGGTGGATTTAAAAGAATTTTTTTAAAAAGAAAGTTAAATAGATAAAAGAAAACCAACAGAATTGTTTCTGTTGGTTTTTTTCATTTACTGGATTTTTTTTCAAATCTTTGAATGTTTTATACCATTTGTTAATGTTTTTCTGTTTTATCTCCAAAAAAATCAGTTTGTTATATGGAGCTTCATACTTTTGTTTTAAATCAATAATAGTAAGCTGAATGTCTTTTGATAAGAAATTAATGTCAATTAAAAGTTCATTTATATCATTTGAAAACAAATTATCTCCTTCTGGTTTATTTTTGAGAAGTAGTAAGCTTTTTGCTTCAATGTTTTTTTCAAGTTCTTTTAATTTAGATTTTTTTATCTTCAACGATCATTAAGTTTTGTTTTAATATATTTTGATTAAAAACGTTCAAAGGAAGATATTTTTTTCACAAACTTTTTCGTAAACATAGCTTTTTTTATCAATAAAAAAATGAAAAACATCTTTGGTTGATTCAATAAACACTTCATCTGGCTTGTCAAAATCATAAGCTCCAACTTCTCCTAACTTATTAAAAATCAGTAATAGTATCTTGTATGCCTAAAAGTCTTTTTAAATCTAAGATGAAGGCTAATGCAATGTCATCATAAACATGAGTTTTTAGAAGTTAGTAAAACATCGAAATTATTTGTGGAATAAAAAAATCCTTATAACTCATTTGTTTTTGAATTAATATTATCAAAGATATGATCTGTTAAAACAAAAATTAATTGGCAACCCTTGTTCTGCATTATTCGTATTATATATCTCCTTATAAAAAAAGGATATTTATATTCAAAAAAATTTAAATCTATCTTCCCGAATACTTTTTTTGGTATAAAAGAAAATTTTGGTTTTTATATTATCGTATAAATCAATAATTCTCTCTTTAATTTCGTAAGAGACATTGTTTAAAAATAATGCTTAAAACTTCAACATACAAAGAATTTCTTAATAAAGAAATGTAAGAATTACCTTTTATTTTTCTTAAACATATTTAATTGATGGTTTTTATAATCTCTTAATAAAAAAACAATTTTACACAATAAAGTGTTTCCAAATCTGCCATTTCATAAATTTTTTTGATTGTTGAAACAACTGCTTTATATAAGCGATATTTTTGTGTATCAGTGGAGAACACTCCATTAGTCCAACGTAGCCTGTCAATTTCTTTTTAGATTTTTTTAATAAGTAAGATAAATTACTTAAAAATCTCTTTAGAATAAAAAGGAAGCTCTTCAAAAAGAAAGATCGCATTTAAAGTTTGCGTTATTAATGGTTGAAAACAATTCAACAAATTTATAATTAATATTTTTTTATGGTTTAAAAAAACGCTTTTTCTAATCTCTTGTTTTTCAGCAATAGAATTTTTTTAAGATTTTCCGTTACATTTAATTCATTAGAAATAGATTGAAGGAAATAGCTCAATTCTTCGAATTTAGGAATAGGGAAGTTAATTTTATTAAGCTCAACTAAAAAAACTCTTTAATACTAAATTCCAAAAAAATAAAAAAATCTTTCAAAAGTTCTTGTTTTACAAAAGAAAAATAATATTTTTTTCCAATAAAAACTTGTTTGTCTTCTGATTTTTGAAAAATTAATATAACGTTTATCTTCAACAATATTTAAATTTTTTTAATTTTTTTAATAAAAATATCGTCTAATACATTATTTATTTCTCCTTGTTCATTTTACAAAGCGTGATTCGCTAGTATCAAATAAAAAGTTTTTTTCAAAAATAATTATTTTTTTACCAAAAATAATCTCGTCTATTAATTTCATGAGTTAAATAATAAACATAATTATCAACATCAATTTTTCTTATTAAATTGTTGAATTAAAAAAATGAAAGATAGCTTCAATGTTTAAATTAATCAAATCTTCTTTATTTAATAGTTGAAAATCTTCATTATTGATATTTACTCCGTTTCTTTTTAACAGAGAAATATTTAAAATTTTCAAGAAAAATGTTTAATAGTAGATAGAGAATTAAAAAGTAACACTTGTTTATTCGAATTATTTTTTTATTAATCTGTTCATTAATTATGTATTCAATATCTAAGATATTTTTTTAATAAAAAGGTTTTTTTATTTAAAAGAAAAAAATAACATTACTAGTAAAAATCAAAATCTTCTAGTTCTTTTTAATTTATAACTTCCAAGTAATAACGAGTAACTTCTAATAAATTCTTTAAAAGATAATTTTTTTGAATTAAATGTAAAATAAAATTTTTCATTTTTTTAATTAAATTATTACATTCATTATTTTTAATACAATCCTTAAAAAGCTTTATTTTTTTATAATAAAAACCAAATAAATAATGAAGTTAAATAAACTTTATTATGACTATTAGCAAAAAGCTTCACGTCTCAACAGTTCAAAAAATATTTTTATAATAAAGTTTTTCACAATCACTATTCGAAACTTTTATTTCTTCAAAAAGTGCACAAATCTCCACTATTAAAATTTAATGGATGTAAATCAATATAGTTGGAGGAAATAAAATAATTACCATCTTCCAATAAAGTTCCTTTTATTACAAGGATTAGAAAGTTTAGGGATTATTTTTTTAATAATGAGTTACAATTGTTGAAAAATGTATATTAAAAATGATTTCCTTTAATTAAATCATTTTTTTAAAAAGATTTTTCTGTTAAAAAGCTATTAAATAGTGAAAAAAAGAAATTCCTGCTCTTCTTTACCTATAAAAATCTTTTCGAGCCAAGAAATGCTCTTGGTAAAATCCATCTAACTGATGAGTGGTGAGAAGTTTTACCATAGTAACATTGTTAAAAAAATGTCGGTTGAATGTCTGTCTGGATAAAAATTGAATACCATTTTCTATTGATTTAAAAAAATATTTAAACTTTGATTTAAATTAATCGTAGAATAAACTTGTTGAGCTTGCTGTTTTTGAAAAGTCATTAGCATTAGCAATAAAATCAAAAAGGAAGTCCTTTTTATCATTCTTTATTTCAATCATTTGATGATAAAAAAATTTAAAATTGTTTTTTTGTAACAAAAAAAGTAGTTATTATTCAGCCAAAAGATTGTTACAAGAACCTAAATTAAATAGTTTACAGTAATTATTGATAAGTGAAGTAATTTTTTTCCGAAATCAATATTTCCGTCAAAAACCCAACAGAAACAAAAACATCTTTAAGATTAGTTGTTTTTTTGGTCCTGCAATTGTTTAGATAATAAATCAAGGCGATAAATGTTTTCTAAATCGCTCAATTTTTTTGATATTTATCTAAAACTGTTCGAAGAAAAATCAAGGTTAACTTGTTTATCAACATTAGAAAAAAATAATTGCTCTCAAAGAATTGATAAAGATGGTCTAAAAAAAGTTCATCTTTAATAGATCCTTGAAAAAATTAAATCGATATTTACAATATTATAATTATGTAAATTCATTAAATAGCTTAAAAAAATAAGGTTTTTAAAAAGTTTTTTTCTTAACCTTATCCTCTTCAAGATTAGCTTCGAACACTTCAAGTAAAAAAATTTGGTTTTTCTATATTTTTCAATACATAAAAAAAGCTTTCTTTATAAGACAAGGCTTGGTTTTTAAGTGAGAAGTTTTTGAACTGTTGATTATTAAGCTGTAACATTTTTTTATTAATTTAAAAAGAACTAATAATAATTTAGTGGTTTAAGGAAAGGAAAGCAAAAAAACAAGGCGTTTTTTTAACGCCTTGTTTTTCTATAAATGATTTTTTTATGCTGCCAGATGGTTTGCTTTTAAAAATAAAAACCACTTCGTTTTAACACTTCCTCAGAAAGACATTCTTTTTGATATTCACATTTACGCTGTAAATAATTGTAAATATCTTCTTCTGTTAAAAAAAGTTGTTTTCAACTGCTTTTACTGCACAATTAAATAAATAATCGCTAATCTCCACTTTTTGGGCGTGAGAAACGAAGTTTTTTTCTGCATTGGTAGAGTTCTCAATTTGTTCTAATTTTTGATAATAGTTTCGTGACAAACTCATGTGAGTAATGATTGATAAATAATCGTTTCTTCTCAACATTACCCTTATAAGGAGTAGGAGAAGGAACGTTAAATTTATTTAATAGCTGATGTAATTCATTAGGAACAATAGGTTCTTTTCCATATTTAGTAATAGTTAAAAGAAAAACATTGTAATAAATCAAAAGAGGAAAAAAATATTTAAACTTTTTTTAAGTTTGGATTTTTCTTTTTAATTTTCTCAAATTTCCCTTCAATAATAGACATTACATTTTTCATAAACGGAAGGAGTGATGTAGATACGTTTGCTCAACTCAAATAAAAACTTTTATTTTTGTCGATTGTTTCTATTTTTAGAATTATCAATAGAATTAGTATTGTTATTTTTTTACTGTAGTTGATTTATTCATTTTTGTTCTCCATTGGTTTTAATTATTATGAAAAGAAAAACAAAAATTAATATCTAAAATTAAATCCATTCTTTTTTTATTGTCAATTAAACTTAGATTTTTAAATTTCTATTTTTCGGTCCTATTTGCTTAGTTTGTATTCTATAACAGCTATTGTCTTTTTGTCAATAGATATTTTTATTTTTTTATCACTTAAATTTTTATTTTTAAAAAAACCACTAGTTTTTTTGTTTTTATTCCTCTTAAAGAGTAGAGGTAAAAGGACCTGTTTAAAAAAACAAGTCCTTTTTAAATTTTTTTATTTAGAATAACTCGTTTTAATTTCATCAAAAAGATTTTTTTGAAATCAGTTTCAGATAAAAATTTTTTTACAAAATCTTCTTCCTCAAAAATCAAGAGCAGATCTAAAAAATTTCTTATCGATTAATACGCTCCATTGATTTTTCTCTGGGAAAAACGTTAACAATACGAAGACAACTTATCACTTCAAGTGTTTCATAATAAAAAGATTGGATGGATACCATTTCTAATAACCGCAACAGGGAATGCCAAAAAAATAGATAAGCTATGAATTTCTTCTAATTGTTGGTTGGACATTTTTTTCTTTTAAGTTGTATTCAAGCTGCAGTGAGTAAGGAAGTAATTTAAAAAACACTTCCTCCAATTTTTCAAATAATAAGGTTTTTCTTTATTAATGGAAGAATATAAATCTTTAAATTTACCAACAACACTTTTTAAAAAGTTTTTTTCAAATTCCTTTCTAAAAACTCTTTTTAAAACCAAGTAAAAATTCTGCTTTAGTAGGTTCGTAAGAACTAGTTTTAACACTTACCGTTTCATATAAATTCATAAAAACTCCTTTAGATTAAAAATTCTAAAAACTATTATATCAAATAAAACACATAAGTCAATACAATGTTAGATACAATATGAGAAGTTTTATATAAAAACTTTTTATAATCAAAAAAAGATGTTTTTAAATAAACCATGTGAAAAAAAGTATTGTCAATTAAAGATTTTTAAAAAGAGTCCTATGAATTATGTTGGAGGTAAGTTAAAGTTAATGCCTCAAATCTTACCATTACTACCTAAAAAAATAGATGTGTTTTTACGATGTTTTTTTGTGGTGGAATGGAAGTTTCAATGAATGTTGAAAGTCAGAAATATGTGATAAATGATAAATTAGAACCGTTAATTAAAAATATATCGTGAATTTCAAAAAAACCAATTATCATGATTTAATTAAATGGATTGATAATAGAATAGAAGAGAATGGTTTAACAAAAAGATGATAAAAAAATAGTTATTTAAGATTTAGAGAAAACTATAACCGCTCTAAGGCATTAAATGAAGAAAAATGCTTTAGATTTATTTGTATTAATATGTTTTTCATTTAATAATCAAATGCGTTTCAACCAACAAGGTAATTATAATTACTCATTTGGATTAGGGAGAAGTCGTTTTAATGAAAATATGCGTAAAAAACTTAAAAAAATTTAACCACCTTCCTCCAACAAAAAGATAAGGAAATTATATTAACAAGCAGTTCTTTTTGAAGATATAGAGATTGAAAAAAATTAAAAAAAGAAAACGAAGGAAAAGAGATTTTTTTATTTATGTTGATCCTGTATTTAATAACTGATTCGAATTATAATGGAGGTTGGACGAAGGAAATTGAAATAACGTTTTTAAATTGGTTGAAAAAAAGTTGATGAGGCAGGAATAAAATTTGCTCTTTCTAATGTGATAAAAACATAATGGAGAGGATAATGAGTTGTTACAAAAAAATGGATTGCAGAAAAATGGTTTTAAGCAACATGTTTTAAAAAAAGACTATAAAAAAATTGTTTTTATAGTAAAAAGAAACATGATTTAGAAACAATAGAAGTTTTAGTAACAAATTATTAAATGAATAGAAGAAAAAAATATTTTAAAAATTAAAGTGTTTATGTTAACCTATGTTAGGGTTAAAAAGGAAAGATATGACAAATTTTAATCAAAAAAATAAGAAATACAAACCATGCAGGGCTTTCATATTCAAGATTAGATCGTCCTCAAACGCAAGAAGAGTTAGATAAATATTGTGATAGAGTGAGAACTATTGCTAAATTTTTTTACGTTGGGAAGATGAGCAACTATATAAAGCTTTAAATTACAAACTTTGGTATTCTAAGCAAGCAAATGATCGTTTAAGTGATTTAGAGAAACAAATTGAACAAAGATTAAATCAAGTTCAGGAGAGTATTCTTGAATACAAATCTACAAGACCAGATCATGTTGTTTTTTTCAGGTAATAAGTAAAAGAGGAGAAATAAAAAAACAATAGGAATTACAACAGAAAGTCAAATGGCAACAGAGTTGTATAACGGATTAGTTTTTAATACGGTGAATACAAAAGATTCTCCATTTAAAAAGCGAAGAGAGTAGGATTTATTTTAGAGAAATATCAAGAAAAAGAAATAGAAAAAAAGTAAAAATATTGGAGAAAGAACAAAAAGTCTGAAAAAAACCAATATAAAAACAAAAATTCTGTAAGTGGGTTAAAATTTTTCGAAATAAAAAAATAAAACAGGTTATAAAAACCTGTTTTATTTATATTGATTATCTATCAGTTCTTAAAAAGATCTAATTCATCAATTAATTGTTGAGGGTTTATAATTTTCTTTTATAGATTCCAACACTTGTTTATTAACATCTAATTTTTTTCATCAATAGCAACAACACTGCCACTATCAATAATTAAATCCAAAACCAAGAGCTTTACGAACTTTTTCAGAATTTAAAATTATATCTTCTAAAAACTCTTACACGTCCTCTTTCTTGAAAAAGCACTAAGCTTTTTGTTGAAGGATTTTTTTCTGCTCATCAATCAACTTACGTTTTTCATTTATATCTTTTTGAGTAGCTTTTGCAGTCGTTGGATTCATTTTTTTAATATTTGCATTTAACTCCATTTGCTGACTATCTAATAGAGCAGGGAGTTTTTTTGTAATTTTTTTGTTGATAGTTCTAAATATTCTTTCAACTCTCCTTCAATATCGCTAAACATAGGATGGTTTTTAAAAAAGTTCTCCTGCGTTAATCATGCCACTTGCAGCAAGTGTTGTAGAAGAAGAAAAAAGCATTAATAATGAGGTGAAAATAACTTTTTTTGAATTTCATTGTTTTAAATTTTTGTGTTTACTTTATTTAAAAAAATATAGGTTTTTATAAAGATAAAAAAACAATAGTGATAAATATAGAATAATTGAAAATATGAAGTATAAGAACGGTTATAAGGATATAAAGATAAAAGACCAGTTTTACTGGTCTTTTTATTAATTCAACATAGCAGAAATTAAATCATCACTTAATTGTTCAGATATTTTTTTCAGTTTCTTCATCTTTAAAATTTTTCAACCAATTTTTTTAATTAATAAAAACAATTAAAGAGATATATTTATTTCATGGGTTTCTTTTTAGTCTTTTTAGATTTAAATAATAATTATAGTTTTGCAACATTTTTTTATCATTTTCAGAAGCTTCTTCTTCCGATAGTGTGTTAAAGTAGTTCCCTGCTTTTAATAAAAATCCTCTGAAAATTCAAAACTATTACTATCAATATTATTATTTTCATCAGGTTGAGCATTTTTTTAAACGCTAAATCTAACTTCTCAAAAATTCCATACAAAGAAAAGTGAATTTAAAAACTGTTTAGTTAGTTTTTCATTTGGAGTAGAAAATACTTTTTGCCAACCTTTTCCTTGAAATAAATATTCATCAACAACAGTTTTATATTCATTATCTTCAAAAAACTTTTTGCGGTTAATATCCTTTTCCTCACTTGAAAATATTTTTAACAAGCTGATGAATAACTTCGCTTCCAACTTTACTCTCTTGCTTTAATTCTTCGACTGTTTTTTTCTTAGATCTTTTAATGTTTTTGCTCGTCTTTAAAAATAGGTTTCATCATTTTCTCTAATAAAAAAATCTTTAATTTTTCGAACCAATTCTCTAAAGAGATTTTTGATTCTGTTTAGCTAATTTAATAAAAAAATCTGAAAAAGAATTTTTTTATTCTCATGATCTTCTGAGTTAATAATCTCTCTTAGTAAAAAAATTTAGAATAAAGAGTGTGGCTAAAAGAGGAGAAAAAAACTTATGGTTTTTACCCATATATTTATAAGTGTCTTCATTAATCTCTTCATTATTCAAAAATCATATTACTTAATTTAGTAGGGTTTCTTATAGCATCTAATTTAACCTCTTTATCTTCCTCCAAAACCACAATATAAATCGGAAAAAAATCTAACCATTCACTTAATTGTTCACTCAAATCTAAATTAAAGTGTTCAGGGCTACCATTAAAAAAATAGTTTTAATAGATTTTAGGTATTCAACTTTATTGTCTTCATCTTCTTCATTATCAATTGAATATATATCCTCTAAGACTGCCTCTGTCAAATTAAGCCAATTTTCTGCTGTTTCATCAGAACTAATTTCTTCCATAGCAACCTGTGAAAGTAAATATAATTGACTATCAAAATTTTAAAAGGAGACAGATTCGTAAAAAGCCTTCCACATCACGAACTTCTTCGTAAGCTTTTAACAAACAATCTCTAATTTCTCTATCTAAATTTGTCTTATAAAAGAAGTTTCTTGTTTTCAAATAACAGTTCAGGGTTTGAAAACATTTCTTTAAAAGCGATCAATAATGATTTTTTTCTGTTTCGTCCATACATAAATTCTAACTTTTAAAAATTAAGTTTATCAATCAAAAAGCTTTTTATATGATATTAAAAAGTGAACTACCACGCCTTAAAAAGACGTAGCTTCGGCAATAGCAAATGCTACAACCCCACCTTGTTCCAAGGTGTTTAATTGTTGAAAACCTTTTAGTAAAATATTTCTTGAGGCATTTTCATCGGCATTTAAAGTCAATCCACATTTTACACAACAGAAACTTGCTTGTGTAGGTCTATTTGCTTTAGCGATATGACCGCAATGTGAGCAAGTTTGTGAAGTATAGGCAGGATTGACTTCTACCATCTTCTTATTTAACCAGTCCATTTTGTATTTTTAGAAAAAAATTTTTAAATTGATGCCAACCCTGATCTAAAAATTTGTAAGTTCAGTTTAGCACTTCCTTTTTCTAGCATTTTTTTGGATAGATAAGTTTTCACATACAACTATATCATAACGATCTGCAAAATAGCGAGATAATTTATGATTAAAATCTTTTCTGCAATTGGCAATATGCTGATGTAATTGGGTTAATTGAATATGAATTTTACGCCAAGAACGTGAACCTTTGGTTTTTAGGCTCAATTTTCTTTTGTAAAAAAATTTTTAACTTCTCTATATGATGTTGATATTTGTTTAAAGGAGAAAAGAAATTCTTTTTGCTTGAAACTAAAAAAATGTTTAATTCCTAAATCTAAACCACATTTTTTTCTCAATGTGATTTTTAGGTAAAAACAATAGTTTGTTCACCTGTATGAAAGTGAGTTCAAAATGTTTGCCTTTTTTTGTCTTATATAAACATTTTTTTAATTTTAAAATCAGGATGAATTGTTCTATGTTGAATAAAATCAACTCGCCCTAATTTAGGTATGAAAATTTTTCCTTCGCCTATTAATTTAAAACCTTGAGGAAAATGGATAACTTTATAGTTGGCTTTCTTTTTAAAAACAGGATAAGCCGCCCGTTTTTCAAAGAAAGCTTTGAAGGCTTTACTTAGGTTTTTAAGCGTTTGCTGAAGAGCTTGTGATGGAGCATGATTGAGATAACTAAACGCTTCCTCTTTCTTTAAAACCGTTAAAGCTTTTGCTTGATCTTCATAACCTGTATATTTCTTATCTTCTCTTGCTTGTGTTTCTGCTAAGAAATAATTCCAGACTTTACGCACACAACCAGCAGACTGCACAAATTGTGCAATCTGCTCTTGATTAAGTTTTAATCTAAACTGATAAGCGTATCGTCTTTTTCCATTTACATCAAGTGAAAAAATGAGAAGTTATTAGATGAAATTTATATCAAGATGATTTAACTTTGTCAAGTGATTTTTTTACTTTTTTTAACTTAAACCTCATATCCCTAGCCCTAAAGGACGAGGTTTTACGGTTCTGTTGGATAAAAATAAAAAGCGAGAAGTAGTTTCTCGCTAATATATTAATTTAAATTATTTTTCTAAACGTTCACGAGCTGCGGTCAATTGTTCTGCTAAATCTTCTGCTTGTTTAAGTAGGTGAAAAAACCTTTTTAAAAATCAATTTTCTTCATAAAAATCCTATTATAATTAATGTTTTTTTATATTATAACAATTATCAAGAAACAAATCTAGAATTATCTTTCTCGATAAAAATTCTTGTCTTGGTTTTATAATTTTAAACTCTAACTCTTCCTTAAGATTGGAAGGTAGTTTATCTAAAAAAATGGGTAGCAATAAACAAATTAAACAAATCCTGATGTCGCTGATTACTATTTTTTTAAAAATCTTAAAAGTCCTCAAATAAATCAAGTAAATCTTGCACATCAACATCTTTATTTTTGAAGAATAAAAATTTGCTCTACTTCTAAAAACAGTTTCTTCTTGTGAAAAAGAAGCCTTCATAAAGTTGTTGTTCGACAAAAATCACTTTTCTCAAAATGAATAAATTTTTAAAAATTTCACTTACTTTATTAGAAATCTCACTAACTTCAGCTTTTTGTTTTTAGGTAATCAAGTAATATTTGATAATTTTTTTAATAAAATGTTATTTCTCTCATTTTTCTGTAGTAAACGAGAAGAGCAGTAAAAAGGACAACTGTTATCTCGAATAATTTTTAAAGGAGGTTTTTGTCCTTGTTCTTCCAATTGTGTTTTTAAAAAAATTAAGGAAGATAAGGTTTCTGAATTAGAATTAATAAATAGATCAATTGATTGTTTTTCGATTCCAATTCTTCATCATTTTTGAGCAGTCAAATCAAAAACACGTCCTTTCTCACTACTAAAAATAAATAGTAGATAGCAAATGGACACCAGAGCCATCAATATAGACTGCTGGTTTTTCATCTAAATAATCAACACTAGAAATTAAACTTTGAACTTGTTTAGTTAATCGGAGGTTTAAAGCGTAATTAAAAAGCTGTGGTTGTTTGTTTTTAATCAAACGTAGCATTTCTAATGTTGCCATAACATCAGAAAGAGCGTCATGTGCATTTTCGTGAGAAATTCCATTAGCTTTTGTCAATAATTCTAACTTAAAGGTTGGAATTCCATTTTCTTTAAAGGTCCAATTAATTCCTTCTGGACGTAATTCATAAGTGGCACGAACGAGATTGATTAAATCCCAACGAGAATTACCATCTTTAAAAAGAATAATCATATGGAGGAAGGAAGTTTCGATAAAAAAAGATTTCTGGTAAACTCTTCATCAAATTTAATATTATTAAACCCCATAACAACGGTGTTGTTTTTGTTGAGTAAAGAATTTATTGATTTGTTGAGCAAAAAAATATTCTGGCAATCCTTTTTCCTGACATTCCTCATTTGTGATGCCAGTTACTTCAATTGCACTTTTTTGCGGAATATAAAAAGAAGGTAATTTACAATAGAGAACAAGAGGATCTCCTAAAATATTTAAATTTTCATCAACTCTAATACCTGCAAATTGCATAGTTCGATCTAATCGACTATCCAAAACCACTCAGTTTCTAAATCATAAATTACGAATGAAGACATGTTGAAAAACCTCTAATTTTTTTAAATTATTAAATCAATTTTACTTGACATTTTAACAAAAATTAGAGGCATTGTCAATTTTGTTTTTTTATAGTTTTTCCAATATATTTAGTTTTGAATAAAAAGAGACAAAAAAATATAAGGAAAATAAACCATAAAAAAATAATAAGAATCCACTTTCAAAAAAAGGGTTTTAATTCTTCAATATAAATTGCTGCAAATAACAATAATAATAAAATTTTCATTAAATTTGATAAAATAATAGAGCTTACTTCTACTATTTTCATATTATTAATTACTTTTTTTGTTTTTCTTTTTAAACATACTCATATTCTTCTCATTATTATTTCATTATTTTAAATTTGATATTATTTCTCTCTCTTCTTTGTTAAGACTTAATTTTTTTCTCAAGAGCTTTTCTATTACACTGGTTTTTATTGTATTTATAAATAGCTGCAATTTTTTTCTGCTAATTTACTATCAAATGGAATATAACCTCCTTCACCATCATATCTAAGAGCTTGTGTCCCATATATATAAAAAGTAATAATTTGTTGGTTTTAATATTTTTGATGTAAACAGTATTTTTTTAATAAAAAGTTCATATATTTCTGAATACAAAAGAGGCTGCATCACTATATGTTGTTCTGCAATTTTAATTTGTTCGTCATCACTAATTAAAGTTAAATTAACACAATCATTATTTTTTTAATTTTTAAATCGTGTTACTTGCCCGTTATTAAAAATCAGTTAAACTTTCGTTAAAAAAACTTATCTTCTATATTTTTTTAATAAATTCTTCTGTTGGTGATTTTTAAATTTGTAGCATTACCGTTATTATTAACAATAGTTGGTTCTAAATAGATTATCGTCAAAGTAAAAATCAAAAATATTATTATAAGTTTGACTGCAAGTTTTATTATTTTTCATATTTTTATAAATCAATATATTTGTATTTTTATAAAAATAACTCAACACAAACATTTTTGTCAAATTATTTTTAGAAGATTTTAGTTAAGTTTATAAATTATTATTTAACCTTTAAGTGATGAAAAAGTTTTATTCTGTTTAATAAGCTCTCCTTCTTGCTTTAAGGTTAAAATATATATTTCCTATGGGGTGGCGAGAGAGTAAGGATCGCTTTGATTGTTTAACAAATCATCTTGTTCTGCTAAGTGAACGAACTCATGGAGTTCTTTCCAAGAAGATTTTTTTGACATTTTGTTATTTCTATTATTGATTTTTGTTTTTAAGTTTATCAAAAATCAATATAATTGTCAAATCAAATCTAAAAAAATAAGCGATTTTTTTAATACAAAAACCGCTTAATTAAATTGTTATGTTTTCGAAGAAAACTTAGGCTCTTCCTTTTCTATTGTTAAATTAGTGTTAGTGGAAGTTGTTTTAAGTTTTTGAAAAAGGTTGAAGAATTTTCTTCATCTCTTGTCTTTCAATAGCTTTGTTAAAATTATCTGCATTAAACTCAAAAATCGTTAAAAGATTTATATATATCGAAGATCATATTAATATCTTCTGGTTTTTTTATCCTTCAGAAACTCTTGATAAATAAACGGTAATTTAGTTAAATCATATTTAACAGCAGTAGTTATCCGTTCATCAGATTGTTTGGTTTTTCATTATTTTTCTGGTAAAGGAGCATTTAAATTTTGCCCATAAACTAAAGAGTTATGTATAGTATTAGAGTGAATAACTTCGTGAGCTAAAAATAAGCTTCTCCAAAAATAGAATAAATTGAACCACATTCTTCCTCATCATCTTCATCAATTCCGTCTAATACATCATTTCGTTCTTTTTTTCTTTTTTTCTTATTAGGAGAAATATGTCCTCTTTTATCTCGAAGTTGCATAGCTAAAAAAACATTTTTTTAATCTATCTTCTTTTTTTCTTATTAAGGTAGAAGTCAAATAAAGATTTGAGGTTTCTTTGTTCATTAATAGTGTGAATGAGTTCATTATATTTTCTCTTATCTTTTGGATCAGAGGATTTTTCTAAAAAACCTAATATTTGTTTAGATTTTTCTAAAACTTTTTCTGGATCTTTGTAATTATTTTTCTTCAATAACTTTTTGCAATAATTCATCCATAAAAACTATTCGTAATAATATTTTTATATAATTAAATTCTACTGAAAAAAACAGGAATAAACTTGTCAAAAGAATAATTTTAAAGAAAAAAATAGTTAATTCGTAAAACTAATGCAAAAATATTGCAGTAAGATGATAAAAATATCTTATTCTAATAAGAGAAAAAAACGATTAAAAATTTATAAAAGATATGTCAAAAAGATATTTTTAGATCATCAAGATTTTGTGGAATCAAGTATTTCAGAAGAAAAAAATTAGAAGAATTAAAAGAATAGTTTATTTTTCAATATGTTTCCTCCACTTATAAAAAGAGTTGGTAGAACAAAAAAACTACCAGTAGAAGTAAAAAAATGGAAGAATCTGCATTTTTTTGTTCAAGACTTTTACAGTAGTAAAGTTTTTAAAATTAGAAGTTATTGATAAAGATTTAAATTTACAGGCAGTTGACAAAAAAAGGAAATAAGGTTCTAGTTAAATCAGTAGATGATATTGTTAAACTTAATTTTGACTGGTGGGTTGGTTCAAAAAACAAAAGATGCTTTTCCTGCATTAACTAAATCTTGGGCAAAACAATTTTTACAAAGAAAAATGGGTGAAAAAAACAATGGATTTTAGTGCCAGATTTTTGAACGCTATGAGGAAGATACAGGTATTAAGCATAATATCTCGGAGAGTGAGAGAAATCATATAGAGGAAAAATGAAGAACAAAAACTATTGGAAGATAATAAAATTGAAAAATCATCAGTCGGTAGTCGAAGAAAAAGACCCAGAAACATTAGCTATAGAAGCTATGTTGAGGGAGATGGTAATAATTAATGATTAATGAAGGAGATAAAATTGAAATTTTATCTCTTTTTATTTTTAAAAAAATTAAAAAAACAATGTTTTACAAAAATGAAGTAAAAAAATGATATATTTAAGCTATTAATTAATATAAAGAAGAAAAAAATACCGATGAGTTTTTCAAAAAGAAGTTGGAGATTTTAATCAAACATTATCAAATTTATATAAAGAAGCATTTATAAAATTTTTTTAAAAAGAAGAAAAAAACGTTGAAAAATTATTAAAGATAAACTTCCATTTATATGTTGGCTTTATAATGAAAAAGTTAAAATATAATGAAAGCCACTTTAAATCATTCATTTTTAATTGTTTTGAGAAGTAATGAAACTTTCTCAACAAAGTATTCATCATTTTATTGATGGAATAAATGTCTTTTCAATACATAGAGGTTTATTAATTTATTTTTTTGAAGAGAATCATAAAAAAATTTAAATACTCAAACAGAATTATTTAAAAAGTTTGAATGATTTTTTTGTTAAATCAAAAAAACACTAGATGCGAAAAGAATTTTTATAAAAAAATTTTTAGACATACAAAAATAAGAGTGATTTTGATAAATTTAGAGTGGAAGCAACAAAAATACAAAAACGATTGCTTAATGAATTTTTTTCAATATCAAAATAGTTAATAAAGCATTAAATAATGAATTACTAACTAATGAAGAAGAAAATGAATTGTTTAGTCTTGTGAAATCAATCTATTTTGATAAAGAAGTAATTGAAAGTTTTTTTGTGAAATTATTAAAACAAAAAGAAATTTTTACATGAAGTAAAAGAATTTTTATAAAACACAAGAAAAAAATAGAACTTCTAATTTACTAACTATTTCCTTTTTTTAGATACATTGGATAAAATGTTGCCTTACCTAAAAATCATTTGATTATAAATTATCGAAGATATTTGAAGAAGTTCAAGTAAAAAAACGATAGAATTCCAAATTTAAAAAGAATTACTGCAGAAATCAATAAAAAAATTTAATAAAAAGGAAGTGATGATTTTTCCTTTATCAGAGATTTAATTAATCAACAATATAATTGTAATAAAAAGAGTATTATGCTGGCATTGGCTCACGAAAAAAATTGAGAAGAACATGGAAAAATTTCATGACAAAATTTGCAAATGTGATTGAAAATACTAGTATTGTTCTTCGTTCAGGTGGTGCGGGAAGGATCTGATAAAGCGTTTGAAAAAAGGTGTTGAGAAAAAAAGCAAATAAAAAAATATTTTTTTATGCAGAAGATGCCAATTTAATGAGTTATTTTGCTGCTTATTTATTCCATCCTGCTCCTTATATTCTATCTAAGAATGAATATGCAAAAAATTAATGGCAAGAAACACCTTCCAAATTCTTGGAGATTTGAATAGTGATGTTATTGAACCTAGTTTGTTTGTAGTGTGTTGGACGAAAGATGGGGTAGAAACACACAAACAAAGAACAAAAAGAAACAGGTGGAACAGGGCAAGCTATTTCGATTGCAGATGTTTTTTAATATTCCAGTAATTAACTTAAAAAAACATATTATAAATTAATGTAATGAATTTAAAGGAAAAATTAGTGTTAAATAATTTTGAAATTTTTAATGAAAACTGCATTGATACGCTAAGTAGAATGAAGGACGATAGTGTTGACTTAGTTATAACTTCTCCTCCTTATAACATGAATTTAAGAATTCGAAATGGAAAATATTGTTCAAGACAAATTAATCCTCCAACAAAAGAGTTTACAACAAAATACACTGGTTTTTAATGACAATTTGCCTATCAATGAATTCTATGAGTTTCACTTAAATGTCTTAAAAAGAATTGCTTAGAATTTCGCCAATTGTTTTTCTACAACATTCAGGTTGTAACGGGAAGTAAACGTGCCTTTTTTAAAAATTATTGGTGAGCTAAACGAATATCTTAAAGATATAATTGTTTGGGATAAAGGGCATGCTCAACCTGCTATGGGAGAGGGGGTTCTAAATAGGCAAACTGAGTTAATTTTGGTGTTTGATAAAAACAATGCAATAAGTCGGCAATTTGAAAAAAAGAAATTTTTGAACGTGGAACGTTAAACGATATTTGGTTAATTAAACGTGGAGCTAAATCAAAAGAATTGAAAAAAATCATAGTGCAGTTTTTTTCCAGAAGCATTAGTTGAAAAAGATCTTAATTAATTTTTCTAATGAAGGTGATATGGTTTTACGATCCGTTTACAGGAAGTGGAACAACGGGGGTTGTTGCAAGAAAAATTAAACAGAAAAATTCATTGGTAGTGAAATTCTAAAAAGAATATGCGGATTTAGCAAGAAAAAAAGAATTCAAGACATTAAATAAAAAAATAAGGAGAAGAAAAATGTGGAATTATATCATATATAAACCTAATAAAGACGTAGTAAAAAGAATATTTAACAAAAGAATCTATTGAAAAAAATGGATGGTTTAGAAAAACCCTGTGGCTTTTGTTAAAATAAATAGTGAAAAAAAGGTTGGTTGAATTTTGAATTTGTTTATTTAACTTTGAATAAAAAAATAAATTATCGTTAAAAATTTTACAAATTTATTTGTGGCTGAAATAATAGATTTAGAGAAAGAAGTAGATAAAAAAAGATAGTAAATAAAAAAATAGCATTGTTTTTTTATTGAAGAAAAATTTAATAAAAAAAGTTGAGGAAGAATGGAAAAGGGGAGAAGTTGATGAAGTCTATTTCTTCGATTATTCTTCATATTCAAAAAGATATTTCACAAAAACAGAAAACAAATTCTTTATTGGATGAAGTTAAAATTTTAAGAAGAAAACTAAATCCTAACATTCAGTTTGTAAATAAAAAGTTTTTTTAATGAAGTGTCTGCTTTTTAAAGAACAGGATTTTACAAGAATAAAAATTGGATTATAACTTATTGCCATTGGGGATAATTTTAAAAAGAAAAAGTTTTTGTTAAAAAAACTTAATAGAAAAAAATTATTATCAACAGAGAATGATTGTAATAACGATGATTATAGTGTGTTTTTTTCACATTTAATTTTTTTATCTAATATATTGAAGCATCAATATCCAACAGAAAAAAAGTTTAGTAAAAAAATATTGATGATTGGACTAAAAAAATGAAAGCGTAACTTCTTACACCATACTGATTAACACAGATTATTCAGATGATTATAGTGTAGATGATTGGGCTACTCATTATATAACAATAATTGATAACACATTTTTTTCAACAGGAATAATTTTAAAAAGAGCATAAAAGAAAGGGGCAGTTATTGCCTCTTTTTATGTTTTTAAACTGCCTTATTGCTTTCGCTATAAAGGAAAAATTATCTTAAAGTATAAGTATTATTAAATAAGAAAATAACGTCTTAATAGGCTATTTTTTTGAAATATGAAAAACAAAAAAATTATAAACTTGGAAAGTGGATTGTTAATTTCTCTTGTTGGGAAGATTATTTAGGATAATTCCGACAATAATTTTAGATAAAAAAACTTCCATTAGCTCCTGAATTAACAGTTAATAGAGTATCATTATATTTTTTTAAAAATACCGTTTTAAAAATGGATTTTGGGGAAAAATTAAAGAGATTAATCAAGAATATAATTGGGATAAAGCAAATTTAAATGAGTTTATTAACTGGTGGAGAAAAGAAACTAAAAAACCAATTAATAAAAATGTTTGAAGATTTTTAGACGAAAATCTCAAATTAAAAAAACTTTTAACTGTAAATAACGGTGAACATTATTATACAAGACGTTATTTGTTCAAAAAAATTTTTACGTCAGATGGAAAAAAATAAAAGGGAATTAGAATGATAGAAGAAATTAAACCAGAGAATCCTGCTCTAGAGGATAAGGTAGAATTAGAAGAATATGACTTGGTGAAATTAGGGGAGTATAAAGATAAATTAAAAACGTTATAGTAAATTCTATTTATACTATTATTTATTAATATCATTATTTATTTTTTTGCCGATAGTTGCAGTGTTTATAAAAAAATGGATTAAGTTTTTATTTTTTTACTCTTCAATTTTTTTATTACCATTCTCGCTTTTTGGATATATTTATATGAGTTGGAAGGGATATAATTATTTGTTGAAAATCAAAGAAACAAGAATAATTGATTTAGAGGAGTTTTATAAGAAATATGATTTCGAACAGGATGAAGTAAAAGAGCTTATCAAAAACGATTATTTTAGTTTGTCAGAAGGTTTTTAAAAAGGTATTAATAGGTTAAACAATGATTTATATTCGCTACTAATTTTTAGCAATAATGGTAGTTGCATTATTAATATAAGAGAAGTGATTAAAAATAAAAAAATGTCTTTCAAAAATAAGATGAAAGACATTTTTTTATTTAAGGATGAATGTGTTTTTATAATTTGGCAAATAATTTACTTACTGCCGAACCATCATATAATCCATTATATTCTTGTTTTTAATTTAACAAAAACATCTTTTTTTGTGTTAAACCTTGTTGTTTTAATTTTGAGATAATATCCGATAACTCTTGCTCTGAAAGCATTTTTAGGCATAAATTCTGCTAAAATATCTAATTCTGTTTTTTTGTTTTTCAATAAAAGCAAGAGATTTTTCATCAGTTTTACCTTTGAAATCATTTTTCTGCTTTTATTTAATGAGTTTCTTAACTTTTGTAAAAAAATATTTAAAATAACAGTTTCTTCTTTTTTTGTTCATCACTCGATAGAAACACGATAATCCTTATCGTTTTCAATAGTTCCAATTAAAAAAAGCAATAAATTCTTTTACGTTCTTTTTGCTTTGTCTTTCATCGCCTGTAAAAAAATTTTTTTGTTTTAATTCTGACAATTTCATTTTTATTTCTCCATTTTTGTTAATACTTTAAGTTGTCAAATCAAATCATAAATCAATATGATGTTAATAATATAATACGAACAGAGATAAAAAGTCAATAGTTAATAAGCTAAAAATATAAGATAAAAAAATAAAAAGATGTGGTTTAGACATCTTTTTTTAAAAAAAGTAAGAATGGGTTATATTTTTTTAATTTATTTGAATTTTTCTTTTTATCTACATCATTTGAGGCAAGAATTTGATCTTTAACTTTTTGAATGTTTAATTTTAGTTTTGGCACATCTTTCATTGTTAAAAAAATTCAATTTCTTCTCCACGTTTTTAAAAGCTTTTAATTCCTAATGATAAGCGGAAATGTTTTTATGAAATCATCTTCTGAATTGAAATTCTTCTTCATTTCTTCTATAGCTTTATTTGGATTTATTTTAAAAAGTGTTTTTATAAATTTGGGCAGCTTTCTGTCTAATGGTGTCTTCATAACCAATTTCATTAAAAATTTTTTTCACAAATCCATGATCTGTTTCAACCTCTTGAAAACGTTTTGTTTGAACATCGAGAGGATTAAAGCTTTTTAAAAAGTTGTTCAAATGTAGTCATAGGATCTGCTTCTAATTTATCATAACAATAAGTGGCAATTTTAGCAGCAAGCATATTTAAAAGCTTGTTTATCCATATTTTTTTTACAAGTAAATCAAAACGCATTTTACCTTCTTCTGATAAAAAAACTGTTTTTGTTTTTTTATATTGTAAACGCCTAATTTATTTAATTTTTTTCTTCAGAAAAATAATTACCACTCGTTATCTTTTTTTCTGAAAAATACTAATGGGTTTTCTTGATTTTGATAATACATTTTTTAAGTAATTTTAAATCTCTTTTTAAATTTTTAGCAGAAAAAAACAAGTGTTTTTCCTATAAACGAATAAAAAAACTAAAAAGATATAGAAAAAGTTTTTGGCTTCATTATTAAAAAAATAACTAAAAATAGATACAAGGTATAAAAGATAGAAGATATAAGATGAGTTTAAATAAAAACGTTAAAAAAACATTATTAATTAGTTTTTTTCATTGTTATCAACCGCAACAGCATTATCTTCGGAAATTTTTCAGATAATGTAGAAGAAAAAGGAACATTATGTTTTTGCAGATGCAAGTGAAAAAAACATAATGTAGATGAAAGAGTTTTAATTGCAATTGCAAAATATGAAAGTAATTTTTAATGAAAAAGCAGTAAGTCCTAAAGATAGAGGAGGTCATACCTCTTATGGAATAATGCAAATTAGTGATGTTTGGAAACCTCTATTGGAGAAAAAAATGGATTAACTATCGAAGATTTATATGAACCTTGTAAAAACATACAATTAGGGGCTTATATATAAAAAAGAAACCCTAAAAAAACTTTGGTGAAAAAAATGGAGAAAAACATATTTTGTAAAAATCTAAAAAAATTATTAAAAACAAAAGAGTTATAGACAGGTTAGGTTATAAAAAGAGCGTTTGAGCTAATGAAAAAAACTTAACTTGTTTTTTTATTTTTTTGACGTGTTATCTTTAAAGACCAAGTTATGAAAATTTAAAAAATTTGTTAAACTTTTTCTAACAATAATTAAAAAGAACAAGATAAAAAAATAAGGAAAAAAATATTATATGAGTATAGCATTAACAGTTACAAAACGAGATGGTAGAGTAGAACCCATCGATCTTGATAAAAATTCACCGTGTAATAGAGTGGGCTGCCGAAGGGTTGAAAAACGTATCAGTTTCACAAGTTGAATTAAACTCACATATACAATTTTATGAAGGAATGAGAACCTCTGACATTCATGAGACAATTATAAAAGCTGCTGCTGATTTAATTAGTGAAGAAACTCCTGACTATCAATATTTAGCTGCAAGATTAGCTATGTTCCATTTGCGTAAAAAGCATACGGTTGTTTTGAACCTCCTCGTTTATATGACCATGTTAAAAAAATTAGTAAAAATGGGAAAATATGATAAAGACTTGTTAAAAAGATTATTCTCGTGAAGAATGGGATGAAATGAATGAGTTTATCGATCATTGGCGTGATATGAATTTTTTTCATATGCTGCAATCAAACAATTAGAAGGTAAATATTTAGTTCAAAATCGAGTTACAGGCGAAGTTTATGAATCAGCACAATTTTTATATTTATTAGTTGCTGCTTGTTTATTTTCTAAATATCCGAAAGAAACTCGTTTAGATTATATTAAGCGTTTTTATGATGCAACTTCAACATTTAAAATTTCATTACCAACTCCAATTATGGCAGGAGTAAGAACACCAACTCGTCAATTTAGTTCTTGTGTATTGATTGAATGTGGTGATACATTAGATTCAATTAATGCTACTGCTTCTGCAATAGTTAAATATGTTTCTCAACGTGCAGGTATAGGCGTAAACGCAGGTGCAATTCGTGCATTAGGTAGTCCTATTAGAGGTGGAGAAGCTTTTCATACTGGTTTGCATACCGTTCTACAAATATTTCCAAAGTGCAGTAAAAATCATGCTCGCAAGGTGGAGTAAGAGGTGGAGCAGCAACAGTTTACTATCCTTTATGGCATTTAGAAGTTGAAAGTTTATTAGTGTTAAAAAACAATCGTGGTGTGGAAGACAACCGTGTAAGACATATGGATTATGGGGTTCAAATTAATAAACTTATGTATCAACGTTTAATAAAAAGGTGGAGAAATTACTTTATTTAGTCCACATGACGTGCCAGATTTATATGAAGCATTTTTTGCCGATCAAGGTAAATTTGAAGAATTATATTTGAAATATGAACAAGATCCAACAATTAATAAAAGAGCAGTTAAAGCTATAGAATTGTTCTCGACATTAATGCAAGAAAGAGCTTCAACAGGACGTATTTATATTCAAAACGTAGATCACTGTAATACACACTCAGCTTTTTGATCCTGCTGTTGCCCCTGTTAAACAATCCAACTTATGTTTAACTGGCGATGCGATAGTAACAGTTAAAGATGGGAAAAAAACGGGGAAGTAAAAAAACATTACTTTGGAAGAATTAGTTAATAACTTTTCAAAAAAACGAATTCTCTGTTCTTTCATATAATGAACAAACAAAAGAAAGTGAATTCAAACTTGTAACTGCTGCTGCATTAACTCAAAAAATGCTAAATTAATGCAAATTAAAGACTTAGAAAGTGGATATATAATACGTTGCACTCCTGAACATAAAAATTTACACCAAAAATCGTGGATATGTTATGGCTAAGGATTTAAAAACAAGCGATGAATTATTAATTAACAATTAATTTAAAAATTAAAAATAGGAGTGTTTTTTTAAAAAACATTCCTATAACATAAGACTTTTTAAAAAAATTTAATAGAATGGATTATAAAAAAATTGTATGAAAGGTTTTGTTTTTATTGTAAGCAAACCTCTGTAATTCAAAGATTAAACAAAAGAACCCTCAAATGATTTTCGACTCTCATTAAAACCAGAAGAAATATATACAGAGAAACATCATATATTGCCAATTTCATTAGAGTGGTGGTAATGAGGAAGATAATTTAGTGGAACTTTTACCAGAAGAGCATTACTTTTGCACATTTAGTTAGATTTAAAGCTTTTTTTAAACAAAAGAAGACTTTTTAGCTATTAGAGTAATGTTTAATGGTTTTTTTAAATAAAAACAATATTCCTAAACAAGATATTAATATATACAATGTTTCAAAAAGAATAGGTAGATACAAACAAAAATTGCTATGTTTAGAAAAAAAGTTTGATGGCAGACAGAGGAAGGTTTAAAGAATATATCTAAAAGCTAGAAGAAAAACAATGCCAGTTGTGGATGCGGTAACTAGGGAAATGATCGGGTCTGTTGCAGTTGATCATGAAAAATGTATTAAATGGAAAAATGGGTTCATCATTCCAAAGGCAGAAAAATCAGTGATAAATACAATAACTGGAAAAGAATACATCTATAAAGATGAAATGAAAGAATACCACATTAACAATGTTAGATCTCAAAAAAAGGCAACAAGAATAGTAACTATAGAAAGATAAATGAAAAAACTATTGATAAAATATTTCAATGTGTTGAACAATCAATTGTTGAAGATCATTTAATAGTTAAAATTCTCATAGAAAATTTAAAAAGCTTCAAAGAATACAAAAGAATAAGCGTAGTTTGGATTAAAAAAATATTTTTGGAGATTTTAATAATTTAATTAAAGAATACAATTTAAAAAAATAATACAAATTATAAATATTATCATTATTTTTAGAAGTCAAGAACAAAAAAAGATATTTATCAGAATTAAATAAAGGAAAAAAACAAAAATGATTGAAATACAATATTTAGATATAACAGAAGATGTGTTTGATATAACGGTTGAGGATAATCACAACTTTTATGCTAATAACATTTTAGTTCATAACTGTTTAGAGATTGCTTTGCCAACCAAACCATTAGACAATATTAATGATGAAAAAGGTGAAATAGCTCTTTGCACATTATCTGCTTTTAACTTAGGAGCGATAGAGAATTTAGATGAATTAGAAGAGTTGGCAGATTTAACTGTTCGTGCTCTTGATTCTTTATTAGACTATCAAGGCTATCCAGTTGTTGCTGCAAGAAAAAGTTCATTATCAAGACGTTCATTGGGAATTGGAGTAATTAACTACGCATATTATCTTGCTAAAAACGGTGTTCGTTATTCAGATGGTAGTGCAAATAATTTAACTCACAAAACATTTGAGGCAGTTCAATACTATTTATTAAAAGCTTCAATGAATTTAGCAAAAGAACAAGGTGCTTGCGAATATTTTAATGAAACAAGTTATGCTAAAGGATTACTACCTATTGATACCTATAAAGAAGATATTAATTCATTAACTAATGAACCATTACATTATGATTGGGAAACATTAAGAAAAGAGATTAAAGAGTTTGGTTTAAGAAATTCAACATTAACAGCCTTAATGCCTTCTGAAACTTCTTCTCAAATTTCAAACGCAACCAATGGTATTGAACCTCCTCGTGGTTATGTTACAATTAAGGCTTCAAAAGACGGTATTTTTAAAAACAGGTTGTTCCAGATTTTGAAAAACTAGGTAAAAATATGAGTTACTTTTGGGATATTCCAAATAACAATGGATATTTACAACTTGTTGGGATAATGCAAAAAAATTCGTAGATCAGGCAATTTCCACAAATACTAATTACGATCCAAAACGTTTTGAAGATGGTAAAGTTCCAATGAAAGTATTGTTAAAAGATTTATTAACTGCATATACTTATGGATTAAAAAAACACTTTATTATCAAAAATACTCGTGATGGAGCAGGTGATAAGCAACAAGATATAGATGATAAACAGGATTGCGTAAGCTGTAAAATCTAATCTTTAAGATTATCAAAAATACATAACACTCTTAACTCAATAATTGTGTTGAGAGTGTTTTTAACAATCAAAAAAATAAAAAGGAAAAAAATACAAATGGCATATACAACTTTTTCAAAAAAATAAAAAAATAACCAATTATTAGAACCGATGTTTTTCGGGCAAAATGTTAATGTGGCACGTTACGACCAACAAAAAAATATGAAGTATTTGAAAAACTAATAGAAAAAAACAATTATCATTTTTCTGGCGACCAGAAGAGATTGATGTGTCAAAAAGATGCAATTGACTATAGAAATCTTCCAGAACATGAAAAACATATTTTCATATCTAACTTAAAAGTATCAAACATTACTTGATTCAGTGCAGGAAGAGGACCCTAATATTGCATTTTTTTACCAATTGTTTCAATACCAGAATTAGAAACTTGGGTGAAAGTTGGTCGTTTTTCGAAACGATTCACTCTCGATCATACACGCATATTATTAGAAATATTGTGAATGATCCTTCAATAGTGTTTGAAGATATTGTTGATAATATTGCAATTCAAGAAAGAGCAAAAGCGGTTTCAAAAATATTATGATGATTTAATCTTAGAATCACAATTATATCAATTACATGGAGAAGGTATTTGGTATAAACAAAATGAAGAAACGGGTGAGTTAGAAACTTCAAAAGAAAATAAAACTGGTTGGAAACAAATAACACTTCGTGGATTAAAGAAAAAAATTATATTTGTGTATTCAATCAGTAAACGCATTAGAAGCAATTCGCTTTTATGTTTCTTTCGCTTGTAGCTTCGCCTTCGCAGAACGTAAATTAATGGAAGGGAACGCTAAAAATTATTAAATTTATTGCAAGAGACGAAGCTCTCCATCTAGTTGGAACTCAATGGATGATTAATCTTATGAATTCAGGTAAAGATGATCCTGAAATGAAAGAGATAGCAGAAGAGTGTAAGCAGGAATCTATCCAATTGTTTTTAGATGTTGTTGAACAAGAGAAGGAATGGGCGAAAATATTTATTCCAAGATGGTTCAATGATTGGATTAAATTACGATATTTTTAGTTGGATATTTAGAGTTCATTACTAATGAGCGTATGGATGCAATAGGTTTGGGTAAACCATTCCCTAATAGAACAAGTAATCCTTTACCATGGATGAATAACTGGTTGTATTCTGATAATGTTCAAGTAGCTCCACAAGAAGTTGAAGTAAGTTCTTATTTAGTAGGACAAATCAATGCAAAAGTGGAAACAGAAGATTTTTGAAGGTTTTGACATTTAAAATCTAATATAAAAATAGAGTGAGTTTTTTTCACTCTATTTTTATCTAAATATTTTTTTATTTTTAAAAATAAAAACCTGTATAAAAAATATACAGGTTGAACTTCTCATTGAGTCTTATTATTTTTTTAAGGTGTAGCTGAACTCTACTAACACATTTTTAAAAAATTGGCGGAGAGTGTGAGACTCGAACTCACAGATCGACTTTTGATCGACCTACAATTTAGCAAACTGCTCCATTAACCATTCTGGCAACTCTCCTATGGTGCTAGTGATCGGACTTGAACCGATAAGCCTCGAAAGGCAATAGATTTTAAGTCTATCGTGTATGCCATTCCACCACACTAGCTAAATAAATTGGTGGAGGTAGTCAGGATTGAACTGACAACCCTTTGCTTGCAAAGCAAACGCTCTCCCGATTGAGCTATACCCCCGTATTTAAAAATTTGGCGGTGCAGGTAGGGATCGAACCTACGACCAATTGGTTAACAGCCAACTGCTCTACCTCTGAGCTACTGCACCTAATATATTATTTTATGGGGGAGATGTGTGAGACTTGAACTCACACCTTCCAAAAATCACAATCTGGCACTCTACCAATTAAGTTAACATCTCCAATGATTTACTTTCTAAATAAGTTAAAAAGATGGATTTAAACCATCTTTTAAAAAGTTAATTTGGAGCGGTGGAAGGGATTCGAACCCTCGACAACTGACTTGGAAGGACAGGACTCTACCAATTGAGCTACCACCGCAATAAAAATTCTTTTAATCAATTTATGTTTTTATATTCTAACAAGATTTTTTTAAATGTGTCAAATGTTTTTAAATATTTTTTTGTAAAAACACTATTTGATTATTTTCTAATCATTTCTTTAACCAAAAAGTAACTAAGGTAACTTCGAAGCGTGGATTATTTTCTGCAAAATTAGCAAAAAAATATCACGAACTCGTTTAGGATCTCCACCTGCCAAACCTGCACCAATATAAGGAAAAACCTACTTTTAATTTTTCTCTTTACATTGAAGTTCTGGAAGATATTTTTAACTCACTTAATTTATCTAAACAGGAAAGTAAAAGCATCTTCTTCAAATGGAATATCTCCATTAGGTCTATTATAAATGTTTTCTTGTGTATAAAAGTTCAAAAATAAAAACCATAATCTGTTTTACAGATCGAATAATCTCCTAAACGTTTTTCGTCCTAATGGAGTAGAGAAGTTTTTATCTACAATAAAAAAACATTAGGGAAGTGTTGTCTAATAGTTCGTGCAATACCTGCTCCCATTAAATTCTTGGTATTGCAACCGTGAGCGATCACATCGAACTTATGCTCTTCAAACATAGCAATCAAATCACCTTTTACTTCAATTAAACTCATATTCTTTCCTTAAAAATTAAATTATTTCTAAGAGTATAATAACATAAAAAAATAATAATTGTCAATAGATGCAAAAAGGGTTTTAGTTAATAAAATAAACTAAAACCTTTTTTTAAAAATCAGTCGTTTTTACGACAACTGTTATTCTAAAATTAGAACTCCAATCTAAAAACGATAAACGGCATAGGGTCTATATTTGTATTTTTAAAAAGGTTACTCGCCTTATGCAAAGCAATATATTCCTTTATTTTTGATAGATTTTAAGTTTTTTTGGAAAACAAGCTTCTATCCGCTAAAAACCAGAAGTTGATATTAACCGAACCAACTTCAGCTTATTTGTTTGTTCTAATTCTATTTACTTTTTGAAAGCAAATAAAAATTAGTAGCTGCCACAAACAAGTAAAACACAGACTATTAAAAATTTTTATTATAAACTTTTTGGTAGCTACTCCCTAAGAATACAAGAAAATTTTTAAGTAAGTAGCAAATCAATCTTCGACATATTATCTCATCTCGTCTATTAGCCTCTATTATTTAATTTATTGGATACTGTTTATCCAATAAATTTGATAATGAAGTTGTAACTACTCATATTTGTTGTTTTAGAGATTTTTAACAGATCTGCTATCTCTAAACAACGAATACATAATATCAAAAACCTTCAAACTTGTCAATATCTTTTTTTATAAAAATAAAAAAACCTCAGATTACTGAGGTTTTTACTAAATATTTTTAATTACGTTTCTGTGAAGCTGCAAGAATTTTTTTAAAAAGTTCTAAGAATAGATTAATAATATCTAAATAAAGACTAATTGCAATATCAATAGCATTATCAACCGTTGGTCTGATGATACTTGCACGATAAAAATCATATCCAATATATAAAGCAAAAAGTCCTGCTGCCAAATAAGAAAAACAATCCAAAGTTTAAAGCAGGAATGAATAAACCTAAAATTCTTAAAAACAAGAAGAGCTAACAATCCAATAAATAAAGCTCCTCCGATTTTTTTATAAAAAATCAGGAAATAAAACCCTGCAAATCCTTGTGCTAATGTAATAATAGCAGTTAAGAAGACTGCCTGTGAAACAACCGTATCATACTGTTTAGCGTAAATGTTAACAATAGGACCTAATACAATAGCTGTCCCCACAACTACTAAATTAAAACCAATAAATGAAAATAAAGGTTTATCACTTTTAGCAGAAATAAAAAAATCCCTGCAAAAGAAGTAATTAAACTGGTGATAATAAGGGTGATATGATATTTTTGAACATCAATATCAGCAGTTATTAATCCAATAATAAAAAGTTAAAAGCGAAGCCATAGGCTAAACAAGCACCAATATTAAAGAAAAAAACCTCTACGAGATCTCTCCTTCTTCTGCTGTATCTTGCCAAACACCTCAAATCCAATAGTTTTTTTCTGCCATATTTTTTTCCTTTTGTTTGAAATATTAATTTGTTTGAGTATTTTATCAAAAACAACCGTAATTGTCAATGGCAATAATTCCAATAAAAGCATTGACATTGCGATTGTTTTAGTGTAATATTTGACTTATATAATTTTACAAAATCATTTTATAAATAGGGGGTAAAATGAGTAATTTTAAATGTATTTTTTTAGATGACGAAAGAGATTTTTATGATGTTTTTTTGGGTAAAATACCCAACCACTTTAAATGATGAGAATGTTAAGGTGGTGAGAAACTTTTTGATTTTTTTCAAAAGCAGTAAAAGAAAAAAACTATTTAAAGCTTTTGATAAAAAAGAAAGCGTTGTCGGAACTGCTTATTTCATTCGATCATGATCTAGGTGATTATTATCATAATAACGATTTTTTTAAATTTTTTTCAAAGTTTGTTGTATTGATGAACAAAGTTTGTGAAAAATATAAAAAAAGGTAGTTTAACCGATGTATTCTTTTTACTATTTTCAGTATGTAGATTTAAATGAAGAAGATTTTTGCAACATTTATGCAAGATAATGTTATTTTTAGTATTAAATCAAATTGTAGGAAAGTTAGAAAAAGAAGAAGCTAATAGTTTATTAAACTTAGTTGATGAATTTTTCAAAATCTTCAAAAATTAACAAGTATGTTAAAAAGATTTAAAAAAACTGAAAAAAAGGTTTACAATTTGAAAATTTTTTTCGAAGTGATAAATTTTGCAGAAAAATTTTGAAAAAAATACAAAAAGGGTAGTGAACTAACGGGAGAAAGTTGTTTACAATATCTTTTAGATATTTTATTGGATAATATTGAGTATTTTCAAGTGAAAGAAGGTTTTAATTTAGAAAATTATTTCGTTCACTCACAAAAATTCAGTTAAAAAAAGCCTTATATGTTAGGATTGTTAGAAAAATTTTTAATAAATTTATTAAGGGATAATAAAAAGGTTGGGGTTTTAAATCTCCAACCTTTTTAAATTTCTGAAAGTATTAAAATAGTCCTGTCGCTCTAATTGCTAAGTCCCTAATTTTTTTATTTTCATTTTTATGATATAGTTTTTAACTGGAAAAGTCAAGGTTGAAAGTTTTACTATCAAATTTTAACAAAAATACTAACATCACTGATTTAACAAAAATATTAGTGTTTATTCTATTTCTTAAATATTACAACCCATTAAACAATTTTATAGTTTCAATTTTATATTTATCACTTAGCGAAAATTTTTTTCAATAAATCTATTTCTTTATTTTTTTATGAAAAAGAAAAATAATTCAAATTACATTTATTACATAAGGTTTTTATTGAGTTATTTGAATTAAAAAAATATCAAGTTTTTCTCCGCAGCATTCACAACGATTTTTTTATATTTTTAATGAATAATGTGTTGAAAAAAATCGGTTAGAAATACCTGTTCTTCTTCATTGGAATAATAAAAAGAACAAGCTATCTGCTTTTTAAATCATCCTCTATATTTTTACAAATTTTATTTAAAAGGTTACTTTTTTTCTTTCATTTAAAAACCTCCAATTTACTCTTCTAGGAGAAAAAAATTTGTGATAAAGTGAGATCGAAAGACATTTTTTTATATCTCCTATTAAAACTAATTGTTTTTAAAAGAAATAAATAATTTTTTTGTAAAAATGAAAAATATGGAAGATTGTTTTATTCATTTTATCGGTAGTAAATTCTAATTTTGAAGGTGGATTTTCACGATCTTTTTAAAAATAACCTTTAAGTTGATTTTCATTTTTTTAGTAAAAACTTCTACTTGCTCTTTATTTAAATTTAAGGTTTTTTTCCTCATCGTTTTCTAATAAAATTTTTAAAGCCTCTACTTGTTTTTTTCAAGTGAATGATATTTTTTTCCTCAAACTCTTCATCTTTAAAAAAATAAATTCAGGCTGTTGTTTTTTTGTTCTTGTTCAATTAAATTTTTTTACAGAATATTCAAAAAACAGTTTTTAAATCTTCCATTGTTTGAACGCCTTTACCAATATTGGATTTTTGCCATTTTTATCAGTGAGTTTATCTAATGTTAAATCACAATATTCATCTTCCCAATCTGCAAATGGATAAAAACGTTCTCCAACCCAGCCTAATTTTTCCTCTTCAAAAATAACCAAATATAATAGGATCTTTATTTCTATTAATAATCTCTTTTTCCTCAATGGTTTCATTATTTTGATCTGTAAAAATCAGTGTAAAGGATAAAAATATTTATCAAATAAATTGAAACTTTTAACTTCTGCAATACGCTCTACGATTTCCTGTGGAATGGTTCGATGATAACGTTCCAATTCAATAAATTTTATTGAGTCTTTTTGGTTTCACATATTTAACAAAAATTTAATAGATCACTTTTTCTCAACAAATTGATTAATCCCTTTAATATTTAATAAAATTTCTCTTAGAATATTTTTTTGAATTAAAATGGATAATCTCCAATAGTTTTCTTTGGTTAATTTTTTGGCATTTTTGAATTTGCCCTCAATAAAAACTCTAAAGAATAAAAATAGATAACAAAAGCTCTGTATGAGAAAAATTTACTTTTCAAAAAAAGCAAAAATATTCATGTGGTTCAATACTTCTATTTTTATCAGAAGGAGAAATAAAAATCCGCAAGTTCAGTATGGATGGTAAAGTCATTAATGTTATTTAGCCCATGAATTAAATTAGAATTTATAACACGCCCTTCATCTTCTTGCAAAAATACTATTACGAATATCATCAAATTTCAATAAAGTGTCTTTGGATGGCTGATTCATATCTGTCTCCTTTCAAAACTGCAATAAAATTTGCCATAGTATAACACAAAAACCTATTACTAATCAATACATAAAAAAATAAAGGGCATTTTAATCTGCCCTTTATTTTTAAACTACTCTGAAAAATGTTAATTTATTAATATGTGTTTTATACCATTCTGCTGCTTTTTTTAGCTACTAAATTAGTAACACTTTTTAACATTAATACCAGAAGACAACATCGCTTCAGAATGTTCTTTAATAATGTCGCCTTGAACCCATTTAATGAATTCTCTAATAGATTTACTATCCATTGGAATTTGCATTTCTTGAAGATACTGAACTCCTTGCTCAAAAACGATTTTCTGTTGCATACAAATCAACTGCTTCTTGAACTTTTGCAACTTTTTCAAAGTCAACAGGTGCAATAGTTTTTAACTTAGAAACTGCATGTTTTTCCCCTTTAACTTTAAAGCGAATTTCTCCAAAGTCAAAGTTTGATTGTGCCATTTTCCAAACAACCCTTCACCTACCCCTGAAATACCGAAAGCTTTTCCAAATGGGTCTTCTTTTTCAACCATGTTTGTGATCTCTGATAAAGTTTCAGAAGCTTTATAAAAACCCTTCTCATCTAACTCAATAGTAATTTCATAAGGTTTTACGATTTTACTAATAGGGAAGATACGCAATTCTTCATTTAAAAGTTCTTCTTGAAGTTCTAATGGTAAGAAAAAAAGCGTTGATATTCTACATTTTCTGCTTGATGAAGTTTTTAAGTATTCTTCACTAGGTTTTTATAAACTGCTACTTCAAAAGGAGCGAAGAAACGTTCCATTTCACTAATAGCCACACCTTTTTGAATGCCAACTCCTGCCCATTCTCCATAAAACAGCAACTGCTAAAATAGATTTACGATCTTCTTCTGAAAAGGTTTTTGTAAACTTTTTCATACATAAAATTAGTAAGAAAAATCTCTAACTTTAGGATTGTAGGCAAATTGTGAAAAATCTAAATTATCGCTTTCAATTGAAATAACACGAGAGCGACTTTGAGGATAATAAACAAAAATCAGTTTCATTATCAAAAATTCAAAACAACACCTGCGTTGCTACCATGAAGTTTAATAGTTCCAATAAATTTAACACTTAATGCCTTATCTTGCATTTCTCCATTGGTGCGATTAACATATTTTTGATAAATTTTTAATGACTTAACTGCATTATTAAATTGTTCAATTGATGGGAATTTATAAAAAAATTTTATTAGCCATATTTTTTTCTCCTATTTTAAAAATTTCAATGATATAAACTTCTTTATCAGATATAATCTGATCTTTTTCCATTTACAAGAAGAGTTT